>PJEL010000016.1_pt1 | contig 184467 bp, 148 predicted proteins | sample 1853271 | NCBI WGS metagenome assembly PJEL01 (sample SAMN08108733, study PRJNA415343) | Invertebrate metagenome, whole genome shotgun sequencing project. | host: Globobulimina | place: Sweden: Gullmar Fjord | collected 2015-08 | reverse complement strand
GACTCCAACCTGCTCTGGAAGCAGCCGAACCGCGCTCACCACGACCTCGAGGTGCTGGCGAACGGCGACATCTGGGTCCTCACGCGGAGGGTCCGGGGCGGCAGGATCGTGGGCGCCGAGGGCTCGATTCTCGAGGACTTTGCCGCACTTCTCGACCCCGTCGGCGAGTTCAAGAAGAAGATCTCGATCCTGGAGGCGTACCGCAGATCGGGCTTCAACGAGCACTGGGAGCTGCGCGCAGAGCACGGCGGTGATGTCATGCACACCAACACCATCGAGGTCCTCGACGGCGCACATGTCGGATTGAATCCAGCGTTCGCAGCGGGAAATCTCCTCATCTCGATGCGGAACAACGACGCGATTGCCGTGCTCGATCCCGAGACGGAGACGATCGTCTGGTCCCAGGTGGGAGACTGGCGCAAGCAGCACGACCCGCATCTGCTCGCGAACGGGAACCTCCTGTTGTTCGACAACGGTGGCCAGTCAAAGAGGTCGAAGATCCTGGAGTTCGCCCCAACAGAGACTGGACTCGACCTGCTCTGGAAGCACGAGGGCACCGACGAGAGTCCTTTCTGGTCGGGAAGCTGCGGCACCGTCCAGCGCCTCCCGAACGGAAACACGCTCATCACCGAGTCCGACGCCGGACGCGCCTTCGAGATGAGCCCCGACGGAGACGTGGTCTGGGACTTCCACAGCCCACACCGCCCCAAAGACCGGCCGAAGATGGTCGCCACTCTCTTCGAAAACCTGCGTCTGCCGCCAGATTTCCCGACTGAGTGGGCACGCAGTGAGTGAGCCACGAGCCCGCGACCGGGACCTGATGCTGATGTTCGGCGCCCTGATGGTGCCGCTGTCGCTGCTGGTGTACAAGTCCTGGTTTGTCACCGACGATGCCTTCATCTCGTTCCGCTACGCCCGAAACTGGGCCGCGGGCGAAGGGGTTCGCTACAACCTCGGGGACGCCGTACCCATAGAGGGCTACAGCGAGTTCCTCTGGGTGGCCCTCGGAGCGGCGGTGACGCTCACCGGGCTCGACCAGGTTCAGGTCCTCTGCGGAGTCAGCGCTTTGTGTGCGGCATTATTGCTCTTTCTGACAATGAGAGCGGCCCGCGACCTCGGGCTGAGCGAGCCCGCGATCGTCCTGGCTGGGCTGCTGTTGGTCGCCACCCCGACGTTCTCGGTCTGGGCCACTGGCGGCATGGCGACCATGCTGCACGCCCTGCTTGTCTTTTCAGCGTTCGACCTGCTCGCCCTGCGCTCCGACCGCAACATCAACTACGCTGCGGCCGCTGGGATCGGACTGGCAATCGCCCTGGTGCGGGTGGAGGGCGTGGCCTGGGTCCTGGTCGTGGCCGCCGCCGCCGGTCTGTACAGATGGCTAGAGCGCCGCCCCATCGCCGCCCCCATCGGCACCCTGCTCGCCGTCGCCGCCGTGGGTTTCGGTATCTTTGAAACCTGGCGTTGGAACTACTATGACGTGCCCATCGCCAACACCTACTACGCCAAGGTCGCGTTCGGTCCCGACGCCGTCATCCGCGGCGGCCGCTATGTGGGCTCCTTCCTCCTCACCTACCTGATCCCAGCCCTGGCGATACCGGCGTTTGCCGTGGGACTTCGAGGCAACCGCCGGAATGCCTCCCTCGCCCTCGCCATCCCGGCGGCGTCGACGGTCGGCTATAGCGTCGCGGTCGGCGGCGACTTCATGGCGCACTTCCGCCTGATGTTGCCAGCGCTGCCGTTTCTCGGACTGCTCTGTGGGATCGGGCTCCAGGGTCTGCTCGACCGTCAGCCCACCGCCCGCCCCCGGGAGCGGCTGGCCGGCGCCGCGTGCCTCGTCGCAGTATTGGGCATTGCACCGGCATTTGACGCGCACGTGCTCCCCTACCAGCTCCGTGCCCGTCACGACGGGTCACGACTCACAGATCCAGACGAGGCCGGGCGGAGCGTGACCTCCGAGCAGCAGTTCTGGCGGAGGATGAAGACCCGCGCAAACGGCTTCGCTCTCCGGGGGCAGATCCTGCGCGAGCATTTGCCGCACGGAAGCAGCATCGTGCTCTCGGCGGCCGGGGGCATCGGGTACTACTCGGACCTGTACATCTACGACCGAAACGGCCTCATCGAGCGCCGGCGAGAGCGAGGCAGCGAGGGGCTCGGCGGCCGCCTCCCAGGCCACGACCAGACCGCGCCGTTGTCCAGCTACCTGGCAAGACAACCCGACGTGCTGTACTTCCGGATCTACAAGCCAGGCCCGATCTGCCAGTATGCCCAGCGCACGCTCGAGAAGACCGTGCTCGAGGGCTACGTGCCCGAGCTGACGAGAATCGAGGCCGGTGAGCTGGTGCGCTGGCTCCTCATCGTGCGACCGGAGAAGCCCGGAGAAGAAGACGCCAAGAAGGTCTGGGCCGAGGCCTGCGAAGCGGCGACCCGAGAGTTCAACCGATCTGGGTAGCCGTCTGCGGTTCTAGAAAGTCCAGGACGCGCCGAGTCCCACGCCCGACCGCACTTCGCCGGGCTCGTCGGTCATGGCCAGCCAGTGTCCGTGGACCCTTAGATCGTCGACAACACGGTAGGAAACGGAGATATCGTGCTCGGTGCGCAGCCCGGCGGCCCGGGGTCTCTTTCCTCCGAGGAAGCGGTATTCGCCGCCAACTCGGCCCTTGGTGACGCCGAGTCCGAGATCCGTGCCAACCGACAGATAGCGATAGTCCCGGGTCTGCCAAGCGCCGACGTGGCCCATGAAGAGGCCGACACGCAGATCCCAGTCGCCGCTGCCCAGCACGTCGAATCCGGCCGCTATCCGTCCCATGGTGCGACGCTCGCCGGCGACGCGACCTTCCAGACCCAGCCAGCCATCGCGCTTTCCGGAGAGTCGCACCGAACCTCCGAGATAGGTCGAGTGCGGCATCGCGGTGGCCTCACCCAGGATGCGCACGTCGAGGTTCTCGGCCGGACGATGACGTTCTTCATCTCCATCCAGGTGGCATTGAGTGGTGTGGGTCGGGCCGTCACACGCCTGAGCGGACTGGAGCTGAGCGACGAGGATGAGCGCGAACATGAGACATCTCCTGAGATGCTCTTTGGACACCACTGCCCCCGCATTTCAGAACCTCGTTTCGATCACTTGTCGCGGGCGATGCGATTCACGGCCTTCTGGAGCTCGCTCACGTCGCGCTGGACCGCCAGATCATAGAGCTCCACCTTGCCTTTTACGATGACAGCCATGTCGGTCTTCCCGATCCTCTTTCCTTGGATCTGCCACAGGCGATCGTCGCCCAGCTTCATGGCGATCGCGACGGTCTCATCGGTGACCGACAGCGCGCTGGGTGCCTCGGAAAACTCGATGACGATCGACTTGCCGATCGGGATCTCCAGAGCGCTGGGATCGGGGCTGGCAGAATCGGTGGGGACAACCGGGTCTGCTGCGAGGGCCAGTGCGGTGAACAGGATCCACATGAAGACATCATAGTAAGGTTCCCGCCATCCCGGGGGAACCATGCAGTGGCACATCGAGAAAGGCATTCGCTGCGATCTGCTGGCCTACGCCGCCATCAACCTTGCGGGAAAGAAGACAGCCATCCGGATCTTTCCCGGCGCCAATGTCCGAGGCAACGTCGCAACCGCCGATCTGAAGTCCATGGTGATCCGCGCGTCTTGTGGAATCCGATTGGTGCTGATCAGCGAGCCCGGACCGGACTGGCAGAGTCATCCGTGGCGCTGCGTGCGGGTGTTGGAGCATCGCTCGGTGCCTTCGGCGCACAAGAACGGGCTACCCGGAGTGCGAATCCCCGATCTCGATCTGCTCGATGAGCCCGATGCCAAGCGCACCGAGACCGACCGTCACGTCAGCTATTCCAATGTCGCCAGCTTCGAGGATGGAACCGAGTGGACCTTCGGCAGAGTCGGGGAACTGAAGGGCAAGGTTGCGATGATTCGCGTCGAGCGAGATCGCGTCGCCGACACCTCGGCGCAGTCCGAGGCAGAATCCTTCGCCCGAGCGCTGGTCACCAGAGTGGCAGATCGTGACAGGGAGGACGCCCGCAGGCTGCTTCCGGATCTCCTCGCCACCCTTCGCCAGACCCTGGTGATCCAGGGAGTGCAAGACGTCGACGCGAGGCTACGACGCCTCTCCGAATGGGCCGACTCCGTGCTCTAGATTCCCATGCCAGCCAGGACGTCGAGCAGGTTCCCCAAGATCCGGGTGAACGTCGGATGCCGTTGTTCCAGCCTCTCGATGGCGCTGGTGGCACCGGTCTTGATGCTCTCCTGCTCGATGGCGCGTGACTCGCTGGAGAGCTCCAACAGGTTCTCGATGTCGTCGCGGAGCCTGACGAGCTGCTCTCGGGACTCGAAGTCGATGGCCGAAGAGCCGTGGAGCTCGTCTTGGAGCGCGTGCATCAGCTGGCGGAGTTTCTGCTTTTCCATGCCGTCATCGTACCGCAAGAATCAGCACCAGGACTGCTCGGCCTCCGGAGACCGCAACAGCTCGCGCACATTCGCGGCGATCACCCGAAAACCGACATTTCCCGCCAGCGTCTGCCTGCCCTCGTTGAGGATGAGCGTCGGGCTGACGGTGACGGAGTGCTCCCGACAGAGCTGGTAGTCTGCCGCAAGTGCAGCGTGAGCGGCCCCGCTGTCGTAGTGCCCTTGCAGCGCCGCGACGTCGAGCCCCAGCTCTGCGGCGAGCTCCAGCTGCACCGACCGCGATGAAACATCTCGCAGATCCCTGAAAAAAGCCACTCGCAACGCCCAGCACGCCCGCTCGTAGATGCCCGCGGGTGCACCTTGCTTTTCGAGCAGACGAACCCCACAGAGGAAGAGGTGGCAAGACAGGGACGAGCGCGGTGGATCGCGGTGCCAGACGTCCGGGTGCACCTCGACGTGATCGAATCGCGCCGCGACCTCGCGCACGTGTGACCCATAGGCCGCAAGTCCGCCGCGATGGCTCCAGCCGCGGTCGAGCTTGCCGTGCGCATCGCCAAACACCGAGCAGAAACGGGACTCGACTCGGACCTGATCGGCGAACTCGTCCCCGAGCCGATCGACGCGCACCTGGCTGACGTAAGCCCAGACGCAGAGCGCATCCGTGAATTGCAGCACTCGAATCGGATCCATGACTCCCCCTCGCAAACAGCACCTACCTCACACGACCCCAGTCGGGTAATGTGATCGTCCGGCCCAAGGGGGTGAGCGACGTTCGAGCGCGGAGACGATCCGCCTTGAGCCGGCGACTCAAAACCTTTGCGAGGAATCGCCCACATGAGTACCTGGAGAGAGCGCTACGCCGCTCAAAGCAGTTCCGCAGCCAACGCCATTGCCTGCATTCCAAGGGGCAAGACGCTGTTCATCTCCTCGGGGGCGGCCGAGCCAGCCTTCCTGGTAAACGAGCTCGTCAAGCAAGCCGATCGGTTCGTAGACAACACCATCGTGCATCTGCTCACCCTCGGACCCGCTCCGTACGTAGAGGCGCAGTACGCGGGCAACTTCCGACACAAGGCCTTCTTCATCGGTGCCAACGTGCGAAAGGCCTGCTCAGAGGGCAGGGTCGACTACACGCCGGTGTTCCTGTCCCAGATCCCCGGGCTCATGCGAACCGGGCGCCTGCCGGTCGACGTGGCCCTGATCCAGTGCACCCCGCCCGACGAGTTTGGGTATGTCAACCTGGGCATCTCGGTCGACATCGTCATGGCCGCCATCGAGTCCGCCAGCATCGTCATCGCCCAGATCAACACCAACATGCCGGTCGTGCACGGTGCGGGTTTCATAAAGATGGATCGCATCACCCATTGGTTCGAGCACGATGAGCCAATCATCGAGACGCCCCCAGAACCCCTCGACGACATCGCGCTCGAGATCGGCCGTAACGTCGCCTCACTCATCGAGGACGGCTCCACCATCCAGATGGGAATCGGACAGATCCCAGATGCGACGCTGGTGGCCCTGCGCGACAAAAAGGACCTCGGCGTGTGGACCGAGATGTTCTCCGACGGCGTGCTCGACCTGATCGAGGGCGGCAACCTCAGCGGGCGCTTCAAGACTATCCACCCCGGAAAAGTCTCCTCGTCCTTCGCTTTTGGTTCACGGCGCCTCTACGACTATCTCGACCGCAACCCCCTCTTCACCTTCCATCCCTCCGACTACATCAACGACCCGATCCGCATCTCGCAGCAGCACAAGATGGCGGCCATCAACAGCGCGCTGCAGATCGATCTGACCGGCCAGGTGTGCGCGGACTCCATCGGCACACGCTTCTACAGTGGGATCGGCGGACAGGTGGACTTCATCCGCGGCGCGTCGATGTGTCCCGGTGGAAAGCCAATTATCGCCATCCGCTCCACCGCCAGAAAGGGCACGTTGAGCCGAATCGTAGCGACCCTCGATCCCGGCGCTGGCGTGGTCACCTCCCGCGGCGACGTGAGGTACGTCGTGACCGAGTTTGGAATCGCCGATCTACAGGGCAAGTCCGTGCGGGAGCGAGCACTCGCGCTCATCTCGGTGGCCCACCCAGACTTCCACGCCGAGCTGATGTCCACCGCAAAGGAGCGCAAGTATGTGTTCCGCGACCAGCTCCCTCCACGTGCCGAGTATCCAAAGAAGTTCGAGAGGACGATTACCACCCGCGATCGTGGACAAGTGCTGCTTCGTCCGATCCGCATCACCGACGACGAGAAGGTCCGGGACCTGTTCTATGCAGTGTCCGAGGACGGCGTCTACCAGCGCTTCATGTCGGTAATCGCCTCCGAGGCACACACGCAGCAGAAGTACCTGCAAGACGTGGACTACAAGACCAACATGGCGCTGGTGATCGAAGCCACCGAGGAGGGCAAGGAGTCCGAGCTGGTGGGCATCGGCCAGTACTACCTGGATCGCGCCACCCGCTGGGCAGATGTGGCCCTCCAGATTCGCGACGAGTGGCAAGGACAAGGTCTCGGAACCGCGCTCTTCGACCACCTGGTGGGTGTCGCGTGCACCAACCAAATCAAGGGTTTCAAGGCCGATGTGCTGACGACGAATACCGCGATGCAGCACGTCTTCTTCAAGTCGGGCCTGCCATCGCGCAGCAAGCTGGACGGCAACATCTACCGGCTCCGGCTCTCCCTGCGCAAGGAGCGGAAATCGCGGCGGTCCTCGCCTTCGATCGAGTCGCCATCGCGCTGACCGGGTCATAGCGGCCGGCTCATCCCAGGGTACACTGGCCTCTGGGAGGAAGTCGGTGGAGATCTCGCCTGGCGTGGTCGTCGATCGCTACACGGTCGAGGAACAGATCGGAGAGGGCGGCATGGCGCGGGTCTACCGCGTCCGGCACAACCAGCTTGGAACGGCACACGCTCTCAAGGTGCTGCTCCTGCCAGCTCAGGCACTGCGGGAACGTCTGCAGCTCGAGGGGCGAGTGCAGGCCTCGCTTCGCCACCCGAATGTGGTTCCCGTCACCGACATGATCGAGGTCGAGGGCGCGCCGGGCCTGGTGATGGACTACATCGACGGGCCGTCCCTGGACCAGCTGCTTCGCGACCGACAGCTGAACATCGACGAGATCGACCAGATCGCCCAGGGCATGCTCGCCGGAGTAGGCGCTGCCCACAAGCGCGAGCTCATCCATCGGGATCTGAAGCCGGCGAACATCATGATGGGCGGCGAACAGGGTTTGACGCCGAAGATCACCGACTTTGGCCTCGCAAAGATGTTCGACGTCTCCTCTGGCAACATGATGACGCGCTCGGGGCTCGCGATGGGAACCCCCGCGTATATGGCGCCCGAGCAGATCCGAGACGCCAAGAACGTGGACTCGCGAGCGGACATCTTCTCCGTGGGGGTGATCCTCTACGAGCTCGTGTCGAGACGGAGGGCCTTCGGCGACGGCGACATGCTCGAGATCTTCAATCGGATCGCCACCGCGAACTGCATACCCATTCGCGAGCATATACCTGACATTCCCGAACGGATGGAGCGCGCAATCCGCGGCGCGATGACCGTCGCCCTCACCGAGCGGGTGGGCGACTGCGAGACCCTGCTCCGCATCTGGAAGGGAGAGCAGCTGGAGGTGGCGCTGGTCTCCAAACCCGAGGTCCTGTCGGCACGAGACAGATCGCTGGACATTCCGCCCGCACCCACGACACCGGACACCATGAACATGGGCCTCACGGTCGCCGATACCCGGGAGCAGATCGCGCCCGCCGTTCAGTCGGTGTGGGGACCCCTGGTGCAGCAGGAGAACGCCCCGACCCTCAACCCCGAAGGTCCCGCACCGACCCTGCCTCCCCCAGGGGCCTCGACTGCGGGCGTGCTCGCACCGGCGCTAGTGGTCTCCTCGGGGTTGGGATTGATCATTGGTGCCGCGGTTCTGGGCATCTGCTCGGTGGTTGGGACCGCCGCGATCATCTGGATGGAAACCGCCGACGAACCGCATACTTCGGCAACGGAACTATCCGAAGATGCGCCGGCCGACCTCCCGCCCCTCCGGCTTCCCGAGGTCGACGATGCCGTCGTCGAGGTCACACCAGAGGAGATCCACACGCCCGTCGAAGAGCAGCCGCAGCCCGAGGTCGCAGTGTTGGAGGTGGAGCTGCCCGAGGATTGCGGGGCCATCGCCGATCTCGAAGGTCCAGCGCGCGCAGGAGCCCTGACCGACGAGCAGATCGAGTGTGTCGACGGCATGTTGGCGCGCTCCGACCAGCAGACGATGAAGAAGAAGATCTCCCTGATCCTCCTGGTAAATGCCGAGGCCGCCATGGTCGGAGCCGAGTGCGGGGAGTTCGACGAGCGCTTCTCCTTCCACATCCGCGAGATCGATCGCTCCGACCCGGAGTTCATGTACAACTGGGTGGTCCACCTCGGCGAGCCCCAACACACCGACCGCGTCCGCGACCGCATCAACTGGTCGAACCGGGCGTTGGAGGCCAAAGCCTACTGGCCGCCGAGCGTCTTCTCGGCCCGGGTCAGCACCCTACACCGGGCGCGAACGATGGCCGCATACAGCCTGTATCTAGCCGCAAACCAGGTCTATCTGAACACCAAGAAGCCATCCGACGAGGAGAAGCGGGACGTGGTTCGACTGGAGGCGAAGAACTACTCCGTGGAGTGGATCTCGTACGACAACGCGCTGGGCAAGGACATCTCCAAGGCTGTGGAGATCTGCAGCGTCGTCGCCGGAATCGGCAACGTGTGCTCAGTGGATGGCGATGCGGCGACCGAGCCCGTCGAGGTCAAGGGCAGGCGGGACCGCAAGAAAGACAAATAGCGGCGGACACGGGGCCTATCGATCCCACATCCGCCGCCAACAAGGCCGAGTATTAGCTAGGAGACCCGGCGCCGAACCAGCGTCAGACCCAGAGCGATCATCGGCATCCACCACAGCCCGTTGTTCGCGGGATTGGACGAACAGCCACAGCCAGTGGTGTCTTTGTCGTCGGTCGTGTCGGTAGTGTCGGTGTCGGTGTCGTCGGTGGGATTGGTGCCCTCGTCGCTGTCGCAGACGCCGTTCCCGTCCGAGTCGTCCGGGTTGTCGAGGGGACAGGGATCGCAGTGATCTGGGGTACCGTCGGCGTCGCCGTCGACCGCGTCATCGCCGCCGTCACAGATGTCATCGCTGTCACAGATGCCGTCGCCATCACTGTCGTCGGCGGCATCGTCGGGACAAGAGTCGCACCCGTCGGGCACGCCATCGGAGTCGGTGTCGACCAGATCGTCGAATCCATCACAGACATCGTCGCTGTCGCAGATCGAGTCGCCATCGCTGTCGTCTGCCGGATCGTCGGGACAGGAATCACAAGCGTCGGGCACGGTGTCGCCGTCCGTGTCGACACCATCGTCGAAGCCCGCGCAGAGGTCATCGCTGTCGCAGACACCATCGCCGTCGCTGTCGTCGGCGGGGTCATCGGGACAGACATCGCAGGCATTGGGGACGCCATCGTTGTCATCGTCGGCCGCGTCATTGCCGCCGGGGCAGATGTCGCTGCTGTCACACACGCCGTCGCCGTCCGTGTCGTCGGGGTTGTCGGCGGGACACAGATCGCAGTGATCTGGATTGCCATCGCCGTCGCCATCGACCGCGTCGTCACCGCCGGCACAGATGTCGCTGCTGTCACACACGCCGTCGTTGTCGCTGTCGTCGAAGAAGTCGAGGGGACAGACATCACAGGCGTCGGGAGCGCCGTCGCCATCTGCGTCGAAGCTATCGTTGAAGCCAGGGCACACATCATCGGAGTCGCACACGCCGTCTCCGTCTGTGTCGTCCGGGTTGTCGGCGGGACACATGTCGCAATCGTCGGGAACGCCGTCGTTGTCGGTGTCGATCGTGTCGTCGCCAACGCAGAGGTCCACGCCGTCGCAGATGCCATCGTTGTCGGCATCATCGGGGTTGTCGAGGGGGCAGGGGTCCACGTCGCCGCACACGCCATCACCGTCGATGTCGTTGTCGGGATCCAGGGGACACGCATCATCGCTGTCGCAGATGAAGTCGCCGTCGTCGTCATCTGGCGGCGCATCGAGGGGACAGGCATCGCAGCCGTCGGGGGTTCCGTCCATGTCGTTGTCGATGAAATCGTCGGCGCCGGGACAGGCGTCCGCCGCGTCACAGACCGAGTCGCCATCAGAGTCCAGACAGGCGCCGCCGCCCAGTGCTGCCCACTCGACCGCATTGACCAGCAGGCGGTCGCCATCGGTCGTGGCGTCCCAGAAGTCGCCGCGAATGTCGGTCGAGGGCGGGTAGAAGTTCAGGCCGGCAACTCGCGCACCATTGAACACCTTGGTCGCTACGAACTCGTTTCCATCCGTATAGGTCGCAACCTGGATCGCGTTCGCGGCCAGGGTCACGTCGTTTCGATAGCCGCTCGTGCCACTGTTGAAGGAGTAGACCCCACCAATGATCTCGTGGAGTGGAATCGTGGCGTTGAAGCCCTGACTTGCACTGCTCCCCTGACCGGAACCTTCATAGGGAAGGTAGCCGTCGACGTCGACGCGCCCCTGGAGGCGCAGCCCGGAGCCAGGGCTGTGGAAAATGAAGGTGCCGCCCACCATTCCGCCGCCAGCATCGAGGTAGTCGGCGACGTTGTCACCGATCGCGACGGGGTCCGAGAAACCGCCATCACTAACTACGAAGAGCACGTCGTAGCGCATCATCTCGGCGACGGTGGGCGTTCCAGACCCGGCATCGAACAAGTCGACCGTGCTGAAGTGGCCCGACCCGGCGAGCTTGCTCTGGATGTCGGACGCATAGCCCGAGCTGCTGAGAATAAGCACATCGCGTGCAGCAATGGCCCAGTCGATGGCGTTCGCCATGAGCAGGTCGCCGTCGGTGGTGGCATCCCAGAAGTCGCCGCGGATGTCGCTGGACGGCGGATAGAAGTTGAGGGCCGCGACGCGGGAGCCGTTGGTCTGGCTGACTGCAACCAGCGGCATGCCGTCGTCCCATTCGGCGATGAGGGTTGCCTCGGCGCCGAGGGAGACATCGTTGCGGCAGCAGGTGCCGCCGCTGAAGGAATTCACGTCCTTCAGGATCGGATGGGTCGGCATGATTGGAAAGAGCCCAGCGTCGTTGGTCCCGCTCTGTCCGGTGCCCTCGAGAGCGTGGTAGCCGCCGGTGTCGAAGCGTCCTTGGAGGCGGAGGCCGCTGCCCGGGCCGTGATGCGAGAACACGCCGGTGACAACACCGCCGCCCTGGTCCGCATAGTCGGCAACCACGTCGCCGAGAAGCGTGGGGCTAGACCAGCCACCGTCGGAGACGAGGAAGACAGCATCGTAGGGAGTCAGGTCACCGAGGACCGGCGTCGAGGAGCCCGCGTCAAAGAGCTCGACCGCGCCGTAGCGGCCCGTACCCTGCAGCTTGGCCTGGACGTCGGCAATGTAGCCGGAGTTGTGCACGATCAGGACATCGGGGCCCAGGGTCCAGTTGAGCGCGTTGCTCATCAGCGCTACGCCGTCTGTCGACGCGTCCCAGAAGTCGGCCCGGATGTCAGTAGAGGGCGGGTAGAAGTTCAGACCGACCACGGACGATCCGTTGGTGGTGTTGAACGCGACCAGGGGCTCGCCGTCGTCCCAGGTAGCGACCAGTGTCGCGCCGGCCTCGAGGACCACTGTGTTTCGATAGCCCGCCGTGCCGCCGTTGAAGCTGGCGACGTTGTTGAGCAGCGAGTGGCCGGGAATCGTGGCGACCAGGCCCTGATTGGCCGCGTTGCCCTGTCCGGAGCCGACATAGGCGCTGTAGCCGCCGGTGTCGAAACGACCTTCCATGCGCAGCGGACTGCCCAGGGAGTGCTGGGAGAAGACCCCCGTCACAACGCCGCCGCCCAGGTCGGTATAATCGGCGACTACGTCACCCAGGGCCACCGAGTCAGCGAAGCCGCCATCCGAGATGACGAAGATGGCGTCGTAGGGCGTCAGGTCTCCGATTAGCGGTGTTCCCGCACCTGCATCGTAGACGTCGACCGAGGTGAACTCCCCGGTCCCCTGCAACTTGCTCTGCACATCTGTGATGTACGAAGTCGCGCTGACCAACAGTACCGACTGCGCATGCGCGTCGATCCCAACAAAACACAGAAGGGCCGTGAAGACCGCCCTCATCCATACACTCATGCCTATAGACCTCCCACCATCGCTGCGAGTAAGCGCACAACGACCTTCGAAGCCCTATCTCTGCCACGTCGCCTCAGCCATCGACAGCGAGACCTGCTCCAGTGACGAGCATCGCCCAGACCGGCGATGTCGGTCATTTGAGCGACATTGTAGAACGCTCAGGTTCCGGCAAACATGGTCGAAAAAAACGGGATCTGTGATGACCCGCTGGTTCGACGAATGGGCGCTCTTCGAAAGACAAAAGCCCCTCAGACTCTGTTGAGTCTGAGGGGCTTTGATTGACACCCGTACACCCAGTGGAGACTTCCCTGCAGAGGTTCAGGTAGCCATCGCCGTTCACTTCGTGAGAAGCGCCAGCTCTTGTGACGTTTGACCTGTCCTTCAAGGCGCGAGAAGAGTTGTGCCTGATCCGAAGACCCTGCCTTTCTCTCACTGACTGCACTCGGTAGCGACTCGGTTTGCCTTTGTCGCGATCCCTCCTGACCTTTCCTCGTTGCCGAGTGGGCCTTCAGGGGCTTTTCCTGTGCAGTCCTTCCGAAATGCTCGATTGAACATTGAAAGCGTCCTTCGTGAACTTGGTGTCGCCTCTAGAGCGCCAGCCATTGCACCGGACCGACTCTCGACTGTCCGAAGACCGTCGCTTGCCTGTCCGCCTCTCTTGGGATTCGTCCTCGTGTGTGCCCCACCTCCGACATGTCCTGTTGTGCGTCCACTCCCCGGCGACATTGCTGCCACCGTTCGGCCCCTCGCTGCAAAGCGCTGGACTTGTTCCGCCCTCGTGGTTTCGCACCACCCCGACGGTTTACTCCGCACACAGGCCTCGGGTCTATTGCACCCCGAAACCGGATGGAGTTCGCGGCGTTTCCAGGTTGTGCCCCACCTATTGCCGGCCGAAGCCAACGACTGATGGTGGACAGTCCCCCTTTCCCGCACGCGCGGTTCACACCCTTCGAAGAATACCCCTCGCCAGTAGCCGTACCGCATCACTGCGGCCGTTGCCCCCTTGCCGTTTCTGTCGCGTCGCGACCGTTCCGAACACCGAAGCGCTCGATTCGACCCTTTCTGCGCGCCAACAAGCGTCGCCGCCTCCACATCTCTCTCAGCCGAAGCCGCTAGAGCGTGTCCGCCGCGCCGTCCGTGTCTCTTGCACCCGCTCACCAGAGTCGAGACCCTGCTTCGCGTTTGCTAGATTCATCCTGGATTCTCATACCAGGAATGCGTTCACCCTCACTGACCCTTCCCACTCGCCGAAGCGATCGGGCCAGGTCCACTGCACTGTGTTTGCCTGCTCCCCCGAAGGGGCCTTGGCCGGTCGACTCACCCGACGCCGAAGCGTCTGATGTGAAACCCGTTTCGCTACGCCGCCGAAGCCGCATAGTTCCCCGAGTTTCCCCGCACATTGCCGCGTGGATTGTGAGAGCGTGTCCACGTGATGCCCCGGTTTCCCTCCAGCAAGCTGAAGAGCCCGTCTTCACCGCGTCGGCGTCCAACACCAGCCGAAGCCAACGTTGTTCCCCTGGTCCTCCCCGCTCGCGTCGCCGCGACCAGCCAACCGACTCGCAAGCGAGTCAATCTGGAGTCCAAAGGTGCCGTCTCGATTCGCCCACCTAGGCGGGCTGTCGATGTGGACCAGACCGGGGTTCGTCGTCGCCGCTCCCCACCCCCTCTCGGGTGCGCTTCGCGACTTGGACCGACCATCTGTGACTTGCGCCACCGGGTCGCCCGGCTTCACTGCATCGGTTTCTTTCGGGTTTGCTGCAAGCCGAAGCTTGATTGAGTGCCCGCTTTCGACCCTGTTGTACCCCCAGCTGCTCGAGTGCTGACCAGACCGGAGTCTGCGCGATTGCTCGAGTGCCAGGGCAGCCAACTTCAGGGCGTTGCTCCACCGACGAGTCCGTGATGTCGATTTCCCGTTGCCAGGCATCGACATCCTATCCTTCCATGGGTTTTGGTCCCCTTCGAGGTCCATCGCCACCGCTGCCGTTCCGACTCGACGTTGCACCGAAATGCTCCATCTTGTCGCTCCGACCATCCCTTCTGCGGTTTCGCTTGCCCGAGCATGCCCGAGTTCGCTGCCGCCGAAGTCTGTACGGTGGTTCTGTTTGCGGCCCGTTTCGCGTCGCTGCTGACCACCCGAAGGTAGCTCGCATTGGCGCGGCGTGTGCCGCTGACCCCCATGGGGTTTTTGACGTCAAAGATCAGTTTTGACTGACTTCCCGAAAGAAGAGAGCCGAAGCCATCTTTTCGGTCGTTCGCCGGTTGCCCGGATGTCGGTGAGCGCCTTTGCAGGCACCGTGCCAACTCCCGCTGGACGGATGAACCTTGCTTTTCCTCTGCTGCCGGTGGATCCAGATTTCCAGTCTAGATCGGGCTTCAAGGGCTGAACGGGGATCGAGTGGCCGCACAGATGCCCTGGTCATCACCATCGTGGGCATATTGGGTATTTGGATCCCAATCGGGTAATCATTTGCCCATTATTTCGGGCAAATGATTTCTCAATTCTGCGAAAGACTAGGGGCTGAGTCGTGAACCACTGCACTAACCGGTTGAAGCAGGTCTCTTCGAAGAGCACTCAGCATGCCTGCAGGCACCCATCCGGCTCCATCGACGAGGCGTGAAAAAGAACGCAAAGGCGTGCCAACCATCTGATGTTCGAGGGCCACGGGAGAGCCTGGGCACCCCAAAAGTGAAGTGAAGAGCCATTCATTTTGTAGTTCGCGATCCGCTCCAAAAATCGCGACCGAAAACGCCTTCTCGAAGTCATCGATTTACAAGGTTATTCGCCATATGTGCTCCGAGTGTGACAAATGCCAACCGAATGCTTCAATGGACGGATTGACGGCCGGCGCGCATCCGTTAAGGCTGCCGGTCAACCACCGGAGGACAACAATGTCCAGCCACGTCGAAGCGTTCATGGATCAGATCAACCGTCGCGATCCCAACCAGCCGGAATTTCACCAGGCTGTGCACGAGGTCGTTGAATCGGTTCAGCCAGTTCTGGATCGCCACCCCGAGCTGCGCGCAGCTAAGATCTTGGAGCGCATCTGCGAGCCCGAGCGGGTCCTGCAGTTCCGCGTCCCTTGGCTTGATGACCAGGGCAATGTCCAGGTCAACCGCGGCTTCCGCTGCGAGTTCAACAGCGCCATCGGCCCCTACAAAGGCGGCCTGCGCTTCCACCCGTCGGTCAACCTCTCCATCCTGAAGTTCCTCGGTTTCGAGCAGATCTTCAAGAATGCGCTCACCACGCTTCCCATCGGTGGCGGCAAGGGCGGCAGCGACTTCGACCCCAAGGGCCGCTCCGACAACGAGGTCATGAAGTTCTGCCAGTCCTTCATGACCGAGCTCTTCCGCCACATCGGTGCAGATACCGACGTTCCCGCGGGCGACATCGGCGTTGGCGGCCGCGAGATCGGCTTCATGTTCGGCCAGTACAAGCGCCTCACCAACAAGTTCGAGGGCGTGCTCACCGGCAAGGGCCGCAACTGGGGCGGCTCCCTCATCCGTCCCGAGGCCACCGGCTACGGCTGCGTGTTCTTCGTCGGCGAGATGCTCAAGGCACGCGGCGAGTCCTATGACGGCAAGACCGCTATCATCTCCGGCTCGGGCAACGTCGCCCAGTACACCGCCGAGAAGGTCATTGCGCTGGGCGGACGCCCCATCTCCTTCTCCGACTCCGGCGGATTCATCATCGACGAGGCCGGCATCGACACCGAAAAGCTTGCATGGGTCATGGACCTCAAGAACAACAGGCGCGGCCGAATCAGCGAGTACGCCAAGCAGTACTCCACCGCGACCTACGTCGCCAACGACCCGAACCTGGGCCACAACCCGCTCTGGGACGTGAACTGCGACATCGCCTTCCCGTCCGCCACCCAGAACGAGATCAACGCCAAAGACGCCGCGAATCTCGTGGCCAATGGCTGCAAGTACGTCGGTGAGGGCGCGAACATGCCCAGCACGCCCGATGCCGTGAACACCTTCCTCGACAGTGGCGTAGCCTTCGGTCCGGCCAAGGCCGCCAACGCTGGTGGCGTCGCGGTCTCCGCACTCGAGATGTCCCAGAACTCGATGCGCCTGAACTGGTCCCGCGAAGAGGTCGAGACCCGGCTCCACAACATCATGATCAGCATCCACGACGCGACCGCTGGCGCTGCCGACGAGTACGGCACCCCAGGAAACCTCGTCAATGGCGCCAACATTGCCGGCTTCCTCAAGGTCGCCAACGCGATGATGGACCAGGGCGTAGTCTAGTTCTGCGCCGCAGATCCCGATCGTCAACGAGAGCCTCCGGCGCAAGCCCAGCTCCCGTTGACTGTTGGGCTGCGCTCCCAGTACTCATCGGACAAGTCGCTGTTGCTTCTTCTGCCGATGAGTACTAGCTAGGGATTCATGGCCGACAAAACCCACTGGGGCTTTAGCGGATACCACACGCTGATGCGCGAGCGGGTTGGCAATGTGCTGCTCGTCGCGAGCCCGTACGATTCCTTCGTTCTGGAGGAAGACGGGCAGTTCTCCGACCGGATCTTCCGACACTATCTCGAGCTCAACCTCACCAACTCCCCGCGCTTCAACCACGTGTCGACGTTGCGTGCAGCGCGGGCCGAGCTGCGGCAGAGATCCTATGATCTGGTGATCTGCACGCCAAATGGTGGCGACGTTGCACCGCCCCGGATGGCGGCCGCCCTCAAAGAGGTGGCCGACATTCCCGTGGTGCTGCTCTCCTATGACCGCTACACAGCCCAGACCTACGTCTCCCAGCTGGCGGACTCCCCACTCGACGAAGTGTTCTTGTGGACGGGTGGGCCCGGAACGCTGCTCGGGCTGGTGAAGTCCGCCGAAGACCGCCTCAATGTCGACCGCGACACCCGAAAGTCGGGCACACGAGTGATCCTGGTGGTCGAGGACTCACCGGCCTTCTACTCCGCATATCTTCCGGTCATCTACGGCGAGGTGTTCGCCCAGACCATGTCGTTGATGCCGAACGTGCTCAACCCCGCCCACCGCATGTACCGAATGCGGGCCCGGCCCAAGATCCTGCTCGCCCACACCTATGAGCAGGCTCGGGCATTGATGAAGAAGTACCAGCAATACCTGCTCGGCGTGGTCATGGACATGGAGTTCCCGCGCAAGGGCCGACTGGACCCCAAGGCCGGGCTGGCATCCACAAGAATGCTGCGCAAGCGCCTGCCAGACATGCCGGTTCTCATCCAATCGAACGAAGACCACTCGCAAGTCGCCAGGGAGATCGGAGCGGCCTTTGCCCACAAACAGAGCCCGCAGCTTCTCGAGAAGCTCCGCCACTTCATGTGGAACTACCTGGGCTTTGGCGAGTTTGTCTGGCGCCTGCCCGACGGTTCGGTGGTCGATCACGCCGAAGACATCACCGACATGTTGCGCACGCTACGCTCGATACCCGGGGATTCCCTGGCCTTTCACGGCGCTCGAAACCACATCTCCAACTGGCTGATGGCCCGCACCGAGTTCGAGCTGGCCTCACAGATGGCGACCATCAGCATCGACGATTTCGAAACCCAGGAGCACGCCAGGACCTACATCGTGGACGCATTCTCCGAGTTCCTCGAGAGTCGTCAGCGAGGAAAGGTCACGGACTGGACCCCGGGAGCCGATCCCCTCGAGCGGGACTTCACCCGGATTGGCGGCGGCTCCATGGGCGGCAAGGCGCGAGGCGTGGCCTTCACGACCAGCCAGCTGGCCCACCACCCCATTCACGAGAAGTATCCGGACATCACCATCGAAGTGCCTCGCACGATCGTGCTCTGCACCGAGATCTTCGACCGCTTCATCGACCGCTACGACCTGCGCCACCGCGCCATGGAGGCCAACAGCGACGAAGAGATCTGCCGCCTCTTCCTGTCCTGTCCCCTGGACGAAGAGCTGCACTCCGACCTCGAGGCGATCCTCTCCAACGTTCGCTATCCCCTTGCGGTCCGCTCCAGCAGCCTCTTCGAGGACTCGGCCTTCGAGCCCCTAGCGGGCATGTACCAGACGTTGTTCGTGCCGAACTCCTCCCCGTCGCCAGAGCTCCGTCTCGAGCAGCTCTCGCGAGCCATCCGCCTCGTCTTTGCGAGCACCTTCTTCCTCGGACCTCGAGCCACCATGGAGGCTGGGGCTCTCCGCATCGAAGAAGAGAAGATGGCGGTCATCGTACAACGCCTCGCCGGCGATCGGCACGGCGACCGCTTCTACCCCCACTTCGCGGGAGTGGCTCAGTCTCACAACTACTACCCGATTCGCTACCTGAAGACCGAGGAAGGTGTCATTGCGGCGTGCCTGGGCCTTGGCCAACAGGTGGTCGAGGGCGGGCGCTGCTATCGGTATTGCCCCGCCCACCCCAACGTCGAGCTGCAGTTCGCCGCTACAAAGGACGCTCTGCGCCACACCCAGCGCCAGTTCTTCGCGCTGGACATGTCCGACCCAAACCACCTCATCGACCCAAGTGCCACCACGAGCCTCGACCGCTACGATCTCTCGGTCGCCGAGGAGGACGGCGTGTTGGCGGCCGTCGGCGCCACCTATAGCGCCCAAGATGACCGCATCGTCGACACCATCTACAAACCCGGCGTTCGCATCGTGAACTTCGCGCAGGTGCGCAAGTATGGGCGCTTTCCACTCTCGGAGCTCATCACCGATCTGCTGGAGATGGGCAACAAAGGCCTGAGCTCGCCCGTCGAGATGGAGTTCGCCGTCTCGCTGGACGGCCCAGACAAGAGGGCCCGCATCGCCGTACTCCAGCTTCGCGCCCTGGCCGGTCGGCAGCAGGTCGGAGAGGTCGATATCGGCGCCCCCAGCGAGGATCTGCTGCTCGCCGGACCGTGCATGGGCAACGGCATCGTTTCCGCCATCCAAGACGTGGTCTATCTGAATCCAGAGCGGTTCGATCCGGCCGACACACGCAACGCAGCCCGCGAAGTCGCTCGTATCAACGCCAGGTTGAAGGGGCGTCCATACCTCCTGATGGGCCCCGGCCGCTGGGGCACCGCCGACCCTCACCTGGGCATCCCGGTTCTCTGGTCACAGGTCAACGGGGCCGCGGCGATGGTCGAGCTGCCCATGCCTGGCCGGCGTATCGAACCCAGCCAGGGCACCCACTTCTTCCACAACATCACCTCGCTACATGTGCCGTATTTCACGCTCGATCCGGGGTACGGGCGACAGAGCGAGTGCTCCCTCGACATGCCCGCACTCGAGGCCATCAAGGCCACCCATGACGAGCGTTATACGCGCCATGTCGAGCTATCCACTCCAATCGAGGTCCGGGTCGACGGGCGCACGGGCCGCGGCATCGCCGTGTGGCTACGCAGCGCTAGGTAGGAAGAAGTCGAATCCGCTGTAGAAGGCCGTACGCCCAGATCCCCGTCGTCCGGTTACTTGGTGGAGCGGGATGTCGATCGGTGATTGACGACGGCCGCAGGCCATCACACCACATGCACGCACCGAATCCACATAACCGGCTACCCAAGCGCACTTCTCCCTCGACCAGGTCATGAGCGAGAAGGACAAAGACGGCCAGGGTGCCCACCACCCCACCCTCCAAGGCCAGCTCGACGACCTCGGCATCGATCTGGAGCAGCCGCTCCCTCCGGATCAGCTCGCACGGCTGCTCGACGTGTTGGACACCGAGTACAAAGAGGCGGACTACCGCACCGAGACGCTCTACACGGTCCTCGACACCCTGCGCGACACCACCTGTCACGTAGACGAAAACGGCATTCTGGTCGGCATGAACGATCGCGGCCCCGAGTTCTTCCAGACCACGCCAGACACGATGATGCGCAAGGAGCTGATGACAACGGTGCACCTCGAGGACGGCGCCGGAAGACGCCTGACGACCGCCGATCTCGACCAGGACAGCCACATCGATCAGGGCCATGTCGTGCTGAGCAACGGCCACAGCTTCGCGTGCAGCATCTCGATCTCCCGCATCGCCCAGGAACGCGGGTTCCACGGAGCGGTGGTGCTGCTGCGAGACGTCGCCCAGCGAGTGGAGCGGGAGGAGGCACTCCAGGAGGCGCGCGTAGAGGTGCTGGTCGCCCGCCAGGCAGAGCAGGCAAAAGGTAGTTTCTTGGCCAACATGAGCCATGAGCTCCGCACACCGCTCAACGCGATCATCGGCTACAGCGAGATGCTGTGGGAGGAGGCCGAGCTCGAGGGGCGGGGTCAGCACTCCGCCGACCTCAGGCGGATCATGGTCGCTGGCCACCACCTGATGCGCTTGATCGGCGGCATCCTCGATCTGTCGAAGATCGAGGCAGGCCGCATGGAGCTCTTCTTCGAACTCGCCGACGTGTCGGAGCTGGCGCGGGAGGTGGTCGACACGCTGCGCCACGAGGCCGAGGTGAGCGGACTCCAGCTCGAGATCCTGAGCGACGAGGGCACACCCGCCGTTCGCGCCGACGTCACCCGGCTGCGCCAGTGCCTGTTCAACCTGGTGTCCAACGCAGTGAAGTTCACCGACGAGGGCAAGGTGACCGTAAAGGTCGAGGGCGACAGCAACGAGGTGCGTGTCCTGGTGACCGACTCGGGCATCGGCATCTCACAGAGCAACATCGAGCGGCTGTTCACCGACTTCACCCAGGCGGACGTCACCACTACCAAGCGATTTGGCGGCACCGGCCTCGGCCTGGCAGTGAGTCGACGTCTCTGCGGGATGATGGGCGGCGACATCACCGTGACCAGCGAGCTGGGAGTGGGCAGCACCTTCACTCTGGCCTTGCCCGGCCAGCTCACCCCATCCATCCCCACCACGACCGTGACCCCCGACCGCACGACCGTGCTCGTCATCGACGACGACTATGCGGTGCGCGAGCTCCTCGAACGCATGCTCAAGCGCGAGGGCTATGCGGTGGTCACTGCGTCGAACGGCCGGAGTGGATTGAGCCTCGCGGAGCAGTTTGTTCCGGGCGCCATCGTGCTCGACGTGCGAATGCCGGACATCGACGGCTGGTCCGTGCTAGCAGCCCTGAAGGCGAGTGAGAAACTACGCAATGTACCGGTGGTGTTGCTGACCGTGGTCGAGGAACGCGGCCGGGGCTACGCTCTGGGCGCCTCGGAATACCTCAACAAACCCGTCGACCGCACCCATCTCCTGGCGGTGCTCCGGCGCATCTGTGACACCGAGACCGGCACGGCCCTCATCGTCGAAGACGACCTCGAGTCGCGCCATCTCGTCGTGCGCACCCTGTCTATGCACGGCTGGCGGGTCCTGGAGGCCGAGAACGGCAAGGTGGCGTTGGAGGTCTTGAACGGGGAGACTCCGGACGTAATCCTCCTCGACTTGATGATGCCCGAGATGGACGGCTTCGAGTTCCTGGACCGGCTCCGGCTTCGGCCCGACGATGGTCATCTGCCGGTCGTGGTGATGACGGCCATGGAGCTGACGGCCGCCGAGCGAGCCGAGCTGGATCGCTCGGTGCAGCGGGTGGTCAAGAAGGGTTCCATCGGCCGCCGGGAGCTCGTCGAGGAGCTGCGCTCGCGCTTGGGCGCCCGGAACTCCTAGAGCCTACATCGCCGCCACAAAGGCCATCGAGATCAGGCCCAAGATCAGCCCCGCCAGGACGCCGGGCACCAGGAGAAAGATGAGGAGGGCGCGGCCTGTGCTCACGCCCAAGACTTCGCCGAGGGCCGACATGTGAGTGAAGGCCCCCCACAGCCAGCCTAGAAACATCAGGATCGAGACCACGATGACAGCGAGTTCCATCATCGGAATCTGCACGCCATAGAACGAGGCCAAGGCAAGCGGCAGGGCGCAGAGTCCCGGCCCGATCATCGGAATGCGACCCCAGGCCCCCGCCGCAGCCAGGTCGCGAATGCTGGCATCGTGCCCAAGGAGGAGGGCAGAGAGCTTGACGATCGTCGCCGACAGATAGGTGCCGAGGATCCCGAAGATCGGTGCGGCAACCAGAAGTCCAATAGTCCACGGCAACCAGGAGGGGTCGTCATGTGAAGAGCCCTTGAACTGCAGTGTGCAGAACCCGAACACCGCCATCAACGGCAGCACGAGGTAGTAGCCGCCGTGGTCCACGACGCGACGCACGGTGGCACGCGGCGCAAACCACATACCGATCAGCATCAGCAGGTTCGGTGGCTCAGTCCGGGGCTCCGAGGGCGTAGAGGGCTCCGGGAGCATTGTCTCGGTTTGTGGTGATCTCCAGACTTCAGAACTCATGCGGCGCTTCCATATTCCACCTGAGATACGCACCAACCGCTTTGCTTATATGGTCATGCCCAGGGTTTCAGTCGCCGGGCTTGAGCTGGTTCCGTACCGACTCCGGTGCCTGCTTGAACGGATTCTTCAGCGGCACGTGGTCTCCCAAGCGCTCCGTGACCCAGGGATCTGCACACAGCGCCACCGCGTCGGGCTTCTCTCGTCGCGGCATCCAGATGTTGAGGCCGATCCGCTTGAGGACCATCGGGAGCGCCGCGATCAGGACAATGGGGATCATCATCACCATCGGCGAAGCGAACCAAAACGCCACAGCCGTGGCCCCGATCAGAACGAATGCGAGGAACGCCACTCCCCGCATCGCCCGCCCCATCGCTTCTTGGAGGAGGTGGGCTATCTGCACTCCCCGACAGTCCATGGCCAAGTTCACGGTCATGTCGTGGTCCACCGGCCTTTCGTTCACACGGGTCGCAACCTCGGCCACACGATCTCGATGCAGCTGCCACGCCGCCTCGGCATCCCAGGTCCGGATGGTCTCGGCGTATCGCCCCGCCAAGGGACGAGACCCAAAGATCATCCAAGCGATCGCGTCGAACTCGGCGTCTTCAGGTACATAGCGCGTGATGATGATCGTCCCGTCCCCCAGGAGGGTCCGAAGGGTGAGGAGGCCGTAGTCGAAGAACAGCTCGAGTGTACATTGAGCCGTTTTATCCTCGCTTGTCAGCACTTCACTCGTGAGGCCCACCTGGCCCCGCTCCCAGCTGGAGCCAGCGATGACGCTGAACTGGTAGCCTGTGTGGGTGAACCCGAGGGCGATCAAGTCGTCGCGCTCGCTGGGCTCGTGTAAGCGACCGAGGGCCCAGGGGTCGGTCTTGACCTCGAAGGTCAGATCCGGCGGCACCTTCTGATTCAAGTCCATCGCCAATCCTAGATCAAAATGCCGCTAAGAGCAAGATCCGGGCCAGAGGCGAGCGCCCTACATGGCTCTCGGCGCTTCGGGGGCGAAGGTCGTCGTACCGCGCTCCTCCGGTGATTCGAGCTCAGCTGCCCTGGTATCGCGGTGAGCGCGTCGCCGATGCAGGGGAAGCCACATGTCCGGATCCACCTCGACGCCCTCGACCTCGCCGTGCAGCGGTACATCGAGCACGCCGGTGCCTCGATCCATATCGACCCATACCAGCTGGCGTCCGGCTCCGATGCGCACCTGGATCGGCAGTGACCATGTGCCATAGGGCAGGTCCGAGGTCACTGTTCCGACAAGACGCGAACCCTCGGTGTCCCAACGCAGCTCCACAGAAGGCTCGACGCCGGTATAGACCCAGACATCGAAGAACCCCTGAAGATCGAGGCCCGAGGCACGCTCGAGCTCGGTGCGGAGGGCCTCGGTCGTCAGCGTGTCTCCGGAGAGAAAGCGATCGAGGCCGGCGAGGAACGCGCGATCACCGATCTGGGCTCGGAGTGCGCCGCCAAACAGGCGAGCGCCGCGCTCCTCGGTCTCGGTCTCCGCCGGTCCCATGAGAGGCCTCGGTGGCTGGCGCTCCTTGCCCTCTTCGCGAACGGCATCCAGCCTCCATCGCCTGGCAACCTTCGGTGGATAGGCGGCCTCGAGATAGAGGTCTCGGTACACGACGGGCATCACAGCGCCGATCCAAGCGTCTCTGTTCTTGTAGGGTCTGGTCCACCAGTGCGCTGCCAGCCCGTGGGCGAGCCCCCCTTCGATGGCGTAGGGGCGATGATTCAATGGGCGCCTCCCCACCGCCAGATCCAGGCCCGTCAGATCCATGTTCAACTCGAGGGTGCCGCGGATGAACAGCTGTCCTGGGGTCCAGTCCACCAGCCTCTGAGCCTCGAGTTCCGTCGGTTCTCGACCGCCCATACCCCCGACGTTCAACACCGCTCGCGCGCGCCCCTGGATGATTTGCACGGCTGGATATGGATAGGGAGGCAGGAGATCAGTGAAGAAGTGCAGCACGGCGCGGATGTGTTCCGGGCTGCCCCCGGCAAAGGGGCTCCAAGTGAGCACGTCCACGGCCGGCATTCCCGACGCGGGAGGCCGACTGTTGCTGGACAGCTTTCCCAGTGCCAACCCAGCATCTGACCGGGTCTTCGTCACCACCCAGAGATCGCCGGCGCCCGGCAGCTCCTCTACCCGACCGCCACCCGGAACGGCGACCCAGGCGGGGCCGAAGGTCTTCCCGACCCGCATCTTCACGGGATAGGCATCGCCTTGCCCGGCGACCACCGGCAGCATGGCGCGAGGCTCGGCCACCTTTCCCAGATCGGCCCACTCGGGCAGCCTCGCTACCAACAACGAGCACTTGAGAACCGATGGACAGGCGCCGCGTTTGTACAGCTCCTTCGCAGCCCAGGGTTTGATCTCGAGATCCTCGTCGATGGTCCATTGATCGCGGGTGATCACTCGGAGAGTCGTTGTCGTCCCTGCGGATATCGGCTCCGGCAGCACAAGCATGACCAGCTCGGGGTCGTGGGAGAGCCCTGGGCGTCCGAAGATGCCGTCGTGAACAGCAACAGGCGTCCCATCCGCGAGCGTTATGGAAACCACCTCGAACCCGTCCGCTTGAGGGGGCGTCCCGTAGTAGGGCCCGGACCGTCGGTGTGGGATCGCCAGCGGCACCAGCGCTGTCTCTTGGTCGGCCTCCACCCTGATCAGCGCTTCGACCTCGAGCCTGGCCGTGACGCCAGTTGCAACCTTGTGAAACACCGCATTGGCTGTGCCTTTCACGACGTGAGCACCACTGGGTCGGACTTCGTGGGGCTCACCGGTCACAACGGACAAACGCGCGGTCTCACCCTCCCCGATGCCGTGCACGAACACAATCCGAGCGTAGGTGTCGTCGACCAGACCCGTGGCGTCTTCGGCAAACGAGAGCCATCGCTCGTGGCCCGTCTGGAATGCCGGCTCAATGAACGGGAGCCAGACCCGGTCCGTGCGAACCTCTGCGGTCCAGCGCGGCGGCCCATCGTCGTGGCTGTCGTGGTGCAGCGCATCGAGAGGGTCGAGCCCCGCACCCTGCAGCCGCTCTACGCGCTCACCGAGAACCCTTCGCGCCAGGGTGCGAGCATGGTCCAGGCGCAGATCGGTGACCACGATGTTCTCCTGGCCATCGGTGTCCTTGTAGTACACCCCGCCCCGCGCCTTGGCCACCGGCTTCAACGTGTCCAGGAGGGCGGGTAGCTGGGGATCGGAGCTCAAGAAGAGCGCCACATCGAAGGGCTCGTGCCAGATTCCATCGCTGACCGCGATGTCGAGGGCCGCTTCGGGTCCATCGGCGGCGAGGAGATTGGCGAGCCGGACGGCCTCACCACGCTCGGCAAAAGAGAAGCTGTGTGTACCCCTTCCTACGAACACCAGACCCGCGCTGGCCCCATCCTCGGCGCTCACAGGGAACGCAAAACCCGCGTCCAGTGCCCAGGAGATGCCCTGGCGATTCACCGCTGAATCCTCGACCAGCCTCGGGTCGTCTACCAGCGTCAAGTCCGAAGCAAGCGCGGCAACTGCGATCCACCACATTGATCCCTCCACTCTATCTGTGCGCCCCAAGTCGCGTGTGCAAAGGAGCAAGCCAAACAAATGATTGCAGTGGATTTCACGCGTATGATGCAGCGATGTACGCACGCCATCTGACTCTGCTCTTCCTCGTCGCCGCCTGTGGCAAGAACAGCGAGGACCCCGACGAAACGCCAAACCCGGACACTGGCCCGACGGTAACCGTGGTCGAGATGTGCGGAAACGGCAGCGCCCCCCTCCCAGAAGGGCTGACCGAGCTCGTCATGGATGACGGAACCGCGGCCGGAGACCTCGAGGATCTGGGCTGGTCCATCACGACCAGTGCGACCTACAACCTCGGCGAGGAGCCCAGCTGGGAGTCGGTTCGCTTTGAACTCGAGAACCCGGCGATCGTGCACGGTTTCTCGGTGATGTGGTCCCGGCTCCCCGAGGACCCCGAGAAGAAGCTCGCCATCGGCCTGCACCCGGACTTCGGCTACAACGGCTTCGACTTCTGGGCGCCAGATCCCTATGGCGTCGCCCGCCGCTGCGTGAAAGACGTCACCGAAGGAGAGTGGATCACCTACACCCTCGAAGAGCCGGTATCGATCGACCACCCCGGCCTGGTCTACGTCGCTCATGAGCGGAAAGGCGCAGGTTCGCCGGGCTGGATGCTCGATGCGAGTGCCAACGGAGAGGGGGACTGCGGGAGCTTCGACGACTGCCGCTCGGCAGTGAACTTGCCCGAGGCCGATGCCAGCCAGTACTACAACGGGCTGTCGCTGATGATCCCGTACGATTACCTGGTGCGGCTGCACGTGGAGTACACCGACGAGGTGGCTCCCGCCGACAAGATCTTCCAGCGCATCACCGATGCCCCCGCCGGATATCGCACTTCCTGGGCTGACTTCGACGACGACGGTGACGAGGACGTCCTCGCTGGCGGCGCAAACCTGTTCCGCAACGACGGCGGCTCCTTCACCGACATCACTACCGACGCCGGACTGGCTGGGATCGGCGGCAGCGGGACCGTGTGGGGTGACTACGACAACGACGGCTGTCTGGACTTCTTTGTCTTCACCGAGTCGTATTCATCGGGGGACTACCTCCTGCACAGCAACTGCGACGGAACCTTCACCGAGGTGACGGCAGCGGCGGGCATCGACGACATCCAGGACTACAACCTGTGCGAGGGCGCGGAGACGAACAACCACGAACCGTCTCCCGCGGCGGCCTGGCTCGACATTGACAGCGACGGATTGTTGGACTTGTACGTCGTGAACTTCAACTGCTGGGACAACTACAGCTACTACACCGACAATGTCTGGCACAACGAAGGCGACGGCACGTTCACGGCGTGGACCGGCATCAATGGCTTCGAGACCGCCCGGCTCCCGGGTCGCGGCGCCAGCCCCGTGGATCACGACGGAGACGGCGACGTCGACCTGTTGGTGCACAGCTACGTCCTGATCCGAAACATGATGTTCACCAACAACGGCGATGGAACAGTCACCGAAGAAGCCGGAGTTCTCGGACTCGCTGGACACGCCGACGGCGCCGGGATGCAGTCCTATTACGGCCACACCATCGGCTCGACTTGGGGCGATCTCGACAACGATGGCGACTTCGACAGCGTGCAGGCCAACCTCGCCCATCCACGTTTCTATGACTTCTCGGATCGCACTCAGATCCTGCTCAATGACGCCGGCACCTACACCGACATCAGCGGCGACTGGGCCTTCCCGTCCAGCGACGCCGGCCTCCGCTACCAGGAGACCCACTCGGTCCCGGTCCTCGGGGACTTCGACCAGGACGGCGTGCTGGACTTGTCCATCAGCGCGGTCTACGACGGGCGTCCCACTGACTTCTACTGGGGCGTGGGAGATGGGACTTTCATCCTGGATGCTTATCACGCCGGGATCGACACCGAGAACGGCTGGGGCATGTCGGCGGCAGACGTCGACGGCGACGGAGATCTAGACCTGGTTGTCAAAGACGGGATGTTCGAAAACACCGCCTCGGACGGCCACTGGCTACAGATCCGGCCGGTCGGAAACGTCGATTCGAACTGGGCTGCGCTCGGAGCGACGGTTCGCGTGACGGCGGGTTCCGACACCTGGATGCGCCATGTTCAGGGCGGCAACGCACAGGGCTGCCAGGACCCCCAGACCCAGCACTTCGGGCTCGGGGCGGCGACCACCATCGACGGCATCGAGATCGACTTCCCCGGCGGCGGGACGGTGATCTACGCCGGCCCCTTCGACGCCGATCAGCGGCTTCGGCTCTTCGAGGACGGATCGAGCACCAGCTACTGACGCCATGAGCAGTCGCGGAACCTGGCTTGTGGCGACAAACCCACGACCGTCCAATCCGGGGAGGGCAGAGGGGTTTGCCCCTTTGCCGCGGGTTGAAGGGGCGCGCAGCCCATTCCAACCGGAGGTTCGCGGGCTCACCAACCCCGACGAAACCCGGGACGACCGACGATGTGTCAGACCCGACCGTCGCTGAAAACCCGCTACATCGTGGCGGCGGTCTGGACCATGGCGCTCGCGATCAAGGAGAGCCCGACATAGCCCAGGATCGAGGCGGATCCCAGGGCGAGGATGACAATCGCTTTGGAGGTCGTCGGCCACGGCTGTCGCGCAATGGCGAGGTTGCCGGCAATGACCGCGCCACCGACCATGCCCCCGCAGCAGCCACCGATGGGGAACAACACAAACGGCAGTGAAGCGAGCACCAACAGGGGGGCCGGGATGGTCTCGCCCACGCTGTACACCGCACCGCCGACGTGCACGTCCGGCAGGCTCCGCGTCCAGGCAAAGACGAGTGTCGCTACCAGTGGGGGTCCCGAGATCGCGGGGATCAAATACTCGTTATTGCCCTCCCCTTCCGGCGCCGGAGCACCGTCGACACGCAGGCGGCCGCTTGCCGTCGCGGTCTGTTGAGTGAGCGTGACGACCCCAGCCGCACCTTCGACGGGGACCACTGGACCGTCGGGCACTGCAGTGGTCTCCCTGGGAGGCCGGAAGTGATCAGACACTGCGGGCCCGCCTCACCCCAACGAGCAAGAACGGCAGCCACCACACCACGGTCCCGGATCCCGTTGCGCAGCCACACCCCCCGGACTTCTCCGGAACCAGGGTCGCGCCGTCGTCATCGTCACCCGATGTTGTCCCGCTCGTACCCGGTGTATCGGTGTCCTTTGGAACCGTCCCGGTGTCGGTTGTGGCCGGATCGGGCAGCTGCCCTTCGCAGCCCACCTCGAGGTGCAGATCGGTGACCGCGCCCTCCCAGCCGTCGACCAAGACCCAGTACGTGGTTCCGGCCACCGCGTCGAAGACCACTTGCTCGTCGCTCAGATCTCCGTTGGTCGAGCTCGCCAAACATCCCGTTCCGTCGCAGGAATCGCTGTCCAGCGCGTACAGATCGAGGTCTCCGGACAGCCCGCTCAGGTCGATGGTGACGGGCTCGTCGCGGTCGGTCGCGAACTCCCAGACGAGCTCGGGGCCGCTGTACACGAACTCCGAGCAGCCGTAGTAGGCGTGTTCTTGCGTCGATCCCGGAGCGTCGTTGCGGGTGTCGAGCACGGTGCCACAGCTGAAGCGGTCGGTGGCGGCACAGGGAGCGGTCGGTCCATCGCAGATGAGCTCGGGAAGCTCGTCCCAGCCCCCTTGATCCATCCAGTGGGAAGGTTCTGCGGCGGCATCACACGGACCCTCGAAGGGATCGGCGCTGGAGCCGTACACATCGTTGACCGCGAAGTGCAGATGCGGGCCGGTCGAATACCCCGAAGATCCCATTTGACCAAGGAAATCTCCACACTGCACGATCTGCCCGACCGTCACCGCCACCGAGAACTGCTTCATGTGGCCATAGGTCGTCTGCTGCCCGCTCGCGTGGCGGATCTGCACGTGGTTGCCGAAGCCGCCGCCGCCGTAGCAGTCGCCGGTCGTGCAGCGGTCGAACTCACCGTCGTGGGTGTAGACCACCTCTCCAGTGGCTGCCGCGGTGATGTCGCGCCCCTCGTCCATGCCCGCAAAGCTGCCGCCGCCGAAGTCACTGCCGCGGTGGCCGTCGTAGAACAGGTCCCCGCAGTCCCAGTCCACCCCGCCATCGTCGCGATAGGCGGTGACGTACCAGTGCTCGTAGTGGGCCGCGGTACTGGGGAAGGAGTACTGCTGCCCCTGAGCGGGAGCCAACGCCAACAACAGCGCGATCATCGCCACTTCTCCGCGTGATCTCCTTCGGGAGAGGACCAGCGCAGCCAGTCGCCATCGAAGTGCAGGCTGTCGCCGTGCGGCACTGGCACGAAGCCGTCGGGACGCCGACCCGGAGTGTGCTCGAGGCCGACGTTGGTGACCTGGGTGGGCGCTCCTCCGGAGAAGGGCACGGTCCAGATCGAGGCGTACCCGCTCTTTCCCCACACGAAGGCGACCTGGCTGCCATCCGCCGAGAGCACGGGGCGATCTGGCGTTCCTTCGGAGACCAGCACTCGCTCGCCGACGCCGTCGGAGACCACGATCTCGGTGTTGGTTCCGGTGACGCGGCGAGAAAAGACCTCGTGGGCACCGACTGTCTCGATGGAGCCGATGACACCAATCTCTCCCGCATGGTCGGTCTCGGATGTCTGGCCACAGGCGAGCAACATCAGGAGCGGGGCGGTACGAAGCATGGCTCGTAATACCAGATGACCCCGAGGACCCGCTCGCAAAGCGTGCTCGCTCTGATCAACTTCGCGACCGGGGGATCTCTGGGTGTGATGGCGTGTGGGGCCTGGGTCTACGCCATTGTGGGGGCATACTTCTAGAGACCTGCAGCCCGCGTCGTCGGTTCATAGATCGATCCATTCGGCGTGCTCGCGACATCAGTGTGTGTGCCAAGGAGGCGAAGTTGCACCAAACGTTGGAGTTGATGTTCGCGCTGACGCTGATCGCCGGATGCTCCGGGGAGCTGGACGGCGTGCTCAAACGCGACCACATCCGAGCCCTCGACACCAACTACAGGTACGCAACCTATGTGCATCCCGACGCCCAGCTCGAAGAGGGCAGCCCGTGGCTCCTGCTCCTCGATGGTGACCAGGGGGGCATCGACGGAGCAGCGGGGTGGCTCGACCGGGAAGTCCGCGCCGGCCGCGCCCAGCCTTTTGTGATCGTCGGAATCGGCAAGGAAAAGACTCGTGAGCGCGACTTCACGCCGATCCCTGTCTACGACGAGAACAACACCCGCGGATATGGGGGTATCGAGCCATTTTTCCGGTTCTTGCGCGAGACGGTGGTCCCCAAAGCAGAGACCGAGCTGGGCATCGGCGGAAGTCCGGAGGACCGGGCCCTCGCCGGACACAGCTTCGGTGGTCTCGCCACCCTGTGGGCAGTCTCCAACGACCGAGCCACCTATCGCAGATTCGCCGCGTCCAGCCCTTCGCTGTGGTGGGACGACGGGTCCGGGTTGGGGTTCACGTCGCCAGAGGGTTCCCCGGAGGGTCCCCCGGCCATGGTCTTTGCATCCGTCGGAGCCAATGAGGATCAGCCGCTCATGCTGGGGATGTGGCAGGAGCGAGCGGAGTCCGAATCGAGCTTGGACATCACGACGAGAATGTACGAAGGACACGGACACTTCACCGTGGTCGAGCGGGCATTCCCAGACGCCTTTTCGACCCTCTGGCCCGCGCCATGATGTGGCTGATCTTGGCCGTCAGCGCCTTGGGCGTCGAGCTCTGTCCATCCGGTGTCCAGCTGGCCGCGGGACCGGACCTGTTCAACCTCTGGACGTCCAGACGTGGTCTCGTGGTCGAGCCCTTGAGCCCTGGTTGGAGTGGCGGAGGGTGGAATCAACAAGTGATCGGAACCGTCCGCGCCATTCCCTGTGCCCGAATCGGCGCCCAGGTCGGCATCGTCTTGCCCGCGCTCACCGATTCGGTGGAGGACCCGGGGATCGATTCCCAGATGTGGCAAGTGCTGAGCCACGCTATGGTCGGCGCCGAGTGGAGCCTGCCCTACCGCTTCTCGGCAGGATTGTACGCACTGCCTGGACTGCGCACAGCCATCGTTGCCAGCCAAGTCTCTGTGCCGGAGTTCGGCATCGACGAAACCTCGATCCGCCCGAGCGTGGTGCCCGTACTGTACGGCGCGGGGGTGGTTCGGTGGTTTGCTAGCAAATCCTTCGGGATCCACCTGGACATCCAGGTTCCGATCTCTGCGTTCCAGCGGGAGATCGGCTCGTACCCAATTCGATTCGTCGGCGCGGGCATCGACCTGCGTCTCCCCACCCGCGACAAGTAACCTCGAGCCGTCACTGGAGTCCCGGGTCCGCCGAATCTCCTTCACATCGAGTTCTGCCGGGAATAACCCGAGGATTCAGTAAGGAGGCACTCCGTGTCCTACGAGAATCCATTCGACGCCTCGGGAACAGACCCCCTTCCCCCACCCGACGTGGACTGCACGCCGGTGGAGCTCGATGTGGGGCCCATTCTGCATCGCGCCCCGGACCTCTTTGTTGCCCAGCCACTCCTGCTCATCGCGGCGATCTTCATCCCAGTCGGTGCCAATCTAGGTTTCAGCGGCGCCGACTTTGGCGTTCAGATGGCGATGCTCGAAGGGGATATGGAGCAGGCCGCGCAGGTGATATCACTGTGTTTGTGGTGAACCTGCTGATTGGGCTCCTGGGGCTGCTTTTCAGCTGTGTAACCTTCGGTTTGGGCTATTTCTTGATCGTGCCGATCATGTCACTGGTACAGGCGATCATGTACCAGTCGCTTCGACAGATGCAGCTGGAAAACGCCTGAGCTGCACGACATTTGGGCCGACGCCGCTGGGTCGGGACACGCTGGGACACCTGGGACGCGAGGGAAGCGGCACATTCCTGCACGCCGAGCCGCCCAGACTCGGCATCCCACACAAATTCCTGGAGGATTGATGCCCGCCCTCTTCGCCACTCCGACCCACGTTCGACGCCTGGGGCGTACTCTCGGCGTCCGCGCCGCACCGCTCATGCTCTTGTGCCTGCCCCTGGTCCAGGGGTGTCAGTTCATCAGCATCGAACAGGTGATCCCCTCCGACGAGCGGACCCTGCTCGATCCCGCCGAGCACGTGCTGGCGGTGACCGACGATCTGAGCCGGTTGATCGTGCTCGATTATCGCGCACCCGACGGCTCATTCTCGTCTCTGCTCAAGGTCTTCGATACTGCGACGGGCGATCTTGTCGCCGGTCTCCCCTTTGCACTGGTGGACGACTTGGAGATCAAAGCGGTCTCGGCCGATCCAGTTCACACCGACCAATTCTGGACGTTGCACGCCAACGGATACCGATACCGTTGGTCCTCCGATCTCACCGCGATCCACGAAGGAGTGTTGCCAATCCCGGCCATGGGCGTCAACTTCGAGTGGCGTGAATACATCGACATGGACATCGCGGCGGACGGGACGGTGTTCATCACCACCAATGACCACTTCGACGGCACCACCACTGGCTATCTGTACCGAGACGATGGCAATGGCTGGGACCGGGCCAACGATCGTGGCAATGGAGAGTTCCTCGGCAAGACCTGCAGGGTGAGCGTCGATGAAGTCAACGGTGAGGCCGTGCTGCTGGATGATCAGGATCTGGTGCGCTACGAGCCAGACTTGTCCTTTGACAGGGTGACAGCGCTCCCAGGCCTTGGTCTTGGAGAACACTACGCCGATCTGGATACCCTCGGAGGGCGTACGGTCGTGGCTGCGGTTGGCAATCAGGTGCAGATCATCGACAACCTCACGGGGGCGATCGATGCGTCCTGGGACGTGGGACGTGCCGCTGCGGTGACCCTTGAGACCAGCATCTTCGATCCCTCGGGTACGGTCCTGTACGGTTGGTACGTGGGCCCCTCCGTTAGCAATAAGTGGATGGCGGAGCGGTACAAGATCGGGTTCTAGGTTGTCGCAAGGCCCACGGGCGCTACTCGTCGAAGAGAACCAGGAGCGTGCGTAGAGCGCCAACGCCCGGAGCGTCGGGCTTTTCGGCCAGCGCAGCCCGGATCTGTGGATGAGCGGCGGGCAGCAGCGGCGTCAGGGCGTCGATGGCTCCAGAATCCCCACCCAACGCGGCCCGCACATGGGAGCCGATCCTCTCCTTCCCCGCGTCGGAGAGCAGCTGGGCCAGGTTCCAGGCGGTGATCACACCCTTGGGCTGGAGTGAAAGGACACCGAGCTCAGAGTGACTCAGGGAGGCGTCGCCCTTCGCGATCACGACATCGAGCCTCCCCAGGCTGAGATGGTCGCCCTCATCGAGCACGACCTTCGCGCCCTGACGGTGAGCGGTGACCGAGCCCTTGGAGACGGTCAGGTCGATAACGGCTTCCTCGCGCCAGGTTCCGCTCTTGCCCGCCGCAAAGTGCCTGCCCGCGACGCCCAACAGGTCACCACCGACCGTGACTGCTCGATAGTCCCTTGGCGCCGATGACTTCTTGATCCAGGGCTCGAAGTGCACCGGTCCGGTCTCGGCCCGGGCGAGCACCAGCGCATCGGCGACCCGCGCATGTCGCTCCAGATCCCCGTACAGACCTGCGAGTGCGACGGCGTCGGGGTTCTTCACGGGACCACTTGCCCGCCAGATGAGCCCGACGAGCCAGCCATCCCAAAGGTGCAGTTTCTCGGCGCTCTCCAGTGCCTCGCGCAGTCCGGCAATATCTACCGGCTCTCCCGCAATCACGCTCAGGATGCCTTGGGGTACACGTCCCTCGGCGCGGCTCATTGCCACCTGGACATCGCTGCCTGTGGTCGCGGCCGTCATCAGCCCCTTCCAGACCTGCGCACTGTACGGAGCGCGGTCGTCGTCGGCGAACAGCTCACGGTGCCAGGTCGCCCAGATCGCGACGTCGACATCCTGCGGAAAGGCCGAAGGAGACGAGCTTGGAGCCGGCTGCTCGGCCTCGTCCCCAGCACGGGCCGACGGCTGCACGGTAGCCAGTGCCACACCCGCGGCGGCGACCACCCGCAACAGCCCCCGGACTGGCCTGCGCAGAGGTCGTGGCAGCGGCCGAGCCCTGCGTGCTGAATTCTCCGCTACCACGGGCGCGGGCACTTCTCGTCCGCCGAAGATCTGCCGACGGCAGGGACCATTCGTCCGCGTCTGCAGCCAGCACTCCGACCCATCCGAGCACGGTCCACTGCTGCGGAACCGGTGGAATCCGGTCGCCCAGATGTCTCGCAGAGGGCTCTGCCGGACGTTGCCCTCGCTCTCCTCGGGATCGTTGGTGGTGCAGGGAAAGACCTCGCCATCGGCGCCGACAACGCAGGTGAAACGCCCAGCACCGCACAGGAAGGGCTGCTCCCGATAGAACGGATCCTCGGCGCCTGCGCTCCCCCACTCGTCGTCGAGATCCACGTCGATGACGCGACGGCGACGGCGGGCAAAGGCGGCGACTCGGCGAAGCTGCTGTGACGTTGGAACCAGCGCGCGATGCTCCGCTCCCCTCCCCTCCGGCACGAACAGGTGCAGGCCCCAGCCGTGGGCTCCGGACCCCGCCACCACATCGAACATCTCCGCGAGGAGATCCGCGTTCATGCTGGTGACTGTCGTCCCCGCGACCACCTCTGGGCAGTCCGTGTCGCTACGGAGCAGATCGATGGCGGCCAAGGCGTCCCGATAGCTCCCCGATCGGCCGCGAAACTTGTCGTGCACACCCTCGGGCCCATCCAGGCTGATGGCCACCAGCTTCGGCGGAAAACGCTTGAAGAGGTCGAGGTGGGTCGGGACGAGCCCTCCGTGGGTCTGCAGCGCCCACGGAACTGCCCGCTCCGCCGCGTAGTCGACGATCTTCGTGATGTCTCCGCGCAGGAGAGGCTCCCCGCCAGCGAGCACCAGCGTCGGCCTGCCCATTGCCACGAGCTCGTCCACCAGCGCGAGAGCCTCGGCCGTCGTGAGCTCGCTCGCAGCCTTGCGACCCGCCCTGCTGTAGCAGTGAGAACACTGGAGGTTGCAGGCTCTGGTCGCTATCCACTGCACCGCGGCGGGGTTTCGCATCGCTCCCAGTCGAAACATCCAGCGCCCCTCGAGCGCCCAGATCGCCGGCGCGTTTCGCGCGTAGAACCGATGTGTGTGTCCCATTCGACGGGTCCTCCCGCCGACATCCTACTGCCAGCGAGAGTCGCCACGATCAGTTGGGGCACAGTCCGGACGGGATGTCGACGTCGGTGAGCAGCGCGCCTTCCTTGTCGATGTAGTGGTAGCGGATGAGCGCGCCGGCATCGCTGAGGGCCTTCATCTCCGGGCTTCCGCATCCGCTCTGGACGCCAATCTGCCGCAGCATCGGCACCAGCTTCGACAGATCGAGCTCCGCGGCGGAGAGTGCGTGCAGGCGCTGGGTGTAGACGATGCTCGGGCCGACCAGCTCCACCTTCTCCAGGCGGGTATCGGCATCGAGGTCAATCGGCAGATGAGGGAGGATGCCCTCTTGCATCGTCTCGAGCTTCGCGGCCAACTTCCGGCTGGGCTTGCACTGGGACAGGGATTGGGTCTCGGTGTAGATCTCGACGATGGTCCACCCGCTATCCGCCTTGGCGACGTCGAGATGAAACGCCTTGTCGGCCACGCACTTCACGGCCGGGAGCCGGGTGGCGGTGACCCGGTATCCATCACCGTGGGGGGCGACCGCCACGTCGCTGTAGGTGGTGGTGTCGCCGCGCTGCTCTGCGCCTTCGAGTAGCTTGGGCATCATCGCCTTTACCTGGGCGCCAGCCAACTCCATGCGCTGGGTGCCGTCCCGGAGTGTGATGAACCGGGCGGTGTCGCTGAGCATCGGGCTGGTGTCTTCGAAGGCGTTATCGCGCTTCACGTAGTCGTCGAAGAAGGCGCGGACCTCCTCGGGCTCTCCGGCGTGGGCGCACAGTCCGAGCAGCAAGACCAACATGGGTTCCTCCATTGTATCTGTATCCGATACCAGGAACTCAAGTTCGCGTCAAACCCATGAGTTGTGAGCTGGAGTGCGGATTCTCGAGGCCCGAAGGATCCAGAAGCACAACAAAGTCTACGAAATACCTGAAGAACCCACCGGAGAACCCACTGCCGGCGCCTAGCGCACTGGGCGATCCTTGCCGCCTACAACCGGTATCGCCCATCTCGTTGAGCGCAACGAACCCAGGGGCCAAGGAGCTGGACGGTTCGGCTTCCTGCGACAATTAGTCCGCGCAACGCGACGCATTCTCTGCGTCGGTCCGTAGAGTAGTCGGTACGGGCTTTGCATCGGGTTGACATCCACCGCCTCTGCGGAGTCTCCATGTTCTTCCGATCTTCTCTTGCTGGCCTGCTCGTTGTGGCCGCCTGCTCCGAATACGATTTCAACACTCCTGTCGACGTCCCCATCGACGACGAGGTTGAAGAGCCCGTCGATAGTCCGCAGTGCCCAACGCTCGGGCCTGCCCCCTACGCGACGACCTCCGACCCGCAATGCGCGGTGGAGCCTGTGGTTGGCACCTTCGACCCGGTGACCGAGTGGAACTGGGCCGACAACCCCATTCACCCGTCCTACAACCAGATCATGGCCACACCCGCGGTAGCCAACCTCACCGACGACAACGGCGACGGTGCGATCGACCACGACGACCAGCCCGACGTCGTGTTCGCGGCCTTCACGGGTTCGGCCTACAGCTCCCCTGGGGCGCTGATTGCCATCAGTGGCGATACCGGCGCCACGCTGTTCAGCATCACCGATGCCGGTGGGTATCTGCCGATGGGAGCGGGGGGAGTGGCCATCGCCGACCTGGACGGCGACGGCGTTCCCACGATCCTGGTCGCCGCGCAAAACGGCCTGCTCGCCGTCGACAACAACGGTGCTTTCGAGTGGTATCTCGCGCTGCCCACCTCTCCGTATGGCTGCCCCGCGGTTGGAGACATCGACGGCGACGGCATGGCCGAGATCGTCTTCGGGGCCTCGCTGATCGACGCTCACGGCACCCTGCTCTGGACCGGCACAGGGGGCACCGGTGGGAGCCGGTATGGCTCGTTCCCGGTGGATCTCGATGGAGATGGACTGCAGGAGGTCGTTGCGGGGAATACCGTCTACGAGCACGACGGCTCGATCCGTTGGCAGGACGGCGGGCCCGACGGGTGGCCGGCAGTCGGAGACATCGACAACGACGGGCTTCCCGAGGTGGTGAAGGCCTACGGCGGTGCGGTGGAGCTGCTCGACGGCGACGGCACCTTGCTCTGGACCTTTGCCCTGGTCGACGGCGGCGGTGGACCTCCCACGGTGGCGGACTTCGACGGTGATGGCCTGGCGGAGATCGGCGTGGCGAGTCGCGAGGTCTACCGGGTCCTCGACGGCGACGGTACCGAGCTCTGGGCCAACGTGGTGCAGGACTACTCCTCATCGGTCACCGGCTCTTCGGTCTTCGACTTCGAAGGAGACGGCGCGGCCGAGGTGGTGTACGCCGATGAAGAGACGCTGTGGGTCTATGACGGAGCCACCGGAGCGGTGGAGATGGCCTGGGCCAGCCACTCGTCGGGAACCCTCTACGAGTACCCCCTCATCGTCGACGTCGACAACGACGGAGCGGCGGAGATCATCGTGGCCTCCAACGACTACAGCAGCTTCAAAGACTCCCGCGGAATCACGGTGATCGGGGACGTGAACAGCAGCTGGGCCCCGGCGCGACCCGTCTGGAACCAGCATGCCTACTACATCTCCAACGTGGAAGATGACGGCGGCGTGCCCGCGGTGGCCGCAGCGAACTGGACCCAGTGGAACAGCTTCCGAGCCGGAAACTCCATGACCGCCGTGGGATATGACCTTCCCGATCTGCGCGCTGGCGACCCACAGCTCTGCTCCGACGAGTGTGGCGAAGGCCGGGTCATCGTCTGGGTCCCCGTCGAGAACATTGGCGTCCAGAGCGTAGAGTCCGTAGCCGTTGGGCTGTACAGCCTCGACGGGAGCGAGGCCACGCTCAGCGACCTGCAGGGTGTCGGTGTCGTAGAAGCGGGCACGGCCGTGTGGCTGGGCCCCATCGAGCTGACGAGGGCTGACTTTGGCTCAGCCGGGCTGCGCGTACACATCAACGACGGCAGCGTGGTCGACGCGGTACGGGAGTGCGACGACACCAACAATACCTGGACCTGGGCGAGCTTCCCTTGCCCATGAGCTAGCTCGCCCGTCGCTCACGCACCCGGGACGTCTTTCCGCTGCCGGCCCCACTGGACGGCAGTGGAGGTTACCATCGGGCAATGAGCGGGTGGCTGGAGTCCTGCAGAAGGTTCGTCGATGCACACGCCCTCGAGGCTGCGCTGCTCGACATATTTCCGGCCTTCTCGAGCGCCAACGATCCCTGTGCCGACGAGCGCGGGCAGCTCGAGAGCCTCGGTGACTTGTCCCTCGACCTCCCCGCGGGGCTCGGCGAGGTCGATTCCGAGCAGGCCGCCATGTTCACACGTCGCTACGCCCAGGTGCTGGCGCTTCCCGGCGACGCGAGCTGGACACTGCTGCGGTTCTGGCTGCAGCGACGCATGGCCGGCATCCTCGCCAGCCCACCTCCACGTGCACACCGTGTCCGCGCGCTGATCGACTTCGCCTTCGGCCAAGCCGCTGTGCTGACCCATGGGCGCCCCGGTCTGCCACAACCGTGGGAGCTCGCGCCCACCTGGCGACACGTGGCTTCAGGCGTCGAGCACGGCCAGATCGACGCGCTCTCGGCGCTCGGACCGGTCCACGCCAACCTCCTCAGGGTGCGGGGACGCCACCTGGAGACCCTCGACGCCAGGGGCATGGACCTCGCCCAACTCGACGCCGTGGCGGTGACCTCGGGGGGCTACTTCCTCTACTCGGAGCCCGACATCGAGCCGCCCAGCCGCCGTGGCGATCCGGTAGGGCTCCTCGTGCACGAGGGCGAAGTGAAGAACCCGCCGTGGCTGCGCCGTGCCGCACTTCTGCAGCGTCGCGACGGCTCGGTGTCGATCGAGCGCGTGGCCGCTCCCGGGCGCCGCTGGACCCGTGCAGATGGGCGAATGGGAGGAGAAGGGCCGTGCTGGGCGGTGGTGGGGAACGAGGTGGTCGCGCAGGGCGAAGGACCCCTGCCCATCCCCCTGGCCGGAGCCGTGATCGCAGGGAGGGAACCGCCGAGCTGGCAGGCAGCAGACATCGTCAGCGCCATGGCGGGCGGGCCGATGTTGCTCGAGCGCGGCGCCCCCGTACTGAACCTGCAAGCCGAGGAGTTCGCCGGCTCAGCACCTCCGATCACATTCAGCCAAGACGAGACCCACGATCAGAACCTGCTCCCACGCCTGGCAGTGGGGCTCGACGGCGAAGGCGGGCTGGTGTTCGCCGCCATCGATGGTCGGAACTTCGATCGCGCCCCCGGCTTCACGCTGGGCATGGCCGCGAGGCTGCTGGCGGCGCAGGGCTGCAAGACGGCGATGAACCTGGACGGTGGGTCGAGCAAGCGAATGCTCGTGCAGGGCGAAGTGGCAGACCTGCCGAGCACCGAGGTGGTTGCCGGGAGAGCGACGGGACCCGTTCGTCCGGTGCACACCGCCATCGTGATCCGCTAGTTTCAGGGCGCTAACACCCCGGTTTGTTGTCGGCGATCTTCGGCGGGAACCGCGAGCTCACACCCCCCGCAAACTTCTCGGCGAGGCTGGTGCACAGCGCGGTGTTGCCCTTGATCTGAACCTCGCGGCCGACGCTCCGAATCCCGGCGACCCCCTTCAGGTCGGTGAGCGCGTAGTTCAGGGAGATGCTCATGCCGTCGGCGACCTCGACGATGTTGGACAGTCCCTTCAGGTTTGCCAGCGAATCGTTGCCCACGATGTCCAGGCGCCGGCCGACGGCGGTGACCCGCTTCAGTGCGTCGAGGTTGAGGAGCGCATCGTTGCTCCGGATCTCGAGGTTGCTGCGGATCTCCCTCACGTTGGACAGTCCGTCGATGTGGGTCAGCGCCCCGTTTCCGGAGAGGTCCAGCCCCCCGGTGGCGGTCAGGTTGGACAGGCCGCTCAGGTCGGTCAGGCCGTCGTTGAACCCGATCGTCAGGCTGCCTAGCGAGGTGATTCCCGACAGGCCGTCGAGGTCGGTAAGTGCATTGTTCCCGGAGACTTTGAGGCCGCCCACCTCGGTGAGGCCAGACAGGGCTTGCAGGCTGGTGAGGGCTTCGAGCTCGTCGATCTCCAGGTACCCGCCGACCCTGGTGACCCCAGACAGGCCCTCGAGGTGGGTGAGTTTTGGGCTGCTCTGGACCTCGAGATCGTCCTCTACGGTGGTGAGATTGGCGAGCCCGTCGAGACTTCGGAGCGCCGTGTTCCCCCAGAGCCTGAACTCCCCGCCCACCGTGGTGAGGTTCGCGAGACCGTCGAGCTGGGTGAGCCCCTCGTTGTTCCAGATGTCCAGGTTGCCGGTGACTTCGGTGAGCAGCGGCAGATCGATCCCCCGCAGCCACGCCTGCTCGTCGATGCTCACACCGCCTTGGATGACCGTGCACTCCCGGATGGCTTTCAGATCGGCGGGGGCCTGAATGGCGAAGTCGCCGGTGCACGCGGGTGGCGCCGTATCGGAGTGTTCCAAGCCGATGATCGTCCCGTCGGCGCCAGTGACCCACACCGTCTCTTCCTCGACGAAGAACGCTTCGGTGCCGCCCTGGCCGAGGTCGTATCGCCACACCATCTCCTCGACCCTTCCGAGGCGAAACAGCGCGGCCTCCAGGTCGCTTCCGATCCACATTTCGGTGCCATCTTCGGAGAGGGCGATGGCCCGAACCAAGCCGCGAAGCTCGTTGTTGCTGTTGTGGTACTGGTTCTCGGAGTTGAGTTCCTGGGCGTCGCCGTGATGCACCGGCATGGGCAGTCCGAGTTCCGACAGGCTCTCCTCGAAGATGAGCTTGGACAGGCCGGACGGAGGAGTCGCGGTCTGCTCCTCTTCGCCGACGACAGCCTCCTCGGACGGGATGATGTGCATGCGGACGGACGGCAAGCCGATGACCTGGCCGTCTCCAGAGATCGCTACGTTGTCTGGATTGCCGCTCAAGGTCTTGCCGGCGAGCCGGTTTGCGCAGGTTCTAGGAGGCCCAGCCAGGTCTTGAGCCGCTCCCGGCCCTCGTGGTCGGTGACGAGGAACGTCCACAGCATGGCCAGCCGCGAGCCGTCTCGGGACCACGCCAGATCGACCAGGGTCAGATCTTTGGGGCGCAATCCGGCGGGATCCCAGCCCGCCACGACCTCCGGTTTGGCCCCCCTAAGAGAGCCCCAATCCGGCTCGGGCCCGGGGAGATCGGGGTCGACCTGGTCGATGAAGTCGTAGACGGTGGGTTCGCCGGCGGGGTCGGAAACGCTCAGGGTGTGGTGGCCCCAGGCCGAGTGCCCGCTGGCTGCGGTCGCCGCGACGGGCTCCTCGTCGATGGTGTAGCCGCTGCCTTCCCCAGGTCCATGCAGCTGGACGAAGGAGACATCGATCTGGGGAAGTCCACTGGACTGAGCCGGAGGTTTTTTGCGGACTTTCGGCCTCTCCATGGTGCCATCGGCGGCGACGAAACCGTAGGGTCCCTTGCCGAGGGCGACCAGCCGTACCCCGCCGGCGTTGGGGGCGAGGGCGGCGGGGCTTCCCGAGATGCCGGAGCCGAGCGCACCCGAGGAGCCGTGAGCCGGGTTCAGTTCGACGATCGTCAGTTTGCCCGCTTCTGCTTGATCTCGTTCGCCAACGCCAAGGCCTCGGCGTCCGAGGGGTTGGCATCGAGAAGCAGCCTCACCCTCCCCAAAGCGCCATCGAACGCGCCGATGTCGATGTCCCGCCGCGCTCCCAGCAAATGCATCTGCCGCTGGATCCGAGCGCGGGTCTGGACCAGCTTGATGTTTGTGGAGGCGTCGAGGACCTCGAGCCCCTCGGCGAGCTCGAGCATATCGAGGGCCGACTGGAACTCGTGATTCTGCTCCAGCTGCTCGGCCTGCTCGATGTACACCGACGCCTTTGCAGCTCTCGATCCGGCCGGGCTGTTGAACAGAGCGCCCAAGCCCAGGAAGACCACGAGCACCAAGGCCATCATCGCAGCCAGCACATAGCGCGAGAGGTTGCTCTGCCGCCGGGCCGGCTCGGGAAGGTCCGCGGGCGGATGCAGGAACTCACGCGTCGGGATCTCGTTCTGAGAAGTGAGCGGCGAGGTCTCGTCGACAGAGCTCCGGGACTCGACGGCATGCAGCAGCGAAGCTCCGATCTCGGATGCCTGCTCGGCCCTGGCGGACTTCGCGACCCCCTTCACACCCTCGAACAGATCATGGGCAAAGGCGCTCCACTCCGACGGCTGACACTGGCCGTCGTGGTCCCGCAGGAGGGCGAGCAGCGACGCCGAAAGGCTAGCCATGTCGGGCCGATCGGCCGGATCGCTCGCGAGCGCCGGGCCCAGGATCTCCGCCAGATCGGGCTCGAGAGCATCCAGATCGAGTGCGCCAGTCAGGATGGCCAGGCCGGTGTCTTCGGTGGTCTCACGCAGGAAGGGGTTGCCACCGCTCGCCAGGCTCAAGAGCACGATTGCAAGGGCATAGGCGTCGGTCGCCGGTACAGCTTCGTCTCCCCTGACCTGCTCCGGTGCCAGGAATGCATAGCCAAGGGCGCTGCTCGGACGGGTGGCGAACCTGCGAATGACCTCCGCGGTAGCTGGAAAACCCAGGAGGCGAATGTGCCCCGAGCGCATGAGGAACAAGCCGGGCATTGCCATGCGCCCGTGCACCAGATTCAGCGGCTCCCCCACTGCGTTCTTCATGCCGTAGATCGTTGCGAGCGCATCGGCCAGGTGAAGCCCCATGCTCGCCAGCTGGCGCGTGGACATCCGGCGTTCCAGCTCGTTCAGGCGCGACCAGACGCTGACCATGTCCCAGCCGTCGAGCCACGGGGTCGCCGCGAAGAGGATGCCGGCGCGCTCGCCGTAGTCGAGGGGCTCGACCAGGGTCGGATGGGAGAGCGCGGCGCCGTGAGCCCAGCACTGGAGCAGATCGCGACGGATCTCACCGCTGATCCGATCGGAGTCCACCAGGGTGAGGGCGACCTTGCGCGACCGCTCGGTGACCGGGCGCTCAAAAGCGACGAACACCACGCCGAAACGGGCCGGAGCGAGGAGGCGACGGATCTCGTACCGGCCGAAGGTCGTACGCCGGATCTCGGAGTGGGTCACAACCGAGGTTGAGGTTTGCAGACCGGTCTTGCCGTCGTCGCTCACGGTACCGAGGATGGCCTCGGCCCACTCCCCCACATCGTCCTGATCGAGCACGATGCCAGCAGAGCCAGCGGCGGCCTTGAGAGCGTGCCGGAATTCCTTGGCGGATTCGAAGCGATCCGCGGGTCTGTGGGCTGTGGCCTTGTCGATGGCGTCGACCACCTCGGCGGGTATCTCAGGGCGATAGGTCCTCAAGTCCTGGCGGGTATCCTTGAGGATCGCGTTGATTAGACCGACCTCGTGGGGTGCGGTGAACATGCGCGCCTGGGCGAGCATCTCGAAGGCCACCAGGCCCAGTGCGAAGACATCCGTGCGGCTGTCCAGGGGCTCCTGGCGCAGCTGCTCGGGGGACATGTAAGCCAGCTTGCCCTTCATGACGCCGGTCTTGGTCTTCTCGGAGCCCCGCGCCTTGACAATGCCGAAGTCGAGCAGCTTCACCAGCCCGTCGGCATTGATCATCAGGTTGTTGGGCGAGATGTCGCGGTGAACGAGGGAGTAGAGCTTTCCGTCCTGGTCCCGCAGCCGGTGCGCTGCGTGGGCCCCGGCGCAAGCCTGGGTGATGATCTGGAGGCCAACGGGCACCGGGACCGGAGCCTGCGCTGCCCAGCTCGTGCGCATCACCTCGGACAGCGTGCGCCCCTGGACGTACTCCATGGCGATGTACGGAAAGCCATCGGACTCGCCGAGCTCATAGATCTGAACGACGTTCTGGTGGTTGATGCGGGCGGCAATCCGAGCCTCCCGGAAGAACATCTCGATGAAGTCATCCTTCTCGAGCAGATGTGGGAGGATCCGCTTGATGACCATCGTGCGTCCGAGAGCGTGCGCCCCGTCGCCCTCTACGGCGAGGAAGATCTCGGCCATGCCTCCCACAGCCAGCCGCCTCAGCACGCGATAGCGACCGATCTGGTCCAGGTCTGCGACGGGGGGGGTTGACGACATGTTTTTTTGTTGTGGATCCCATAACCCTATCGGCCGCGGAATACGGCCCATGAGGCGTCTGGGTGTGACTTCTGACCCCCCCGACCCTTATGCCCGGGCGAATGCTAGGATTGTCGCGTGAGAGAATCTCGGACATCCCGACCCGACTCCCTGCCCGAGGTCGAAGCGGCGCTGAGGGTGCCTGTGCCGCGACCGATGGTCTGGGCCAGGACACGGGGAGAAGTCCCACGCGACATCGCCGAGATCCTCGTCCACGGAGCAGCCACGAGGGCCTGGGTAGTCGCGGCGGAGAGCGGCTGGGAGCCCGGATACGAGGCAGGTCCAACCTATAGAATCGACTTTCACTGGGAGTGGCAGGGCAAGCTCTACGACGGCCGGTATCGCGCCTCCTTTGACGGCCTCCATGTGGGCTACGGACCCGAAGACCACTCGTCCTGGTTGGGCTCCTGCATGGAAGAGGGTGGCAGCATCACGGTTGTCTTCCACCGGGATAGTCCGCAAAAAGCCCGGATCTACGGCAACCTTGGCCTCTACCTCCGCAAGACTCTGAGGCAATCGGTCGCGGAGCTGATGGCCTGTGGTCCCGACGGCGTGGAGGCCAAGACCCGCGAGGTCTACGAGCTCATCCGGTCCCCACTGGGCAGATGCGAGGGAGACTGGGGCAAATACCTCAAGCTGCTCACAAAGATCGGCATCTACGACGATCTCTACAACAGATGGCGTCCCGAGCCCGACAATCTCGAGTTCATCCGAACCGGCATTCGAAACGGGACCTTCGACCAGGCCGCGGTGAACCGGCTGTCGGCGCTCTGCGAACGCCACTGCCCGGGGATCTGGGCCGCTACCTGAGGTCTTCGGGCAGCATCAGGCGGTAGATCGGCGCGGCGTTGCACGCGTAGTCCGCAGCCACGACGTAGAACGGCGCTCCGGCAGCATCGTGCTCGAGGAAGTCGAGCCCGACGTAAAGCCCATTGGGATTCCCGTCGGGAGGCGTGAGGGTCAGCGGGAAAGCCGCGGTTGTCGTCTCGTCGAGAGCCGCGACGTACATCGGCAAGCGATTATCTCGATCGCCGACCTCGACCTCGAACTGGATGAGGTCGTCCAAGACCGGCACGATCTTGCCGTCCACGGTCGGGTCGTCCGCGGTGAACGGATCGGCCTCCATGACTACGCCCATGAACACCGACTCGTCGTCGATCGTGATCTGCCGCCACTTGCAGCGATAGCCGTCGACAAAGAACCTGAGTTCCCAGTCGCCCGCGTCGAGGTCCAGATCGAACCACCCGAGGTCGTCGATCGGCGCCCAGGTCACGACCGTCCCGTCCTCGCTGGCAACCACGACGCCCTTGCCGATGGAATCGCCCGGCTCCACCTCGACGTCTCCCCGCACGGATAGAACCGACTCCTCCTGCTCTTTGCACCCGGTCATCACAAGAACCGATATCGCCAGGCCAACGGTGAATACACGCATGCGTGGAGCATACCCGGTCCCGGATGGGATACACAGAGCACTTCCCAAAGGTGGACCAAATGGCTGCTCCAGCTCCGCGACTGCGTGTTCTGCCCCTGCTCGGCAACGAGGCCGTCGGGCGCGGCCTGGTGGAGGCGGGCTGCCACATTGTGATGGCCTACCCTGGCACACCGAGCAGCGAGGTGCTTCCGGCCGCGACCCGCTTCGCAGCCGAAGAGGAGGTGAACTTCTACACCGAGTGGTGCGCCAACGAAAAAGTCGCCTTCGAGCAGGCACTTGCCGCCAGCTACACCGGCAAGCGCACCGCGGTGGTGATGAAACAGGTGGGGCTGAACGTCGCCGCCGATCCCCTCATGAGTGCCGCTTACATCGGCGTGATCGGTGGGCTCGTGATCATCGTCGCCGACGATCCGGGGCCGCAATCCTCCCAGACCGAGCAGGACACCCGCCAGTTCGCGCACTTCGCCAAGGTGCCAGCCCTCGACCCCTCCTCTCCCGAAGAGGCCAGGCGCATGGTGCACGCCGCCTTCGAGATCTCCGAGAAGCACGAGACGCCGGTCATCCTCCGCATTGGCCAGCGCGTCTGCCACGGCCGAGAAGACATCACGCTAGGCGAAGTGAACGTGATCGATCGGCCCGCTCGTTTCGTCAAAGACCCGTTCCGCTGGGCCGCTACGCCGCGTCAGCGCTACAAGATGCACGTCCAGCTCAACAAGCGGCTCAAGGTCATCGCCGCCGAGTTCAACGAGCGAGCGGACTTCAACCCGGTGCATAACGGCGAGGTGGCCTCCGACTTCGCCATCGTCGCGGGCGGCACCTCCTACGCTGTGTTGCTCGACCTCCTCGACGCCCACGGCCTCGCAGAACGCATCCCGGTTCTCAAGGTGGGAACGCCACACCCGCTCCCCCGCCAGCTCGTCGAGGGGTTTGTCGAGCGCTACGAACACGTGCTTGTCCTCGAAGAGCCCGACCAGCTGGTGGAGCTGCTCATCGACGATCGCCGCCAGGTCATGGGCCGCCACGACGGCACCGTTCCCGACGCTGGAGAGCTCGACGGCGCCGTCATCGGTCGGGTGCTCTCCCCTCTCCTCTTGGAGCACGGCCTGATCGAAACTCCCTGGGATCTAGGCGAAGAAGCCGAGGCTCACGCCGGCACCCTCGGCCTCCCGGTTCGGCCGCCAACCCTGTGCGCTGGCTGTCCACACCGGGCGAGCTTCCTGGCCATTCGTCAGGTGGGCGGCAAGAGCGGCATCTATCCCTCCGACATCGGCTGCTACACCCTCGGCCTGAACATGGGTGCGGTCGACACGGTGCACGACATGGGCGCGGCAGTGTCGATGGCATCCGGTTTCTACCGTGCCTATGCCCACGATGGTCGAACGGGACGCAAGATGCCGCCGATCCTGGCGACCATCGGCGACTCGACCTTCTATCACGGAGGCCTCTCGCCCCTCGCGAACGCCGTCTATGCAGACTCCAGGTTCACCCTGGTGATTCTCGACAACCGCATCACGGCGATGACCGGCATGCAGCCCCCACTACCCAGCGGAGTGCTCGCCAACGGCGCCGACGGCAACACCCTGTCCATCGAGGACACGTGCACCGGACTCGGGGTGCGCTGGCTGCGAGTCATCGATCCCTTCGATGTGCCCGGCATGATCAAGCTGCTCAAAGAGGCCATCGCCTTCAACCGCGATCCCGACGGCGGCGTCGCGGTGGTGGTGGCACGACGCCCCTGTGTCCTCAACGAGCGAGACTCCGTGGAGCCGCTCCCCGTCGAGATCGACTCCGACCGCTGCAACCTCTGTGACCTCTGCCTGGACCGCTTCGGCTGTCCGGCCCTCACCGGCGCCGCCGACACGGTGGTGCTCGATCAGTCCCAGTGTGTGGACTGCGGGATGTGCGTGCACTCCTGCGCTCGCGGAGCCATCCAGTTCGCCAACCCCTGGGAGGATACATGAGCTACGACATCGTCCTTGCCGGAGTCGGGGGCCAGGGCATCCAGCTCGCCTCTCGCGTGCTCATGACAGAAGCCGTCGGGCGCGGCGTCCCGGTGAAGGGCTCCGAGACCCACGGCATGGCACAGCGCGGTGGATCCGTGGCGGCCCACGTGCGGATCGGCCCCTGTCACAGCTCGCTGGTCCTGCCGGGAGCCGCCGAGCTGCTCATCGCCCTGGAGCCCGCCGAGGGGCTGCGCAACCTGCGTTTCGTGGGAAAAGGCACGACACTCCTACTCAATACGTCGAACTCGAGCTTCATCCCCGAGAAGACGGCAGCCCTGCTCGAGAGGCGCGGCGCGACAGCGGTGACCCTGGACGCCACCCGACTCGCCACCGAGCTTGGCCAGCCCCGCGCAGTGAACACGATGATGCTCGGTTTTGCCGCTGGACAACCGGGCGTGCCGTTCACACTCGATGGCCTGAACGGCGCCGTCGACGAGCTCATCGCTCCGGCCTACCGCGCCGCCAATCGCCAGGCCCTCGAGGTCGGATATGGCGCGGCTATGGGCTCTGCAGGCTAGCTTTCAGCCGTTCATCGCGCCGGAACAGTGAAGCGAAGGGGCACGCTGTTGAAGATTGCGGCCGGGATTCACCGCCGGGGCTACGCTGCGGGTTTCATCGACGTTGCCCAGGCGCGGCCTTCAGAGACAGCCGCTAGCGTTGCAGAGGAACGCACCGCCAGTCCCGAAATCGTACGACCCAAGCGCAACGTGAAAGATGTCGTCTGGCGCGTTGTTCATCGCACCATCCCAATCACAGTTGGTCGAGATTACACTCGTCGGGTCGTACACGGTGCCGCTGGAGAACCAGATCGCACCGCCAACAGCGGCCGTATTCCCGCTGATCTCGCTGTCCAAACAGGTGAAGGGGGCGATGTCCTGTTGGAATACGCCGCCGGTCGTCGCGGTGTTGTTCGTAATTATGCAGTTATTAACAGCGACATCTCGGCCCGTGAACGCTCCGGACTCCCCGATCGCCGCATTCCTGTCCAATGTGGTTCCGACCAGGGATAGACGAGAATCTGTCGCGATGGCCCCGCCATCGCCGCCCGCCTCGTTGTCTTGAAATAGGCTCTGTGTGACGTCGAGCAATCGGGTCCAATCGGTCATGAAGATTGCGCCACCATCCCCTCCGGACGCGTTGCGAACGAAGCGACTATCATCGATAGGGATGTCGCCGTCTTCGCGCATCCACACCGCACCGCCCTCGGCGACGGCCATGTTGTCCTCGAAGTCGGAGCCCGTCACGGCCAGTCCACCGTCCCGTGCCCACACCGCACCTCCGTCGACGGCATTGTTTCGGCGGAAGACTGAGTTCAGGATATCGAATGCACGCTCTCCATTCGAGATCGCGTAGATGGCGCCGCCATACATCGTAGCTACGTTGTCCTCAAAGATCGCCCCGTCGATCACCAGCGAAGACCGCCAGATCGCAATGGCACCGCCGTACGCCGACGAATTCCCGACAAAGCTCCCGCCGTTGACGGTCACGGCGGCATCTTCGACCCAGTTGTTGTGAAAATTGATCGCGGCGCCCTCGTTACTGGTATTGTTGCCGATGAAGTCAGTGTCGGTGACCACAACCGTGCACGCGGTGTCGAGCGACATGATCTGTCCGAAGGCGCTCCAATTTGATTCGAACACAGTGCCCAGCAAGTCCACCTGCGCGTTTTCGCCACAGCTGACGCCGGACCCGTTGTTGCCATAAAACAGGCTGTCTCGCACGGTCACACTGCCGTCACGCCACAAGAGCCCGCCCCCGTTGCGATCCGCCACCACCCGGTCGAGGGTTCCCGTACATCGGGTTCCGTCGAGGACCCGCGGATCGTTATCCGTCCAACGAACATCGCTCATCGTAATGGTTGCATCTGTGCAAGCAACCGCCGGCATCAAGCTGTCCTCGAAGCCGATGTCCGTCACGGTCAGGGTGCCGCCGCCATCTACTTTCAGCGCTCCACCCCACCAATCGCCAGTTGCGGTGAGAATCGAAGCATCGTTGCCGTAGAGACCCCTCACCTCGCCATTGAGACCGTTGAAGTTAATCTCCGACGGAAACCGACCGGCGCACACCCACAGCGTGCCGTCCTCCGGTGCGTACCACCAGGTTTGAGAGAAGAGCTCGCTGCTCACGTCGGTCAGGACTCCGGGGTTGCTAGTCGCCTCCCAGGAGACGAGGTTCAACTCGCTATCGCAGCCCGCATCGATCCCATCGCACAGAAAATCCACCGCAGCCGGTGAAATGGCCGGGTCATTGTCGTCACAATCCCCAGAATCGTCGACATAACCGGGGGGCTGAGTGCATTGGTCGACGGGCGCGTTCGGGTCGCCGTAGCCGTCGCTGTCGACGTCCGCGTACCATGTAGGTCCCGCCCGGGTCGAGCGCGTCGATCAAGAAGTGCAGTCGTTGTCCACGCCGTCGAGACACACTTCCACTTGTCCCACATAGATCAGCGGATCGCTGTCGTCGCAGTCGTCCCCACCAAAAGCGAGCGCGCCGGTCCCATCACCATCCTGGTCGTAGTCGTCGTCACCGGCACAGTCCTGATCGACGCCGTCGTACCAGATCTCTGGCGCCCCCGGCCACGCATCGGGATCGGTGTCGACACAGTCATCGCCGCCAGCGCCGTCCCACAGAAAGCCATCGCCATCTTGATCGTAGTCGTCTGCCCCGTCGCAATTGCTATCGATGCCATCGTACCAAAGCTCCAGTCTACCTGGATAAATCGCTACATCGAAGTCATCGCAGTCGGTGCCGGTAGGCGATTCGATCTCGCTTTCGTATCCGTCGCCGTCCTGGTCGTAGTCGTTGTTTGCCGCGCAATCCGAGTCAACGCCATCGTACCAGGCATCAACGGCACCCCAATAGATGGCCGGATCCGTGTCGTCGCAGTCTTCGTACGCGGCGTATCCAAGGTCGACCCCATCGCCGTCCTGGTCGTAGTCGCTAGCGCCGTCGCAGTCGCTGTCGATGCCATCGTACCAGGTGTCGACGGCGTCTGGATACACCGTTGGATCGGTATCGTTGCAGTCCGTGCCCCCGTGATCGGCCGAGACCACATTGTCCTCGTCAGCATCGAAGTCGTGCCTGTCGTTGCAGTCCTGATCGACTCCATCGTACCAGACCTCCTCCGCGTCGGGATTCACCGCCGGGTCGGTGTCATCGCAGTCCTGTCCACCGTCCTCCTCGCGATCGAATCCGTCCTGGTCAGCGTCGAAGTCGGAATCGCCGGCGCAATCGGAATCGACCCCGTCGTAGGGTTCGTCCACGACACCCGGCCCGATGTTGGCATCGTTGTCGTCGCAGTCCTCTCCGTCGCAGGCCACGTCGCGAGCGCCGTCAGCATCGAGGTCTACATCGTCGATAATTCCGTCACAGTTGTTGTCGACACCATCGCAAATCTCCACTGCATCAGGACTCACTGCGGGATCCTGGTCTTGACAGTCACCGGCCCGTTTGACCTCGTGGGCGACGCAGGCCACGAGTTTGGTGTCGGGGTCGCCATATCCATCGCCGTCTTCGTCCTGGTAGCTGACCTGCTCCTCGCAAACGAGCGCGTCGCATCCGGTCACGAGCAGTCCCAAGAGTAGCCAACGAACCAAACTCACCTCCCGACGAGAATCCAGACTCAACGAATCACTGTTAACAGCTACAACTTCGCTGGGACCAGCCATGGCCGCCGCTATGCAGGGCCGTATGAATCGCCGCCGCGCGCACCTTCGGCGAGCTACTGGTCTCCTCGGGACGAACTGCTAGAACGCCGAGCTCTCGTCTGGCGTCATTCGAGATCCAAGACCAGGTGGGTCTGCACCTCCAGGTCCGGATATCCGCGGATCGTCAGCACCCGGCAGCTGCGCACCGTGCCGATCACCTCCCGCTCCACGGAAACCCCGGACACAAACTGCTCACCGAGGATGTAGGGCTGGTCGCGATGCCGGCGCCGCTCCGTGCCTACCGCCCAGTCGGTCCGGTACTCGACACCGGTGTCCAGGTCCGTGATCCACGGCTCGTAGGGTCGCTCGTCGGTTCGAGTCTGACCCGCCAGACCCGCCTCCTCGAGCGCATGCCAGGTCACCCGGACGCGGTGCCCGACTGGAATAGGTGCCACGTAGACGACAACGAGCTGCATTCGATCCCTCCGTCGCCAACCTACGCCGAGTCGCGCTGACCCAGCAACCCCGATGAGTCTTGGGGTATTTTCCTCTTGGAGGATGAGATGCCGGACTGGAGAGCCTTTGCGGAGCGGCACGGCCTGTCGTCGAAAGCCATCGCAGAGCTCGAGATCCTCTCCCTCGCGTCGCGGACCATCGGCAGTCGCGACACCCTGGATCCCGGGCGAACTCTGGACGGCGGCGGCAGCGAGTGGCACGAAGGCAGACCAGTGGAGCTTGCCGGCTATCCAAAGGAGGGCCCGCTCGGCAGCGGAGGTATGGGCGAAGTCCAGCGCGTCCTCGACCCCGTCCTCGGCCGAACAATGGCGATGAAGATCCAGCACAACTGGACTTCGGAAGGCAGCGCCGGACAGGCGAAGTTCATCGAGGAGGCACAGGTCACGGCGCAGCTGCACCACCCTGGAGTGGTCGCTGTGCACGAGCTCGGGCAGCTCGGCGACGGCCGCATGTTCTTCACCATGACCGAGGTGAAAGGCAAGACGCTTCGAGAGGTCTACCTGGCGGTTCACCAAGCCAGTACAGGCGGAACCTGGGAGCCCTCCTCCGACGGATGGAGCCTGCGGAGGCTGACAACCGCGTTTCACCAGGTCTGTCAGACCATGGCCTATGCCCACAGCCAAGGGGTGGTGCACCGGGATCTGAAGCCCGAGAACATCATGCTCGGAGCCTTTGGCGAGGTCCTCGTTCTCGACTGGGGCCTGGCAAAAGTGAGGGGGCGAGCTGAAGCCGGCCCGAGTGGCGTCACCTCGGATCGGTCCTCCCTGGACGCTTTTGAGACCCGAGCCGGCAGTGTGCTCGGGACCCCGGTCTACATGTCCCCTGAGCAGGCAAACGGCGAGCTGGAAATCGTTGACGAACGCAGCGACGTCTACAGTCTGGGCGCGATCCTCTACGAGCTACTCGCTGGACAGCCGCCGTTCGGAGGGACCGTGGTTCAGGTGTTGGGCCAGGTCCTGAGCGGCAAGCGGCCAAAGCCCATCGTCGAGCGTGGCGGTCCAGCAGCTCCTCCCGAGCTCATCGCGATCTGCCTCCGAGCCATGTCGCCACGCCGAGAGGATCGATTCGAAGATGCCGCCTCGCTGGCGACCAGCGTCGCGTCCTTCCTCGATGGGGAGATGAGGCGGGAGAGCGCGCTCGGGGTGGTGGCGCAGGCCGAGGCCATGGGACCCGAAGCCGAACGCCTGCGCGAGCGTTCCGAGGATCTGCTCCAGCGAGCCTCCTCCGCCCTCAAGGAGCTCACCCTCGACGCTCCCGAGGGGGCCTATGAGGAGGCCTGGCGCCTGGAGGATGAAGGCCGTGAGCTCGCGTTACAGGCCGAACTTTCCCGATCCGATGTCGAGGCGACCCTGCAGGCGGCCCTCACTCACGCCCCGGATCTGCTCGAAGCTCACGCCACCCTCACGGAGCTGCATCTCGCCGCCCACCGCCGCTCGGAGGAGGCCGGCGACGAGCTGGAGCGTCGCGCCGCTGAGAAGCGCCTCGAACGTCAGATGAACCAGCTTCCACCGCAACATGCCATCCGGCTACGGGCGTCTCGATACCTCGCGGGCCAGGGTCGCCTCACCCTGTTGACCGAGCCGGCGGGCGCCGAGGTCCGACTGCAGAAGTACGAGACCGGGAGTCGACGCCTGCATCTCGGAGTGGCCCGTAACATCGGATTCACGCCGCTTATCGACCTGCCCCTCGACATGGGAAGCTACCTGCTCGAGCTCAGGCACCCGGCTGCCGAGCCCGTTCGGTATCCAGTGTTGGTCGGCCGCGGTGAGTCGTGGCATGGCCTCGGACCCGGAGAATCTGCGAGCCGGAGCGTACATCTGCCGCCCAAAGGCTCGCTCGAACCCAACGATTGTTACGTACCCGCCGGGTGGTTCCAGTGGGCAGGAGATCCCGAAGTGCTCGAGCCCCTACCCGTGCAAGAGCGGTGGTGCGACGGTTTTGTGATGTCCCGCTTTGCAGTGACCAACCAGCAGTTCATCGACTTCCTCGACGACCTCGAGCGTCGAGGGGACTCAGACCTGGCCCAGAGGTATGCACCCAGGGCCCTCAGCGGAGAGCAGGGCGAGTCTGGCCCCCCGCTCTTTGATCGCCGTCCACAGGGTCGATACAAACTGCGGCCCGACGCGGCGGGTCAAGGGTGGAAGCTCAACTCGCCGGTGGTCTGGGTGGACTGGTTCGGAGCCTCTGCATACACCAGTTGGTACGCTGAAAAGTCCAGGAAGCCCTGGCGCCTTCCCACCGAGTTCGAATGGGAGAAGGCGGCGCGAGGCGTAGATGGTCGCAGGTTCGCGATGGGCAACTTCCTGCACCTGAACTGGTGCCGAATGGGCAGTCGCAAGGCCCGCTCCGAGGGACCAGCGGCGGTGGACAGCTTCCCCATCGACGTCAGCCCCTACGGCGTGCGGGGAATGACTGGCAACGTCGTCGATTGGTGCAGCAATCTCTTCGATCCCGAAGGAGGCGAGCCGGTTCTTCCCGACCCCGCCACCATGGATCCCGCAACCTGGATCATGGCGAAGGGGGGCGCCTGGATCTTCCAGCAGGACGCGTGCCGCGCCGCCCGACGGAGGGGCAGCGTGGCTTCGTTTCGCTTTCAGGGCCTGGGCTTTCGCCTGGTCCGCTCGATCTGACTACGCGATGCCCGCGTCCTGAATCGACGTGATGTAGCCGCGATCGGTGGCGGTGACGTGGGTGACGAGCCAGCCGCGCATGTAGTCCACGACCTCGGGGGTCACCTTCTGGAAGCCATAGGCGAGCCTGTCCCGGAAGATCACGATCTGGTCGGTGAAGACCCGGTGCTCGCGGCGATGGAAACCGAGCTCCACTTCGTCGTAGCCAGCACGCTCCATGAGCGCCTCTTCCGTCTTGAAGTGGTAGTTGGTGTACTCGAGCAGGGACTCGACCGTCTCGCGCACGACCTTCTCCTCGTTCCCCGCTTCCAAGGCGGCGATCAGGTCATTGAACAGCCCGATCCAGCGGCGGTGTTGCTTGTCGACGACTTCGATGCCGACCTCGAGCTTCTGATCCCAGGTGATGGCAGGCATATGTGGCTCCCCTCTCTTTGGATTGGACTCGTCTCTTGGCACGATGAGGACCCGCTGTCCAGGGGCTTTTGTCCGCCAGACGGCATACGCCCCGGCACTCGAGTTCCCTCATGTGTTAGACAGCGCCCAACCAGCGAAGGGAGTTCTCATGCGTACGAAGATCACAGCAATCATGGCGGTCTTGATTCTGGCAGCGGGGGGTTTTGCGACCACCAGCCTCGCCGGCGGAGGGGAATGCGGCGCAGACAAAGAGTGCGCCTGCGGCCACCACGACAAGGCCGACAAGGGTGAGATGGCGGCCAAGCACGCCGAGATGATGCAGGAGAAGCTCGATCTGACCGACGACCAGACCGCCGACGTGCTGGACCTCTTCGAGACCACAGCCTACGAGGATCTCGGCGCGGCGCTAGCCGATGTGCTCACCGACAAACAGTTCGCCGCCTGGGAGGAGCTGAAGGCCGACCACGAAGGCGACGCCGACCACGGCAAGCACGGCAAGCACGCAGACCACGGCAAGCACGCAGATCCCGAGGCCCACGCCGCCAAGCTCCAGGAGAAGCTCGATCTGACCGACGAGCAGACCGCCAAGGTCGCGGCGCTCTTCGCGGACCCATCCGACGACATGCACGCTGCAATCTCCGAGATCCTGACCGAGGAGCAGCGGGCGACGATGGACAAGCTGCACTCCGAGCACAAGGGCGAAGGCAAGCACCACTAGCCTCTCAACCGATGCCGGCCTCCCGGATGTCGGTGACGTAGCCCGGGTCCGTGTCCTGGATGTGTGTCGTGAGCCAGACACCCATGGAGTCCGCGAGCTCGGCGCTCATCCCCAGGGAACCGTCGAATAGCCGATCCTGAAAGGCCGCGATCTGGTCCGTAAAGGCTTGATGCTCGCGACAATGGGAAACAAACGCCTCTTCGTCGTACCCAGCCCTCCTCATGAGCGCTTCTTCCGTTCGAAAGTGGTATCTCGTGTAGGTGGCCAGAGACTCCACAGTCTCACGCACGATGGCTTCCTCCTCCTCCGTCTCCATTGCCCCGACCAGATCGTTGTACATCCCGACCCAGCGCCGGTGCTGCCCGTCAATGACCTCGATCCCGACCTCGAGCTGCTCTCCCCACAGGATGACTGGCAATTGAAGCCCCCGTTCCTTTCATCTCACGGGCGCATCCAGTTGTCCAGAAACAACCATATGTCAAACGACGCACCAATGGTGGCCCTTGCCAGCCCGCTGCCATCCGGCTAGAAGTTCGACCGCGCGGTCGAAAACCGAACCTCGGGTCGAAGACATGGGCAAGAGCGAGCGCAGACAGCGAGAAAAGGAGCTTCGTCGCTCGACAATACTCGAGGCAGCCACCGGTGTATTCGCGGAACAGGGCCTCGACGGCGCGTCCATGGGCGCCATCGCCGACCGCGCCGAGATGGGCAAGGCCTCGCTGTACTACTACTTCCCGAACAAACGAGCGCTCTACGAGGCCGTGGTCGCCGCCGGGGTCGAGCGCTTCTTCTCCGAGCTCTCGGCCGCCCTGCCGCCCGAGGGCTCTCTGCCCGACCTCGTCTCCGAGCTACTGGCCTTCTATCTAGCCTTCTATCGCGACAATCCACAGCTCGTCCCCCTCATGGCCGTCTGGATGGGACACCACAAGATGGGCGTGCTGCCCGACACAGACGGAATGCCGAGCCACAGCCCCATGGCGCGCATCGTCACCGCCCACCACGCCTGGATGCATGTGCTCGACGCGCAGTTGACCGACAGCATCTGGGCCGACCAGCGCCCTGTCTTCCACGGCTTCCTCTTCGACATCGTCCTCACGCTCACCGAGCTGTGCGTCGCCGGTCGGGAACGCGAAGCCGCGGAGCGAGTGGCCTTCTACACCGACCTCATCCGCGGCAGGATCGAGGCGGCCGATCGCCCTTCGGTCGATAGTCCCCCTCGAAAACTCACTTAGGTGACACGCTTGCGCGCGCCACATCTGAAAGATTCCGACATGTTCGCTGCACAAACACCGTCGAAACTGCGTTTAGACGGTGCGTTGTGGTCGACCATGCTCGGAATCGCCGCCGGAGTGCCTGAATGAAGTGGCTCACCGACTTCTCCATCGCCCGCCCCTGGCTGACGCTGTTCTTCCTGCTGCTGGCCACAATCGGCATGGCGACGGGACTCAAGAACATCGAGATCGATCCGGACGTCCTGCGGGATCTGCCCAACAGCATGCCGGAGAAGCAGCTCTACGACCGCATGGGAGAGATCTTCCCGTCCAAGGAGATGGTCTTTATCGGCGTCGAACACCAGGATCTGTGGACTCCAGACGCCCTGAAACAGCTCGCCCACCTCACCGAGGCCATCGAAGACGTCTCGGTCGTGCAGCAGGTGATGAGCCCAACCAACGCCACCGTCGTGCAGGGCACAGTCGGGGCGATGGTCATCCGCGACGCGATGGAGGACCTGCCCACTACGCCCCAAGAAGCTGAGGAACTGCGAGACTTCCTCCTCACTCAGGACAGCATGCGAGGCACCGTGATCTCCGAGGATGGGGAGGTCGTGACCCTGATGGTGTTCCTCACGGCGAACCTGGAGATGACCGAGTCGAACGCCGCCGGCCTCATCAACGAGGCGATGGAGGCCGAGAAGGGAGATCTGGTCGTCTATCCAGCCGGAAGGCCGATGATGACGTACTTCTCCAGCAAGACAATCGGCAAGGAGACCGGGATGCTCACCAGCGCCGCCCTGGTGCTGATGACGATCCTGCTCGGGGTGTTGTTCCGGAACTTCCGCGGGATCGTGCTGCCTCTGGGGGTGGTCATCGCCTCGGTCCTGTGGACCATGGGAGGAATGGCCTGGATCGGCCTTGCGATGACGCACTCCACCGAGGCGCTGCCCATCATGCTCATCGCCATCGGGGTCGCCGACGGGGTGCACATCCTGCAGGCCTACATGACCCGGGTGACCCAGCACGAGGACAAGCTCGCCGCGGTCCGCCACACCATGGAGGACCTGCGAAACCCGATCATCATGACCTCGGTGACCACGGCCATCGGCTTCTTGGCCCTGAACACCTCGGGGGTGCGCTCGATCATGATCCTGGGCGCCCTGGTGGCCTTTGGAACGATGGTAGCCCTGATCTTCTCCATGAGCTTCATGCCGGCCATGTTGGCGCTGATGCCGGTGCCAAAGCGGGCCCGCCAGGCCCAGATCCGCGAGAAGGGCTTCCCACTCCAGCGCCTGATGCGGGCCTGGGGTGATCTCCTGGTGAGCCAGAAGGTCGCGGCCACCGGGTTCATCCTCGCGACCGTCGCGCTGTCCATCTATGGAGCGACCAAGGTCGAGGTCGAGACCTCCCTGCTCGAGAACCTCACCGAGGATCATCCGCAAGCGGTGTCGGCCCGGTTCATCAACGACCACTTCGCCGGGGTCACCAGCGTCCAGGTCATCTTCGACGGAGGGGCCGCCAACGCCCTCAAGGATCCAGCCTTCCTCCGCAGGATCGAGGCATTCGAGACCTATGCCGAGAGCATCGACGGGGTGGGTGGAACGTCGTCGCTCCTGCCGATGCTGACCAGCATGAACCAGGTGCTGCACGCCGGAGACCCGGACTACAAGCGGCTTCCCAACGACAAAGAGGTGGAGCACGGCTTCAAATACGAGTTCGACGAAGCCGGCAACGAGGTGGAGACGCCGACCCAAAAAGAAGTATCGGGGAAACAGGTCCTCGAAGGCTACTTCTCGCTCTTCGAGATGCAGGGACGCGCCGGAGATCTCTCGAACTTCATGAGCGAGGACTACTCATCGGCCAAGGTCACGGTGTTCCTGAAGAGCGACCGCAAGCAGGTCATGGACCGCATTGTCGGTGATCTACGCGCCTATATGGACGAGAACCTCAGGGGCGAAACCGTGGAGATGACCGGAATGGCGGTCCTGATGCTCGCCGTTAACGACCTGATCACAGTGGGCCAGGGCATGTCCATCGCCGTGTCCCTGCTCTTGGTCTTCGGGGTGACCAGCCTCATGTTCCGCTCCCCGGTCCTCGGGCTCTTCAATGTGATCCCGCTGTTCGTAGCGTTGTTCTTCAACTTTGGTGTAATGGGGCTCGCGGGCCTCAACCTGAACCTGATGACCATGGGGGTCGCGTCCATGGCCATCGGGGTCGGAGTGGACTTTGCCATCCACTTCGTGCATCGGTATCGGGCCGCCTTCGCACAGGTCGGAGAACCCGTCGAGGCGCTGCGCCTGACCATGGAGGAGGCCGGGGTCGCGATCGTAATGAACATGATCGCCGTCGCTGGCGGGTTCCTGCCCCTGCTGCTCGCGAGCTTCAAAGGAGTCATGGCCATGGGCCTACTCATCAGCCTGATCATGGCATTCTCGGCGTTTGGCGCCCTCTCCATCCTGCCGATCCTGTTCGTTGTCCTGCGCCCCCGCGCCGCTGAGTCCTCCTACAAGGCCGCCGCCACCGTGCTCCTGGCCACCATGCTTCTCGGCCTGGGGGGCAACGCCTATGCAGAGCCCGGGGACGGCCGCGCCTTCATGGACAAGGTCTACAACCGCACCGACTACTCCTCCATGGTCGGCAAGACCACGCTCACGCTGACCTCGGCGAGGGGCACCGACAAGGTCCGGGTCTTCAAGATGGCGTCCCGGGACAACGACGAGGACGAGACGGACCTGATCATGCGCATGGAGGAGCCCGCCGACATGCGCGGCAACGGCTTCTTGATCCGCGGCCGAAAAGGAGATGATGACCGCTACATCTACGTTCCCGCCCTGGGTCGCTCCAACCGCATTGTCGGCTCGGGCCGGGGTGGATCCTTCATGTCTTCGGAGTTCTCCTACGAGGACATCGGCATGCCCGACATCGAGGAGTGGGTCTGGACCCTGGCCGGCGAAACCGAGGTAGATGGCCATCTCTGCGCGGTCATCGAGGCAAAACCGCGGGACAAGACCATCGAGAAGGACACCGGCTACTCCAAGGTGGTGCACTACGTGGACAAAGAGATCCTCACCACGCGAAAGTCAGCATTCTTCGACAAACAAGGGCTCGAGTTCAAGGTCATGGTGGTCACCGCATTCACCGATCTGGACGGCACGCCCTTCGCCACCGACATGACCATGACCGACACCGCGTCGGGCCGGAAGTCGCGCCTGGTGATGAGTGATCTGGTCGTGAACAGCGAAGTCGACGCCACCTGGTTCTCCAACCGCGCCCTCCAGAACGGCTTCTGAAGTGACCTTGTCGCTGGCGCTGGCGCTGTCCGCCCTCGGAGCCGAGGGTCCCGTGGAGGTGCACGGCTACGCGAAGTCGGTCGTCGAGGTCGGGCTGAAAGAGGGCGAACTCTCAGCGCTTGCACGGCTGCAACAGGACTGGACCGGAGGTTCCGATCAGGTGGACTTCCGCGCCGCCTTCGATGTGGACGTGGACCTGGCCGTCGTCGCGGCGGCCGACCTCGGGGATCGCTCTGCCGGGCTCGAGTTGGTGCCCATCGAGCTGAAGACGGGATTGCACAAGGGTTGGTACGACCTGGTCTTTGGCAAGCAGTATGTGCTCTGGGGCCAGACCGACTGGGTCAATCCCACCGACCTCTTCACTCCCTGGGACTACGCCCACATGTCCAGCGAGCTCGAGGACTATCGGGTCGCGCCGTGGGCGATGCGCTTCACCGGCTGGCACCAGGCGACCTCGGTGGACCTGGTGTGGGTGCCGCTGCCGATGCCCCACGCCATGGACTTCTCCGACATGGAAGAAGCGGGGTTGACCGTCGCAGATCCGTCGCTACCCAAGCGCACGGTGGCGAACGGCGACCTCGGCCTGCGCGTCGCCACCAACGCCGCCGGCTTCGATCTCTCCGCAATGGCCTTCACCGGCCTCGACAAGCGACCCGGCATGCGCACCCGAATGGACCTGAGTGTCATGCCGCCGGTGGTGGAGATGATACCGACCTACAAGACGATGCAGGCTGTGGGCGCGGACCTGGTAAGGGGCTTTGGTCCTGTGCTCTTCAAGGCCGAGGGTGCCTACTACCACACCGCGGACAACACGGGAGAGCGTCTGCCGATCCGAAACCGCGAGATCGCCGCCGTGGCTGGCCTCACGTTCGTGCCCGTGTCGTCGCTGAACTTCTCGGTTCAGGGAACCGCGAACCATCTGCTCCAGTACGACCCGGACGTGGAGAGCGCTGCCCTGGCGACCATGGGCGACCCCGATCCCCAGGTCGACCCCCGCACCGCCTGGGGAATGGTGGAGAGGGGTGCCTACACCTACAAGGACACGGTCTCCCTGCAGATCGTCGGTGTTCAGGGCATTCCGGACGGGAACCACTTCGAGATGCTCTATCTCAGCTGGAGGGTCGCCGACGGCTTCACGGTGCTCGGTGGGGCCATCCTCTTCGGCGGACCAGAAGAGAGCGGATTCGGCAGGATGAAGGACTATTCTCGGGCCTTTGGCGAGGCCAAGTACAGCTTCTGACGGACAGCTACAGGCCGCCCTGCAGGATGAGATACGCGACAACCATCGCCAACACCCCGGACATGAAGGCGACCGCAGCGATGCCGATCCGCTCGGGCCACGGGGACTCGGAGGCCGGGGTGGGCGCGAGCACCGGCTCGTCGAGTTCCGTAACGCGAGGCGGCCTCGGCACGACCTCGCGCTCGATGGCGGGTGCGGTGCTGCGATCGTGAATCCACCCCTGGGCTTTCGGACCGAGGTGGGCCACGCTGTCTTCGTCCTCGGCGTCTTCGTCGTCGGGGCCCTGCAGCATCGAGATGTCGCCGTACAGAACCTCGGACAGGGCCTCGCAGTTGGCCAGGCGCTCCTCGGGCTCGATCACCAAGAGCTCTCGAATGGCCTTGACCACGTTGCCGGGCAGTCCCGTGACAACGGCCTCTGGAGCCAGGTATTCGCCCTCCATCGTCTTCTGGACACTATCGAAGTCGGTGTCCCCGTCGAAGGCGATCTCTCCGCACACGAGCTCGTACAGCAGGCATCCGAGCGAGAACATGTCGGCCCGGTGGTCGACGTTCTTGGAGTTCTTGATCTGCTCGGGCGCCATGTAGGCCGGCGTGCCCAGGAAGCTGCCGTCGGCGGTCACACTCCGGGTTCCTTCGCCGGTGAGCACCTTGACCAGTCCGAAGTCGGCCACCTTGGGCACGACCCCATCTCTGGTGGTGGCCAGGAGCACATTCTCGGGCTTGAGATCCCGGTGCACGAGACCGTGGCGATGGGCGGCATCGACACCCCTCAGCACGCCGCGAAACAGCTCTAGTGCCTCCTCGAGGGTGGGCACGTAGTCATCGAGCAGATCGGCCAGAGTTGGCCCGTTCACGTACTCGATGATCAGACAAGGCAGGCTGTCGTGCAGCAGAGCATCGGTGACAGCGAGCACGTTGGGATGTTTGAGGCTGGCCTGGGTTCGGCCCTCGTCGATCAGCCTCGCCTTCATTCTCGGATCGCGGATCGAGAGCACCTTCATGGCGTGGGTGGAGCGCAGATGTAGGTGGGTGACCTTGTAGACCATCGCTACGCCGCCCTCGCCGATTAGCTCTTCGACCACGTAGCGATCGACCATCTGGCCGACACGCAGTTGAGGGTCTGTCGATTCGGGCTCCACATCAACCCCTATTCCACGGGAAGACTACAATCCAGCGAGCCAACTTGCGGTTCCCCTTTCGAATGCACCTGTTCACTGTCACGCCCGAGCGGGTCTATGCCGGCAAACGCTCTCGTAGGTACGCCATCAGCGCCAGTCGCGCCTCGTCGATGAGCTCCCGGTCGTCCCGCTCGAGGGCTTGAGTCACCAAGCTGCTGACCAGAGTAATGGCCACCTGGCCCACTCGCGCCGCCTCCGCGTCGGAGAGCTCGGGGTTGGCGGCCCGAATTGCGGCGCCGAGAGGCTCCTGGAACGCCACTCCCCACTGCTCGCCGGCCTGCACCAGGTCGGGACTCCAGGCCGCCCCGATCCACAGCGACTTGTATCCGGGCTCGCGAGTGTAGAAATCCACAAAGGCATCGAAGGCCTGTAGCGCGACGTCCTCCCAGGATTCTGGCTGCCCAAGCCCGGCAATGGAGGAACTCAGAGCCTGGAGCAGACGCTCGCCATACCGCGCGATCAGAGCGCGGAGGACGTCCTCTTTGTTCTGAAAGTACCCGTATAATGCGCCAACGGAGCACCCAGCCTCGGCGGCGATGCGGCTGGTGTTCAGTCGCGCGAGTCCATCTCGTTGAAGGATGTCCGCCGCGGCGTCGAGCAGTGCTTCGCGACGGGCGAGGCCACGCTCCTGGATCGGAATTCTTTGGGGCATGGCGGCATCGTACTTGAAAATGCGAAGGATTCTTCATATATTCTAAACATGAAGATTCCTTCGCATTCTGTTGGCCTGGCATTTCTGTGGTGTGCCTTCCCGTTCCTGGCCCCCTGGATCACTGCCCCACTGGCAGTCGCTCTCGCCACATATTGCAGGGCAGAGCCTCGGTTGGTGCGCGCTGCCATCCTCCCCGGTCTGGTCGCTCTGTTGGTGTGGATCCCACAGCTCGCACCGCTCTGGCCGCTCCCTCTGGTCATCGCTCTCGGGATCGTCGCGCTCTTCCCTTCTCCGGAACGTTGGCCACCGAGGGGACGCCTGCAGGATCTGTGGGTGATTGTCAGCCTGATCGCCCTCACCGGCGTCGCCTTGCCCGCCTGGATGTGGTTCGCCCAGCCCGATCTTTCGGACATCACCTCACGCCTCCCCAGCTGGCCCCTGTGGGCATTGCTCGGCTTGGGAGCACTGTTCGCGGTCTTCAATGCCGTGGCCGAGGAGCTCGCGTGGCGCTGGGTTCTCTGGGAGGGGCTCGAGGGGCTACCAATCCGCCTTCTCCTCGTGGTTCAGGCGGCGAGCTTCGGGTTGGCTCACATCAACGGGTTCCCACGCGGCTTCCTTGGCGTGCTGCTCGCCGGCTTCTACGGACTGCTGCTCGGATGGTTCCGAGAACGCTCGGGGGGACTGATCGGCCCGGTCGTCGTGCATATCGCGGCCGATGTGACAATCTTCGCCCTGCTCCTGAGCCTGGTGGACCTGGTTTGAGCCCGGAGTCGAGTTAGCCGGGGGCGTCGCGTCACGCTGTGGCGAGGCCTCTGGAGAAGCATGTCCCACCCCAGCCTCGGCGCTGCTGTTGCCGATCTCGAACGCCACGGACACTTGGTTCGTATCTCCGAGGAGATGGACCCCGATCTGGTGATCCCGGAGATTCACCGCCGCGTGTTCCAAAACAAAGGTCCGGCCTTGCTCTTCGAGCGTGTCAAGGGCAGTCCATTCCCCGCCGTGAGCAACATGTTCGGTACGACGGAGAGGAGTCGTTTCCTGTTCCGCCACACGCTGGAGGCCGTGAAGCAAGTCGTCCGCGCCAAGGCGGATCCGAGCGCGGTACTCGCCAATCCCTTCGGATGGATGCGCGCCCCGTTCACAGCGTGGTCGTCGCTGCCGAGCAAGGCCTGGTCCGCCCCGGTGATGGCCAACGAGACCACCATCGATCAGCTGCCGATGATCCGTTCCTGGCCCAAGGACGGGGGTGCCTTTGTGCTCCTGCCACAGGTCTATTCCGAGGACCCGGACCACCCCGGAGCCATGCAGTCGAACCTGGGCATGTACCGGGTCCAGATCTCCGGAAACCAATACACGCCGGACAAGATCGGGCTCCACTACCAGATCCATCGCGGCATCGGAGTCCACCACACCGCGGCCCGGCGTCGCGGAGAGCCCCTGCGGGTGAGCGTCTTTGTCGGAGGACCGCCCGCACACACGTTCGCAGCGGTGATGCCTCTCCCAGAAGGCCTTTCAGAGCTGGTCTTTGCGGGTATGCTCGCGGGGCGAAGATTCCGGTATCAGCGAACCCCAGAGGGCCATGTGGTCTCCGCGGACGCCGACTTCTGCATCTGTGGAACCGTGGAGCCCACCGAGACGCTCCCCGAGGGTCCGTTCGGCGACCACCTCGGATATTACAGCTTGGTACACGAGTTTCCAGCGCTCAGAGTCGACAAGGTCTACCACCGGAAGGACGCGATCTGGCCGTTCACCGTCGTCGGCCGCCCTCCTCAGGAGGACTCTATGTTCGGCGAGCTCATCGGCGAGATCGTGTCGCCGATGGTTCCCACGTCGATCCCCGGTGTCAAAGCCATGCATGCGGTGGATGCGTCCGGCGTTCACCCGCTCCTGTGTGCGCTGGGCAGTGAGCGATACGTGCCGTGGGCCGAGCGGCGAGCGCCCCAGGAGCTGCTCACCCAGGCCAATGCGATCTTGGGTTTCAACCATGCTTCTCTGGCGAAGTGCCTGATCATCGCCGCCCACGAAGATGCGCCAGATCTCGACGCGCGGGATCTCGAGAAGTTCTTGCCCCACGTGCTCGAGCGGATGGATCCCCGCCGCGACCTGCACTTCATCACCCGCACGACCATCGACACCCTCGACTACACAGGCTCAGGCCTCAATGAGGGTTCAAAGGTGATTATTGCCGCGGCCGGTCCAGCAGTTCGTCGCCTGGGGACGGAGCTGCCCGCGGACCTTCACCTTCCGGCAGGCTTCGGAGACCCCAAGGTAGTACTCCCGGGAATTCTCGCCATTCAAGGTCCACAATATGCCGAAGCCGACGCGGATGATCTGGCAAAGGGGTTGGCCGAGCTCCCACTCTTCGCCGACCTCGAGACCCCGTTCCCCCTCATCGTGCTCGTGGACGACAGCGCTTTTGTGGCCGCACATCTGAACAACTTCCTGTGGGTGACCTTCACCCGGGCCAACCCCTCCCACGACATCACCGGCGTTGGCGCGTCCATTCAACACAAACACTGGGGCTGTCCCGGGTCGGTGATCATCGACGCTCGCATCAAGCCCCACCACGCCCCACCCCTGGTCGAAGACCCCGATGTGAGCAAGCGGGTCGATGAGCTCGCCGCACCCGGAGGACCCCTGCACGGTTTGTACTGACAGTCCTCGGACAGCGAACTCCTTTTGACGCTCCGCCCTCCGGCAGTCCGGCAGCGAAGGATGGGCCGCATAAATCCACTATTCTCAGGTGGCATCCTTCGCTGCAGGCCTCCGGGCTGCGCTCCCAGTACTCACCGCAGAAGTTGCTATCGCTACTTCTGCCGATGACTACTAGGATGCCCTCGGAGGATCCATGCGCCCAACCCTGACCGTCTTGACCCTGCTGGCACTTGCCGCCTGCAAAGGCAAAGATCCCGGCACCGAGACCGACGCCGTCGACACCGACCCGGTCGACACCGACACCCCCACGTCGACCAGTGGCTGCGACGAGGTCAACGAGGACCACACGGTGGGACTACTGCTCTGCGATCCCCAGGCCGCACCTGGCTACACGCTGTTCTCTCCCAACGCCTCAACCTCGGTCTATCTGGTCGATGTGAGTGGACAACTCGTGCATTCGTGGGAGACAGACTACCGTCCGGGCCACTCGCTCTACCTCCTGGATAGCGGAAACCTGATGCGGACCGCCCAGGACAACGGCGGCACCCAGTTCGGAGCTGGCGGTGCCGGCGGCCGCGTCCAGGAGATCGAGTGGGATGGCACGGTGGTCTGGGACTTCGAGTACAAGAGCAACACCCAGCTCCAGCACCACGATATCGAGCCGCTTCCCGATGGCAACGTGCTCATGATCGCCTGGCAATCCTATTCCCAAGCCGACGCCCTGAGCGCGGGGCGGGATCCCTCTCTCGTCACCAGCGACGGGATCTGGGTGGACCACGTCATCGAGGTCGATCCCAGCAGCGACCAGATCGTCTGGGAGTGGCACCTCTGGGACCACCTCGTGCAGGAGGTCGACCCGGGTGCCGACAACTACGGCGTGGTCGCCGATCATCCCGAGCTGGTCGACCTGAACTACGTGAGCGGGCTGAACGCCGACTGGAACCACGTCAACGGCATCGACTACAACGCCGAGCTCGACCAGATCGTGCTCTCCTCCCACAACCAGGACGAGCTGTGGATCATCGACCACAGCACGACCAGGGCCGAGGCTGCCACTCACAGCGGCGGAGACTCGGGAGCCGGGGGAGATCTGATCTATCGGTGGGGCAACCCGCAGGTCTACGGGGCAGGCACCGCCCAGGACAAGCAGCTCTCCGGTCAACACGACACCGAGTGGATCCCAGCCGGCTACCCCGGCGAGGGCAACATCACCATCTTCAACAACGGCGTGCAGTGGAACGCCTCGGAGGCCCTCGAGGTCGAGCCGCCGCTGCAGGGCGACGGCAGCTATCTGCTCACAGCGGGCCAAGCGTGGGGTCCTGCCGCTCCTACCTGGAGTTTTAGCGACGATGGGAACTTCTATTCCGCCAACATCTCCGGCACACAGCGCCTGCCAAACGGCAACACGCTCATCTGCGAGGGCTCCAGCGGTCATTTCTTCGAGGTGACCACCGACGGCGACATCGTCTGGGAGTACATCAACCCGGTCGGGTCCGACGGTCCCGTCGCCCAGGGCGAGACCTTTGGCGGGGGCGGAGGAGGCCCAGGAGGCCCGAACAACAGCGTCTTCCGCGCCGATCGCTATGCGGCGAGCCACCCTGGATTGTCCGGCAAAGACCTCGCGCCCCAAGGCACTGTCGAGCTGTAGCCGTGCAATGAACCCGGACCCTCTCGCGTAATATCAACCGTAAGAGGAGAATAATGCAGGGGTTGCTGTGGCTCGCGGTCGCGAGTGCGTCGTTTGGAATGCTCAGTGGTGTGGTCTCCGGTTGGACCGCAAATCGGATCATGTCTCGCAAGTCACAGGTCCTGCCCTCGCTTCCGTCGTACGTCGAGGCGGTCGCGCCTCCCCACGACGAGGCGGTGCGGTTCTATGCAGCAGTCCACGACATGGCGATGACCGTCACGGAGGCGTGGAATGCCGTGCACAGCCGAACTCTCGGGCGCCCCTCCCTGGAGCAGGTTCTCGATAAGACTCGGTTGAAACGACACTGTGACGTGGTGCGTACCGAGGCGATTGCGCTGCGGACACGCCTGGTGGGTTTCGAACGGGTCATGTCTCACGCAAATACCACTTACAAGGCGCTGGATCAGCTCTGGGAATACAACGCCCAGCACCGCTCCACAACGCAGATGGTCCCCGTCATGATCAGCAATGGCCAGGGAGGCTTCACCACGACAATGCAGGTTCAGACGGTCTATTCTCACACCGACCACACCTTCACGCCCCATGCTGCGGCGCTTCCGGCAGCGGCCGCACAACTCCAAGCCTTGTTCGTGACGATGCAGCGGGGCAGGATGTACCAGCCCTGCATTGGCCAGCGGCGGGTAGAGCTGGCGCAGCTTCAGCCAGATCAGCGCTCCCTCGCCGAGAGACTCGTGCGCCACAACGTGCTCGAGGTCTCCGAAGAGGTCTCCGCTGACCAGGTTGAAGACGCGGTGAACCAATGGCTCTCGGGCGCCGGGATCGATCCGCAGCTCGCCGACGCCATGCACGCGCTGCAGCGGGTACAGAGACACCAAAGCGCCGCACTCGCGGCCACCGAAACCGCGGACCGCCATGCGTGTCAGACGAGATCCCGAGTGGATGGGGGTCCAGAGTCCTACCGGCGAGTCGAAGCCCTCAAGAGTGATCTAGCCACCGCAATGCGGCGCTACCGAGCCGTCTATGACACGATGATCCTGTGCTCCGAGATCGCCGAGCAGCTCGATGGCTGGTCGGCGGATGCAAAGACGATCGAGGGGGATCGAGCGTACGTGGGGCGAGCCATCAAGGCCTATGAATCTGCATTTCCGGGCAGCAATATCGACGTTGATCAGGTGACGGCTCCGGGGTGGCCCTTTGTGATCGGCGTGAGTGCGGGAGTGCTCGCCGCTGCAGTTCCGCCCGCCCTCACGATGGCCTACTATCTGGGCGCGTACCTGCTCTGAGCTCGCTCACCACGCCGTCCCGAAGCTCGAAGAACGCGAAGGCTCCAGCGCCCGACTCGACATTGGCCAGTGCACACACCGCGGTGTCGCCGACTTGGCTGCGATAGCTCCGGTGCATGTGTCCACAGCACACCAGCTGGGGCTCGAGCGCATCCAAGATCAAGCGGGCGTATTCGTTGCCCACCGCGTCGTAGCGCATGCTCCGCCGCTGCCGCTCGAAGGCGTCCCGATCCTCGGGCGCGATGACGTCGGAAGGCCACTCGTGGACCAACAGGATGTCCGCAACAGGCGCGTCCAAGAGCCGGGTGACCTCCTCCTCAGTGAAGCCGATGTATGCCTTGTTCGCCGTTTTCTCGATGTCCTCGATGCTCGGGCGCCGGTCGAATCGATCCTCCGCATAGACCCCCGACAGACCGGCGATCGTGAGCCCCTCGATCTCGATGTGGCAGGTTCGTCCTAGGAATCGGCACCCTTGTACAACCGTTCGGTCACCCTGGAGAGGATCGAGGAAGCCGTAGGGTTCGTGGTTCCCACCGATGAAGAACACCGGCCACGGGAAGTGCAGTTCTCCACTGACGAACCGATGAAAGTCCCCGAGCTTCCTGTACTTGGACGGGCCGTGCATGGTTGCCAGGTCCGCGTCGTGCCGGTGGGGCTCGAAGTCGCCGACCTGGAGCACGAAGGACAGACTCTTGCCGGTCTCCCGGGTCCAGTCCACAAGGAACGAGACCATCTTCTCCATGTGGCCGTGCACATCTCCGACGACTGCAAAGATCAGGGGTTGGGCGAGGTCCGGCACGAACAGGGATGTACTCTCCTGGTCCGAAGTGAGCCATGTGCAGGCCCGCCGGCGACGGAGCGGACGCTATGGATCGAGCCGAGGTCCCATCACGTGTTCATCGGTGAAGGTATCCGGGTCGACCGGACCCGAGCACACCAGGCCATTTGGCCGGATATTGTTGCCGATATGGTACTCCGGCCCAGCGAATCCGGCGCCATTGAACTCCGCAATCTTCGGCACGCCGTACTTGTGCTCTTCGTCGGCTCGGTATTCGCTCAGCACGAACAGACGGTCTCCGACCCCGGAGAGTCCCCACACCCAGTCGTCATATCCCTCGAGGGGAACCTCGAGACCCAACCCACTCCCGATCTCGAAACGCTCGACCCTGTCGGTGCTGTGCCAGCTGGCGATCACGTCGCCGTCTTGTCTTCCGATTCGGGATTCTCCGTGGAGGTCCGCCAGGACAGTCTGGCCATCGTCGGCCAACACCGCGTCCCAAGACTCATACCAGGTCAGGATCGGCCAAGAAGCCTTGGGTTGGCTCTGCACAACCAAGCCGCCGCCGATATCAGTCACCGCATCGCAGTCCCGTCCGGATACCTCCGTTTCACCCGTCTCCATGTTGAATCGAGTCATCCCGCCAAACCGCGTACACCAGAACAGGTCGGCATCGAGCCGCGCGAGTGAGGCCACAAAGTACGGCAGACCTTTGGGATCGGCAATCTCGGTCACCGGCGCCCAGGTCTCGGAGTCCAGCCCCATCCCAGCGACGTAGCGGGGTCCGATCCCTTGGTGAAACCCGACGCCATCGGTCCGCGATTCCTCGAACAGAGAGAAACAAACGGCGGATTCGGTGGCAATGGATGGCCAATCACCGTATTCGGACACATCGGACTCAGCGCAGGCCAGCAACAGCGCAAGGAGAATCACGCTCACCTCAAGAACTCGAACGAAGTTGTTGTGCCCGCGGCGAGTGTACCAATGTGGGCACGCTCGCTGTGACGACGGAACAACTTGTCACGACTCTTCGGCGGGTCTACTGCCCCCAATCGCGACTACAGTTGCCGGTCAAACCCTCCGTTTACGTGCGACAGCTCACCGCTCGTGGGTTTGACTCTGGGCTTGAGCTCGTTCCCGTTCTTGCAAGCGCCTGCGCCTCTCGCCATCACCGTTGCCAGCGCAATCACCGATCTCCTCCAGAACTTTGGAGGCAGCACTCGACTCCTCCTGGAGGCGATCGAGCAGGCGCTGTGTAGGCACGTCAGCCTCGAGCTGGTGTCGCGCTCGCCACGCCGCCGCACCGATCTCGAGGAGGTGGGCGGACACCAGAGTTCGCGTTGTTTCCGCCTTTTCCGACGACTTGAGCTCGGCCTCGTGGGCCTCGAGAGCCCGACGTAGCCGCTTTCGCTCCGCCGGGTCCGCAGTCACTCCGCCGGACTCGAGCGTCTCGAGGCGATCGAGACGGCGAGCGATGCGGGCCGCAGCAGCAGCAGTGCCCACCTCGTCGGTGTGAGGAAGCCCAGACACCGGCTGGTACAGACGGGCGGCTCGCTCCCGCAGCGCAGTGACGGTCCTCTCCAGCTCGTCCATGAGCTGCTGCGGAATGGGGGTATCGGGAGCACGCGCCACCTCTTCCAGCTCGTCGAGACGTCGCAGAGTATGCCGGTAGACGCTCGTCAACGCGTCGGTGGACTCGGCGGCCTCGACCGGAGTCTCTCCTACTTGAAGCACCCGGGTGAAGGCGAGCTTGAGGTCGATGTCTCGAAAGACCCCCGCGAGCCAGTACGCCGCGGGAAGGAACAAGGCGAGTGCGACGAGCGGGATAATCAGCGGGCCGTCACCGGCGACCCAAGCACCGGAGCCGATAAGGGTCGCAACGAGCGTGGCTATCGACGCCACCAAGGCGGGCCCGAGCCTCTCCGCCGCCTTTTCGGACTTGTCGATGAACGGCTTCTCCACTACCACCGGATCAAAGCCAGCCCTCAAAGCGGAGTTGTAGAGGCGCTGCACGGTGTTCTCGTCGACGGACTCGACCAGCTTGAACTCCCCGTTGCGCATGGCCGCGGGCGGCGGCCCAACGGGAGCATCCATCCCCGCCTCCTGGGCGACCGCCAAGGCCAATGCGCGCTCAGAAACTGCGTCTTCGTCGTCCTGAATCGCCCCGGACTTCCGCCGCAGAGCCTTGCGCCGCGGGTCTGGGCGCTCTCGAACGAGCAGCGTGAACCCACCCGCGGGCAGCTCACCGGGCGGCAAGGCCCGTACTACGGCGGGAGCTGTGCGTGTGACACTTGCGAGCTCGCCGGTGGTCAAGGCATCGGCGACCGCCCTGGCTCCCTGGGGACGGGCATCGGGCTCGGGATCGAGCATGGCCTCGATGGTCGCCACCAGATCCTTGGGCAGGTCGGGGCGCACCTGAGACAAGGGCAGATATTCGCCCGCAATCTGCTTTCTCACCATAGCGGCCGGGCTCGGGGCGTCGAACGGTCCGTGGCCAGTCGCGGCGAAATACAGGACCGCCCCGAAGCTGAACACGTCGGAGCGGGGATCTCCACGCACTCCCTCGAGGATCTCAGGGGCCGAGTAGCCCCAGGTGCCCAGGGTGGTGGCGGTCGCGCTGTGCTGGCCCTCGAGGCGAGCAAGGCCGAAGTCGGCGAGCACCGCCTTGCCGTCGTGCACCATCACGTTGCGAGGAGACACGTCGCGGTGGATGACGCCACGTCGGTGTGCGCTGCCGAGGGCTGCGGCCAGGTCCAGGGCGAGGCCTTCGAGAGAAACCGCGGGCAGCGGCCCCTCCTCCGCGACGAGTTCCTCCAGGCAAGAGCCAGGATGAACGGGCATTGTGAGCAAGATCCGCCCGTCGATCTCGAGGACCTCGTGAACCTCCAGGATGTGCTCGTGGTCGAGGCGAGAGGTCGCCTTCACCTCGCGCTCCAAGCGCTCCCGGGCATCGGGTTCATTGGCCAGGTGCTGGTGCAGGACCTTGAGAGCGACGTTCTCCCCTCGCTTCTCGTCGCGAGCGAGGTACACCGTCGCAGCACCACCGCGTCCCAGCTCACCGAGGACCTCGAAGCGCGGGCCGAAGTCATTGGGTGAGGATGCCATGGGCCGGTCTAACCAAGAACCGGCAGCAGCGTCAGATTCACGCCGGAGGAGGAGGCGCCGACTCGCCCGCTGGCAGGCGCACCGTGAAGGTGGTGCCCTGGCCACGAGCGCTCTTCACAGTGATGTCTCCCCCCATGAGCTGGCACAGCCGCCGCGACAGCGCCAGCCCCAGTCCGCTGCCCCCGTATTTGTCGTGCCCCTCGCGATGGACCTGGGCAAACAGCCCAAAAAGACCCGCAAGCTGCTCCTCGTCCATGCCAATCCCGGTGTCGCGCACGTCCACCTGAACCCACCCCTCATCCGTCGAGGCAGCGAGCTGGATCTCCCCTTGCTGAGTGAATTTCGCCGCATTGCTCAGGAGATTGAGCATGACCTGACGGACGCGGGTACGATCCCCGTGCACCGTGGGCTGGCCATCGATGGACACCGTGAGTTCGTTGGCTTGGCGGCGACAGATCTCCCGCGCGACGGGCTCGAGCTCTTCAGTGAGCTCCGACAGGCAGAACGGCTTCATCCGAATCTCGAGCTTGTTGGACTCCACCTTGGACAGGTCCAGCACGTCGTTGATGAGCTGGAGCAGATACTCGCCGCTGGCCTCGATCCGGTGCAGGTCCCTGGCAGCCTGTTCGTCCGCTTCCTCCGAGAGCATCTGGCTGTAGCCGATGATCGCATTCAGGGGTGTGCGGAGCTCGTGGCTCATGTTCGCGAGGAACATGCTCTTGCTGCGGCTCGCCTCCTCGGCGATGTCCCTGGCGGCGGCGAGCTCGGCCTCCACCATCTTGAGCTTGGAGACATCGTGGACCAGCAACACAACCCCGGGCGGGCCGTTGCGACTCACCTCGAGGGGAGCCATGGACACCAGCACCGGGATCTCTCGCCCGTCCGAGAGCTGCAGGGTGGCCTCGACAGCGCTCTGTGCTTTGCCGGCCAGCACGCCGTCCCACACGCCGGTGCCAAAGGTCTCACCACCGAAGAGATCGTGCAGATGTGTCTGGCCGATGCCCTGCCGTTCGAGCCCATATGTGGTCCGAGCGACCGGGTTTGCAAACAGCAGCGTGCCCCTCGAGTCCGTGATGAGGAGGGAATCGCTGACGGTCTCGATCACAGCTTGCGCCGCTGCAAGTGTGCTCACTCTGAAGAGATTGTAGCGAGTGAGCGCAACCACTGTGGCAATTGAGAACGCGCTGAGTGTCGTGCTCGTAACTGGGATCTGGCGGATACCCAGCAGCTGTGGCATGACCGCTTCGGTGAACACGCCAATCACCACAGGGATCGTGATTCCGACCGCCAACATCCTGGCTGCGGCGAACTGTGCCGGTTCGTGTCGGGTTCGCACGAGGTTCCAGTACAGAACGGCTGGGATCAGAGCGGCTTCGACGGAGTACCAGATTGTGACGACTGTAAACCAAGGGCCCTGGTTGGGATCGGCGATCCAACCCCAGTGCTGCACTTTTAGCAGCTCCTCCTGGATCAGCCCAGCGCTGTAGAAGCTCTCGAACAGCATTGGCGGCAGATAGAGCAACGTCAGTGTGGCCGCACTCCTTGCCAGTCGGGCGCGCTCCGAGAACAGCAGCGCGAAGTGAAGCCCGGCGGGAATGGCGAAGAACTGGCCAACGCGCAGGAGCGCACGCCACATGGAAGCGGTCTCGGGGTTGGTGGCACAACGGATGGCGACATCAAACGCCTGCCAAGCCAGGAGCATTGCGACGAAGAACGTAAATACTCTGGTGAGCCGGTCGCGAGGCAGGTTCCGCAGGGCGTGCCAGAGGATGAAGCCGTTCAGGACTGCGGGTGCGGCAGCGAGGAACAACCCCAGGGGGTTCTCGGAGAGAGACAGCTCCAAGAGTGCGTGTGTCATGGATTGGCAGCGTACCGCAGAAGCCGACCGAGAGCCTATGCCTTTTTCCTCCCGGGCGATATCGTCACCTTCTTCGTGACACAGGCATCCATGGTGATCGCTTCTGAGGTCCGTTAGAGTTGGGGCGGAGGAGGCACGATGTCCATGTACCAACAGGTCGCCAAGGCTCTCGGGATTGCAGTGTTGGCGGGTGTGCTGCTCGCTCCGCCCACCGCCCTGACCGCAACCGACAAACCCGCGCCCACCTTCACCGCGCGCGACTTCACTGGCCAGTCGGTTTCGCTGTCCGACTACGAGGGAAAGGTCGTGGTGCTGAGCTTCTGGGCCAACTACTGCGGGCCCTGCAAGGAGGAGATGCCGCACCTCGACAAGATCTACAAGGACCACAAGGACGAGGGTGCCGTGGTTCTGTCCATCAACACCGACGACGCCAAGAACCTGAATGTGGCGCGCGCTCATATCAAGCGAAACCGATACTCGTTCCCCGTCGTTCACGACCGCGACGCCAAGATCGTGTCGGCCTACAATCCAGGCAAATCCCTGCCTTTCACCGCCGTACTCAATCGGGACCACACGATTGTCTTCGAGGCCACCAGCTTCACCAAGGGCGACGAGGTCCACCTCGAAGAGCTGGTCACCGAGCTCATCGCCAAGCCCGCCGAATAGGATGCGCTACCTCGCCCTGCTGAGCCTGATTGCGTGCGATATCCCCTCGGTTTCGACGATCGGGGGCAGGGTCGGCAACTGTGACCTCGAGGCCCTCGACAACGAGTGGCCCATTGGTGACGGCATTCACGACGCGGGAAAGACCGGGTTCAACGTCGGTCAGATCCTGCCGGACTACGCGCTGATCGATCAAAACGGGGATGAGGTCTGCGGTGGGCAGTTCGCCGGCCGCTCTCAGGTCATCGACTTCAGCGCGATGCTGTGTGTTCCCTGTCAGAAGCTCGCGTGTTTTGCGCGGTCGGCGGCCGATGACTTCGGGGATGCATTTGTGTACACAACGGTGATGTCCCAGAACGCGCAAGACAGTTCTGCAACTCAAGAAGACGCAGTATCCTGGGCCAACAACTTCGAGCTGTACGGTCCAAACACGCCCGTTCTCGTGGACTACGAGGGCATGGGCCTGGCGCTGCAGGCCATGGGCGGGAACTACGAAGTTCCCCTGTTGGTGGTCGTCGACCCCGGACTGCGGGTCAAGTATCGGTTCGAGGGAAGCGATGACGTCGAGCTCCGCGCCGCAATTGCCGACGTCACCGGCGTGAAAGCAGACGCCGAGGGTCCGAGCGTCTGCGAGTGATCAGAAGCTGGCGCCCACCGCCACCTTGACGCCGTCAAAGGCCGGCACGGTTCTGCATTGGCCGCCCGAGCACTTGAGACCCGCCTTTTGAACGCCGTAGAAGGCTCGAATCACCCAAGACGCGTCTGGCCTGAAGGTCCATTCGGTTGCCATATAGGTGTCTTCGGTGACGTTGCCGCCGCCGCCTGCCGCAGGATTGGTCGAGTAGTCGACAAAGAGAGTCGCGGCGACCATCGAGCCATATTGCACGGTGAAAGCACTCACGAGCTCGAGGTGGTGCTCGCGAGCGAAGTCCGGTCCGCCGGGTTCGCGCCCAGGCTGATACTGCTCCCAGCTCAGATAGGTGTCTCCACCGAACTTGCCGGCGATGGGGAAGCGGATGTCGAAGTCGCCATGCAGCTGCCGGTCTGCCTCCCAGCGTGTGCCGTCTCGATCGTCGAGACGATAGCCGGCGTTGGCCTGGACGGTGACCTCCTCCATCAGGATCTCCGCGCCGGCCATCCCGTGCACGATGGTCTCGGGAACGCTGGCCGCCTGGATCAGGTTCTCGGGATCGGCGTCGCGGAACACCGCCCCCGACAGGTAGGGAGTTGCCGCTCCCGCGACGATGTCCATGCGCACCCGGCCACCGGAGATGTCGTTGGAGGAGACCGCCGACGAGGTGTCCTTGTTGATGGCGCGCTCGTACTCCAAGGTTGGGGGCACAACGACCTGGTACAGCTCGTCTGCGGTGACCTCGTTGACGCGCCCCACGGCGTTCTTGTACCGCTTTGCTTCGACGGTCCAGTTTGTCGCGCCAAGGAAGAACAGGGCGGAGCCATAGAGCGCGTGTCCGCCCGTCGGCGAGGACTCTTGGTGGTTGTCCAGATGCTGGTACACGTCGCCCTCGAGTGCCCAGTCGACGCCGGCTACCCCAAACAGCTCGAGGACCGCGCCGCCAATCAACGTGTCCGGCCCCGTCCCCAGCTCTTCGAACCCCGGCTTCATACCCGGATCTTCGACGAAGTCGTAGGCGACCCCGTGTACACCAGCTGTGGCCGGACCCAGGGCGTATCGGGTGGCGCGCACACCGGCGACGGCGTGGCGCAGATCGCCGTTCAGATCGAGGTTTGGGTTGTCCTGGAGCACCTGCTGGCGGTTCAGCTGGCCACCGAGCCCTTCGAATTCCCAGTCCCCGGTGGCGTACTGCAGCCGGGCGCCCTGGATCGAGGTGTCGATGTCGATCTCCACATTTCGGTTCAGACCCAGGGCGGCGCCGTAGCCAAAGGAGGTATAGAAGTCGCCGAGAGACCAGGACAACCCGCCCTTCTTGGCAGACCAGTTCACCTTCTCCGGGTTGGCGTAGAACCGGTCGCCGAGGGGAGCGAAAGCACAGGGAGCACCGCCCGCGCAGGCACTGAGCAGCGTGGGCGGGGTGCTCACCCGCTCGCCGTCGAGCAAGTAGGGCAGGCCAATGAGCGCGACCTCGTCCACCTGCACAAACACGCTGGTCTCCGGCAGGACGGCGCTCGCTGTGAGCCGATTCACTTGCTCGAAATAGCGCGGCTTCGGCCCGGTATCGAGCTCGGTTCCCGCCGGAATATACCGGTGGAAACGCAACTCCAGGTCGTCGGTGACCTTCAGCGAGAGCTGGCCGTCGTCGCCGCCGGCCATGGACTGTCCACAGAGCAGGAGTAGGAGCGCAGCCGTCATGCCGCCCACTCTGACACATCAGGTGCCCAGGCGCGTTCCCATCATGTTCAGTCCGAGGTCCAGAACTCCGCCTCGTGATCCGAGAGCCTGCCAGCTTCGATGAGGCGCTGGAGCTCGACCAGGTCGATGTCACGCACCGCGCCGAGCTCTCGGGCTCCAGGGCCTCCGCTCGCCGACCACACCGAGAGCGCCATAGCGACGACCGCCACCGCAATCAACCCTGAGAACCAACGTTCTCCGTACTGATTTGGCACAGCAGTCCGATCGAGGAACAGGGGCTGGACTGGACCGGCGATCCGAGGAGGATCGGCGGGGTTGCAGCATCGATTGCACTGCAGGCAGTCCATGTCCTGAACCGAGAGCACACCCAGGTCGCAGTGTCGGTAGCGACGAGGAGGCAATAACCGGCCAACAACCGCTATCTTGTTGCCTAGCGACAGCAGCGCTCCCAGGGGGCAGAGGTAGCGACACCAGAACCGGTAGACAAGCGCCGAGCCCCCCAACGCGACCGCCAACACCAGCGCTGGCCAACCCGAAGGCAGGCCGGCAAATGCCAGGGCCAACGGGTCAAAAGCGAACAGAGAGCGGTCCGAAGACAGCGCGTAGCAGGACAGGGCAACCGCCAGCACGCCGTACTTCACAGCTCTCCCGCGGCGATCGACCTCGGCCGAGAGCTGCACCGGGCGGGTCAGCCGCGCAATCCACTCTTGTACTGCGCCAAAGGGACAGATCGCCGAGCAATACACCGCCCCCAGAGCCAGGGTCAGGCCACCAACGCCGAAGACCTGCAGCCACGCTTGTGGACTCCTCCAGCTGGGCAACTGACCCTGGAGGGGGGCCGCCAGGGACTCCAGAGAGATCTGGGTGTTGAGCCACAGACCTCCAGCCACCGCGTTGAAGAGCAGGAATCCCGCCCGCACACGTAGACTGCCACGGACGAGCACCAGGGGCGCGAGGAGCAACGCCACCAGCAGATAGACGGCCCCGGCGGTGAAGATCGCGCCGCCTTGCTCGGTGGCGACGCGGGTCTGGGGGCGATGCAGGACGTCGCGTGACAGCGTGAGCCCCACCGAATCGAGTGTGGCGAGGGCGGCTCTCGCCGACAGCGTCGCCCCGGTGACCCCGTCGATGCCGCCGCCGTCGGAAGTGAGCGCCAGGGGCTCGTCGATGGACTTTCCAATCACCTCGGGCAGCCAGGCCGCGACCTCCCGGATGTAGGCGGGTGTCTCCCGGGACTCCAGGATCTCCACTCTCTTCCAGACCCCATCGGCGCCGAGTATCGCCAGCAGGTTGATGGGACCGGCGTAGCCAGCGATGTCGGCGCGCACGGCCATGGTGGCCACCAGCACCTCTTCGAGCTTCCCCCCCTTGTCGCGACCCAGATAGTGCTGGAAGGGGCTCGCCTCCTCGGTGTGATTCAGCGCACCACCGTAGACAGCGAGTTCCGTCCTGTCGAAGCCGACCTTGGGGCGATCCAGCCGATGATGCGCCAGGGCTCCGACCGCTACACAGGACACCGTCACGCCGACCAGCACGTAGCCAACTCGCGGCCACGGGAATCCAGGTCGCAGATCGAGGCTGCGCTGCCAGATCTGGAGGCGACGGGCCAAACGCTCCGACCAACCCGAAGGCGCGGCGACAGCGCGGAACCACGCCAATCGCAACAGGACCAGTGCAACCACCAGACCTTGCACCCCCGCCACCATGGCCGCTGCCCCGTCGACACCGTGCAGCGGCAACACCACAACGCCCACGATCGCCGCCGCCGCAGCTCCTCCCAGGTGGTCGGCCGCAAAGAGCAGGCCTCCCGCTCCGGAGACTCCGCGTGCCAAGACCGCACTGGCGGGGAACGAGGCGCCCGCAAAGAGGCCCGCCGTCCCCGCCAATACCAACAGCGGGATCTCTGCCTGGTCCCCTGCCCCAACCCGGCTCAACAGCGGGGGCAACACCAGCGCAAATCCGCCGAGAAAGACGGGAACCAACAACGGCAGTCGCGGGATCCGGGTGTTGGGAGCATCCTTGGGATCGAGCAGCGCGGCCAGCCAGCCACCAAGGCCCGCGCCCACCGCGACGCCACCCAGCAAAATAGCTGAAAGCAAGCCGACTTTGCCATAGAGGGTGCCCACCTTGGCCTGGAAGACGAACAACAGGATCACGCCCAGGGCCATGGCCGAGAATCCGGCGCCAGCCAGCGACCACGTCCCGAGGTTGCCCGCGAGCTCAGACCGCCGGGGGCCGGACAGATAGCGATGAAGCATGAGCGCCAAAAGTACCGCCAGGGGGATCCACCACAGCCAGCCGCCCACGACCTGAGCCGCTCGCAGTGCCCGCACGTAGCTGCTCCCGGCGAAGCGTCCCTGCACCAGCAGACCCAGGGTGTAGGAGAGTGGCCGGGCGTCGCTGTTGCGAAGCGATCCGCCCAGTGGAGAAGGCCGCTGGTAGACCTCCTCGACAAAGGCGACGCGGGTGGGATCGACCAGAGTGCGGAAGGCCTCGGCAACGATGGGGCTGTGACCCTGGAATGTGCGGTGGCGGGCCTCGAGTCGAGAGGCGTCGAGGGTCACCGGTCCACCGGCGCGAGACGCACAGAAGAGGACCGGGTCGCCGGGAACAGCCGCTACAATGCCAAAAACCTCGCCCAAGCTGTGGCGCACACTGCCGCCATAGGCCGCCAGCTCGTCGCCCATGAAGTTGGACCCCGCCGTCACCCGGGTGAGCAGCACGCCATCCTCGGCGAGAGTGGCTCGCGCCTGGCGATAGAAGTCCACGGTGTACAGGCGATTGGCAGCGGCGGTGTCGGGATCGTCACCCGCGACGACGATGGCATCCCAAGGGCGGTCCGACGGCACGGCGAGCAGGGCTCTGGGATCGCCGTGAACAACCCTCACTCGCGGATCCGCCAGGGCAGCTCGAGTCGCATCCGGCAGCTCGTCAGCGACCATCTCACGGGCCCAGCGGTCGCCGATCACCAGCTGCATGGCCTCGATGCCGTCGTGGGCGAGGAGCGCGCGAACCAGCTCGTCGCCGTGATCGCCGAGGACCAGCACCCGAGACGGTCCGTTGGCTTGGGCCACGACGATGGCGGCCTCGGTGGGTGCATCGATCTCGTCTGGCCAGGAGGCGGTGACCTTGCCATCACGGAGGGCGACGAGCTGGGATCCAAGCTTGGCGACGCCGTGTCGCCCCGAGGCTGTGTCTCTTGCGGCGAGGAGCTCGGCCTCTGGAAGCAGGCGAGCGAGCTGCACTTCGGCCAGGAAGCGCTCGATTGGACCAGCACCGGCCATCAGACCAGCGCAGACCACCAAACCCAGGATCGCCCCGATCCTCTCCTTGCTCAGGACCGAGAGACAGAGCACTCCCGCTGCGGCCCCGAGCACGGCCAGCGGTGGAAACCCAGCGAGCACCGCCGCCGTAAACGCCGATCCTCCCAGGAAACTTCCGGCCGCCTCCCAGGCGTAGAGTCGGCTCGGCTCTCGGTCTTCGCTCGCCAGGTGAAACAGCGCCCCAGTGAGCAGTGACGACGGCGCCAGCAACACCACGGCCAGGGGCACCAGCCGCTCGAGCGGGAAGACCTCGGCCAGTGGGATCCCAGCGAGGGTACGCAGCTCCTGGAATCCGGCCAGCTGGAGCCCGACCGCTGGCAGATAGGCCAGCGCCAGCCAGGCCAGCGTCTGCTCCCGATCCTCGGGGAGACGACCGCCCAATGCCCGCGCTCCAATGGCCCCGACCGCCACCCAGACAAGCCAGCTGGCGAAGAACACGCCGGTTCCCAGCTCGTTGCCGTGAAAGGCGACGAACAGCTCTCGCAGCAACACCGTCTGCGCCACCAGACTGAAGACACCAGCCGCGAAGATCACCGCCGAACGGTGCATTTGCCACTCATCGACACTAGTCGTGTCCTTCGATCACCTGGGCCTCGTAGACCTCGAGCTGGGTACTGCGGATCTGACGCGGGTCGATCCCCGCCTTTCGAGCCAGCGCATTGAGCGTCTGCCATCGGTCCCAGGATTGCTCGGGGGCGACCTGGGGCAGGAAAGTGGCCACGCGACGGCCCTGGGTCATCACCACGCCGTGCCGTCCGACGATGATGCTCTCCGGCCCGCCCACCTTGCGAGATGGTCCCAAGAGCGTCACTTCCACCGACAGCGACTTGAACTCCTCGGCGGTGACCGGCTTGAAGCGGCGGTCGTGAATGGCGGCGTCCACGGCACGGGCAGCCACCGCCTCCCAGGCCTGGCGGCGGGCCACGATCTCGCCGATGCAGCCCCGGAGCGAGCCGTCGGCCGTCTCGAGGGTAACAAAGGCCCCGAGCACCTTTTGGCTGTCCGGAGGCAGCTTGGAGGGATCCACCTCGAGCGGAGTGCCGGTCTCGAACCAGTGCTCCAAGGACTCCTGGGCCAGCTCCAGCAACGCCTCGCCGGTCTTCGGCTCTACCAGCCTGGCGACCCCGTGCTGTGGTCCCTTCCCGCTCCAGGATGGACCGTCCAAGCGGCCCGCCAGGTAGGAGACCGAGTTGGTCCAGTTCTCGGTGATCGCCCCGCTGGTGTCGTAGGCCAGCTCCGTTCCGAAGGTTCCCTCCGCCACGAGGGCGGAGAGCAGCAGGAGCGGATTGCGCCCGCAGATCGTCGCTCCGGTCTCGGTGCGGTAGCGGTAGAACTCGTCGGGATCGGGGTCGGCCACAGAGTCCCAGGCCCCGTGATCGAGCTTGTGCAGCTCCTTGGCGAGGTCCTTGGTGAACGGCGTGTAGGAGAAGTTCGGCCCGTAGTGGGTGAAGTCGCCGGAGACCACCACCAGATCTCCGGGACCGATCTCGTCACGCAGCACACTCGCCACTGCGCGGGCGCCGTCCGGATCGAGCTCCCCGACGAGGAGAGGCACCAGTTCGAAGGAGCCGAGGGCACGCTGCAGCAGCGGCAGCTCCATCTCGATGGAGTGCTCTCCACCGTCTGATCCCTCCAGCCAGGCAAAACCATCTTGGCCGGCCAAACGCTCCAAAACCGCGGTATCCAGCGGGAGATTGCCCAGCGGCGTCAGGAAGGCCTCGTCCCGGTACAGCGCGACCCCCTTGATGGGCAGCTTGTGGCTTGGCCCGAGCACCCAGACCCTGCGCACGTGACAGCCCCGGACCGCGGCAAAAGCGTGGCCCGCCACTGGCCCAGAGAAGCGGTATCCGGCGTGAGGAGAGACGACGGCCTCGGGTAGAGCACTGCAATCGGCCTCGGTTCCCGCAGCCTTCAGGAAACCGTCCACCAAGGCAGCCAGCTCGGCAGGTTGGTCGGGATACCAGGAGCCCGCGACCGCCGGTGCGCGATAACTAGGGTGGGCCGCGGGGAGTGGCGTGGCGGCGACCGGTTCCTCCGCCGATTCCGCTGCCAGCTGAGGGTGGGCGGCGCTCGGCTGGGAGGCCGCATACCAGACCGCTGCGACGGCGCCCGCGGCCAACAAGAGCCCCAAGACCATCGGCAAGATACGACGTTCACCCGGCAAGATCGGCGCGCTCCAGGCTAGAGGGCAACGGGACGACCCGGATTGTCGGGCCTTCGGCACCGGCGGCGCCGACGTGGCGGACCTCACCCGGAGATCGACGCAGCACATGTCGAAGTGCCCCGGCAAAGACAACTGTCACAGCGGCCGCAGAGCCGAGCAGTCGTAGCGTGTGTCGTCGGCTCACCCTCACTTCCAGACCCCCTGGATGGCGTGTTCACAGCGAGGACAGTGCCCGTCGCGCAGACGATTGTCGAGCACGGAGAACCCCACTCTGCGGATCAGCACGTCGCCGCAGCCCGGACACCAGGTGTGCTCGCCGCCAGACCCCCGGACGTTGCCCACATAGACGTGCGCCAGCCCCGCATCCAGGGCTCTCTGACGCGCGGACTCGAGGGTCGCCAGCGGGGTCCGCGGCAGGTTGCGTAGCTTGTAATCCGGGTGGAAAGCCGTAAAGTGCAGAGGGACCTCGGCGCCGAGCTCGTCGCGCACAAAGGCGACGAGGCGGTCGATGAGGGCCGGCGAGTCATTGACCGTAGGGATCAACAGATTGAGCACTTCCACCCAGACTCCCTCCTCCTTGGCGATGCGCAGGGTGTTCAGCACTGGCTCGAGGGTTCCACCACAGGTCTCCCGATAGACCTGATCCGAGAAGGCTTTTACGTCGAGGATCGCCCCGTCGAGGACCTTGCAGAGCTTCCGCCAGGGTTTGGGATTGATGTAGCCCGCCGAGACCAGCACGTTGCGCAGTCCCGCCTCGTGACAGGCCACCGAGGTGTCGAACGTGTACTCGTAGTAGACCAATGGCTCGGTATACGTGTAGGCGACCGCCTCGCAGCCCTCCCGCTTCGCAAGGGCGACAACCTGATCCGGAGGCAGCTCGTAGGCGTCGACGTCTCCGGGGTTGGCCTGGCTGATCTCCCAGTTCTGACAGTGCTGGCAGTGCAGGTTGCAGCCCACCGTCGCCAGAGACAGGATGGGCCGACCCGGCAGGAAGTGGAAGAGGGGCTTCTTCTCCATCGGATCGACGTGCAGCGCGACCGGAAAGCCATAGGTCACGGCGGTGAGTCGCCCGTCCAGGTTCACGCGGACCCGGCAGTCCCCCGCCTGGCCTGGCTCCATCCGACACAGGCGCGGGCAGAGCTCACACTTGACCGCCAGCGACATCGTCCCTCTCGCCACCGATCATAGCCGCTGCGGCCCGGGTCGTACGAGATCTGCACTTCTACGATTTTTTTCGTACCAAGATGTTCGTACATCAGATATCGTAGTTGCGAACCACCCCCAAGGAGCGCGAATGGAACGCCCCACCCCCGCCGAGCTCGCCGTCTTGCAAGTGCTCTGGGAACAGGGTCCAAGCACCGTCGCCGGAGTCCTCGAAGTCGTGCACGACGGCCAACCGACCCGCTACACCACAGTGCTGAAGACCCTGCAGAACATGCATACCAAGGGTCTTGTCGCCCGAGAACCCGACGGACGACGGCATGTCTATCGGGCCAGCCTCCCGAGAGAACAGACCCAAGGTGAGCTGGTTGTTGACCTGGTTCGCCGCGCATTTTCTGGCTCCGGGGCTGCGCTGGTCTCCAGAGCGTTGGAGGATGTTCCGGTTTCAAAGCAGGAGATCAGCGAGCTACGGGCTCTTTTGGATGACATCGAGGAGCGATCATGAACGCGATTTTTGACCCGACGATGTGGGTGGATGCAGTGGGTTGGACGCTGATTCACGCCGGTTGGCAGGGCGGATTGGTGGCAGTCGTCTGTGGGTTGATGCTGTTGGCTCTTCCGTCCGAGGATGCCAAGCGCAGACACCGCGTCGCCATGGGTGGCGTGTTGTTGCTCGGCGCCGCAAGCGCGGTGACCTTGGTCTGGCAGCTCGCATCACCAGCGCCGTCCCCTCTCGCAGGTCCGGGACCGTGGCACCTGCCCGTCGCCGTCGGGCCGAGCTGGGATCTGACGGTGCCGGTCACCATGTGGGCCGTTGGCGTGTTTGCCCTCGCGGCTCGCGAGGTGTTCATGCTGACCATCGCGACCCGATGGCGTCTGTCTGCGACCGCACCCTTGCCCGCCCCGTGGCCCGAGGCCCTGGTGCAGCTCGCTCACCGGGCCGGTCTTCCCCGAGTACCGTCGGTGCGATTGTCCGACAAGGTGCCGATTCCGCTGGTCATCGGCGTGCTCAGGCCCGTCGTGCTGCTTCCCTTGGACGTGCTCGACCGACTGCAGCCCGAGCAACTGACGGCGATCATCGCCCACGAGTTCGCCCATGTGCGCAGGATGGATCCCCTCCTGAACGCCATGCAGACGGTGATCGAGGTGTTGTTGTTCTTTCATCCCGCGGTTTGGTGGCTCGCTACCACCGCGCGACGGGAGCGAGAGCACTGCTGCGACCAAGCGGCTCTGGAGCTGGTGTCGGATGAGTTGAGCTACGCCCGCGCCTTGCTGGACCTCGCCGAGAGCGGCAGTCTCGTCAACCAGGTCGCCAGCACGGGTGGAGATCTCGGGGAACGGGTTCGCCGAATTGCCGGCCTCGATCCTTCGCGCTCGTCTCGTCCGTCAGCGAGCATCGTGCTCGCGGTGTTGCTCGCCATGGGCTGTGCGGACTGGGCAGCCAACGGGTACGAATCGCGCGCGATCTGGGATTCGCTCGCCGTCGCGGAAGACCTCAAGGCGGAGGGCGACGACGGCGGTGCTGCGGCGATCTATCAGGACATCCTGGAGATACCTCACGAACACCCGTACCAAGCCCTGGCGCTTGCCCAGCTCTTCCGCGCTCGCTGGGGGCACGCGCACAACACCCTAGGCATGAAGCGCCCCGCAGACGCCGTCTTGCTGCCCACCGATGGGGAAACAGATGCGCCGGATCGCTATGTCCTGCATCCCGATCACGCGTCGATGATCGAGGCGATGCAGCAGGCCCTCAGCTACGAATACGACCAGAAAGACCAGTACCAAGGCGAGTTCTACGTGGATTGGATCGCGAGCAACGACCACCACCTCCACTACGTCATCGGCCAGGTCTTGACGAGCTACGGGTGGGTGCCCGAAGCGAGGTCCCACCTCGAGCAGGTCCTCGACCGTCACTTTGACACGGTAGAGGCCGATTATGCGGGGTCCTTGCTCCTCAATGGCTACATCATCGAGAACGACTACGAAGGTGCTCTGGCCCACGTCGAGGAGCTCATGGCATCTCCGCCAGGGCTCGACCCCAACCCAGACAAGTACCTCGAATCGGCTGAGGGGTTGACCTTCAAGGTGGCCCTTCTCAAAGCCCCTACGGACCCCGCGGGGAGCGCGGAAGCCTTCGAGGCCTTTGCCGAGGAGTGGCCCGATTCTCAGTACCGCGACGACGCGCTGAAGAACGCGGAGCGTTTCAGATCATACGCACAGGAGTGAAGAAATGCGTCCTCAGGAGGCTCAATGAAGTACACAGGCATCAGCACGGGTTGGACGGGCGAGTTTGGAGTGCGCAGGGAGGAATAGTTCGAGACTCTGCGCTACCCCGCGACCAGCTGTGCCCTCATGCGCCGCGCAAGCCAGACCACTGGAATCGCCAGCAACGCCGCAAACACAAGTGCAACCGCAAGCTCGAACCACACGTCCCCCAGGGTCGCACCCTGCATGGTGATCCGGTACAGCGGATCGATGAACCACCAGGTGGGGAACAGCTTCGCCGGCCACTGAGGCCAGGCCGGGAAGAAATACCAGATCAGCGGAGCCAGGATGACCATATTCATCGTCTGCGCCAGGTTGTAGACCGTCTTGCCGTCACGCGCGATCGTGCCGTAGAGGAGCCCGAACTCGCTGCACATGAGGATGGAGACCGCCAACCCGACCACCAGTGCCACCGGGTGGGCGCCAAAGGCATCGGCGAGGCCAAGGGTCACCAGGCACATGAACATCGCCATGCCAAAACCCAGGGCAGACTTGGCAAACAGGACTTCCGCCAGCGTGGTAGGAGTGACGAGCAGGGCCTGAAGCGTGCGCTGCTCGCGCTCCTGCGCAATGAGCATGCCCGGCACCAGAGTGCTGCACACCAGCAGCGGCCAGAGCAGGATGCCCAGGACGATCAGATCCTCCAGGGGCAAGGCGCCTTCTGAGCCGACAGCGGTCGTGACTTCTACCGGGGCGGGTTTGCCCTCGACCTCACGCACTGCGTCGAACACCGCCACGGCGAGCACGATGCGATCGGTCACTCGACTCTCCCCGGACAGGGACAGGTCGAGGGGAGGTCGCTCTCCAGCGCGGACGGCGGCATCGAAACCCACGGGCAGCACCAGGCCGGCGTCCAGATCGTGGCCTTCGACCCGGGTGACGAGCTCCTCGCGGGTGTCGAAGCGCTGTAGATCGATGCCTTCGAAGGCCGCCGCGGAGATCTCCGAGTCGCCGAGATCGACCATTCCAAGCCGAGGCTCGGGGTCGAACAGGGCGAGCAGGATGACCTTGGTGACGAGCGTGATCAGCACCGGCATGAAGAGCGCGTACAGGAAGAAGGCCGAGCGCGGTCCTCGCCCGAGATCCCGCCGCAAAACTACCAGAATACGAGACAAGCTCATAGTGCCACCACCCGGCGCCGGAGCACCATCAGAGCCACCGCCAACAGCGCGATCGTCCAGACGACGGTGAGTCCGATGGGCAGCCACAGCTCGGCGGGACTGCGCCCGTAGCCGAGGACTCCGACCATTGATTCCACAAAACCCCAGGCCGGCATCAGCTGGATCCACAGGGGCGTGCGGCCGGGAAAGAGAACAGCAAACGTGGGAACCACCATCGGCAGGATGAGGGCGATTGTCAGGAACATGGTCGTCATGAAGTCCTTGCCCGCGGCCCCGGCGAGCAGGCCGAGCGACGCCATCATCAGCGCCCCGAGCAGCATCAACAGGACCACCACCAGCACATTGCCGCCCACCGACCACGTGCACACCAGGAACAGGAGTCCCTGCACCGAGCCGATGAGCGTGCCGGTGATCGCCTTCGCCGCGAGCAGATCAGCAACCCGCGCTGGCGTCACGAGGATCGCGGTGACCGTCCGCTTCTCGATCTCGGCAGCCACCAGGCCTGCCAGCGCGATGGATCCGAGCATGAGCATGAGGATCGCCAGCATCGGACGCAGCTTTTCACGCATGGGCACCAAAGCACCGGCGCGATCCTCGCCGAGCACCATCACCTCCTCGTCAGGGAGGGTGACGGGCAGGGCAAGATCCGGATCGCCGTACTTGACCTGGCCTTGGACCGCCCAGCCGATCTCGCGGACCTCCGAGGCAAACGCGTGCTGCAGCGCTTCGGGGACCGCGGGATCGATCCACATCGTCGCCTGGGTGGGACGATCGGCAGCGAGGGCTTCGAGGAAGTCGGCGGGGAAGACCATGCCCACCAGGATCTCACCGGAGATCGCTTCTGCCAGAGCCTCTTCGCTGTCGAAGGGAATCAACGCGATGCCCTCCTCCGATGGATCCTCGAGGGCGGTCAGGTACTGGACTGCGTCGGGCGGAAACACCCCCAGAGCCACCTTGTCGTCCACTGTCGACGGCGCGAGCCAGAAGGCCGCGACCACGAACAGCACCGACACCGGCGTGAGCACCAACCACAACTTATCCCGGGCAAACGCCCGCAAGTCCTTGCCAACGATGGCGAGGATGACGGCGACCCGGCTCATGCTTCCAGCCCCCGTCCCGCCAGCTTGACGAAGATGTCCTCCAACGTCGCTTCCTCGGTGTGGATGGTGCGTAGATCTCCAGTCACCAGAGCCGCCAAGCGCTGGCCGGCATCCGGAGCGTCGAGCTCGACCTCTTCTTCGCGGACGCCGTCCCCATCTCGCAGACGGATCCTGACCGCGCGGCGGCCGTGCTCGAGCTTGAGGTTCTCCGGCGTGTCGAGGGCGAGGATCCTGCCCTGGTCGATGAACGCCACCCGGTCCGAGAGCGCGTCGGCCTCTGCCATGTCGTGGGTAGTCAGCAACACCGCCGCCCCGCGAGCGGCCTCGGCCCGGATCAACTCCCGGATCGCCATGCTCGAGACCGGATCGAGTCCGTCAGTCGGCTCGTCGAGGAACAAGACATCGGGTCTGTTGACCAGGGCTCGGGCCATCATCAGCCGCTGCTTCATGCCCTTGGAGTAGCTGTCGACCCTGTCGTTCCCGCGATCGGCGAGCCCGACCCGTTCCAGCAGTGCGTTCACGTCGAGGTCCCCGATCCCGAACAGACGCGCGTGAAAGACCAGGTTCTCCCACCCACTCATGTCGGTGTACAGGTTCTTCTCTTCGAAGCTCACGCCGATGCGGGCCTGGACCTGTCCGCGCTCCCTGACGATGTCGTGCCCGAGCACCTTTGCCTCACCCGAGTCCGGCGGCAGCAAGCCGGTCAGCATCTTGATAGTCGTGGACTTTCCAGCACCATTGGGACCGAGGAACCCCAGGATCTCGCCAGCGGCGACCGCAAAGTCGATGCCGCACACGGCCTCCTGCTTCCCATAGGAGTAGGACAGCGCCCGGACCTCGATGGCGTTCATGGCGTCTCCCCGAAGACCCGCTCCAGGAAGGCCAGCTGGGCGGACATCGACTCCTGGAAAGCCGGACCGCTGTACACATCGAAGTGACCTGCGTCCAGGGTCACGACCTCGGCGAGGGGCATGATCTCCGCCACTGCGTATGTGGCGCTGTTCGGCACATAGATGTCGCGCTCGGCCACGACGAATAGCGTGGGCACAGTCACCGATTTGGCCGCCTCGTTCGGGAAATATTCATCGGCGTCGAGCAGCAGACCCGGCGTCACCACGTTCGGCCAGGTGGAGTCCGCCGCGAGCACCTCGAGACCGGCGACGGCCTCGGGACCGGGCATGAGGCAGACCTCACCGGTCTGGCACACGGCCCGAACGTAGAACCTCTCTCCATCCTGGTGCTCGCGGCGCTTGTCCATGAAGGAGAGCCGGATCAGCGGCCACATCGCCTTCCAGGGGATCTCGACCTCGGTCTCGGCGCCGCCGTCGGTGAGCGGCACCTGGGAGATCACCGCCGCCACATCCGGAGAGCGCTGGGCAGCAAAGAGCGCGTGACCACCGGAGAACGAGGTTCCCCAGGCCACCATCCTCTCGGCATCGACGCTCTCAAGGGTGCGCACGTGGGCGATGGCGGCGTCATAGTCGTCGAGCTGAGAGCGAAAATCGGCGAAGTAGCGTGGTTCTCCACCGGAGTCGCCCCAGTAGCGGTAGTCGAAGACAAAGGACGCGACACCCGCCTCGGCGAATCGCTCCCCATAGGCGGCCAGCCCCATGTCCCGCTGGCCGGTGAAGCCGTGGGCCATCACCACTACGGGCGGGGGCTCGTCGGTTCCCACTGGCTGGTAGAGCCAAGCCGCACACGTGTCATCACCACACCGAAAGGCGACATCAGAGCGGACAAACTTCTCGGTCACGAGCGGCTCTCCCACCTCGACCTTGGGAGCGCTCTGCAGCTTCGTGGGCACCGAGACCGTGTACTGGGTCACAGACTGGCAACCGAGCGCGAGCAGAAGCACGAAGAACGAACTCATGGTGTCTCCCTGGGGGGTGCGGTGATGCCGTCGATGAGCACGTCGGCGAGGTTCGAACTGAAGACTTCGAGGGGCACGGGACCCCGCAGTCGCGTATCGGTGATCGTCGGCATCGACTGAAACAGGGCGATGAGCACGTGGGTGCGTTCGCGGAGCTCGTCGTCACCGAGTTCCCCGCCTGCGGCCTCGCGAATGAGCCAACCCATGATGCCGCCAAACAGCATCATCATCGGCATCAACACCGCCTGGTCGAGCTCGTCGAGGGCAGCGATCAGATCGGGGTCTCCGCGCTTGATGCGCTTGAAGACCGGCATCGCGTCCTGGAGCAGCGCGGCCTGCTGCAGCAACCGACGCAAGCGTTCCTTGGGGTCCTGCTCGGGACCGAGGATCGGCTCCATTCGCTCATACAGCGACGTGCTCTCTCGCATCATCACCGCGAGCAGGAGGTCTCCCTTGCTCGGAAAATACAGGTAGACCGTGCCCTTTGCAATGCCTGCCCGCCGAGCAACCTCGCTGATGGAGGCGAGACGGTAGCCGTGGCGCTCGAACAGCTCCGCAGCGGCGGCGACGATGCGCTCGCGCTTGCGGGCCTTGGGACCGTCGAGCTCGCCGCCGGCGGCAGAGGTGCGAAGGGCGGCGAGTACGTCTTGGTAGCTCTCAATCTTCATACTGACCAATTAAGCCCAATCGGTCAGTTCGTCAACAGATTGGATCGCGGCGCACCCGTCTCCAGTATCTGCCAAGGGGCTATTGAGTCAGGCCAAACTCATCAATGGCCGAACCAGGACTCCGTTAGCTCGGGAGGTTGGAGCGAACCGCCGAGCCGCTGGTGAAACCAGGCCAGGTTGCAGTACCGGTGCAGGGTCATGAGGGCGAATAGCCGGCGTGGGCTGACCGTTGTGCCTGAAGCACGCAGAATCTCAGCGAGAATGGCCGAATCACCCGCGGAGACGAACAGTCCCACCGAGACGAACTCGTAGTGGACCGGACCCACCCAGGAAGGCTCGAAGTCGAAGAGGCCGGACAACCTCCAGCCCGACGATGTCTCCGATATCAACAGATGCTCGAGCATGACCTCGGTGTGCAGCCAGGCCGCTCGCCCCGCGGAGGTGTCAGAGTCGCGGACGTACTCCTCGAGCCCTTCCAGGAGCGCCCCGGGACAGCCACGCCGGCGCTGGGTCGCGACGAGAGAGGAGATTCGCTCGGATCTCCAGGCCTCCCAGTCCACACGCTCTACCTCGGGTGGGGCCTCGATGCTGTGCAAAACGCCGAGGCCCTCTCCGACCTGAGTGGCCAGGGACAGCCGCTCTCCTTGGGAGAGTCCCGGCCACACGTCCACCAACTCCCGACCTTTGAGGCGGGTCATCAGGATCCACCTCCAGCCCTCGAGCTCGCCGGTGTCCAGGACCTCGGGCGTCGGGATCGGCAGGGCGCCGTGGAGGGTTCGCAGGCTCGCTAGCTCGGCGTCCGACAGGGATGGATCGTGGGGGGCCATCATCTTCACGACGACGCCCTCGGCGAGCCCGACGATTACCGATCCTCGCTCTGGTGGCTGCAGGGAGAGGTCGAGCTCGGCTTCGAGGAGGTTCAGGATCGCGCGTACTGCGGCGGAATCCTGCATTACCGCATCGAGCTTGTCGTCGTCGGTCACTCCGCGGAGGAGGGCTCTGGCACTACACATCTTTGTCTCCGACGTCGGTTTCGACCTGGATGAGGCGGCGGAAGCGCTCCAGCTCTGGATGCAGATGCTCGTCGTCGCCGCGAAGATTGGCCGCCATCTTTGAAGCGGCGGCGAGCTCCTCGGAGAGCGTGGCGTCGCCGGCGCGGTCACGCAGCTCCTGGAGCCTTTCCGGCGCTCGAAGGCCGAGAACCAATAGACTGGCGATGCGCAGCACCCGCGCATCGTCACTCAGGACAGTGTGCCGGATCGCATCTGCGACCAGTGTGAACGATGGCTCACTGGCGGCAGCGACCGACCCGATCCACGTAGTCGCCCAGCCAGCTGACGGACTCTGCATCTGGGCCGCGATCACTGCACACAGCTCTTCCGGCGCCAAGGCGGGTTCTGCCACATCCCGGTTCGGCCATATGACGCGTCGTGATCCATCGAAGCCGGCGAGAGTCTCTCGAAAGAGCCCAGAAGAACGCGCCGAATGGGCAATCTGCATCAGGTGCGGCTGATCGGTCAGGGCGCGTTCGAGGCCAACCTCGAGGATATCTGCCGGCGTGAGCAGCGGTGGGTCGAGCCGGTGGGAGCCCCGCTCCAAGAAGATCGTCCGAATCCATGGCAGGCGCGCCAGCGTGCTCTTCTCACGGTGGGTCAGCTTCCAAGGTCGCTTTCCGCGCGCGGATTGTCGAAGCCAATCAAGAAGGGCCAACTGCAGATCGAGCAGGCCCTTCGCACCGTGGTCGAATGCCCAGTGGCCTTGCCGACGCGCAGCGTCGACCCTCTTGATGAAGCGGACAAATGATGCTTTGGACACCACGTTCGTGCGGTTCTCGAGTCGGCAATCCAGCAGTGCTGCCGCCAAGGCATCGTCGCCAATCCTCGCGTCACGGCGCAGCCCTTCGAGAAAGTCCGATGAAGCGACTCCCAACGAGACGTCTGCCGCAACCAGAGGCCCACGCCACGGCTCGGGAAGATCCGTCATCCGATCCAGCAGGCCGGGCACCTCGTCCCAATCCGCTCGAAACGCCAGAGCCTCGAGTGCTCGTCTCCATTTCTTCCGCGCTTCGTCACCCGCCTTCTGGTCGCGTTGGATGGCCTCCGTGGCCGCCTGCCGGAGGATGCCCTCGCGACTCGAGAACCAGAGATCGGCCATCTCCGACGGTTCGTAGAGCGCCTCAAGCAGATGAGAGAGCAGCCCGACACGCGTGCGATCCCACTGCGCATTCCGGTACTCGAGCCAGTATCGAAAAAGCGGCTCCGGTAGCCGGTAATATGTTGATCGGCCCTCGCTCCTTCGACGGAGCGCACCATCGCCCGTGAGTCGATTGCAGACCACCGAAACCGCCGAAGGGGACTCATCCAAGATCCGGGCGATCGACGTGGGCGTCATCGGCCCCTTGGCTTCCGCGAGCACCTCGACGATGCGCTGACCGGCGGGCGGCAGATCTCGGAAGTTGAGCTGGTAGTGCGCCGTGAACAGGTGCATCACCTTCAGCAAACGAGCAGACGCGTCCTCGGTCGGGTTGAGGTCGCTCACCGCCCCCATCGCGACCAGGGTTCGCGGACTGCCTCCGGCGAGGTCGATCAACGTCCGCCGCCGCGCAGGCCACTTCGGGTCCCGAGTGCCGATGTTCTCGCCAGCGGCGGCCTCCAGAATGTGCTCGGCCTTCTCGTCGTCGAGGCAGTCGAGGCGATGGACCGACAAAGCTCCGAAGAAGGCGGCTTCTGGGTCGGTAAGCTGCTGGGACAGCCCGATGCCCGTAGCAATCAATAGAGTGGGACGTCCGTCGCGAAACAGTGCCGCACGGAGCTTCCGCTGCTCAGCCACGCTCAGGCTCCGTAGCTGCCGGTCGAGTCCCTCGAAGAACAGGACCCGGCGGGGGCCTTCCACGTCGTCCCAGCGAGTCGAGGCAAACTCGTCCACCCGTCTCAGGAGCCTGTGGGCGCGGTTCTGCTCGGCGATGTCCTCTGGCAGGACGACGAGCTCGACACCTGCCTCCTCGATTCCAGCGCGAAGCCGCTTCTCGGTCAACGCAAGTAGGTGTGACTTCCCAGATCCTCGCGGTCCGAAGAAGTACAGATGCCGAGCCGCCTCGCCATCGCAGAATCGGAGGATGTTCTTCTCCAACAGGCTCAGTTCCGTCCCGCGGCCGATGTGGCGTCGCTCGAGGACCTCGTGGGAGAGCCGACTGGGCGTGTACACGTCGATGTCGATCACACGTCACTCCCGTACAGCATCCAGGCCCGGGCGAAGAGTGGGCAATGAAACACAACATTCTCATGGTCCACCCGACGCAGATAATACGCCTCGATCAACTCCTCGATCAGGCCTGCAGCCTTGCGCGCCGACAGGGATGAGTCGGCCGCCATGACGACAGCTACGAGCCCCCGTATCGGCACCCATCCATTGCGCCCCGCCGCGACATCGAGGGCCTGTTTCATCACTTCGGCCGCCTGCTCTCCATGTCGAAGCACGAGGTGCCGCCGCCGCTCGCGGTCAAAAGGTCGGGCGCCGGAGCTGAGATAGTTGTCAGCCGCAGCCTCGACGTGGGCGACGCCAACCTCCTCAGTCAGCTCGGGCATGTGATTCGCCAGCTCGACGATCCACTCGGGTACGCCCGCCGCGAGTTCCCAAGCGTGCCGCTTCGCCTCCTCTCGCACCGTGTGCCCGGCGAGTTCGACCTCGAAGAGCGCACTGCCCGCCTCCAGATCCAGGGGATCAAGCTCGAAGTCGGCGAGATCGGTGAGGGAGTCGTCGCACTCCAGCATGGTCGCCAACGGGCGCAGTCCGACGGATCCCGTCAGGACCATCTGCATCGACGGACTGAACCGCGCGCGCAACGCCCGAAGATGCATCATCACGTTGGCAGCAGCGGAGCCTCCGTCGACCGTCTGAACGGAGTCGAGCCACCAGGGCACCTCGTCGAGCAGCAATCCCAACCGATGTCCCTTGGGAAGGCCGGCGGTAGCCGTCGCGAGGAGGGCGCCGATCTGATCGCGGGGAAGGAGCGCCGTGAGGTCGATCTCGACGCCTTGTACCTCGATCGCGCGGAAGACCCGCACGATGTCCTCCCAGCTGTCGGGCACCAGCCCGTGTCGGTGCAGATCCGCTCGCAACGCCTCGACGCCCTCCGAGAGGCCGTGGGCTTTCTCGAGATCGACCCGCACCATCACCCAACCAACGGGGGGAGCGCCGTCGAGGTCGTCCAGGAGTGTCGACTTGCCAACGCGGCGGGAGCCCTTCATGAGGACACCCGACAACGCCAACAGCACGATCAGAGCCTGCCGATCGTCGCTCCGACCAATCATGAAACAATCCCATTGTGCAACAAAGATGTTTCGCAACATACTCGTTTTAGATAGTCGAAGCAAACTTCGACCAGCTCAGATGTGAGGAACATGTTCTACCGACCGTCTTCGCTGCCGATTGAGATAGAGTGGTGCCGATTATCGGAGAAGCAATGCGAGTTCTTGGCCTCATGGCGTTGGTGATGGTCGGCTGCAACAAGGCGGAGGAAATGGGCCCGGCGCCCACGATGACCGCGATCCAGGCAGAGTCGCAGCTCACGGAGTTAGCCCAGGAAGCGGTGGATCTCGCGCCCAACTGGCTCAAGGACGATCTGGCACTGGCCTTCATCCGGATCCCGACCAAGAAGCAGGACAAGCTCGCGCCCTTCCTCATCGACCTCGAGGATCCGAACCTCATCGACGAGGTGGCGTTCACCATCGCTCACCTCTCCCCCGAGGTCCTCAAGGACGGCGACTTCAAGAACGGGCTCATCGTCGAGAACGCCGAGTGGATATACCGGGTAGATCCCCAGCTCTCCTTCGTGGACATCGTCGAGTACGGCGAGGCGGGGGTCGACGACGACTTCTGGAGCACGACCACCTACCACTCGGTGGTGGACGGCCAGACGGTGGACTTCGAACTGCCGCGAGACATCTACTACTGGTACGTCGTGCACCCAAGGATCGAGGACGAACGCCCACTCTACATCGATGGCTGGGCCACGTGCTACGACTCCTCGTTGGAGTGTGCGAGCAACGCCCAGGAGGGCATGTTCTGGCGCGAGTTCCTGTGGGAGGGCGCCGCCGAGACATGTCCCGAAGACCGCTACTGCCCTGTCATCAAGGACTATGTGCCGAGCATGGCCGAATATTGGGATGGCGGCGGCGGCGGTGACGCGGTGGGCGCAGTTCGCGACATCATCGACTACATGAAGTCCTCAGACGAAACCCTCGGACGGTGGTTCACCTTTGGCGCCTACGACGAGCGCAGCATCCAGCCGAACCGGATCTACGGCCTCGGACGCGGAAACTGCGGCGAGTGGTCCGACATGACGACCGCGATCTCCCGGACGGTGCTCATCCCGAATGTGAACGTGAACCCGTCCTCGTGGGATCACACCTGGAACGCCTTCTGGTTCGACGAGGCCTGGATCGCCTGGGAGCCGGTGAACACCTGGGTCGACCACCCCTACGGCGTCTCCTTTGCGGCCTATGCCACCCGCGGCGATTCCTCGATCTTCATGCAGACTGGCGACTACAACGACAACACCTTCGACATGGAGATCGTGGTCCGGGACAAAAAGGGAATCCCTGTAGATGGCGCTACTATCGCGATCTTCAGCCCGTGGGAGAGCGACGGCCAGACGTACAGCTGGCCCGCAGGAGAGCTGGGAACCGACGGCACCGGGACCGCGACCTTCGAGCTGTCGGAGCTCCAGGACTACACCTTCCGCGTCGACGCCGAGCTGGGCATGTTCCCTGACGAAGGCGGCCTCACAGCCGGAAGCCAGCAGGTCTCCGCCGGCACCGCCGACACCATCGAGGTCGAGCTCATCGGCCAGAAGATGCCTTCCGGCGCCGAGTTCGAGCTGGTCGATGGCAGCGGCCAGGCCACCCTGCGCATTGACGTCTCCGATACCGAGGGCCGCGTGATGGGCCTGTCACCGCGCTACGACTCGTCCTACACCGTGGTCGACGAGTCGCCGGTGCTCGATGTCTTTGCCGTCGATGCGGCGAACTACGACAAGTTCACCGCCGGCGAGCCCTTCTCCGTCATCATCGCCGACGGGGGCCTCGCCCGGATCGACCCAGACCAGATCTGGTACGCAGTGGCCTCCAATGCTTGGGCCTCCAGCACGGCGGCCTTCGGGACGCTGACCGCCAAGGTCGGGCCCCAGAGTCAGGCGGACTTCGAGGACAAGGTCGAGACGAGCCTTCGCTATCGCCTGCTCCCCGGAGAGCACGTCGCCATCGAGATCATGCCGTGATTACTGCGGTCGTACTTCTGCTCTCCGCATGCTCAGGCGCACCAGATCCCGACCGCGATTCAGCCACGACTTCGACCTCCACCCAAGACACCGCCACCGGGCCCACCACAACGACGGATCCCATGACCTCCGAGCCGTCCGATCTCCGCGGCGAGGTGATCGATCCGGTCCTCGCTCCGCCGATCTTCGCCGTCGAGAACCAAGCTTTCGAGCAGCGAACCGAGGCTTTCCTAGTCGGACAACCCAGCGTCGTCTGGTTCTTCAGAGACGCCGCCGAGGCCGGTTGAACCAACGATGGTTGCGGGTACCGCGACCGGCAGAGCGAGTTCGACGCCCTTGGGGTCCAGATCATCGCCGTCGGCCTGGTGAACCCGACCATAACCGCAAGTTGGGCCGCCAACCTGGGCTATGAATATGAGGTTTGGTCGGACCCCGACGGCATCCTCCTCGAACACTACGGCGCCTTCCAGTTTGGAGAGCCCCTGCCCTACCGGCACGCGTACATCCTCGACGCCGATGGGAACGCAGTCGTCTTCCACGAGGGAGCGGTGAGCATGGGCGCAGATCCAGACGCAGTGCTCGAGGACTGTGCGTTCCTGTTCTAGACCGAGTTCACCGAGGCGCGGCAACGACTCGACAGCGCGGTGGTCGCCCGCTGGGCCGAGATGATGGTGCCCTCCATGTACCCGAAGTTGGCACCGAAGTCGGTCCAGTCGCCCACCAGGACGAGGTTGTCGAAACCGGAGTTATCAGGTGCTAAACGATGCTTGCCACCCCCTGGAGGGGCAAGGACGTAGCGATCGCTGGGAAGATGTGAGGCGTAGAAGAACTGGGCCTCGTAGGGAGCCTGTCGACCCTGGTCCGAGGGCACCGCGAGCACATCTTCGTCCAGGGCACCAGCGCACACGGAACCGGGCAGGAACCAGCCGAGGTTGTCGTCGAGCCAGGGACGCATGAGGTCTCGCACCAAGTTCGGTGCGTCGTTGTCGTCGCCGATCGAGTTGGTGAAGGCAATGACGAAGCGCGGGCGGTCCTGGTCATTGGCCGGCCGGTTCTCCTCCGCCGTGAAGTGAGTCTGGTCGAGCCAGGAGAAGACCGGCAGTGTGTAGGTGACCACGTTGGGCGCGGCCTGCGTTTCGGGCAGCCCCCAGGAACCACGGTCGAATCCGAGGCCTCCGAGGTCGCGGCGGAACCAGAGCTGAGCGGACATCACCTGGACCGATCCAGCGGTATCCAGCATGCGCTGCCAGCGGCCAGAACGCGCTTTGTCCGCATCATTTGCCACGAGATCCGCACACAGATCACGAAGCCCGGCGGGCGGGATGCCGAGGACCACCTCGTCGAAGTCGACCCCTCGCTCGAGAACCCGGCGCTCGCGGCAGGGCCAGAGCGTGTGCGGTGACTCCAGCGGTTGATCTGCCTCCAGCGCGGCTATCGCAGCACCATCGGTGGGTTCGAGCTGCTCGAGCAGCGGTCGAGCGGGCCACGCCGGAACCCCACCCGAGGTCCATTGCACCGGGTCGTAGGATTTGTCCGGGTCACGGAGCCGCGCCTGACGCTCGAGCTCGATCTTGCCGATGCCGGCACCGTCGGTCTGCAGCGAAGTCGCTCTGTGGAAGAACTCGAAGCGAACTCCGCGGGCCTCGAGCACCTGGTACAGCGGCATGATCAGCGTGTCGGCCGTGCCCAGGCGGAGCTGGTAGAAGATGGAGCCGCGATAGCTCGCGCCCATGAGCAGGAACTGCAGCGCCGTACCCGCCGCCAGCTGTCCCCCAGGGGAGGTCGGCGTCGGGAGGTTATTGAACGACGCGTTGTAGAAGAAGCGGACTAGCACCGAGTCCAGGGTGCGGGGCCGGGCACCGTGGGACGCCAGCCAGGCGCGAAAGTCCAGCTCGTTGATCTGTTCGTATTCGAGCTGGCCGTCTGGACCGATCACGTCGCGAAGCATTCCTCGCACCACGGCGGTCGCAAAGTCGAGCACGAAGTCGAGCCGGCGAGCGCCGTGATGGCCCTCTCCCACGGCAGCCAGCAGGGCCGACGCGCCGCTGCGAGCAGCCACGAGTAGGGGCAGGACCAACGCGAGGCGACGGGGGCTCGCAAGTGGACCTTTGCGGGGGTTTTTGGCGAGTTTCTCGACCACGGAAACCAGCGCGTTCAGCCTCGAAGAGACCACGCGACGAGCGGCGCCGGCATCCTCGGGCACGGATCGAAGCAACTCGAGCACCAGGGCGGGCAGCACGCGCAGCGGATCCGACGAAGACGAGCGGTCATCGCCGGGACGCCCCGCCCGCTCTGGCACGCTGATTGGCCAGTTGACCCAGCCCGGATCTCCAGGAACGGGCTCCACGAAGAGCAGGGTGTTGTTCGGGACCAAGGCATCGTCGAGCCTCTGGTACGGGCAGTCCGGTGCCAGATCACGCCGTCGGCGCTCCCGGTAGACCTGCCGGAACAAACGGAAGGCGCGGTGATAGAAACCCAACAGAAGGTGCAAGCCGAGCTCTTCGATGCGCTCGTCGGCCCCTCGCCCGCCGGACATCTTGCCGCCGAGACGCCAGCCGAACTGATACACCGTGATCTCGTAGCGGCGCTGCCAGCCGGGCTCTTCGGTGAGCTCATAAGCGGCACTGAGGCCTCCGAGCCCGCCCCCGAGGATGGCGACCTTGCGCGGTGAAGAGGTGCGATGCCAGGGACCGCAGGATGGCCCAAAGGGGTACACGATTTGCCGATTGCGGGCGAAGCCCTTGAGTTCCGGGACGCCGAGATCTCGAGCCGCATGGGCGAAGATTGCTGGCAACCTGTCCGATACCGCCTGGTCGAACAGCGATGCGCGCCGTCGCTGTGCCCGACTCGAGCGGCGCGAGAAGCAAAGACGCAAGCGCTCGGCCTCCGCTGCGGTAGGTGGATAGCTACGCGGGTAGAGATCGGCACGGGACACCAACGACCCCAACACCGGAAAGCGGGGATGTACCAGCAAACGCCCCATAGGGCCGAGTACGGCACCGCCCGAGAGACCGTGAGCCGCAAGCAGTCGAGCCAAGACCACCCCGATGAGCAGGCGCTCGTCTTCGGACTCGCCGCGGGCCTCTCCAGCGTGGGCCAGGTAGGCAGCGACGATGCTGCGCGCGTGCGCACGGTGCCAGGCGACTGGTTCCGGCTTGCGGAAGAAGCGATACCAGCCCGCGGCGACGGGGTTTGGCGGCGGCACTCCAGCGTCGAAACACACCGCAGCGAGCTGAGAGGACAGCAGATGCTCGCGGTTGACAACCCGCCACCAGGCACTTCCAGACTGCCGGTCGAAGGCGCCCCGATCGATGGACCACTGAATGAAGTTGACCTCGGTGCATCCGAAGTCCCCCCCACGACCGAGGCTGCTGTAGAACTGCCGCCCACAAGCCAAGCGGCCCTCCGGGGTGAGACAGGCCTCGTCGACGCGATCGGCGGTTTGGCGGGCGAGTTCCTCGACTGCAGGCATGCGTCACTCTGACAGCGCCGTCGTTGGCGGGTCAAGGTGATCTCCCGTCCAGTACGATGGCTGGCAGATGCACACCCCACAACCAGAAGGCCAGCCAGCCGCTCCCCCCATGCTGTTGCGTGTGGTAGCACGTGGCATCGACGCCGCTGTTCAGATTGCCATGATGGAGCTCGCCTTCCGGTGCTCGGTTTTCCTGCCCTCCAAGGGCCTGATCAGCCTCGGCGACGACGCCCTGTTCTGGGTCGACGTCGGCATTGGATTGAGCGCCCTGCTCACCTACACCGCACTCTCCGAAGCCCTCGGAGCGGCGACGTTTGGCAAGTTCTGCACTGGACTTCGAGTGGTTCGCGCCGACCAACCGGACGTGTTGATCGGCTTGGGAGCCGCACTGATCCGCAATCTGGCTCTGTTTGTGGACGTGCAGATCTTCGGACTCGTCGCCTACAGCACGATGAGCAGATCCGAGCGAAGACAGCGACTGGGCGACCACTGGGCGAACACCGTGGTGGTCTGGCGCGGCGGTGCGCCGGATCGAGGCATACGTGGCTGGCCGGTCGGGATGGCGGCAGCGTTCGCACTGGTGCTGGTCTCGTACCTGGTCGCAAGCTGAGTGAACGTGCCGTCGTGATACGCTCCGGGCTCTAGGTGGAGGCCTTCGAGCGGGCAGATCATGAGGGACGATCCACCAAGTAGGGCCGAGCTCGAGGAAGAGCTGCATCTCCTTCGGCAGAGTGCCGGGCGCCACCAGGCGTACTTCCAGAGCAGTCCCATCGCCATGTTTGTCGTCGATCCCACTGGCCGCTACGTCGACGTCAACCCCGCCGCGTGCCACTTGCTCGGCTACTCCGTCGAGGAGCTGCTCGAAATGAGCATCCGGGACCTCACGCCGGAGCACGCGCGAGGACAAGGCGCACCAAGCTTCGCGAAGCTCAAGGAAGTTGGCCAAGTCACCATCGAGAACAGACTTCGCCGCAAGGACGGCAGCCTCATCGACGCGGCGCTGACAGCGGTCACCATCCCACCAGATCGATTCCTCGCCTTTGTAGAGGACATCACCGAGCGCAAGCAAGCGGACCGGGCGCTGCGGGAGAGCGAGGAGCGCTACCGGAACTTTGTGACCAACGCGACCGAGGGCATCTACCGCATCGACTTCGCCTCCCAGATCCATGTCGATGTGCGGGATCAGGAGCTGTCGGCGAACATCTCGCGCCATGCCATCGTGGGAGAGGTGAATGAGGCCCTGGCCCGCATGTACGGGCTGCGCCCCGAAGACATGATCGGACGGTTGGCCACCGACTTTGCTCCCGAGTACGGGGAGAGAGCCACCCTGGTCGTGCGAGCGCCCCAGCGCCAAGTCCGGGATGTCGAGACCCGAGATGTGGACAAAGACGGCAACACCCTGCTGCTGTCCGAGAGCTACGGAGCCGTGGTCGAGGACGGGATTCTGCGACGCATCTGGGGCATGCAGCGCGACATCACCGAGCAAAAGGGAGCTGAAGAGCGGCTGAGGAGGAGCGAGGCGCGGTTCAGAGAGCTTGCCGAGATGCTGCCAGAAGTCGTCATCGAGACCACGCCAGACCTGACGTTGACCTACGCAAACCGGCGTGCATTCGCACTATTCGGCTACTCACCAGAGGACTTGGCAGACGGGCTGACGAGTCTCGATTTGCTCGTACCCGAGGAGCACGAACGCGCCAAGACGAACCTCACCGGGCCGCTGAGCGGAGACAGGGAAGGTGCCACAGAGTGGTTAGCCCGACGAAAGGACGGTTCTACCTTCCCTATTCTCTTTCACATGAGCCCGATCACGGAGGGCGGCGATGTCGTCGGGCAAAGGGGCGTCATCGTCGATATTACCGAGCGAAAGCTGGTTGAGGAGGCGCTACGAGAGAGTGAGCAGCGTCTGCAGGGTGTCTTCGATTCGACCGCCGACTACCTCATGCTCCTCGACCGGGACCACAGGGTCCTGCTGATCAACCGAGTCGAGCCTGGGCTGACGAGAGAGGCAGTCATCGGAACGCCGCTGTACGAGCTCTCCGGCCCGGAACAAGGGGTGCAAATCAAGCACCACCTCGATCGAGTAGTACAGAGGAACGAGCGGCAACAATACGACACGACCTACGTCCGGCCCGACGGAACCACCGCCCATTTCAGCTCCGTGGCCGCCCCAATCCTCCTCTCGGGCCAGGTCGCCGGCAGCGTCATCAGCGCACGTGAGGTCACCGATCGGATCGAGCTCGAGAACGAGAAGGCGCGCCTCGAGGAGCGCTATCGACACTCCCAGAAGATGGAGGCCATCGGCAGGCTCGCAGGCGGCGTGGCTCACGACTTCAACAATGTCCTGTGCGTGGTCACCGGCCACGCCGCGCTGGTCCTCGAAGATCTGGCCGCCGGGGATCCGCTCCGAGAATCGATCGAGGAGATCGAGAAGGCGGCCAATCGAGCCGCGGACCTGACGATGCAGCTGCTGGCCTTCTCCAGGAAGCAGATCATCGAACCCAAAGTGATCGACCTCGGACACGTGATCCGGCGCATGCACACCATGCTGGTGCGGTTGATCGGCGAGGACATCATCCTGCGCTCCATGCCTCAAAAGGGGATCGGCATGGTGCGCGCCGATCCGGGCCAGATCGGACAGATCGTTCTCAACCTGGTGATCAACGCCCGGGACGCCATGCCGGACGGCGGCGAGTTGCTCGTCGAGACCACTGCCGTGACTCTGGACGAGGACTACTGCGCAACCCACACAAACGCGACGCCGGGCGCCTTCGTCATGCTCGCCGTCAGTGACACCGGCTCCGGCATGAGCGCGGAGATCCGGGAGAAGATCTTCGAACCCTTCTTCACGACCAAAGAGCTCGGTCAGGGCACCGGCCTCGGCCTCGCCACGGTGTTTGGCATAGTCGAACAGAACAATGGCGGGATCGAGGTCTACTCCGAGCCGGGCATAGGCACGACATTCAAGGTGTACCTGCCGTGTGTAGACGCGGTCGAGGCCTTCTATCCCTCCGCAACACCCACACCCGTTGGCGGGAACGAGACCGTGTTGGTGGTGGAAGACGACGGCATGGTGCGGTCCCTGGCGATCAGACTCCTGAAGCGAGCTGGCTACCGCGTACTGGCAGCGGGGTCCGCGACCGACGCGCTCCTTACGGCCCAGCAGCACGAGGGCCCCATCGAGCTGCTGCTCACCGACGTCGTCATGCCGATCATGAACGGTCGCGACCTGGCGGTTCGACTCACGCAGCTCCGCCCCCTGATCAAGGTTCTCTTCACGTCCGGATACACCCAGAGCGTCATCGCACACCATGGCGTGCTCGACGAGGGCGTGCAGTTCGTGGCCAAGCCCTATTCGTTCGACACGCTCTCCAGGCGAGTCCGCGAGGTGCTGGACCACCCGGGAGGGCGGCGCATCACCTAGGAGAGATGCTCCGGCATGAGCAGAGTTCTCAACTACACGGCGGGCGTACAGGAGCGATCGGGCTGCGCTCGGCTGCTCTTGGGCATCACCCTGGTTTGCAGCATCTGCTGCTGTGTGGCGGCGCCGGTCGTCGCCTTGGTTGGCATCGTCACTCCGGTTGCGTTTGTTGTCGGGATCTTGCTCGGCCTCATGGGTCTCACTGGACTTCCAATGGGCGCGATCAGCCTGTACTGGAGCGGAAGCGAGCTCGACGTCGAGGGTAGAGAGCTGCGCCGCTGGTGGCGCCTGGGTCCGATGCCGCGCCGGGTCCGCGCGCTCTCCCTGGAAGGGCTCGGCGCGATAGAAGTCGTCGACGAGGGCAACGTGCGTTTTCCGCGACACACCGTCTACCTCCTCTGTCCGAGCCGGGAGCCAATCGTCAGCTACGGAACGCGAGAACTGGCGGTCAAGGCCGCAGATGAGGCAGCCCAGGCGCTTGGCGTACCGGTGAAACGGTGACCATCGAGATCACTACGGCAAAGACCATTCTCCGGCGTCATAAGCGCGTCGATTCGTGGTTCCTCTCTCGCTACGGCATGAACCTCTTCCGCGGCTGCACGCACGCCTGCGCCTATTGTGACGGGCGAGCGGAGCAATATCGCGTGCCGGGCGTCTTTGACCGCGACATCCAGGTCAAGGAGAATGCCGCCGAGGTCCTCGCACGCGAGATCGACCCTTCTCGGCGTCGAAAGCCCATGAAGCGCGGATTTGTGCTTCTTGGAGGCGGGGTATCCGACAGCTACCAGCCCCTCGAGAGGCAGGTGCAGATCACCCGCAGCGTGCTGGAGGTCCTCGCCGAGAGCGCCTTTCCGGTCCACGTACTCACCAAGTCGAACCTGGTGTTGCGCGATCTCGATCTGCTGCTCCACATCAACGAGCGCCGCACGCTGGTGAGCATGAGCCTCTCCACCGTGGACGACGAGCTCGCGCGGGTCTTCGAACCAGGATGTCCCTCCCCTACCGAGCGACTCGCTGCACTGCGCAAGCTTGGAGAGGCGGGCATCGCGACCGGGGTCTTCCTGATGCCGGTTGTGCCGGGAATGAGTGACTCGGCCGCCCAGATCGACGCTGCGGTCGCCGCCGCCAAGGACGCTGGCGTGAGCTTCGTGACGTTTGGAGGCATGACACTGAAGCCCGGACGGCAGACCTCACACTTCATGGAGGTGATGCAGCGACACGACGCGGCCGGAGTGCCCGGGGTGCAGGCGCTCTATGACGGAAACCAGTGGGGTCATCCGCCCAAGGCCTACCACGCCGAGCTGAACCGTCGGTTTGGGTTGGCCGTGCAGCGTCACGCCATGCCGCCTCGCATTCCCCCTCACCTCTGGTGGCCCTTCTTCGACGAAAATGACCGAGTCATCGTGATCTTAGAGCACCTACAGTACGTGTGCGATCTGCAGGGCCGGCCATCGTCCTATCGGTGGGCGGCGAACGCCATTGCCAAGCTCCGCGAGCCGATCTCGGAGTGGAGGGACCGCCTGTGCGAGCTCTCCGGCGTGGGATCGGTGACCGAGCGCCTGATCCTCGAGATCCTGGATACCGAGCGCTGCCGTTTCTACGAACAGCTGTTGGAGCGGCCCCTGGGTACTTTGGACCACGGCAAAGACCCAGCGTCGCGATAGCAGTTTCCATGGGCAGCAAAGACGACGAACTGAAGAGCCAGGTCGAAGCCGAAGCGCGGCACATGCACCAGTTCTCCATCGGCGACATCATCGGACGAGAAGGCGGTGACTTCCTGAAGGGCGCGTCCGCCGTGCCGGGGGGCCTGCGGACCCACGCAGCCATCGAGGACTACCTCGCAACACACCTGTACGACCCCGACGACGCGCTCCGGGTGGTCCTGCACCAAGACCTGGACGGCGACCTGGAGGCCTTGGACGGCAAGCCGAAAAAGGCGATCCGAAGGCGCGTCGAGGCGGTGCTGCGAAACCAGGCGACACTCTCCGACTTCGTGCGAAGAGTCGACGCCGAGTGGGGGCGTCTCATGGACGAGCGCCCATTCTTCGAGCGCGAGGGCGAGGCGCCTCACCCCGACGATCCCTACACGAACGAGCTGGTGCGCCAGCGCCTGGAGGACCTGCTCCGGTCAATGTGAGGCCCAATCTGGCATATGCCTCACGGTGTACACCGTCACAGGCAGCCGGGGGAGTGATTCCGACAGCTGCTCCTTCCATTGGACGCGGCACTCCAGAGTGGATGGGTCGCCCACCATGTCCCGCAGCCGATGAACACGCTGCTGCACAGGAAGAAGGCGAGAATCCAGGAAACCAGCTGCTTGGTGAACTTGGCCATCTTGATCCAACGCCCAACGAATGTCCGTTCGAAAGCTCGCCACAGGTGCCGCGCCGTCAAGGGCACCATCCATACGGATTGACGCGTCCGTCCGGATGGAATAGTGTCTGCACCACCCTGCGGACTACCGACCCAGCTCCTGAAGCTGCTGATCGGGCGCCGACTCACTGGAGTGCAAGCATTCCTGGACTCATCTCTGTACGGCGTAACCCCATGCGAGCTAAATAATGAGCAGATCCGACCTGACCGTTCGAGAGTGGATGAGGGGCCACGTGGGAGTGGGCGCGACCGACTTCCTGGAGGGCTATGTCGATGGCGTCGAGGGCAACAGCGAATTCATGTTCGAGATCGAGCTTGATATTCCAGATGTCAACACATTTCTCGCCGATGCTCAGCACGAAGCGACCGCCGCCGGGCAGGTGCGATGTGCCTCCCTCGGCGGAACCATGGAGCTCGATGGCACGGTCGTTCAGCTGTTCGTAGGCGACAAGGATTCCCGGTGCAAGTACATGTGGTATCGACTCTTCTTCACCAGTCCGTCCGAGGGACCGCTGACAATGCTGGGGTACAAGGTGTTGTACAACGACCACGCCTTTGATCTGTGGCCCGACATCACGACGTTGTACGTCCGCATCCTGCGAGGCCATGTGCACCAGGGCGACGAGCCAGACGAAGCCATCGCGATGGGCATCGTGCGAATCCGTACGCGGGACTTCCTCAAGACCTTGATGAGCTTCCGCTTCCCTCGGATCTCCCGTGGCAGCCCGGGAAGTTTGTTTCGCTTCAATCGGTTCTTTGTCCGTGAGGCCTGGAGCATCTACGGCACGAGCGCGTGAGCCTCGACCAACTCGGATAGGCTCCGAACATGGCCAAGACCACCGAGCTGCGAAGACTCAAGGATCAGGAACGCAAGCAGCGCACCCGTGAGGCGCTGCTCGACGCGTCCGAGCGGGTCTTCGCGGCTCGGGGCTACCACGCGACCCAGGTGGCGGATATCGTCGGCGAAGCGGGCGTCGGACAAGGCACCTTCTACCGCCATTTTCAGAGCAAGCGCGGGATCTTCGAGGAGCTATTCGATCGGCTGGTTGCCGGCTTGCTCGCGGGCTTCGAAGCGCCACTCGCGACCTTTCCCGAGACGCTCGAGGAGTATCGCGACATGTCTCTGCGGGGCGCCCACCACGCGACGGGAGTGATCGAACATCGCGCCGACACGCTGCGCATCATCCTGCGTGACGGCCCCTCGGTGGATGAAGCCTTCGCTGCGCGCCTCGAGGGCATCTATGAGCGGATGGCCGCCCTCGGGCGTCTGTACCTCGACCATGCCGTGCGGGTCGAGATGATCTCTCCCTGTGACACCGAGCTCGTCGCCCAGCTCATCGTCGGCTACGCGACCCGAATCCTGTCCTTGTGGCTCGATGGGCGACTGCCAGGTCGCGAAAGTGAGCAGATCGTCCGTGATCTGGTAGACTTTGCCCTTGTCGGCTTCGCTGGGCAGTGGCCGTCCTAGGTCACACTCGTGCGGATGGATCCGATAGGGACAAGCAGCAGATGTCTTCACGGTTGGACCAGCATCCAGAATCGGCAGCCGCCATTGAAGAGCGGCTGGTGGGTTCGTCTGCGGCGGAACGACTGCCACTGCTGATCGACCTGGCCAAGGCGCTGGAACACGAGAACCTGCCGCGACGCATGCAGGCGCTACAGGAGGCAGACGACCTGATGTCCGCCGACCCGCCGGTGGCCCAGCGCGCCCAGGTGAGGATCGAGCGCCTCCAGGGCTTGGTCATGATGCGTGGTTCCGACGATGAGGTCGAGAGCGCGCTCGGGAGAGCCGCCGCGGACGTTGAGGCGCTGGAAGAACCACACCTCGAAGCACAGCTGCACAACATCAAGGCGCTAATCGCTCACAAGCGGTCCGAATCAGACGAGGCCCGCACCCATCTGGAACTGTCTGCATCGCTCTTTCGCCAGACGGGGGACCGGGAGCGCGAGCTTCGTGTTCGACACAACCTCGCCCATGTGTTGCATCGGCTGGGGCTGGCTGACGAGACCCTCACCCAGTGCCTTCAGGTGGCTGAACTCGCCCAGGCCACCTCGGATCAGGGACTCAAAGGGCTCGCGCACTCTGCACTTGGAAGCGCCTATCTGTCCCTGGATCGTCTCCCGGAGGCACTCACCGAGATGCTCCGCGCCGTCGATATCCAGGACTCGGAGGGGCTGTATCGGCAGGCGATCCAGACCCGGAGGAACCTCGCCGATGCATGGCAGAGGGCGGGTGATCTAGAGAGGGCGAGCGAACACCTGCGGTTGGCGCTCGAAGACGCGCGTGTGCACTCGGAGCCACAGCTGATGCCGGACTTGTGGCGCAGCCTCTCCGAGCTCCTGCGCCACGCCGGCGAATATGAGGAAGCGGTCATCGTTGCCACGCGTGCGGCCGGTGCGTTGGGTCACGGGGATCCGATGCTGGCCAGATCTTTGAACATCGAGCTTGCGCGGTCCTACCTGGCCCTCGCACAGCCAGAACTCGCCCTGTCGCAGCTGGACCTGACCGGGGCGCAGAATCACCCTGAGCAACTCGGCGAGACGCGCATGATCCTCGCCGAGTGTCTGATGGCGCTCGGCCGCTACGACGAAGCACAGGTGCACCTGGACCTGGTCACCTCGGATCCGTTTCGCCACGGGCTGCACAACGCCACTCGATGCACGCTCATCGCTGCCCGGCTCGCTCTTCGAAAGGGAGACCCGGAGAGGGCCAAGGAGATCGCCGAGAGCGCGGCCGACACGACAGCGGCGGGACGCCAGTCGGATCTTCAGGTCCAAGCCTTGGTTCTGGTGTCTGAAGCTCTGGCTGCAAGCGGTGAATTCCAGACGGCCTACGAGACCCGACTGCAGCTGCGTGCGGTCGAGAAGGAGGTCGGAACGGAGCGACAGCGCCGCCATGTCGCCGCGATGAACGCCGCGTATCAGGTTGCACAGGCTCAGCACGAAGCCAATGCCGAGCGCCAACGCAGTGCCGAGCTCGCCAGCGCAAACGCCGAGCTGACACGGCTGGCCAGAGCGCGCAACGACGCCCTGGGCATCGTCGCTCATGACCTGCGCAACCCCCTGGCCGGGATCCTGGGATCAGCCGAGCTTCTACAGATGACACTGGAGGCGAAGGCGGACCGTTCCGAACGGCTCGAGCGGCTTGCAACGATGATCATCGGCAGTGCCCAGCGCATGGGCGAAGACATCGAGGCCCTGCTCACCACACAGGTGGTGGCCAACAAGGAACTCACACCGACGCCAGGTGGTGTCCTGGTGGAGGCGCTCGTAGAGGAAGTGACGGGTGTTCTGCGTCATCAGGCGGACGCCAAAGGAATCGGGCTCAAGGTCGTTGGCCAGGCGGGAATCCGGGTCGTGGCCGAGCGTCGCGCACTGAGAGAAGTGCTCGACAACCTCGTCTCCAACGCCATCAAGTTCAGCCAGGAAGGCACCCAAGTGACCGTTCGCGGCTCCCGGGTGGGCGACGTGGTCCATCTGAGCGTCGCCGACCAGGGGCCCGGCATCTCTGCGGAGGACCAAGGGCGGATGTACGAGCGTTTTGCGACGCTCTCGGCTGTGCCGACGGGCGGCGAGCGCTCCACCGGGCTCGGGTTGCATGTGGTGAAGCACCTCCTCGATGCGATGGGAGCGTCGATCCTCTGCACTTCGGCTCTGGGCAAGGGTACGACCTTCACCGTGAGCCTTCCCAACCACGTCGGTCTCTCTATGACACCTTTATCCGCTGACTTTCGTCGTCAGCAATCGTAGGGCTGGGCGCCGGGACAGGTGACCGTGCAGTAGCCGCTGCCGAAGGTGTAGTCGCAGACATCCCACTCACCCGTGTTCTCGTCGTAGAAGCTCCAGGTGCCAATGGCGTCGCCACTGTAGGACTGGCGATAGGCGATCTCCGCGACCGGCACATCGCCCTCGCTGACGTTGTAGATGTGGTCGAGATCTCCGTCGAGGAAGTAGTCGAAGTGCCCCGTGTAGTCGTAGTCCGGGTCATCGGCGACCCAGTCCCGTGTCCCAGTGCCGTCGGCCTCATCGACGCCGCTGCCCTGGTAGGCCCAGTCGCCGACCTCGTAGCTGAGCGTGTAGCTGGCCCGCAGGTCCGCGGTGTAGGTCGTGGTGGTGCGGATCTCGTTCGTCGCGCCTCCATCGCTCTCCAACACGTCGCTGGACGCCTCCACCCTCTTGTCCGAGATGAGATCCACGTGAGACGTCCGCTCCGTGACGCGGGATCCCGGGCCCCCGGTCACCACCTCCCACCGCTCACTGCAGGCCTCGCGCTCCATCAGGATCTGGGAGCTCACGGTCTGATCCAGACGGTCGGTGGTCGATAGGAAATAGGTCAGATCCAGGTCCCCATTCCCAGACCACTCCCCCGATCCAAAGCTCAGCAGCTCGATGATTGGGTAGTCCTCCGCGAAACTATCCGTCCACTCGAAGGACTGCTCCTTGTCGTCGAAGGAGCCCTTTCGCTTGGTGACGACCTCGCCGGGCGGGTCGAAGTTGAAGTGGCCATCGCGGTCGACGTGGTCCCGGGACTGAGTCACCGATTCGTACCAGCGGTGGGGATCGGCCTCGCACGCCGGCCGCGCCTTGCAGCCGACCAACAGAACCAGCATTGGGAGCTGCCTGGGCACGAACCGATCTCCTTGTGGGGCCATTCTACGCAGATCGGTCGCCGACCACTCCATCCTTGTGCAGCTGATGACCACTGGAGGCCCATTCGCATGACACGGCATGGCGCGAACAGATAGGGTGCCGACGATGCACACTCGCACCCTCACCGAGGAGCTTCCACCGCCCGTCGACCGCGGCCCCCTCAAGCAGCTGCCCGCGTTGGTGGTGCTGTGGAGCCGGGACGAAGGAGAGCGGATCGGTGAAGTCCTGTTGCTTTCGGAAAGCGGTTCCCAGATCCTTGGCCGCGGTGGCCGGGATTCCGACGACCCGCATCCCCGCCTGGAGCCGCTGCACCAGCGCCCCGGACAGCTGATTCCGCGCCCGCCGCTCGCCTCTCCACGCCTCTCTCGCGTCCAGCTGTTGGCGGAGCCGAGTGCTGGAGGGATCCTCCTCGAGAACCAGGGCCGCGCGCCTATGTACATCGACGGCGAGGAGCGAGAGGTCGGGCTCGCGCCGTTCGGCTCGGTGGTCGAGATCGGCCGGCAGCTGTCGCTGTGGGTAACCCGCCGCCCCGCCTGGTTGCCGAGCCTCGATCTCGAGGATCATGCCTTTGGAACACCAGATGCTCTGGGCATTGTCGGCGAAGCACCCTGCGTTTGGGAGCTGCGCGGACTAGTGGGCTTCGTGGCCGCCCGGGTCGGTCACGCCCTGGTAGCCGGCCCGAGCGGCACCGGAAAAGAGCTCGTGGCATCCGCCCTGCACCACCTGTCAACCCGCACCGAGGCCACTTTTGTCGCTCGCAACGCCGCGACTCTCCCCGAAGGCCTGATCGACGCGGAGCTGTTTGGCCATGTGCAGGACTATCCGAACGCCGGCATGCCAGCGCGACCAGGACTCGTGGGTCGGGCCGACGGCGGCACTCTGTTCCTCGACGAGATCGGCGAGATGTCTTCGGCCCTGCAGACGCATCTGCTGCGCGTCCTGGACCACGGTGAATACCAGCGACTCGGGGAGTCCAAGACCCGACGCTCCAACTTCCGGCTCGTAGCCGCCACAAACCGGGATCCGGCGGAGCTCAAGTTCGACCTGGTCGCCCGCCTCCCGTTCCGAATCCCTTCGCCCTCCCTCGACGAACACCGCGAGGACATCCCGCTGCTGCTGCTCTTCATTCTTCGACGAATCGGTGAGACGGACCGACAAGCCGTGATCAGGTTCTTCCCCGACGGCGACCTAGCGGCGGCCCCCCGGGTCCAGCTGGCTCTGGTCCGCAGCCTCGTCCAGCACGCCTACACAACCCACGTGCGAGAGCTGGAGCGTCTGCTCTGGACTGCCATCGCCGGATCCGCGGGAGAAACGCTCTGCCTGCCGTCGGCCACCGCCACTCCCTCGCGAGTGTTGGAGAACCCGTCTGCGACGGTGGTGGACCCGAACAGCCTGAGCGCTCGTGATGTCCAGGACTGCCTGGACCGGCACCGAGGAGTCCAGGAAAAGGTGTGGAAGGAGCTTGGGCTCGCCAGTCGCCACGTGCTCGCGCGCCTGATCCGGCGCCACGGCTTGGTGGTGCGGCGACCGCACGACTGAGTCCGTCAGGCTCCTTCCAGCTGGCGCCGAACCGCCGCGGGTAGATCCTCGGGACGCTCTCCCTGGAGCAGGCCCTCCGGCGCTTCGACCGCCCGACGCAACCGCGCCACAACGCGTCTCAGAGCCTCTCCCATGGGCACCCCAGACTGCTCACACAGGTGCTCGGCACGTACCAGTGCGGCACGGCCATCGTGTCCCTGGAGCAGTGCGAGGTGGCCTCGCTCGCAGGCCGCGAAGACCCACAGGGCGTGGGCATCCTGTCCCGACAACCGCAGTTCCACGGCGGCCAGATTGCTCGCCAGCTTCTCCGGCGGATCCCCCATCCTGCGTCGATTGCACAGCTGCTCCACGGCAAACTCGGCGGCATACAGCATCATCTGCATCCCCTCAAGCCGCTCGATGGCGTCCTGGTAGAGGACGTGCGCTCGCTCTAGCTCTCCCAGGTCCATGCTGGTCGCGGCGAGGAATCCCAGATGCACGGCGACGAACTTCCGGTTCCCCACTTCGCGGTCCAGCTCCAGCGCACTCTCCAGCAGCGCTCGGGCTCGCTTCGGATCCCCTCCCAGCTGTGCAGCCTGGCCAAGATTGCCGAGCGTTACGCCCTCGCCGCGACGATCTTTCAGCTCGCGGCGGATGGCTAGCGCCTCTTCCAGCATCGCGACGGCCTCGTCGCCCTGGCCGCGTGAGATGTAGATTCCGGCCAGGTTGTCGAGACCCAGGCTGGTGCTGGCGCGGTCGCCCACCGCCCGGCAGAGATCGAGGCCTTCGAGATAGAGCTCCTCGGCGCGCTCCAACTGGCCGCGGTGGCGGTACAGATTGGCAAGGCTAAGCAGGTTGAACCGACGAATATACCGATCTTTGATTGTGCCTTGGATGCGCAGCGCACGATCGTAGAGCTGTTCGGCCTCAGCCAGGCGGCCTTTGCCGTGGATCGCCCTCGCGATGTTGCCGAGAACCTTCGCCTGATCCTGACGAGAGCCAAGCCGCTCACAGATGGCTTGAGCGAGCTCGTAGTGCTCGAGTGCCCGCTTCAGATCGCCAGTCACGAGAGCCAGGTTGCCGAGCCCGTTCAGGGCGGTGGCCTCCTCGAGCTCATTGCCCAGAGTGCGCTGGAGCGCAACGGCCTCCTCGAACGCGCTGCGGGCCTCCTCGGTCTTTCCCAGCCCACGGAGTGCGGAGCCGACCCCCGCCAGCGACTTGGCCTCGAGGTGTGGGGCTCCGGCATCTCGGGCTGCAGCAACCGCGGCGCGCCCTTCCGCAAGAGCCTCCGTGAACTCACCCTGCCGCCACAGCGACTCGCCGAGGGCCCTCCGGAGCCCCGCGATTTCGCTCTGCGAGACCATCAGGCGCAGCGCAGCCCGGTAGAGACGCTGGGCGTCGTCGTGCGCGTGGCGCTCGGCCGCCGACTTGGCCGCAATTTCGTAGTAATATACTGCCTTTTCGGCATCGCCGCCAATCTCCCAATGCAGGCCCAGGTCTGCGTGATGTGCCTCGAGGGAGTCCCCGCACAGCGCCTCGATGGCCTCGGCAGCAGCCCGATGAGTCTCGGCCCGCTCGCCCTCGGGGAGCGCCGCCAAAGCCACCTCGCGGATCTTGTCGTGCTTGAAACGTACGGTGCCGTCACCCTCTTCGAACACATGACGCCGGAAGAGCTCGGCGATTGCGGCATCGCAGCCCTGCTCTCCCATGTCGGCAGTGTGCTGGAGCAGGCGCGCCTCCGCCTCCCGACCGAGTACAGCCGCCGCCGTCACCACCTTGCGCGTCTCCTCGGGCAGGCCACGCAGTCGCCTGCCCACGAGCTCCCGCAGGGAGCCCGGAAGCCGCAGATCTCCGGCGTCGGAGGCCACTTGCCAGCTACCGTCTCCCCCCTGCGCGAGCACACCGCTCTGAAGGGCTTCGTGCAGGTATTCCCCGACGTAGAGCGGGTTGCCCTCGCTGTGAGTGGCCAATGGCTGCCACAGCCGCTCCGGTGGGTCCGACCAGGCGAGCATGTCGGCAACGATGGAGCATACAGACGACGGCTGGAGCCGGTCCAAGAGCACGTGAGGCAGCTCGTCCCGGAGCGCGCGGAGCGCCTCGCTAGCCTCTTCGGTGCGGTACAAGCCCAGGACCGTCACCCCCGGAACACCGGAGGCGAGCTGTCGCAGCCCCGCCAGAGTGAGCTCGTCCGCCCACTGCAGATCGTCGATCACCACCAGCAAAGGCGCTTCGGCTGCGTACGAAGCCAGCGTCAGGCAGAGGTAGTGAACGAGCCGGTGCCGAGACTGGGCGGCCGGCAGCTGCACCGGTGACTCGTCGACCCACGGTCGCAGTGCGGGTTGATACTCGGCCAGCACTCCGGCGCGGTTCTCCAGGAGCGCCCCGCTCTGGCCAGCGACAGCCCGACAGCGATCTGCCACCGCGAGCAGCGGGCGAAGGAATCCCTCCAGGGGAAGAGGAACGTGATCCCGGCAGGCCCCGGTGACTACCTGCATCCCCCGTCGCAACGCCCGCCCGACGAGGTCTACGGCGAGCCGGGTCTTGCCCTCCCCACTCTCGCCGCCCAACAGCACCACGGATGTGTTCTCGACGAACAGATGCTCGGAGAGCGTCTCCAGGGGCTCGGCGCGACCCACGAGCTGGGGTCGATACAGGTAGGGGCGAACGCTTGGCAGGTCGGCCCACACCAGAGACCCAGCTCCCACTTCATCCAGGGTTCGCGCCACGATGCGAGCCGATCCCGGGCGATCTTCCCGTCGTTTCGCCAACAGAGCCGTCACCAGGGCATCGAGACGTGGGTCGAGGTCCGGACACAGGCTCGCCGCTGGAGGCGGACAGGCGTGGAGGTGCTGCATGGCGACCGCCTCGGGCGGCCCTGCGAAGGGACGGCGGCCTGTGATGGCCTCGTAGAGGATGCAGCCCAGCGCGTACAGATCGGACCGTGCGTCTGAAAGCTCGCCGCGAAGCTGCTCAGGGGCCATGTAGACCCGGGTGCCCGACCACGGCGCCGCTCCGCCCACGACCTCGCGGCCCGTGGCTCTCTCCTGGAGGCCGAAGTCGACGAGCACCGCTGCCCGCTCCTCGGTGACAATGACGTTGGAAGGCTTGAGATCGCGATGGACCAGACCTTCTCCGTGCACGTAGGCAAGGGCCTCGCAGAGGTGGCGCACGATGCTCAGCCGGGTAGCGAGATCGCCCGTCCCCGACGCCAGCACCTTGGCCAGGGAAGGACCTTGCACCCACTCCATGGCCAACCATGGCAGGCCATCTGCCACCCCGTGATCGACCAACGGCGCCACACCGGGATGCCGAAGCGCGGCCAAAGCGGTGATCTCTCGACGCAGCGCAGGGAGGGCTCCCTGTTGCACGGGACGAACGGTCTTCAGCGCGACGACGCGTCCCTCGGATTCCGCCCGATAGACCACGCCCATCCCACCTTCACCCAACCGGGAGCCGATCGTGTAGGGGCCGATCTGGACTCGCTCTGTCATCGACTCCCCGGAAAATCGAGAGCGACTCCGATGACCAGCGGGAAGATGAGGACGTGGCGCATGGGCCTCCAGCCGTGCCTCACTCACGATAGCCTTGCAGAGCCCCAGTGACCTGGAATAGGAGCCGTTCATGCACGTCATCGTCGATCTCTGCCTGGTCCCAATCGGGGTCGGGACCTCCGTCTCCAGCTACGTCGCGGCCTGCCATGGCGTGCTCGAAAAAGCCGGTCTGACCCACACTTTACACGCCTACGGCACCAACATCGAGGGGCCGTGGGACGACGTGATGGCGGCCATCAAGGCCTGCCACGAAGAGGTGCATCGCCTCGGCGCCCCTCGCATCCACACCAACATCAAGCTCGGCACCCGCACCGACCGCAAGCAGCGCATGGCGGACAAGGTCGAGAGCGTCCGCAACAAAGGGACCTCCAAGCCGAGCTAGAGCTTGAGCGCGAGCCAGGCCGGATCGAATAGCGTACCCTGGTAGCGGTCCCAAGAGTCCGGAAGAACCACAACAACCGGCCCAGACCCGGGCTCTGCCGCTCTCGCCACTTCGAGTGCAGCACACACCGCCGTTCCCGCCGATCCACCCACCAAGAGCCCCTCTTCACGAACGAGCCGCAGGGCCATCTCGAAGCTGTCCCGGTCGCTGACGGAGACCGCCTCGTCGACCACGGTGGGATCGAAGACGGCGGGTATCTCGCTGCTGCCGATCCCTTCCACGAGATAGCTCCCATCCTCGCCGAGCTCGCCGTCGTTGATGAGGCCCGCGAGTCGCGATCCAGCCGGATCGGCGAGCACGATGCGGACGGAGGGGTCCACGCGCTTCAGGAACCGGCCAACGCCAGTAATCGTGCCACCGGTGCCCGCTCCGGCCACAAACGCTCCGACCTTGCCGCCGGCCTGCTCGAAGATCTCCGGCCCCGTCGTTGTCTCGTGTATGGCGGGGTTTGCGGGGTTGCGGAACTGGTCGGCCAGGAAACATCCCGGGCGCTCAGCGAGACGCTTGGCAACACGCTGAAAGTTACGGGGATCGCTCGGTGGCGCATTCTCGGCAATCACCAGCTCGGCTCCGAGGGCGCGGAGAGCCAGACGCTTGTCGACACTCATCTTTTCGGGCATCACAAACAGCAGGCCGTAAGCGCGCTGTGCGGCGATGAGCGCCAGACCGATGCCGGTGTTGCCCGCCGTCGCCTCGACAATGGTGTCGCCCGGCTGGAGCTGCCCACTGTCCTCGGCGGCGTCGACAATGGCGAGCGCGATGCGATCCTTGACGGATCCCCCCGGATTGAGGTGTTCGCACTTGGCGAGGACCGGCACTCGACAGCCCTCCGCCACGCGGCGCAGTGGAACCAACGGCGTGCCGCCAATGGTTGCTCGTAGGTCCAAATCGGCGCTCCTTGGCGGCTGACTATGCCACGTGGGGTAGCCTGCCCCCATGACAGACAAGCGGGTCACGGTTTCCGACGCAATCTTCCTCGCCGCCGAGTCGCGAGAGTCCATGATGCACGTGGGAGCGCTGATGCCGTTCTCACCGCCTCCCGACGCATCTCCCGATTATCTGCGCCTGCTCATGAGGGAGCTCCGCGATGCGCCGCCGGTCTCCGCTCCCTGGAACACCAAGCTCAAGAATCCAGACTTCCTCAGCAGTCCCCGCCAGCGGTGGATCGACGATCAGGAGTTCGATCTGGACTACCACGTCCGCCGCTCTGGACTCCCCTACCCCGGCGGAGAGCGAGAGCTCGGCATCCTGGTTTCCCGGCTTCACAGCGTGCAGATGGACTTCCACCGACCCCTGTGGGAGGTGAACTTCATCGAGGGCCTAGATGGCGGACGCTTCGCCATGTACACCAAGGTCCACCACTCCCTCATCGACGGCTACACGGCGATGCGGGTGCTCTCCAGCAGCTTCACGACCGATCCCGAGGAGCGGGACACACCGCACTTCTTCCTCCGGGAACGCCCGACGCGGCACTCCGCAGGGGAACCGGTCGCGACGTTCTCGGGGCTGTTTGCGCTGGTCAGGGAGCAGATGGACGGCACGCCGATGTTCTGGAAGGCGGTCGGGAGGCTGGGCAAGTCCCTGGGCGGCCGCGGCAAGCACCTGGCTGCACCTCTGCAGGCGCCAAAGACGATCTTCAACTGCCGCGTGAGCCGCAACCGCCGCTTCGCGACCCAGTCCTACAAGATGGACCGCCTCAAAGCCGTGGCCAAGGCCGCAAACGGCACCCTCAACGACGTGGCCCTCGCCCTGTGTGGCGCCGCACTTCGCCGCCTCCTCCTCGACCTCGACGCCCTGCCACCCGAGCCGCTCATCGCCATGTTGCCGGTGAATCTCCGGCCGAAAAACGACCCCGGAGGTGGCAATGCCGTCGGTGCCATCCTCGCGTCCCTCGCCACCGACATCGAAGATCCAGTCGACAGCCTCCAGGAGATCATCGCCTCCACAAAAGAGGCGAAGAGGCAGCTCGAGGGCATGCCGCGGTCCACGATCCTGCAGTACTCCGCGCTCCTGCTCGCCCCCATGAGCGTGCAGCTCGCTACCGGGACCGCTGGACGCGTACGACCGGCGTTCAACGTCGTGATCTCCAACGTCCCCGGCCCCAAGGAACATCGCTACTTCCGCGGCGCGCAGCTCGAAGCGGCCTATCCGCTCTCGATTCCCGTGCACGGCTACGGGCTGAACATCACCCTGAACAGCTATGCGGGCACGTTGAACTTCGGCTTCATCGGCTGCCGGGACGCCCTGCCTCATCTCCAGCGTCTGGCGGTCTTTGCCGGCGAGGCCCTCGAGCAGCTCGAGGCAACTCACTTGTGACCTCTACAGTTGGGGGTCAAACCTACTCGGACGGGCCCCACAGACGCTGATACCAACGTGGCTTGGCGGGAAGAGGCGTGAGATCTCCCTCGTAGAGCAGGGTGTCGAAGCCGCGCATCCAGCCCCGAGATATGGCCTCCAACCCCTGTTCTGCTGCGATCTGATCGGCGGCCAGGGCGACCTCTTCTGCCATCTCGCGGGCATCGAGCTGGCGGCTCTGCGGCTTGGGAAGGGTCGCCTTGAGGACCACCGGCCGGATGGCAGGGTGCAGCTTGCCAACGGTCTGCAAGGAAGGCTCCGCACCTGTGACCAGCGCCTGCAACGTCAGGCCGAGGCTGTACAGGTCCGCGGCGACGCTGAGCTGGTCGCTTCTTCGCTCCGGCGCATAGTAGGCACGCCCGTACCCGGACTCGAGGTGGCGAGCGAGGCCCACGTCGGCGAGCTTGACCCGGTCCCCATGCTGCAAGAGCAGGTTTCCAGGCCAGATATTGAGGTGGATCAGCCCGTAGGCGTGCACGTAGCCGAGGGCCTCCAGAGCGTCGAAGACCCAGCGAAGCGCCTTCAGTGGCGGAGAAGGGCCAGCGGCGATCTTCTCCCGGAGCGAGGCGTTCGGACAATACTCCATCACAAACCACCGGAATCCCAGCGCCATGCCCGCGTCCGTCACCCCCACCAGGCGCGGGTGCTCGAGCTGGATGATGGCGCGCTCCTCGGTCTCGCTGATGTTGCCCACCTCGATGAACTTCACCGCCACATTCCCGCCCTTCAGGCTGTCGTGGGCCCGGTACACCGCCGCCGCCGCCCCCCTACCCAGCCGCTCTTGCAGCACATAGCGCCTGTCGGTTCCCAGGTGAGGATGGGCGTCGATGCCAGACCAGTCCGTCAAGGCCAACCCGCGGTGAGTCCCTTCCATCCTACATGATTGAATCAGTTGCCCTGCTGCAAGCCCACATCCACCGGCTCGGCCACCCATTCGAAGTCGTCGATGAGCACGGTGGAGTCCAGGAGGGCGTCACCGGTGTCCCAGATCGCGAAGCGCAGACGGAAAGCGGCCCCAGGGGTCACGGGCGCGCTGACCTCGAGCCAGTCAGTTCCGCCAGCGTAGGTCTGCCACTCGGCAAACCCGGTGCCGACGAGATCCGAGGCGCCGTTCGCGCAGTACGGAACCGGCAGACTCGGACAGCCAAAGACGCAGTTCATGGCGTACAGACCCGCACTGGCCGGGTTGCAGACCGGCAGCATCGCCACGTTGACGCTGACCGGGTTGGTGTTGGCATCAAACGCGATGTTTCCATTGATGGCGCCCACCGGAGGCGGATCCATGAGAATGACAAACTGGTCGTTGAAGTCAGTGCACACCCACTCGGGGAACTCGAAGGACATGAAGTAGAACTTCAGCCGGAACCCCACGGCGTTTACGGGCGCTACCAGGTTCACTTCCAGCCCAATGTCGTCGTTGATCTGGGTGCCTCCCAGACATCCCGGCACGTTCTGGGGGAAGCCGGGAGGTGCGGAACCGGCGCCCCCGAGCGCACAGCTGTCCGAGCCACAGTGCCCGGGGAAGGTGATGTCTCGGGCTCCACCTGACGACAGGACGAGCATCGAGTCGCCGTGTTTCGGCACCAGGGTGTTTCCCCAGGTGCTCAGCAGACCGGTCTGGCCCGAGGCCGTGGTCAGGGTTCCGTTCGCCCGCACATAATCGACGGTCGACACGCCGTAGCCAGACACCGCTACGGAGTCGCACAGATCGATGGCCCGGGTGGCGCGGAACGGGTCGCCGTCCCCGGCAATCAGCCCGGTATCGCAGATGGAACGTGGCTCATCGACGACACCATCGCAGTCCTCGTCGATGTAGCTGCCGGGGATCTCGAAGGCGTCGGGCCCGATCAACGGCTGGCAGTCGTCGCAGTCCCCCGAGGCCACGTCGTAGCCATCACCATCGGCGTCAAAAGCGCCGTCCTGGTAGCCCGGACACATGTCCCACATATCGCAGACCCCGTCGCCATCGGTGTCGTCGGGGTTGTCGAACGGACAGGGGTCGCAGGCATCGGCGACGCCATCCAGATCGGAGTCCACGTTGTCGTCACCGGCGGGGCAGACGTCAACGCCGTCGCAGATCCCATCGCCGTCACTGTCGTCGAGCGGGTCCACCGGGCACGGGTCACAGTCGTCGGGCTGACCGTCGAGATCGGCGTCGAGATCGTCGGGGAAACCCGGGCAGAGATCATCGCCATCACAGACGGTGTCGCCGTCGCTATCGTTAAGGGGATCAGCGGGGCAAACGTCGCATCCGTCCGGGAGCCCGTCGGCATCGGTATCGAGCAGATCGTCCTCGTTGGGGCAGATGTCCTCGCTGTCACACACCGTATCGCCATCGCTGTCATCGTTCGGATCCACCGGACAGGAGTCGCAGTCATCGGCCGCTCCGTCCCCGTCTGTGTCGGGCGATGCGGCCTGAGGCGCCGCGTCGACGGCGTCATCGCAACCGTCGTTGTCGTCGTCCGGATCCTGGTCGTTGCAGAGCCCATCGCTGTCGGTGTTGCCGGAGGCCTGGTCGCCATGGCAGGGGTCCTCGTCGTCGCAAACGCCATCGGAGTCCGCATCGAGACAGCCCGCCGTCGTCGTGCCGTCGCCGGTTGTGCCAGTGGGAGCGTCAGCAATGGGGACTTTGTTATCACAAGCCACCACACCCACAGCCAACCACGCCAGCAAAGCCAGATCACGCATTCGAGACTCCCGCGCGCGCATTCTACTTCATCAGAAGCCCCACCAGACGCCGGTAAACAGATCAGACTGCTGCTTTGGGTTGCCAACCGCGACTGGCCAGAGCATCCTAGGCGCGCAAAGCCCGGGAACCACGATGACTGACAACGAGATCCGCGAAGGCCTGAAACTGCTGGGTGTCAACGAGGACAGCTACCGCGCGCTGGCACTGCTGCCGCTAGTCCAGGTGGCCTGGGCCGACGGCACCATCCAGAGCAAGGAGCGCCAGATCATCCTCAAGGTCGCCAACGACAATGGCTACCTGGACGGAGCGGGCAAAGCACTGCTCGAGGGCTGGCTGAAACGGCCTCCCAAGGCGCCTTACTACGAGCGTGCGCGCCGGCTGCTCATCGCCATGGTGCACCACGAAGAGGGCATCGTCGGGCACGATCTCACCATCGATGCGCTGACTGATCTGGTCGACTACTGTGAGCTCATCGCCCGGTCCGCCGGTGGTTTCTTTGGGATCTTCCCGATGGACGTGCGAGAAAAGGCCGCGATCACCGAGATCTGTGACGCGATCTCCCTGCCCCCGCGAGACACCCTCGATCTCGATACCTGGAAGATCCTGGCCCCCAAGGACAAGCGCTGAGGAGGCGCGCGATACGCCAGGATTAGGCTCTATTTCGACGCAGCTTGGCAACCAGTGCCAGACCGAGCAGGAAGAGCCCTGCCCTCCCCGGCAGCGGTGACGGTTCGGGCTTGACGATGGCTGGAGGAGGCCCGTTTTCGCAGGAACCTGTCGCGGTCCAGCCCTCTCCGCACACCGGAAAGTCGGCGCCGAGCTTGTCGTCGAAGGCGATGTACCGGGCCTGCTCCTGGGTGTGGATGGCGGAGCTGTAGAGCATCAGGTCCTGGGTAGCTTGCTCGGGCGTATAGCGAACCAACAACCTCGTGAAGTAGCTCATGGAGAGCGGCATCATGTAGCCGAGCGCACGGGCGTCGGCTTCGTCAATCGCACCGTCGTCGGTGCACGGATCGCACTTGGTGGGCTCCCAGCTGTACTCGTTCGTCCAGACCCCGCGCTCGGAGTCGACATTCATCGCCGTATCGACCTGACTGGCGTAGAACTCGCCGAAGCTGTCCCACTTAGCGGGGTCGTACATGCACTCGTCCTCCACCACGACCTCGGCGAGGTTGGAGATGGCAGCTCTGCCATCGACGGAGTCGTTGATGACAAAGACCGTCAGATCCTGGGATCCAGGCGAGTTCAGCGCCCCCAGGCGGATGGGCAGCGACACGGTGTCGGCCTCGTAGCTGATGCGAATCGGCGACAGATACCGCGCCTCGGACTCCACGGCATCCAGCGAGACCTTGGCGGCGATAAAGTAGCTTCCCGCATCAATATACTCGCCAAGCAGCGCCTCGGTGTCGGCCGGAATGGCGTATCCTGAGAGATTCAGCCACAGGATCAGATCCGCGGACTCCTCCGCCGAGAGCACCACGATGTCGTACTCGCCGACAACAAACTCGGCCTCGACCTCGACGCTGTCTATGGCATCTGGCGTGAGCGGTGTGCCGTCCACGTCGGTGTCGGTCTGCGTAGTGAAACCGCCGCTCGTGGTGTCCACCTGGATCTGGTTGTCGCGGCGGCCGAAGCATCCACTCGACCCGCCGCTCTGGTGGCTGTCGTAGCCGGTGTCGCGGTAGTAGTTGTCGTTGTCGTTGCCGTTCCCGTAGGGATGCAGCTCCTCACACGTGTACCCCACCAAGCGCGGCGCCGAGTAGGCATCGATTCGCGCCAACACACTCGGATCGACAAGGGCCACATCGCTGGGTCCCAGCAGGGAGGGCACCGGGACCACCATCGCAAAGTCAGCCGCTGTCCCCTGGTAATCGTTGACGAGGGTGAGGTGCGTCGTGGACCCGTCCCGGGCGATCACGACCTGACTGGACTGGTTGTACAGTTCGGTTCCGGCCGATCCAAGGTAGGTCCCGCAGAAGGCGTACGACGTCGCGGGGAGCGTGAGCGCCAGGGTTGCAAGCAGGATGGGGCGTGACATGGTTTCTCCGTTCGTATGAACAGAGGGTGCACACTGCCGAGCGACCATCAAAGTCGTTTCTGCTCAAACCCTACGGCGATTCTGTGTCCTGGCGTGCAGAATCGAGAAACACCTAAAGTTGCGCAACGAAAAAGTTCCGCTCTTCCAACGCAAACCGGCCGTCGATTCGGTGCGTGCACCACACGACGCGAAGCTGCTCGCCGGCCTGCTCTGGCCCCCAGCCCTGGGACTGGGTGCTGATCTGGTTGACCACCGCCTCGACGTTGTCGGTGCTGGTGATTCGGTTTCCGTCGGCGTCGATGTGGCCCCAGTCCACGATCTCATCGAACTGAAACTGGGATTTGTCGGCGTTGAAATTTGGAATTCGCAAGAACCGCATCGGGTCTAGAGGCCCTTCCATCGCCATGTAGCTCTCGGTCGCGACCCCGGCGTCTTCGAGCGCATTGGCGGCAGCCACCATGGACCCGCCGACCCCGGTGTCGTCGTTCTCGGAGTCGATGAAGATCGTCGGGATCTCGTCGTTCTGGCTCGCGGCATTGTGAGCGGAGATCGCGCGTATCGGCCATCCCTGGTCGAGGGCGAACTCCCCGAAGACTCCGGTCATGATGGCGCCGTTGGAGAACCCCCACGCGAACACCGGGGTCTCTTTGTCCCAGCTGGAGCCAATCATCAGGTGGTCTCGGACGCGCTCGATACGCTGCAGATCCTCGTTGCTGCCCCTTCCGTTGTGGATGTCCCACTCCCGGGGGTCGTCGCTGCTGAAGGCCACGAACCCGATGTCGACCTCGATGAGCTCGTTCAGGATCGCCACCGACTCGAGCAGGTTCGCCGAAGTTGCATCGCCGTCCGAGCCGTGGAAGAACCAGACCATGCCGCGCGGATTCTCTGGGATATGCCAGAGCAACGGTCGGCCCTCGAACAACTCCCGATCGAACTCCACAACGGCCTCGACCGGCGCATTGGGGTCGATGGGGGTGTCGTCGAGGACCAGATCGTCCGTCGTCGTCGCGTCGCTATCGTCCGAGGGATCGTCGGTCGATCCGCCACTACATGCCAGAGCCAGCCAGAGCAACATCATGCTCCAGACTACTGCGTGGAAAGGTCAGCAGCCAGGATCATTGGGGGTATCCGTCACGATCCCCCCGATGCTCACCGAGGCCACGACCTCATCGACGAGACTCTGGCACAGGACATCGTTGGCGTAGATGCTCATATCCAGGCCTACAAAGTCCAGTCCCGCGAGCCCATCGAGGCCGACGAGGAGGTCGTTGTCGTAGAGGTATAGGCTCTTGCCGACGCCCATGACGGCAGACAGCCCGTCGATATTGACGAGCGCCGGGTTCTCGTAGATGAAGAGATTCTCTCCGACCCCCCTGAGATTGGCGAGGGGATCGAGGTTGGTGAGCACGTCGTTGCTGTAGATGTTCAACGACTCCTCGACCGCTGTGAGACCTGAGAGACCTTGGACATTCTCGAGGGAGTCGTTGTTGCGGACGAACATCCAGAGGACCGTCGTGAAACCCGAGAGGCCATCTACATTGAGAAGCGCTGCGTTGTCGCCGATGTCCACGCTGTCCGCGGCGGTGATGCCGGACAGCCCGTCGATGTCGACGAGAGCGCTGTTCTCATAGATGTTGATGGTCCCACCGAGGGAAGTAATGCCAGCCAAACCGTCAATTTCGAGGAGTGACGAGTTGTACATGAGGAACAACCTACCGCCGACCTCGGTGACGTTCGAGAGCCCATCGAGGTTCGGGAGGGCCTCGTTGTCGTACACATCGAGGAAGTCACCGACAGACGCCAGGCCCGAGAGTCCCCCGAGATCGGTGAGCGCGTCGTTGTCACGAATGGAGAGCCCGTTCACGGCTTTGAGACCAGCGAGCCCATCGATGCTGACCAGGTCCGGATTCAGCCCGATGTCCAAGCCCCCGACCGAGGTGAGGCCGCCCAGACCATCGAGGTCGACCAGATCGTTGTCGTACAGGGACAGGTCGCCGCCGATGGACCTGAGGCTCTCGAGGCCGCTGAGATCTGGCCGGCGGTAGCCCTGGATCTTCAGGTTGCCCGTGATCTCCGAGACACACGCCAAACCGTCGATATCATCGGTATCGCCGCCGGAGATGGTGTAGTCACCCGGCATGACGATACCCGACGTACAGACCACGGTTTCGGTGCTTGTGTCGGTTTCCTCGTCCAGGGGTTCTGTGCCATCGGGACGGCACGCTGTAGCCGCGACAAGGATGATGAAACGCCACATGGGACACAGACTATAGCCACGCGCAGAATCCGGCTGGTTAAAAGGAACCTGGAGACCGACATGCCCTTCTATGAGTACCGCTGCGCCGCCTGTGAGGCCCACTTCGAGAAGCTCGTAAAGATGGACACCCCTCCGTCAGAGGTCGCCTGTCCGAGTTGTGGGGCGTTCGAGGCCAAGAAACAACTGTCGTCGTTCTCCGTCGGCACGACGATGACCCAGGCGAGCTGCGGCAAGACGGTGCCTGAGGGGTCCTGTCAGGGCGGCGGATGTGGCTTCGCCTGAATCGACGGGCGCTTCACTCCCAGGCAGACGCCAGGGCAGCGAGGATGCTGCTCTCTTCGTGCACGAGCAGGTCTGAGACGGCGACGTCACCCAGGACCGAGGCGATGCGTTCGCGAACTTCGGGGCGCTCGACGGACTTGGCTAGCTCGAGCACACTCTCGGTGTCGGTGTACTTGCCGTGCACCGCGCGAAAAGCCTTCCGCCACTGGTCTTGACCCATCTCCTCGGCAACCTTGGACATCGCGTCGATCTCTTCGTCGGTGACCTGGCCATCGGCTCGGATCATGTGTCCGACCAGAGCACAAAGGACCAGCTGTTCATTCGGTGTGAGGTCGCCCAGATGCATGGCATTCTCCGTCGTGGGCGGGACGATAACCTACCAGGGCAGCGGAATGGGCTCCAGGACGAGCGGCTCGAGGCTGGATTCCCTGTCTTCGGTGAGGACGAAGCGCTCGAAAAGCTCGCGAACGTCGGAGTACACGGCGTCGACCACGGCCACTTGATCCGGGGTGCGCGCGTGGGCGAGCTCGATGATCAGCCCCTCGAGGATCACCCGAATCAGGACCGCCATCCTCTCGGGCGGCACCGTGAGGCGGCCCAGGTCCTCGGAGAAGACGGCCCGGATGGCGTCCTCGAGCAGGTCGGTCGACTCCATGAAGAAGGAATCGACCAGGAGCTGGGTTCGGTCGTCACCGCTGTTGAGGGTGCCAACGATCGTCGGAGCGCCAGCACGCAGGTAGCGAATGGACCGCCACATCGCGTCCATGGCCTCGACCGCGCTGGTCAGCCCTCCCTCGCCATGCCCGGCCTTCTCGGTGAATCGCTTGTGCATCTCACGATAGGTGGCTTTTTGAGCCTCGATCAGCAGATGATCCCGCGATGCAACCGCGTCCTTGCGCAGACCTCGGCGGGAAATGAGCTTCGACGCGCGACCGAGGAGTCTGGCACGAAGCGAGCTGGGAGAGGAATCGTCCACAGCTGCTCTCTAATCCGCGAGTGGGTTTCAGATCCAGCGCGGCGTGATAGCTGCGATTCCTGAAGAGGGAGGCATGCGATATTCCAGCGTCTGCATCGAGGCAGTCAGCTACAAGCTTCCGAGCACCGTGGTCACCACCGCATCGCTCGAGAACGCGCTCGGCAGCCTCTATGGGCGCATGGGCATCGCACCCGGAGCCATCCAGTCCCTCACTGGCATCGCGGCAAGGCGGTTCTGGGATGTCGGGGTGCAGCCGTCGGATGCCGCGTCGATGGCCGCCGAAAAAGCACTCTCGGACGCCAATTTCGACCGCGACGACCTCAAGATCCTGGTCAGCTGTTCGGTCTGCAAAGACTACCTTGAGCCCTCCACGGCCAGCCTCGTTCACGGGAACCTCGGCCTGGGGCAGCGCTGCCTGAACTTCGACATCGGCAACGCCTGCCTGGGCTTCATGACGGGCATGGCGACGGTCGCGAACATGATCGAGCTCGGGCAGATCAAGGCTGGAATGGTGGTGGCTGGCGAGGGAAGCCGGACCGTCACCGAGGCGACGATGCAGCGTCTGCAGAAGCCTGGAGTCTCGTTTGCCGGCTATCGAGACAACCTCGCAACGCTGACGCTGGGGAGCGGGGCCGCGGCAATGCTCCTGGTCCACGAGTCCATCGCAACACACGGCCATCGCCTGCTCGGGGGTGCTGCCGACGCCGCGACCGAGTGGAACCGGCTGTGCGTCGGAACCTCGACCAGCATGAAGACCGATCCGGCCAAGCTCCTGCGTGAAGGCGTGAAGCTGGCGGGCCAAACCTGGCAGCGAACCTGCGAAGAGCTCCAAATGAAGGGCGGCGATTTCCAAGAATTCGCGCTGCATCAAGTGGGCAAGGCCAACCACGACAGCGTCCTGCAGGCCCTCCGACTTCCGCCAAATCGCGCCCTGCGGATCTACCCCGAGTTGGGCAACATGGGAGCGGCCGGGGTGCCTCTCACCCTGGCCCGGACAATCGAGCTCGGGCGACTCACGCCAAACCACAACGCAGCCCTGATGGGCATTGGCAGCGGACTGAACTGCCAGATGATGGGAGTCTCATGGTGACCTTGCCTCAAGAAGTCCAAGCCGTCTATCCGTGGGAGGCCAAGCGCCTCGCCGTAGATGGCGGCGAGCTGAGCTACCTCGACGAGGGCCCTCGCGATGCGCCCGTGATGCTCTGTGTGCACGGCAATCCGACGTGGTCCTTCTATTGGCGTGCGCTGGTTCAGAAGTATGCAGGCCGCTTTCGGGTGATCGTGCCGGACCACATGGGATGCGGCCTCTCCGACAAACCCCAGGACTGGCCCTACCAGCTCGCCGGCCACATCGGGAACCTGGGCAAGCTCGTCGATCACCTAGGTGTCAGCGACATCACCGTGGTGGTGCACGACTGGGGAGGCGCAATCGGCGTGGGGCTGGCCACCGAGCGCCCCGAGCTCTTCAAGCGCTTCGTCATCACAAACACCGCGGCGTTTCTGTCCCAGGACATCCCGCTCTCCATCGCCAGCTGCCGCATTCCGGGCCTGGGCAAGCTCATGGTGCGCGGAATGAACGGTTTTGCGCGCGCGGCCACCATCAGGGCCGTCGCAAAGCCTCTCTCCAAGGCAGGAAAAGCGGGGCTACTGTTTCCCTACGACTCGTGGGACAACCGCATCGCGACCCTGAAGTTCGTCGAAGACATCCCCCTCAAACCCACCCATCCAAGCTACGCGACGCTAGAGCGAATCGACGGGGCATTGGCGGGTCTGACGACAAAACCGATGCTGATCTGCTGGGGAGACGACGACTTCTGCTTCACGCCGAAGTTCCGAGCCGAGTGGGAGCGCCGCTTCCCCGACGCCGAGGTCCACGCCTGGGCCGATGTCGGCCACTATGTGATGGAGGACGCCCCGGACCGGCTCATAGCCACGATGGAAGCCTGGCTCTGAGCGGTTCCCTCTAAGAATCACCCAGCTGCGTTGCCCACATATTGGGGCGGCGGGTGGCAGGACAGGAACGGCATCGTCGGATCGCCAGCTCCGTCGCCCGTCCAGTCCAGATACCAGAGCTGCTCCGCGCTCAGTGCGGGATCGCCGTCGTCGCAGTCACCGTCGTCCTCTACCCATCCCACTGGCGCCTCGCAGGCCAGGGTGATGCGGGTCGGATCCCCGTGACCGTCTCCGTCTGCATCGTAGAACCACTCGACCTGGTCCACTGCGGCGTTGTCTACCACGCCGTCGCAGTCCCCATCCGTGCCATCGCACCACTCTTCGGCATGGGGGTTCACGTCCCCATCCTGGTCGTCACAGTCACTGTTGTAGACGGCGTAGCCAGTGGGTATCTGGCAGGCGATAACGTACTGCAAACTACCAAATCCGTCACTGTCGTAGTCGTAGAACCACGGCGCGGCATCCAGGGCATTCTCGTCGACCCAGCCATCGCAGTCGTCGTCGATCCAATTGCAGACCTCTGCGGCCCCCGGATGTCTCTGACCGGTCGAGTCATCGCAGTCGGTGTTGTCTTTGACCCGATCCTCGGGCTGATGGCAGGCCAGGGTCATCGTCATTGCGTCGCCGAAGCCATCGTTGTCAGCGTCCTCGTACCAAGCCGCCAAGCGCCCAGCCGTTGGGTCTGCGTCGTCACAGTCATCGGCATTGGCGACGATGCCCAGGACCTGTTCGCAGGCCAGCACAGTGTGTGCAAAGTCTCCAGTGCCATCGTCGTCGGCGTCCACAAACCACACTCCGGCATCGACGGCGTTGTTGTCGAACACACCGTCACAGTCCTCGTCCACCCGGTCGCAGGTCTCGACGGCGCCGGGGTGAATGGAGATATCGTCGTCGTTGCAGTCTCCGTCCAAGCGCACGAAACCCGGCGGCTGGCCGCAAGCAATGATCTGGGTGGCGGGAGCTCCCCAGCCGTCACCATCGCCATCGTGAAAATAGATCTCTCCGCCGATGACGTGCTCGCCGTCAACATTCCCGTCGCAGTCGTCGTCGACGCCATTGCAGACCTCGAGCTGGCCAGGATGCACGGCGGAGTTGTCGTCCTCACAGTCGTCTTCAGCAGCCCAACCGTCGCTGTCGTTGTCGAGGGTCTCCACCAAGGCGGGAGTGCGGCAACCGGTAATGAGCAACGCGATCCAGAGCACGCGGCCTCCAATATGTGACATTGGATCGGAACATCGGACGGAGCCCCGCGGACCTTTACGCCAATCGGTCCAGACGGCGATCCGCCTTCGCGCCACGTTGCTGCAATCCCAACCGAAGTGGGCCGGACGACCGAGGAGCGAGCAATGGGCCGTATTGACAGGCGCCAAGATCGAGCTACAAGCACGGATAAGGCGACAAGAATTACTTAAAAACCAGGGTATCCTGCCGACATGAGCACTATGCTCCACTCCCACGCCATGCTACATTCCGACCAAGTTTCCGCATAGGTATTTCGACCGGCATGCAGACACGCAGCTATGAAATCGTTGGCTTGCTCGGCTTCGGTGGCTCGGGCAAGGTGTACCAAGCCATCGAACGGGATGGGAGTGGGTTCCGGCGCACGGTCGCCATCAAAGTCTTGCACGACGAGAACCCCTCTGAGACGGTCCTCGCAAGGTTCAGAGACGAGGTGAGAATACTCGGACTCCTGCGCGACAGAGCTGTGGTCTCAGTTGAGCCAATGAGGCAAGTCAACGGTCACTGGTCCGTAGTGATGGAGTACGTCGAGGGCGCGACCCTCGCCCAGATTTGCAGGCGGGGCGCCGTTCCACCGCGTGTTGCCGCAGAGATCATCGCCGAGTGTGCACGCGCTCTGCACAAGGCAACCAGCTTGACTGGGCCGGAGGGGCAAAGACTCGCGGTCCTGCATCGAGACCTGAAGCCCGCAAACATCCAGGTGACAGCGTCTGGAGAGGTGAAGATCCTCGACTTCGGCATCGCGAGAGCGGACATCGCCGGCCGCGAGGTGGTGCCCGAGACGGGTGAGATCGCCGGAACACCGCGCTTCGTCGCACCGGAGCGAATGTGCGGAATCGAGACGCCGGCGGGCGACATCTTCTCCGTCGGGATCATCCTTGCAGATCTGATCCACGGCCCAAACAACACCCAGCCGATCACCGAGGACGGCCCGGACGAGTGGCCGGTTCAGCAGCAGCTCCTCTCCCTCAGCCACGCGATGGTCAATCCCGACCACACTAGCCGCCCAACCGCTCGCGAGATGGAGCGCGAGTGCTCACGGATTGCCCGCGAATCTCCTGGTGAGTCGCTCCGAGACTGGGCCGAGCATGTCGTCCCCACCCTCATCATGGCTCCCGAGGATTCCGATTCGTGGGTGGGCCAGTGCTTCGATGCAACCGTCACCATGGCCTCGGTAGACGGAGAGGTTCCCGAGGCGTTCAGCATCACCCCGGATGCGTCCAGCAAACGCCTGCTGTGGCTCGGTGTCGTCGGCGTCAGCGCCTTCGTGATCGGGGGTATCGCAGCGTTCGCAGCGTTCTTCGCGCTCTAGACATTCACCTCGAGCTCGAAGGGGGCCCTGCGAGGGCCCGGTCACCGCCCGTCACTGCACTCGCTGCGAGATCCCCTCGATCTGGTGGAGCAGCTGGGCAGCAAAGATGGGGTCCGTAGTGCGCTGTCGGGCGATCTCGAGAACGGCCAGCTGGAAGCCGTACGATCCGTCTGGCCCGTCGTCACAGTAGCTCGCAGCGTCGAAAGAGCAGCGAATATGGCCGGCACCGACGTCGTGTCGGATCTCGTGGACCAGCAGCGCGCTACCGGCGAAGCCATACATGACATCGCGAACCACCAGGGTACGAGTCCCGGTGTGGAAGCTGGCCATGGCCTCGCGAGTGGGACCGGCCGCCTGGGTCTGCGAGACGGTGCTGGTGACCCAGTCGTAGAGGGCGGACTGGATGTTTGGGCTGTGGAGCGAGACGGTTGTCTCTTCGATGCTGCTGAGCACGGTGGGGTCGATGAGGTCGGATTGCCAGACGGTCTCCAGGGTTCCGAGGTCGGTGGTGTGCAGCGCCCACGCGGCCCAGAGCAATCCGCCCAGACGAGTGTTCCAAACGGCATCATCGTTGCCGAGGAGCACGTAGGGGTTGGCCAGCTGGTCGGCGACCAGGAAGGAATGCTCATCGACATCGAAGTCTTTCATGACGGCGTCGATGCAGGCTGGGGTGCGATAGGGCCGGCGCTCTAGAAAAGCCCCTTCCGCCGAATTGACCTCGGCAGTCCAGCCGCAGATCCACGCGGTGGTGTCCCAGCTCGGGGCAAGCTCCACCTCGGCCTGGCATCCGGCGGCGAAGGCAATGAAGAGGGGCATGATGCGGCGCACACCTCTTCTGGAAGCAACGGTCGTGCCGCGATCTCATGCACCTTCAAAACTCCACTATCGGCACTCCAGGCCCGACAGTGTCCCCCGCCGGACAAGGGATGTCCAAAAACGGACAGGTCTACAACTGCCCACGGACTTGACCTAGGGGCGCAGATCCCAGAGCTCGCTGTAGCCATCGGAGAAGAGGAGTCTGTCGGCGTCCAACGCTTGCCGAACGGCCTTCTGCTGCACGGGCCACGGAACCTGGGGTTGCTTGGTCCAGCGGGTGACAACGAGGAACTCCACTCGGGCAGCCCGCAGGTTTGCCACCAACTCTGGGCCAGGCGTGCCCTGGCGCATCGCCTCCCACTCCCACCACCAGCCCGTCGGCTCCTGCCGCCAGTTCTTGTGGAGACGCTTTCTCCGCTTTCCATCGCTATAAAGCGCCACCGGCTCCAGCTGGAACTCGCGCCCGAAGAGCGGGTAGTAGTGGGTGTGACTGGAGGGCAGGTTGGAGAAGACGCCGACGCGGGCATCCACCGGCAGGTTCTCGAGCTGCGCCCAGAGCTGGTCGATTGGCCGCTCTCCTCCGAGACTCTGGAGGTGCTCGGTGGCCTGGCGCTCCCGCACGGGTGTAGCCACCGCGAGGACCGTGAGCGCGAGAAGTGCTCCAGCCGGCAGAACGAGTGAATTTCGCAGGACCTTCGGTCGGAACTGGGCGGCGGCGACTGCCAAGGCCGCACAGATTGCGCCGACCCCCGTCCACAGAGAAACGTTGCTGACGTGGGGCGCGCTGAGACCGAGCCTGGCCAGCACCCAGACAACCGCGGCAACAGGCCCCAGAGCCAGGACCGCCTGAACGACCGGACGCCCACGGGCCGCAGATCCGTACAGGGTGAGCCCGAGCGCGAACGGCAGCGTGAGATAGCGGACCAGATTGTAGGGGCCGGCGTGGGGTCGATTCGCAGTCCCGGAGAACGGCTGCATCGGAAACAGGAGCAGGAAGACGAGACCAACGGTCAGCAACAAGGCTCGATAGAGCTTGATATTCCGGCTCTCTCCCGGCATCGCGAGGGCGACGAGGACCGACACGTAACCGAGGCCGGACACAACCCCGACCGGCACAGGCCACGCCGCTCTCGCCTTGAAATATGCCAGCCAGAAGCTCGGCTCTGTCCACCCCGCGACGATGGCGGGCATCAGGCTGGTCTGGCGCTGGGCGGCCCGATCCATGGGGCCCGCGAACGGCCCGAACTCGGCGGGGAACAACGGGTTTCCGGTGTCGATGAGGTTGCTCAGGTACCAGTTCGATCCGAACAGCACGACCGCGGCGGCATACGCTGCCACGAGCTTCCATCTCTTGCGGGGTGACGCTCCGATCCACCAAAGTCCAAGGAGCAGGACCATGGGCGCTGCCGGGACCTTGGTTCCCAACGCCAGGCCGGCGGCAATCCCGCACACGACGGCGCGACGAAGCAGCCGGGATTCCGAGGCGCCTTCGGGGGGCCATGCGAGGGCCAGGGCCGCCATACAGAGCCCGGCCAGCGCGAGATCGTTCGCGGAGAATGTACTCGTCAAGTACAGAACTGGCGGAGAGATCGCAAAGCAGACCAGGACGATGGCCGGCAGGAAACGACCGTGGTCGAGGTGCCGCGCGATGAGCAGCGACGAGCTGACGGTGAGCGCGAACCAGATCCCCACCCCGAGGTTGGCGAAAGCATCGGTGTGGGTCGGCAACATGAACCAGAGCGAGATCAGCTCGGCATTGAACGGAAAGTAGACCTGATAGGTCAGCGGCGGCGTCCCGAGCGTGCCATGACGCAGCCACCAAGCCGGACTGGCCGCATGATAAGACAGGTCATCCCAGTCGAATCCCGTTCCCTGCACCAACGTCAGGTAGCCCCAGACCCCGGCGACACTTCCGAGGGCAACCAGCGAGGCCACCCCGGCGATCCGCTCCGCGTCCCACGATTCATGTGCTGGATCCGGCAGTTCCGGAAGGGCCGGCAACCACCACGTTGCGCCGAGCAGCAGGCCGACGAGCAACGACACCAGGACTGGCGACAACGACACCCAGGATGCCCCATGCAGCGCGGCGACGGCGATGGCGAGGAACACGATCAGCGAGGCGACGCACTGTGTGAGGCCGTCCTCCTCCGCGAGCAGGCGCCGGACGAAACGAATCGATGCCCAGGCCGCTGCGGTGTTGCTGAAGACGAAGAGAACGCCCGCTACCACTCAGTCTCCGTCGGTGGCCCGCATATTAACAGGGCAGCGGCTCAACTCAGCGGCTGACCGAGAATGTCGCGTTCCACGCAAAGCAGGCCGTGTTCCCAGGCAGGCAGTCGATCCCGTCGAAGGCGCCCTCGAGGGTGTCCGGGTCGGTGAAGGTGCCCGTCCAGGTGTCCAGAGGGTTGAAGTTCGCGTTCCAGGTCATCTGCACCGAGCCATCGACCGCGGGATCGAGGCTGATGTTGCCCTCGAACGTCAGCGCGAGGGACTGCCCCGCGAGGATCCCAACCGGGAAACACGTGGTAATCCCTGTGATCTGCGGTACGGCTAGCTCATCGACGTTGAGGAGGAACGGGGAGTCGCAGGAGTCGTAGTTCACGACGATGCCGATGTCCTCGATGTCGACGTGAATCACGCCTTGGTACATGCCGGTGCGGGAGAAAGCGCCGGTGTCGGTGTCGGTGTCAGTGTCAGTGTCGGTGTCGGTGTCGGTGTCGGTGTCGGTGTCGGTGTCGGCATCCGTGTCCGAATCTGTGTCGGCATCCGTGTCCGCGTCGGTATCGGCATCGGTATCCGCGTCCGTGTCTGTGTCGACGTCGCCATCCGTCGTCGTGGCGGTGTCGGCCGTATCTGTGGTTTCAACCTTGCCTTCACACCCGAGGACACACGCCATCATGGCCGCCAGGGAAATCATACGCACGCTCGCCTCCAGTCCTCGAGTCCACTCGGCGACATCCTATCCGGTCGATCTCTCATTGTTTTTCCAACCTTCTCCGCGCGACCGGCATCCAAGGGTCGAGTACGGACGGATGGCATGCTCGCGTCGATGCACAAAGCACCCACTACACAGCCCGAGCTGATCGGGCGAGCCCGAAACGGGGACATGTCGGCGTTCGAGCAGCTTTATCGCAGCCACGTCGACAGGATCCGAGCCCTCTGTGTGCGTCTCACGGCGGATACGGCCCTGGGCGACGAGTTGTGCCAGCGGACCTTTGTGCGAGCGTGGCAGCAGCTGCACACCTTCCGCGGAGACAGCGCCTGGGGAACCTGGCTGCACCGGATCGCGGTGACTCAGATGCTCATGGAGCAGCGCAGCGCCAGCCGTCGTGGCCGCGTCCTCGACCTGGCGCCGCCGACCGCAAAAACAACCCCCGAAGGCGCGCTTCTCGACCTGGAGAGAGCCATGACCCGCCTGCCGGATCGCGCTCGCGCGGTCTTTGTCCTGCACGACGTGGAGGGCTATCGCCACTCCGAGGTTGCCGACCTTCTCGGCGTCACCGTAGGCACCAGCAAAGCGCAGCTGCACCGAGCCCGACGGCTGCTGCGCGAGGAGCTGAACCGATGAAACACTGCATCGAATTGCTCGACGACTACATCGACGGAGAGCTCTCCGATCTGGAGGCCTCCGCGGTCGACGAACACCTCGCGAGCTGCCCGGACTGTGCAGCAGAGCACCAGGCCTTGGTCGCCCTCGTCGCACTGGCTGGTCGGCTCCCCGACGGCATGTCTGGCGAGGACCGCTGGCCAGAAGTCGCCGAGCAGCTCCGTAATCGGCCTGCATCCCGCCGCATTTCCCCGCTCGCAGTCGGCTTGGCTGCCGCCGCTCTCCTGGCCATAGGGGTCGGTCTCGCCACCTGGCCCTCGGCACCGACCGTCGTCGAACCCGCGCCCCACGAGCGCACAGAGCCCGATGTCGTCGCCGACCTGCAAGCACTGGTCACCGAGCTGGAAGCACTGGTCGCAGCGCGGGATCTGGACCCCGAAGTCGCCGCCCAGATCGCCGACAACCTGCGCACCATCGACGACGCGATCGCCGAGATCGAGGCGGCCCTGGCCGATCATCCCCACGACCCGCAGCTCACTCGATCCCTGGCGCGCGCCTACCAGCACAAGATCGGCGTGCTCTCACTCGTGGCGAGGAGCTGACCATGCTGTGGTTCATCCTGCCCGCACTGGCCGCCACCCCCGTCGAGCGCGTCGACATCGAGCTCACGTGCGGCACGGTCGAGGTCGAAGGGGCATCCGCCCTCGAGATCTCCGGAGACGTCGCCGTCGAGGGCGACGAGCGAATCCGCGTCCGCTCCACCGCCGTCTGCCCCACCGTCTCGATTCGCATGCCCCGCGAGGCGAGGCTGTCATTTGGCACGATCTCCGCCAACTTGCAGGTCTCGGGACTCTCTGGCCGCCTCGACTTCGACTCGGTCTCGGGAGCCCTCCGCGTGCATTCGCACAAACATGCCCCCACCCGGATCGATGCCCACTCCGTCTCGGGAGATCTACACGTTCACAGCGGCAAGCACGGCGACGTCGAGGTGACCTCGGTGAGCGGCAAGGTCGGGATCTGCGGCGGTCCGGTGCACTCGGTGGAGGCCTCTACGATGTCCGCCGAGGTGGTGATCGCAGTGTCGACAACGGCCGAGAGCCACATCGAAGCCGAGTCCCACAGCGCCCCCCTCACCGTCCGGATCGACCGCGCGCCGGGCCGCCTCGAGGCCGAGACCTTCGCCGGTCGCATCCTCAACACACTCACCGACGACAAGCCGCTCCAGGGCCTCGTAGGTGCCCAACTCGAGGTCGACCACAACCGCGGTCCAACCCTCGAACTCGAAACCTTCGCCGGCGAGATCCGGCTCCAACCACTCTCTGAGGAGTGCCCATGATCGCCCAGGTCCTCGTCCTGCTGTCCTCCACCTCCCAAGCCGACTCTCACTCCTGGGGAGCCGACGTCAAAAGCCTCCAGATCGAAAACGGCGCTGGGGACATCGAGATCTCCGCAAGCGGAACCACCATCGAGGTGCAGACCGAGCTACAGGAGGGAGACTGCATCGTCGAGTTTGGCGATAGTGGTGGTGCATCCGTCAAAATCCGCCCGGTGAAGAAGAGGGGTGAGTGCTCCATGGACGTGCACGTGACCCTGCCTGCCGACACCAAGCTGACGCTGGAGCTCGGCGCCGGGGACGTGGAGATCGACGGCCTGCGCGGATCGGCTATCATCCAAGTCGGAGCGGGAGATCTCGAGCTCGACGTCGGCGCCCTGAAGGCAGATGTGGGAGCCGGCGATGTGGAGGGCACGGTAGTCGGAGCTGCGGCGGTGCAGGTCGGCGCCGGCAATGTCGACCTCGACGGGCTCTCCCACCCCATCGAGGTGGTCTTGGGCGCCGGCGGCGTCGAGCTCTCCTTCGACAAAGCTCCCGAGGGGCTCATCGAGGTCGCAGCCGGGGTGGGCAGCGTCGAGATCGATCTGCCCGACGACACCGTCATCGACTCCGATCTGCCGAAGTCGAGCCGCAACGAGCTGAAGACCAACAAGGGCGCCGCCACCCGCGTCGACATCGCGGCGGGACTGGGACACGTTCGCGTCGAGTAGCGTTATCCTCCCGGCGATGTGGTCCTACCTACAACGTCGCAACCAACGCCGGCTGGCCCACCAGGTCCTCGTCGGCAGGAGTCGGTCCGATCGATTCGAGGACGGTCGCTTCGACGCCGCGGACGTCGACCAACTCCTCAAGCGCGCCGAAGCGATTGTCGAAGAGCTGACCGCCACGGTGCCTCGGGAGCCAACCATCGGCGCGCGCCTGATGATGAGGTCGGCAGTGCTCACCCTCGCGACGTACCGAGCCGTCCGAGAGTTCGGCGTTGACCGACCGTATGCCGTGGAGCTCTGCACGGATCTCATGTGGAAGGCATACAAACAGCAGGTCACCATCCCCCGCCTCATCGGCCGCCTCTGGTCCCGGGATCCGCGCGTGCAGATGGACGTGATTCAGGGGCTCTTCCTGCGCTATTCCCTGGCTTCTCCCGGCTATGACTGCAAGATGGTCGGCGAGGGAAGCTCGTCCTATGACATCCGGCGGTGCCCGGTGAACGACTGGTTCGCCACCCAGAGCGAAGAGGAGATGGACTTCTTCCGAAAGTCCTGGTGCACCCTGGACTGGCCGCTGGCCGAGCACCTCGTCGAGGGAGGCTGCTACGAGCGAACGACCACGCTGTCCCACGGCGGCGACGCCTGCGACATGAGGTGGGGCGCCTCAGACACCTGACGCTCGCGGACCGAGCTTCGTCCGCAGGGCTTGGGCCTTCGCGAACCGGCGGTCGCTCAGGTAGGTCTCGTTCGCCGACATCGCCTCGAGGTAGTCCGCCACTGCGTTTACGCGCTCGAAAGCGTTGTGCTCGTTGGCGGTCAGCAGAGCGAAGACCGCACCTGCGGGCAGGGAATCCAGGGTCTCGACGCCGAGCCCACAGAGGGACTGGAGGGCGGCGTCCACGTCGAACTCCTGGGCGTCTTCGTCCTGGATGCCGGCGAGCCCATTCACGAACATGCGGATCTGTCGGAGCAGGTAGTCATCTTGGTACATGCAGCGAAGCTGTCCACCGCGTCTGTGTCCGTCAAGGCCGCGTTAGAAGACATCGATGGTCTCTTCTCTGTTCGCGCTGTCTGTCTCCGCGCTCGCGACGCAGGTGGAGATCGGCGCGTCGGCCGACAACACCTTGATCGAGGTTCCCGACACGAACAGCAACGGCGTCGGCCCGGTCTTCTATGTGGGCGGAACAAACGAAAATGGCATTCGGAGGGGCCTTGTTCGCTTCGATGTCGCAGGCGGAGTCCCGGCGGGCGCGACCATCGACACCGTGCGTCTCGAGGTGGAGTGTGTGCAGCTCTCCGGCATGTTCACCACAGCGGTCCTGACACTGCACAACGCGCTGGAGGACTGGGGCGAGGGGTTCTCCTACGCGACTGGCGGTACTGGTGACCTCGCCCAGGTCAACGACGCCACCTGGCACTGTGCGCGCCACGACGGCGGAGGAGGCTGTCTGATCCCTTGGTCGAGCCCGGGAGGGGACTACGGGGTTGGTTCGGACAGAGCCATCCTGGTCACGCAGGTCTTGGGGCCCTATGTGTTCGACACGAGCGCTGCCATGGTAGCGCGGGTCCAGGGATGGCTCGACAACCCGGCCACCAACTACGGCTGGGTGGTGATCTCCGACACGGAGGCCATCCCGCAGACGACGGCGCACTTCCAGACCAAAGAGGGCGGTATGTATGGTCCCAAGCTGGTAATCGACTATACGGATGCCGACACTGACACCGATGCCGACTCCGACACCGACACCGATGCCGACACGGATACTGACGCCGACACCGACACCGACGCCGACACCGACGCCGATACCGACACGACGCCGACGGACACCGAACCTGCCGGAGGCGCCGGCGCCGGCCCCCACAATCGCGGCGGCGGCGAATGCGGGTGCGCGGAAGTGAGCGGTGCTGCGACCTGGCCTTGGATGGTCGCGCTGGTGCTCGTCATTGCGACTGGGTTGAAACGCGTTCGCTGACGAGGCACCTCCTGGAGCTGACGCCGATCGTGGACACCGCGTCCAGATCGGCGACAGATCAGGCCTACAATCGACACATTCCCCAGGATCAACCGTCGCTGCCCGGTGGCCCGGTCGTTGCACTCTCATGAGGTAGCGAGGTTGGAAATGGGCGAAGCACTCCGAATCGGCGAAGACCAAGACACCATCAGCGGCCGCCTCGGTCGCCGCATGATCGGGGGCGCCGCCTTCCGCGCCATGGCCAAGCTCATCCGGAGTCGCGAGGGTCGGCACCACGCCCGTCGACTGCCCGGGATCCTCGCAAACATCGCCCGCAACTGGCGACGCGGCCTGTCCGAAGAAGACGTCGCTGCGCCGCTCCTGGCCGCGATCAGCGTCACCGAGCGCTGCAACCTGAAGTGCGTGGGATGTTTTGCCCGCGACATCATCGGCCCGCGGGAGATCGAAGAGTCGGTGCTCCGGCAGCGGATCGAGGAGTTCCTGGCCAAGGGAACCCGGCTGTTCGTGATCATCGGCGGCGAGCCCTTCGCCTATCGCCCCGGAATCGTCAGGGTGTTGGCCGACTATCCAAAGGCAGTCTTCTTCGTCTATACCAACGCGACGCTGATCGACGACACCCAGATCCAGGCACTGCAGAACGCTCCCAACGTGCAGGCCATGCTCTCCATCGAGGGCGCCGAGCAGCTCACCGACAGCCGCCGCGGCCGCGGTGTGTACGCCAAGGTCATGGACACACATCGCCGACTGTGCGCGGGCGGCGTCATGCACGGCCTGTCCTTCACGGTGACGCGGGCGAACATCGAGACCGTCTCCGATCCGGCCTTCCTCGCCAGCTTCGACCGACGTCACCTGGCGTTCGTGCACTACCTGCAGCTCATGGGAGCCGGCTGCGCAGATACCCGCGCCCTCGCCGCGACCGACAGCCAAAAGCGCGCCCACGACCGTCGCATTGCCGCACTGCGCCGAACCGCCGACTTTGCGATCACCAACGTGCCCGACGACGAGATTGCTGTGTGGGGAAGGTGCGGAGCCGGGGGACGCGGGCTGCTTCACATCCTGCCCGATGGCCAGGTTCAGTCCTGCATCTTCGGCCACACCAACGTGCTCGACGGCACCGGCAAGACCCTCGACAACGTGCTCTTCGACCCGAGAATGGTCGAAGTCCGCCAGTCGGCCGGCTGCTCCGCGGAGTGTGGATGCGAAGCCAGGGCCTGTCCCGCGGCGTAGACTCATGGGATGGAGGAGCTGATGTCTCCCCGCTGGCTGACTGCCCAGGCCCTGCTGCTACTCGCTCTGGTGGCGACCGTTTGCATCACGTATGGCGGCTGGGGTTGGCAGCACGAGACCTGGCGGGCACCCCTCGACTACCCAGGTCGCGGGGACGGTGCCTCTCTCGATCTGGAGGACTTCACCCCGGCCGAGGTGTGCGGAGCCTGTCACAAACAGCACTATGAGGAGTGGAAGGGCTCGGCGATGGGCAACTCTCTGAAAAACGCCGAGCCGATGATCGAGCTCTTCGAAACCGGCCTGGACCTGCGCGGTGCTCCCGCCGAGGACGTCGAGTTCTGCCTGGAGTGCCACGCTCCCCTCGCGCTGGTAGGGACACTGGACCTCGACCGGAAGCGGCCTCTGAGCAGAGAAGGCGTGACCTGCGACGTCTGTCACACCGTCACTGCCGTGCACGCAGGTCCGACCCCCGCTGAGATCACCTGGGATCCCAAGGGTCCACGCCGCGGGCCGCTCTCCGCCGACGAGGCGATCTCGGCCTTCCACGAGACGGCCCAGTCGCCGCTCTTCGCCAACTCGGAGCTCTGCGCCGGCTGCCACCTCTCGAGCTGGCCGTCTACCGGCGTGCCCCTCGACTTCACCTGGCAGGAGTGGGCTGACAGCCCGTGGCCACAGCGTGGTTATGGATGTGCGAGCTGCCATATGGCGACGTACCAGGGCAGTTCCGCCCCCGATGCCCCCGAGCGCACCCTGCATCGCCACGACTTCCCCGGCGGCGGCGACCCAGCGCTGGTCCGGAGCGCGGCGCAGATCGAGGTGAAGGCCGTCGACGAAGAGGTCGTGGTGACGGTGGTGAACAACGGGACGGGACACGCACTTCCCACGGGAAACGGCAGCTATCCCGTGGTGATCCTCACACTCAGAGCCCTCGACGAAGCGGGGACCGAGGTGTACGTCGACACCCGGGAATACGGGCTCACCTTCGTCGACGGTCGCGGAGTACCCACCACCGACCCAACGGTGGCCGTCGAGGTTGCCTCCGACACCACACTACAGCCTATGAAACCTCGTTTTGAGCGATTCGAGGTCCCGAAGACGGCGGTGAGAGTCGAGGCGGAGCTGGTTCATCACCGCTACCATCCGCGGATCCACGACCAGCAGGCGATGCAGCTCGAGTACGGCCGGCGCTATCTGAGTCAGGGCATCCAGCTGCACAAGCTACCCGAGCATCTGGGCACGATGAAAGCCAGGATGGCGCGGATCCGATCCCTACCTCCCCTGCCCATCGACGAGGCCTCACTCGACCTGTGACTCCCCTCGCCTCACGACTGGAGCCAGCGCGTCAACGGCCGCAGCGCGTGCTTCCAGCTCAGCTTTGGCTTCTCTCGAGCTCCTGATCATGCTCCTGAGAGGACCGTCGAGCACGCTCTCCGCGGCCCCGGGGTGCAGGAAACGACGGCTCGTCCACCGCTCTCCGCTGCGGAGGACCACCGACATTCGCCCCCCGTCCCAGCGGACCTCGAGCACATCCACCGCATCAAAACGGCGGCCGCGTACCGTGACACTGTGGGCGTCGACCTCGACCTGAATGGATCGGCCAAAATAGGCGTTCACCGCGGCAATGACGAGCAGCAGGACCAAGACTCCCGCAACCGCCAGGAGACGAGTGTTGCGCTCCTCGACGAACGCATCCCGGGCCGCCGCCCGCTCCTTCCACGCCTCCAGTTCTGCGGCGTATTCGTAGACCATCGTCTCTTGCCAGTCAGCCCACAACGTCGCTGTAATGCCGGCATAGGCGAGGGAGAGTTCCTCGGCCTCGGCGGAGATTCGCCGGCCCTCCTCGCTGGTCCAGCTGATCCCGCGGCGCACGCCGTCGACCGTGAAACCGTTCGCCCGGCTGACCCGATGATCGAAGCGTCCGAAGACGGCGATGATCTGGCCCAGGCTCTCCTGGTCCGCCTCGTCGAGCAGTGTGGACTCCCCGCCGTAGGGCTCTGGGAGCTCGGGCCACTGGGACATCGCGTCTCGGAGCGGCATCTCCATCTTCGCTGGGGAGGGAAGTCCGCGCACCTTGGGCGGGGCGGCGTACCAGCAGGCGTCCGGCTCGTGGGGCTGACAGTTCAGGGCTGGGCTGCGCTCCGGACGGTCGCCTGGAACCGGAGGACCGGTCAGCCAGAGAAAGCAGCCCACCACGATACTCCCCGCCGCGATCAGCCAAAAGACGCGGTGAAGAGGCGGCCGGCCCTCAAAAGTCAGGTCTACCCGGTCCAAGGTATTGCCATCTCACGAGTCTACTAGCTGCGCGCCCCGAGTGAGGTGCGCAGCGTCAGGTGAGCCGAAGGTGCGCTGGTGATGGGAGGGCCTGCGAGCTGCACCAGCGGCACTTCCGCATCCATCGCCAGGGAGGTCCGCTCCGAGACCCGCCCGGAGATGCCCAGCCGCTGAGAGAAGCACAACACCGTTGGAAACCCGCTAGTCGTGATCGCCATCGGACCCGACCCGGTGTGGATCCAGGTGCCGCCACCGATTCGAAGCTCGGCCACGCCGTATAGACGCGTGTCGAGGCCGGGCATATCGGTGCCGCCGATCCAGTCCGTGGACAGCCGCCCGCCGAGCCCGAGTCGACCGACCGTGCCACCGGTTCGGACCGCGACGCCCAACGCTGGAGCCCACCCAGGCGCGGTGTTGCGGCCGCCAGCCCAGGCCTCGGTTGCCAGTCCTTTTGCAGGTGCAAGCTCGAAGTTCGCGGCCGCGGCTCTCCGCCAGCCCAGCGCTCCACCAACCCTCGCAGCGGAAGCCTGGTCGGAGATCTGGCCCCAGCTCTCCTCGGCCTGCGCGGTCGAGAGAACCAGGAGTGCCAGGAGCGCGCCAGTCATCGATCTGCCCGGAACACCACCGTCACAGAGTCGGTGGCAAAACGCCCTTCTTCGTCGATGATCTCGATGTCGATGAGGCCGGCGTGGCCCTCGATGTCCGCGGAGTCGTCGATGTCGAGGATGGCGAGTAGCCCCACCGCTTCCAGGGTGCAGCGGCCCTCGGTCTCTGCCAGCCGAACCGGGTCGACGCCGACAGTGAGGAGACGGTTGGTCTCGAGATCGGTCACCTCGATGGAGAGGTCGGCGATCGGCGCCATTGCATCTGGACGAACCGAATAGTAGACGTGGTATCCGCCCTGGGGACCATGCACGACATCGATGGTGTCGGTCTCGTCGAGGGCCTCGAAACCCTGCCAGCCGGTGCCGAGCTCCACCGACGCGTCGGTCTCGAAGCAAGTGTCGTCGAGCTCTGGCAGCGGTGCGCAAGCGGTGGCGATCAGGAGGCAGGCGACGATGCGGGTCATGACAACTCCAGGGCTACCTGCGTGTTTTGCACACTGCGTGCCAGCCTTGAGATCGGATGAAACCACCATATGGAGCGACAGCGTGGGAAGGGTGTCCACGATTGTGTACAGGCCCGCATCGACCGTGGACAGGCCCGCGGACCGAGGATGCGCCATACTCTGTCGATGGTCCTCCTCCTCCTCGCTCTTGGCACCCTCCTCCTGGGCAGCGGCTGCCGACCCGACGACCCCAGCACCGCGACGACTCCGGAGCCGACAGGCGCGACAACCGAGTTCCCCGAGCCGCCCGATATCGTGCGTATCACCGAGATTATGTATCATCCCGTCCTGGAGGAGGGCTACGACGACCACCACGAGTTCCTGGAGCTCCACAACCCCGGCGTCACCCCCCTGAACCTCGAGGGCTGGTCCGTAAAGGGCGTCGGCTATGACTTTGGCCCCGGCGTCACCCTCGATCCTGGCGGATTCCTGGTACTGGCCAAGGATCCCGAGGCCCTACTCGCGGTCCCGCTCTACGGGCTGAGCCCCGAGCAGGTCGTCGGCCCCTACGACGGTCAGCTCGACAACGGCGGCGAGACGCTGCAGGTGGTCCGTGCCGACGACTCGGTCTCCGACGAGGTCGAGTACAGCGACTCGTTCCCGTGGCCCATCGGCGCGGACGCCCTCGGTGCCGGAGAATCCTGGCTCCCAGACTCACTTCTCCCCCTCGACAGTCACCGGTACGCCGGCATTTCCCTGGAGCGAGTGAGCCTGTGGACCGACGGAACCGAGCCCGCGAACTGGGTGGCCTCCGAGATCGACGCCCCCTCCCCTGGCGCAGCATTCGCCGGCCTCACAGAGACGCCCGCCCCCATCGTCGAGGCCCACAGCGTCACCGACGACACGCTCGAGCTCACCTTCTCGGGCTTCGGAACCCTCGCCGACGTCCAGGTGGAGTACTTCGTCGACGACGTGAGAGCGGTGGGAGAACCCACGGAGTTGCTGGCAATCGCGGACGCCGATCTCGAGGATCGACAGGTCGTGGTCGCCCTGCCCAACCAGCCCCCCGAGTCCATCGTTCGCTACCGCATCCTCGGCGACACCGGCTCGGGAAGCCAGGTCATCTCGCCTCGCCCGTCCGATCCATTCCCCTACCACTCGACCTTCGTCGATCCGGGAATTGTCGCCTCGAGCCGCCTGTATCAGCTGTACCTGGCGCCAGTCGACTGGACGACGATGTGGACGAACCTCGACGATGGCCGCGAGGTGGGCTGCGACGCCTCGCCGACCTGGAACCTCAAGGTGCCCGGCGTCTTTGTGTTCGAAGGCCGGGTCTACGACGTGCACGTCCGCTATCAGGGAAGCCGCTACAACCGGAGGGTTGGCGCCGCACTCGGGGACTGGCCCTTCCCGGGACCGACGGAGCCCGCACCCCTCACCGGTCTCTCCATCCGCGTAGGCTTCCCTCGATATGACCGCTTCGAGGGCCGTAAAGCCATCGGATTGAACAAACTGACCCAGGGATGTCCGGGCCTCACCGCGGGAGTGGGCTTCGAACTCTTCCGCCAAGCGGGCCTGCCAGCGTCGACCACCCGCTACATCCGCCTCCACATCAACGGCGGATATTACCGCTACATGATGGAGATCGAGCGACCAGGTGAGGAGATGATGGCCGCCTGGCACGAAGCCGACTCCCTCGCCCAGGGCCTCCCCGACGTCGAACCGGTGGGTCACCTCTACAAGTCGGTCGGTCTCACCGGAGACGAAGGTCCCTTCGGCTGGGGAGACGGGCGCCCACTCTTCGATTCCTGCGGCCACACCGCCTACGACCGCTACACCTACACCTATGACCGCAAGACCTTCACATGGGAGAGCCACGATCCGCTCATCGAGATGATCGAGGATCTGGACGCCTTTCGAGCGCCCGATGGAACTCTCGATCTGGTCGGAACCCGCACCTATCTAGAGGCGAACTTCGACGTAGAGCTCATGCTCGACCACCTCGCGGTCATGAACTGGAGCGTGCCCTTCGACGACTACTTCCAGAATCACTTCCTGTACCAGCGGCGCTCCGACGGCCTGTGGATGATGGTGGCCTGGGACGTCGATCGGAACTTCGGTGAGTGGGCGAACTCGAGCGGTGGCGGTGCCCAGGCGTCGATCTTCGGCGGGCGAAACGGCACTCTCATCGGGGGCATAGACGCCAACCGAAGTGGCTGGTGGAACCGGATCAAGGACAGTTTCCTGCAGGCCTATGAGCAGGAGTTCATCGTACGGATCAAGGACCACAACGAGGGTGTGCTGCATCCCGACAACGTCGCGTTGATCCTCGCCGATGTCGTGGCGACCTATGACGCAACCGAAGCGGCCGCCGCTGCAAGCGCACCGATCTGCGACATGCCGAGCGAGGCTGCAGCGTTCCAAGCCTTCGCGGATGCGCGCTACGACTACATCCGCAACACCGACGCCGCCGGCCTCGTGCACTGGTGATGTGAACGACCGACTCTGCCCAGAGCGCCGCTAGACTCCCGTTGACGCTTCGCCCTCCGGCGGTCCGGCAGCGAAGGATGGGCCGCATTGATCCAAAATACTCACGGTGGCATCCTTCGCTGCAGGCCTCCGGGCTGCGCTCCCAGTACTCATCGCAGAAATCGCTATCGCTTCTTCCGCCGATGAGTACTAGTCTCTGCGAATGCGAATATCTCTGCTCCTAGCCCTGCTTGTCTCGACAACCGCCGTCGCCAAGCCCAAGGCCGACAAGCCCGGCAAGACCAAGCCCACCAAGATCAACGCCGACGACGTGCCCTTCGACAAGCGCGACGACGCCACCCAGATCGAGACCCCCGAGGACTGGCTCCACCTCGACCTGCCGATGGGCGGCACAGATGCACGGGCAAACGCCAGCCTTGCTACGTCCGACGGCAGCGTGTGGATCGCCGGCAGCACGTTGAAGATGATGCAGTATCAGTGGTTGCTGCACGTTCCTGCGGTGGGCAACGCCAGTCACAAGATCCTCGATCCCGGGCGGATCATGGAGATCACCGACGACGGCGCTGGCGGTGCTTCGGCGGTGGGAGCCCTGGGTGCACCGGACGACCGTGGCTGGTTTGGCAGCTTGAATGCCTATGGTGAAGGAACCTCCAAGCAGACCTACCTCAGCGCCGGTCTGGGGGTGCTCGGCGACATCTCCAGGAAAGGCAAGGTCGTGATGATGGCGGGTCAGCGCGGCACCGAGACGGGTGAGAACACCGCCGGCTGGCTGATCTCCGCCCAGGGCTCGGGCTCGGAGAACTGGAGCAAGTCCTATGGCGGAGACGGCACCCACGCCCTCCACTGGACCGAGCCCCTCGAAGACGGCGGAGCGGTGTCCATCGGCCGCTGGCACGGTCCCGGCTCATCGGGCGATCAAGCTTGGTATCTGCGTGTCGATGAAGCCGGTGAGGTCGTGGTCGATCAGCGCTGGGACACCGGCGGCTGGAGCCATCTCGGCACCGCCGTCTTGCACGGCACCGGAGACGTGATCGCCGCAGGCCTGGCATCCGGCAGCCGCTACGGCCAAGAGGACGGAGAAGCCACGCTCCGAGTGCTCCGCATCGCCGACGACGGGGTCACGGTGTGGGAGCGGGCCGAGCGCCACGACGTCTCCGATGTGTCCGCCGCCATCCCCTGGCGCGGGGGCATGGCCCTGTGTGTGAAGACCGGCGAGATGAGCTCGATTGGACGCCGGACCTGGCTCGTTCAGGTCACGCGAGAAGGCAAGCTCACCTGGACCGATCTGCTCTTGCCCGTCGACATCGAGCTGGCGCAGGTGCACGCGGTGGACGACTCCTCGATGGGGCTACTCGCGGTGGCTTCTGGGGAGGAAGGGGTTCGCTGGCTGCACAAGACGCTGGACGACTTTCCGCCTCCGGAGTGAGTCAGCCGGCCCAAGACGCCACGAGCTCCCCGACAGCCTGCTCATTCTCCGAACTGTAGTCGAGGTAGTGCACCTGAAAGGTCAGGTTTCCGACGATGCCCTTGAGGACGAACCGCCGCCTCACCGTCACCCGAAAGAAGGGGCGAGGCAGGTTGGGGAGGTGGAGCAGCACTCCGGCGGGAGCCACGTGATCTACGAAGCCAGGCGGGATGGCCTGGTCGACCCGGTACTCCTTGACTGCGGTGCCGTCGAGGCACTTCTTGAGGTGCTTGCTCGTGAGGATCTCCATCAGATCGCCAGATCCGCGAGGGCGCCGAGGAGCGTATCCACGTCTGCCTCTGTGGACAGGGCCGACAGACTCGCGCGGACGGTGCCACGGGGCCACGTGCCCAGAGCTCGGTGCACGAGTGGCGCACAGTGCAGTCCGGCCCGCACCTGGATGTCGAAGGACTCGGCCAGCACATAGGCCAGCTCGGTGGGCTCCCAAGGAGCCAGGTCGAAGCTCACCACCCCGGCGTGCCCACCTCCTTCGAGCCAGACGCTTGCGCCCAGATCTCGCAGCCCTGCCCCGAGGCGGATCGCCAGGCGGCTCTTGTGCTCCCCAGCCCACTGGACGCCTCGCTCACCCAGCCAAGACACCGCCGCAGCCAAGCCAGCCAGGCCCGGGCGGTTCGGGGTGCCCGCCTCGTAGCGCAGGGGCATCTGCGTTGGCATGCCCTCCAGGGCGCTGTGGATGCCGGTGCCCCCTACCTTCCACGGGAGCGGCCTGACTTGCGATCCCAGTACCAGGCCGCCAGTTCCCTGGGGTCCGAGCAGGGCCTTGTGGCCTGTGAACGCCACTGCTGCGAGGGGCAGGCCGGCGACGGGCACCTCGATGCTGCCGAGGCTCTGGGCAGCGTCCACCAGCAGGGGGATCCCCTTCTTTTGGCACTGATCATAGACCGAGGACAGGTCCTGGACCCAACCGGTGACGTTCGAGACATGGCCCACAACCACCAGGTCCGCGCCCTCCAGAGCCGTGGGCAGCTGCTCCAGGAGGCGGCGGTGAGGGACGATCCGCACCTCTGCCCCCCGCTCCCGCTGCAGATACAGCGGACGCAGCACGGCGTTGTGCTCTAGATCGGTGGTCACGGCCACTCCCCCGGAAGGGAGCAGACCGTGCAGCGCCAGGTTCAGGGACTCGGTGGCGCCGCTGGTGAAGACGATGCCCTCGCCGGTGTCGAGACCGAGCAGACCCACCAGCGCGTCGCGACAACGCTGCTCGCTGCTGGTGCGAGTGACCTGCTGCCTGTACGGATCCTCAGGAGGCTCCCGCAAGCAGCAGACCATGGCCTCCTCCACCGCAGCCGGCTTGGGCCAGGACGTCGCAGCGTTGTTGAGGTAGACCACAGCCAGCCTCCGGACTTGACCTACATCTTGGTGACCACGAACTCGCCGAAGTTGTCCCCCGACTCCATGCCCTTGGTCTGGATACACGAGAAAGTGTCCATTCCCCCGGGATAGGGCTCGGCGTAGGCAAGCTCGAAGAAGGCCGAGCTCACACCCCTGATCATGAAGGCGCGCAGGTCGCCGGGGCTTCCATCGGCCTCGTAGTAGTCAAAGGCTCGCACGACCATGCGCTCGCCGGGCTTGATCTGGACGATGCCCGACTTTGCCCAGCCCCACGCCGTGAAGACGCCATAGGCACCGCGAAGCACGTCCTTTGCCCCCTGAGTGACCATGGGCATGACCACCGCCTGGAACTCGTCGGAGGTGATGATTCCATAGCCGGTGTGGTAGCCGCACTCATAGGCGCAGCGCACCAAGCCCTCTTCGGCCTCACTCGCCTTGCCCTTGGTCTTGGCAACCGCCATCAGGCGCTCGGCAAAGTTGTTCCAGAAGGTCGCAGGCAGCTGGTTCACCAGCACGTTGAAGCCCGGGATGAGCCCGTCCTCGTCTCCGGTGATGGAGATGTCGGCGAGGCCTTTGACGACCTCCTCTCTCTTGACAGTCATGTCGTCTCCTCTACCGAAGGGTGAGCTGGATGGTGCCGGTCTCGGCGCCCATGGCGATGCTGGATTCCTCCACAGCCTGGTAGGCGTGTGGCGGCTTGTTGAAGGCGGCACAGAACGCGGCCACCAGGTATCCTCGGTTGAAGTACCCGATGGGCTCGGTGGACTTGCCGATCTTGTTGACCCAGCCCTGGTCCACATGAGAGCGCTCGAGGGTGGCGGTTCCACCCTTCTCGGTGCCCACGATCTTGACCTTGCCGAGTCCCATGACCGAGAAATACTGCTCGGCCACGGCCAGACGATCCGCTGTCGAAGACACCGCGTTGTCGCGGATGTAGTCGTCGAACATGGGTCGAACGGCGTCCTCGATGGACTCCTCGAGGATTTGGGTCCCTCCCAGATGCTCGTGCTCCTTGGCGAGCTGCGTGGTGAGACTCATGTAGTGGTGGCAATGCAGGACCGTCAGCGTACCGTTGAGGTAGTGCCGATAGGTCTTGTCATCGAAGCTGGCTTTGACCTGAAGCTCCATGTCAACTCCCGTGACGTGTGGCTAGAAGAACGGGGCGAGGAGGGGGGTGAGCTTCTTGGTGTAGAAGCGGACCACGCCCAGCGCATTGGCATCCGAGCAGATGACGGCGAGGACGACGTCCTCACCAACGGGCTCGGAGACCACGAGGTTGCGCTCGAACTCGAGGACGAGGCGGTTGAGGCGGTTGAGCCCGAGCTCGTCACCCATGCGATCGACACCGACGAGCATCTCGCACACAGAGGCGCCGAGCGCATCGGTGTCGTGGGGCATGAGGCCTGCGTATTCGATGACGAACCCGTCGCGGGCGACCGCGGCGACTGCGTCCACGCTGCGAATCTCGAGGAACAATTTGAGGACATCGGTGATGCTCTCGGCAGCTACCGGCTGCGCCGCGGATCGTGGGGACATGTTCACTCCTTGTTGGTAGTTTTAGCTATTGGGCCTGCGTGACAGGACCGAAGCGAGGCGAGTATCAAGAGGCGCCAGAATGGAGAAATCCATCTGGCCCAAGCGGAAAACGGCGAGCTTGCCCTCAGTACCAGAGACCAGGATCTGACGGAGTTTTCCCAACTCCAGCCCCGATGCAGCGGCCTCGCCGGTGGCCAGACAATCATAGGACAGGGCGGCGGTGGGCTCGGCTAGATCCGGCGGGCCAAAGGACGTGACCGACACGCCGGCGTCCCCAACCACGCAAGCGCGCACCTGCTCGTGGGCTTCGATGTTCTGGGCGGTATGCAGCAGCTGGGTGAGAAAGGCCTTCGACAGCTCCCAGTCGTCATACGAGTCGCCGTGTACATCGCTCTCGCTGGCCGCGATCAGGTTGTCGAGCAGGAGGAGCTGGTCCCTGAGCCAGTGGGCGGCCCGGGGCGTGGAGCTTGGTGTGACACTCATGGCGTGGTCCCTCGTGCACAGGTGACGGTGACTCGGCGGTTCAGGCGACGCTGGTCTTCGCTCGAGTTGGGCGCGATTGGCTTGTCGCTGCCCGCAGTTTTGATGGACACCCGCGCCAGGGCGATGCCCCCGGCTACCAGGTGGTCGCGCGCGCCCTCTGCGCGCGCCAGGCCGATGAGCCTGTTGGTCTCGGCGTCGCCCAGAGAGCAGGTGTGCCCAGTGAGAACGATGTTCCCGGGGCAGGCCTCGATGGACTTCAAGAGCGTGCGCCAGTCTGCGCTCGAGGTGACGTCGCCGGTGTAGTCATCCTTGCCGAACGACAGCGCCAAGATCTGACCCGGCTGGACGGACTCGCTCGTGGGCTGGGCTGGAGCCTCACGCGGGGCTGGCTTCTCAGGAACGGCGGAGGGCTCTCGTTCGGCCGGTGCGTCACCATCGGGCAGGGCCGCCACGACGGCCACGGCATCACCATCGGCGGGTTCGGCCGGTGCCTCGTGCTTGGGCGAAGACTCAGACACCGTCGCGCTTCCCTGACTGAGCTGGCTCAAACCCAACCAGGACGCAGCCCCCAGCCCGAATACGGCCAGAATGCAGACAGCAACCAACAGGCCGACAGCAGCAAACACCGGCACCAAGGAGCGACGCTGGACCGGTGGCGGGGCGACAACAGCTGGCGGAGCTGGCGTCGGGGGAGTCGGGGGAGTCGGGGCCGCCGTGATGACTGGCGCGGCGACAACGGCTGGCGGAGCTGGGGGAGTCGGGGTCGCCGCGATGACCGGCGTGGCAGGAACGATCGGATCGGGAACGGGCTCCGCCGCAAGATGCAGCTGAGGATCCGGACCCACATCTGGTGCTGCAACGGACTGCTCGACCACCATGGGCGGAAGAACGAGCTCCTCGTCGACCAACAGCCCGTCGAGGGCGTCGAAGTCCAGGGTCAAGAACGACCTCCAAGGTCACGAGCGCAGCGGAAGCCGACATAGGGGAAGGCCCGTCGTGCTGGCAGGTTCGCTCGGGCAATGCCCTCAGGCTGCGCCCCGGGGTGGCGGAACGAGCCACCAAACACCCAGTGTTGGCCCGAAACCGCCGGCTCGGTCCACTCCCACACATTCCCGACGAGGTCCAGACAGCCCGAGGCAGAAACCCCCTTGGGCCGTGAGCCCACAACGGCAGGCATCGTCAAGCCCAGCTGTGGCCCGACGCAGTGCTCGGGCACCCACAGGTCTCCCCACGGAAAGCGCCGTTGATCGGGAGTTCTCGCGGCAGCCTGCCACTCGGCCTCAGTGGGTAGCCTGGCCCCACACCAGCTCGCATACGCCGCTGCTCCTGCGAAGGGAACACCCACCACCGGCGTGCGAGCCTCGCCAGAGGGCGCAATCCTGCCCCTCCAGTGAGAGGGTGCGTCGGCGCGCGGATTCTCACGTAAGAAAGCGGCGTACTGTTCTCCGGTGACGGGTAGCTCGCCCATGAGGAAGGACGCCACGCGACACACACCGCCGTCATAGGCGGACAACAGCTGGACCGCGGGGATCTGGACCATGTCCCTCGGAATGGCAACTTCGGTGGGAACATCGCGGTTCTGCTGCTGCCTCAGTGCCCTCCAGGCGGCCAGGCCGAGACCTGCACTGGCTTCGCGGCGCACCGGCTGGATCTCGGGGGGCTTGGGCGCTGGCGGGCCAACCACGCGTTCGGTTGTTTTCTCAGGTCCGAGGACCACCCAGCGCCCAGAGGGAAGGCGCATCGTCTTTGGGGCGGCGCTCTGCGGACGTCGCTCGGGGCGAGGTTTGGAGAGAATGGAGCGCTTGCGCTTTGTGGATGGAACGATGGGCTGCAACATCTCGGGGAGCTCTTCCGTCCTTGATGGAGCCTCCTCGGGAATCGGTGCCGAGACCTCCAGAGTGGGCGCCGACACCTCAGGAGTGGGCGCCAAGACCTCAGGGGTGGGCGGGATGTCTGGAGCGGGCGCCGAGACCTCAGGGGTCGGCGAGACGTCGGGAGCGGGCGCCGAGACCTCAGGGGTCGGCGAGACGTCGGGAGCGGGCGCCGAGACTTCAGGATCGGGCGCCGACACCCCAGGATCGGGCTCCCAGATCTCTGGAACAGGAGCCCAGTCCACTGGAGCGGGCGCCCAGGCCTCTTCTGGAGCCGCACCATCCTGGTCGGGAAGCAGCAGCACGCCCATGACCTCTTCGGAGAGACAGATCATGGGATCTGTGGGCATCTCATCATCAATCGGAAGCAGGGAGCGCTCCACTGGCATCGAGATCGGTTCCTCGTCGACACGAGTGAAGAGGGATGAAAGCCAGTTGGTCAGACTCATTGCGCGCATACCGCGCGGGGAAAGTATTGGTTCCCGACAACCCTTGCTCTTTCCATAAATGAAATATCACTCCGACCAGGGCCGCTTGGCCCCTAGACCTACGCCAAGACGCCCTCAAAGGGCAACTTTCGACGGGTGTCGATCATCTCGTAGAAACACTCCCGAACCGCATACACCAGGCGCCTAACGTGCAAGCCCCAGGTGGGCCAGCCATGTTGGGTACCGAATAAGACGACCATTTCTGCAATGCCAGCTTCGACCAATACCTACCGAGTATATTGCGCGCCCAACCCACACCCTGAAGTCCAGCAAAAGCGCGATCACCCTGCAGGACATTGCCGACCGGCCCATGGCCAAGTGACTCGCCCGCAGCTTGTCGAACCGCACTGCTGGCCCGGGCGTGGCAAAACCCGCAGCTGGAACTCTCCGGTCGCGAACTACCGGATCTGAGCCTCCCAAATTGCATTTTCCTTCCCCCAAGGCGCAATGATCTGCCCCTGAGGCAGACACGTGTATAGTGCCCACGGTCAAAGGAGGGTCCATGCGACCGATGGTTCTAGCGCTGATCCTGGCGGGCTGCGGCGGCAACAAAGGCCCCGCGGCGGACACCGCCACCACCGACCTCGACGGCGACGGTTTCCTGGAGCCAGACGACTGCGGTGAAGGCGATGCCGCAGTCAATCCAGACGCGACCGATACGGTGGGAGACGACATCGACCAGAACTGCGACGGCCTCGACGGCGTCGATCTGGACGGCGACGGATTCGCGTCCGAGCCGAGCGGCGGCGACGACTGTGACGACGCGGATGAGACCGTGAATCCCGACGCGCCAGAGATCCCCTACGACGCCATCGACCAGGACTGCGATGGAGCTGATCTGACGGATGTCGACGGTGACGGAGAGGACTCGGACCAGGTGGGAGGTCCCGACTGTGACGACGACGATCCCGCCATCCACAGTGGTGCCACGGACATTCCCTACGACGGCATCGATCAGGACTGCGACGGCTCAGATCTGCTCGATGCGGACGGCGACGGCTTCGACGCCGAGAGCATGGGCGGCGACGACTGCGATGACGCCGACCCCGGCATCAATCCGGAGGCCTCGGAGGTTCCGTACAATGGGATCGACGAGGACTGCGATGGCGCCGACCTCACCGATGTCGACGGAGACGGCTACGAGTCGGATCTGGTGGGCGGTCTGGACTGCAACGACATCCGAGCGGACACCTATCCCGGTGCTGTCGAGGTCCCGTACGACGGCATTGACCAGGACTGCGACGGAACGGACCTCACCGACGCGGACGGAGACGGCATCGATGCCCGAGTCGCCGGGGGCCTGGACTGCGACGACACCGATCCGCTGGTGTTCCCGGGGGCGCCGGACACGTGCTACGACGGCGTCGACTCCGACTGTGGCGGCGGATCGGACTACGACTGCGACGGCGACGGCATCGACGCCCAGGCCTTCGGCGGCGACGACTGCGACGACAACGATCCGCTGGTCGGGGGCGGCACGCTCGAGGCCATCGGCGACGGCATCGACGGGGACTGCCGGAACGACGGAGATCTCGCCCATATGTCATTTGGCGGGTTCACCTTTGACAATCCACGCCCGCCTCGGCTCGCAGCGACCACCGAACACTACATCCTGGCCAGTGCGGCCGACAGCTATGACATGGGTTTCGCGCAACCCGCAAACGTGGGTTTCGTCCTTGCTTTCAACCGAACTAGCGGCACCGACGCCGCCCCGATCGGATCGGCAAACCTCTGGCAGGGGGCGACCAATCCGCAGCCCCTGGGGCAAGCCGTCGATCTGATCACGGACGGAGACAACTACTGGGCCAGCACCACCTACACCCACAGCGCCACGAACTGGACCTATCTGGTCGCGCGCAGAGCGGAGTGGGACCCTGCCTTTCAGTCCTACATCATGAGAGAGATCGAATACTTTGGCACCCCCCTCACGCACCGCGGCACGAGCGTGGACGTGGTGATCGACTCCACTGGCGACCCGTGGGCTGTCGCTTGCGGGGTCGACACCCTGCACGCACTCAAAGGCATCGGCGTGATTCCAACGCCTGCCGATGCGCTGGGCCCTGGACCGGTCCTGCCCGCAGGCGTCCCGGGCGGAGTCTGTTTCTGGCAGGACGCTCCCGACCCGCTCTTCGCAGATCTTGGAGAGCTCGTGCTCTGTGAGACGGGCGTGGACTGCGCAAGCTACACCTTCGATCCCATCACCGAAGTCCTCGATGTGGACGCCGTGCATCCGTGGTCTGGCTCGACAATCGCCCACGCCGACTTCCGAGACGGTTGGCACAACGTGGTCTACACCGGCGGCGATGCGTGGGTGCTCGGTTTCGGATCCCACCAGATCTTCGGTGGGCACACCGTCCAATCAATGGACGCCGTCTGGTACGGCCCCGACCTCTATGCCGTCGCAGTGGTCACCGAAAACGGAGCTCCCGAGCTCGTCCTGAGCTACGGCGATCCGAACGTCTCCATGACCGAGGTGACGATGGACTTTGGGGATCCAGCCCGCCCGAACTTGGTGCTCACTGGCGCCGCGGTGATGGCAGACGCCGACCGGCTGGTCATCGCGATCTCCGCCGATGATCCGGGGCTTGTCAACGACGCCATTGGCTGGGTCTTCTACGCCCTGCCCTGACGCTTCGCGGCCGAGGCGCTAGGCGTCCGCGTCACCGTCCGCGATCTCGGGAGCGACGACCCCGCGAGCATGATCGGGGCCGTACAACATGATCACGAAGATCAACAGCGCCGACGGCACCGCGAACAGTGCGGTGATCACATAGAAACCCGCCCACCCCGCGGTCTCGGAGAGCGGACCCGAGGTCGTGGACGCCACCAGCTTGCAGAACAGCGAATATGCCGAGCTGAAGAGCGCGTACTGAGTGGCGGCATATTCTCGCTCCGTCAGCGACGACAAGTACGCCACGAACACCGTCCCGACGTACCCGGCAGCCAGGTTGTCGGCGACGATGACCACCAGCAGAAAGGCATCCGATGGCGTGTTCACCACCGCCGTGGCGTCGCCCGAGGCCGCAAGATCCAGACCCGGACCCGCGGCGAGGGCGAGGCTGGCAAAGGCGCCGTTTGTGAGCAGCGTGATCACGGCCCCGAACAGCAGTGCCGGCATGAGCCGGAAGCGCACCGCCACAAAGCCGCCGAGGAATCCGCCCGCCACGATGGGCCAGGGTCCGAACAGCCCGGTGATCACGCCCACCGTCTCCTTGGAGTAGCCGAGATCCGAGTAGAACGGGCTTGCCATGGTGCCCATCGTGAAGTCGCTCAGTCGGTACAGCCCCACCAGCAGCAGCACCGGCACCACCCAGCGGCCGTACCGGGCGACGATCTGCCAGAACGGCTGCACCACCGCGTCCGCCATGTTCCGGAGCAGCGACTTCTCCGCATCGGCGGCCTTCTCTTCGCGAGCGGGCTCTCGAATCAAGAACACCAGGGCCGCGACCAGTGACATCGACGCGGCCATCACCCCATAGGCCACCAACCAGCTCGAGCGAGCGGCGATGATGAGGCCCACGCCCGCGAACATGATCGCCAGCCGGTAGCCGAGGATGTACACCGCCGCCATGTTTGCCTGCTCGTCGTCCGGGGCCGACTCGATCCGCCAGGCGTCCACGGAGATGTCGAGAGTCGCTCCCGAATAGGCGAGGATGAACGCCCCGAGCAGCGTGGGCCGAAGGTCGTTCGCCGGATCCGAGGACCCGATGGTGAGCAGTCCGACAATGACCCCCAGCACCGCGAGCAACATCCAGCTTCGCCGCTGACCCAGCATCGCGGTCAGTGCTGGGATCCGGACCCGGTCCACCACTGGCGCCCAGAACACTTTGAGGGAATACGCCAGGCTCACGGCGTAGAATCCTCCGATCACCGAACGGTCGACGCCCACCTCGCGGAGCCAGAACGACAGCTTGGAGAACACCATCATCAACGGCAGGCCCGACGCGAAGCCCAGCAGCAGCATCGCCGCCATCGACCACTTCAGGTAGGGCCGGATGACCTCTCGAAACGACGACTTCTTCTGGAGGATCTCGTGAACGGCAGCTCCCTGCGGCAGGCCTCTACCACGTCTTCAACAACACGACCGTGCTTGCATACACTCCCGCGACCGTCAGCGTGGCTCGATCAGGGACGACCAACCAAGAAGGCATATTTGTAGATTAAGGGAACGCCCGGTTGCCGGTATGTTTGCGCAGTAATGTCCGAGTTTTCATCTGAATGAGCGTGCATCAGCCCACCCTGTTGACTAGCTTCTGGTCGCACCGATTTGCCCCTCGGGGGCATGGAGAATCTATATGCTCGTCCATTTCGCCTTGTTCGCACTCTTGCCGACCTCTGCTGTCGCCGACGACGACTCACTGCAAGCCGTCGCTCCCGATGCCAGCACCTACTTCCAGATCGAGAGGGACTACCGAAAGTGCGTCTCACCTCTCTGCGGTGGGTACTGGGTGAGCGCCCTGAACGTCCTCGGCCTCCGCTGTGCCGACGGTAACGAGGGAATCAAGTGCTATGTGGCCGAGATCGACTGGACCGCCACCGGACTCGACGACCGCCAGATCAGCGAACTCGAGGCCGTCATCGACGACGGGGACGAAGTGATCCTGAAAGGCGCGCTGGATGCCGAGGAGTTCAAGGGTTTTGGAGTACTCGGAGTACTCGATGCCCGCACCGCCTGGACGTCGGTGCAGGACCACAGCACCGTCATCGACCACTTCCGCGTCGAAGACCTCGGGTTTGTCTGCGTCGCAGCGCCGTGCTTCAACATGCGGGCTCACCTCGTCAACACGATCAAGAGGGCCGACTTCTCCGACCTGGACCTCTCGGGTGTTGCCGCGACGCCCGATGAGCTCGCCCTGGCGGACGAAGCGCGCCGCGATGGAACGTTGCTGATTCCCGGAGCGCTCAATCCGGGTATCGACGACATCGCTCTGCATCCGCAGCCGGTCACTCTGACGGCCGAGAGCTTCTACTTGCCGGTGGCTGCCCACTGACGACGTAGAGAACAACATGACCGTGCTTGGATACTCCCTGCATATGCATTCCTGCACCTTGATGCGCTACCTTCGCCCCACGCATCGAGCATTGTAGGATGCAGCATGATCATCGAAGCACTGGCCATCGCGCTCATGGGCCTCCTGCTCGTGGGCCTGGGCATCCCGATGTACCTGGAGAAGGTTCCGCCCAACAGGTTCTACGGGTTCAGGACGCCGCTGACCCTCACAAACGACGAGGTCTGGTACGCCGCGAACAAGCTCGGTGGCAAGAGCGTGACCGTGGCCGGCGTGGTGATGGTGGTGTTGGCACTCGTCGGAGGCCTGCTCGGATTCTTGATGCCGCCGACGGGCTTGCTCTCCCTCGCCGCGACAGGGGTGCTGCTGGTCGCCGTGTTGCACGCATTCTGGGGCGCGAGCAACTACGTCGCCGACCGCGAAGCGCAGGCCGCCGTGGAGAGCGAGCCCGATGCCGTCGAGAGCGAGCCCGATGTCTCCCGCGAACGCGATGCCGCGCGACGGGCGCAACGGGCGACCGAGAAGGAGAGGTAGCTGACAGGGGAGGCGCCTGATGAGCTCCGGGCTCACCGACACGTACCGAGCGGTCGTCTCCGGGCTCGCGTGTCCGAGAACGATGAGTGACCGACCACGCACACCTGGAGTCATGAATGAAGAGAATCGTCGCCGCTTCAGGGGTCTCCATCGCAGCTGTCCTCGCCCTCGCCGTCCTGTGGCGATCATTGGCGCCCGACACCGATATCAGCGAGCACTACGTCGAGGTGGTCGAGTCCGAGCTGAGGATTCCATCGCTCCGAACCCCAACTACGGCCGCTCCAGCCCCGGCGCACACCCCTCCCACCGACCAGCCCGCGCCTGTCGAGCAGCTCCGTGCGGCACTCGACGAGAGTCCCTTCCCGTCCGATGGAACCCGGGTCCGAATGCGCACAGTGAGCCTGCCCGTCCCGATCCCACCCCAGCCGGAATACCCACCCGATCTCGAGCCCGGCGAAAAGCGGGACGGAATGCGCCGCCCGCACCCCGACGATCCGCCCTACCTTCCCCCTACCGACGAGGAGTTCCAGGCCTGGCGCGATGAGTTCGTCCAGTCCGTGGCCCGCGTAGCCGTGGCTTGTGGTGGGGGGCGGCACGAGGTCATCTGCGACACCCAGGCCTGCGCATTCAAGCCGATTGATGGGCAGTACAGCTGGTGGACCGCCCATTTCCGGCGTCCATCGATGATCCCCGAAAAGATCGGCCGCATGATGGGCCTGCCCGATGAGGTCGATCGGTGCTTGCATGGGCGGAATCGATTCGTACACTTTGCGTTCCGCGACAGCATTGCCGACTTCAGTGACGCTCCCGGATGCAACTGGGCGGCACCCGGGACGGCGTTCGAACATCACGACAACTGGGTCGGGCGGGTGCACGGCCAGACCCTGTGCGAGGTCCTCGACTAGCGAGTAGCGCGCTTCTAGATGCCCCGGAGTCGCTCAGCAAAGCAGCGATTCACCATGAAGGTGGCGCTGCGGTTCTCGAAGTCCGTGTGTTCCGGGCGCAGCACACCGCGAGCGCGACAGCCCTCGCAGCGTGGAACGGCAAGCTTGATCAGGTCGACGTGTCCCCGCTCCAGCGAGCCCAACGAGCGGAACAAGCCGAAGGACACAAAGACGGCGGGAATCATGAATGCAAACACAGCCGCCTTCTCCCACAGGGAGCTGCCGCCTACGGTTCGCGAAAGAACCACGTGCTCGATCTGGTCGGTCGGCTCGTCACAGTCGCAGCAGATCTGCGGCAGCTTCATGGACACGCGAAGCGTCGCCCTCGTCCGGGTGACGTCCACGCCCTCCAGGTCGTCCAGAGAACGATGACAAGCGGGGCAGTCGCGCTCCGCCGAAGGGAGCACCGTCCTGTTGCAATGTGGGCATTCCTCGACGATCATCGACCCCAGTGCCGCCGTCGGGTGACGACCAAGCACACCAGCAGCAACATCCAGCTCGCGGGAGAGCGCCCACTGTCGCACTCACAGCCTCCGGGCTCCGTTTTCCCGCCTTTCAAGCCGGTGTCGTCGCCATTGGAGGCGTCGAAGCCGTCACAGTCCTGGTCGATGTGGTCGTCGGGCGTGTCCACAGCTCCGGGGTGGATGCTCGGCTCTTCGTCGGCACAGTCGTTGCCGCCGCAGTCCGGAGCGTCGGAGCCGTCGTCGTCCACATCACACAGATCGGCGCCGTCGCAGTCCTGGTCGATCCCGTCATAGGGAACCTCGGTCGCCGCTGACGAGACCGCGGGATCCTCGTCGTCGCAGTCCCCGCCGCCGCACACCACCGCATCGACGCCGTCGCCATCCACATCGCAGAAGTCGGACCCGCTGCAGTCCTGGTCAATGCCGTCATAGGGCACATCGATCTCGCCGGGAAGTACGGTTGCATCCGCATCATCGCAGTCCGCTCCCCCGCAGGCGAGATCGTCTTCGCCGTCTTGATCTACGTCGCAGAGGTCGGCGCCGTCGCAGTCCTGGTCGATCCCGTCATAGGGAACTTCGACCGCCCCGGGATGAGCCGCAGCGTCGGTGTCCACACAGTCGTCGCCGCCGCAGCCCAGGTGGTCGTGACCGTCGCCGTCCTCGTCACAGAGATCGGCGCCATCGCAGTCTTGGTCGATGCCATCGCCGGCGATCTCTACCGCTCCCGGAAACACGGCGGCCTCGGTGTCGTCGCAGTCGTCGCCACCGCACCCCGCGGCGTCGTAGCCGTCGCCGTCCCAGTCACAGGCATCGGCGCCGTCGCAGTCCTGATCGATGCCGTCTCCAGGGACCTCAGGCGCGCCGGGGAAGGCGTCGACATCATCGTCGTCGCAGTCGTCCCCTCCACAGAGCGGATCGGCATAGCCGTCGCCGTCCACGTCACAGAGATCGGCGCCGTTGCAGTCCTGATCCACCCCGTCATAGGGCACTTCTGGCGCATTCGGGTAGGTGTCGGCGCGCGTGTCGTCGCAGTCGGTTCCATAGCAGCGCCCGTCGTCCCAGCCGTCGCCATCCACATCACAGAGATCGACACCATCGCAGTTCTGGTCGATGCCGTCATAGGGAATCTCGACGTTTCCAGCGAACAAATCCGGATCGTCGTCGTCGCAGTCCGGGCCGCCACAGACCAGAGCGTCCTCGCCGTCTCCGTCGAGATCACACAGATCGGCGCCGTCGCAGTCCTGATCGATCCCGTCATAGGCGATCTCGGGAATGGTCGGGTTGATCGCGGGGTCGTCGTCGTCGCAGTCGAGTCCGCCACACGCCTGGCCATCAAAGCCGTCCAGATCCAGATCACAGGCGTCCGCTCCCGAGCAGTCCTGGTCGATCCCGTCATAGGGAATGTCGGTCGCCCCTGGATAGATGCCGATGTCGTCGTCGTCGCAGTCCGCTCCACCGCAGGCCACGTCGTCGGCCCCATCCAGGTCGACGTCGCACAGATCTCCGTGCAGACAGTCCTGGTCGATCCCGTCATAGGGCACGTCTACGGCGCCGGGAAACTCGGTGGGATGCGTGTCTTCGCAGTCGAGAGGCCTCGGAAAGCCATCCCCATCGACGTCGATCTGTGGGCTCGGGCCGCCAAAAGCGCCGATGTCCGAGGTCGAGCCATCGGTGTCCAGGATCGAGGGATCTCCGGCGTCGATCGCCGCACTCCCGAGCGCCGGCCGATAGTTGTCGACTGCACAGTCGCCGGTGTAGCCGCTCAGGAGCGGGTCGCCGAAGCGGTCGTCCGACAGCGAGACCCCGACCGCATCCACGGCGTTGTTCCCGAACCACAGGGTGTAGCCCGCGGGAGCCGCCAGACCCGTGGTCGCGACCCAGCCGTCTCCGGTAGCGGTCCAGGCGATGAGGTTGTTCACGGCGTCTATCCCGGCCTCGTCGGTGTACAGCGCGCCACCAGTTCCACCGCTGTTGCCGACAAAGGTGTTGTTGTCGAGATCGACGTCGATCCCCAGGCCATCGACCCACAGCCCGCCGCCAACCATCGTAGCCGAGCCGTCCGCGAACACCGTGTTAGCAACCGACGACGCCCCCGACGCGCCGAGGGCCGCCGCCCCGCCAACAACGGCGTCGTTGCCGCAGAAGACACTGTTGGACAGATCGAGCGCGCCGCCACCGAGGGTCAGCCCACCTCCGATCGACGTGGCGGTGTTTCCGTGGAAACGGACCGAAGTCAGCACCAAGGAGCCCACGGCGTCGATACCTCCCCCGCTGCTCGCCGAGTTGTTGGCGAACAGGCTGGCATCGACCGCGCCGGAGCCGGTGGAATGGATCGCCCCTCCGGAGTCGGTGGCCGAGTTCCCGGTGAACGCACTCGAGAGCACCGTCAGATCGGCTGGACTGGCGGAGTAGACCGCGCCCCCGCTCGCCGCCGTGTTGCCTGAGAAGCTGCATTGGTCGAGTTCTACCGAGCCCAGGATGCCAGCGACATCGCCGGCGTGCAGGCCACCTCCGAGACCATCCGCGACGTTGCCCGAGAACACCGAATCCGACACGGTGATCGTGTCTCCGGTGCCACGCACATAGATGCCGCCTCCATCCGCGGTCGGCCCGAGGACGCTGTTGGACACGAAGTTCGCACCGGAGATGACCAGGTCGGAGTCCTCGGCGTGGATCCCGCCCCCGGTTGCCGCGATTGTGGACTGCGAAGTGCCGTTCATCACCGTGCTGTCGGACATCGTCAACGGCGAGGCGCTGAGCCAGATCGCGCCCCCTTCGCCGAGATCATCGGCGTCTCCCAGCCAGTTCCCATCAAAGATGGAGCGCTCTATCCACACCGGGGAATCCGCTGCAGCCAGGGCACCTCCTCGGGCCAGCAGCTGAGCGACGTTCCGGTTCCGGTCGAAGACGGTGTCGCGAAGGGTCGCCGAGCCATTCAACACATAGATCGCTCCTCCCCAGGCGTCGCCGCCGCCCAGGAAGTAGGTCGAAGCCGCGACGTTGGTGACGAATGAGGAACCGTCCACCACCAGATCGAGGCCGCTCCCGTAGATCGCGCCGCCGCCTGCAGCTTCGAAGGTGCCAGACCCGCGATTGTCCTCGAATACACCGCCGACGATATCGAGGCTTCCTCCGACCGCGTTCACCGCGCCCCCAAAGCGAGCTCTGCCCGCGCTGAAGTCGGTGTCGATCAGCAGTACGGAGCAGTCGGTGGCGTGGATGTGGCCGCCGTCAACGAGGACCTCGTTGTCGAAGAAGCGACTCCCCGCGACGACGATGCTGCTGTTCTGGGCGTAGACGCCGCCTCCCGAGGTGTTCACGAAGGCGTCGGTGATCAACACGTCATCAAGGGCGAGACTGGCGTCGACGACCTCCACTGCCCGGTTGTCATTGGCGTTGACAGTGAGGTTCCGCAGCGTGAGCGTACCGGCAGTGACCTCGATGAAGTCGCCTCCGAAGGCAGCATACAGCGTGGTGATTGCGCGACCGGCTCCCTCGATGCTCAGGTCGAAAGCGACCGAGATCCTGGGTTCGGGGTAGGCGCCCGCTTCGATGGCGATGGTGTCCCCGGCCGCCGCCGCCGAGAGTGCCGCATCAACGGTGGCATACGTGCCCGACGGCCCCACGGTGAGGGTCGCCGCAACGGCCGTGGTCGGAAGGAGTGCCAGCGCAACAACAGCCGAGAAACGAATCATCGCCCATCATACCGCCGGCTCACCCAGCTCAGCGTCCCTTGCCGTAGAGCAGGGCGTCGGCATCGCCCTCGGCCACATAGAACCACCCGATCGAGCTCATCCGCTCCCAGACATAGAGCTTGTCGTCCACGACGACGTGACCCGAGGGGCGCTCCTTGAGCAGACGGCGCACCTGGGGAACGGGGAATTTCTTGGCCCGAATGCGCTGTTTTCCACGTGCAGTCTCCCGGAAGGACTTGCCCTTCTCGCTGGAGCGCAACACCATCTGTCCGTCGGCGTTCACGACAAAGGTCTCGGTGAAGGAGTCGTCCCCCTCGAGAAGGTTTCCGATGAGGAAGTCGAAGGTCATCTCGATACCGGCGACCCCGAGGAAGAAGCCGTCGTCGTCGTAGAGCGCCATCGCGCAGGGCAGCATGAGGCCGAGCCCACCGATGTCGATGGCCGGCGCGCCATAGCGAGGTCCCCGGCCGCCTTTCTTGGCGTCCCGATACCAGTTGCGCGCCCGTCCGTCGTAGCCCGGCGGAAACCCCTGATGGCCGGGATAGCTGAAGAAAACACCATTCTCGAGAGCCACGTGCGCCCAGGCCACCGGTGTCCCCTCCTCGAGCAGGAGCACCTTTTCTTCGGCGACCGTGGATCCCACCGCCTCCTCGGAGTGGCTCTGCAGCAGCAGGCGGCGGAACGGTTGCCTCAGCAAGGTGAGCTGTCGGATGGAGTGATCGATCTCGGTGCTGTCCTCGCCCTCGGCGACCTTGATGACCGGCCAACCGATGCTCACAGCGCGGCCATAGTGCTCGGAGTTGGTGAGGTCCGACGGATTGAAGTCCCCGCGGAAGTAGGAGTCACCCGTAGGCCCGATCCACTGATTTTCCCGGGATAATGCCTCGACTGCGTTGGCGGAGAGCACCTTGAGGAGGCCCTGATACTCGAGGAGGCCGGTGTCGGCGAAGTGGGCGTGGGCAGACACCTTGGCGAGCACGTTGGTGAGGTGGTGCTCGCGAACCTCGGCCGCTTGCATGTTCCAGACGTTGAGGAGCAGTCCGCCGATCGCCACCGATCCGGCGATGGTTGCCATGAAGAACACCGCAACCAACGCCAGCTCCCGGTGCCTGGAGACCCAGCGATAGAGCCGTCGCAGGCCTCGATCCGGCAGGGCGACGATGGCCTCTCCGCGCAAGTAGTGCCGAAGATCGTCGGCGAGGTGATTGACAGTCTCGTAGCGCTCGTCCGGCGTTAGTGCCGTTGCTTTGCCGATGATTGCCCGAAGCTCGTCGGGGATGCCCAGGGCTGTCACATAGGGCTGAAGGGGGTCGATCTCCGCACGCTGCATGCGCATGAGGATGCTCATGGTGTCTTTGCCGCGGATGGCGGGGCGCAGGCTCACCAGCTCGTAGAGGATCAAACCCAGGGAGAACTGATCGCTCCGGCCGTCCAGGAGCGAGTTGTTCCCGTCGGCCTGCTCGGGCGACATATAGGCCGGGGTGCCGATGGCGACGCCGAGCTGGGTCTTCTGAACCCGGTGGTCGCGGTCCTTGACGATCACGAGCTCCTCGATCTCCTCCTCGTGGCCGTCCATGAGGCGGGCGATGCCCCAGTCCATGACGTAGACCGCACCAAATGCGCCGACCATGACGTTGTCGGGCTTCAGATCTCGGTGCACGACGCCGCGGCTGTGCGCGTAGGAGATCGCGTCACAGACCTTGAGGAAGAACTCGATGCGGGCGTTGAGATCCACCTCATCGCCCGGCTCCCCGCCAGCGTCATAGGCCTCCCGGCACTCCTGGATGAGCGCTCCGAACGTGCGCCCGCGGATGAGCTTCATGGTGTAGGCGAGCCCGCGCTCTCCCATGGACTCCAGGCTGTAGACGGGCACGACGTTGGGATGGTCGAGCTGGGCGGTGATCTGCGCCTCGTTGTAGAAGCGGCCGGCAAGCAGGGCATTTCGCGCCGTCTTCGCGGTCATCTGCTTGACCGCGATCTTCCGCTGCAGGTCGTTGTCCAGTGCGATGTGGATCTCCCCCATCGCGCCCTCGGCGAGCTTGCCCGAGAACCCCAATCGGTTGAACCCGCCGACCTGATCCAGATCGGGGAGCTCCTTGCTCTCGATGGCCTCCTCTTCGACATCCTTCTCTGGAAAGTAGGTTCCCAAGGCCTGAATCGGGGTCAACACCAGGCCACCCTGCAGGTGCAGAGCGCGGAAGGTCGACTGGGAGATCATGTCCCGCTCGTGCAGCCAGGCCACAAACCCGCTCGGCGTGGGGTTCTCGCAGCCCTCCACATACTCCGCGTACAGATCTTCGAGCCGATCCGAGAGTTCGGGGCGAACGGTGGTCCGGATCTCCTCTAAGTCCATGGTTACCTGCGCGATCCGCCGGAGAGGATATCATCGCTATCCCCGGCGATGACGTAGTACCACCCTAGCGCGTGTAGCCGGTAATACATGACGAGTTCGTCACCGGAATAGACATAGCCCGAGCGCATGGCCTCGATCTCGTTGACGACCTCGGGAACGTCGAAGACCTTGAGTTCCAAGGCCTTGTTTCCCTGGATTCCCCCCTCCTGCGAGCCGCGCTGTTGGCTGTCCACGACCACTCGGCCGAACTCGTCGAGAAGGTAGGTGCGAGCGTTGGGCATCTCCTCGATGTCGAGCAGGGTGTCGATGATGTAGTCAAAGGTCAGATCCAGGCCGGCAACACCGAGAAACTCTCCATCGCTGTCAAAGAGACCCAAGCTGCACGGCAAGGTGAGCCCAGTGCCGTTCACGTCCATGTAGGCATTGCCCCAGTGATGGCCGCGACGATCGGCGGACAGCACGTACCAAGGTCGTTTTCGGGGATCGAAGGCCTCGGGATAGCCACCGTGGCCCGGATAGGACAGCTGCAGGCCTCGCTCCGTGCCGACGTACATCCAGGTGATGGGCAGGCTCGGGTGAGCCATGAAGTGCCGGAGCCGCGTCATCCTTGCCATCTGATCCGCGACGTCGGGTCGAGCCACGCCCGGTGCGAGCTTGAACGACGGCGAGGCCAGACTGACCTCGCGGCCATGTTTGTCCGACATCGCCAGATCCGGCGGCTGGCGCCCCTCGTTGTCGAAGTCGTCGGCGGTGTAGGGCGGATTGTCGCTCTCGGGGGGGCTGTCGGTCATCGCGAGAACCGCCGTGGCCCCAACGCCAGCCAGGATCCGCTCGTACTTTTGGAACTCGGCGTCGATCTTGTGGGCCTGGATGCTGACCGCCGTGAGCGCTGCCGCCAACCGATTCTCGCGGAGGTGGCTGGTGTATTGCTGGGCCTGGAGAGCGACGAGGCTGGCTATTGCGACCCCAGAGGCACCGACGATCAACACCAGGAAGACGATGACCACTGCCTCCCTATACCGCATGAGGGCTCGGGCCGTCCGCCCCAACAATCCCTCTCGATAGGCCAGCGGGGCCTCTCCGAGTAGATGGCGACGGACATCGTCGGACAGGGCGTCGACGCTCCCATAGCGCCGCCCGGGATCGAGCTGACAGGCGCGGTTGATGACGGCCACGATCTCCTTGTGCACGCCCTTGACGTTGTTGCGATTGCCGGCGCCAGCGCGGTCGAGGACCACATCGCCGTCCTCGCCGTCGATGGCTGGTCGCAGGGTCGCCAGCTCCTGCAAGATCAGACCGAGCGAATACTGATCGGTCGCGGGGCAGATCCGCTCGTTCTCACCGCGGGCCTGTTCGGGAGCCATATAGGCGGGTGTACCAACCAGTTCGCCCGCCATGGTCTGGGTAGCAGAACCTCCAGAGGGCCCAGAGAGCGGCTCGTCTTCGGCATCGACCAGCCGGGCGAGGCCCCAGTCCATCACGTAGACCTCGCCAAAGGGCCCCACCATGATGTTGTCCGGCTTCAGATCCCGGTGGATCACGCCGCGACTGTGGCTGTACGACACCGCGTCGCAGACCTTGAGGAAGTGCTCGAGGCGCTCGGCGAAGGTGCCCTCGCGATAGTCGATCACGTCGCCGAGGGTCTCCCCTTCGACCAGCTTCATCGCGTAGCCAATGCGCCCGTCCTCGGCGACCTCCAGACCGTAGACCGGCACGATGTTCGGGTGGTCGAGCTGGGCGGTGAGCTGGGCCTCGGCGACGAAGCGCTGCAGCAGCCCCTCCTCGTGCGCGAGCGCCTCGGACATCTGTTTGAACGCCACTTTACGCTTCAGATCGTAGTCTTTGCCGACCAGAATCTGCCCCATGGAGCCCTCGCCGATCATGCCCAGCAGTGCATAGGCTCCCGCTGGACTCATGGTGGCGTAGGTGCGCTGGCGGTTGTCGTCGGAGAACTGCTTCTTGAGGACCTTGACCCGGGTGACCTCTGGCCGCCCCCTGACGGTCAGGATCTCGATGAGCTGCTCGTGGGAGATCAGCCCCTGCTGGCACAGGTATTGGGCGAAGAGCGCGGTGTCGTCGCTGCCGGTCTTCTCCTGGAACTGGAGGAAATCCTCATCCAACCCGGCGATCTGATCTTTGCCCAGCACGCTGGCGAACAGATCGGCCGATCGGAACATCCCACTCCTTATCGACCGCCATCTTAGGTTAAACCGCGGCCCAAGGGGAGGGTCGGATGCCAGAGCTGGACGTCAACGGGGTGAGGCTGCACTACATCGACGAGGGCTCGGGGCCGGAGACCATCGTGTTCAGCCACGGTCTGTTGTGGTCCAACCACATGTTCCGACCACAGATCGATGCGCTGAAGTCCCGCTACCGCTGTATTGCCTGGGACCATCGAGGGCAGGGAGCCTCACAGACGCCAGACACAAAGATCGTCACGATCGAGGAGTGCTACCTCGACGCGGTTGCGCTGATCGAGAAGCTCGAGCTCGGCTCGGTGCACTTCGTCGGACTGTCCATGGGGGGGTTTGTCGGCATCCGCCTCGGCGCGCGCCGACCCGAGCTGGTGAAGAGCCTCGCGCTCCTCGACACCGCCGCTGATGGCGAGCCCGTCCAGAACATCGCCAAGTATCGGCGACTATCCTGGGTTGCACGGATCTTTGGGGTGATCGACTTCCTCGCCAAGCGGGTGGTTCCGATCATGTTCAGCAAGTCCTTCCTCGAGGATCCCGACAAGGCGGACCTGCGCAGGGAGTGGACCGAGCGCATGAAGATGAACGGCCGGATGATCTACAAGTCGGTGCACGGCGTCATCGAGCGCGAGCCGGTCACCGACGAGCTCGCGAACATCACAGCCCGCACCATGGTTCTCCGCGGAGAGGAAGACATCGCCATCGCCGAGTCCCGCGCTCGCGCCCTGGCTGATGGGATCGCGGGCGCCACCTATGTGAACATTCCCGCTGCCGGGCACACCTCAACGATCGAGCAGCCCGAGCTCGTGACGGCCGCGCTCCGGGCATTCTTGGAGTCGTAACAGAACGCTGACCTGGGCGGCCGAGTCTTCAACTATATATGGCGCTGAATCCGGAGAACTCCATGGTCACCACGCTCCTCGGCCTCTCACTCCTCGCCCCGGCCCAGGCCACCCAGCCCGAGGCGATCATCGGCAAACCCGCGCCGGAGTTCACGCTCTCCGATCTCGACGGCGAGCAGGTCAAGCTGTCCGATCTCAAAGGCAAGACCGTCGTCCTCGAGTGGTTCAATCCCGGCTGCCCCTATGTGAAGTACGCCCACGCAGGCGGCCCTCTCGAGAGCCTCGCCGAGGAGCGCGCCAACGACGAGATCGTCTGGCTCGCCATCAACTCGAGTGCGCCGGGCAAGCAGGGTCACGGCATCGAAGTCAACAAGAGCGCCGCCGAGTCCTGGAGCATGAACCACCCGATCCTCATCGACGAAGATGGCACGGTCGGCCGGCTCTATAACGCGCGAACCACGCCGCAGATGTTCGTCGTCGACGGGGACGGCACGCTGGTCTACGGGGGCGCTCTCGACAACAGTCCCCTCGGCAAGAGCCAGGGAGAACTCACCAACTACGTCGTGGCAGCCCTCGACGAGGTCGCATCTGACGGACGCGTCGCCATCGATGAGACCAAGCCCTACGGGTGCTCAGTCAAGTACTGATATACGCTCGCAGCGATGCGAGACCCCTCCGACAGCGACGATCCGTTCATAGGCACCGTCCTACGCGATCGCTTCGAGGTCCGGGACCTCATCGCCGTGGGCGGAATGGGGGCGATCTACCGATGTTTTGATCGCAAGGGTGACAACGAGGTCGCCGTGAAGGTCCTGCGGGAGGAGCTCACCTACGACCCAGAGGTCATCAAGCGCTTCGAACGAGAGATCGAGGCCACCCGCGCCATTCGCCACCCCAACGTCATCAAGGTCCTCGGCTCGGGAAGATCCGAGGAGGGCCGACTCTTCCTCGTCATGGAGCTGCTCACGGGGGTGCCGGCCGCCGAATACCTCGACGACAACGCGCCACTCCCCAGCGACGAAGTGGCTAGGATCGGCGTCGACATTGCCGCGGGCCTCGGCGCCTGCCATGCCGCCGGGGTCATCCATCGAGACCTGAAACCCGAGAACATCATGATCTCGGAAAACGGCGATGCAAAGGTCTTCGACTTCGGTCTCGGCCTCCAGAGTCGCGATCTGGAGCCCGGCTCCGAGCGACTCACCGCGATGGACATGCGGATTGGGACGCCGATGTTCATGGCTCCCGAGTACATCGAGGGCGGCGAGGCCACGGCCAGCTGCGACCTGTACGCACTCGGCGCCATCCTCTACGAGGCAGCTACAGGCCAGACACCGTTCTCCGGGGCCGCCTACGAGGTCCTCCACCAGCACGTGCACTCGCCAGTGAAGCCCATCGAGGAGCGAGCTCCCGAGAGACATCCGGCCTGGTTGCGCGACGTGATCGAGAGCCTGCTGGAGAAGAGCCCCGTGGATCGGCCCCAGACGGGCGAAGAGATCGTGGAGTTGCTGCGGACTCGCGCCGAGCCGGCTTCCGAAGCCATCACCACCGAGCGCTCCGGTTCAAGCGGATTCTCTCGTCCCCTGATCGCCCTGGTCGTCTCCTTCGCGCTCCTGTGGCACGTGCTCTTCCTCATCGCGAACGCCGGGAACAAACACGCGCTCTTTGGCGGAGACCTGATCACTCCCCACTACGCCGTGCAGGCGGCGATATCGGGGGGCGATCCCTACGATCGGCAGGTCCTCCAGGGCATCGCCACCACCGACGGCGTCGTCAGGCAGGTCCCAGCGCTCTTCCAGCCACCGTCGCACCTGTTGCTGATGGCCTGGACGGCGATGGCGTCGCTGGAGCTCACACACACCTCCTCCTTCGCGCTCAACGAGTGGGCGCTGGCTGCGGTCATCATTCTGCTGGCGCTCTGGTGGAGACCGCTCGGCACCGCCGTTCCTGTGGTCCTCGCGGCAACCGTTGCGGCGCTCACCTGCATTCCGTTGCATCACCAGGCCGGCCAATACCAGCTCCTGTTGATCGCCCTGATGATTGGCGCACTATGGGCTGATCAGCACGATCATCCTTGGCTCTCCGGAGCCCTCTTCGGGCTGGCGTGCGCCTTCAGCCTGCGCCCGGCGCTGTTCGCCGTCCTGTGGATCGGGCAGCGTCGCTTCAAGAACCTCCTCGCCGCACTCGCGGTCTTTGTCGGGCTCCAGATCCTGGCCGCGCCGCTGGTGGGAATCGGCCCCACCCTCTCGTTCTGGGGCTCGGTCCTCCCGGGCATGTTGATGGGCGACTTCTCGGGCTCCATCGTGCTCCAGAGCCTGCCCACCAACCACGCCCTTGCCAGCCTCCTCAGCCCATTAGGGGCCAGGCTCGTCGGGATCGGTCTGCTGGCAGCGGCGGCCTGGTCCTTTCGCGAGTGGTCAGCGGATCCGCTCACGGCCGGTATCCGCGGCGGTGCGGTGTGCGCGCTCTGTGTCCTGGTTCCCGACTTCGGGCGGGAGATCCACCTGGTGTGGTTGATCCCCGGAATCGCCGCGGGTGCGCTAGCCCTCTTCCATGGACGGCTCTCGATGAACTGGGCGCCGTTCGTCGGCATCTCCGCAGCCATGGTCGCGTTTCCGATGAAGCCGGTTGTCTCGCTCTACACGTCGATCCTGAGTCCTGGGATCCCGCTGATCGCACCGCTGTTCCTGCAGATCAAGCTGGCGGCCATCCTGGTCCTCTTCGCAGCCGCCGTCATGGCCTCTCGCGAAGAATCGGAAGCGGATTGCCATCCCGCGTGAAGATGACCGCGGTCTCGAGGTGACGAACCTCATCCCGAGAGGCGAATGAGTCGAGGGTGACGCTGCGCAAGTGGGCTGCGTCGCGCACCGCAACGTGGATCAGGAAGTCGTCGGCACCGCTGAGGCTGTAGTGCCGAACGACCTCGGGCAGTGTCCGCAAGTGGGCGGCGAAGGACTCGAAGGCGTCGCGGCTGTGCACGTCGAGCCGCACCGAGACCATCGCCTCCAGCCCGATCCCAAGAGCCGTGGGGTGCACGACCGCCGAATAGCTCAACAGGGCGCCACGCTCCTCGAGGGCACGCACCCTGCGCAAGCAAGAAGATGGCGCCAAACCCACCTTCTGGGCGAGTTCCTTGTTGGAGGTTCGCGCATTGTTCTGCAAGACCTCGAGAATGTGGAGGTCGATTGCATCAAGGTCGTCAAAATCGCTCATCTTTGCAATTGTATTCGATTGTCTACCACCTCGAGCAACTCTATTCTAACTATGACCCATCTCGAGCAATGTCATGGTTCTCCAGCTCAACAGGACACGACCGATCATCAAGTTCGCCCACCGCCTCGCGATGGGCCTGCGCAGCCGTGGAGCACCCGCCCACAGGGTCGAGGACACCATGGAGGGCTTCACCAAAGCCATGGGTTTGAAGGTCGGTTTTCACGTCTTGCCCGGCGCAGTCCTCGCCAGCCATCGCGGAACGGAGGTCCTCACCGTCTCTCCCGGCCCGCCGGATCTGGCTGGCCTCGACGCCCTCGAAACCCTCGCCCAGGAAGTGGTGAGCGGGCGGATCACGCCCTCGGAGGGCCTGCAGTTCCTCTCCGACCTCGATGCCGCAGATCCCCCGTACTCGCGAAGCCTGACCGTCTTTGGGTTTGCCGCCGCTTCGGCCGCCGCAGTCAGCTTCTTCGGCGGCGGTCCCCTCGAGATGGCGGGATCGGGTGTCATCGGGGCGCTGTGCGGCCTCCTCATCGTCTTGCCAATGGCCGAGGTCCTGGTCGCCGGCATCGGCACCTTCGCCCTGACGATCGCCGCCCACTTCGTGCCCATGGCCGGCGATATCGCGCTGGTGACCGGGATCATCGTGCTGCTTCCTGGATTTGCACTCACCACCGCCCTCACCGAGCTGGCGACGCGTCACCTGGTCTCCGGGACCGCGGGACTGGCAGCGGCCGCCCTCACCCTCCTGCAGCTGGGATTCGGCGTGGCCCTGGGGAGTCGCCTGGCGGAGTTCTTCGTCGGCCCGGTAGTTTGGGCCGAGCACTCCACGCAGCTGCCGCTCTGGTTCGAGCCCGTCGCCCTGGTCGGCGTCGCGCTGTCGTTTGCCATCCTCCTCCGGGCGCGAGCTCGACACCTCCCACACGTTCTAGGCGCTTGTGTCGTGGCGCTCTACGCGACTCAAGCGGCGGGCCCAATCCTCGGACCCGAGCTCGCTGGCGGAGCGGGGGCCTTCGGGGTCACCATCGCCGCAAACGCCGCCAGTCGACGCTATCAGCAGCCGGCGGCGGTCTGGCAAGTGCCGGGAATTCTCCTGCTGGTTCCCGGATCCCTGGGCTTTCGCAGCGTCACTGCACTGCTCGAGCACGATGTCCTCGGCGGCGTCGAAGCGGCATTCTCTACGCTCCTCGGTGCCGTCGCCCTGGTCGGCGGGAGCCTGCTCGGGGCGGCCGTGGTTGCCCCCCGGCGATAGACTCTCGGGGATGCGAAACCCCAGCGAAGTTGTGTTTGCGATCCTGTCCCTGCACTGGATCGCCAGCTCCCTGCGGAGTGCCGCCGAACAAGGGGTGCCTACGAGCCGAGTCTTGCACGCCGTGCACGAGCTGACCTCGCTTCCATCAAGCTTCGTGCTCCAGGGCTGTGCCGCCTATGAGCGGCAGCTGGCCTACACAATCGACGAACACCCGGTCCTTCACTTCGCCCGCGGCGCCTTTGCCCACACCGGAAACGAGACCATCACCCCCGAGGTCGCCGACGCCGCCAACGACTTCTTCTGGGCTTGGGATGGGTTCTTTCGAGAAATCCTCAAGCTGGGGAACCCGCCTCCACCACGGCTCGCGCAGGCCTTCGAGGACGTCGAGGACCTGCCCTACCTGCTCTTGCGCGAGGGACCCGAGGCGCTCCGAGACGCACTCCACCGCGCCCCTAAAGACAGGCCGGAGCTCGCAGCGATGGTTCGAAGCTACGAAGCTTAGCCGCTCTTCTTTTTGTCCTTCTTCTTCCCCTTCTTGGGAGCCGCCTCGCGGTCAGGTGCCCCTTTTTGGGTCTCGATCAGGTCTTCGTCATGCTCATCACCAGGCGCCATCGCTGCTCCAGCAGAGAGTCCCCACGGCAGGATCGTAGCACAAGGATCTGCGAAAAGGTGGGATCGTCCGATCCTGATCTGTTCGACCGGGGCTACCACTTGCCCGGCGCGACCGCGGCCAGCAGCGCATCCGCGTCTCCAAACCCCTGCACGGCCGGGTAGGGATCGGACTCGCCGGTGCGAAGCGTGGCTGCCGCCAGTCCGAGCCGGAGCCCGGCGGCCTCGAAACCGACCCTGGCTTTCTCCAGGTTTGTGGCCGGATTCACGCCCCTCACTGTCTCCAGACCGGCCTCCAGGAGCAAGATCCAGGGCAACATCCACTGCTGCCCGTCCTTGGACAGCGTCTTCAGCGCAGGCTCGGCCTCGGATGCCGCGCCGCGATGACCGGCGGCCGACGCTGCCACTGCAGTGCGCGCTCTGGCCAACCAGGCATCCGCGCGCAGTGAGGGAATGCACAACAGACCCGAGCCTTCGAGCGTCGGCCACTCTGCGGCGAGCGCCTCCCAGGCTTCCTCGGGCCGACCACACGCTCGAAGCAGGAGGCACCGACCCACCATGGCGTGGGCGTGTTGCAGCGAGAAACCCTCCTGTGGCCACCGAGCGAGGCTGTCATTGAGCTGGGCGAGGCCGTCGTCGGAGGTGCTCTCGGCGACGTGCATCCAGGGTTGGACCGTGGCCACCAGATGAAGCTGGAACAGCGCGTTCTCCGCCCCTCGCGACTGACGGAGCAGTGGAATCCCGATGGAGGCGGCGGCGCGCAGGTCCCCGAGCCGCAGATAGGCGCGGACGGCACAAAGCTGGGCGCGGAATCTCTCCCAAGCCACCCCAACCTTGTGGTGGACGAGGATCTTGTCGCCCTCGATGCAGCCGCTCGCAGCCTCTATGAATCGGCCCGCCTCGAAGTTTGCGCGGCCGGCAGCGACCGTGATCCGCCCCATGCCAGCGTGGGACTTGAGCTGCTTGGCGAGCTCCATGCCCTTGTCCTGCATCTGTGGCCAGGCACCCTGCGGATCGACGATCGCCTGGTGGTACAGCTCGGTGGCCATGGCCTTGAGAACGCCCTCGTTCTCGCCGACGTCGAGGGCGAGCAGCAGATGCGCAGACTGATTCGCCATGGCCCGCACGGGGTCGGCGAGCTCGGTGACATTCACTGTGGTCCAGCACAAGTCCACCTTGGCGACCTCGTCGGAGTCCACATCCACATGCTCTCGGCCCTCGAACTCGAGTCCTCGCCGCCAGAGCTTGAAGCGCCGCCATCGATCGCGCTGGCCGCGAAAGAGCCCTCCGGCGGTGGCATTTTGGCCGGCCGCCTTGAGTAGCCGATCCAGGATGGCCGTTCCCTGGTTCAGGTGGCCGGCGCTCAGGAGCTGCTCGGCTTGACGCGTCTCGATGCTCGGCACCCGCACCATCGGAGAGGACGGAACCGCGTCCGCGTAGAAGTTGGCGGCCTGTAGACCCCGGCCGATCATCGCGTTGGCGTAGCCGAGCTGGAGCAGCATCGACTGCCGCTCCCGCACCGACCAGCGGCCCAACCTGAGCGCCAGAGCCAGCAGCGGCGCCCCCCGCCGATAGTCCTCGACCTTGAGTGCGCGCTCTCCAGAGAGCCATGCGACCAGGGATGCCTTCTTCTCGTTGCCGGCACCCAGCCAGTGATTCACCAGGGTGTGAGGATCAAATTGCCCATTGAGCTCCATGATCTGGGCGATGGCACCATGGGCGTCGGAGAGCAGATCCTCCGCGAGGTGGTCGTCGAGATATTGGCGCAGCCGCTCCCCGGCGACATCGAGGGTATCGGAGCCCTCGAGACCCGCGACGATGACAAGTTCGTGCGCCCGAAGCGTCGTGATGGTCGCAAAGGCGTCCTCATCGAGTTCCGCAGCGGCGATGGCCTGCTCGGTCGGCAGGGGCCCACCGGCCACCGACAGCACAGCCAGCAGCCGGAGCGGCGGCCCAGTCAGCTTCTGGATCTGGGCGACGATGACCTCGTTCAGGCCCGGTTCGGTCGCGTAGACTCGGTGCTCGGCATCCGTTCGCTGCCGGATGAGTGTGCGCAAATGCCCTGGGTTTCCGCCCGACGCCCGGGCGACGTCGAGCACCGCGGGATCGCTCGAGTCCGCCCCCATCAAGCCCGCAGCGACCCCGACGACCTGCTCTGGAGTGAGCACGCCGAGCTCGATGGCGCGCAAGTCGCACTCCGCAGCCTTCAGCAGCGGCAGCAGAGTGTCGAGAAATGCGCTTGGAGCATCCCGCTGGTAGGACAGCAACATCAGGATCGGCAGGCGCCGAGCTCGCTGGAGGAACGCCCCCAAGAAGGCTGCGGTCTCGGGATCTCCCCACTGCACATCGTCGATATGAATGATGACAGGCTGCTTCCGAGCGAGCATCTGCATGATGCTTCCAAAGCCACGGAACGCCGCCGGCAGCTTCTCCTCCGCCAAGGCCTTGCTGGTATCGAAGCTCTCCAGATCCAGCGGATCGACCCGACTCAGGACTGGGAAGAGCTCGGCGAGGTGTGCGAGATCGCGGCTACCAAGATCGCGGATCTTGCGGTTCGGCAGGCGCCTCAGGACCCGGGTCAGGTTGTCCATCACGCCGTCCAGCGCCTTGTAGGACAACGACTCCCATTCGAAGCACGACCCCTTCAGAGTGACGACCGACTCGGTTCGGCGGATCTCCTTGACGAACTCACGGATCAACGCCGACTTGCCCATGCCCGCCACCCCGTGCACGAGGCCGACGACGGACTTGCCACTCAGTGCGGCCTGGAAGGCTTTCGCGAGCGCGTTCAGGTGCCGTTCCCGGAAGCGCACCCCGTGTTGAACGGGCACGATCCGTCCCGCCATCGGCATCTGTCGCAGCCGGAGCCGCGCCAGCACTTCTTCGCCGCGAGGTCGATCGTGGGGCTTGCGAGCCAGCAGCGACATGCACAGCTCGTCGAGATCCCGCGGAACGCCGGGTACGAGCACACTCGGCGGCGTGGGATCGTGTTCCTGCTTGGCGGTGAGGATCGCGTAGAGGTGCCCAGTGAACGGCCACACTCCAGTGAGCGCCTCGTACAGCATCACGCCGACCGAGTACCAGTCACTGGCCGGGGAGAGGGGCTGGCCGACGGACTGCTCCGGAGACATATAGGCCGCCGAACCTGCAATATTCTGCTGTAGCGTGCCCTCCGTGTAGTCCTGATCGATCTCGGCGACGAGCCCGAAGTCGAGGATCACGACCCGCCCGGCGTCGGTGACCAGCACATTGCTGGGTTTGAGATCCCGATGCACACGCCCGGCATCATGAAGCCGGTGCACCCCCTCGGTGAGCTGGCGCAGACAAGAGCGGAGCTGGATCAGATCCGGCAGTCGACCGTCGGCCAGGGGTTTGTATTGATGTACCACCTCGGACTTCACGCTGGGTCCGGACGGGGCACTGCTGTGGAACTGAGATGCCGAAGCCGACCTCCAGGTGCTCTGGGTACGGGCCTTTGACTCCCTGCCGGCCTCGACCCCACGCACAAAAGTCAGGAAGTCCATGCCCTCCACGAGCTCCATGCTCACGAACCAGCCTTCCCGGGTCTGGATCAGCTCGTAGAAGGAGACGAGGTTCGGGTGATCGAACTGTGAAAGCGCCCGAAACTCCTGCTTTAGCCGATAGATGGAGCCCGGATCGAGATGCCGCAGCGTCTTGAGCGCCACGACCTCGCCGTGCTCGCCATCGCGAACCCTGTACACGACGCACATCGAGCCCGCGCCCAGCTCCTCGATCACGCGGAAGCGATCCGTGCCGGAGAAGACTCCAGTCCCTGTTCGGTGCGCTCCTTCCATGGCCGCCAGTGTAGCCGAGAGCTGCATAGACAAGCGGGGTCAAACGTACTGCGATAGAGCATCGGAGTGCATGACGTATTCGATAAACGAGTTGCCCTGATCACCGGCAAGGGTGGTGTCGGCAGAACCACAGTGACCGCCGCTTTGGCCCGCGCTGCAGCGGCGAAGGGCATCCGCGTTCTCGTCACCGAGATCGCCGAGCCGGAGGGCGACTACACGCCCCTCGCACGCTTGTTTGGGCGCGACAACCTGCCCGTCGAGCCCGTGCAGCTCGAACCGGGGATAAAAGGGTGCGTGCTCTGGTATCGCCGCGGCCACGAGCACTTCTTCCCCCGCGTGAGCCCAGTGCGAGCGTTGGTCAAGGCCGCCATGCGCTCCAGCGCCCTGCGCAAGCTCCTAGATTCCGCGCCCTCTTTCCGCGAAATGGGCGTGTTCAATCACATGTTCGCCCTCGCCGAAGAGCGCCGCGAAGACGGAGAGTACGAACACGAGCTCCTCATCCTCGACATGCCCGCCAGTGGCCACACCTTGGGCCTCACCGGTCTGCGGCGCCGCTTGCTCGAGCTCGCGCCGACCGGGCCGATCGCCCAGGTCCTCGACGACGGGCGAGCCTACTTCGTCGATCCAAAGGTCACGGGCGCCTTTGTCGTCACCCTACCGGAGACGCTCCCAGTCACCGAGTGCCTCGAGCTCATCGAGGGCCTCGTCGATCACGGCACACCAGTCGGCGGAGTCATCGTCAACCGGGTGCTCTCCGATCCCTTCACTCCAGCCGAGCGAAAGGCCCTCGAGCCCCACGCCTCGGAGAGCCTGTTCGGAATGGCGCGTTTCAAGGGCATTCCCCACTCCGCAAAGGCGCTGGCGAACCTGAAGGCCTCCACCGATCAGCCCATCCACGAGATCCCCGAGTTCCCACAGCAAGGCGACGAGCTCATCGATACGATCGCCAAGGTCCTCGACGACCGGGGAGAGGCCGCCGCATGAGCGCACTCGTCGTCGACACCATCCGCGACCGGCGGGTCATCGTGTGCGCCGGATCGGGGGGCGTGGGCAAGACCACGACCGCCACGGCCATCGCGCTGAGCGCCGCCCAACAGGGTCGTCACGTGCTCGCGCTGACTGTCGATCCCTCGCGCCGACTCGCCCAGACCCTGGGAGTCGACCGCAACCTGGCCGAGCCCACTGCAATCCCCGAAGAGCGCTGTCTGCACGCCGGCATCGAGCCCGGAATGCTCGAGGCCTGGATGCTCGACCCGGGCATCGTCGCCGACAAGTTCGTGCACAAGTTCGCCGAGTCCGCCGAAGAGGCCAGCCACCTCACCCAGAACCGGATCTACAAGCAAGTCAGCCGCATGATCGCCGGCATGCAGGAGTACATGGCGATGGAGGCCCTGGCCGGCTTCGTCAAAGAAGACCGCTACGACCTCATCGTGCTCGACACCCCGCCGAGCCGCAACGCCCTCGACTTCCTGTACGGACCCAGCCGCCTCGCGAACTTCCTCGACGGCCGGATCTTCGGGCTCTTTCTGCCCGCCGAGCGTCGCAGCTTCATCCGCCGCGCCGCCGGACGCCTGGTCAACGGGGTGAACGCCGCCGTGCTCGGAGCCGACAACTACGCCGAGCTCCAGGACTTCTTCGTCTCCTTCTCCGGCATCTTCACCCGCATGAACCGCAACGCCACCGCCGGCCTCCAGGCCCTTCGGAATCCAAAAGATGTGGCGTTTGTGCTCGTGACTTCACCGGCAACCGAGGCGCTCACCGACGCCTTCTTCTTCCGGCGCAAGACGCTCGAGCTCGAGCTCCCCTTCCGCGGCTTCGTGCTCAACCGCAGCCAGGCCAGCGACGACGGGCGCGTTCACCCGACTCGTGATCTGTTTGGCCCCCGACCCAACGACATCGAGCTCTCCGCCCTCGCAAAGCTGCAAGCGCTTGCCGTCATCGAAGAAGCCGCGGTCGAGCGCGATCGCGACCTGCTCAACCATCTGCGCACCGAGGCTGGAGAAGAAGCGTTCGCAATCGCCCTGCCAAACCTCTCCCAGGGTGCCGAGAGCCTGGACGCGCTCATGACGCTGGGCGCGGTCCTGAGCGAGCCCGCTACGGCCTGACGTTTACGCGATTCAATGCTCGACACTGCAGTCGTACATTTCGATCTGGTATTTCCGTCCAGCGAGAAACCAAGTCTCGTCGGGTCCTATTCCCCACGCCAAGGGGAGCACTGTCCCATCGTCTTCTATCAACAGCACTCGCATCGAACGGAACGTCCACGTACCTGACCAGCCGGAGGGATCCGAGGGGGCGTCGCCGGCGCCGGAAGCCTGCCACCGCGCCTTTCGACCATCGCCACAGAGCCAAAGGACATCATCGGCGCGGCCGGCGGTCTCATGTGACAGACGCTGGTTGGCCATGGCCGAAAAGAGCCTGTTGTCACCATCCCCCTCCATCAGGACGATGTCGTTGGAGAAATCTAGCGTCTCGATGACAGCCTCCATCACAGCTTCGGCTTGGGATTGCTTGGGCTTTCGGGAGACGGCAAAGAGCACGGCGGCACCGCCATTGGCCCCTTTTTTCGCGACAACCTTGGCGATGTGGCGCCCTCGCTCGTCGGAAAATCGGCCAGTCAATCCAGCGTTCGGCGCCCCTGGACGGTCCAGTGGCTTCATCGGGATGCCGTCCACGACCAAAGGCGTCTCGAGCATCTCCTGGAACACCGTCGCTGGGAGGGAGAGTCCAAACTTGACAATGACTCTCGCCGAGGAGAGCGAAGGGGCAAGTAAGAGCGTGGAGCCGTCCGGCGCGGACGCGTTCCATCCGGCCGGAATCGTCACCGTGGCACCATACTGCCGACTTAGCACCGTTGTACCGGAATAGTAACGCCTACCTTCGACCAGCGGTACGGGTTCGGCCAAGGCTATGGCGGTAATGAGCAATGTGAACAACATCGTGTTGACCGTAGCTGAATCAGAGCTCGCCGTGCAGTGGCCCTGCTCTGCACGTCATACGAACCTGGTCTGCGATGCGATTCGATCACCTTCCGATCGGATCGTGGTGATCGGGGAGCGCCGATGCCAAGACGGAGAGATGACCTACTTACTGCTGATCGGCGCGATGAGCGCTGTTGCCTCTCCGAGCGAACCCTGCGTGCCACTCGCCGACGTCGAGCCCGAACGACTCGAGCTCTCCCAGAAGAGTGCGAGCTACATCGCCTCGGGAATGATGGTGCACTTCGCCTCCCAGAGTGAGGAGCAGCTCGAGGACGGGACCTTCGACGTGCAAACCGAGATGCGGTTCACCTGGAGCGACGAGTCTCAGACCGACATCGTCTCCGCCAAGGCCAAGACGGAGTTCAGCGCAGCACTGGGCCATTGCTGGCGATTGGCCAGCAGAGACGCCGACAAGCTCATCGTCGAGGTGGTCCTCGCGGCCTCCGAGGGTGCCACAGTCCTGCCCAAATGTGTCCGAGGAGAGAAGGCCAAGGCCCCGCTGCTCGTCGACTATGCGGAGATCGTCGAGGGCGAGACCTTTCGGGCCAACCTGGGATACGAGGAGGACTCTCACCAGTGGGAGGTGTACCCGCCGCCCATGCCGCTGATGCACCACGCCACTGGGATCGAGTGGACGAACCTCGCCGCGTTCGGCAAGGAACTCGGCGCGGCGAGGGGATCGACGCTGCAAGCACAGTTCGTCGTCGACTCCACCGAGACCCTGAAGATCCCCGACCAGTACATGTGGTTCAGCGAGCACAAGGCCACCCTCAAGTCCGTGTGCCTGCTGGAGGAGGAGGAGGAGTGAACTCTCAGCCCAGCGCGATTCTCCAGGCACGGCG
>PJEL010000014.1_pt1 | contig 188396 bp, 173 predicted proteins | sample 1853271 | NCBI WGS metagenome assembly PJEL01 (sample SAMN08108733, study PRJNA415343) | Invertebrate metagenome, whole genome shotgun sequencing project. | host: Globobulimina | place: Sweden: Gullmar Fjord | collected 2015-08 | reverse complement strand
GTGCTCCTGGCCGTGCTCGCGCTGGCCGTGCACAGCCTGGTGAACCACAAGTACATGGGCCACGTGATCGTGATCGGCTTCTACTTCAGCCGCATCTTCATGGGCCAGCTGGGGTTCGAGCACAGCCTGTATCGCTTTGGCTCCGATCTCGGCTCCAGCTACTCCGACATGAACGCCTATGGGCCCTACGTGTGGCCATTCCTATGGTACAAGCTGTATTGGGGCTCCCTTGCCGTGTTGCTGGCGATGCTGTCGAACCTGGTGTGGGTCCGAGGCCAGGACGCGTCGTGGAATGTGCGAGCCAGGACGGCAAAAGGGCGGTTCAACAGGCAGCTTGGCGTGCTTGGGGGGCTCTTTGCGCTCATGACGATGGCCACCGGCAGCTTCATCTTCTACAACACCAACGTCCAGAACACGTACCGGACCAGCTACCAAGATGAGCTCCGCGCGGCGGACTGGGAGCGGAAGTACAAACAGTACGACGGCGCACCTCAGCCCAGGATCACCGCTGTGGAGATCGCCGTAGATATCTATCCTGCCGAGGGAGAAGTCAGAAGCAAAGGGACCTACACGCTGGTCAACAAGACCGGCAATGCCCTCGACGAAGTCCATGTACAGATCTCCGGCCAGCCCGACATCGACAAACTGCAGTTCGATCGACCCACTACGCTCACGCTGGACGACGAGGATCACGGCTTCAGGGTCTACTCCCTCGATAAGCCCCTTTTGCCTGGCGCAATGGCTGAACTGGAGTGGAACTTCTTCTTCCCCAACGACGGCTTCTCGAACACTGGGGTCGGCACGTCAGTGGTGGAGAATGGCACCTTTGTGAACAACGGCGGCATTGCGCCCAGCCTCGGCTACCTCGATGGCAAAGAGCTCGCCTCGGACCGAGATCGTAGGCAGCACGGCTTCGAGCCCAAGGAGCGGATGCGAGACCTCGACGATCCCATCGGCTGGGAGAACACCTACATCTCCGCCGACGCGGACTGGGTCGACTTCGCGGCCACGGTCAGCACCTCTCCCGATCAGATCGCCATCGCTCCCGGGTATCTGCAGAAGGAGTGGGAGGAGGAGGGTCGGCGGTACTTCACCTACGAGATGGATTCGCCGATTCTGAACTTCTACTCGTTCTTATCCGCTAGGTATATCGTGGAGAAGGGGGAGTGGAAGGGCATTCCCATCGAGGTCTACTACCACCCGGGACATCGCTACAACGTCGAGCGCATGATCGACGCCGTCGGCAAGTCCCTGGAGTACTATTCGCGGGAGTTCTCGCCGTATCAGCACAAGCAGGTTCGCATCCTGGAGTTCCCACGATACGCCACCTTCGCCCAATCTTTTCCGAACACGATTCCCTACTCGGAGTCCATTGGTTTCATCGCCAAGGTCGGCGAGGATGACATCGACTACCCGTTCTATGTGACCGCCCACGAGATCGCGCATCAGTGGTGGGCTCACCAGGTCATTGGAGCCAGTGTGCAGGGCTCGACCCTGATGTCGGAGACCATGAGCCAATACTCGGCGCTGATGGTGATGGAGGAGGAGTTCGGCGAGGAGCACATCCGAAAATTCCTGGCCTATGAGCTAGATAATTACCTCCAGGGCCGGTCCATGGAGCGCAAGAAGGAGCTGCCGCTGTTGCGGGTGGAGAACCAGCAGTACATCCACTACAACAAGGGCGCGCTCGCGATGTACCTGCTCAAGGATCACATCGGCGAGGAGGTCCTCAACGAGGCGCTTGCGAAGTACATCGACGCGGTGGCCTTCCAGTCGGCCCCCTACACAACCGCCAGGGAGTTCGTGTCCTATCTGCGAGAGGCGACCCCCGCCGACCGGCAGTACCTCATCGACGACCTGTTCCTGCACATCACCTTGTACGAGAACAAGGCGGTGGATGCCAAGGCCAAGAAGGTCGGTGGAAGCTGGGAAGTCACAGTGAACTTCGAGGCGGCCAAGTTCCATGCCTCCGACCAGGGAGAGCAGTCCGAGGTCGGGCTCGCCGACTGGATCGACATCGGCGTCTTTGGCGACGACGACGAGGTCCTCTACCTGGAGAAGCACAAGATCTCGACCGGCCAGACCTCGGTGACCGTCCAGGTGAACGGTGAGCCGGTGACCGCGGGCATCGATCCCTGGAACAAGCTCATTGATCGGCATCCGGACGACAATATCGTCGATGTGGACCACAGCGGCGCCTAGGGTATTCCCCCGATGACAGTTCGTGACAAAGAGAACTGAAAATATCGCGACCTTTTCAGTCAACAGAGAACAGGAGGTTCCCCCATGTCTGTGCTCCGCTCCCTTTCCTTCGCGATGTTCCTGGCCCTACCGACCGCAGCCATGGCACAGGACGCGTGCCCTTGGTCCGGCGAGCTCCAGGTCCAGACAAAGATGACCTCTGTCGTCGTCAATGGCCTCTACTACGACGTTCAGGGTCCCCAGTCTCGACGGTTCTTCTCCCAGGTTCTCGCGGATTGTGGGGCTACCGAGGCGGCAATACACTTCGACCGCTGGCGGAATGCGCGCATCGCCACCAACGCTACGGCCGTGGGCGGGGTCGTCGTCGACAATCGGATCTTCCTCGGCTCCATCGCTGGAGGTGTTGCAGCGGGCGTGCACAAACGCGACTTCCGCCGTGCCCTCGAGCGCTTCACGCCTCCAACCGCGCTAGTCCCGCCGCCTCCGATTCGTCAGCCGGTGCCCAAGGACGGATACTGATCAGCCCAAGACCGCCTTGAGTGCGCGCCAGAGGTCGGCTCGGCCAAACGGCTTCTGCAGATAGCGCCGATTCGAGGGGTTCTTGTTGAAGAAGCCGCTCATCAGCACTGTCCGCTCCGCCAGCTCGGGATGATCGCGCTGCAGGGTCTCGACGAACTCTGGGCCCTGCATTTCGGGGAGTCGGATATCGCTGAGAACGGCATCGAAGTCGCTGTCGCGGGACAGGAGGTCCAAGGCTTCTTCTGCAGTGGAGGTCGTGACCACGTCGTGCTCGCCGGACATGCGGATGAAGGCGGCAATGACCTCGAGCAGCTCCACCTCGTCGTCGACAACCAGGAAGCGTTTGCTCGAGGTCGGGTGCTCGATATTGCCGGCCACACCTCGCGGAGTTGCCCGATCGGGTCGTCCCTGGGGGATAGAGAACTCGAAGGCAGCTCCACCATTCTGCAGGTTGGTGACCTTGATCGAGCCACCGTGCTCTTTGACTATGCTCCAGGCGATGGCGAGGCCCAGCCCGGATCCGCTGCGCAATCGTCCCGATACAAAGGGCGTGAAGATGTGCTCCAGCAGGTCCTTGGGCACTCCTGGGCCGTTGTCGCAGACGGTGATCGAGGCAAATCCGCCGTGCGGTTTCGCCGCGATTCTGATCTCGCCCTCGTCCTGGAGGGCGGCGCAGGCGTTGCTGAGGAGGTTCACCAGCACCTGCTCGACGCGGCCGTGGTCGGCCTTGATGTTCAAGAGAGGCTCGGTGTCGACGTGGACAGCGATGGTGTCCGGAACGCTCGCAAGCTTGATGGCGGACGCGATGACGTCGAGGACCGGGAAGATCTCGCGCTCGTCAGATCGGGGCTGGGCGAAGGACTGCAAGTTCTGGACGATCCGCGCGATCCGAAGGGAGTGTTCGTGGATTATGCGCAGTTGCCCTGCGGATGTCGAGAGTTCATCGTTCTCGAGTAGCAGCTCGATGCCGAGCTGTAGGACACTCAGCGGGTTGTTGATCTCGTGGGCCACGCCCGCCGCGACGTGGCCGAGCTCGGCGAGTCGGCGCGCGTGCCCGAGCTGGGTCTCCAGTTGTCGTCGCGCGGTGATGTCGCGGAGGCCGACCTGCGTAGACCCGGAGAAACCCGGTATCTTCGCCGCGACCATGAACATGATTCGGCCGTCGGTGAGCTCCACTTCGAAGCCATCACCGGGCTCGAACTGCGAGCTTAGGGCCTGGGAAACCAGCGGCCTGGACTGCTCGGTGAATAGCTCGGTGAGGAGCGTACCCAGCAGGCAATCCATGCCGAGGTCGTCGTGGCTCTTCCGGTTTGCTGTGGTGATCCTGTCCGAATCGTTGACCGTGAGCAGCATGTCGGGGCTGTGGTCATACAGCGCCCGATAGCGGCTCTGGGACTCGGCGAGTTCTCTGGTTCGGTGCTCGACGACGCTCTCGAGGTTGGCGAAGGCCTTGAGGACTGAGAGCTGGCTGGGCTTGTCCGCACGAAACTGCTTTTCCACGCGCTGGATCAGCGTCGCGATGACCTTTCTGGCCGCCACGAGGTCGGCTTCGAGCTGGGCGATTCGTTCCTCTTCAGCCACGGTCTGTTCCCAATACCAGTCCAGTCAGGGTGTGGTTTACTTGCATCGGCCCGTACTGTTCGCCATAGGTCGTGAAGCCCGCCGCGGGGATCGGTGCCATCGCCTCGTATAGCTCGTCGACGCGGTGAGCGACCTTGGCCTCGAGCATGCGTCCCGCGCAGTTGAACAGGATCATGCCCTGTGCCTGTCCGGGCAAAACTGCAATCGCGCGCTTCACGCCGCCATAGGTCGCCTCCACCAAGTCGAGGGCACGCATCAACCGCAGGATCGCGCCTTCCTCGACCGCTCCTCCCATCAGCAACGAGCCATCCTGGATGGTCATGACCGACCGCATATAGTAGTGGTCGCCGACATGGAAAGCAAAGGTTGGAAAGGATCTTTGCTCCTCGATCTTCTCGACGGGTATGCCCATATGTCGGGCGAGGGTCACCGATGCTGTCCGCCCATCGAGCTCGTGGATCAGGCGGCGCTGGGGGTCGGCTTGGGTCACCACGACCCGAACCTCGGTCGGCTCGAAGTGATGCAGATGGAAGGTGTGGAACGGAACGCTTGGCTGCAACAGCAGGATCACGGCTGACCCCGTGCGCGCGTTTTCGCCCACCGCGACCCAGGTCTCGACGAACTTCATGTCGTCAGCAGCGCTTCCGCCGACCAGTCGCACGCCGGGCGCGTAGGTGCCCAGGCTCGCGACCAGGATCTCCTCCATGCCGGACAGCCCATCAGTGAGGGTCACAAACACGTGTTCGCCCGGCGAGAGCTTTGCGCCCAGCTGCTCGGTGAGATCGCGCACGATGGCGTCTCCGTCCTCGAACCGGAAGGTGGCGAGGTCGATGATCGTCGCCGCAGCGCAAGACGGCCCAGTCAAGGCGACCGCCGACACTCCACCATCGGTGCAACCGGCCGGTCCGATCTCTCCTGCAGTGGTGCAGCCGACGGTCAGGGCGTGGGGGAAACGTTCCGCCATCAGCGCGGCCAGCTTGCCGAATGCATAGCGGAAGCTCGCAAAGAAAAGGACGGTGCGGGCGTCCTCCGGTCCGAGCGCCGCTGCCAGCTCGTCGGCCGCCGACGCGGCATCATCCTCCAGGGTCGCCGCAACGCGAATCGCCGTCATCTGCAGTTCCTCCGCTAGTGAAGAATACAGCGCATTAGGATGCGGCGATGAGAAAGGATCTCGAGCGTTCGGTGCTGCGTCCGGTGCATGTCGCCGGGCTGCTCAGATTTCGCGCCTCCCGCCTGGTGAGCGGGAACCGCGTGTTCATGCTCTTCGAGGGAAGAACTTGGACATTTCGGGAGACCTACCGCATGGCGCGCCGCTACGCGCAGCTGTACCGCAACCTCTCTCGAGGCGGCACGCTTCGAGTGGGAATCTACCAGGAGAACACGCCCGAGTACGTGTTTGCCGTGCTCGGTGCCGCGCTCGCCGACGTCGTGGTCTTCGGGATCAACACGGGCTTCCGCGGTGAGACGCTGCGCGGGGTCGTCGCCCAGTCCGAGATGCATGTGCTCCTCGTCCAGGCCTCGCTCGTCGATGTGGTCGAGGATGCTGGCATCGCGGGCGTCGAGATCCTCGTCGACCCCCTCCTTCCCGAGCCGGGCCGCGATCTTTCGCCTGACAGTCGCGCGCCCTATCTGGTGATCTTCACGTCGGGGACGACCGGACTTCCCAAAGGAGTCGTGTGCTCGCAGCTCAAGCTCGCGGGTGCCGGTTGGATGACGTGGTGGCGTGTCGGCGTTCGACGGCAAGACCGCGCCTATCTGGCCATGCCTCTCTTTCATTCCAGTGCGTGGTTCCTGGGCGTCATGCCAATGCTGGTCGTCGGCGGCAGCATGGTGCTCCGCGAAAGATTCAGCGCGAGCGGCTTTATCGACGATGTCCTGCGCTACGGTGTCACCTACATGAACTACGTGGGGCAGCCGGTCCACTACATCCTCGCTGCCCTCGAGGAGCGCTACGGTGACAAAGTCGAGGAACTAGCTGCAGATCCTCGGAACCTGATGCGGATCGCCCACGGCAACGGCGCCACCCCCATCGACCGCGAGAAGATGGTCCGCTACCTGGGCATGGAGCACATCTACGAACTCTACGGCTCGACCGAGGGTCCCATCAATACCGTGGTAAAACCCGGAGAACCTCTCGATAGTGTCGGGCGGGTGACCAGCTTGAACGTGGTCATCCTCGACGCCGACGGCAACCGCTGTCCGCCGGGTCGACTGGACCACCTCGGTCGGCTCCTCAACTATGACGAGGCCGTTGGCGAGATCGCCCGCAAGCTCGATTCCGACAACATCTTCTTTGACGGGTACTACGGAAACCACGGCGCGACCGACTCCAAGTTCCGAGACGGCTACTTCCGGAGTGGAGATCTCGGGCACATCCGAGTCAGGGGCTTTCGACGATACCTGTACTTCAACGGCCGCACTGACGACTGGATCCGCAAGGACGGCGAGAACTTTTCGGCGGCAAGCGTGGCGGGTTTTGCCCAGAAGCTTCCCGGCGTCGCCCTGGCCGTAGCGTTTGGCGCGCCAGCGGAGGTCGCCGACGAACGCGTGATGGTTGCGATCCAACTGGAGTCGGGAGCCCAGTTCGATCCGAAGAGCGTCTTTGCGAGTTTCCGGGAGATGCAGACCCGCGGTGGCATGGATCCGAAGTGGTTCCCCGACTTCGTGCGCGTGGTTCCCCGACTGGCTGTCACCGAGACGCAGAAGATCCAGGTACGGCCACTCAAGAAGCGCCACTTTCGGCCAGACCGGGACGACGAGCCGGTGTGGTTTCGCGAGCGTGGCGACACGAGCTTCCGCGCCTTGACCAGCTCCGAGTACGAGCGGCTCTCAAGGAGGTACTTGCGGAACGGACGCGGGGCCCTGCTCGACTGATCCAGTCTCTTCTGTCGGGATCACCGTCGGTTCCGTTGCCGGTCTGGCCTTTCGCTGCTTCCGTTTGTGTTTGGCGACGCCTTTTTCCGCTTCGGGGCCGTCTGATGGTCGAGTCTCCTTGCGGCGTGGGCAGCTATCCAGAGGATCTCGTTATGTCGGCCCGGGGGTGAGATGACGCCGGAGGAACGGGACGCGCGACGACAGCTGGCGGAACTGCCGATGCCACTGAATACCGATTCGGATCTGGGCCGAGAGCGGGCGCGAATCGCGCGGGTCGCCGCTGAACACGCGGCGGAGCGCGGCGCTCCCGACGAGTTGTTGGAGCTCCTCTACGAGGAGTATCGCGCAGGCGGGAGCGCGATTCCGTGGCTTCGGAAGCTCCTGGATCTGGGGCATCGCAACGATGTCGCCCTCCGTGCGCGGATCCGAGCGCGGGTAGCAGAGCGGTTGGGAGAGGACGCGGAGGCGCTGGCTGCGTTGGCGAAAGAGGCGGCGTTGACCGACGGCGACTGGGAGCTCGCGCTTGCGGACTTCGCAGTCGATCCGACAAGGAAGGCGTGGGAGGCGTTCATGCGGTTCTGTCCGTCCGAGCTGCAGTTCGAGCGGACCCAGCAGGCGGTACTGTGGCTTCGGAGTGCGGGCGCCGATCCGGATCGGGTCTACCTCGCCATCGCGCCCTGGGCATGCACTTCGGAGCTCACCAGGCTTGTCGAGGACGGGCTCGTGGACCCGAAGATGGTGGAAGCGTCGCTGGACGAGGTCCATGTGTCGCCGACCGCGCGCGGGATGACGTTGATGAGCGCGGCGATTGGGGCGCAGCGGCGCGGGAACAGCGCCGCGGTGGTGCGCCTGGTGGAGGCATCCTGGGCGACCGGCGCGCCGGCTGATGTCCTTGACGGGCAGCTGCAGAGCCTACGGGAGGAAGCGGACGAGACGCTCCTGGCGTTGTTGGAGCAATGACGGCAGCGAATCGCTGGTTCCGACCCGTACGAGAGCCATCCTCGGGAAGCATCGCGTCGCTTCGGCAGATGTGGCCGGAATTCCGGTCTCACAACGTGCTCCTACCGGGAGCCCAGAAGCAAGAAGCGGCCAAGATTGTAGGATCTTGGCCGCTAATTATGCTGTCTATGCGGAAGGGGGGACTCGAACCCCCACACCCTTGCGGGCACAGGGTCCTGAACCCTGCGCGTCTACCAATTCCGCCACTCCCGCGCGGACGGTGCCGTTATCCGTCGGCTCAGGTAGCGTCAAGGCTGGAGGGGTTTGCTGGACAGCGCTCTCCTGGTGAATAGGGTTCCGCCAACTGGAGATCGACCAATGGGTTTCATGGACATGTTCCTCTCGGACGACAAGAAGATCCGAAATCGACAGCGAACCCTGACGAACCGAGATTCCCAATCCGAAGATCGCGAGATCGCAGCACGCTGGCTGGCCGACAAGGGCACTGGAAAGGCCCTCCTGTCAATGCTCTCGCGCTTCGACATGCAGCTCGATCACCAGCTCAATGACCGCGACGAGCGCGAGGTCATCTACGCCTTGGCGATGTCCAAGGGCGAGGCCATCATCAAGCCTCTCCGGGCGCACCTCAAGAAATGCAAGAAGTTTGCTCTCCCGATCAGACTGTTCAAGAACCTCCAGGGCGAGACCAAGACAGTCGAGCTGGTGTTCGAGCTTCTGCAGGTCGAGCTCGACAAGGACGACTTCAAGGCCGGCAAGAAGACTGACATGCTCGTCTGGCTCACCGATTACCGCCACGAAGACATGATCGCGGCGGCCACTCCCTTCCTCAAGGACTTCGACGAAGGTGTCCGCTGCGCCGCCGCCCAAGTCATCATCAGTCAACAAGATGACGCGGGCCGTGACGCGCTCGCGGCGGCCTTCGCCAACCCCGAGGAGGACTCCAATCGCCTGAGAGTGCGCCTCGCAGAGGTGTTTTCTTCCCGTCGGTGGCGGGTAGAAGACGTCGAGGGAGTGACCGGCAACCTGCCGCCAGCGTTCAAGATCGTCGATGGGCGGGTGGTCTCTTCGTGAAGAGTTGGTGATAGAGGCCGACGACGGGATATCCTCCGAGCCGACTTAGGCAGGGGTGTGGCAGATGCGCGAGACATTGCTGTTCGGTTTGATGGGCGCACTTGGCGCACTCGTGGGCGGCTGCGGACACGACTGCCAAGACACCTGTCGGCACGTATACGACCAAGCGGAGTGCAATATCATCAAGCCTGGGGCCAAGGCTGAAGACCTCATCCGGACCTGCATCGCCGAGTGCGAGACGGCGATGAGCAAGAACGGCGAACTCGGCGACTACACGCCGTACAGCCACAGCCCGGCGTTCGAGAATCTAACTTTGGCCAACGAAAAGCAGGCGGCCCTGTGGATCGACTGCGTTTGGGACGCCGCGCCCGACGCGGGCCCCTCTGGAGGGTGCAGCGATCTGGACCCGGCAACGGGGATCTGTGCGCCGATCTAGTTCGCTGGCCGTCCTCCTTGCGCTCGCGCTCATCGGCTGCGCGCCGCGCTGCGAGCGGAGCTGCAAGAAGCTTCTCAAGTGCGACGATCTCGACAGTGATCGCATCGCGTTGCACGAGTGCGAGGAATCCTGCCGCAAACAGCTGACGATGTTCGAGGGCTGGAAAGACGAAAAGAAGCTCGAGAGGGCGTTCGCCGACCACCGGCGCTGCATCGTGGGGTCCACGTGCGACGAGATCGCAGACGGCGAGTGCTATGACGAGCTGCTGTTCCAGGTGGGCGAGAACCCGGTTACTGGCGATGATACCGGTGTCTCGACGCCATAGTCACGCTAGGAACTCTCGCAGTCGTGATGCCGCAAGGGCAGGGGACTTCACGCCGAAGAGGGCGCCGCTGACTGCCGCTCCAGCCCCACGCTCCCGGAGGATCTTGAAGCGCGCTGGGTCGACGCCGCCGAGGGCGAGCACTGGTCGGCCTCGTGCGCACCGCAGGAAGCGCTCGAGGCCCAGCGTGGCTCGGCGGTCGTCGGGCTTCGACGTGGGCCGCCAGACCGGCGAAAACAGGACATAGGCGGCGCCGCTGTCGAGAGCCGAATCCACCTCGTTCTCGGAGTGGCAGCTCACGCCGTGGCAGCCGGGACCGTGCAAGCGGATTCCAACATCGGAGGCGTGGGGATTCTTGGTGTGGAGGATCACCTCCACATTGGGAGTTCCGACGGCAATGGCGGCGAGCTCGGCCAGGGCGTCGCGGCCGAGCTGGGGTTCGCGGATCAGGACTCCGGGCAGACCGGCGCCCACGAGTGCGGTGAGCCACGGCCGAAGATCTCGGCCGTCTCCCGGGGTGATCGCAAGCAGATCAGGTGCCAATGACTCCTTCGAGGGGTGAGCTGGCGTTTGCGTACAGTCGTTTGGGGATCCTTCCGGCACCGTAGGCGAGCCGGCCAGCCTTGACGCCGTGGTTCATGGCGGTTGCCATGGCGAGGGGATCCTTGGCGGCGGCGATGGCCGTGTTCAGCAGGATCCCGTCTACTCCGAGTTCCATGGCGATCGCGGCGTCGCTCGCGGTGCCAACCCCAGCGTCGACGATCACTGGGACTCCGGCGTGCTGGCAGATGATCATCAGATTGTATGGGTTGCGGATCCCGAGCCCGGAGCCGATCGGGGCCGCCAGCGGCATCACCGCGGCGCAGCCAATGTCCTCGAGACGTCTGCAAACGACGGGGTCATCCATGCAGTAGGGCAGCACCGTGAATCCCTCGCGAACCAGGACTCTTGCGGCTTCGAGCGTGCCCTCGTTGTCCGGAAAGAGGGTGTCTGGGTCGCCGATCACTTCCAGCTTGATCAGCGACGTGCCGAGGGCTTCGCGGGCGAGCTGGGCGGTGGTGATCGCGTCTTCGGGCGTGTAGCAGCCGGCGGTGTTGGGGAGCAGATGGATTCGCTCACGGTCGATGAAGTCCAGGATATTGCTTCCCTTTGGGGCTCCGAGGTCTACGCGCCGGATGGCGACCGTGACCATGGAGGTGCCGGCGGCTTCGTGGCAGGCCTTCATCAGCTCGAAGCTGTCGTACTTGCCGGTCCCGACGATCAGGCGGGAGTCGAGTTGGATGGAACCGATCTGCAGCATGGGGGCCTCTTCGCGGGTGGCCGGGTCGTGTCAGAAGCTGACCTCAATTGGCCCGGGTTGTGACGATCTATGCCCCTGGCGGCGCGGCGTCCATCGCGGCATAGTCGGCGTTGGCTCGAAAAACGGTCAACTAATAGTCGTGTTGCTCGGTGTGGTTTTCGTTGTTCCTTGCTCTGAGGCCGAGCGACGCAGGGTTTTTCGGTTAATGTGCGGCTCGCTCTCTGTAAGAGGACTCCCAATGCGTTGGTATTCTGTTGGTCTGATGGCGGTCATGCTCTCCGCATGCGGTGGCAAGTTCAAAGCGAGTGGTCCGGTGATCACTGGCTGGGAACGCACTCAAGCCTTCGCTGCAGACAGTATTTCCACCGCGGCAACGTCTGGTGCCTACACGGGTCAAGCCGTCGTATCTGCGCCTGTGTTGCCGTTTATGGCCTACGGGGCTGCCTTCGACCTCGACCTGGTCCTGGTCTCCAAACACCCCAATTGGGACATGCACGAGTTCGGTCGCCTGTCCACGCCGCAAGGGCCGCTGTGGGTGGCACTCGAGTCCCGCGCGGGGACCCTCGATCAGTTCATCACCGCCGACCTGCCGAACATCGACGCTTGGATGCCCGAACTCCCTCTCGAGCGCAAGGCGACGCCGTTCACGATCCAGGATCGCTCCAACTCCGAGCAGATCGACGTGGAGCTGTCCTTCGAGAACGTCGACAATGAGCTTGTGAACGTCGTATTCCAGGGCGATCCGCCGTTCCGGGGCAAGCGCAAGCGCAATGGCGACTCCATGGGTCACGCCCAGAACCAGACCATCGCGGTGGTCGATGTGCCTCATCGCGAGAGCGCGTTCAAGGCGAAGATCTCCTTCGACGACAAGAACCAGAGGATCGCCAAGGCCGCCGGGTTCATGCCGATCCAGTTCGCGATGGAGCAGGCCCAGGGCGGTCTCGCTACCGGCAGCTTCTACACGCGCCTCGGCAATCACATCGCCTTCGAGTCGGCCATGGCCGAGGTCGTGGTCCACGCTCAAGAGTTGGCGCTTCCCGAGGTGGAGCCCGAGGTCGCGCCCGAACCCGCGGCCGATCCCCTGGCCGTCTTCATCGGCGAGAACCGCGATATCCTCCAAGCTTGCTACACCGCAGCTGCCGAGGCCAACCCCGACTTGGCCGGCCAGCTGGTGCTCTCCTGGGTCGTCACCGAGGCGGTCGGTGCCGAGTTCAATCCCGTCCTCGACACGCTCGGCGACGAGGGTCTGTCCACCTGTATGACAGAAGCTCTGGGTTCATGGGAGTGGCCAGAGGGCGTGGATGGCGAGGTCGGATTCCCGTTCAAGTTCGTGGTCACTGACGGCCTCTTCCTGCCTGGCGACGACAAGGTCGAAGAGGGCGGTGACGAAGAACTGCCCGAGGGCGGCGACGAAGAGGGTGCCGACGAAGAGGGCGGCGACGAAGAGGGCGGCGACGAAGAGCTGCCCGAAGGCGGCGACGACGAGCCCGAGGGCGCTGACGATTTGCCAGACGACGGAGAGGAGGATCCAGAAGGCGAAGAGGGTGATGAAGAGGACCTCCTCGATGGCGAAGAAGACCTCGAAGACATCGGCGAGCCCGTCGAGGCCCCACGGGGGCCGCAGCTGGCGGACTTCTCGACGTTCCACCGCATGGCCAGTGGCGCCGAGGTAGAGCAGAAATGGGAAGTGTCACATCAGGGCAACCGAGTTCTCGTGACCCAGCGTTCCGAGCTCCGCACGCTCACCTATGACTACCTCGTGTACCACGACTCCCTGGAATTGGTGTCGGTGGCGGTCCAGCAGTATGGTCGTACGACGCCGACAATGACGATGAATATCAGCCCGGCGCTCCCCGACCTGCGCAAGCCCTTCAACGGCAGGCACGCCAGCCGCTACGTGATCGACATCAACGGTCAGCGCGGCTACCACGTGGGCAACATCGAAGCGTGGTGGACCGAGTCTGGCCCGAAGGTCAAGGTCATTCCGGAGTCGCCTTCCTGGACCGAGGATCGCGCGATGGTGTCCACGATTCAGTACATCGACGGCAACGCCGAGATCAAGATCGACCGCATCGGGGACTGACCCGCTCTCCCAGCTACCAGTGGTAGAAGCCCTCTCCGGACTTCTTTCCTAGCTTTCCGTCTGCGATCATCTCACGTAGGAGCGCGGGCGGCTTGAAAGCGGGATTGGAGAGTTCTTTCGCCAGGTATTCACCGACGTGCATGCGGATGTCCAGGCCGACTAGATCGGTGAGCCGGAGCGGGCCGATCGGGTGGCGGTAGCCGAGCATCATCGCGGTGTCGATGGCCTCGGGAGTGGCTACGCCTTGTTCGACCATTCGGATCGCCTCCATACCCAGGCAGATACCGAGGCGAGAGGTCACGAAGCCGGGGTGGTCGTTTACAGTGATGACGGTCTTGCCGATACGCTCTCCAAAAGCCAGGGCGGTGGCTAGTACTTCGGGGCGTGTGTCGGCACTGACAACGATCTCCAGGAGGGGCATGATGTGCACGGGATTGAAGAAGTGAGTGCCGATCAGGCGGCCGGGGTCGTCGAGTCCGGAGGCGATCGAGGCGATGGACAGCGACGACGTGTTGGTCGCCAGGATGCAGGTGGGGGCCGCCACCGCTGCGACCGAGGCGAGCACTGACCGCTTGAGTTCGAGTATCTCTGGCACCGCTTCGATGACGATGTCCGCCTCGACGCACGCAGTTCTCAGGTCGCCGCCAGCGAGGTTGTCGAGCGCCAGAGTCATGACGTCGGCAGTGACCTTGCCACGGTCGACCCCCTTGTGAAGATTCGCCCGGATGTTTGCGAGACCGGCCTCCAAGACGGCGCCGTTGGCGTCGCACAGCACCACACCATATCCAGCCATGGCGCAGACTTGCGCGATGCCGTGACCCATGGTTCCCGCGCCGATCACACCAACTCGCTGCATCCGTCCTCCTGAGGAGGCGAGTATCACCTCGACGGCCCTCTTGTCGGTAATTTTTCGGACGAGCCGGCCTCTGGATCGAATCTGCGTGAGCGGGTGCAAGGACGCTACGATGTGCCAACGCACCGGTCAACGCTGGTTGTTGCCCGGGTCAAGGGGCGGAGAGTCGAGTATGTACCGGTATTTATGTGCATTCGTTTTGGTTGGGTGCCACACCACCACCAAGGTAGTGGAGGACGTCGGTGCCGACACCGACACCGACACCGACACCGACACCGACGCGGACACCGACGCTGACACCGATGCCGACACGGACACGGACACCACGGACACAGGGACAGCCACCCCGCCACCGTGGAACCTGCCGACCTGCCCTCCCGGCGCAGCAACCGATGCCGTGTCGATCTTCGCTCCACAGACCGACATCCGTGTCGATGGCACCGATCTGGTTGTCGATTTGGGCTACAGCGGCTGTGGCCCCGGACATCCGCTCGCGTTGTGCTTCGATGCGCAGTTCGTGGCTGGCGCTCCCCCGGTGCTCGGCGTGAACCTGACCCACGACGGCCTCAACGAGTACTGCATGGGCTTCTTCTACGATAGCGTCCGCATCGATCTGGTCCAGGTTCAGGATCAGTTCCTCCTGAATTATGGCGTGGCGAACGGCAACGTGGACCTGGATGTGACCTGGCCGAACTTCGGAGGGCCCGGGTCGCAGGTAGTGAACTACGCCTTCTAGTTGAACCCGTGTGCTTCCATCACCAGATCGGACTGGATCCCGAAGCTGTTGAGCGTCACCCAGGAATAGGGAGGCGTCACGGCATTGGACCAGTAGTTGCGGTCCGAGGCGCCCGTGTCGGCGCATGTGCGTGCGCAGGAGCTGTCGTCGTCGAGTTGCACGGCGATGTAGATGTGCTCTGTGGCCTCGATGACCTCTGGCGTGGGCAGCACGCCTTCTAGAGAGCGAATGCCCCCGGCCACTGCCGCCGGTGAGAGTTCGAAGCGCTGGAGCACGGCGGGACTAGCGTCGGGGGCGACCGGGGTGTCGATCCAGACCTCGACGGTGAAGCCTTGGGCGCCGTCGCAGAACGCGTCGTCGCTCATCTCGACGATCACCTTTTCTAGAGTGAACGGCGTGGTGGTCGGCGTGATCCGTGCGGCAGCCCAGTGTCCCTCCTCCCCAGCACTCGGGTAGATCTGACCGAAGGTCGCGCAGGTCGGCGAGAAGTTGCGCTCGACCACGCCCGTCGGTGGGTCGGTGTCGGTGTCGGTGTCGGTGTCGGTGTCGGCGTCGGTGTCGGTGTCGGTGTCGGTGTCCGTGTCGGCATCGGTGTCGGTCACGTCGGTTTCGATGGTCTGCAGGTCCTTGTCGCCGCAGCCCAGGAGAACCGTTGTCCAGATCAGGTATCTCACGATGCTATTTCTTCTTCTTCTTGCCGTAGCGACCGGCGCGAACGGGTTCCTCGGTCTCTTCTTCGGGCTCGACATCCTCGACCTCTTCCGAGATGTCCCCCCATGGGCTCACGGGAATGGGAGCTGCTTCGGGCTTGGGAGGGGGAGGGGGCTGGTCCTTGACGCCCCAGGGGTCGTCGGATGGGGGCGCGAGCTCCGGCTCCGGCCCAGATGGCACTTCCACACGGACCGTCTTGCCGTTCCCGACCTCGATTTCTTTTGTGTAGTCGATGCCGAGACGCTCGTTGGCAACCCAGATCTTGTGCTTGCCAGCGGCGATGGGCTGGCCGGTGAACGGTGCCCCCTTGGTGAGGCGGTCACCGTCGACGTAGACGTTGGCCCAGCCGCCGCCCTTCACGACGACGGAGAGAGCACCCGCTTCGCCGTTGGGGTCGAAGCCGGCGAGGTCCACAGGTGCTTCGGTGGGAGCAACTTCGGGCTCGGGAACTTCTTCGACGGGTGGCGGCTCCGGCTGGTTCAGGAACTCGAACGCGACGCGGCGGTTGTTCTCTCGCCCGTTCTCGGTTCGATTGGTGCTGATTGGTTTGGTTTGTCCGTAGCCTTTCGCCGTGAGCCTCTCTGCAGGCACCTCTTTCTTGACGAGGTAGGCGAGGACCTTGTCGGCTCGCGCCTGGGACAGGGTCATGTTGCTGTCTGCGTTGCCGGTGTTGTCGGTGTGACCTTGGACTTCGACGTTGCCCGCTTCTGGATTGGCCAGGAGGAGCGCCGCCAGTGTGTTGAGAAGCTCGTGGGAGGCCGAGCGGATGGTCGACCGTCCGTTCGTGAACTGAATCTTGCCCTCGAAGCTGATTCCAACGGTTGTGGTCCAGGCGTTTTTGGGGCATCCATCGCTGGTTTCGGCGGGCTCGCTGTCTGGCTTCTTGTCGTTCGGGCAGGTGTCGCGAACGTCCGGGACCAGGTCGCCATCGGCGTCCGGACAACCACCGGTCTCGGCGGGACCTGCATCCGCCAGGCAGCTGTCGTCTTTGTCTGGCACGCCGTCGTTGTCGGTGTCTGGGCAGCCCTTGGTAGCTTCGTAGCCAAAGTCGTCGGGGCAGTCGTCGTCGACGTCATCGATCTTGTCGTCGTCGTTGTCTGGGTCAGGGCAGCCATCGATGTCTTCGAACCCGTCGGCGTCTTCGGACTCGATGGGGCAGTCATCGGCAATATCGGCAATGCCGTCGTCGTCGTTGTCTGGGTCAGGGCAGCCGTCGATGTCTTCGAACCCGTCGATGTCCTCGGGCTCCTCCGGACAGGTATCCTCCTTGTCGACCAACCCGTCGCGATCGCGATCGCGTGCCTTTTGAGCGTAGGAGATGCCCACGAAGACCCGGTAGTCGGGAGAGCCGAGGCCGGCGATCAGGCCGGTGCCGGCCCCGAGGGTCATGGCAAGCCCGTTTTCGAGGGCGTTGGATGCGAAGATGTGCAGGCCACTTGTGGTGTTCGTTCCGTCGTCGCCCTGGGCGAGGCCGGCGCGGACGTCGAGCTCGGTGCCGAAGCGAAAGAACTCGGTCGGACGGTAGAATGCGCCAACAACGCCGTCGATCGTGCTCCCGAGTCCAACGCCTCCGAACTCGTCGGCTGTGGAGCCAGTGATACCGGCGTTGGCGAGGTAGCCCATCCGCGCCTTCTCGACCTCTCCACCGACGGCGAGGGACAGGCCGCCCTGGAGACCCTGTCGGGTGAGGGCATCGTCTGTGCCCGTGGGAAGCGCGATCTTCGGCACGAACGCCACCGCGAGCGTCTCGTCTTTGGTGAAGACGGGGATGATTCCCTGGGCGCGGATGTCGCCAGCGGCGGGGCCCTGGAACTCCTGGATGGGTGCGTCCACGTAGGGATAGAACGGGATGAACAGGTCTATCCTGGCTCTATCCTCGATCGTGTAGCCGCCGTAGAGCGTCACCGGCAGCAACACCGCGACCGCAGAGACCTCGTCGCCGTTGTCGAAGGTGCGGACGACGGGATCCTGTGCAAAAGAGGTCAAGATGCCGCCAGCGCCCCCACTTCCGACCAGATGTGGCGATTCTCCTTGGAGCGTGCCGACGCCAAACACGGAAGACGAACCCGGATTGAACAAGTCAACGTCCGCACCAAATGCGGCGATCGGTGCGACTAACGCGAGGGTGAAGATGACCGGTCGCATACCCTGCCCTCCAAAGGCTGTCGTAAACTACCCGATCAACGGCGCGGCGGATACTTCCGGAGCTTGCGTTGCAGGCTCTGACGGTGGAGACCCAGCCTGCGCGCGGCTTCGCTGATGTTGCCGCCGGTTGCCGCTAGCACGTACTCGATGTACTCCCTTTCGTGCAACGCCAGGGAGGGGGGCTGCGCTGGGATGACCACGTTTGGATCTCCCTTGGTCGCCCCAAATGCGGCGACGATGGCCTCGGGTTCACACGGCTTGGTGAGGTAGTGGTGGGCGCCCAGCTTCATCGCCTCGACGGCGGTTGCCACCGAGCCGTAGCCCGTGAGGACCACAGCTGTGATTCCTGGCAGTCGCTCCACGAGATCCTTGAGGACCTCGAGCCCGCGTTCGCCGCCGAGGCGCAAGTCGATGACCGCGAACTGTGGGCGATGCACGGCGGCTAGCCCCAGCGCCGTTCGGTGGTCCGGCGCGCAGAGCACCTGGTATCCGCGGTCCTGAAACTCCAGCTCCATGGCCTCTCGGAAAGCGTCGTCATCGTCCACAACCAGGAGCTTCTTGGCGTTTTTCAAGCTCAAAAGAGGCCTCTCCTAGGCAAGTGGAAACCACCAACGTGCGGTCGTGCCGGCATGTGCCGCGGGAACGTAACTCAATCCACCCCCAGCGCCGTCTGCCAGCGCGCGAGCCACGAAGACTCCCAACCCGGTTCCAGTGACTTTGGTGGTGAAGAATGGCTCGCCCACATGTTCGACCTGGTCGGGCAAGCCGCAGCCGTGGTCGGTCACTTCGATCATGGCGATTTCGTCCTGGCGGGTGATCCGAATGTCTAGCGGGACAAAGATATCCACCTCTTCTTGCGCTTGGCGGGCGTTCTCGAGAAGGTTGATCATCGCCTGGACAAAGGCGATCTTCGGGACCTCGACCATGGCGCCATTCGAGTCGTCTGCAACGCGTACGGCCAGCGTGGTGCTCTTCGACCACATGTTCACTGCCTCGGATGCGAGATCAGCTAGCGCTCGGCGTTCGATGTCGGAGGCGGTTGGATCGCCGGCGCCCACCAACAGCTGCTCGACGATGGCGCTACAACGATCGAGCTGGGTGCGGACGGCCTCGAGATCTTGTGCTGTGTCGGGATCCTGGTGGCGCCGGGTCACTCGGCGAAGCCGCAGCCCAATGGTCGACAGCGGCGTGTTCAGCTCGTGGGCGGCGCCAGCAGCCAGGGTTCCGACCGAGCGGAGGCGATCGGTTCGCGCAGTTCGATCCCGGGCATCGAGCAGCTGTCGTTTTCGCGTGCGGAGGCTCTGGGACAGACCGAGGACAAAGCCGGCGACTGAGACGGAGGTGACGGCGAAGCTGATGATCTGTCCCACATCTCGGAGGCGATCGTGGCCCAGTGAGTGGTGATTCCAGTGCAGCGGCAGATGCACGAAGAACAAGAAGCAGTAGCAGGCCATCACCAGGCCGGTGAGGAAGGCTGCGCGCCGCCAGGACAGCACGACGGCGCCCATCGCGATGTGCACGAGGTACAGCGGCGTGAAGACGTTCTCTGGCCCTCCGGCGAGCACAAAGAAGGCGGTGAGCGCCAGCACGTCGATTGTGAGCTGAGAGACCAGGCGGAGGTCAGTGATGGACTCCTTGGCTCGCAGGACGCGGAGGGTGTGCAGGTTCACGGCGATCAGGAACGCGATCACCGTGACCAGGGCCGGGATCACCTGCCGGGGAGAATCGATGATCACGAAGGAGAAGGCCAGCGTCACGGCTTGCCCGACGACTGCGACCCAGCGGAGGCGGACCAACCAGGTGAGCCAGACCTGGCCCTGTTCGGTCTGTGGGGGCAGCGGCCGCCAGAAGGTGGGGTTTGACTGCCGCAAAAGGCCTCCTGCGGGCGTCTAACCTCTCCGAATGGCCTCCGTCGCGATACGGGCGAGCTCGACGGCCTGATCCGGCGTGATGGAGAGGGGCGGATTGAGCACTACGGTGTTCCCCAGAGGTCTGAGGATCGCCCCGAGCTCCCGTGCCATCATGCAGACCCGATGCCCGGAACCCGAGGCCGGAACGGCGTCTTTGTCAGGCCCATGCAGATCGATCCCGACCATCACCCCGGCCTGTCGGATCGCCGCAACCTCTGGCCGGAGCTCCGCCAGAGTCTCGGACATTGCGGCGCCGACCGCGGCTGCATTGGCGAGGGTGTCCTCGGTTTCGAACAGGTCGAGGGACGCCAACGCCACCGCGCAAGCCAGCGGATTACCCGTGAAAGTGTGCCCGTGGAAGAACTGTCGATAGGCCTCCGGTTCCGCGAGGAATGCCTCGTAGACTGTCTCGGTCGCCAGGGTGGCAGCCAGCGGCAGATACCCGGCGGCAATGCCCTTCGCCATGCAGAGGAAGTCCGGGGAGAATCCAACCTGTTCCATGGCAAACATCGATCCGGTCCGGCCGAAACCTACGGCGACTTCGTCGGCGACCACCAGAATGCCCAGCTCCCGCGCTCGCTCCAGGATCGGGCGCAGATAGGCCGGCGTGTGCATCTTCATGCCAGCGGCCCCTTGAACCAGCGGCTCGACGATGATCGCCGCCAGCTCGGATGCATGGGCCTCCAGCAGGTCCAGCGCCGAGGAGAGGCACCTCGCCTCCTCGGGTCCGCCGGGAGTCTTTGGCGCGGGGAGCACCACTCCGCCAAACAGCAGCGGCCGGTAGATCTTGTGAAAGAGTCCGATTGAACCTACGGAAACGGCTCCGAGGGTGTCCCCGTGGTAGGCCCCTGACAGCGAGGCAAAGCAGGTGCGTCCGGTGTTGCCGATCTGCTGCTGGTACTGGAAGGCCATCTTCAGGGCCACTTCGGTCGCTGTCGACCCATTGTCGGAGTAGAAGACCCGCGAGAGCTCGCCAGGAGCGATCGCCACCAGACGCGCGGCGAGCTCGATGGCCGTCGGGTGCGACAGCCCCAGCATCGTGGTGTGCGCGACCTTGTCGATCTGCGCTCGGAGCGCGTCGTCGAGGACTGGGTGGCGGTGCCCATGGATGTTCGTCCACAGACTCGACACGCCATCGAGGTAGGTACGGCCGCGGATATCGGTCAGATAGGGTCCGCTCGCCTTCTCGACGATCAGCGGTTCGGTGGCAACCCAGTCTCGCTGCTGGGTGAAGGGGTGCCAGAGGTGGGCGTGGTCGAGTTCGGCGAGGTGGTTCATGGTCTAATGCTGCTCTTGTGGAGACGGGGACATGGCCTATATCGAGACCATTGGCGAAGCGGAGGCGACAGGCTCCCTCGAGCGGCAGTACCGGGCTGCCACCAAGCGTGCCGGCAGGATCTTCAAGATCCTGGAGATCCAGAGCCGCTTGCCGAAGGCCCTGCGCGCGTCGCTCATGCTCTATGCGGAGGTGACGACCGTCGAAGAAGCGCCGTTGTCGCGCGTCGAGCGGGAGCTCATTGCCACGGTTGTGAGCCGAGCCAACGACTGCTTCTATTGAACCCTGGCCCACGGGGAGGATCTCCGTCAGGTAGGTATGGACTCCGATATCGTGGCGCAGGTCGAGATCGACTATCGCGAGGCCGCGCTGACTCCGGGACAGCGTGCGCTGGCGGACTACGCGGTGAAGCTGACGCTGACGCCGGGGATCATGGGTCAGCACGACGTGGATCTGCTTCGCAAGGCCGGATTCGACGACGATCAGATCGCGAACGCAAACATGGTCGCGTCCTACTTCAACTTCATCAACCGAGTGGCCGACGGGCTCGGCGTCGACTTGGAGCCGGAGATGCAGGGTCGAGAGCCGCCGCCACCCTGGCGCTAGACCGAGCCCATGGCGTCGAGGATGCGGGAGAGGTCTTCTCGGGAATGCGCGGCGCTCACGGTGAACCGGATCCGCTCCTGGCCTGCAGCGACGGTCGGAAAGCGTATCCCCGGCGCAAAGATCCCCTTCTCGAGCAGATTGCTGGCCACCTGCATCGCCGCGGGTCCGACGAGGACGGGAACGATGTGCGCCACACCCAGCGTCTCCCAGCCCAGGTCCCGGAGGCCCGAGCGCAGGAAGGCCGCATTGTCGGCCAGTCGCTCGCGCAGCTCGTCGGTGGCGAGGGCCATCGCCGCAAGAGCCATGTTCGCAATTGGCTCCGGCATCGCGGTTGTGAAGATGAAGCTTCGCGCGTTGTTGATGAGCAACTCCTTGAGCTCTGGGGGGCCGATCACGAAGGCCCCAGACGCCCCATAGGCCTTGCCGAAGGTTCCGATGAGGATGTCGGGCTCGAAACCCGCTGCCGCCGCCGCGCCGCGGCCGCCGGGGCCGAGGCATCCGACTGCGTGAGCCTCGTCCACTGCCAGCCAGTGCTCGGATCCGTAGTCCGAAAACGGCGGTATATCGCCGTCCATGGAGTAGATACCCTCCACCGCCACCAGCTTCGTACGGTCGGGAATTGCGGCCGGCTCGGCGTGAGGGACGATTGCCTTCTCTGCTCGGGACAGGCGCAGGCCGTCGATGATGGATGCGTGGTTCAGAGCGTCCGAGGCGATGAGATCCCCGGCTTCGCAGGCGGTCGAGAAGACCCCGAGGTTCGCCTGATAGCCACTGGGAAACAGCAGGGCAGGCCGTCCGTAGCGCTTCTCGAGTGCCCCTTCCAGCGCGTGGTGGGCGGGTCGGGAGCCACTGATGAGGCGCGAACTTCCAGCCCCTCCACCGGCGGCCGCCGCGAGCAAGCGCGGGTGCTGGGCTAATCCTAGGTAATCGTTGCTGCACGCGATCAAGACCGGCTGACCGTCGAGGATCGCCGTCACGGGACCAGTCGGCTCGAGCTCCCTCAGAACCCGGGTCTGTCCTCTCTCTTCGATTGCGGCGAGACGGTCTCGCCACCGCTTGTGTCGAATGGTCAGCGCTCTAGGCCTTCGGGGGCATTGTGATCTGGACGTCCGGCTCGGGCAGCGCGATGTCGTCGCCCTGTGGGACCGGTTCGACCGGCTCGTTCTGCTTTGCAGCGCGAGGAGCTGCGGGCGCGGAGGTTGCGCTTCCTCGGATGACCGGCTCAAAGGTGCCATTTATAAAGATGCAGTTCCCGGCCTTCGCGTAGTTCACTACGCTTATGAAGCGGTCGAGTCCGCGGGCTGCCTCGACCTCCTGTTCCTCCATGGCCGACATCAGATGGGCGACTTCTTCGGTGGTGGGCTCGCTGGTGTGACCCTCGCCCTCGTCCTCCAGCGCAATGAACTCCACCAGGGCGTGCATCGCCACTTTCAGGCTTCTGCGCCGACTCTCGGCTATTGCCAGCTGGGGCGAGAGGGCGTTGACCTCCTCCATTTTCAGGCGGTCGATGGCAAAGACCCATGCTGGAATCCGGCCCATCTCGGCGGCTGCGAGGCAGTCCTGGACCTCGCTGAAGGCGATTCTGTACCGCTCCGTCAGCTCGGCGAGCCGCTGGATGGCATCCCGGGTTGGCAGGCGTGGCGTGGACATGAAGCTACTCGGGGACCGCCGCTGCAAGGGCCTTGAGTTCTTTGGTGCGCAGACGGCCGATTCGGGTCTTTGCGAGGTCTTTGTGGGGCCCCTTCAAGGCTGCGTTGGCGATGTTCTTGGCGATCTCGAGGGGCAGCGAGTCGAGGCGGCCGAGCACCAGCGTGGTCAGGCCGGCCATCTCGGGATCGCTGACCCACTTCAGGGCGTCCTCCTCCCCGTCTTTAGCGTGGAACATGAGCAGGCAAGTGGCCGAACGCATGCCGACTATCGGCGGGGTTTTCACATGTTCGATGATGCCTCGGAACGCGGTGACCGGGTCTTTGACGCCGGTCTCCACATCGGGGCAACGTGGCTCGGGAGCGGGTTTCAGGACCTTGATCCGATCGTAGACCTTCTGCTCTTCCTCGTTGGGCTCCCAGTCACCGAGGTTCGGGTCCTTGGGGGCGGCCTTTTCGGTGGGCGCGGGTTCGGCGGCCGGGTCGGCGTCGGGCTTCTTCACCTCGCCGCCGCAAGCAGCGAGGGTCAGGGCGAGGGCGAAACAAGTCATTCGCATCGCTTGGTCTCCGTTGAGTCCGACATCCTACTTCGTGGCGGGAAGTGAAGCGAGGAGCTTGCGGAGCACCCGGCGCGTACCAGCCGCCATTGGCCTCAGCTGGGCGAGTTCGTCGATTGCCACCCACTCCGCCACGAGCTCAGCGGTTTCGACCGGTTCCCCGGGGTCGGCGCAGTACCACGCGAAGTTGGTGACTTCCCAGGCCCTCTCTCCCTCATCGGAGCTGACCGCGACCTTGGTCACCATGATGGGATCGCCGACCTCCGGCTCGAGACCGGTCTCCTCTGCGAGCTCGCGGATGGCGCACTGCCGCAAGGTCTCGGCCGGATCGAGCCTGCCTCCCGGGAACGCCCAGTAGCCGTGGAAAGAGCGCGTTCGACGCCGACCGATGAGGACCCGTCGTCGGGCCATGTCGATAAGACAGGTCGAGGCCGCGGGCATGAGGTCGACGCGCATCGATGGCGGGTCGAGAAAGACCAGTGGATGCTGGCGGCTGGTGATCCGGAACCCTCGGTCGACGAACCAGGGGGCGGTGTCCTCGGTGGCTATGACGCGGGAGTCCCAGCTCTCGACCAGGCGGTCCCCAATCCCCTTGCTCCGGGCGTGTTCGAACAGGAAGAGCGAACGATAGTCTCGGTCATGACGGGTCAAGATCCCGACGACCTCTCCATTCTCGAGGATTGGCTCCGATCGAGATCTCGTGATCCAGGTCTCCGGTGGGGTGGCTCGGATCCGGGTCGGTGCCCCCATCCGAGCCAGGCAGTGGTCCACGAGCCGCGCCGCGGTCTGGTCCTTGGTACCGTCCACCGCTATCGAGGCGCCATCTGGGGAGACCATGAGGGCTGGATGTCGGTCCGCCTCGAGGTGCTGAAGATCGTTGGCCAGCGTTAGATCGAGGCTGCAGTCCTCCGCCTGTTTGTGGGCCACCGTGCGCAATACTTCGGCACTCACCCGGGACAGCAGCTTGAAACCCACGATGAAGGTGTCGGGCCCACATCTGTCCCTCAGTTCGGCTAGGAGTTTGGTGTTCCGGACCATGCGGATCGTTAGTTCATCGGCATTGGAGCGAATCTTTCCGTCGGCTGGAATCGGTGAGTAGTCGGAGACCGCAGCGGCCATGAAGAGCAGGTCGGGTGGCTCCTTGACGGCCTTGGTGAGTACGCGATCGAGGTCGACGAAGCTCCCGAATGGAACGACGTCTACCCCGTGTGGGATCCAGCTCGGCTGCCGTGCCAGGGCCTTGCCGGCGAGGAGGGTGACTTCGACGCCTCGGGCCCTCAGCGCGCGGGCGATCGCAGCTCCAAAGCGGCCAGTGGAGAGATTCGTGACCACCCGCACGTCGTCGATGGGTTCGCTCGTGCCTCCTGCAGTGATGACGGCTCGCAAGGTCACTCTTCACTCTCCATGTAGCCGAGAACCTCAAGGGCCTCGATGGTGTCTGGATGCAGCTCGACGTTGGCTTCTCCCAGCGTTCCAGCTGGATAGCGGAGCTGCCACTGCCGCCGGGCTGCGTGGATCTCTTCCCGCTGCTGGTCTGTCACGGTGGCCTCCTTGGGGTCGGTCTGCAGATCATAGACCTCGAAGCCGTCGTCCCAGATGCCCTTGTAGCGACCGTCGGGGCTGACCGCGGTCTTGCCCTCGCGCTCGCTCACCAGAGGCAGCGCGTCGGCGCGAGTGACCGGCCACTCGTGCTTCACTCCCAACGAAGTGGTGATGACATCCGGGAGTGCGGCGGTACCGAGGGTTGTAGGCAGATCTCCGCCGCCGTCGACGATGAAGGGCACGTGGGTGAGTTCCTCCCAGACCCAGTATCCGTGGCCGCAGAAGCCATGGTCGTCGATCATCTCCCCGTGGTCTGACGTGATGACCACCAGCGTGTCCTCGCGGTAGTCACCCAGGAGCGCCAGGATCTCGCCCACGCGCACATCTGTGTCCTCTGTGACCGCGGTGTAGGCGGTCTCGTAGGCCTCGCGGATGCCCTCCTCCTGGTTGCGTTTGGCGGCGCCGATGAGAAAGCCGTGGGCGTTCTCGAACCACTTCTCATCGAGCTCGTATTTGGACTTTGCCGCGTCCGACGGGCGGAGCGGGGAGTGAGGCCCGAGAAGATGCACGTAAAGAAAGTGGCGCTCCCCATCATCCCACTTGTCGATTCGCTGCTTGGCCTGCTTCACTGCGGTGGCGTCAGAGATCTTCCTCCACTCGTCAAATCCTCGGGAGAAGCCGATTTTTCCATCGATGAAGTCGTTGGCGTACAGTCCCGTCGAGACAAACCCGTTCTTGGTGAGGACCTCGGCCAGGAGTGGCATCTGCGGGATGGCCGGGAAGTCGTTGGCCAGTCCGGGTCCGCCGTTCCAGCCGTGCTGACGGACCGGCATGCCGCTGAACATCGAGATCACGCTCGGCACCGTCCAGGTTCCCGCCGCCCAAGCGAGGGCGACCGAGTCTCCGCGAGCTGCGACGGCATCTATGTTCGGCGTGTGCGCCTTGGCGACCGTCTCGGCGCGGAGCGTGTCGATGACGATGACCAAGGCGTGTTTCTTGGGCTCGAGCGGGGCAGGTTCCGGTGCCGGCTCGTCGCTGCCGCCGCAACCAAGGACGCCGAGGAGAAGGATCTCACTCCACATTCGGCGTCTCCCCGGGCCATATGACGAACACCAGCATTGGACTCCCACTGGTCACCAGCACCAACGCCCTATATGCGACCGAGCGACGGTGGCACCATGGGAGCGGAGAATGACAATGACCTATGAACTCTACTACTGGCCGATGTTGCCTGGGCGTGGTGAATATGTGCGCCTCACCCTGGTAGAGGCCGGCGTGGACTGGGTGGATGTCGCTCAGCAGCCCAAGGAGCAGGGAGGCGGGATCCCGGCGGTGCTGAGGGCGCGCGCTGGCGAGCTCGGTGGACTTCCCGCGTATGCGCCGCCGATCTTGAAGGCCGGGGAGCTGGTGATCTCCCAGACGGCGAACATCTGTCACTTCCTCGCCTGCCGTCACGGCCTGATTCACGACGACGAGTCCTCGCGCGCAATGGCGCTGCAGCTCTCGCTGACCCTCCACGATGTGGTGACCGAGGTGCACGCCACCCACCACCCAATCGCCATGGGCAAGTACTACGAAGACCAGCGCTCCGAGGCGATCGAGAACGCTCGATCCTTCCGCGAGGAGAGAATGCCCAAGCTCCTCGGATACTTCGAGGGGGTGGCCGGCGAGTGGCTGCTCGGGGACTACTTCACCTATGTCGATCTGGCGCTATTCCAGACAATGGCTGGGCTCGAGTACGCTTTCCCCACCGAGTTTGCGCGACAGGCTGGCGACTACCCGCGGCTGATCGCCATCTGCGAGAAGGTGGCCGCGCGTCCCAGGATCGCCGCCTGGATTGCCGATCGACCCCCCTTCAACGAACACGGGATCTTCAGGCGCTACCTGGAGCTGGACGCCCAGTAGGTCAAGGCCAGAGTCAAACCCATGGGCTGTGAGCTGTCGTACATAAGGGGCACTTCGTCAGCCTCCCCGTCAGGGGAGCGGCGAATTACCGGCTTGCGAAGCAGCCTATGTTCGTCAGTTTGCAGGTCATGGGTGCCAGACGAGGGACTTGACCGCCAATTGTAGAGGCCTCAGTCGCCACAGCGAAGCTCGACGGCTGCAAAGAAGGCCCCGAGGTGGGTGCCGTCGACCAGGGCGTGGTGGACCTGGATGTTCACCGGCATCTTGATGCGGCCGCCGATCTCGGTGAAGCGACCCCAGGCGATCCTCGGCACCGAGTCCGGGCGGTCGGTGTGCACCGGGTGGGTGATGGACGTGAAGTGCATCCAAGGCAGGCAGCTCATGTAGACCACATCGTCGCGCTTGCCCTCGAAGGGCTGGAGCACGGTGTTGTGGCGCTGGGCCTCACTCGCTGCCGCGACGGCTCCCGCAAAGGCCTGTCGATCCGGTTGATAGGGGACTGTCGTGAAGTTGAACAGGCCGCCCTCTACCGCCACGGTGAACGCTGGATCGACGGAGGAGTGCTCGACGACGACGTCCACATCCTCCTCGACGTTGATTCGTTGTCGGAGCTGGGGAACGGTGTTGGCGGCCTCGATCAGCACGTGCATCATCGCCGCGAAGAGCGAGGTGCCATCCGCCCGGCAGCTCGGCACCAGGTCTGTGACGTCGACGTCGGCTGTGATCCCGAGGTGTGGGGCTCCGAGGGTGCGGTAGAGGCGGTAGGTCGCGGCGCGGGGCCAGGCTGTCGGATCGAAGCGTTGCAAGGTCGGGCGGTCTCGTGTTCGCGTGCGCTAGTGTCCCACGCTGGGAGGGATCATGCGCACCTTGACTGACCGCGTCGCCGTCGTGACTGGAGCCGCTTCGGGAATCGGTCGCCACACCGCCATCGAGCTCGCGAAGCGCGGCTGCCACGTGGCGATCTCGGACGTGAACATGGAGGGGCTGGAGGAGACTGGCCAGCAGGCGCGCCTCCACGGCCGAAACGTCAGCCTCCACCTCGTCGACGTCGCGAAGAGGGAGGCGATGTCCGACTTTGCGGGCGCGGTCATCGCCGAACACGGGGCGGTGCACATCGTCGTCAACAACGCCGGCGTGTCGCTCACTGTGAACTTCGAGGATCAGACGCTCGACGATCTGGAGTGGATCGTGAACATCAACCTCTGGGGCGTGATCCATGGCTGCCACTTCTTCCTGCCGCACATCCAGGCTCAGGACGAGGGGCACATCGTCAACCTCTCCAGCGTGTTTGGGCTCATCGGCGTGCCCAGCCAGTCGGCCTACTGCATGTGCAAGGCTGCCGTGAAGGGGTTCACCGAGTCCCTCGACATGGAGCTGGCGGACACCAACATCGGCGTGAGCTGTGTGCACCCTGGCGCCATCGCCACTGGGATCATCCGGAACGGTCGCACCCGGATCTCCGACATCAGTGCCGACGACGCGAGCCGAATCGTCGACAAAGGCATGGCTCCAGACGACGCCGCAAGGATCATCGTCGACGCGATTCAGTCTGGGAAGAAACGGGTCGTGGTCGGCAAGGACGCAAAGGTCGCCGAGACCCTGCAGCGCGTGTTCCCAACGCTGTACCGGCGGTTGGTGGTGCGGTACAGCAAGCGTGTCGATGCGAAGCTCCGGGCGCGATCTGCCTCTCGCTAGAACGCCGATTGACAACTCAGAGCTAGTCCATGGTGACGGCCCAGGGGTCTTCCCAGACCGTGGCCCAAGCACCCAGCGTCTGAAAACGGTCCATCACCCTGGCAAAGTCGCGAGATGTGCCCAGTGTGGCCGAGTCGCCGGTGCAGAACAGGAAGCGCCGCGCTCTCGTTACTGCAACGGTGAGCCGCCGCGGGTCGTTGACGAAGCCGAGCTCGCCGTCGCCGTTGGAGCGCACGAAGCTGCAGACGATCGCCTCCTTTTCGCGACCTTGGAAGGCGTTGACGGTGGCCACCTCCACCTCGGGCATCTCCGCCGAGAGCCGTGTGACCTGGGCGCTGTATGGCGCGATGACCCCGATCTCTCCGGGATCGACACCGGCGCGGATCAGCAGGCTCACGGCCTGGGCGACGATGCGGATCTCGCCGTCGTTGAACAGGGACAGGGTGACTGGATCCCGCTCTTCCTCGTAGCCGGCACCGGACGTGTCGACCCAGAGCAGGCCCGAGGTCGTCAGCTCGGAGTCCAGCACGCCAGGGAGCTCGGAGAGGAGGTGGTCGGCGACGTCCGGATGGGGGCGAAGGTTGGTGTAGATCGGATCGACCAACGACTGGATGTCGCGGCGCATCCGGTGCTGGATCTCGAGCATCGGCATCGGCACTTCGGACTCGAGCATTCGGTCGAGGAGGCCCCGCTCTAGTGGATTTCCAGGTTCGCGTACGACAGGCCCGAGCTGTCTCGGATCGCCGACGAGCACCAGCCGGCGGATCCATGGGATCGCGGCCCAGATCGCGGGTTCGATGGACTGGGTCGCTTCGTCGACGATCGCGGAATCGGGCTTCGGCAGGGTCGGGGCCGCGCGGGCCAGGGTTCCGAGGGTGGAAGCGATGACCTGGGCGCCCTCCAGGACCGCCTCCCGCGCCAGGGCCTCCAGTCGATCCCGCTCTTGATAGAGGGCTTTTCGCTCCTGCCAGCGCTCGGGATCCCGGTGGAGTGCGGTCAGCTCGCGATCCAGGCTGCGCAGAGCCTCGGACATGGGACCGTTCTGGATCAGCCAGTCCAGGGACAGCTCTCGCGTCTCGGATCCGATGCGTGCCGGATGCCCGATGCGCACGACATTGAGCCCGGCGGCGTGGGCGCGTAGCACGAGATGGTCAGTTGCAGCGTTGCTATCGGCGAGAGCCCAGGGTCGATCGCCCGCGGCCACGAAGGCCCGGAGCAGGGCGACGATGACCTCGGTCTTTCCCGTGCCCGGCGGTCCGTGGATGAGTGCGATCTCGGCGGTTGCCATGGCGATCCGCGCGGCTCGATGCTGGGAGATGTTGAGCGCTTCGAAGCCGGGGTCGTGCAGTCCGTGGGCGTCGGGCTCACCGACATCCCGGTTTCCCAGCAATACATTCCGTAGCGGAGAGCTGTGGGCGTCGCCTCGCTCCAGGGCCTCGTGAAAGCGCTCGAAGGTCGTGGGATCGAAGACCCGAGTGACCACCAGGGGAGGTGAGACCTCCAGCGGGCCTGCGAGGCGGATCTCGGCCGTTCGCTCGTCGCGGCTCATACAGCGTCCCACCGGCCCGTCATCGGGGGCTCCGATCGAGCCGATTCGCACCAGATCGCCAGCGTCGATGCCGTCGTGCAAGGTGCTCCCGCGGCTCGCGCGAACCACGACTGTGACCCGTCCTCGGCCCACCCACTGCTCGTCCTCCGGCTGCACGGGTGCCCAGGCGGCGCCAGCGATGACGCGATCCTCGAGGGATAGTCGTGACAGCCTCACCTCCTCGGCGCGCTGGAATCCCTCTTCGGAGCGAAGGGCATCTGCGAGGGCGTCGAGGTGGGGATGCATGGCGACTGCATACTAGACTCCTCAAACGGAAGGTTGACGATGCACCCGCGGGGACGATAATTAGAACCTGAATTCACGTTCTAATTTTGGTATTGCCCATTGTCCTCATCTGAAGCCGACTCTTCGTTCGAGTGGGTTCGTCCACCGCAGCAGGCCCGCAGCCAACGTTCCCTGGAGAGGATCCTCACTGCGGCCGAGGAACTCATCGGGCGTCAGGGCTTCGCGAACACCGCTGTGGCGGACATCGTGCGCAAGGCCAAGTGCTCCGTTGGAACGTTCTACGCGCGCTTTCGGGACAAGGAGGCGCTGCTGCACGTGCTGCACGAGCAGCTGGCTGTACAGGCCGTCGTCACCACTGAGGCGGCCCTGGCGCGGGTGCCGAGCGACGCCAGTATCCTCGAGCTGGCACGGCCATTAATAGCGTTCGTGGCGCATATTTACGCGCAGCGCCCGCAGTTGATCCTCGCCGTGCTCTTCCGTGTTCCCAATGACCGGGAGATCGCACGACGCGCCGAGTCCATGAACCGCGCAATCGCCGAGAAGTTGGGGGAGTTGCTGTCGACTCGCTCCGAACAGATCGCCCACGACGATCCCCACCGTGCCGCCGACTTCGCCATGCGGCTGGTGTTCGGGATGCTGCACGAGCGCTACATCTTCGGAGGCATCCTCGAGGGCGGACTCGATGACGAGGCGTTCACCGAAGAGGTTGCCCAGGCCTTCACCGCGTACCTTTGTGCACCTCGGGAGGCTGCATGAGCACTGATCACGTCGAGATTCTAGAAGCGATCGGCGCTTTTGCGGCAGCGGAGCTCGATCCGCTCACCTCCCGAAGCGAGGCCCCGGCCAGTCCAGAGGTCGCGCCCGAGGTGGTGAAAGCAGCAGTCGATCTTGGCCTTCTCGCCGACGAACCGTCCGGGATCGGGCTCTGGGAGGACGAGAGTTCGGATGGCACGGCGCTGTCCGCGGCAGCGCTCACGACGCTGGCGCAGTCATCACCGGGGATCGCTTGGCACCTCTCCGCGCTGGCGGTTGGGGCGGTGCTTTGCCGGGAGCTGGGTGCGGGATCCTCCCTGTGTGTGGTCGGCCTCCAGTCCGGACAAGGCTGGTCCCGAGGAGCGCTGGGCAAGCTACTCTCTGGGGAAGAGCTCTCCGAGGACGAGGCCCTGATCACCGCCGCCGAGCTGCCTTCCGCCGGGGGTTCGATCCTCGTACAGGTCGCGGACGGTGTCGGTTGCGTCGCGGTTCCCTGGCTCGACGGCGCCCGCCTGCAGTGGTCGGTGCTCGACACCACATTGAACCCAATCGCCAACAGTCACGGTCTTGAGGAGACCCGGTCCTGCCGCGTCGAGCTTCCCCCCGAGCTTTCTCCGGCGGAGTGTGCCGATCCAACCGGTCTGTTCTGCCGGACCCTGTCAATGACCGCGCTCTCGACGCTCGCTGTCGGCCTCGGATCGGCAGATGCCGCCGTCGACCGCGCCGCAAAGTATGCGTCCGAGCGGGTTCAGGGCGGCACCGTCATCGCCGAACACGCTGCGGTACAAATCCTCCTGGGTCGCTCGCGGGCGGCGGTCGAGTCGGTCCTCGCTCTGCTCCAGGCGGCCGGTCCGATACCCGCCGATCTCGAAGGTTTGGAGCGGGTCCTCGCCCTGCATGCCACCGGTCACGAGCTCCTCTGTCGCGCCGCCACCGATGCGCTGCAGGTCCTCGGGGGCTACGGCTACATGCGGGACTACGGCCTTGAAAAGGCCCTGCGCGATGCCCAGCACCTGAAGCTGCTCGTGACTTCTCCACGCTCCACCCACCTCCTGCTCGGGAGGTCCCGATGAGTCTGCGCGGTTTTGTCTCTGCCAAGCACCCGCTCTCCACCCGGACGGCGTTCCGAGATCTGCGCCTTCGGTCCCTGGTCGAGGTGCCTCCGGCGGATCTGTGGGAGCGCGACACTGCGTTGTTGCCTCGCTCGTTGCAACGTTATCGGCGTTCGGTGCGCGAGTTTGCGCGGACTGAGTTGGCTCCGCTGGTCGCTGTCGGAGATCTCGATCCACACGTGGTGTTCACCCCGGTGCTAGCGGCTGCGGCCCGCGCCGGACTGCTCACGGATCTGCTTCCGAGCCCGATCGGGTCCCTGGGACGCGAGGCTGCTCGCCCGCTCCACCTGGTGCAGAGCCTGAAATCCGAGGAGCTGGCAGCTGTTTGTGGCGGATTCTCAGTGTTGATTGGCGCCCATGGGCTCGGGGCGATGCCGGTCATCCTCTCGGGCAGCGTGCGCGCGATTCGCCGTCACATCGTGCCGTCCATGCGGGCCTCGGCCGCCGGCAATCCCCACGTCTTTGCCTTTGCGATCACCGAACCCGGGGGCGGCTCAGACGTTGAGGATGCCCACGGAGCAGAGCGCTATCGTCCCCAGACCACCGCCCGTCGCGCCCCTGGGGGCTGGGTGATCAGCGGTCGAAAGGTCTTCATCTCCGATGGCTCCCTCGCCGACGCGGTCACCGTCTTTGCGGCGCTGGAAGGGGAGGGGCTGGAGTCCTGGACCTGCTTTGTCGTCGACCGAGGCATGGCCGGCTTCTCCTGCGGCAGGGACGAGTTGAAGATGGGACAGCGTGCTTCTCCGGCTTCAGAGCTGATCTTCGACGATGTCTTCGTGCCCGATACCCACGTGATCGGCGGACTCCGAAAGGGCTGGGCTCTGAACCGCGCCGTGCTCAACTACAGCAGGATCCCGGTTGGAGCCATTGCCCTCGGAATCGCTCGAGGCGCGGTCGAGGAGGCCATCGTCTTCGCGCGCAATACCGAGCTCGCCGGCCGCAAGCTCCTGGACTTTCAGGATGTGCAGCTGGCGATCTCCCAGATGCTGATCGACACCTCCGCTATGCGCTCGATGATCTGGCAGTCCGCTTCGGCGCGAGTTCCGGACCAGGCGCGGGCGTCGATGACGAAGGTGTTTTGCTCCGATACTGCGGTGCGAACCTGTGAATCAGCGATGGAATTGCTCGGGAATCACGGCTTCCTGCACGGGGGTCCAGAGAAGGCCTACCGCGATGGGCGCCTGACTCAGATCTATGAAGGAACGAACGATATCAACCGCCTGGCCGTCATCGAAGACCAGGCCGAGCAGCTCCTAGCAGCTGTGGAGGGACAGCGATGAACTTCCTCGACGTGCCCCAGCACAACGTCACCACCTCGGAGGGGTCGGTCGACCTGCCAATCCTCTACCACGAGGCTTCCTTGGTGCAGGCCTACTTTTTCGTGGACTACGAGAAGGCTGCAAAAGCTTTGATTGGAACCGGATTTGTGGCCGCGCGGGTCCCCCGTGGGCTGGCCATGGTGGGCCTGGCGATGTTCGACTACCGCAAGACCAGCATCGGCCCCTATGGCGAGGCTGGACTCGCCGTCGTCGCCCATCCAGCCAGCGAGCCGCCGCCAAAGGTGCCTCTAGTGGAGCCTTTCCGGCGTCCCGACCGCCGCAAGGCCGGCTTTGCAATCCTGCATCTGCCCGTGTCGACGCCCATTGCTTGCGCCGCCGGTCGCGAGCTCTGGGGCTATCCCAAGTTCGTCACGCCCATCGACGTGAAGCTGGACGACGAGCGCTACCACTGTGCTGTTCACCATCCCGAAGGAGGCGCTGCAATCGTCACTCTCGATGGCTTCGTGCCCCGCGGGCCGCCCGGGTTCATCCCCGATCTGGTGCTGTTGTCCAACCGCGGCGACCAGCACATTCGCACCCTGGTCGAGGTGGAGTGCACGGCTCGCACTGGGTTTGGACTGCGAACCAAGGTCGAGGTCGGCCGGAGTCGCCATCCCATGGTCCGCACCCTGCGCGCCCTCGGTCTCGACGGAGCGGCGCCGTTCGCCGTCCAGACCTCCACCAAATTCCAGTCTGTGCTGTACGCCGGTCAGTCCATCGGGCGCTGGGCCGCTCGCGACCTGGAGTATGCGGAGGTGTGCTCATGAGTCGCAAGGTCCTCGTCACCGGTGCCGCCGGCTTCATCGCCGGAGCCCTCATCCGCCGCCTCGTCGCTCACGGAGGATTCGAGGTCGTCGGCCTCGATCTGCGCCCTCCCGAACGCCCCGTACACGGAGTGCGCTACCGCCAGGTCGACATGCTCTCCGAAGCGCATCACCAGCTGATCATCGAGGAATCTCCTGACACGGTGGTGCACCTCGCCTTTGTGCTCAACCCGATGCAGGACGAGGCCGGACAGCGTCAGATCAACGTCGAGGGGTCGCGAAACACCTTCGACGCCTGCGCGGCGGCCGGGGTTCGGCAGCTGCTCTATCTGTCCTCGGCGACCGCCTATGGAGCCCATCCCGACAACCCGCTTCCTCTCACCGAGGACCACCCTCTGCGCGGGGACTTCTGTCCCGATGGGCCGGCCTTCCGCTACGCCGCCGACAAGGTCGAGGTCGAGAAGCTGCTGCCTGTTTTCCGCATTCAGGCACCGGAATGCGCCGTGGCCGTGTTCCGTCCCGTCATCGTCTATGGACCCAACGTCGACAACTATCTGTCGCGCTTCCTGTTCGCCTGGCCCGCCGCTCCCATGCTCGGCAGCGGTCACACGCCCATCCAGTTCGTGCACGAGGACGACGTTGCCGATGCCATCGTCTGCGCCGTTGTCAAGCGCGCTGACGGGCCTTTCAACATCGCTGGGAGCGAGTGGCTAACGCTCCGAGAAGCCTGCTTGCTCGCCAAGATCCCAGCAGTCTCGCTGCCTCCGCGCGTCGTTCGTCACCTGGTCTCGGTGATGTGGCGTACCGGCTACGGCATCGAGACACCGCCTACTGTGCTGTCTTTCCTGACACACCCCTGGGTGGTGAGCACCGAGAGGCTTCGCACCGAGCTCGGCTTCGAACCCCAATACAGCAGCCAAGGCGCCTTCGAGGCCATGATTCGAGGTAGGGCATGAGCTTCCTCACCCGTCGAGAACGCCGAACCCTGGAGCGCCTGGCGGAGGCTGCGATCCCGGGCGGTCCTGTGATACCCGCCGCCGGTGCCGATGCGGTGGACCGGCTGGAGAAGGCCGCCTCCGCCATCGGTCCGAGCGCCCAGCACGCCCTCCGCGCCGGCCTCTGGGGCCTGGAGCTGTCGTCGATTCCCCGTCGCTGGGGCCGCTTCTCCAAGCTCGATGAGCGCCGGCAGCTCGCGACCTTGCGGACGTGGCAGCGCCTTCCGGTCCTGCATCCCACTCTCCGCGCCCTGTTGATCCCGCTGAAGATCGCCTATCTGGCTGATCCTCGCGTCTATGAGGCCGTCGGCTGCCGATACGATGTCGAGGCCCCTTCTGTCGAGGAGGAGCCCCGCTGGCTGCAAGGGATCTGCCCGGCTTCGGACCTGGAGCCCGGAGAAGACCTCGAGTGCGACGTGGTCGTGGTGGGTACCGGCGCCGGTGGTGCGCCAGTTGCGGCGCTTCTGGCCGAGCGGGGACTCGCCGTCCTCCTCCTCGAAGAGGGTCAGCACCACCGCCGCGGCGACTTCAACGGACGGGCTGTGGAGATGCTGGCCAAGCTGTATCGCAAGCCTCCCGTTGGGCTGCTGTGGGGCAATGCACTGCTCCCAGTTCCCCTCGGAAAGACCGTTGGCGGGACCACAACCGTCAATTCCGGGACTTGCTTCCGCACGCCAGACAGGGTCCTGGCGGAGTGGGGAGAGAAGTTCGGCCTGACCGGACTCACCCCCGACGAGCTTGGGCCTTGGTTCGACGAGGTCGAGCGCACACTGCAGGTCGCCGAAGCGGAGATGAAGTACGTCGGAGGAGCTGGCCGTGTCATCGCTCGCGGGTGCGAGAAGCTTGGCTACAGCCACGGCCCCCTGAAGAGAAACGCGCCGGGCTGCGACGGCCAGGGACTGTGCTGCTTCGGCTGTCCCACCGACGCAAAGACCTCGACCAACGTCTCCTTTGTGCCCCGCGCCCTCGAGAGCGGCATGGCCCAGCTGATCACCGGCGTTCGCGTGGACCGGGTCCTGCGGGAGAACGGGGTCGCCTGCGGCGTGAGTGGCACTGCGCGGCGAGAGGATGGCAGCACCGTGGCGGTGAAGGTGCGCTCCCAGGCGGTCGTGCTTGCCTGCGGAACCCTGCACACCCCGACGATCCTGCTCAAGCAGGGGCTCGGGAACGGATCTGGGCAGCTGGGCCGCAACTTGTCGGTTCATCCGGCGACTCACGCCACCGGGGAGTTCGCCGAGCGTATCGACTCTTGGAATGCCATTCCTCAGGGATATGGTGTCGACCAGTTCGTGGACGAGGGCATTCGCTTCGAGGGTGCGTCGGTCCCGCTGGAGCTCCCGGGGGCCGGCATGGACGACTTCGGCCACGACTTCGTAGAGATCATCGAAAAATACAGCCACATGGCGGGTTTTGGCTTCATGGTCCGCGACACCTCCCGCGGTCGGGTGCGGGTCGGTCCGGATGGAAAGCCCCTCGCGACCTACTGGCTGAACCGCCACGACACCGAGAAGCTGAAGCGGGGCATGTCGATCTTGTGCAGGATCTTCCTGGCTGCTGGAGCCAAGTCTGTGCATCCGGGCATCAACCGCTGGCCGTCAGTTCGCACCGAAGCGGACGTACAGAAGCTGGAGAAGGCCAGGATCCGGGCAAACCAGTTCGACCTGTCCGCCTACCACCCGCTGGGCACGGCTCGCATGGGTGCAGATCCCTCGATGTCGGTAGTGGACGGGAAGAACGAGTGCCACGACGTGCCGAATCTGTACATCTGCGACGGCTCGGCGATCCCGAGTAGTCTGGGTGTGAACCCGCAGATCACGATCATGGCACTGGCCTGCCGAACCGCCGAGACCATCCATCGTCGACTCGAGGCCTAGCTGCATCTGGACATCAGACCTCTACAGTTGCCCATGACCTGCAAACTGCCGAACAAATGTTGGTGCAATCGGCGTAGTTCGTAGTCATCTTCGACAGTCCTTCGGAATCTGGTGGATATGTACGACAGCTCACAGCCCATGGGTTTGACTCCGGACTTGACCTTGCCTACTAGGGTTTGTTGACCATCCGATACGACGATCGCGAGCGCACCATCCGTCTATCTGTCCGGGATCTGGCAGAGGGAAAGGCCGCATCAGGACACCTCAGTCTGGGCGTCGTTCAGAGCTCGACGGCGCGCATGGCGGCCGGCCGAAAGGTCCACATCGACTACCAGAATGAGCGGGGTGAGATCGACTCCAGCTATCGGGCTGAGGTTCGGCTCAAGCAGAAGTTCGCCATCGAAGGCTGGACGGTCGGGCTCCAGGGCCGCGTCGACGGCCTCACCGAGGAGGATGGCCGGGCGGTCGTCGAGGAGATCAAGTCCACCGCGCTGGACGCCTCACGACTCTTTCAGACCAAGCTGGAGGACTTCCCCGCGTACGTCAACCAGCTAGCTATCTACCTTTGGATGCTCTCCAAGGACGGCTGGGATCGGCCGGTTGGACGCCTGGTTCTGGTGTCTCTGGCCGATGGGTCGCGGCACATTCTCGGGCTGCAGCTCGACGTCGAGGCGGTCTGGAAGCTGATCTCCGACCGACTCACCGACCTCGTAGAGGCCCGCGAGCGTCGGATCGCGTGGATGGAGGCTCGTCGCGGCCAGAGGATTCCGCTCCCCCACGAGATCTGGAGGCCTGGCCAGCGGGAGATCAGCGAGTCCACCGAGTGGGGGCTCGACGCCAACCACCAGGTGCTGATCGAGGCGCCCACCGGCATCGGCAAGACCGCCGCGGTTCTGCACGGGGCGCTCAAGTACGCGATGGCGAACGACAAGCAGATCTTCTGGGCGACCTCCCGGACCACTCAGCAGCACGGAGTGGAGAAGGCGCTTGCGCGATTTGCGGCGGCGGGGCTCCAGCTTCGTACAGTGTCCCTGAACGCCAAGGAGAAGGTCTGCCTCAACGAACAGGTGAGCTGCAGCGCCGATGCCTGCCCCTTTGCGGAGCACTACTACGACAAGGTGCGTATGTTTCAGCTCCTGCAGACAATGGCCACCGGTGTCGTGGACCGGGAACGCCTGGGCCAGGAAGGCGGCCGTCGCGTGGTCTGTCCGTTCGAGCTGGCCCTGGATCTCTCCGATCATGTGGATGTCGTTGTAGGGGATTACAACTACGCTTTCGAGCCATCTGTGCATCTCCGACGTCACTTCACGGACACTGCTGGGGACTGGATCGTGGTCGTCGACGAGGCCCATCAGCTCGTAGAGCGCGCCCGAGGCTGGGGCTCTCCACGTGTCGAGGCGGCGGCGGCTCGCAGAGCGATTCACGCCCTGAGTGCAGATCCCTATCGATATGGCCCATTCATACAGTTGGCCCACCAGATCGAGGAGACCGTCCTGCGTGAAGGCGCCGAGATCATCGGCCCTTCCCGCGGCGGAGAGTCGGTGGTGATGCCGTCGGCGGACTGCTTTGGCACCCTGGCGACTCGCATCGACGAGGTCGGTCTGGACTACGCGCTGCTGACCGCCGAGCGACCCCTCGTGGAGCCGGGTGAGGCGGATCCCTGGGTCGATCTCGCACGTCAGGTATTGCGGTTCAACGGCGCTTTCGAGCTTGCTGGCGACGAGACCGTGTGCCTGGCGAGGTACACGCCGGGCCGGGAGAACCTGTCGCTGCTATGCCTCGATCCGAGCCACTGGCTGGCGCCGCGGCTGGAGATCCTGGGGGGGCTTGTCGCGCTCTCCGCTACGCTCTCACCCTCCGACTTCTACCGGGATCTGCTGGGCCTCGACGGCTCTCGCCTGGACATCGTGCAGGTAGAATCACCATTTCCGGAGGAGAATCGGAGGGTGATCGTGGCACCCCGCGTGTCGACGACTTTCAAGGACCGAGAGGCACACGCTCCGGCGACCGCCGAGCTCATCGCCCGCTGCATCACGGCTATCGAAGGCAACGTTGCCGTCTACTTCCCGTCCTTTGCAATGCTCCGTGACATCTGCGACCGGTGGGATCTGCCCGAGCGAAAAGTTCTCCTCCAAGAGCCCGCGATGCCCGACGATCGGCGCCGGGAGTGGCTGGAGCGGCTTGCCGACTCCGACACCCGGGTGGTGCTTGCAGCCGTTTTGGGGGGTATCTTTGCAGAAGGCATCGATCTCCCGCCTGGGGCATTGGCCGCGGTGATCGTTGCGGGGCCGGCCCTTCCGCCGGTCGGTCTGGAGCGCGATCTGCTGAGAAGCCACTATGACGAGCGATATGGCGAGGGATTCCGATACGCCTCGCTCATTCCCGGCATGACCAAGGTGGCCCAGGCCGGTGGGCGACTGATCCGCCGGATGGAGGACCGCGGCGTCGTGGTTTTGGTTGGCAAACGCTTTCGTTGGCGGGACTACCGAGATCTTCTCCCGCGGGACTGGGATCTCCAGATCCCAGCCGATCCTGTCGATGAGATCGTGGAATTCCAGAGGACGAACACTTGAAACTGGCGGAGACCGGTGCTTGGGCAGATCGACGCCGTGGGCTCGACCGGCTGGAGCGGCGGATCGTTCGTCTGCATGTAGAATCTCCCGATCCGGAGGCCGATCCGCTCATCGATGGGCTCCGCTACGCGCTGTCCTTCGCGAGGCTCACCGCCGTCCGCAACGTGGATGGGGACGACGTGCACGTCATGGGTTTTCTCACAGACCACGCACGCTTTGTGGAAGAGACCATCGGCAACCGCGTTCAGAGGCACGCAAAGACGGTCTGGCCCGCGATTCGGGAGCTGCCCGAGGTCCTGAGGCGCACCCGATTGATGCGGGCGGCGCTCCTCGAGAAGTACCCCATCGATCGGGACTCGCTAGAGGCGGAGGTTACGACTCGGCTCCTGGCGGTGGCCAGCGGCGGGGGAGGGGGCGCAGGCTACGTCTACCCGGGCGCCTACGAGATGCTCGAGCGGGGAGGACTGATCCCCGACCTCATGTCTGGAACCTCCATCGGCGCCCTCATGAGCCTGTTCCGCTGTCGGCGCCGCCGGTGGGATTTTGCACCCTGGGTCGGGGCGGCGCGCAGCCTGACGTGGAGCGGCGTGTTCAAGGTCCTCCAGAGCGAGAACCGGTACGGACTTCCAGCCACGCTGCGGCTCTATCTGCGCGGCGCCATCGGCCACCTGTTCAGGCACGAGGCACATGGCTTCATGCGGCTATCCGACATGGAGATCCCGCTCTACGTCGTCACCACCGGGCTCACAGTGGACGCCCTGAAGCACGATCTGGACTTCTATGAGCACCTCCTCGATGACGACGTCGCCCGGCGTGGCATCCGTGGCGGAGTGGCCGGGGGGTTCAAGGCGATCGCGATGCTCCGGGAGTTCATGTCCCGGCCCGATGCGTTGGTGGAGGTGGTTCTTGGCCGCGCCGCCGGTACCGAGGACTTCGACGCCATGGACGCAGCGGGATTCTCTGCGGCCATCCCCGGCATCATTCACTACGACGTGCTCCGAGACGATCCCCGCATGAGACGCATCCTTGGCGCCCTCTATGCATCGAGAGGCATCACCCGCCTCGGCGAGGGCGGAATGGTCTCCAATGTCCCGGCCCGGATTGCGTGGGAGACGGCAATGAAGGGTACTTTTGGCCGTCGTAACGTCTTTGTGCTCGCGCTGGACTGCTTCGCACCCCAGACTCGGCGTCTTCCCTGGATCCCGGTCCAGCAGGGCGTGAGGACGGCGAACGTGATGGCGGATCGCAAGTTTGCGGATTTGTACGTGTCTTTTCCGCACACGCTGTCGCCCATGAACCTGGTTCCCGCAACGCGCGATGCCTTGGCGGCGGTCAGTTGGGGCCGCGACCGAATGCAGCCCTACATGCCGTTTGTCCGGGAGATGACGCGCGAAATCCCGGTGTTGCTCGACGAGGCGAGAGCACAAGAGCGCTCTGCGTGAATCGATCACTCGTTGGAGTCCGAGCGGGTCACCAGCAGCAGGTCCCCGAGACCGTCGTCGTCCACGTCATAGACGGCAGGTCGTCGCCCAATGCGCTGGAAAGGGGTGGTTCCGCCTATTTCGGCGGTGGCGTCCTGGGCGTAGTTCAACTCGGACCAGGTATCGGCGTCGTCGCCGCGCCAGATCCAGGCGTGGCCAGTGTCGAAAGAGTTCGAGCTGTCTCCGTGGTAGTCGGGGGCGCCGACGACCAGATCGTCCTGGTCGCCGTCATAGATGCGCCCGAACGCGAGCCAGCGTCCCATGTGGTCCGCCTCCTCGCGGCCTTCTTCAGCACGGATCTCACGGTACGGTTCCGGGTTGTAGGCGTTGATGATCGAGGCGCCACGATAGATGAGAACGCTCCCCTTTCCCCCGGAGAATCCGGGCGCTCCAACCGCGAGATCAGCGGCGCGGTCCCCAATTAGATCAAGGGCGACCAGCGACATGCCAAGCCAGTGCTCGGCTTGGTTGGGAGCTTCGAGCAGGCGTGCAGCGGCCTCCTCGAGGTGGCTGTTGGGGGCGAGTTCTCCGCCTTCGACGATGTAGACCCGCCCGACGCCCTTTTTGTACCAGGGAGCGCCGATGGCCAGATCGGCGATCCCGTCTCCGGTCAGGTCGTCATCGCAGACGATGGCGTGTCCGGCTCCTTCGCCTGGGGTTGTGCCCCACCAGACGCTCCCGAGGTCCCAAGGGTCGTCCCCGGTGCTCGCTCCATTGAGGCGCTCCGAGTAGAGGAGGAACACGGCGCCGCCGAGGGATTCGGCAGGGATTATTCGCTCGATCGCGTCGAACCACGGTGAGGTGATTGCGATCTCTGGGAGGCCGTCTCCTGTCATGTCTCCGCAGATAGCGATGCTCGAGCCGAACCGGTCACCGGGAGACCCGCCGTTCAGCCGGAGGGTCGCAGTCGAGGCGTCGAGCCCCACTGAGTGGTTGAGCTGCGCCTGGTTGAAGAACCAAACCGCGCCGGTGCCGAGGTTCCAGTCTGGGCCTCCCACCCAGAGGTCCCAGCCATCGTCCCGGATGTGACGATCAACGGCTATAGCGGCCCCGAATCGCGTATCTGTGGCCACCCACCCTGCTGTCGCTGTGACGCTGCCGGGGCCGCTGATGTAGTCGATGACAACCACAGCGTCGTCTTCTGGCTGGCCGATGACGAGCTGCTGGTTGAGGCCCTCGACGGACCACGACGCACCCTGGGAATCGCTCCCTTCGAAGAGTGCCCCAGCGTTGTCCCAGGCGTCGAGTGTGCCCTCGACCTCGGATCCTCCTCGGTGGATGGCAAGCTTCGACGCCGGCCAATCGTCCTCACATCCGGGTCCTTTGCACACGGTGCTGCACGCCAGGACGGTAATGATCGCGATCACTTTGCGGTGGTTCCTTCGGTCCGAACGAAACCATTGGGCAGCCGGAAGGACACTTCGTGGGAGCCGGCCGAGACGTTTTCCACCGTTCCGGTAGCCTTTGGCAGCAGCTCGCCGACCTCCACGCTGTCGACCGATACGATGGCCCGTGCCGCGAAGGGATTTCGGATCTCCAGGGTCGCCTCACCGGTGGATGGCGAGTCGATGTAGACCCGATCGAAACCCGAGAGGGAAAACAGCAGAACCAGCAGGAGCACAGCCATGTTTACGTGTAGCATGACCCATGACTCCGACAAAGGTCGTTCGCGGCATCGACACGCTGCTGACCATGGATCCATCACTGGGAACTGGAAGCTTGGGCCGCATCGACGACGGTGCCGTGGCGATGTCCGGCGACCGTGTGAGCTGGGTGGGGAAGTCCGCGGACTGCCCGCCGGCCCCCGAGGTCGTGGATGGATCTGGCTGTATTGGGCTGCCGGGTCTCGTCGACTGCCACACCCACACGGTCTGGGCTGGTAGCCGTGCGGTTGAGTTCCAGCAGCGACTCGCGGGCGCCAACTACACCGACATCCTCAAGGCCGGCGGCGGTATTCTCTCCACAGTTCGGCAGACTCGAGAGGCGTCGGTGGAGGCTCTTGTAGATCTCGCCGCAGCGCGACTCCGTGGGATGCTGGCCAAAGGGGTCACCGCAGTCGAGATCAAGAGCGGCTATGGACTCTCACCCGAGGCCGAGGAGCGCTGTCTCCGGGCCGCCAGACTCGCAGGAGCCAAGGCTGGGATGCACGTCTCCACGACCTTCCTGGGAGCACACACCGTCCCCGTCGAGCACCGTGGAGATCGGGCTGCCTACGTTCGCGAGGTCATCGACGTCCAGCTGCCCAGGGTAGCCGAGCTCGCCGATGCCATCGACGTCTACGTCGACAGGGGGGCGTTCACGGTCGAAGAGGGGCAGCAGATCCTGACAGCCGGCAAGGCCAGGGGTTTGGCCGTCCGAATCCATGCGGAACAGGTCGCCCACACGGGGGCCGCTGCGATGGCCGCGAAGCTCGGCGCCACCTCGGCGGACCACCTCGAGCAGATCGACACGGCCGGGATTGCAGCCATGGGGCAGCACGGCACGATTGCCGTCCTCCTGCCGGGTGCAATGCTCTATCTCGGCGATCCATCTCCGCCCGTTGCCGCACTCCGCCGTGCTGGCGTTCAGTTCGCCGTCGCCACCGATCTCAATCCCGGCACCTCACCCGTGGCGGACCTCTGGGTCTGTGCAACCCTGGCCTGCGTGACCATGCGCCTCACGGTGGAGGAGGCTCTGCGGGGAATAACAGCGGTTGCAGCGGATGTTCTCGGGATGCCGGATCGTGGGCGCCTGCGGCCCGGTAGCGTCGCCGATCTCGTGTTGGCACGTCCTGCCGCCGGCGAACCCATGGAACCCGCAGTTCTCGTCCAGCATCTGGGAGCTCCCCAGATAGCCCGACTGGTGGTCGGCGGGTCTAGCCGCTAGTTGGCGGCCTCTTTCTTGACCTCGTCAGCGTCGTCTTCTGACGGCGTCACGTCGAGGGCCTCGTCTTTTTGAGCGTCGCGGAACTTCTTGACGCCGGAACCGAACTGCTCGAACACCTGTGGCAGCTTCCCGGCTCCGAAGAGCACGAGGACGATGACCAGCACCAGGCCTAGCTCCCAGGGTCCGATTCCACCGATGAAGGCATGGGTAACCATGTACGACTCCCGTTTGTACCCGATTCTATCGCGTGAAAGCGGCAAGCGCCATCACGCCTCTGGCTCCCACATCCCGAGCTCGGTGACCCACCCGGTCACAAGTGCGGCGTCCGTAACGTCGAAAGCGGGGTTGTAAACGTCTACGTCGGCTGCCCACACGATGCCTGCGTGTCCACGAACCTCGACAGCGTCGCGCTCCTCGATGGGTATCTCAGCGCCGGTGGGACAGCGTTCATCGATCGTCGACATCGGGACACAAACATAGAACGGAACGTCGTAATGGCGGGCAAGTATCGCCAGGCCAAGGGTGCCGATCTTGTTGGCTGCGTCGCCGTTCGCGGCCACTCGGTCGGCCCCCACCAGGACTGCGTCGACCCCTCCCGATGCGAGCACTGTTGCCGCGGCATTGTCGGTGATCAGGGTGACCGCAATCCCGTCCTCGTCGAGTTCGTAGGCCGTAAGCCTGGCGCCCTGCAGGTAGGGTCGGGTCTCGTCGACAAAGACTCTCTCGATGCCCCCCAGCGCGGCAGCCGACCGGATGACGCCCAACGCCGTTCCCCAGCCCCCAGTAGCGAGTGCGCCGGCATTGCAGTGGGTGAGGACCGTCGCATTCGGCGGCAGCAGGGAGGCTCCATGGGCCCCCATGGCTTTGTTGATGCAGATGTCCTCGCTGTGGAGTGCGATGGCTGCGGACTCCATCTGCTGTGGTTGCAGGATGCTGAGTCGATCGACGGCCCACCGCAGATTGACCGCTGTGGGTCGAGACGCGAGGAGCAGCTCTACCGCCACGTCGATGTTGCCGTTTCTGCGGGCCTCGAGGGCCAGGCCATAGGCAGCGGCGATGCCGATTGCGGGGGCACCTCGAACGACCATCTCGGTGATGGCATTCGCGGTGTCGGCGGCGGACTCACACCGGATCCAACGTCGGACTGCCGGAAGCACGCGTTGGTCGAGGAGATGCAGGCCCTCTGTGTCGAAACGGATGTGCTCAAACACGAGAAAACCCCGCTAAAAGGCGGGGCTCGGAAATTCCGTCGAGAGCCTCCTTCGCCTGAAACCCACCGCTAGAGATGGAGGAGACGCAAGAGCTTTGCTGGGTGTGAAACCGGCGAAGGAGGCTATCTCGAAGACAGATTGCAAATATTCCTGCATAGACAGTACGCACGAACCCCCTTGGTGTCAAGGATCCGATTCTAGGATTGATATTGCCGTGACACGAAGTGACAGCGCCTCTTCGCGGTCGTGGACCCGCGTCCGGCGCGCCCGCAGCACCGCTGACCCCAATATCCGTCGGTGCCGAGACCTCGCTGAATCCGGCGTTGGAGCGTTCGTCTGTGCGACGTGACGACGCCACCACGCCTGCAGCGGGAGCACCGTTTGCCCACCCGGAGCTTGAACCGACCGCGGCGGCACCCCATGGCGGGCGGATCCAACGACAATCGAATGACTGGGGCTGCTCACGCGTCAAGGGTGCAGATACGAACACCTTGTAGGAGGACGCAGTATGTACCAACGTTTTTCTGGCATGGCCGCTGCGGCGGTCCTGTGCATGGCTCTGTCCGCTCTCTCCGCTCCGGCGGCCGAGGCGGCCCCTCTTGTCAAAGTCGCCATTGGAGCCCCCGCAATCGTAGCGTCGACTCCTGGCATCTCGGTCACGCTCGGCAGGCCCCTTCGGCCGGGTCCGAACTGGGTCTGGATGGACGGCTACTGGTCCTCGGATCGTCACGGGCATGCCGTTTGGGTGAAAGGCTACTGGGACTGGCGTCCGCCGGCTCGCGTGATCACCGTGCATCGCGCTCCCGTCGTCTACCGCCATGGGCACCACCATGGCACTCGCAGAGTCATTCACCGCCGGTGAGGGTGACCACGGTCTCGTGAAGTAGCGTGATCTTGAAAGGCTTGCCCAGGACCAGGTCCACATCGGCTAGCTTCGCGGTGTCGGGCATCATGCCCGTCGCCGCGACGATCTTGCAGTGGGGAAACACGGCACGGATCGCCGCGGCCACAACATCGCCGGTGGCGTCTGGCAGGGTCCAGTCGACGAAGGCGACATCGGTGTCTAGCCGCTGGCCGAGATGCCCACGCAGCGCTTCTAGGCTGCCGAAGACAGCGACCTGGTGGCCCTTGATACGAAGAAACTCGCTCCAGAGTTCCTGCAGATCTGGTTCGTCTTCTATGATCAGGATCGAGCTGATTCCTAGCCTCCCCTCTGGTTGATAACATTGTCTGGACGAGAGCGAACCCGTTCGTTATGATGAGGACATCAACCGGCCCTGGCGCCGGCCATGCCTATCAATTCAACACCCGCCCCCGAGTGTGAGCTTCGGCCCACATGAGGAGCTCGAGGGCGGGTGCATGGCATGGCTCGCTAAGCCGGGTTTTTTGTTTCGAACTGGCGTGCTCTGACCGCGGCGAACCCGACGATCGCGAAGCAGAGGAGCACAAACCAGTCGCCGAAACGGGCATAGAACGTTGGGAATGTCGCCGTCCTCACCTTGACCACCCGAGTCACTTCGGTGAAGGGTACGGTCTCGGCGTGGATATTGCCGTGGGGTTCGATCACCATCGAGATACCCGAATATCCCGAGCGAAACATCGGAACCCCGAGCTCTGTTGCCCGGATCGCAGCCAGCATCGCGTGCTGATGCGGCGCAGCGGTGTCTCCGAACCAGCCGTCGTTGGTGACGTTGATGAGCATGCCTGGGTCTTCGTATTGATTGCAAACGCGGCTCAGAATCGCCTCGTAGCAGATCGGGGCCGCCATGCGCACATGTTTGCCCTCGACCACCGTCGCGACCGTTCCGGCGCGGAAGTCCCCGATGCCCGGGATCAGCCGAGCGAGGCGTGGGAAGACGCTGGATCCAGGGAAGTATTCGCCGAAGGGCAGGGGAACCATCTTGTCGTAGCGACCGGTCATTTCGCCCGTATCGTCGAAGAAGTAGATGGAGTTGAAGATGTTGAACTCGGCCTCGTCCTCCCCCAAGCCCTCGGTCCCGGGGACGGGCTCTCGAGCACCGGCGCCGAGGACGAACTCGAACCCACCTTTCTTGGCGATGCCTTGGATGAGCTTCTTGGCGTCGGGGTTGGTCAGGGCAAAGGGACAGGCGCCCTCCGACCAGACGACGATGTCCACCGATCCACGTGGGAAGCGATCTGTCAGGTTGGCCCAGTCTTGGAAACCACGGGCGTAGCTGCGTTTGGTCTGGAGGCGCTCCACCATTGTCGTCGCGAGCTGGATCTGGGCCATTCGCACGGTGGGCGCCTCTCGAAGCTCGGCCTCGACGCGGTCGAAACGAATGGCGCCGTAGATCACGACCAGGGATAGGACGCTGATGGGCGTGGTCACGGCGTAGACCGGGAAGTCGAGGTTGCCCTCGCGGCGGCGATACAGGATCTCCGCCCAGCCGCAGTTCACGAAGTAGACCAGATAGGTCAGGCCCCAGATCCCGGTAATGGAGATGACCTGCCAGGTATACGGCACCCGGTACTGGCTGGCGCCGTGGTGATACGGAAACAGGATGATGTAGGTAGAGAGCCACTCCACGATGACGGCCACCGCGGGGAGAACGACGACCCACCACGTTCCGATGCGCTTGCGGAACGCGTGCACCGAACCCCAGATCAGGACGTACGGCGCTCCAAAGGCCAGGGAGAACAGCAGCAAGATCCCGATGCTGACTGGCCACGGTATCGGACTGAAGAGCGTGATGGTGTCGACGATCCACCGGAAGAGGACCGCGACGGAGAACACGCCAAACAGGTATCCATACCAACGATTTGCGCGAGGTGTCTCCTCCCTCAGGACCCAGAAAAAGGGGAGGAAGACCACCCAGTGCATCCAGTGCCAGTTCGCCGGCGGCGCCAGCAAGGAGAGGAGAAAGGCGGCAAAGAGCGTGACTGCAATCCGGATTGGAACGTCAGCTCTGCTTTCGGTCTCTGTCATTTCCACTTCGGGTCACGTCCCTGTAGGTGGGCCAGGACACCCTCTGTGAGGTCTCCAGCGGCCAGGGTACGGGCTCCGGTCTCGCTCTCCACCTCGAAGGCTTCAACGGCGTCCTGGGAGAGCTGGCGGAGGCCGAGGACGGCGTGTTTGGTGGCTGTGGGGCTGTTCTTCGCGACCTTGGCGAGGAACGCGTGGGCGCCGATGATGGCCTGCCCGGCGGGAACAACTCGGTTCACTACGCCCCAGCGCTCCATGGTCTCGGCATCGATGGTGCGGCCGGAAAGGACGACATCGGTGGTGCGACTGTGGCCGATCAACCTGGATAGTCGGACCATCCCCCCCATGAATGGAAGGGCGCCGTAAGACGTCTCCGGCAGCGCAAAGGTCGCTTCTTTGGAGGCGATGCGGATGTCACATGCCAGCGCGAGCTGGAATCCGGCACCGTGGCATTTGCCCTCGATGGCAGCGACAACAGGGCAGTTGATCCGCCCAAAGAGATCGATGCTGCTGCGAAGTCGCTTGGCGAGCTCGGCGAGGGCGTAGGTGTCACCGGCCCGCGTGAGGGCCTCCATTCTCGCGATGATGGGGTTGTCGGGGTGTAGATCGAGGCCGCCGCTGAAGAGATCGTCGGTTCCGGTGAGAATGACTGCTTTGGGCGGGGCGTCGGTGAGCTTGAGGGCAGTCTTTCGGAGCGCATTGAAGACGTCCCCGCTTAGGGTGTTCTCCCGATCTGGGCGTTTCAGCGTGACGATGGCAGTAGTGCCTACTTGCTCTATGTTGAGGTACTCGGACACCATTGCTCCCGGACGACGATTCTAATGCCCGCGGGGGAAGGCCGCGCGGTGTCCGTTGGTGATGACTCGCTGGACGCGTGCGGGGCTCATGCCGGGGATAGCCAGCGCATGTTCGTGTTCGGCAGAGGAGGAGGTCGCCGAGAGCAGTGTGTTGTCGGTGCATACGCAGACCGAGACACCCTCGTCGAGCCAGTGAGGAAGCGGGTGCACGTCGACGCTACGGATCACTCCGGTGTGGACGTTGGAGGTCGGGCAGGCTTCGATGGTGATGCATCGCTCTACGACGAGCTCGAGGACCTCTGGATCGTCGAGCAAGGTGGTTCCATGCCCGATCCGCTGGGCGCGGAGAAGCTCGATTGCAACTCTGATCTCGGCTGGTGGGCGGCCTTCTCCTGCGTGCACGGTTCGTCCGATTCCGGCGTCCAGGGCGCGCAGATAGGGCTTTCGATAGTCCTCGATTCGCCAGGATTGCCCTGGGGCGGGTCCACCGGCTAGATCGATTCCAACCACGCCGGGGCGGGAGCGAGCCAACGCAACGTGGCCCTCCAGCACGGACGGGGGTTCGCCGTACAACCCGCAGAGGATCAAGCCCGCGCGGCCGTCGATCCCCTCGAGGGCGGCGTCGACGATCTCCGGATCCGAGGCTCCCGGGTGTAGCTGCGGCGCGAAGCGAATCTCCAGGGTGGAGACGCCGTCGGCAACTGCGTCTTCACACATCTCGGCGGCGACGCGGCGCACAGCATCGGGTTCTTTGAGAACCGACAGCGTAAACGCAAAGCGGGCAAGGGCCTCGTCGAGTCCCATGCCCGCTCTGAATTCGAGATCTTCGGGCACCGTGAGGCCCATTCGATCCGCCAACTCCCGGAGGGTGGCGGGCCTGATGGATCCGTCGAGATGCCTGTGAAGATCCGCGAACATCAATCGAGATAGTCGTCGTCTTCCTTGGTCGCGATCATCGCCTCGGTGGTCAGCAGCAGGCTGGAGACCGATGCGGCGTTCTGCAGGGCCGTCAGCGTGACCTTGGTCGGGTCGATGATGCCGGCCTTGTACATGTCGCCGTACTCGTCGAGCTGTGCATCCCAGCCGTAGCCCTTGTCGGAAGAGCCACGGACGTTGTGCACGACGATGGACGCGTCGGCGCCGGCGTTGGAAGCGATGACGCGCAGGGGCGACTCGCAGGCTTCGCGGATGATGTCGACACCGAAGACCTCGTCACCAGTGACCTTGACGGCGTCCAATGCATTCTGGGCGCGGATGAGGGCTACGCCGCCGCCGGGGATGATTCCGGCCTCGGCTGCGGCGCGGGTCGCGTTGAGCGCATCCTCGACGCGGGCCTTCTTCTCTTTCATCTCGACCTCGGTGGCCGCACCGACGTAGACGATGGCGACGCCACCGATCAGCTTGGCCAGGCGCTCCTGCAGCTTCTCGCGGTCGTAGTCCGAGGTGGTGTCCTCGATCTGGCTCCGGATCTGCTTCACGCGGGCGTTGAGGTCGGTCTTGGATCCACCACCGCCGACGATGACGGTGTTGTCCTTGGTAATGATGACGCGCTCGGCGGTTCCGAGGTCCTTCATCGTGATGTTGTCGAGCTTGACGCCGAGGTCTTCCATCACGGCCTGGGCGCCAGTCAGGGTGGCGATGTCACCGAGCATGGCCTTGCGACGGTCACCAAAGCCCGGCGCCTTGACAGCCACTGCAACCATGGTCTTGCGGAGCGTGTTGACCACCAGGGTCGCCAGGGCGTCGCCCTCGACATCTTCGGCGACGATCAGCACGGGGCGGCTGGCCTCGGCGACCTTCTCGAGGATGGGGAGCAGGTCCTTCATGTTCGAGATCTTCTTCTCGTGCACGAGGATCAGCGGGTTCTCGAGGACCGCCTCCATGCGATCGTGATCGGTGGCGAAGTACGGGGACAGGTAGCCGCGATCGAACTGCATGCCCTCGACAATGTCGCTGGTGGTGTCGAGACCCTTGGCCTCTTCGACCGTGATGACGCCCTCTTTGCCGACCTTGTCGATGCACTCGGCGATGATGCTGCCGACATCGGTGTCTCCGTTGGCGGAGATGGTGCCAACCTGCGCGATCTCGGCGGTGGAGTTGCAGGGGCGGGACAGGTCGGTGAGCGCGGCGGAGACGGCCTTGACGGCGGCGTCGATGCCGAACTTGAGATCCATCGGGTTGGCGCCAGCGGCGATGAGCTTGTGGCCACTGGTGAGGATGGACTGGGCGAGCACAGTTGCGGTGGTAGTGCCGTCGCCGGCCACGTCAGAGGTCTTGCTGGCGACCTCTTTCACCATCTGGGCGCCCATGTTCTGGAACTTGTTGCGGAGCTCGATCTCCTTGGCGACGGTGACGCCGTCCTTGGTGATGAGCGGGGCGCCAAAGGACTTCTGGAGCACGACATTGCGGCCCTTGGGTCCGAGCGTCACCTTGACGGTGTTCGCCAGCTTGTTGACGCCGATTTGAACGTCGCTACGAGCGCTCTCGCGAAACTGGATGATTTTTGCAGACATGAGTTTACTCCTCGATAATTGCGAGGATATCGGACTCGCGAAGGATGATGTGGGCGATGCCGTCGAGCTTGACTTCGTCGCCGGCGTACTTGCCGAACAGGACTCGGTCACCGGGCTTCACGATGAGCGCCACGGTGCCGTTGCCCTCGGTGATGCGGCCAGTGCCGATGGCGATGACCTCGGCTTGTTGGGGCTTCTCTTTCGCGGACTCTGGAATGTGCAGTCCGCCAGCGGTGCGGGTCTCGCTCTCGAGACGCTTGACGAGGACGCGATCGTAAAGGGGACGGAAATTGGCCATGGTAGGGCTCCGGTTCTATCGAATGAATTCGCCAGGAGTGCAGCCGTCGGCGGCGAGCTCCTGGCGGGAGTGTCAACGTGATCGTCGATGCGGCCGTGCGAGGTAGTCACCCCGGACCGCAGCGTCAACCCTCAATCTATGGAGAAGTCGGTCGCTCCGACGCGCATTGCTAGGGGCAGCAGCAGATTCCCTACGGCTTGGCGTTGTTTGCCGCGTCTCGGTAGTCGTTCATCGCCTGCACATAGTCCCCAGCCAACCGCGCTGTCTCGCCAGCGTTCCACAGCGCGTCGGCGGCGGCGACGTTGGACGCCTCGTGCCCGCTGGTGAAGCCGTCGTCGACAAACTGGCGCACTAGTTCTGAAGTCATCGATGCGAGCTCGGCCATCTCAGCCTCCATGCCGCCCGCCTGGTCGAGCTTGTCCATGGCCTGCTCGAACTTGTTGACTGCGTGCCAGATGTCGACCGTCGCCAGCCCCTCGAGGCCGTCTTGGATGCGGTTGCGGGCGTCCCGGAGCTTGTTGTCGCCGCTCGCCGCGTACTGGGCGTCGAGATCGTCTTGGAGGCTCTGATAGCCGCACAACGACGCCAGGTAGGCCTCTTGTAGGTCGTCTGCTGGACAGTAGTTGTCGTCCCAGGTTGTCTGCTTGAGCCCGTCGTAGCCGTCTTCGGCATGGTCGAGGACCTTGTCGAAGTCGCCGTTGCCGAACTCGAGCAGGGCGTCGTCGAGGGCTTGCTGTGCGTCGACGAGGTCTCCGGTCGTTGGATCCATCATGGCAGCGGCGCGATCGACCTGGTGCTTGAGCCCGTCCATAGCCAATAATGCCAGGTTCTGCTGGAGGACGGTGACGTCGTAGCCACAGTCATTGCCGACCTTGTCGAGCTGCGCCCACACATTGTTGATCTCGTTGGCGAGCTGGTTCAGCTGGCCCTTGAGGTAGCCGGTGAAGATCCCGTCGACCGCGTCTTGCACCTCGTTGTTGAGCATGTCCGCCGCGCACTGTCCGGTTGCCGGGTCGTCGGCGGTGAACTGGATCAGGTCGCGAAGGGCCGAGGACTTGTCGATGAAGTCGGTGCCGGGCAGCGTCGTGCTCCACCCGTCCGGTTGCGGGCAGATCCGCGTCTCGACGAGGGACGAAGACCAAGACTCGGCCGAGGTTGTGTGGGCGAAGCCGATGTGGTTCTTGTCGCCGTTCTTCTCGGAGAACCAGGTGATGTACTCGTCGCCGACCTTGATCGTGTCCCAGTGGCGCCAAGCGTCGTTGCCGGACCAGTTGAAGTACGGTGCAGCGTTCACGAACCAGCCCACACCGCCTTGGGAGATCCCATCGCCCCAGCCCCCGAGGTCGATCAGGGGCCAGCCGGCGCCGAAGTTTCGGCCACCAAAGAACACTTTGAAGGGATAGTCGCTGCCCTCGTCACACGTGAGCGATGGGTTGAAGAGCTCGTCCTCACTCCAGGTCGTGACACCGGGCACCATCACGGGCGCTCCGCCGTTGGCGACGCTCCAGCCGGAATCCGGGCTCGTCGAGGTTGCGATATAGAAGCTGGGAAAACGCGCGAGCACCATGTACCAGGTCCCGTCGACCATGGTGACGGCCGGATAGCCGAACTTCTCTGTCTCCGCGAGCACCGGCGCATCGCTAGCACCCACAAGGCTCAGGTCCTTGTCGAACTTCGCGTAGCCCACGCCCGTGTACTGATTGCAGCCCCACGGCTTCGGGCCGGCGTCACAGGCCTGGGTGCCCTGCTCGCCCTTGAACCAGAGGTGGATGTCTTCGCCGTTTGCAGCCACGACCGCGTAGGGGTGCGCAGCGACGCATTCGTAGTAGGTGCCATCGTCGTTGGGGAGTTGCTGGGTTGTCGCCTGGGTCCAGGTGAGCCCGTCGGGTGAGGTCGCGTAGCTGATGCCCCAAGTGCCGACTGTGCAATCTGGATCCGGATCGGCGATGCGCGATTCGAAGAACATCACGTAGTCGTTGTACTTTTTCCTAAAGACTACCGTGGGAGATCCGACACCATTCTGTGTGTAGGTCCCGTCCTGTGGAGCCAGATGCCAGCTAGCCGATCGCGTAAAAGTCTGGGCAGAAGCCGTTGAAAAGACGACTAGTGCACTCGTGCACACGAAGGCCTGGATAAGTCTATGCAAGGAGATCCCCAAGGAACACTACACAGTATAGCGCACAAAACTACACTTTTTTCATATGAGCGCTATTATGGTCGGGATTCCTTTGGTCGGTTGATCTACCCCTTTGCCTTCTTGGCGGCGTTGGCGTACTCGGCTATCGCTGTGACGTAGTCACCAGCGGTGAGGTATGCATCGCCAGTTGCCAGGTTGGCCTCGGCACCGGGGATGTCGGTACTGGCGTGATTCGAGATCTCGGCGTCCGCTACAAAGCGCGTGGTGAGGCCTTGGCAGATGAGAGCCAGCGTCTCGAGCTCGGTGGTGGCGCCGCCTGCCTCGAGGTCCTCTGCGGCCTTCTTCCAGGTCCTCTTCTCGATCACGTCTTTGACGCCCGCCGCCGACGAGAGCACCTCGACGCCGTTCTTGAGCTTCTCTACAGCTTTGTCGAGGTCCGAGTTGGGTGGTAGGGCCTCGACGTCCTCGATGAGCGCCTGAGCGTCGCACATGAAGCCGTGGTACACATCCACGACGGTGCCGTCGCACCAGTTGCCGTTCCAGATGTACCCGCTGTTGGACAGATCATCCATGGCGATGGACGCTTCGATCATGGCGGCGTTCCAGAGCCCGAGCACTGCGAAGTTCTCGGCGTCGGTCAGATCGGCATTGGCTGCGACGACGGCGGGATCCGTCGGACCCGAGATGTCCTCTACTCTGCCCGCAAACAGCTTCAGGCCGTGGATGGCGAGTGCGGCCAATTGCTCGCGGAGGACGACCGTGTCGTCGCCGCAGGTGTCTTCGATGGTGTTGAGGAGGGGCAGGATTCCGTCGAAGCCCTGAGGTCCCATGTGGAATGGGTGGCCCTTGATGAACTCGAAGTGCAGCTCCTCCGTCACCAGGTACTGAACGTCGGTGATGATGGCGTTTGCACAGGCCGAGGCGTCGGTGTCCCACTCAGAGACCAGCGACCGATACCACTCGATAGCGTCGCTGTACTCGGCATCACCCGGAACCAGACCAGAGGAGGAGGGCTCGGGGCAGAGGCGAGACTCGATGTCGTGCTCATCCCAGGACGCCGCGGTGTAGGCAAAGCCGATATTGTTGACGCCGCCTTCCTTCTCTGAGAACCAGACTAGGCGTTCTTCGCCGATCTTGAGAGCATCCCAGTGGCGCCACGCGTCGTTGCCGGACCAGTTGAAGTGCGGAGCTGCGTTCACGAACCAGTCGATTCCGATCGCGGAGATTGCGTCGCCCCAGCCTCCCTGATCGATCAATGGCCAGCCCTCTCCGTAGTTACGGCCGCCAAAGTAGACCTGGAAGGGGAAGTTGCTGTTGTTGTCGCAGACCAAGGCCGGGTTGAAGAGCTCGTCCTGGCTCCAGGTGGTCACGCCCGGGAGCATCACCGCAGCGCCGCCGTTTGCCATCGACCAGCCGGAGTCCGGGGTGCTCGAGGTAGCAAGGAAGAAGCTGGGATACCGGGCGAGCATCATGTACCAGGTGTCATCGACCCTGACGACCGCGGGATATCCGAACTTCGCCGCCTCATCGACGACTGGCGCTGCGCTGGAGCTGACCATTTCCAGGTTCTCGTCGAACTTTGCGTAGCCGACGCCGGTGTATTGTCCGCAACCCCACGGCTGGTTTCCGCCGTCGCATGCCTGGGTTCCCTGCTCGCCCTTGAACCAGACGTGGATGTCGTCGCCGTTGTCGTCGATCACAGCGTACGGGTGTGCAGCCACACACTCGAAGTAGGAGCCGTCGATGTTGGGGAGCATCTGAGAGGGGGCCTGGGTCCAGTTGAGCCCATCTGCCGAGGTGGCGTAGCTAATTCCCCAGTATCCAACGGTGCAGTCGGCATCTGGCCGTGCCACCATCGACTCGAAGAACATCACGAAGTCGCCATGTTTCTTGCGGAAGACCACGGTCGGCGAGCCCACTCCAGCCTCGCTGTAGGTGCCGGCCTGGGGGCTGAGGTGCCAGCCAGGAGCTCGGGTGAACGATTGGGCCAACGCCGGAGAGTACATCCCCGTCATCAGGATTCCCAACACCATACCTACCAGCCTGTCCATGTGCCTGCCTCTGAGAGACTTTCACATACAATCTAGGCTGTGCAGACAGACCGCTCAAGGGCCCTTTGTGGCGCATTCCTTTCGAATTTGACGAAAGATATCTTTAATCCTTCCGTCTGCGACCGATAAGACCCACGGAGAAAAGTACAAAAAGCAGGCTGGAACTGATCGCTCCCGGCGCTGCGTTGCATGCACATCCACTTGTACCACTTTCGTCGGTCGAACCGCCGAATTCGTCTTGGACCCAGTCGTTGTTGGCCTTGTCGTCGCGCTCGGCCTCCGCGGAGAAGTCCTGCAGGATCTCGGGAGGTCCGCTTGCACCCGTCTTTTCGATGATCAGAGCGTTGACGTCGGTCAGGTTGGCGAGGAACTCGTCCATGGTCAGTCCGTTCTCCGCGAGCCACAGGTCAGAAGGCAGCAGAAGTGCTCGTCCGTCTTCCAGCTCCAGGCGGCGGGGCGACTCGTACCAGCTGTGGTTGTCGCCGCACAGGAAGACCACATCGGCCTGGCGCACGTTGGAGACCTCTCCCATGTCAGGATTCAGCACGAAGACGGGGTCGACCGTCATTTCACCTGGGGAGATGCTACTGGTCATGCGCGAGAGCATCGGGTAGTCGAAGAGCTCGACGGCGTTTACCAGCGGGTCGACCATGTATGTCTGGAGGTCGTTCGCGAAGGCCACTGGATCGAATGGGCCCAGGTACTGCTCATAGCATTCGAGGCAGTTGTAGAACTGGGTCTCGCTGACACCCATGGCTGTGACCGCGGCTGGCACCGGGATGTGGATCAGCAACAGGTTCAGCATTGTGTCGTTGGCGGGGTAGCCCTGGCTGATCACGCCGTTCATGAAGTCGATGGGGTCGTTGAGGGTAGCGAGGGTCTGTGTGTCGTAGTTGTCCGCATTCATCGCGTTGCGGAACGCGGAGGCGTCGCCGGCGAAGTCGGTCGCGAACGCCTGCCCGCCAGCTTCGTCCGCTGCGCGGGTGATCACGTCCTCGTAGTTGCTGCCGCGGTCGATGTAGTTGATCGCGACGTCGTTGAGCTGGACGTGCAGATAGGACTCGGGAACCGCTCGCTGCTCACCGAAGACGTACACGGTCAGGCGCATGTCCGGCGTCGCGGCAATGGACGTGAGCTGGATCGGGATGCTGGCTTTGGTGCCGTCATATCGCATGCCGAGGGGAGCGATGTCGCCTGCGGACTTGTCGTTGGCGAGCCGCAGTGCCACAAAGTACGCCTCGTTGGCGACGTATGGAGCGAGGACTGGGTCGAGGGCGTCGGGCAGGTCGTAGCTGTTGTCCTGGAGCCACTGCAGGAGGGCGGCAGAGGACTGTGCCTGGAGCGTCACGGTGTCGTAGGGGCCGACCTGCTGCGTGGCGACGATGGTGACGCCAGCGCCTCCGGTGTCTGCAAGTGACGAGCTCGCGCTGTAGGAGCCGTCATAGTCGACGTCGTCGTAGCCGTAGTAGTAGCCCTCGCAGGTGCCCTCCTCCAGATAGGTGAGGTCGAAGGTCGGTGCGGTGTTGAGGGCCAGGGTGGAGAAGAGCTGGTCGGTGCTCAGGAAGAGATCCGGCACGGTCGGCACGGGGACCACCCACGCAAAATCCTCGGCCTCCCCTTGGTAGGAGATCTGAACGTGGGTCTCGACTTTACCGGTCTCTGAATTCACGGAGAAGACGATCGACTCCGCCGACTGGTCAATGGGTGTCTGGGAGCAGAAAAACCCACCGCATGCCAGGGCGTCGGCCGGAAGCAGCGCTGCAAACAGGATCGTAGGAAGCAGGCAGACGGATCGTGTCAGAGTCATTTTGACCTCCACCGCGCCGTGAGCCGAGCATACACCGAGTCGAGGGCTTGCCGCCAACAGTTTCGGGTCCTACCAAGGGTGGCGAACAAACTGCGGCAGATGCTTGACGGCTCCTGCCATGCGCTTAGGTTCGGCCGCGCTTCCGTGCGGCTGGCTCGGCCTGTGCGGGCGGTTCTTTTATCAAAGATAAGGTAGCTAGCGGCTAATCACGTCCTGGGGAATCAAAATGGGAAAAATCATCGGTATCGATCTCGGTACGACCAACTCGGTCGTCGCCGTCATGGAAGGCGATCAGGCTACGGTCATCGTCAATGAAGAGGGCGCGCGCACCACACCCTCCGTCGTCGGCTTCGGCAAGGACGGCGAGCGCATGGTCGGCATCGTCGCGCGTCGGCAGGCCATTACGAATGCGGAGAATACCGTGTACTCGGCCAAGCGCCTCATCGGTCGCCGGTTCGACGAGTGCGCCAAGGCCGTGAAGCGCCTTCCGTACAAGGTGGTGAAGGCGCCCAACGGCGACTGTCGCATCAAGGTGCTCGACAAGGACTACAGCGCCCCCGAGATCTCGGCGATGGTGCTCCAGAAGCTGAAGATGCAGGCCGAGGCCTATCTGGGTCAGCCGGTCACCGAAGCCGTCATCACCGTGCCGGCCTACTTCAACGACTCACAGCGCCAAGCCACCAAAGATGCTGGCCGCATCGCCGGACTCGACGTCAAGCGGATCATCAACGAGCCCACCGCGGCCGCCCTCGCCTACGGCATGTCCAAGAAAGAAGACGAGATCATCGCGGTCTACGACTTCGGTGGCGGCACCTTCGACATCTCGATCCTCGAGGTCGGCGACGACGTGGTGGAGGTCAAGTCCACCAACGGCGACACCCACCTGGGCGGCGACGACATCGACCACGTCCTGATCGAGTGGCTCATCAGCGAGTTCAAGAAAGAGAACGGCATCGATCTCACCAATCAGACCATCGTCGTCCAGCGCCTCAAGGACGCGGCCGAGAAAGCGAAGATCGAGCTCTCCAGTGCCCAGAGCACCGAGGTCAACCTCCCGTTCCTGACTGCTGACGCGTCGGGGCCAAAGCACCTACAGAAGAGCCTCTCGCGGTCCGAGTTCGAGCGCATGATCGAGCCGATCGTCGAGCGCACCCTCGGTCCGTGCAAGCGCGCCCTCAAGGATGCCGGCCTCACCGCCAAGGAGATCAAGGAGATCATCCTGGTCGGTGGCTCCACTCGCATCCCGATGGTCCAGAAGCGCGTGCAAGAGCTGTTCGGCAAAGAGGTCAATCGCTCCGTGAACCCCGACGAGGTCGTGGGCATGGGCGCGGCAATCCAGGCCGGCGTGCTGTCGGGCGATGTGACGAGCATGTTGCTCCTCGACGTGACTCCGCTCTCCCTCGGCATCGAGACCCTTGGCGGCGTGATGACGGTCATGATTCCCCGGAACACGACCATCCCTCACTCCAAGAAGGAGATCTTCTCGACAGCGGCCGACAACCAGACCGCGGTCGATGTCTATGTCTTCCAGGGCGAGCGCCAGATGGCTCGGGACAACCGACTCATTGGCAACTTCCGCTTGGACGGTCTGCCGCCAGCGCCGCGCGGGATCCCGCAGGTCGAGGTCACCTTCGACATCGACGCCAACGGCATCCTGAGCGTCTCGGCCAAGGACAAGGCCACTGGCAAGGACCAGAAGATCACAATCGAGGCGAGCTCGGGTCTGTCCGAGTCCGACATCGACAAGCTGGTCGAAGAGGGCAAGGCCTTCGAGGACGAGGACAAGACCCGTCGCGAGCTCATCGAAGCCCGCAACAATCTCGACAACCTCATCTATCAGATCGAGAAGACACTCAGCGAGAGCGGCGACAAGCTGCCCGCCGCCGAGAAGGAGCGTCTCGCCGCCGAGCTGGCGACCGCGAAAGAGGCGCTCGACTCTGACGATCTAGAGACCATCAAGGCAGCATTCGACAGCCTGACTACCGCCTCGCACAAGCTCGCCGAGGTCATGTACCAGAGCGATGGTGCTGCCGGTGGAGCCGAGGGCCCAGGTCCAACGGACGACGATAGTGGCCCAGGTGGTGACGATGTGATCGACGCCGAGTACGAAGACGCCTAAGGACGTAGACGCCGTCGACGGCTCGGTTGGCGCCCTCGGGTAGCCCGCCGCGCCGTCTACTTGCTGAGAGGGTTACCGTGGCGCGTGACTACTATGAGGTCCTGGGGGTCGACAAGAGTGTCGACGCAGCTTCGCTCAAGAAGGCCTACAAGAAGGCGGCGCGCAAGTTCCACCCGGACCTGAACCAGAATGATCCCTCCGCTGAGGAGAAGTTCAAAGAGGCCGCCGAGGCCTTCGACGTGCTCTCCAACGACGACAAGCGGCGGGTCTACGATCAGTATGGACACGAGGGACTGCGCGGGCGTGGCTTCGATCCCAACTTCACGGATCTGGGCGATATCTTCAGCGCCTTCAGCGACCTGTTCGGTGGGGGCTTCGCGGACATGTTCGGCGGCGGTCGTCGTCGCGGTGGTCGTCGCGGGCTCAGACGAGGAGCCGACCTCGAGTATCCCCTCAGCCTGACCTTCATGGAGGCGGCTCACGGCATGAGCCGGACCGTGCAGATCCCGGTGCACAAACACTGCGATGTGTGCGCGGGTGATGGACTGCGTGCCGGCGCCTCCCGGAGCCAGTGTGGGACGTGCGGGGGCGCTGGCCAGGTCATCCAGGCCCAAGGTTTCCTGCGGATCCGTACGGTCTGTCCCACCTGTCGGGGCCAGGGTGAGCTCGTCGATCCCGACGACCAATGCGACACCTGCGACGGCACCGGCAGGGTCGCCGAGACGGTTGAGATCGATATCCGCGTGCCCGCCGGCTGCTACAGCGGCCTGCAGATCCGACACACCGGCCGCGGAGAGGTCGGAGATCCCGGCGCTCCCCACGGCGATCTCTTTGTGACGCTGAACGTAGAGTCCCACGAGGTCTTCAAGCGTGACGGACCCACGGTCTATGTGTCGATCCCGGTTCCCTATGCCGTGATGTGCCTCGGCGGTGAGATCACCATTCCGACGGTGCACGGCGAAGAGCCGTTCGACGTTCCCCGCGGCACCGAGTCCGGCAAGGTCTTTGTGATGCGCGGAAAGGGCATCGCCCGCCTTCGCGGGAATGGAGCCCTCGGTGACCATCATCTGCGTTTGGTCGTCGACGTGCCGACTCGTCCCAGCGAAGAGGAGGAAGAGCTGCTCCGTAAGCTGGCCGAGGTGCAGGCCGTTGGTGTACGTGAAAAGGGATTCTGGCAGGGACTGTTCCAGAAGCTGACAAGTTAGGGGCCTCCGAGTGAACGACACGAATCTGGACGAAATCGAAGGGCGCATCGAGGAGACCACGCCGGTCTTCGAGGCCGCTCGCGCCGAGATGGCCAGGGTGCTGGTGGGCCAGCGCTACATGGTCGACCGGCTCCTCATCGGGATGCTCGCCGATGGCCACGTTCTCATCGAGGGCGTGCCGGGGCTTGCCAAGACAACTGCAGTCAAAGCGCTTGCGGACAGCCTCGCTTTGACTTTCAGCAGAATCCAGTTCACGCCTGACCTTTTGCCGGCAGACCTCATCGGTACGCAGATCTATGTGCCCTCTACGGGTGAGTTCACGACGCGGTTGGGGCCGACATTCGCCAACATCTTGCTGGCCGACGAGATCAACCGATCTCCGCCCAAGGTCCAGTCGGCGCTGCTCGAGGCCATGCAAGAGCGCCAAGTAACCATCGGCGACAAGACCTATCCGCTTCCAACGCCGTTTCTCGTGTTGGCTACCCAGAACCCCATCGAGCAAGAGGGCACCTATCCGCTGCCCGAGGCGCAGATGGACCGGTTCATGCTCAAGCTCTCCGTCGGCTATCCAACACTGGACGACGAACTCGAGATCATTGCCCGCTCGAGTAGCCCACATCCAAAGCTGAATCCCGTTGCTTCTGCCGAGCAGATCCTCGCGGCCCAGGGGCTGGTACGGCGGATCAAGGTCTCCGACGTGCTCACCCGCTACATCGTCGATCTGGTGCGTGCGACCCGCGAGCCGGGAACCGTGAGCAAGGACCTCGAGCGATCCATCGAATATGGTGCATCTCCGCGCGCTTCCATCGCTTTGGCCGCCGCCGCGCGCGCCCACGCATTCCTCGACGGTCGCGGCTACACACTGCCCGAGGACGTGAAAGCGATCGGCCGCGATGTGCTCCGCCACCGGGTGATGCCGACCTACGAGGCCGAAGCCGACGGTGTCGACGCCGAGAAGCTCGTAGAGCGCATTCTCGACGTGGTCGAGGTCGCGTAGCTCATGTTGACGCAGCACTAGGGTGTCGGTCCTCACACCAGAGGAACTCAAGGAACTCCGGCGGCTGCACATTGTCGCGGGAAGGAAGGTCAACTCCCTCTTCGCGGGCGACTACCGCTCTGCTGTGCGGGGGCAAGGCATGGAGTTCGAGGAGGTGCGAAGCTACGTTCCAGGCGACGATGTTCGGCATATCGACTGGAATGTCACGGCACGCACCGGTGAGCCGTTCATCAAGGTCTTCAAGGAGGAGAGGCAGGTCACTGTGATCCTCGTCGTCGATGTCTCCGGCTCGACTCGAGTGGGGACCGGCGGTCGAGACGGACGCACAGACCGACGGCTCCAGATCGCGAGAGTTGCGGGTGGGCTCGCCTATGTCGGGATCCGCAACCAGGATCGCATCGGCCTCGTCACCTTCACCAACCAGGTCGAGACCTATCTGTCGCCGCGGAGAACCCGGGGGCATGTGTGGGCCGTCATTCAGAAGGTCTACGAGGCGCAGGGCGTGGAGCGCGGGACCAATCTGGCCGAGGCTCTTGGGTTCGTGCACCAGGTCCAGAAGCGCCGCGCGGTCGTCGTCGTCGTCAGTGATTTTCTCGATGATGGACCTTGGCAGCCGATCATGGGCAGCCTGGCCCGCCGGCACAAGGTGCACGCCGTCGCCGTTCACGATCCCATTGATGGTGATCTGGGTGGTCTCGGACTCCTGGAGGTGGTCGACGCCGAGACGGGACGAACCCGGCTGGTCGACGGCATGCAGTGGGCGGCCAGGCATCACCTGAACGAGCGGATCTCCACCCTTCGCCGCTGTGGAGCGCGAGCGGTGGGCATGTCCACGACCGAGGATCCCTACGCGATCCTGCACAGTCACTTCCACCGGGAGGCGGCTCGTCGATGAGGATTTGGATCCCGGTCTTGTTTGCTCTGGCGGCCTGCGGTTCGGAGGCGCTTCAGGCGGATGACAGTGCGGTGGTCGTGCGGGCCTTTCTCGATGGAGCGCCGGGGGCGGCGGGGGGAAGCCTCATCCTGCAGACCGAATACGACCTGGCCGGAGAGATCGAGATCCCCACGCCGGCGGTCGAGGGGCTGGAGTTCCTTCCAGTCGGAGATCCGGTGGTGGAGGCCATGGGAGAGCGAGAGGTCGTCTCCCAGAAGTACGCATTCTCCGGTAGCAAAGGCAGCTATGTCATCGAGGCGATGACGGCGACCTGGCGGGGTCCCGAAGGGGACGTCCTCGGTGCCAGCAGCCCACTCTTCGTCGATCTAGGCGTGGAGCCACCAGGCCGCGACGGCGAGGTCTTCGACATCCAGAATCCCTCTCGTGTGTGGGTTCTTCCCTGGGGACCGGTCTGCGCTGTCGGTGGCGTCGGTCTCTTCATGTTTGGCGGCATCGTCCTGGCTTTTCGCAAGGACTGGAGTAGGTCGTCCAAACAGACCCCGCCCGAGCCCCCAGATCTGGTCGCCATCCGCCGCTGGGAGGCCGTTCGCGGCGATAGTGCCCGGGACGATTTTCAGAAAGCCCAGGCGCTATCCAGGATTTTCCGAGATTATGCGGAGGCCGTTCTCAGCTTCCCTGCGAGTGCTTGGACGACGACCGAGATCCTGGCCCGGCTTCGCGGGATGGCTCACCTGGTCGAGGGCAACGTGCCGCGGGCGCGCCGACTCCTGCGGGCCACTGACAGAGTCAAGTACGCCGAACAACAGCCCGGCCGCGACTTCTTCGAGGATCTAGACGCCGACCTGCGCGCCTTCGTGGGCTCCACACGCCCTCACGCCTGGACGCCCCCAGAGCCCGGAAAACGACCCTCTGGCGCGGGTCGATCATGATCGAGTGGGCATCCCCGTGGGCATTCTGGCTACTGATCCCTGTGCTCCTGCTTCCACTCCAGGGTCGGCTCACCGGCAGGAACCGCCTTGCGGTCGCCAAGCTCGATGCCCTACAGAACCGCTGGACCCTTCGCCTGTTGCTGTCGTGGACGCCAAAGGCGCTGCGTATAGCTGGCCTGGTCTTGTTGGTGGTCGCCCTCGCCCGTCCGCGTCTCACTCGCCGCGAAGCCATTGTCGAGAGCGAGGGGCTCGACATCATCCTCGCCATCGATACGTCCGGTTCCATGCGCGACGACAGCATGAAGATCGGCATCCGCAACGCCTCTCGACTCGACATCGCCAAGAACGTCGTGACCCGGTTCATCGAGGGGCGGCCGCACGATCGGATCGGCGTTGTCCCGTTCGGCGAAGAGGCGTTCACCCACATCCCGCTCACTCTCGACCACGAGACCCTGCTGGACGCGCTGAAGAACGTCGAGCTCGGGATGGCTGGCGCCCAGGGAACCGCGGTCGGCTCTGCCATCGCAGTGTCAGCCAAGCGCCTCAAAGACCTGGATGCACCCGAGAAGATCATCATCCTGCTCACCGACGGTCGCAGCAATGCTGGCAGGGTGTCCCCTTTGGAGGCGGCGCAGGCGGCTGCGGCACTCGACATCAAGATCTACACGGTCGGGGTCGGCAACTCGAGGCGGCTGACGCCGTTTGGCGGCGGACTCGATGAGAAGGGGCTGACCCAGATCGCCGAGACCACAGGAGGCAAGTTCTTCATGGGCCGGTCGACAGCCAGCCTCGAGCAGATCTACGCCACCATCGACGAGCTCGAGCCCTCGCCCGCTGAGGTTCGTGAGCTGGTCCAGCACGAAGAACTGTTCCATCGCTGGCTCTGGCCCGGTCTGGTCCTGCTCTTTGGTCAGATGTTTCTCGGATCCACCTGGCTGCGGAGGGGACCGTGAACTGGGGCGCTCCAATGTGGCTCTTTGCGATGCCCGGGGTGGTCGCGCTCGGTCTGATCGTGGCGCTGGCTGGTGTTCTGCACAGGCGAAAGATCGGAAATGCCTTTGGTGGTGGATTCATCGACAGGATCCTGCCGATTGGCGTACGCGTTCGTCGCACGTTGCGAGACGTGTCTGGTCTCATCGGGCTTGCGGCGTTGGTGATTGCCCTCGCAGAACCCAGGTTTGACAAGGAGATCCGAACGGTCACAACGAAGGGGACAGATCTGGTCTTGTGCGTGGACCTCTCCCGTTCCATGGACGCCAAGGATGTCGATCCCTCTCGCCTGGAGCGCGCTCGGCGCGAGGTCGCCGACCTGTCGAAGCTGCTCATTGGGGACAGGGTCGGGCTCGTGCTCTACGCCGGCGGCGCCTATCCGCGCATGCCGCTGACCGAGGACTACAGGGCGATCGAGCTGGTTTTGAGGGAATCGGACACCACCACCTTCGAGGCTCAGGGCAGCGAACTCGGGGACGCTATCCGGGTGGCGTCGAAGCTTCTGGAGAACAGCAAACAGCAAGCTGGGCAGGCAATCGTCGTCTTCTCGGACGGAGAAACCCACAGCGCCGAGGACGCGGTTGCCGCGGCGCGCGAGGCGGCAGCTCAGGATATCGCCGTTTACACGGTCGGGATCGGCGCCGAGGCCTCGCCGATTCCGCTCCCGAACGGCCAGTGGCTCAAACACGGCGGCGAGACGGTGCGCACTTCCCCCGACGAGACAATCCTCAAGGAAGTGGCGCGCGTGAGCGGAGGCGCCTACGTCAAGAGTGTGGCTTCGGCCGGTGACATGCGGCAACTCAACTCAAATGCAATTCGCACGAATGTGCGAGCGGTCGAGCGTGACTCACAGCAGCGTGAGGTGTGGAAGTCCGCCTATCAGTGGCCTCTCGGCCTGGCTCTCCTCCTGTTGATCTCCGGATCCTGGATAGGGGACGGGAAGCGCGCCTTTGGGGCAGCGGCCGCGCTCTTGTTCGCCCTTGCACTCTTGAAGCCGACGGTTGCTGTGGCCGCCACCCTTGCCGACGCCGATGCGCTGTATCGGGCCGGAAAGTTCGATCAGGCCGCCGACCAGCTAACCGAGCTCTCACTCGAGGAGCCGACCAATCCCGGCATCTACGAGCGACTCGGTGCGGCCCGATATCGAGGGCAGGACTTCGAGGGCGCTGCTCGGGCCTTCGAACAGGCTTCCCGGCTGCAAGGTGGGAAGGATCCCAGTGCGCTCTTTGGAGCGGGCAACGCCCACTATCTCGCCGGCCGACTCGAGCAGGCTCTGGAGCGATACGATCAGATCCTCGAGGTGCAGCCAGACCATCAGGGCGCGACCACGAACCGGGAGATGTTGCTCAAGGAGATGGAGGCCCGCAAGCTCATCCAGCCCCCGCCTCCTCCTCCGCCTCAGCCAGGCGAGGACCAGGAGCAAGAGGATCCGAGCGAGCAAGACGAGCAACAGCAGCAAGAGCAACAGCAAGACGAAAGCCAAGAGGGAGACCCCGAGGACGGCGAGGAGCAGGAAGGCGACCCGACCGAAGGGGAGCCCGAGGGAGATCCGGAAGAGCAGGATGTCGAGGGCAGCCCCGAAGAGGAGCTGGAGCAGTCCGGCCCGATCACCGAGGGTGAGGCCAACCGCCTGCTGGATGGCGTGAAGGAAGGCAGTCAGAAGGTCCACATCAAGGGGCCCCCGGGCGGCAAGCCATGGTGAGGTTTTTCTGCTTCGTGGCACTCCTGATCGCGCTGCCTGCTTGGGGCGCCCAGGTCTCGCTCCGGCTGGATGCCCAGACGCTCGAGGTTGGTCAGAGTGGCCGTCTCACCGTCTATATGGTTGATGGTCGGACCAAACACGCGCCAAAACTGGAGGCGCCAGAGGGTGTCTCGATCAGCTTCGCCGGCAGTGGTCAGGAGTTTCAGCGCGCGAGCGATGGCTTCTCCCGGCTCCTGGTGGTCCGGTTCAAATACCGCGTCACTGCACTTGCGGAAGGCGCTGTGCCCATCGGCCCCTTCGAGTTCGAACTCAACGACGGCACCAAGGTCCGCAGCAATGCGGTGGTTCTCTCTGTGTTGCCAAGGTCCGAGGCCGAGGGCCAAGAGTCCATCTCGGTCGAGGCCGGCTTCGATGTCGACCGCGCCTGGGAGGGCCAGGTGGTCGTCTATCGGTACAAGCTCACCTCCCATCTGCCGACCTCCGGTGTGCAGTGGCAGCTCCCAGAGTTCGAGGGCCTGCGCTATCCGCAGCACGGACAGCCGGTCAGCAACGACTTTGTTATCGACGATGTTGACGGGCAAATTACCAAGGTTCACGGCTATCATCCGCTCATCGCCACCGCGACCGGTCAGCGCGACTTCACTGCCGCTTTGGCCCAAGTGCGCATTCCCAGTGGTAGACCGAATATCTTTGGCATACGCCCGTATAAAGCAGAGATTCGCGCGTCGGAGCCCTCTACCTTGGTAGTGCGCCCTCTACCGCAGCCAGTGCCCCCCGGGTTCTCAGGGCTGGTTGGTGAGTTCGCTTTCCGCTCGAACGTAGATGCGACGGAGGCGGCGGTCGGTCAGTCGGTGAACTGGACCATCGAGGTCGTGGGGGATGGCGCTATCGAGGGCTTCGAACCCCCAGAATACCCCGATGAGAAGCGAATCAGCCTCTACGACAACGGCGGCACGGTGCAGGCGTGGATCGACGACGGTGCCTTTCGATCGACGGCGAGCTTCAAGCGGGTCATCGTGCCCGGCGAGGAAGGCGAGCTCACATTCGAGCCGCTGAAGATCGTGACCTTCAGCCCCAAGCAGGGGAAGTACGTCACCCATGAGGTGTCCGTCGACGCCATCTCGGTGACCCCTGGCCGCGAAGGCGCAGGCGCCGAGATGGAGTCCTTTGGCGGATCGGCGCCCCTCGCTGTGGGTCCTGTGGGCGAAACCATCGACTTCCGTGAGAACTACCGCTGGGGCCTGAGCGCGACTCCGCCCGTCGCGGTCGCTGCGACTTTGGCCGCCTTTGCTTCCGCCGCGCCATCTGGCGGCGTGTTCTTCCTGGTTGGTCTGGCCCGGGTGCGCCGGTGGCTCGAGGCGCGTGCAGAGGCGCAGAGACGCCCCCCGAGCCCACGAGAGCTCCTCGCCGCCCTCCCCGACGATCCGGAGCGTCGCCTGGCCGTGCTCGACGGTGCCCTGCGACTCGCCCTCGCGCGGTACGCAGAGGTCGATCCGTCCGCCCTGGATCGAGCGGCTGTACTGGAGGCCCTCCCGGAGCCGGTGCGCGACCAGGTCATGTCGGTGAGCGCATCGCTCGATCGGGCTCGTTTTGCAGGTCTGCCGACCGACCGAGATCTTGCATCCGAGGTTCGCGATGCGGTCGATGTTTTGGGAAAAGCAGCATGATCGTGCTCTGGATGTGGCTGACACTCGCCGTGGCGGGCGCCTTGTCTGAGGGCGACGATCGCTTCAACGACGGTGACCTCGGTGCGGCAATCGAGGTCATGGCACCGGTCGCCGAGCGGGGCTGGGGGTCGGGAAAGCTGCACTACAACCTCGGCAATGTCTACTATCGAAAAGGCGAATTGGCCAGGGCGATTCTTCACTATCGCTCCGCCCAACGCAGTCGTCCTCGAGATGGGAACGTGCACCACAACCTCGCTCTGGCCCGCAGTGAACTCAAGGGACTGCCGGATCCGGCCGGGCTGCCCTCCACCTGGATGGCGCTCATGACGCCTGGTGAACTCTCCTTTTGCGGACTCTTCCTGTCGGTGATGGGGTCGCTCTGGGTGGTCGTCTGGTATCGCCGCGAGCAGCGGGGCGTGTTGGCTTGGCCGGGGATCTCGCTCCTCTTTGCAGGCCTGGCCATGTGTACGGTCGCGACCCTTGGCGTGTGGTCCATCCACAAACACCCGATCGCGGTGGTTGTGGAGAGCGAGGCTCTGGTTCGCGATGCCGCTCGCACCGACGGGGGAGAGCGCTTCCGCCTGCCGCCCGGATCGGAGCTGTCTGTCGTCCGAGAGCTCGGCCAGTTCCTACTCGTCGAGGACGGTGGCGGAAGGCGAGGTTGGGTCTCCGTGTCGGCCGCCGCGGTGGCTCGATAGGAAGCGTCCTCGCTCGCGTCAGATCGACCAAGATTTCACGAGACGACGACCCTTGGGAAACAGGCGGGGCCTCTCACGGGTTAGAGTCGCGTCCGCGAGGAAATCAAGATGCGCAGAACTACCATCGCCCTGTTGATCGCCACCCTCTTCTTCTCCGTGGGCGTCAGCCTCAAGAAGCTCGAGCAATACGAGCAGGATCACTACGCCGCGTTGCGGGTGTGGATGACTCCCGACCAGGACAAGGCATTCTTCAAGCTCAAGACCCGCGAGGAGCGCGACGCATACCTCAAGGACCAAGAGTTGTGGGACAAGTTCTACAAGTACCCCGAAGACATCCGCGCGAAGATCCTCGTGGGAGACGTGGTCACGGGTTGGACGCAGGACATGGTCTACATGTCTTGGGGGAATCCATACAAGAAGAAGCGGCTCACCGGGCGCCCGTCAGCGCGCTCCGAGCTTTTCATCTATCGCTTCGAGGTCACTCCCGACGGCTCCGTGATGCCGTGGGTTCCCGGTTCCAAGGCGACGTACAAGGCAGTGAGCAAGTTCCAGCTCGACCTCTATGTCGATGACATGACCGTGTCCGAGATCAAGCAGAAGGACAAGTGGGAGTGAGGATCTCTGAAGCGGGGGTGCGCGACGCGCTGCCCATCCTCGCCCTGCACCGAGCCGTGCTCGAGGAGCGCGACTACTTCATCACGTCTCCCGACGAGTTCGCTGCAACTCTCGAGCAAAAGACCCGTTGGATTCTCGATATTCGGGAGGCCGACAACGCGGTCGTGCTCTGCTCGCGCGAGATGACTGTGACGGGTTTTGTCTCGGTCATCGGCGGAGTTCTGGGGCGTATGCGTCACGCTGCAAAGCTGGAGATCATGGTCGGCGGCGAACATCGGGGAAAGGGAACAGGTCGCGCTCTGATGGAGGCAGCGGTTGCCTGGGCCGAGGCCAATCCGGTTGTCGAGAAGCTGGGATTGTCGGTGTTCGCCACCAACGAGCGCGCAATTGGGCTCTATTCGGCCATGGGCTTCGAGATCGAAGGCCGCCGCGAGCGCGAGTACCGGCTGGAGGACGGGACCTACCGGGATGACGTGCTCATGTATCGGCACGTTTAGTCTACGACAGCTCACAGCCCATGGGTTTGACTCCGGCCTAGTCCCAATGCCAGTCACATCGGCGTTCGCCTCGGTCGGTCGGCGGTAATCGGCTGGTTCGTCCAGGCACGGACCGCCCAGCCTGGCGTTTGATGTTGCGCTGGCGGAGGAGGCCAGGAAGCGTCGGGGCCGGACCGGAAGGGCGCGGCCGGACGGTTGGTGGTGACGCAGGGCCGCATAGAGAGCCGCGTCGACAGGTTCCAGGGGAGCTACCATTAGAGGGAGAACGGCGTTCTCCCTCCGGCTTCGCCTCCTCCCTCATGCTGCTACGACGCTTGCAGGCGTTGGAGATCCAGGCCGGCGCTCGACGGGCTACCGTCCAGAAGGACGCGCGAGGAGCAGCCGATGTCCTTGAGTTCTCTTTCTGGCGACACGCCGATCACCGGCCGATGAAGCCTGGAATCACCCTAAGTGACTGGCATTGGGCCTAGTCCTCCTCGGCCCACTCCGCTTCACGGCGGTAGATGGTCCGGGCCGTGATGCCCATCAGTGACGCAGCGACGGTCTTGTCGCCGCCACACAGCCGCAGGGTCTCCTCGATCATGCGGCGCTCGATGTACTTGAGCGGCGTGCCGACCTCGAAACTCAGCCGCTTCCGGCTGCCTTTTCCCTCGCGCAGGGCCGGGGGGAGGTCCGCCACGTCGATCTGCTCGCCGCGGCAGAGAACGACGGCTCGCTCGATGGCGTTCTCGAGCTCTCTGACGTTGCCCGGCCACCGCCAGCCCAACAGGGCCTCCATGGCATCGATCGTGATCCCGCGGAGGGGCTTGTTGTTCTTGCGGCTGTAAAGAACCAGGAAGTGCTGGGCGAGAAGCGCGATATCGTCGTCGCGCTCTCGCAGGGCGGGCACGTTCATGCGAATGACGTTGAGCCGGTAGAAGAGGTCTTGGCGAAGGCGTCCCTCCTCGACCTCCTTCTCGATGTCCCGGTTGGTCGCAGCGATGATGCGGACGTCTGCTCGGAGGGTGTCGGTGCCGCCGACCCGCTCGTACTCGCCGTCTTGGAGAACCCTGAGGAGTCGGACCTGTGCAGACGGCTTCATCTCGCTGATCTCGTCCAGGAACAGAGTGCCGCCCCTGGCGAGATCGAACCGACCCTCCTTTCGAGCCATAGCGCCGGTAAAAGCGCCTTTTTCGTAGCCGAAAAGCTCGCTCTCGAGGAGGGTCTCCGGGATCGCGGCGCAGTTCACAGTCACGAAGCGTCGGTCGCGTCGGCGGCTCATGCGGTGGAGAGCGCGGGCGAGACGTCCTTTTCCCGTTCCGTTTTCGCCGGTGACGAGGATGGTGGCGTCGGCGGGTGCGACCTGCTCAGCCTCGTCCATGAGCGCACGCATGGCCGGGGAACGGCCGATGATGTCCCCGTCTCCAACGACGGCGAGGCGCTCTCGGAGGCGGCGGTTCTCGAGCTGCAGGGAGCGCTTCTCGAGGGCCTTTCGCAGGCAGGTGACGAGCTCGATGCGCTTGAGCGGCTTGCTGACGAAGTCGTAGGCACCCTCTTTCATGGCCTCTACCGCGGTCTCCACCGTGCCGTAGGCGGTCATGACGACCACCTCCACGTCGGCGTCGACCTTGCGGGCGGCGCGGAGCAGATCGATCCCTGACATGCCGGGCATCTTCAGGTCGGTGAGGATGAGGTCTGGCGGCTCGGTGCGGAATACCTCCATCGCCTCTCGGCCGGAGGCTGCGTGTCGGACGGCGTACCCCTCGCGAGAGAGGATGCGCTCCATGGTGACGCGGTTGGCGTCGTCATCATCGACGACGAGGACGGTCTGACTGTTCGGTTCGTTCATGGGGGTTCTGGACTGGATGTTGACGCCGTTGTCGGAGCTGGCGCGGGTCGCTCGGGCAATACGAGCGCAATGCTCGTACCACCTGGGAACGAAGAGGTCACCCGAACAGACCCGTCATGATCCTCAAGGATTTGTCGCGTGATCGCGAGACCGAGCCCGGTGCCCTTGGTCTTGGTGGAGAAGAATGGATCGGTGGCCTTGTCGATCTGCTCATCGGTCATCCCGGGCCCATTGTCGGCGAGGGCTATGAGGATGGCGTCTTCTTCCTGGGAGAGGGAAAGAACCAGCTCGTCCGCTCCCGCCTCCACGGCGTTTCGAACGACATTCAGGATCGCCTGCCGGAGCTGGTTGCCGTCGGCGAGCTGGGCTCCGACCCCCTCCTTCTTCACTTCGAGTGCCACTCTCTGCTGGTCGAGCTCGGCGCCAAGGAGCCGCACGACGTCGTCGAGGAGCTCACCGAGATCGACCGGATCGAGGCGAGCCGGTGGCCTCCGGGCCAGCTGCAGGTAGTGCCCTGTGACGTCGGTGAGGCGGTCGATTTCGCCGGAGACCACCTCGAGGAGGTCCCAGGCCTCGGTCTCTCGGCCTGGATCGAGGACACCCAGCTCGTCGCCGAGGAGCTCGGAGTTCAGTGACAGTGCATTGAGCGGGTTGCGGACCTCGTGGGTGATCTGGGCGAGCATCTGGCCGATCAGAGCGAGGCGTTCCGACCTGGCGAGGCGCTCTTTGGCCCGGGTCTGCTCGGTGACGTCGGCGCTGACGACGACAAAGCCGTTGTCGCCGAACGCGGTGACTCGGATCTCGTGCAGACTGCTGGCCGGACCGGAGATCTCGTGGCGGCCGGCAGCATCGACATAGTCCGCGAGGACCTTGGGAGGCGGCGCGCCGTCGACTGCGGACCACACGCGCTCGGCGGCAGGGTTGGTGAGGGTGACCTGTCCCTCCTCGAGGACGAAGAGAGCATCGTCGAGATTATTGAGGACGCTGGCCAGGTATCGGGACAGCACGTTGAGTTGATCGGCGCGCTCGACGAGGGTGCGATCGCGGAGCTGCAGGGCGCCGACCATCGCGTTGAACTCCTCGGCGAGGACCGAGAGCTCGTCGGCACCGTGCACGTCAACTCGCCCGGAGTAGTCACCGGCTCCGAGGCGCTGGACCTCCTTGGTCATGGCGGTGATGGGCCGAAGCGCGAGCATCACGGCGCCGATTCCGAAGAGGGAGACAACGACGGCGAGGCCGGCGAGAGCGATGGCGAAGACGTTGGCCCGAACTCGCTTCTGCTCGGTGTCTTCGGTGAGGTAGTCGATCCGGTCTTCCACGGTGCGGGAGAGGGCGCCGATCTCATCATCGAGGTGTCCGGCCGCGGTGTTCAACGGCTCGATGAGATCCTCGGTTGGATCGCCATGCTCGGCGACGCTCATGAACTGGGATGCCGCGGTTTCGTACGATACAAACAGGCTCTCGATCACGTCGAGGTGGGCAAGAGCCTTGTTTAGAACGGCATTCTCCTGGCCTTGATTCAGGCGCAGCTGGTGTTCTGCGCGGATGCGCGCCTCGCCGATCTCATCCTTGAGCGCGTCGCTGTAGATGACTGCTGACGAGCCGGCGCCGGTTCCTGGGCGCGCCTTGCCGGCCTTGAGTCTCTCGAGATCCGTATCGATTTTGTCCTGATACGAGCGCAGGGAATCGACGTTGCGTGCCAGTGGAAGGTAGCCGTTCGTGACCAGCTCCATCGAGCGCGACACGCCATTGGACTGGATGATCAGGAACGCCATCGCCCCCAGCATGGCGAGGAGCGCCGCCGTGAACGCCGCGATGATGCGGAATCGGATCGATCCCAGCCTACGCAAGCTACCCGCCGCGGGCGGTGAAGTGGCCGCCGCCGGTGACCTCGGGCAGGCGGCCCTCTGCTATCTGGACGACGACGTCGCCGCCGGTGAGGGTGAGGACCCCAGAGGCCCAGATCGCGGTACCGTCGACACTGCGCACGCTGATCTCGTGTGTGCCCGATGCGATCTCCATCGGAGTCTCAGCGTCGGGGTGGACCGTGAAGCGCTCTCCGTCGATGCGGATCTGGGAACCCAGTGTACCGGCGGCCCGGAAGTTCACCTGCGTGACTGTGTCGATGTCGAGATCGCTGGTCTCGTGACGCGGTTGGCCGGTGGTGATGCCCGTGCGTCCGACGATCATGACCGTCTCTGCATTCGGCATGAACTCAATGACCATGTCCTCCGGACTCCCGTTGGTGTAGATGCGAATATCGCGCTTGCCGGGCTTGATATCGAAGACGACCCGCCCCGAAGTGAAGAGCTGCGCGAGCTTGCGCCCGTCGACTGCGAGTTCGAACGGGATGCGAGCTTCAACTACGAGCCGGCCCGACTCTTCTGTCGGAACCTCGGGGGCTTCAGCGTCGGGATTGCGCTGAGCCGAGACCTCGGGAGTGGCAAAGGACAGTGAGGAGGCGAGCAAAATCATCAACATGGCAGTTGTCTAACCCGGTCATGGCTGTGCGTGTCGGGGTGCTCGCTCTTGGGAGGTGTGATAGGCATCGGGCTGAATTTGGAGAGGTAATCCATGCGCTTTGTCTCAACCCTTGCACTCCTCGCACTGTTCGCAGGTTGTGGCGGGGATGATGAGTCCGATCTCGGTGTTGGGGGTGGCGGCGCATCTTCGGACAAGGTCCACAACGCAATCGTCGCGACTGAAGGTGATCTTATCGCCAAGGTGGGCGCGGGCGGCGTCGGCATCGCGGACTTCACCGGCGCGGCGGTGCGGACTGCACCGGCAGACGGCAAGACGCTCTCAGACAGTGAGCGACGCGACGTGCTCGAGCAGCTCGTCACCGAAGAAGCACTGTGGCAGGAAGCGGCAAAGAAGGGGCTCTATCGAGATCCCAAGGTGCGCAAGATTATGGTGAACCTGCTGCTACGGCAAGAGATCTACGCCAATGTCAACGCCAGCGATTTCTCCCAAGAAGAGATGCAGCGCTACTACGACGAGCACCGTGAAGAGTTCATCGTGCCAGAGAAGATCCAGGTGAAGCGGATCTTCCTGCGGATCAGCGAAAAGCGCACTCTCGACGACGCGATGGCCCAGGCGGCGGACATTCGCAAACAGATCGTGGCGTCTCCAGATCGCTTCAAGGAGCTGGCCGCCGAGTTCTCCGAGGACCCCTACAAACGTCGTGGTGGCGATCTCGGCTACATCAGCCGCGAGGGCAAGCCTGGCATCGATCCAGCGGTCGTCGCGCGTGCTTTCGAACTCGAGCTCCAGGCAGTCTCCGAGCCGTTCGAGGCGGGCGGTGGCGTGAACATCGTTGCCGTGGCCAACCGGCGGGAGCGCGTGGAACGCACCTTTGCACAGATGAAAGGCACCGCGCTCCGCAAGCTCAAGAACGAGAAGTACAAGAACCTGACGGACGAGTACGTGGCCCAGATCCGCAAGGACTACCCGGTGACCATCGACGAGGCGACGCTCGCTGCAGTCGACCTCGAGGCCGCCAAGTCCCATCGACCTGATCCGACCGCTGCCGGTGGTCCGCCCGGTGTGGGTCCCGATGGGCAGGCCCGGCCCCCGATGACACGCGAGGGTCCGATCACTGCGCCACCGGGCGCGCCGGACAGGGAAGACTGATTGATCGGGCAGATTCTTGTTTTCGCGCTGAGTTTTTCGGCCTTCGCCGTCGACGGTGGGGTTGCTGATCGCATTGCCGCGACCGTCAACGACCAAGTCATCTCGCTGTCCGAGGTCTACGACATCGGCAAGGACTACATCCAGCAGCGATGCGCCGACGCGCCTAGCGATAGCTGCGAGCGCGAGAAGGAGCTCGAGGTCCTCGACGCGCTCATCAAGCGAGATCTGATTCGCGACGAGCTCGGTCGGCTGCAGATGCGCGTTACCAGCGAGGACATCGACCAGGCGATCAATCAAGCCGTGCGCGACGGTGGATTCGAAGATCGCCAGGCGCTTCGCGATGAATACGAGAGCCAGGGCGTGCGCTGGGACTTTGTGCGCGAGGACATCGCAAATCGGCTTCGCCTGCAGCGCTTTCAGCAACGAGTCCTGCTGCCGCGCGTGGCAGTCTCCAGCGACGAGGTTCTCGACGCCTACCAGCGGACGGCGCGAAAAGAGCAGAAGATGGAGATCGAGATCGAGGCCATCGGAATCCTCGTGCCCGAGGATGCCGATCAGCAGACCCGAATCGACATGGTCGCGCAGGCTGCGGGGCTGGTGACCGCCATCAACAGCGAGGAAGTTTCCTGGGAGGAGGCCGTCGAGAAGTACGACGGCGCTGGGCTGAACGAGATTGTGACTGGTCGGGCCTATCCAAAGGGGACGCTGGACGCGAAACTGGAAAAAGTGGCCTTTGACGCTGAAATCGGCGTCACGCTTCCGCCGGTTCTCGTCGACAGGATCCTGTTTGTGATGCGCGTGCTCAAGAAGGGCCTTGGCAAAGGCAAGGTGGTTCCCTTCGAGGAGATCGAAGAACAGCTCAAGATGCAGATCTTCCAGGAGAAGGTCGGCGAGGCCGAAGAGGAGTGGTATCAGCGCGCCCGCCGAGCTGCTCACATCGACGTCGTGCTCGAAGATCCGGAGTGATCTCGACCCAGCGCGCGCGGTTGGCCATCACGCCGGGCGACCCCCTTGGAATCGGGCCCGAGGTGACTTGCCGTGTGCTCCTCGAGCGACGCCGGGCCGGCTCCCCGGTAGATGCCATCCTCATTGGAGATCGCGCGGCTATCGCCGCGGCTGCAGCTGAGATCGGGCTGGATGTCGAGACACTGCGGATCGAGGAGCCCGGCGCCCCTGTGGAGATCGAGGCCATCCGTACAGCCGCTAGGTGGGCCCGGGAGGGGGCTGTCAGCGCCATCGTCACCGGTCCCATCCACAAGGCACGCGCCGCGGCCGGGGGCTTCGAATACACTGGTCACACCGACTTTCTCGCTGCACTGTGCGGTGTCGAGTCGGCGGTCATGGCCTTCGTCGGGTCCAGGGTTCGGGTGGCGCTGGTTACAGTACACATTCCGCTGCGGAGCGTGGCAGATGCCGTCACGACAGCCCGAGTCCTGCACACCATTCGCATCGCTGATGCTGCGCTGAGGGACCAGCTCCGGCTTCCGCGGCGGCGGATTGCCGTCTGCGGTCTCAATCCCCACGCTGGCGACGACGGAGTGCTCGGGTCCGAGGATGCCGAAGTGGTCGCACCCGCTGTGCAACAGGCGGTCGTGGAGGGCGTGGACGCTCGCGGTCCTATCAGCTCCGAGGCCGCTTTTCGCCTGGCTGTCGCTGGCGAAGTCGACCTGGTGGTGGCGATGTACCACGACCAGGGCCTGGCCCCGCTGAAGGCGTTGGACTTCGGAGGATCGGTGAACTGGACGCTGGGGCTGCCGATCATCCGCACCAGCGTCGACCACGGGACCGCCGACGACATCGCCGGTCAGGGCATTGCCGATCCACGCAGCATGCACGCCGCTGTGGCCCTCGCGGAGGAGCTCACAAGCGGGAGATGAGGGCGTCGGCGAGCACGGGCCCCGACCCCGGGCAGTGGCGGAAGAAGAGGCTCGGCTCTACCAGCTCCAGCTCGGTGAGAGCGAGGTCTCCGGCGTCATCCCGCAGGTAGTCCACTCGCGCATACAGCAGGCTGCTCGCGCCGGCTGCCTCCAAGATGCGCGCGGACAGTGCCAGATCCGCAGCTGGGAGGTCGGCGGGATGATCGGATGCGCCCCAGTCATCCTGTACCCGATAGTCTCCAGCAACCGGGACTTTCTGGACGATCTGGGCCAGCTTGCCGTCGATGTGGATCGTCGAGATCTCCCCGTGCTTCTCGACCCGGGAGAGGTAGGGCTGCAACATCAGGCCCTCGGTCGGCAGCAAGCGCTCGAGATGGGCGATTGCAGGCGCGAGATCATCGGCATCAAAGCGCAAGGTCTCCCGGGCGACAGCCCCGACCATCGGCTTGAGGAATCCTCGCTCCCAGCCGCGATCTGCCAGGATGGAGGCCAGATCCGGCTCCGATCCGGCTTCTAGCCACACGGTCGGAATGATTGGAATGCCCTTGGCTTCCAGATCCCGCAGATAGGTCTTGTGGGTGTTCCAGCGCAGGATCTCCGGCGGATTGAAGAGCTTGGTGATGGCCGAGACTCGCTCGATCCAGGCCAGGAATGCCGGCAGCTTGTCGTGATAGTCCCAGGTCGTTCGGATCAGGACCGCGTCGTATCGCTCCCAGTCGACCGCGGGATCGTCCCAGATCGGCTGGTCGTACGCCACTCCTCGGGCTTGTAGGCCCTGATGCAGGAAGCGGTCGTCGATCTCCCAGCCGGGCAGTTCGCGGCACGTGGCTAGGGCTAGTCGCATTGTGGCGGGTCCTCTAGGACGTTCCAGATCTCTGGATTGGGGCCGGCAATCTCGCAGTCCACTGGCGCGCCACCGGTGCCGAGGAGGGTGAAGAGCACGTTGGGGTCTTCGGCGCATCGGAAGGCCGTGGCGCTGCCGCTCTTGGCCTCACGCCAGTCTGCGACGATCTTCAGCGACAGCTTGAGGATGTCCTCGGTCCCGTCGGCGGCGGCCTGGACGGATGAGACCGTGTGGGTCTCGACGTACTCGCCGTCGACGGTCCAGATGGTGTTCCCGCCGCCCGTCCACGCTGTTGCCTCGACCTCCAGCTCCCACTTGGCGGCATCGACATCGCAGTACAGGTCGAAGAACGCGATCTCGGGCGGACCAGGATTGGCATCCTTCCATGGTTTGTCGCTGGCGTCTGGGGGCAGACATCCAAAGAGGATCAGCGCTGGCAGGACTCTCACCATCCCCCTGACCCGACCTCCCGGACCGATGCTCGGCTGGTGGCTTCGCGATTCGCGCGGAACAATGCGTGTTCGATTCGATCCAGGAGCTCGCGGCAGCCCTTGCCGGTCTTGGCGCTGATGGCCATGCCTCCGTGGCTGGAGACCAGCTCGGCGACGTTGTCTCGACGCGCCAGATCGGCCTTGTTCCACACCAACAACGTCGGGGTGTCTTGAAGATCGAGGTCGGCAAGGATGTCATCGACCGCGTTGCGGTGGTCGTCTATGCCGGGGTCGGAGGCGTCGAGTACATGGAGGAGGAGGTCGGCTTCCTCCAGCTCCTCGAGGGTGGCTTTGAATGCGGCCACCAGGGTCTTGGGTAGATCCTCTATGAAACCCACCGTGTCCGTGACGATGATCTCTCGCTCCTCGGGAAAGCGGAAGCGACGGGTGGTGGGGTCGAGGGTCGCGAAGAGCTTGTTCTCTACGAGTACCTTGGACTTGGTGACCTGGTTGAGGAGGGTCGACTTTCCGGCGTTGGTGTACCCGACGATGGAGACCACGGGCAGTCCGGCGCGCTTGCGCTTCTTGCGGCGTGTCTCGCGATTCTTGGAGAGTTTCTTGAGCTGACGCTCCAGCCTGGTGAGCCGCTCCTGGGCTCTTCGTTTGTTGATCTCGAGCTTGGACTCTCCCGGGCCGCGCCCGCCGATTCCCCCCGTCAGTCGCGACATGGCTGTCGGCATGAGCGCCAGCCTCGGCATCCGGTATCGAAGCTGGGCGAGCTCGACCTGGAGCCGACCCTCACGTGTCTGGGCGTGCTGGGCGAAGATGTCGAGGATGAGCTGGGTGCGATCCAGGACCTTGAGGTCGGTGGTCGTCGCGATATTGCGGAGCTGGGAAGGGGAGAGTTCCCGGTCGAAGATCAACCCCTCAGCGCCGAGGTGCATGGAGCGGATGATCAGATCCTGGAGCTTGCCCTTGCCGATGCAAGTCCGACCATCGAGCTTGGAGCGCACCTGGAGCACGGAGTCGAGGACCCGCAGCCCGGCGGTATCGGCGAGGCGAGCGAGCTCGTTGAGGCTTCGCTTAGCGCGCTGCGGGTTGCGGAGGGTGATTCCCACGAGGATCACCCCATCGGCGTCTGCCGTCTCTTTGAGTCGGGGACTGCGTGCGAACTGGGCCTCGAGATCGGCGATGAACGCACTCCAGTCGTCGGCCCAGGCGTGCACGGACTCGACATCCTCGATCCGCCACAGAGCGCCATCTTTGGAGTCTGGAGGCAGCAAATGCCCGTATTGCACAGGCCCGGGGAGGCCGTCGGAGAGGACGCGAATGGTGATCACGGCGTCGAGTCTCAGCAGCGCCAGATCCGTGAGGTCGTCTTCGGAGAGGCCCTCGGGTCGCAGGGACGACAGTACGAGTCGAAGCCCTCGGAAACGACCTGATCCAGCGCGCCGGAACCCGAGTTCGGGCAGAAAGACCCGGTTTGGATCGCCGACAATGACGTTGGCGATCCGACCTTGTCTGTCGATGAGCAGCCCAATGCGGCGCCCGACGTCACGGGAGAGTTCCGTGAGAGCGCGGGCGAGCTGGGGGCTGATGAACTCGGCTTTGTCGACCCGACGGTGGTAGAGCGCGCGAAGAGCGCGGGCTTGTGCGGGTTTCAGGCCGTTTGTGTTGCCGTAGAGAGTGTCCAATGGGCTCCTAGGCGAAGCTCCTAACTAGATGTCTCCGGCCTGGTCCATGATTCGGTTGTAGAGCTGGTCGTGCAGAGCGGCACTGTCGCCTCCTTCAAACACCAGCGCGCCGCTCGAGAACGTCTGCCCGTAGGTCGCTCTGAGGGTCACGGCTTGCGCCAATCCGGCGAGGAACGCCTCATCTCCTAGCGCCTCGAGGGGGTGCAGATACAGTGACCACACAAAGCCACGGGCGACCGCGTAGCGCGCGTCGAGGGTGGAATCAAAGTTGGCCTGCATGAGCCGCTCGTACATTCGAGCGGTGATTCCCTCGGAGTCGGCGACGGGCACCAGGATCCGCATTCGGTCCCTTTCCACGTCGGTGATGACCTGGACTGGGTGCTCCTCGACCTCGAACTCCCACACATTCTCGCTTCGATGTGCCTCTGGTGCGACGCGCCGGATCAGCGCGTCCATTCTGTCCAGAGTCATTCCACTCAAAGATCCTTCTTCCTCGCTCCAGTCCCCCCAGCGGCCGTCTCGAGCAACATCGGCAAGTCGACGCCGATTGCGCCCTTGAGCTCCTCTACGAGGCGTACGGCCTTGCGGGCAGTGTCTCCGCCAGCGTCGTCTGGTGGGAGCATTGTGATCCGATCGACCTTCACGTCCCCGATCGTGCTCACCAACGACTGCATGACGTTGTTCAGCTTCTGCATCAGGAAGATGTCGCGTGCGTTGTCACCGGCGTCCTTCCAGACCTTGATCATCTCCTCGAGGACCTGCACGGTGGCGCGGCCTTCCTCGAGGATGACCGAGGAACGACCGCGGGCGTCGGCAATGCCGGCCTCCATGTTGGCGCGGGCGGGCTCGATCACGTCGGCCTCGAGCTGAAGGCGTACCTTGTCGACCCGGGCGGCTTCGGCTTCGAGCGCTCCTTCGGCACGTGCGATCTGGGCATCGACCTGACCGCGCTGCTCGGCGACCATGGCGGTTCCCTTGGTTCGTGCGTCGGCGACGCGGCGCTCGGCTTGGGCGACGGCGATCTGTTCCTCGGCGTCGACCTGCTGCAGCCGAGCACGCTGCCGGTTGTCAGCATCGCGCGTGATGGCGTTGGCCTTGGCTTTTGCCTCGGCAACCCGGGAGCGCTTGATGATCTCGGCGGACTGCTTGCGACCGATGCTGTCGAGATAGCCACGATCGTCGTGCACGTTCTGGATCTTCATGGTGTCCAGGGAAAGACCCAGCTTTCCTAGATCGTGCTCGGCTTCTTCGAGGAGCTTCTCCGCGAAAGCCAGCTTGTCCTCGTTCACTTCTTCGGGGGTGAGGCGGGAGAGAACGCCGCGAAGGTTGCCCTCGAGCACGTCCTTGGCCATGCGGATGAGGTCGTCGCGGCTCTTGTCCAAGAGGCGCTCGACTGCGGCGCCGAGTGCGGGCTCGTGACCGGCGATCTTGATGTTGGCCACGCCTTGGATGTTGAGGGGGATGCCGCCCTTTGAGTAGGCACCGTTGCAGTTCACGTCGATGATCATGTTCGTCAGGTCGAGGCGATCGACCTTCTCGATCAGGGGAACGCGCCAGCCGCGGCCACCCTTGATGACCCGGTAGCCCTTCTTTCCGTCGGCGGTGGTTCGACGTCGGCCACTGAAGATCAGGACTTCGTTGGGCTCGCAGATGTAGAGCAGGTTTCCGGCGAGCCCGAAAGCTGCAACCACTGCAGAGACTAGGACGACCGCGAGGACGCCGAGAATGGAGAGGATGGTGGTCATGAGGACACCTCCTTGGCGGCGGCTCGCTGGGCGAGTGCGCGGCGCGCTGTTCCGGACGGGTCGTCGTCGTCGGATGTCGAGTCGACACCCGACAGGATGCCGGTGATGTCGACGCCGGTGGTCTCGCGGAATTCCTTGAGAACGGCGGCAACGGTGCCCGGGAGTGCGGCGATGTGGCCGGGTAGGGCGGTGCCATCGCCACCGTCGAGGAGGGTGACCTCGCCGATCTCGATCTGGTTGACCTTGTCTGTGACCGTCGAGAGCACAGTCTCGAGCTGCTGGATCAGGAAGATGTCCTTGGCGTCGTCGCCGGCCTTGAGCCACACATCCGTCATCATCTGCAGGACCTCGGCCATGGCCTGGCCGTCGGCGGCGATGTGGGCGGCCTCTGACCGGGAGCGCATCTCGGCCGCCTTTCGACCGGCCTCGGCGGGGAGCACGACATCGGCGGAGAGCCGAAGATGCTCGAGCTTGGCGCGAATCTCTTGCAGCTTCTGCTCGGCAACGGCGCGGGCGGCGAGGGCGTGCTGCTCGGCGCGCTCCTCTTCGGACTTGGCCTTGGCTTCGAGGTCGGCGACTGCCCGCCGGAGGTCGTTCTCGCGGGTGCGGATGTGGGTCTCGGCTCTCTCGTCGGCGACCTGACCTTCGCGATTGTGCATGGCCTGGGCCTCTTCGGCATCGGCCTTGGCGGTCGACTCGGCGATCTCGGCGTCGGCAAGCACGTTGGCTAGCCGCTCGCGTCCGATGCTGTCGAGGTACTGCACGTCGTCGGCGACGTTCTGAACCTTGAGGGTGTCGAGATGCAGGCCGAGCCGGTCGAAGTCCTCGCTGGATTCATTGACGAGCTCTTCGGCGAACTTGAGGCGATCCTCGTTCACCTCCTCGGGAGTCATCTGGGCGATGATGCCGCGAAGATGGCCTTCCAGCGTCTCTTTGGCGACCTGTCGGACCTCTCCGAGTCCACGCCCGAGGAAGCGCTCGATGGCGTTGTTGTGGATCTTGGTGCTCGAAGACACCTTGACGTTGGCGATGGCGTGGAGCTGGAGCGGGATACCGCCCTTGGAGTAGGCGTTGGTCACGTTCAGCTCGATGGGAATGGTTCCCAGCTTCATGCGGTCGACCTTCTCGAGCAGGGGCACGCGGAACGCGACCCCACCGTGGATCACGCGGTAGCCGACTGTGCTGCCATCGGGGAGCGCGTACTGGCGCCCCGAGAAGATGAGCAATTCGTTGGGTCTTCCGACGAACAGAAACTGTTTTGCCATGAAGACCGTGAACACCATGGCGAGCCCGGCACCGACGCCGAGACACCCAAAAATAATAGGGGTCACCCTACCTCCCGATGAAGCGCAATCCGCTGAAACGGACCATAAACCGGAACGACACTGGCGCGAAAGCGAGTGCCGTATCCCCCGGCGCCCAGTGTACGGCTCGGGGGCGCTGACAATTGCCCGGCGGCTCGGCTAGCTTTGTTTGGCGCCTTGCTTCGCCCGTTTTGCGCGTTCGGATGCCAGGCGTAGGCGGTCCGGTAGCGTCGGCATCGCCGAGACATCGGCCACGCCGTTCCGGACCGACGCCACGATCACAGCGGCGCCGCGGTCGATGATCTTGCCGTCGCGGCTGGTCGCGGGGATCTCGACACGGGTCGCGAGGGTCTCGATCACGATCTTCCCGGTCCCGCCTGGGCGAATTGGCAACAAAACACGGGCTTCTTCGCCAGCGTAGCCCTTCAAGCTCGTCTCGCCGGTGACGGTGTCTTTCTTGAGGGCGCGGAAGAAGCGAGCCGCCGATACGCCAATACCGACGCCGACCAAGCTCGCGCTCGCCGCGGTCGCCCACTCGGGGACACTCGACAGCATGAGCAGCGTTCCGGTCAGGCCAAAGGTCATCGAACCGAAGGACCAGAAACGCATGGACAGAAAGGGTATCCAGATGGCGTCCGAGCCACCCTCGGCAACTCCGGCGTCGTTGTCGAGATCGGCGTCGTGGTCGTTGTCGAGATCGGCATCCCCGTGGTCGGTGGCCAGGTCGGCTTCGAAGTCGTTGTCGATCTCGGCCTCGGCATCCAGGTCGGCCTCGGCGTCCAGATCGGCCTCGGCGTCGAAGTCGGCCTCGGCGTCGAAGTCGGCCTCGGCGTCCAGATCGACTTCGGCATCCAGGTCGACGTCGATGTCCATGTCGTGATCGAGATCGACGTCGACGTCGGCGTCGTGGTCCGGGTCGAAGTCGTGGTCGTGATCGAGGTCGACGTCCTTGTCGAAGTCCTTGTCGCCGCCTCCGAAGAGCAGCGACAGACCAATGAGGACCGTTCCGAAGCCGAGGCTGGCGAGGTAGAGGCTAAGCATCCGCTGTCTTCATGGCCGAAAAGCCCAGAACCAGCCAGCCGGCGATGAAGCAGACACCGCCGATGGGGGTGATGGCCCCGAGCCAGGTGAGGCCCGATAGTGTCATGAGGTACAGCGATCCGCAAAAGAAGCCGATGCCCGCAAGGAACAGCGCGCCAGCAACCCTTGGATTGCCCGGGTGTGCGGCGACGCCCAGGAGCGCCAAGGCGTGGACCAGGTGGTAGCGGGCAGCCGTGTCCCACACCTCCAGCAGATGGGGATCGTCGACGCGCCCCTCCAGGCCGTGTGCCCCGAAGGCACCTAGGGCGACCCCTGCGGCCCCGACGACGCCAGCAACCTTCCACCACATGGATCCTCTCCTCCTTGGCCCAGATATCCGCTTCGGTCGTGTTAGGACTGTCGGAATGGATTGGGAACGTCGAGCGCTATACCGCACCAGACCGAGTCTCGGCGTCTCTGTCGCGGTGGGTGTGGGAGCCCTCGCAGCCGGCCGTCTCGAGAACCTCACCGCGGCTGGTGCGCGCGTGGCTTTCGCGAGCGTGCCTGTCAACCTCGTTCAGGGCGCGCGGGTGCAGATTCTCTTCGAAAGCGAGCGCCTCCGGGCGCCGGTCTTGCTCGGCGGCGTCGTGAAATACACCAGCCCAGAGGCGGTTGGGGTCGCGTTCGAGATTCCCGAATCCGCGCCCTCCGAGGTCTTCAACCGCCGATCGGCTTTCCGTGCCGCTCCGCGCAAGAGAGATGGCGAGGCGATCGTCAATCTGCGAAGCGATAGGCGGTCGTGCGGCCGCGGTCGACTTCTCGATATCTCGACGGGGGGCGTCGCCGTGGCGGTGGGTCCCGAGGTCGCCGAGGCCGTGACAAATCCAGTCGACCTCCAGATCTTCCTGCCGGACAACTCCATCGGGATCTCCATCCGGGGTGAGATCTGTGAGCGAAAGCTGATAGGCAGCGAGTTCCGCTTGGGTATCGTGCTTCGCCCCGAAGGCGAAGAGGGCCTCAGCACGCAGCGGATCATCTACGATTTCGTCGTTCGCCGCCAGCGAGACCTCATCCGTCAGCTCATGAACGTGATGTCCGCTGAGCCCGAGCGCCATCTGCGGGGCTGAGATGGATCGCCTCGATCGCATGCTGGCCCTGATCCGAGCTCGGGTGCCTGAGCTGAAGATCGTGCACAAGGCGGACTCCAGGCTCATGGGAATCATCGCCATCGCGCTGTGGCCGATCACGCCGGACTTCTCCACCCGATTCACGACTGTACTCGGCAAGACGGTGTACATCCCGCGTCCGATGGAGGAGTTTCCACGCGATCATCTCGCCAGAGTTCTCGCCCACGAGTTCGTGCACCAGCTCGACATGATGGAGCACGGCGCGTGGTTCTACGGTTCGTATCTGGTCGCCCCTCTGCCGGTGGTCCGCACCCAGCGCGCCATCTGGGAGCGGAGAGCCTATGGCGTCGATCTGCTCCTGGCCTACGACTTGGGCGGTGAACCCGAGCTGCAACGCTACCTGCAGTACCTGATCGAGACCTTCTCCGGGCCCTCCTACGCGTGGATGTGGGCGGGCACCGAGTCCGCTCGCCAGTTTCTGGAGCCCCTCTGCGAAGAAGTGCGGAGTGGCGAGCTCCAGAAAGGCGAGCCCTATGCCTCCATCTACCGTGCGTGGTGCGAACCCAAGGGTGGGGACGAGACATGCTCCACCTGATCGTCATGGGTGTCGCGCTCGCGGTCGAGGTGCCCGCCGGGATCTACGCGGTCGGTGACCGCGAGGTCTACGTGGAGGCCTTCGAGATCGCCGACACCGTCGAGTCCAAGGAGGGCTTCTGTCGGGAGGCGGGTCTTCGGATCCCAACTTCCGACGAGTGGTTGATCGCTGCAAAGCACCGCGACTTCAAGGTGAGCGCAGTGTTCGAGGAGGTCGACGGCCCGGCTTCCGAGAGCTGTGAGAACTCGATGGCTGTCCTGGAGGCCGAGGGAGTGGAGGGCTGGATGCACTTCGCCGGCTGGGGAGGGGATCTCGGCCAAGCCGTTCTGCTCTCCTCAAAGGGCGATCCCCGGGCCGGTCGCATCCGCATCCACCAGAACGCCTGGCACTTCTGGGGGGACGACGCCAAGCCCTCTCCGCGGGGGGAGCGGTGCGTAAAGGCTGCCGCGTCGAGGCCCGAGACGGCTTTTGTGCAGAAGGCTCCGGTGACGCTGTTGTCAAAGCGAAATGCAGCTCGTAGGAACGTTTTGACCGCCAGCACTGGCGCGCAGGTCACGGTCTTCCATCGGGCTGGCGACTGGGCATATGTCTCTGCGGAGAAGCGTGTGCCCGATGACTCCGGGTCCGAGCCGCGGGTCTGGTCCTGTGGAATCCAGGGCTGGGTGAAGCAGTCGTCCATCGGGCCGGATCGCGCGACCCAGTCCTTCGAGCCCGGCGGCGACTTCGATCTTGCGACCTGGTGCCCGGGCGAGAATGCCGCCTGGAAGGAGTGTCTGCTCCCGTGGTCCAGTGGGGGGTGGGTCGACCTGGATCTCAATGATCTCGTGCCGACGTGCACCGACAATCCAGATACTCCGGCCCATCGTTCCTCGGCGGTGAAACCCAAGAAACTGCACCTCAAGATCCCCGCAGGCGAGCCGGATCGCGATGTGATGATGCGCGCTCGGACCCTGCTGGGCGATCTGGCCGACGGCGCCTTCACCAGCAAGGGCTATGGACCCTGGCGAGAGATCCGAGTCAAGGCCTACGAGCTGGAGGCCGGCGGGGGCGTACTCGACGTGCAGATGTCCGAGATCCTCGACAAGGCCAAGCACAAGGTTCAGGTGGAGATCTCGGTCACCGGACTGCCGGTCTATGCGTTCGATCTGATCTGGCCGGTGAGCTGCTAGTCGATCGGCGCGTGTGCTGGATCGCGATGTCAGTTACGGCCAGCCCCCTAGGAGATGAAGCATGGCGCGCTACGACCACACGGCCATCGAGGCCAAGTGGCAGAAGATCTGGGAAGAAAACGGCACCTTCGACACGCCGACCGATCGATCGAGGCCGAAGTACTACGTGCTCGACATGTTCCCCTACCCGAGCGGATCGGGTCTCCACGTGGGCCATCCAAAGGGCTACGTCGCCACCGACATCGTCGCCCGAGCGAAGCGCAAGATGGGCTTCAACGTGCTGCGTGTCATGGGCTGGGATTCCTTCGGGCTGCCGGCGGAGCGTCAGGCGGTCAAAGAGGGCAAACATCCCAGGGAGATCACCGAGCGAAACATCGACACCTTCAAGGGTCAGCTGACCCGGCTGGGCCTGTCCTACGACTGGAAGCGCGAGCTGGCGACAAGCGACGATCGCTACTATCGCTGGACCCAGTGGATCTTCCTGAAGCTGTACCAGAAGGGGCTCGCATATCAGGCCGAGGTGCCGGTGAACTGGTGTCCCGCCCTGGGCACCGTGCTGTCCAACGAAGAGGTCAAGGACGGCGTCTACGTCGAGACCGGAGATCCCGTCGAGCGGCGCAATATGAAGCAGTGGATGTTCAGGATCACAGAGTACGGCGACAAGCTGCTCGAAGATCTGGAGGACGTCGACTGGCCCGAGGGCATCAAGCAGCAGCAGCGGGACTGGATCGGGCGCTCAAAGGGCGCAAACATCAGCTTCCAGATGGAGAACTCGGACAAGAGCTTTGGGGTCTTCACGACGCGTCCCGACACGCTGTTCGGCCTGACCTACGCGGTCCTCGCGCCGGAGCACCCCCTGGTCGACGAGATCACCACCGAAACGCAGCGTGCCGCGGTGCAGGCCTATCGCGAGAAGGTCGCCAAGATGAGCGATCGAGATCGCACGAGTCAGGCTGTCGACGCGATCAAGACGGGCGCATTCACTGGTGCCTACGCCATCAATCCGGCGAATGGCCAACGCTTCCCGGTGTGGGTGGCCGACTATGTGCTCGCCTCCTACGGAACCGGGGCCGTGTTCGCCTGCCCTGGCCACGACGAGCGCGACTACGCTTTTGCGAAGACCTTCGATCTGCCAATTATCGAGGTCGTCTCTGGAGGAAACCTGGACGAGGCCGCCTACACCGGCGACGGACCCCACGTGAACTCCGAGTTCCTGGATGGCAAGGATATCGAGGGCGCAAAGGTAACAATTATCGAGTGGCTCGAGGCGAATGGCGTTGGCAACGGGACCATCCAATACCGGCTGCGCGACTGGCTCTTCTCCCGTCAGCGGTACTGGGGCGAGCCCTTCCCGCTCATCCACCTGGAAGACGGGACGGTCGTTCCCCTGCCCGAAGACTCCCTGCCCGTCTCCCTGCCGCTACTCGACGAGTTCAAGCCGACCGCCGATGGCAGACCGCCACTGGCCCGGGCAGACGGGTGGGTGCAGACCACGGATCCGACCACCGGGGCGCCAGCGGTCCGCGAGACGAACACGATGCCGCAGTGGGCGGGATCCTGCTGGTACTACCTGCGCTTCATCTCTCCACTCAGCGACGAGTTCGCCTGGGAGCCGGACGAAGAGAAGTACTGGATGCCGGTCGACCTGTACGTGGGCGGCGCCGAGCACGCGGTCCTGCATCTGCTTTACGCGCGGTTCTGGCACAAGGTCCTGTACGACTTGGGCCTGGTCTCGACCAAAGAGCCGTTCCAACGCCTGTTCAACCAGGGCATGATCCACGCGATGTCCTACAACGACAGTGCGGACGGAACCGGGAAATTCTACTACCCCGAGGAGGTCGAGGAGGTCGAGAAGGACGGGGGCGATTGGCGGGTGAAGGAGACTAGACAGGCCGTGCACACCAAGGTGATGAAGATGTCGAAATCTCGATACAACGTCACGAATCCAGATGACATGTGCCGCGACTTCGGAGCGGATGCCCTGCGTCTGTACGAGCTGTTCATGGGTCCCCTCGAGGACGGCGCCATGTGGGAGGACTCTGGGGTTGCCGGTACCCGCCGTTTCCTGGATCGAGTCTGGCGCCTGGTCGTCGATCAACACACCGGAGAGCGTCCGGCAAAGCTGGTGAATGGAGAGGTGGACAACGCCGATCTGGAGCGCACGCTGCACGCCGCCATCAAGAAGGTCAGTGAGGGTGTCGACAGCATGCGCTTCAACACCGCCATCTCCGAGATGATGATCTTCGCGAACGCTGCCACGAAAGCCGACGCCGTTCCCGTCGCCTGGATGAAGCAGTTCGTGTTGGTGCTGTCGCCGTTCGCTCCCCATCTGGCCGAAGAGCTCTGGCAGCGTCTCGGCGGGACCGAGAGTATCGAATACGAATCCTGGCCGGCCTACGACGAAGCCAAGCTCAAGGTCGCCACGATTACGATCGCCGTGCAGATCATGGGGAAGATGCGGGCGAAGGTGGATGTGCCGGCCGACGCGACGAAGGACGAGGTGCTGGAAGCGGCCAAGGCCGATGACACCGTGGCCCGCCATCTCGCCGGTAAGCAGATTCGGCGGGAGATATACGTTCCGGGCAGGCTGGTCAACCTGGTCGTCGGGTAGGGTAGAGGGCCCAAGGAGTCGCAATGAATCGAATGTGGATGTGGCTAGCTGTGGTCTCGATGGGCTGCGGCGGCAATGACAAGGACCCCAGTGAAACCGGCGTCTCTGGCGACACCGACACCGACACCGACACCGACACCGACACCGACACCGACACCGACACCGATACGGTCTCTGACCTCGACTGCAATGCTGACTACACGGGCCAAACACCCAATCCCGGTGGTGGCGTCGGCCTCGAGTGTGTGACCCAGACCCTCGCCTGCGGCGACGAGTTGTTCCACACAAACACGGGTGGGCGGACGGACTTCGGCTACGCGACGTGGGACCACCTCCAAGAGCGAGCGTCCCTCGTGAATGGCGACCTGGCTGGGCCGGAGCGTGTGTATGTTTTCCAAGGACTCGGGAGCGGGCAGAGCGTGGCGGTGAGAGTGGAGTCCTGTGAGGACATGTGGGCCTCGTGGATTCTAGGCGGAGACCTGTCCAACACCTGCGACACGACGCCCTTTGGCCCGGGAGGGCACTTCGATGGCACCTTCCGAGATCAGGTTCGCGAACACATCAACGCGGCGGGCGCGCCCGTGAATGTCGTCTTCATCGTCGAAGGGTTCCAAGGGCAGGAAGGCAACTACAAGCTTTCAGTCTCCTGCGACTAGATCTACAACCCGGGGGCCGGGCGCGAGTCCAACAACCTCGGCGAACCCCGGGGGGCACGTCCGGACACGCGTTGATGGCACTGTTTCCAACGATTGGGTAGCGTAGGGTGGCCCGCCTAGGTCCTGTATTTTCAGGCGATGCTCTTCGCCGCATGGGTTCGGGATTCGCTCGCGCAGTCATCACAGAAACATCAATCGCCACTTCTTCCGCTACGTACAGGGTAGGCTGTACCAGGGAGCGAGGAGCTGCAATGAATGGGACCTGGATCTGGCTGGTGGTGTCGCTCGTCGGCTGCAACACCGGTGGCAAGACCATCGATACTGATACTGGCGTTGGGGTTGATGGCGACGCTGACGTCGACACGGACGCCGACGCCGACGCCGACACGGACGCCGACAGCGACAGCGACAGCGACAGCGACACGGACACCGACAGCGACACCGGGGTGGCGGGCTTGGACTGCACCGCCGACTACACTGTTCAGACGCCCAATCCCGGCGCCGGCGGCTATCCCCAGTGCGTGACCGAGGTCATTCAGTGTGGCGACGTTTTCTACCACACCAACACCGGTGGGGGGAACGACTTCGACTACGACACTTGGCTGTATCTGTCGGAGCTGCAGTCGCTGCAGCCTGGTGATCTGTCGGGTGTCGACCGCAACTACTTGTACCGCGACCTGGCCAGCGGTGACAGCGTGAAGGTGACCGTCGAGTCATGCATGGACGTGTGGGCCTCGTGGATTGTGCAGGGCGATCTGTCGGATGGTACCTGCGACACGACTCCGTGGGGCCCCGGCGGCCACTTCGACGGGACGTTCCGTGACCAGTACCGGGATCATCCAAACGCCGCCGGTGGATTCGTTGACGTACTCTTCATCGTCGAGGGATTTCAAGGGGTGGAAGGCAACTACAAGCTTACGGTCGAGTGCAACTAGCGCCTCTTGGCGTACGGTTGACCGTCTCTGTGCAAAGCGGTCGACGATCTATGGTAGTTGACCATTCTCGAACTTCTTCGCCGAGGAGTGTTCGGTGAAGCTGGATTTGGGGCAGACAGTCGACCGGTATATCGTCGAAGCCGTCATAGGCGCTGGCGGTACGGCGATGGTCTACCGGGTCCGGCACAACCACCTCGGTACCTACCATGCCCTCAAGGTTCTCTCGCTTTCCAGCGATGCGATCCGGGAGCGAATGCTACGCGAGGGGCAGTACCAAGCGACACTGCAGCACCTGAACATCGTTGCCGTCACCGACGTGATCGATCTTGGCGGCGCTCCGGGACTGCTGATGGAGTACATCGACGGCCCCTCCCTCGAGATGGCCCTCACCAAGTTCAAGATCACGATGGGCGGAGCCGAGACGCTGTTCATGGGGATCGTGGCGGGTGTGCGGCAGGCGCACAAGGCCGGCCTCGTACACCGCGATCTCAAGCCCGCAAACGTGCTTCTGGCCAAGGACCTTGCGGGCATGTTCGTGCCAAAGGTCACCGACTTTGGACTGGCCAAAGTGCTGCAGTCCGACCCGAGCGTCGCCCATACGCGATCTGGCATAGCGATGGGCACACCTTCCTATATGGCTCCCGAGCAGATTCGCGATGCAAGAACAGTCGATCAGCGAGCGGACGTCTGGTCCCTCGGTTGCATCCTCTACGAGCTGTTCACGCGGCAACGGGCGTTTCCGGGAGAAGAGGCGCTGCCGATCTACAACGCCGTCACCGGGGCCGAGTACGTGCCGCCTCGAAAGCTGCTTCCCGATATGCCGGATCGGCTGGATTCTGCCATCCGCGGGTGCTTGACCCTGGAGAGGGACTTCCGTATCCCCGACTGTGAAACGCTGCTCGCCGTCCTCAACGGTGACCAGATCTGGGATGCTGGCGACCCGCCGTCAGATGCCCCCGAGCCCGCGGCACTGCCCCCTGTGTTCAACACGAACGTGCCGGAGATGGAGCTAGCGCCACGCGGACCACGTGGTGAGACTCCGGCAATGTCGCCGAAGCGGACGCGAATCCCGTCGCCTGGCGGTCTCGCCGAGGCCTTGAAATCCGAGCCCGGCGCCGAGACCATGGCGGTTCCCGATGCCGCGGATTGGACGCTCAACGCCGACGATTCGCTGATCCCTGTCAGAAAAGCGACCCCGCTCCTGGCATTTGCGGGACTCTCCATCGGCGCCTTCATCGTGTTCTTGTTTGCGTTCGCGGCTGTGGGTTCTCTGGCCTATGTCGTCTATGCGAACTCCGATTCCGCGGTTGAAGCTCCGGACACGCAACCGACAATCCCTGGCACCGACCCCGAAGAGCCGCCCGAGGAACCTGCGCCCGAGGAACCCGCTCCCGAACCGATCGAAGCGCCCGATCCTATCGAAGAGGCCCCCGATCCGACGCCGGATCCGATCGTGCGTCCTCGCCCCGATCCGACCCCGCCGCCGGTGCGCGATCCGGTCCCAGTGAAGCCGACGCCGGTCCAGGTCAAGGTCCTGAGCGCCCCGCCGACCGCGGCAATAACGGTGGATGGCGTGTCCATGGGGCGCACGCCCGGCAAGCTCGAGCTGCTTCCCGGTCGCCACGCCGTGAGCATCACAAGCGGCGCAAAGTCAGGGGAGTACGTCATCCACGTCGTCGAGGGTGGTGGGAATAAGTGGTGCTATGTCTTCGCGAGCGGCAGCAATGTCGCCGGGGGCTGTCCCTAGTCGACGGGATCCCGGACCTGCGCCCCGGAAACTGCGTTAGAGTCTCGCTCTTTGAACACGGAGCGCGTTTGCTGTACGTCTGGCTGGCTGCTGCCGCCCTCGCGGAGCCGTGCCCGGAGGTGCCCGCCCAGGTCCAGCTGGCCTGGGATGCCTTCAACGACGCCGAGCTCGAGCACGCAAAAGAGATCATCTCGTCGACCAACGAGAGCCTCGCCTGCCAGTCGGCGATCGTGCCTACCGAAGACCTCCTGGCGCTGTACAGGCTGGATGCGCTGGTCTCCCTTGCCCAGGAGGACCCGAAGGGCGCGGTCTATGCCACGTTGAGAGCGGTCGCCGCGGACCACGTCAAGGGTGCCCCGCCCGAGGAGAAGTACGGTCCCGATCTCGCCGATCTCTACCGTTCCTGGGTGGATCGCATGTCGGGAACGCTTGTGGCAGTGCGTGTTGATGGCGGTGGATTCGCGTGGGTCGATGGCCGCCGTGCCGACGCTCTGAATCCCCTGCAGGTCACCGAGGGCGAGCATCTCATTCAGGTGGAGATCCCCAACTTGATCCGCTCTGATCTGGTGGATGTCAACGCGGATTATACGGTGTACACCGGGATTCCCGGCCCCAAGTTGCCCATACCTGTTCCGGTTCCAGACCCTGACCCGGTGACGCCCATTCCCACGCCGATACCGACGCCGCCCGGTCGTCGTCGTCCAATCCCGATCTTGGTCGGTGGCGGCGTCGCAGCAGTCCTTGGCGGCGCTGCCCTGGCTACGGCCTATCGCAGTGAGCTGGCGTTCAAAGCCAATACCTACACGGCCGCAAAATACGACGACTGTGGGCGCAACCAAGCGTGCTATCCCCAGGCCCGGGCCGACGTCATCAACAACGATGCCGTCAAGATCCGCGTCGCATACGGCGCGGGCTATGGCCTCACCAGCGTCGGCGTAGGGCTCCTGGGCGTCGGCGCGGTCGGTTTTCCCGCTCGTACTTCAGGAGTCACAATGGGATGGCGCTGGTAGATGGCAACCCTAGGATTCCACGAGCTGGAGAAGAGCTATGGCGACACCCGCGTCCTGCAGGGTGTGGACCTCGAGGTGGGGGACGGCGAGTACCTGGTCTTGGTCGGTCCGAGCGGGTGTGGAAAGTCCACTTTGCTCCGGTGTATTGCGGGTCTAGAGGAGATCACGGCCGGTGAACTGCAGATCAATGGTCGCCGGGTGAACGACGTCAGTCCCAAGGACCGGGACGTGGCCATGGTCTTTCAGAGCTACGCGCTGTACCCGCACATGACCGTCCGCGAGAACATGAGCTTTGCCCTCCGTGTTCAGAAGCGCCCAAAGGCCGAGGTCGATGCTGCAGTTGCCGACGCGTCGGAGATGCTCGAGCTGGACGAGCTCCTCGATCGGCTTCCCGGACAGCTCTCGGGCGGACAGCGGCAGCGAGTGGCCATGGGACGTGCCATCGTGCGCAGACCCTCGGTCTTTCTCTTCGACGAGCCTCTTTCCAACCTCGACGCCTCGCTCCGTCATCACATGCGGGTCGAGCTCAAGCGGCTCCATCGGCGACTCGGCACCACCGTCGTGCACGTGACTCACGATCAGGTCGAGGCGCTGACTCTCGCAGATCGGATCCTGGTCCTGAACGCGGGCGTGGTCCAGCAAGCGGGATCGCCGCGGGAGTTGTTCGATCGTCCAGCGAACACGTTTGTCGCGACCTTCATCGGATCTCCCTCGATGAACCTGCTCTCCGAGGATGGGATCACGCTCGGGGTTCGGCCCACCGACATCAGCATCGTGCCAATAGACGACGGTCGCGAGGCGAGAATCGACGTTGTGGAGTCCCTGGGCGCCGAGGCCCTGCTGCACACCGAGATCGGCTCCCATAGTGTCGTGGCTCAGATCCGCGAGCCAGTGGGCGTCGAGAGCGGCGATGTGGTCGGACTTCGTTTCGACAACGTGCACCGCTTCGATGCCGAGACCGGAGCGCGCTTGCCTTGAGGCGTTCTTGATCGGCTTGCTGCTCGCTTTCTGCCTGGCCGTCGCCGGGGCTGCCGAGATCAATGTCTGGCACAGCTACCGGGGAGACGAGCGCGCGGCGATCGAGCAGGCCGCCAAGACGTGGGGGGATGCCAACGGAGTGACAGTGAAGGCCGTGGCGCTTCCCTTTGGCGCCTTCGACTCCAAAGTGGAGACGGCGGTCCCACGCGGAAACGGTCCAGATCTGTTCATCGCTGCCCACGCATCCCTCGGAAAGTGGGACGCCATGGGACTGGTCCAGCCGATGCAGGCCTCCCAGCTGGAGGGCCACCGTCGCGCGACCCGAGAGGCGGTGGAGGTCGGCGGAAGGAGCCTCGGGCTTCCCCTCGCGTACAAGTCGATCCTCCTGCTCTACGACCCCGAGCAGGTGAAGCAGGTCCCCAAGACGACGGACGAACTCATAGCCGCTGCGAAAGCGCTCACCACCGAGGGGCACTTCGGTCTGGCATACCAGGCTTCTGAGCCTTATTTTCACGGTGCGTGGATGCACGCCTTCGGGGCCGAAGCCATCGGCGAAGATGGGGTCCACCTCGACTCGCCCGAGCAAGCTGCGGCCTATGACTTCAGTCGACGGATTGCATTGGAAGAGGGGATAGCCCCCAAGCAGGCCACCGCAGAGCTCATCACCAGGTTGTACAGCGAGGGCCGGGCGGCGTTTGTGATCTCAGGGCCGTGGTTCGTCGCGGAGATGAATCGCCCCATTGCCGCTGCGCCACTGCCGGTGGTCTCCGAGACCGGCAAGCCCGCGAAGCCATACCTCACGGTCGATGCCGTTTTCCTGGCGGATCAGGCCAGTTCTCCCGACGAGGCTCGGGCCTTCATGTCCTGGCTCGCTGGACCTGAGGGCGCCCAGATCCGTCAGGACGTGGGCCGTCAGGCAGTGAGCTGGGCGGCGGTCACCTCTGATGATCCGCTCCTGCAGACGCTCGCGGTCCAGGCCGAGCATGCCGTGTCGATGCCTTCGGATCCGGACATCCAGAACGTCTTCGAGGCTCAGGCCCGTTCGCTGCGCGAGGTGTTGCGGGGCGCGGGTTCTTCGGAGACAGCGGCCGCCGCTGCACAGACCTACTACGAGATCCTGTCGCGACCGCCGCCACCCGCGGTCGCTGTCTGGCCGTACCTGCTTCTGATGGTCGTAGCGGGTCTGGGGATCGTGGGCTGGACCTGCGCGCCTCTCCGAGAAGCCGAGTTTCGAGCAACTCTCTGGAAGCATCGGTGGGACTACGCCTGGGTGATGCCAGCCGGCGTTGCGATGGTCGCGCTCGTGCTGGTTCCCTTCGTCACAGGAGCATCAGTCAGCCTGTTCGCCCACTACCGAGGGGAGTGGACCTTTGTGGGCTTCCGGCACTTCCTCGATATCATCCTCTCGCGCGATTGGCCGGTTACGTCGCCACTTTCGTTCGCATTCACCATGCTTGTCACCGTGGCGTGGACTGCGACGAACCTGTTCCTGCATGTCGCGATTGGGGTCGCGCTGGCGCTGGTCCTTCGGGAACCCTGGATTCGGCTCCGAGGAATCTGGAGGGCGCTTCTCATCATTCCTTGGGCGGTGCCGAACTACATCACCGCGCTGATCTGGAAGGGAATGTTCCACGCTCAATACGGAGCGATCAATGCCCTGATTGGTGCGGCATTGATGCGTGAGGGCCCAGTGGAGATCGACTGGTTCGGGTCCTTCGCGACAGCCTTCTGCGCGAACCTCACCACAAACACCTGGCTCGGCTTCCCGTTCATGATGGTGGTGACGCTCGGCGCCTTGCAGTCCATTCCGCGAGAGCTGGAGGAGGCCGCCGAGGTCGATGGCGCCGGCTGGTGGTTCCGCTTCCGACACGTGGTCTGGCCGCTGCTCCAGCCCGCCCTGTTGCCGGCGATCATCCTGGGGAGCGTCTGGACATTCAACATGTTCAACGTCATCTACCTGGTCAGCGCTGGCGAGCCGAACAGCAGCACCGAGATCCTGGTCTCGGAGGCCTATCGCTGGGCTTTCTCCCGAGGGAATCGCTATGGCTATGCCGCCGCCTATGCGGTGCTGATCTTCTTTGTGCTCTTGGCCTATAGCCGTGGTGCAAACAAGGTTGTCGGGCGGAGGGTTCTGTGAGAAAGCCGTCACATACAACCGTCGTTCTCGTGCACCTGGGCCTGTTCTTCTTCACCGTAGCCACGCTCTATCCGGTGCTCTGGGTCGTGAAGATGGCGCTGACGCCGGGACAGGCGTTCGTCATGGGCGCCTCCCCGATCCCGACCCAGGTGAGCCTCGAAAACTTCGCCGATGTCATCGGCACTCCAGATCTGTTCGCCCTGCTTGGAGTCGGTGGGGCCCTTCTCACTCTCGCTGGGCTGATTGCGGGCGTTCTCGCGGTGTTCGGCGTGCGAGATCCGAAGGCACTGGCCAGTTATTCGGTGGGGGCGAGCCTGGTTGCTGGTGCGTTGGTTCACCTCTCGGGTGTGGCCTACGGTGCCGACGGGTGGCTCTTTGGCCGGCAGCTCCTCAACTCACTGGTCGTGGCGGGGGCGACCTCGGTGGTCGGCGTATCTCTTGCAGCCTCCGCGGCATATGGGCTTTCACGCTGGGATTTCCCCGGTCGCGACCCGGGCATGAACGCGTTCCTCGTGACCCAGATGTTCCCCGGTGTCGTGATGGCCATCCCGCTGTACATCCTCCTCGACGTGCTGCACCTGCTCGACAGCATGACAGGTTTGGTCCTTGTCTATGCGACGACAGCGGTGCCGTTCAGCGTGTGGACGCTCAAGGGCTACTTCGACTCCATCCCCCGAGCGCTGGAGGAGGCCGCACTTCTCGATGGCGCGAGCCGATGGATGACCTTCACCCAGATCATCCTGCCCCTCGCCCGGCCCGCTCTGGCCGTCACCGGGCTCTTCTCATTCATGACAGCCTGGAACGAGTTCATCCTCGCGGCGACATTCATGGGCGATCCGCGCTCCTTCACGCTGCCCGTCGTGCTGCAGCGCTACGTCTCGGACTACGGCACCGAGTGGGGCCACTTTGCCGCCGGGGCCATAGTGGTCTCGATACCGGTGATGACGTTGTTCTTTGCCCTACAGCGGCACTTTGTGGAAGGTCTCACAGCGGGCGGGGTGAAGGGCTGACCTCTCTGCTAGGATGCAGCAGCATGCCTCGGGGAGGGGATACGTGAGGTGGTTGACGGCGCTTGCGCTGGGGTCTGTGGGGTGTTTCAACCCGCCAGATCTGCCTCTGTTGGACGAGATCCCAGTGTCTGCGCCGAGCGGGCAGTGCGCCCCCGCGAAAGACGTCGACATCGCGTGTGTTCTCGATGGAGACACCTTTGACTTCGGTGGCTGCGGAGAGGGAGTGGGCGAGCGAGTGAGGATGCTCGGGGTCGATGCCCCGGAGATCGCCCACAACGATTCCGAAATCCCCGAGTGCTTTGGCGACGAGTCACACGAAGAGCTCTCCCGGATCCTCTCTGGGCGCGAAGTCCGCCTCACATTCGACGAGTCGTGTGAGGACATCTACCAGCGAACGCTGGCATACGTGTGGTTGGTTGGCGACGAGGCCGAGGATCTGCTGCGCGAAGCCGACGTCGCGGAGCTCCTCGACCCTCGAGATGCGGACGGTGACGAGCCAGCGCTGCTGGTGAACGAGTACATGATTTACTTTGGATTCGCGGCGTTGTACGGGGATGATGTGGACGAGTACTCGGACGACATCATCTACGAGTCGCGCCTTCAAGCCGCGGAGAGTCGCGCGGCGGTCTATGAGCGGGGACTTTGGTCGGTCTGTGATGGTTCGGCCAGCGCCCCTCCACCGAGCGCTACTGCTATGTTTGCGCTTCCCCCTGTGGAGACAGAATGAGTACAGCCACATCAATGCCCACCCTTGCCAGCGTGCTCGACGAGGTCGCGAAGTGGAAGGCTGACGAGGAAACTCGACAGAACGCCGAGCTACTCGAAGTCGACCAAGAGGTGCAGAGCCTCCAGACGGCTGTTGTCAACCTGCAGCAGCAGCTCGAGGCCCTCGCCAAGTTTCGCGAGGAGCTCGTCGCAAAGGGCAGTACGCTCGGAGAAGAGGAGATCCAGCGCAGCTACGACGCCATCTTCTCGATGCTCGCTTCCCAAAAGGAGCTGGCGCTTCAGCGCACGGCGCAGGTCAGTGTGGCAAATGAAGGCCGGCAGGCGGCCATCGAGGAGGCTCTAGCATCCAGCGAGATTGCCCCTCTTCTCGATGAGTACAAGCAGTTCAAGGCCGCGGTCGAACCGACGCTCTCGGCGCTTCCGGAGAGCTACCGTACGGTCATGATGAAGCATCATGAGCAGCTCACCGAGCAGCTCAAGGCCCATGTCAGCGCTGCGGCGTCGACGCCTCTCGACCTCGATGTCGACGACCTCACGCTGGAGATCGTGTTTGCTATCGATGCGCCAGAGGACAAACCCGAGCTGCTCATCGTCGTCATTCCGACCAGCGAAGAGGCCTCGACGGACGGCCGTGCAGAAGACCTCCAGGCGCTCATCGCTGCACGTGTGGCCCAGGCCTTGTACCAGACGATCAGGACCTGCGGACCGGAAGGCGCCGAGGCGATCTCGGGGGGGCACCAAGGCATGTTGGCCATCGAGGTCGATCTGTTGGGTGCTTCCGACGACTTCGGTGCGAAGTTCAGCCAAGAGCTCGAACAGGCCGTAGAGAACGCGTCCGAGCTGGGCGCCGCGGGCATTTCACTCGAGGCGCGACAAGTAGCCGTCGATTTCCTCCTTCCCTCCGATGACCTCTCCCAGGGTGAATAATGCTCGATGAACTCACTCCGATGAACCTCGTTTCAGCGGCCGCGAAGTTGGGCGTGAGCCCGTTCGAGGTCATTCGCCTACTGGTCGCCTCCGATGGTGTGCCGGCCAACATGCAGTTCACCACGGAGCAGGTTGCCAGGCTCCGCGAGGTGGGCCAGATCGAAGACACATGGTGGCCAGGGGTCGATCTACCCGATGACGCCAACCCGCTTCGGCAGCGAGTACGCGCCGCCTTGCAGCTGCTCATCGACCGAGGCCACGTAGCTGATAGCATGACGAGAATGGACAACGTCTGGCGCGGCCTGACAGAGGACGATTGTGGGCTCGTCAACGACGCTCTCCTTGCCTTGGTTGACGAGGGTCATCTGAACCAGGTGTCCCGTCCGAACGGGACGATGATTTCCGTGAACCCCGCGTCGAGCGATACAATCCAACAGCTTGCCTCGGGCGCGGCCGACACACCGGGCCTCAGCGAACTGTACGAGGAGTAGTGGATGGGGCGCAGGCGCCGAAGCCTATTGGGTCGGAAAGGCAAGAGGGATGGTGGCGCGGACTCGAATTCGCCTGAATCGACCGAGCAGCCGGTGGAGCATTTCAAGGTTCCGGAAGATCTCGACTTCGAATCCACCATCGAACCAGCACCGCCCGACGCCGATTCCGACGCCAGTCCCGATCCCGAGGCCGCTGCCGACCCGATTCCCGACGCCGACTCCGGACCTACTCCCGAGCCCGATTCCGGACCTACTCCCGAGCCCGATTCCGCCGAGCCCGAGCCCCCACTACCGGACTGGCCAGCCGAGCCGGTTTCGGAAGATGGTTTTGATCTCCCAGATCCACCTCCCATTCCTGAGGAGCCGGAGCCTGAGGAGCCGGTTCAGTGGTCGTCGCAGCCCGAGCCCTATGTCGAGGAGGAGCCCGATCCCATCCCCGGGCCAGAGCAGCCGTCACTGGGAGGCGCCTACTCTTCTGCAGGCATGAATCTCGACGATGACGCGCCAAGTGACGGCGACTTCATGAACGAGCTCTACGGTGCTTTCGGAGAGCCGCCACCCACAGAAGAAGTCCCCAACGCGCTGTACCAGGACGTCTCACAGCCGTACAACGCGCCGATGAACGTGCCGGAGCCGCCTCAGATCCCCGGCATCGCCGACCGCTTTACACCGCCTCCCATCAGCCACACCGATGTTGGCTCCCGCAACCCGGACCGGCCCAGCTATCTCGCGACCCCGACACCTGCGCCAGAACCCCGCGCGAAGCTGCCACCGCCGGTGGCGCCACCCAAGAAGAGGAACTGGGAGGATGACGAGGTCTCGCAGCGACGCGGCGTGCCGATGGGTTGGGTGTTGGTCGCTATCGCTGTCTTCATCTTTGCGGTGACCGCCGTCGGTCTGGTGGCTTTCTTGGTGGGTACCCAGGTCGTCGGGGGGCGCCCCGATGCAGGGCCCAGCATCGATGAGCACGAAGGGGTCGAAGTGCGCGGCAACATGCGGCAGACCCCAAAGGTCTTTGGCGATGTCGAAGACGAACCGCCCGAAGATGCCGAAGACGGTGAAGATGCCGAAGACGCCGAAGACGGTGAGGATACCGAAGACACCGACGACACGGACAGCGAGGAGGCAGCGCCAGCGCCCAGTCCCCCTCCAAAGGCGGCACCGCCGAGACCGCCTCGCCCCGCCCCGGCCCCCTCGCCCACGACCAAGGCAGTGAAGGGCACGCTCAAGATCCGAAGCAACCGGCGCGTCCTGGTCTATGTGAACGGCGCGGCGGTGGGCTATACCCCTCAAGACTATGCCGTAGCGCCCGGTGACTACACCGTCAGTGCGATGGTTCCCGGCCAGCCCGGAACCAAGCAGACCATCGACGCCAGCGTTTCGAAAGCCGGCGCTGTGAAGGCCGTGGAGTTCAGCTTCTAGGTCCGAAGATGGCGGTTCCGACGCGGATCCAGTTGGCGCCGTGGCGGATGGCCACAGCGAAGTCGTTGGACATCCCCATGGACAGTTCTCGGAGCGGGAGGCCGTCCGCACGTCCGCGCTTGGCGAGCTCGGCAAGCTCGGCAAACCAGGGCGCGCTCGCTTCTGGGTCGGCGTCGAAGGGCGGCAGGCACATGAGGCCCACCATCTCGATGCCGTCCAGGCCGTGGAGTACTCGACAGCGGTCGAGGACATCGCTAGGCATAACGCCGCCTTTGGACGCTTCCTGTGCGATGTTCACGGACAGTAGGCACTTGAGCGTCGCCGGCGCCCGCGCGGTGAGGGCCTCTGCCTGTGCGACGTTCTCGAGGGAGTGCACGCGGTCGGCAACTGGCGCGATGTACTTGGCCTTGTTTCGTTGAATCCGGCCGATGTAGTGCCAGACGACCTGGTCCAGGACCCTGGACTTGTCGCGCAGTTCCTGTGCATAGGACTCTCCAAAGTGCCGTTGCCCGACCGCTTGGGCGTCTCGCAGTGCGGTGGCTTGGCGGGTCTTCGAGACGGCGATGAGTTCGACCGTGGCGGGATCTCGCCCTGCCTCGACACAGGCCTTCGCCACCTCGGCACGGACCGCTTGTAGACGCTCGGCGATCATCGGCGGACGCCTGCGGCTCGCAGAGCGGCGATCGTGGGCTCCATCGGGAGTCCGACTACGTTTGTCCAGCTTCCCTGAACCTCGGCGACAAAAACCGCGGCACGCCCCTGGATCCCGTAGGCACCAGCCTTGTCGTCTGCTTCTCCAGTTGCGAGATAGGCGGCGATCTCGTCGTTGTTCAGGTCCCGAAAGCGCACCCGGGTCGTCACTGCGAAGACCGGCTCCCCGGTGATCGCTACTCCGGTGGTGACATTGTGCCAGTGCCCCGAGAGCGCGCGCAGATGGTCGGCCGCCTGGGCGCGGTCGATGGGCTTGTCGAGGATCGTGCCGTGGATGTGAACCACTGTGTCGGCGGCGATGGCGGTGCGACTGGGAGGGGCGCTCGCTAGCTTCCTGGCCGCGAGATCCGTCGCGTACTCCACTGGATTGTCGTTGGAACGGCGTGTTTCGTCGACGTTCGACGGCCGGACCTCGACCGAGTAGCCCGCCCACTCGAGCAGCGTGCGTCGCCGCGGCGATCCGCTGGCAAGGAGGAGGATCATTGCGGGCGCCGCTGACGGTCCCGTTCGCGGGCGGCGAGTCGGGTCTCTCGTCGGTCACAGGCGGCGTCGTGCCGGCGTCGGTCCTCGTCGGTCTCGAGCTCCAGGACGGGGACCTGCACCGGTCGACGGTTCTCGTCGAGGGCCACGAAAGTGAGGTATGCGGTGGAGGTGTGGAGCCGGTTGCCGGTCATTGGATCCTCGGCTTCGACGCGAACGCCGATTTCTACCGAGCTTCTTCCGGCCCAGTTCACCTTGGCCTGCAGGACTGCCACCTGGCCTTGCAGGATGGGTTCGCGGAAGATGAGGGAGTCCATCGCGGCGGTGACGACCTGGGTTCGACAGAAACGTTGGGCCGATACGGCAGCGCACACGTCGATCCACGCTGCCACCTGGCCGCCAAAGACCGTGCCGAGGGCGTTTGCCTGTCCGGGCATGACGATCCAGGTCATCTCGCAGGATGTCGCTGCTGGCGTCACTTTGCGACGATTGTGTGCAGGTTCACTCACGCTCGGTCCTCTTGGCGGACACCTCTATCACCTGGCCATCCGGGAGCGCTCCCAATCTGCTCCAAGGCTTTTGCGCCGGCTCTCTAGCGCCCGCGGTTCTCGGGCAGATGGTAGCGCGCGCCCCACTCGAAAGGGCTCCAGAGCGCGCTGCGATGACCGGTCGCCCGCACGGCGCCGTTCGACCAGACATTGCAGGTGTTGAGGAGGTGATAGTGCCCTTGTCCGACAAAGAATCGGTCCCAGTTGTTGTAGCCGGGATGGTCGATCAGCCTCGGTCTGCCATTGGCATCCAGGGCGAAGCTCGCGTCGAGGTAGACGACCAGCGCCTCGTACTGCGATGTCGTCAAGCCGAGGCGATGGACGCGATCCGATGACCTGGGTGGGCCAGGCCAGGCCGCAACGTGCATCGCCGTCTCACTCGGCACGAGCACCGCGTACGCGGCGGTGCCGACGCTGAGGTCCTCCCACGTCGGGGTGTTCAGATAAAAACCCCGGTCACCCCAACCAAATGCCACGTAGCCAGCCGGTCTGGTCGGCACCTCTGGAGGGAGCCAGGCGCCCCAATCGCGGACTTTGGTGCGGGTGGGCACCAACACGTCGACATGCACGGTCAGCAACGCGAGTCCGAGACCCCTGGCCAGCTTCTTCATGGCCTTGCCATGTCTGGGAAGTGCGGAGCAGGCGCCTCCCTACATCTCGAGGCAACGGAGGAAACCGCGTTTCTGATCGACATCGACCCACCAACGCCTCGCCTCACCACGCGTCGTCGTCCGTGAAGGCGTCCGACCCGAGCTCGCGCACCAGCATCTCGGTATTCTTGATGTCCCAAGTGCCGATCTCGCTCTCCGGCAGGCCATCCAAGATTCCAAGCACAGATCGGAGCAGGCCACCGTGAGCTACGACCAGTGTAGGACCATCAATCTCGCCGACGCTGGCCAGGAACGCCATCGCCCGCTCTGCGACGTCTCGCAGGCTCTCCCCGCCTGGAGGTCGTCCGGGGAAGGACATGGCGATATTCAGCTCTCCTGACTCGCGAAGACTGGCTTTGTTCGCTCCTTCCCAGCTGCCCAGGCCCCTTTCTCGGAGCGCTTGGGCAACGATGAGCGTGACGTCGAGGTCTTCCAAGATGATCTCGGCGGTCCTCCGTGCCCGGCTCAGGTCCGACGAGAAAGCTCGTACCGGCCCGGCTTCTGCGACTGCGGCTCGGATTGCCCGGGCCTGCTGCTCCCCGCGAGCGGTCAGCGGCGCATCTCGGTGTCCAGCCAGCCAGCCTTCGGCGTTGGCGACCGACTCGCCGTGTCGGATGAAGATCCACTGAGCCATTAGCGAGGACGGATCCGGGAGATGGCGTCGATGTGCCGCATTCCGCCACGTTCGGGGTCGAGAGGAGAATGGTCACATATCTGTTGATCTGCGCAAAGACACGGCAGCCTGGTATACCTTTTGTTGGCGGATCTTGTCGTCGCCCGACTCCGCGGTGGAGGAGCCTTGCGTCATCTGTTCTTTCTTCTTGCAGCATTCCTCACTCTTGGCGCTTGCGAAGAAGACGAGCCCGATCCGATCGACACGACCGATGACACAAAAGAGGGCGCCTGCGGTGAAGTCTCGGAGTGGGACGTGAACGTCATCATCTCGGTGACCCAAGATGGCGCGCCAGCTGAGGGCGCCGACGTCTCCTTGGTCGAAGATGCATGGCACATCCCGGCGAAGCGCTGGTATGGCGGGGTGACAGACGCCGACGGCATCGTAGAGTTCATCGCTCCAGACGTCGTCTCGGTGGAGGACTGCTGGGGAATCGCGCTCCTCTACTACGTCGAAGCCCAGAAGGGCGCCGATCTCTACGGCCGCCGTGACATGAACTCGTCTCTCTTTGGAGCCATCACCGACAAGGACTACGAGGCCGACGTGCGGCTGTTCCCAGTGGAACTCGAGTAGCTACGGAACCAGGCACTGTCCGGTTTCGAGTGCGGAACGCCATCTTTCGCCGCATACAGAGCGCGTTTCGGCGCGGCTCGGCTGAGTCTCTGCTGGCTCGATCGTAGGGGGTGGGCCGAGGGACTCGATGATGTGGCTCGCGACCCTTGGGTGTTCGGCAAAGGCGGCCTTTCCGTGGGCAATGACCGCCTCTCGGAGGGTGCTGTCCTGAGGCTCTCCAGCCGCGACGTCGAGATAGTAGTGCCCGATCGCTGCATTGGTCAGGGCTGTGACACGGTTTGGCTGAACCTGCCCGGGCAGTGGCACGCCCGGGCCCGCTGCTAGGTTCTCGAGGATGTAGTCGAGCTGCAACTCACTGTCTTTAATGTGGATTTCGGCGGTGTAGCTCAGCGCGTCCAGGGCGGTCATCGAGTCCCACATCTGGTAGCGCGCCTGCACCGCCGCGCGGGCGATCTCCCGCGTGCTCGGGGCGATCACATGCACGGTAGAGTTCTTGACGCCGGACATCAAGAAGTACGGCTGCTCGAGGTGTGGCGCCCCCAGGACGTGCAACAGCTCGTGGGCAATAGCCATGCCCTCTTCGGCTACGTCCCAGCGCACGTCGTGACCAGGCGTCACGGCCTGGTCGGCGATGACGAAGTCGTGGCCTGGGTTGTATGCGCGCCCGACGTCTTCGACGGACGAAGCGATGTGCGTATGCAGACTGGTCTGCTGGGTGAAGCCGATGCGGATGGCGTTCGGAACCTTGGCTGGCGTGTCGCGGAACTCCTCCAGGATCTCGGAGAGGTCGTCTGCCCCCTCGGTGGAGGTCCAGCCCTGGTAGCCCACGATCCGCAGCTCGATGCCAGCCTGTCCGAGGAGCTTGCTTGCGCGCTCGACGCGAGTCTCGGCCTCGATCTTCCAGTCTGGGTAGAAGCCTCGGTAGTCGTCGTCGGCCGCGATCACAACCGGTACATAGACGCGCTCGGGGATCCCGGTGTGCCAGGTAGGGGGCGATACAGTACGGACGGCCACATCCATGGCGTCCTGGACCGCGACCTCGGGAAGGGCGACGTAGCCTCCGCCAGCGTCCGGGCTGACTCGGTAGAGGGCTGGAGCACCGGTGATCTCCCAGGTGCGGATATCCTTGATGGCGCCGTCGACCAGCGCGTGTTCCGAAGCGTAGATGTGAGGCGCGCTGTCGGTGAGGATACCGCCGTCGACATAGACCGCCTCGGCCTCCCAGGTCACGTGGAACCGATACAGTGTGGTCAGCTTGTCGGCGGTCATGCGGCCCACAGCGTCGTCTTCTTCGGCTAGGAGCAGAGCGTCGTGGCCATACTTCTCGTAGAGGGCGTGCCAGGCGATGGACTGGATCGCTGCATCGGGCATTGCTCCATCGCTTTCTGCTGATGCGACGACCGCGACGCTGGCTGCCTGGGCCGCAGGTGCGGCGCAGATTGCAACGGTCACAGCCATGCCCAGCCAACGCATCAGGTCGGATCCTCCAGATCAATGGTGCCGGTAGGATACAGTGCGCGAGCGTCACCGTCTTGGATCTCTAGGACACCGAGGTGTGCGCCATAGTGATCCGCGATGCCGATGTCGATCACGACCAGAGCTCCGCCGCATCGGGTTTGGATTTTTCCATCGCGACGGGTGGTGTGACCGACGACCATGCGCCGGGCGTTCAGGGTGTGCAGCGTCTCGGTGAGTGCGGGACACGCCACGCTCTCATCATCCTCGACATAGCCGCGATACCAGAGCGGTCCCTCGGAGCCGAAAACGGGCGCCTTTGGGTTGTCCCACGAGGACCTGGCGGAGCTGTTGATGCCCTCGATGCCCTTTGCTGCGAAGGCTGCCGTCACGCCGCCATGGGTGAAGACGGTATCGCCGACCTTCTGCGTGATGTCGAACGTTCGAAGCCATGAGCCGTATGTGCCGTCTTCGGCAAACGCGGCGCGCCGGGCCTCCTCGCCCCCGAAGTAGGCGACATCGCCGGGATCGACGTACCGCCAGTCTCCGTGCAGGTTCATGACCTCGTGATTGCCGAGCAGCAAGACGACCTGCCCTCCGGCTGCGGACGCCTCCTTGGTGAGGTTCTTGAGCAGATCGAGGATCTTTGCGCTGTCGGGCCCGCGGTCGGTCGTGTCTCCGGTCTGGACGAAGATTGTCTTGCCGCCTGTCCACGAACCACCGTCATCGACGAGTCCAGCGAGCTTCAATGTGGCGACGGCGTTGTCGAGATCGGCGTGCAGGTCGCCAATAGCGACGATCCTCGGCGCCGTCTCTGCAGGGGGAGCGGCGCCAGCGCCTCCGCAGCCCAGCATGAAGACCATGATCCCGATGGCGCCTGTTTTCCGGATGAGCGACCCCCACGGGCACTCACTAGCACGTTGACAGTGCGCATCTGAAACGGTGTCGGCGTTGATGAGGGCCTTCGCCGATGCTACGAGAGGCTTCCACTGCGTCGGGAAAACCATGGAAAGCAGACTACAGCAGCTCGCGGGCCTGGTTGAACAGGCGAGAAGGGCGGGCGCGAGGGGTGCAGAGATCCTGTCAACCCTCTCCGAGGGCCTCGAGATCGGCGTGCAGCGTGGGCGCGTTGTCAGTCAGCGAGAGCTCTCGTCAGAGACCGTCACGGTGCGCTGCTGGCTCGATGGGGGCTGCGCCGGTCGGGCGTCGGGTGTGCTCGAGGGCGCTGATCGCCTGGTGGAGCGGGCCCTGAAAGCGGCTGGCAAAGCGAAGCCGAGTTCCGTCGAGGGCCCGGTATCCAGGCTGCAGTCCGTCGCGGCGGGTCTGGGCATCGACGATCGTCGCTACGGCAACACGGCGCTTCCGGACAAGATCGAGGTGGTGGCCAACGGTGAGCGCTCTGTCCGCTCTGTCGACAAGCGGATCATTCCTGGGAAGTTTGTCTATCGAGACGGACGCCAACTTCGGACCTTCGCCAATAGCAAGGGCGTACGCCTCGAAGAGGCCGCCACGCACTTCAGCGCTGGAGGGTCGGTGTCCGCCGCGTGCGACGGCGGCACCCTCGAGCTGGACTCCACGATCTATTCCCGCACCTTTGCGTCGACGGGTTCTCTGCCCTTTGGAACCAATCTGGCTCGTCATGCCGCCTCGTTGCTCGAGACTGGAGAGGTCCTCGACGGCGAGGTCCGAATCGTGCTGGCGCCGAGAGTGACGGCCCGGCTATTCGCCCATCTCGGCGAGGCTTTTGCGGCGTCGTCGTTCCTGGACGGGACCTTCTTCCTCCAGCCCCGCGACGATGACGAGCCCATCATCGACACGAGAATCCACTTGGTGGACGACGGCACGGCACATGGCGCGCTCCGGACGCGGTCGTTCGACGATCGTGGGACGATGCCAGTCCCGCAAACCCTCCTGCGAGAGGGCAGGGTAGACGGTCGTTTCCTCGATCCCGAGACCGCTCGTCGCCTCGACACCCGCTCGACCGGGCACGTGCTGAACGACAAGCTCGTGGCGTGCAATCTGATGCTCCGTAGCGGGACGCGCTCACTGAACGCGCTGCTGACAGATCGCGGAGGCTACTCGCTAGCGGTTCACGACTTCCCGGATCTCTCAGGTCTGAACATGAAGACCGGCGACTTCAAGTTCGTCGTACACGGCCGCGTTCTCAAGAACAACACTCAGGTCGGGGCGATGCGAAATGTGACCCTGCAGGGCAACATGCTCGAGGTCCTGAACAGCGTTGTCGATGTGGCCTCCGACACCGATCGCGTCGGTCATGTAGACGCTCCCGGCATGATCCTCGACGGGTGCACCCTCACTCCGTGATCTGGACCCGTCCGGTCTCGTCGATGGAGAGCGGAATGATGCCAAAGGGCGTGTCCACATCGACCCCAGCGGCGAGCCCGACGTCGAGGTTGCCGCGGCCGATGATCGCGTCCACCAGCGTGACGCCGGCAGTGAGTAGGTCGATGCTGATGGGCAGCGACACCGTGCCCTCCGTGTCGCCTTCGACATCGAAGGTCTGGAGCAGGCCGCTTGCGACGCTCTGTCCTCCGAGGTCCATCGCGTAGTCGAAGTTGTCGAAGAACAGCGACGACTTGTGCTCGTTCACGACGCCGAGATCGACCTCGAGGTCGGCGGCCCAGATGTTGATGTTCGTGAGCCGAATGGCCTTGAAGCTGAACTTCGGCGTGCGGAGGGCGGGGAAATCTCCGGCTTCGTCGTAGGGGATCCTCATCTCGCCTAGGGGGGTGTTGAATCCAAAGTGACCGTTCAGCCCGAAGTCCACCACGTCCTCGCCGCGGGTGGCCTGGACCGTATTCCAGGCGTCGGCGAACACGAGATTAACGGGCAGTACGAGCTCGGAATCGCCACGATTGGGAAGCACGAAGCCGTCCTTGTTGTCTCCGGAGAAGAGTTCGATCGTCTCCAGATCCAGAGCGTAGCTGAAGCTCGCCATCTCGATCTCGACGGGATTGGGATTCGCCACGTTGAACAAGAAATCCGTTGAGATCTCCTCGAAAGAGATGGCCCGAACGTCGAGCTTCTCGAAGGTGACCTTTGGCAAGAAGGCGTCTGCTTCGGCGCATCCGGCCAGGAGGGCTAGCAAGACGATGGGTGTGCATTTCATTGGAAGATGCCCTCTGCTGGAGCGATCCACACGACCTCTTCGGTCAACCCGAGTGGCCACTCGGCAGCTTCGGCATCGCGATCCGTCTGCTCCTGTTCCGGCTCGACGTCGTTGTAGACGATGGGCGTCGAGGTCTCTTCGAGGAGGCGCTTCTTCAGCCCCTCGGCGTCTCCGGTTACGGCGACGATTCGCAAGTCTGCGGGGTGGATATGGCGGGTCAGAGCCTCGTTGATGTCCTCCAGTGTCAGCGTCTGGAGTGCCTCGGGAATGGCCTCGATGGGATTTGGCGTCCCGGTGGCAGCCGCGTCCATGGCGTAGGCAAGCCGTCGTCCCGGATCTTGAGCCAGCAAAGGCATGTATCCGCGGAGATATTCTCGGACGTCGTCGAGTTCTTCGGCCTCGAGCCCGTCGGCGACAATGCGCTCGACCTCGGCTACCGCGAGCCTGAGGGCGAACGGCCCGTTGTCGACGGAGGTAGGACGGATCCAGACATAGAAGTAAGGCTGTCGGCGGAGCACACCCTGCTCTGGAAGCGAGCTCCAGCCGCGCTGGATGAAGGGCTCAACATAGGCGTAGTCACCGTAGTTGAGGCCTCGCGCCGTCCGGAGGATTCGGAACAAGCGGCCGAAGCTCTGTCGATGGGCACCCAAGGCGGTCATCGCGATCGACAGGGCCGCCCAGTCCGGATCCGCCCGCGTGACGTCGAGGGGATGGGCGAAGTGGAAGCCCGTCACCTCGGTCTGGGTGGCGACGATCTGCAGAGAGCGACCCTCCACCTTGACCGGACGCTGGAGAACGAGCTCTGGTGCCCGCTCGCCTGGCAGCTCGTTGAGGCGTGCGACAAGGGTGTTGCGGGTCTCCTCGCTGAAGCTGCCAGCGAGGCCCAGCCACACCGACTGGCGCACGTAGTGGGCCTTGTAGAAGGCGCTCACGTCTTCTGCGTCGATCAGGGGCAGGGTGCCGGCTCGTCCCTTCACAGGGTGCCCGTAGGGGTGCCCCTCGAAGACCACTGCTTCCAGGACTTCCTGGCCGAGAGTCTCTTCGTCGGAGAGCAGTCCGTCGGAGACATCGTAGACCGCTTCCTCTCGGAGGCGGATCAGATCGGTCCCATCGAATCGCGGTGCGGTGAGTGCGTCGGCAAAGACTTCGGCGCACAGCTGCTGGTGGTCTCGGTGGCAGCGAAGGCGTATGGATATCCACTCCCGGGCGGCGGAGACCTGAAGGGCGTTGCCGGTCGGGTAGAGCAGATCGCGCACTTGCTGGCTGGTGTGCTCGCCGGCCCCAGCCTCCGCGAGGCCGCGGGCGGTCAGATGGGCAACCCCCTCGAAGCCAACCGGATCGTGGGCGGAGCCAGCGGCGATGAGCGCCTGGAAGTACACGTTCGGACTGCTCTCCTCGGCGAGCTCTACGACCCTGACCGGCTCCTTTGCGACGTCGATGGCGATGGGTCCCGCCGGGAATTTGGGCGCGCAAGCGGCGAGCGTGAAGACAAAAATGGCCGTGCGCATCACTCGCCCTCCGTGTCGGGTTTGTGCACCAGCGTGCCGATGGTGAGGGTCTCGTCGACCATGTACTTGGCGGCCGCTGCGGCCACCTGTTCAGGCGTTGCCGCGTCATAGTGACCGTAGAAACGCTCTAGTCCATCGGGCTCTGGATCCCGGCGGAGCATGCTTCCCATGGCATTTGCGACGGTGCCTGGATCGTGGAGGCGGGTGAGGAAGCGATAGCGCTCGAAGCTTCGGGTCCGGTCGAGGACGTCGGGGTCCACACCGTCTGCGATGTTCGCGATCTCCTCTCGGATAATGGCCTCGGCAGTCTCGATGTGCGCGGGGTCTTTGAGCGTCGTCCAGATCTGGAACAGGTGTGGATCGACTGCGTTCGAGCGCCAGCCGAAGGTGTCGTAGGCCACGGCCTCCTCGCGGATCAGCCGCGTCTGCAGGCGGCCGACGGTCGCGAAGAGCAAGTTGGAGACGAGCTCGAGGTGCGCGATCTCGGGGTCGTCGTTGCTGTGGGCTGGGATCTTCCAAGCCATCACGAGGCGAGCCGCGGTGGGGGAGGGCCACACCAGGTCGACGCGGCGGGTCTCGGTTTGTTCGGGCTCGACGGGGACCTCGGGAGGCGGCTCTGGCGCCGGCCCCCAGCCACCGTATTCCGCCTCGATGCTGGCGAAGGTCGTCTCGGGATCGGCATCGCCCACTACGAGGATCGTGGCGAACTCTGGGCGGTAGTACCGATCGAAGAACTGGAGTGCATAGGCGTGTGCGGTCGGCATGTCAGCGATATCGGACTCGAGGCCGATGGTGTCGTGGGCATAGGTGTGGGTCGTGAAAGCGGTCGCCGACACCCCCTCACTCAACCGCTGGAACGGGCTGGCCTGGCCCTTGCGGAACTCGCCGTAGACCGCCCCCGACTCTCGCTGGACCATGTCTTTGGTCAAGTGGAGATTCTGGAACTGGTCGGCTTGGATCTCGATGTAGCGCTCGAGGCCGTCCGCCGGCAGGACGGCGTTGTACACAGTCTCGTCGTTGCTGGTGTACGCGTTCTCTTCCATGCCGAGGCGGAGGATCGCGCGTTCGCGGGCCTCGCTGCCGAGGGTCTCTGTTCCGTAGAACATCAGGTGTTCGAAGAAGTGGGCAAAGCCGGTTCTCCCTTCGTCGACCTCATCTCGAGAACCTACCTTCATCCAAGTGTAATAGGCGACGACATCAGGAGAGTCCATGGGGATCACGTGGATCGTCAGGCCGTTGTCGAGCGTCTTGGAGGAGACCTCGAACGGGAGAACGCCTGCATTCGCTGTCAGCGCCAGGGCCAGGCTCCACCACATTGCACACCTCCTGCGCCAACTTCGGCGGCACACACTCACACCTTGCGGGGCAGGGCGCAACGGGGACCTCGGCGGCTCGCCCACGCTCTGCCGTGTGAAATGCGGCTTTCTGTGCTACACTGCGCCCGGTGTTTCCCATCCTGCAAAGAACGGTATTGGGAAATATTCGTCCTAGAAGTGGGCGGTGTCTGAACCTAGCCGTGGAGAGAAAATATGGAAGTCATGTCATTGGTCGACAACAGTGCGACCTCGCGTGAGCTTATTCGCAACCTTCGCGTAAACTCGGCGACCAACGAGGACATTCTTCCAGAGAGCGTGGCATGGCAGACCTTCGTGGAGCTTCGCCGTCGGGGCGAGCCCGGCTGCGGACAGCTCTTCATCGCGGCGGTCCGAAACCTGCATTCCCGTCGGTGCATTGCCGGGGTGGACTTGCCCACGATCGACAGCCTGACCGACGAACACCGACTCGTTGATGACGCATTCTTGGCAGACCTGTGGAAGGCGTACAAGAAGTGCATCCGAAACAACAGGACCGGACCGGCTTCCCAGCTGCTCAGGGACATCGAAGAGCGCATCGCCTCTCACTGACTGGTCATCGACCTGACCCCCAAGGGGCTAGGGTCACCGCGCTGAGCGGGGAGTGCCGACGTGATCCGTGATCTTGTAGAGAACATCGCCGGATATCCGGGTTTGTTCCTCTTCTGTGCGGTCTCAGGCATTGTCATTCCGCTCCCGGAGGACTTCCCTCTGATTTACGCGGGTGTGCGAATCGGCGACGGCACCTGGGCGTGGGTGCCGACAATCGGTGTCGCCGTCCTCGGCGTGTTCGTACGCGATCTGATCGCCTACTGGATCGGCTGGGTCCTCGGCCACCGACTCCTGCACTCGGGGTGGGTCCGGCGTCTGTTCGGCGAAGCGAAGCTCGACCGGGCCGAGGATCTCGTGCGCTCGCGTGGCCCGATGGCAGTGTTGATTGGCCGCTTCATGATCGGGTTTCGAGCGCCGATCTTCATGGTGGCCGGCGCCACTCGGGTGCCGGCGCGCTCCTTCGCGGCGTGGGACATGGCGGGCATCCTGATCGCCGTGCCCGGCGTCGTCGTTCTCGGCTATGCGTTTGGCGCACCCATCGCCGACACGTTCTTCTGGATTATGGCGCGTGCTCGGGAGGTGTTTGGGATCACCGTGGTCATGGGGGTGGCATGGATCTGGTGGAAGTTGCGACCCGTCGCGGATCCGCCACAGTCGGAAGGGGGGTGAAAGTTTTTTTCCTGGTCGGTGATTAGAATTCGGCTATAATTATGGGCGACCACGGGAGGTTTCCTATGATCCACCGATTTTTGCGGACCGAAGAAGGTGCCACGTCGATCGAGTATGCACTCATCGCTTCGATGTTTGCGATCGTGACGCTATCGGCGGTTACGGCCCTGGGAAACAACGTTTCTTCGATGTGGAACCTGATCGACAATGCCATAGCGGGCGGCGCGCCGTAGCTAGGTCACCAGGCGGAGGTGGGGCGTTTTCGTTTCTTCCTCGTCCCCGTCGAGATCGGACTTTGGAATCGGCGTGAAGTAGAGCCGGTGAATTGCATCCCAGCGGATGTGGCAGTCGTAGATCGAGTCGAAGGATAGGGTCAGAGTCACCTGGTCCGGCTCGTACTTCGGGTTGTTGTACTTGTGGTATGCCGCGTCGAGCTCGATCAGCATGTCCCGACCGGCATGGGCGTCGATCACACAGGCGGGAATCCCGCTGTCTTGGAGATCGTCAGTCTTGAGAACGAAGGCGAAGTCGCAGCCCAGGGCGAACGCAACCTGCATCAACTGTCGGTGGTGGTTCACCCAGGGGTTGACCAGCGGTACGAAGTCCTCGGGATCGGGATCATCATCTGCGGGCTCGGGCAGCTCGGGTGCGTCAAGCGGCAGACCCATGTCCGCGGCGGAGAGGTCGAGGGCCTCGGAGAGCTGGAGCAGTTCGTCTACCGTCATCGGTTCGGAACCGGAGAGAATCCGGCGCGCCCTGGAGCGCTTGATTCCGGAGGCATTCGCGACGTGGGCGGTGTTCACGCCCTTTTTGTCCAGGATGTCGCGGAGCCATTGGAGGAGGGGATCGCTCGGCCGCGCCATGTGGGCTTCCAGGTGTGTGTGGTGAGTCGCGAACCCACTTATCCGAAGCAACACGGCGGGAACAGTTAGAACAGATTGTTGTCTGAGCCCACGGGGTCATGTTCGGAGTGCAGACACAGGACTTGACCGGTTGTTTGAGGTCGGAGGACGCATGGGAGAGGGATTCGTCATCGTCTTGATCGCGCTCACCTTGGTGGGCACGGCGCTTCAGGCCCACGGGTGGTGGAAGCGCTATCGCATCCTTCGGACCATTCCCGCTGAAGAGATCGTGCGTATCGAGCGCGGGGTGAGTCTGCGTGTGATGGTCCAGGGCATCACCGGCATGCCGGGAATGAAGGAGCGTCGCGGCAATCGAACACGCGGGGACCTGGTGCTCACCAAGGACCGCTTCGTCCTCACCTCCCGACGCGGGACGCTCGCCGACCTGAAGCCGGCGGCAGGGCGTCGCTTCACTTCGATCCGCTGTACGGGACCGGGCCGCCTGATCATCGAGGGTGATGTGCCCCGAGACAGTGGGAAGAACGGCCTATATCGATTCGAGATCGTCGTCGAACACGCCGATCAGTGGGTCGACGCCCTCGCGGAGTTCGTGCAGGAAGGGGGACAGGTCGTGAGCTTCGGCCGCTGAGTTCTTTCTGGGCGCGTCGATCGACGCGCCCAGCCGTCGCGGGCTCCGGTTGTGCCCCTCGATCCGTCTCAGCTAGTTGATCATGACGACGCCGCCCTTGAGGACGGCCATGGCGGATCCTTCCACCTTTGCTTGCACGCCGCCCTTGGCCTCGAAGTTGACGGATCCTTCGACTGTCGCGTTGAGGCCGGCCGTGACCTCGTGGTTCATGGCGGCGTCCATCGTGAAGTTCTTTCCTGCCTCTTCGACCACGTCCATGCCTGCCTTCATGTTCCAGTTCATGTCGGCTTCGAAGATGAAGTCATTGTGAACGAGAGCGTTGAGGTCGTTCTTGGCGGTGACGATGATGTCATTGCCGGCCTCTAGGTAGAGATCGGTCTCGGTCCGGATGTGGATGTCGCCGCTGCTGTTGGTCAGGAGGATCCTCGACTCGGCGCTGTCGAACACCATTGCCAGGGTGTGCGTCTGGTCCCAGATCTGGACCGTCTCGGCGCCATCGCTATCGTCGAGCACGACCAGATGACCGGATCGGGACTTCCAGAACCGCCGATCGTTGGCCGCCAGGTCCTTGGTGCCGTCGGTGAACTCGTCTGTGGAGCGTTCCTGTGCCGCCGTATCCCCCGGGACGGGCATGGCGTCTTTGCATTCCTGTGGGGGGATGTCGACGCCGTTCCAGAACTGGCCGATGATCACGCCGACATCGTGGCTGCCCTGCATGAAGATGACCATCACCTCATCGTCGACTTCTGGCAGCGCGTACAGGCCGCGCTCCTTGCCCGCGTTGGGCGAGATCTGTCGAATCCAGAAGGACAGCGGTTCCTCGTGAAGGGTGGGGAACTTGACCTGAATCCGGCCCAGTTCGTCGGGATCAACGTTGTCGGTAACGATTCCGACAACTGTCCAAGGGACCATCCCAGAGTGGGGACGACCCATCACATCGGTCAGTTTGGCCATAGCAGAGGCCTCCAAAAAAAATAGAACGACAGAGCTGTACTAATTTAGGCGTCTGAGCGACCAGTCGTCAAGGTGATAGGGTCGCTGTCGGAGGGGGATCCATTGTCGATCGCGATTCGTTCGGGCGCCGCCCGGGTTGTAGCTTCGGGAACGGTGACGACCTTCGGTGGGCAGCCGCTGGTCTTCGACCTCGCCGACGGCGATCCGATGCGCGTCGAGATGCATTTCGTCCGGGACCAAACCACGGAGGACGTGGCCGTCCTGTCTGAAGAGTTCGATGGAGGGTTCCGGTTCAGGCTGGTGAATTTTGATGGTATCGATGGAAGGGGCAGCGCGCGGCCGGTCCTGCTCGGCGAGGATGGCAAAGACCTGCTCTTCTTCCACTTCCGAGTAATGCGTTTTGGAATAACTGACGATCGTACGGTCTTTTACACGTTCTATCGGACGCGCAAGGAAGATGTCGGGTGGCAGCCTGTGGTCGGCGCCGGAGACAGGGGATAGTCCGCAGTTTCGGTGGAGGCGGAGGCAACAATGGACGAGCGCGACGGAAACCCGGAGCTGCAGGAACTGCTCGACAATCCGCCCACTCCCACGCGTCGACCGACGGTGGCAGCGATGGAGGAGCGGCTCTTCCGGATCCACCCACTCCTCGATCACGGCTTCGTGAGGGTCATCGACTACATGGGCGATGATGGGGCAATCGTGCAGGCAGCGCGGGTCTCCTACGGAAAGGGCACCAAGTCGATCAACAACGATCGTGGGCTGATTCGCTACCTCATGCGGCATCGCCACACGACGCCCTACGAGATGTGCGAGGTGAAGTTCCACGTCAAGCTCCCCATCTTCGTGGCGCGTCAGTGGATTCGACATCGGACCGCCAACGTCAACGAGTACAGCGCTCGCTACTCGATCCTCGATCGCGAGTTCTATCTGCCAGAGCCCAGTCAGATCGCGGTTCAGTCGGCGGACAACAAACAGGGGCGCGGCCGGGCGCTGACCCACGAGCAGTCGGCGCGAGTCCTCGACCTGCTGCGGCGCGATTCGCTGCACTGCTACGACACCTACGAGGAACTCCTCAACGACGAGGGGGACGGTACACCCAAGCGTGATGGCGATCCGCAGCTGGCCCGAGAGCTGGCCCGCATGAACCTGAACCTCAACTACTATACTCAGTGGTATTGGAAGATCGACCTACACAATCTCTTCCACTTCCTGTCGCTGCGCGCTCACAGCCATGCCCAATATGAGATTCGGGTCTACGCCGAGGTGATGGCTGTGATCGTCAAGGACTGGGTGCCCGCCGCGTATGAGGCGTTCGCCGACTACAAACTGGGAAGCGCCTATTTCTCCAGGCAAGAGCTCGATGTTCTCAAATCGGCCCTCGGCGGAGGCGATGTGGACGAGCTGCTTCCCGCGAGCGGCATGAGCTTCCGCGAGCGCAAGGAGTTTCGGCAGAAGCTGGAGCTGGGTCCTCCCAAGAACAGGAACAACTGATGTCCGATGTCGCGTCGAGCTGGAGCGCGCTGACAGCGCATCTCTCCGAGATCCGGGTCCTCCAAGGCGCGGCCGGTGTCTTGGCCTGGGACCAGCAGACCTGTCTGCCCAAGGAAGGGGCGGCCTTCCGGGGCGAGCAGGTCGCGCTCATGAGCAAGCTGCTGCACGAGCGGGGGACGGACGCCGGCATCGAGGGCTGGTTGTCGGCGCTCGAAGCTGGCGATCTCGACGCGGTGCAGGCCGCAGGTGTCCGAAATATGCGCCGCGACTATGACCGCCAAGTCAGGGTCCCCAAAGACCTCGTCGTGGCGTTGTCCAAGGCGAGCTCTGACGGCTTCGGTGCCTGGCTGGAGGCCAAGAACAACGACGACTACGGCGCGTTCGCCCCGCACCTCGAGACCCTGGTGGACCTGTCACGGCAGAAAGCCCGGGCGATCGATCCGGATGGCCATCCCTACGATACGTTGCTGCAGGCTTTCGACCCGGCCGCGACCACAGAGGATCTGCGAGTTCTATTTGCGCGTCTTCGGGAGGGGCTTGTCGAGCTGATCGACGCTGTGCGGACCGTGCCCGCGATGCCGAACGTCGACACGGCCTTCCCCGTCGATGCCCAGATGGCAATGCACGCCGAGGTCGCCGCGGCCCTGGGCTATGACTTCGACCGCGGTCGCATCGACTCGGCCGAGCATCCCTTCACGATCGGGCTCTGCACCGACGACGTTCGCATCACAACCCACCTGTACGAGACCAACCTCATCGGGGGGCTCGGTGGGACCGTGCACGAAGCGGGACACGCCCTGTACGAGCAAGGGCTGCCCCACGAGCTGAAGAACACCGGTATCGCCGCTGCGGCATCCATCGGCCTCCACGAGTCTCAGTCCCGGTTCTGGGAGAACTACATCGGTCGCTCACGGCCCTTCTTCGCCTGGTTCCACTCGGTCCTCGAGCGGCACTTCCCCGGGTCCGGGGTCTCAGCCGAGGATCTCTATCGGGCCTCGAACCGAGTTTCGCCGGGGCTGATTCGAGTGACAGCGGACGAGGTGACCTACAACCTGCACATCATCGTGCGCTTCGAACTCGAGGTGGCGTTGATGGAGGGCACCCTCTCCGTCGCCGACCTTCCCGCTGCGTGGAACGACCGCTACCGCGAGTACCTGGGGATCGATCCACCAGATGACGCCCAGGGCGTGCTCCAGGATGTCCACTGGTCGGGGGGCTCCTTCGGCTACTTCCCGAGCTACACGCTCGGGAATCTCTATGCCGCATCCCTGGGGGCGACCCTGGAGGCCGAGCTCGACGGAATCTGGGACCAGGTGGCCGCTGGCGACTTTGGGCAGATCCTTGGCTGGCTGCGGGATCGTATCCATCGCCACGGGCACATGATGGACGCACCTGATCGCATGCGTGAGGTCGTCGGCGACCGTGACAGCGTCGAAGATCTGCTGTCCTATCTGTGGGGTCGGCACGGGCGCCTCCATGGAGTCAGCCGGCCGGGGCGTTGACCGAAGGCGGTTCGGCTGGGAACGCCACCCCGTTCGCGATGCATGCAAACTGCCGCTGGTAAGTTCTACCAAGGCGGGCCGACAGCTCTTCGGTGAACTGCTCGCCGAGGAGGGAGTAGCGAATCATTGTCGGGCGCGATTGCGCCATCGCGTGGGATGCTTCGGCAGACACAGAGAACCGCGGCTTCCACGTCGTGTAGGCCCCGTAGGAGTACGTCGAGACGTAGGTGTGACCGGTGGGCGACGCCGGCTCGGGTGAGCTCATGGAGATCTGGACGCCGTTCTCGAGCAGCCATACCAGCTCGAAACCCTGTCGAAGGACATCGGGGTGCGCGCCGGCGCGGGCCACGCTCATCTGGAGCTGTCCACCTGTCTCGGTGCGCGCGAGTTGGTAGCCGACGTTGCCATAGCTGACGGTCTCGGTGTTGGTGAAGGGGTCGCGTTCGTAGTGGGCCCCGAGGCACACGTCGACGGCGCTCGCGGTACTGGACAAGGAAAAATACAGGATGAAATAGAACATTGTGGACTCACTCCGGTGATGGGACGCACGCGCCCCAATCGGGCGCGCAGGCGAAAGCAGTTTCACAGTGCAGATCGCTGTAGCAATGCGTCAGGCACTGTCCAGATTCGGCGCAGGCGAAGTTACCCGGGCACGGATCGAGGGGGTAGCAAGCGGAAGGTAGGCCAGTTTCTTCGCGGGGAATGTCGGGGCTCGTCACGCAACCGGCGAAGAACAGAAGGGTCAGCGCTGCGACTCTCATTGGGACACCTGGTGTGAGCGCACGGGCGCGCGCTTGGTTGGGATGGCGAAGCCGAGGCCGGCGGCGAGAGCGCCGACGCCGATGGCGGACCAGGAGACAGTGTTCACGCTTCGATAGCCGTCGTACTGGACCTCGCTGATCCCCTCGGTTCTGGCCATATCGGCCGACCACGCAGCGCCGACCGCGGCTGAGATGGTGAGGAGGAGGCCGACCTTGATCGGACCAGCGGATGGTCGATAGTCTAGCTTGTAGTGCTGGTTGGGAGCGATGACGACCCCGTCGGGGACCTGCACCTTGGTTGCCGACCACGTGGCGAAGTTCGTGGACTCTTCGGCCTGGAAGTCGTCGCTTATCGAGGCCCAGCGAATGGAGAGTTCGGCGGGGACGTTGCTGGCTGCAACTGCGAAGCCGAGCCCTTCGAGTCCGTCGCCGACCACTTTCCACGACACGATGCCCAGCACTTTTCCGGAGTTGTCGATCAACGGACCCCCGGAGTTGCCGGGGTTGATGCTGGCGTCGGTCTGGATCATGGTGCGGCCGGCGATCTCTCGGTAGCCGCTGATGATGCCCTTGGAAACGGAGTGAGTGAGCTGATTATCGACCGGAGAGCCGATGGCGTATACATCGGAACCGACCCCGGCTTGGGTCGCAATGGGCGCCATACACGGCAGCTCCTCGCCCTCGATCTCGAGGAGCGCGAGGTCACTCTCGGGGGAGTTTCGCACCACTCGCGCGGAGCGACTCTCGCCATCGGCGAAGATCACTTCGATGTCGCCGGGTGTCGCGACGACGTGTGCCGCAGTGAGCGCGAAGCCGTCGGGGGAGACGATGACGCCGGTGCCCCCGCTGCCTGCCACCTGGACACGCACGGTTCGTTGGATGGCCCATTGGATGGTATCGGTGGGAGGTGGGGACTCGGTGCACGCCCGGACGGCGGCAACGGGAGCGGCCGACGCAGCGGGCATCAGCATGCTGGTGAGGAATAGCGCGAGCATCTGCGCCTCCATTTCTTGGGTTCGCCCGCCGCCAGTGCACGCCTCGTGCCAGCGGATTGTCGGCGTTTGCACGTAGCTCGATTGCAGACCTGGACGGACGTCAGTCAGCCCGTTGTCGAGAGCGGGCGTCGTAGGGGGTGAACCATCCGCTGACGGACGTCCGTCACCACGAGCGGACGGTTGTCAGTTCTGCGCCCGGTCCACACCGAGCGCCAGCACTTTTAGGGCACCCTCGGCGGCGTGGGTGAGGAACCGTCGCACCGCCGACTGGTGGAGCACACCGGGTAGATCGTCTGGGGCTACCTCTGGTATCGGGATCGTCGCCCGCTTGACGCCCGGTCCACCCACTTCGAAGTCGAGGGTTGGGTACTCCGTCTCGATGAGCTTTCGAACCCCTTCGTTGCCGGACAAAAAATCACTGACAAAGTGCGTTATTCCTCTCTCGAGGGCCGCCGCGCCGAGGCGTGCCAGCAGGATCGTTCCGAGGCCGTTGCGCTGCATGTCGTCGACGACGACGATGGCTGCCTCGGCGGCGTCTTGTCGATCTTTCAGGCGAACGAAGCGCGCAACCCCGATGCCGTGCAGCGTCCCGTCCGGCTGCGGGAGTCCGGCGACCAGGGCGAGGTGATCGACGCCGTCGACTTCGGTGAGATAGCGCAGCTCGGCGGCGGATAGACCGCTTCGCGCCGAGAAGAAGCGCAGGTGGCGGGACTCTTCTGACAGCTCCGCCATGCCTTGTCGCAGGTTCTCCTTGTCGGACGGACGGATCAGACGGATGATCGCGATGGCACCGCTGTGCAGCTCGGTGCTCTCCTCGTAGTGCTCGTCATAGTGCATGGCGCACCTACTCTACGCCGAGAACTCGCTCGAGGAAGCTGAAACGCTCGGAATACAGGAACTGCTCGTTCGCGAGTCCCTTGATGCCGTGGCCCTGGCCATCGATCTCTACGTAGTGGCAGTCGACGCCGGCAGCCTCACAGGCCTCTTTCATCTGGCGGGACTCGCGCACGGGCACTCGGTTGTCGTTGGCGCCGTGGGTCATCATGAGCGGCCCGGTGAGCTTGTCGGCGTGGGAGATGGGGGAGCGATCGAGGAGCTTGTCGGCCTCCGTCGCCGGATCTCCCGCCTCTAGGATGACCCAGTCGGGGATGTTGCAGTCCTCGTAGAAGGTGAGGATGTTGCTGAAGCCGGCGTGGCTGATCCCAAAGCCGAAGGGGTAGCTGTCATCGTGGCCATTGGTCTCGGGCGGGAAGGTCAGGGCGCGCATGGTTGCGTAGCCCCCATGGCTGCCGCCGAAAACGCCGATTCGGTCGGATGAATAGCCGCGCCCCTCGAGGAACCTGGCTCCAGCAAACAGGTCGACGATCTCATCGCCCCCGAGGTCACCATCGTTGAGCTGGTAGAAGGCCGAGCCGTAGCCCCGCGCGCCGCGAACTGCCGGTGAGAGGGTCGCTATCCCGGCTTCACAGAAGATCTCGTTGTCGGTTCGGAAGCTGTTGCTACCACCGTAGAAAGCCGTGATGCGCGCTGCGGGGGCCTCGAGCGCTTCCCTGGGGGAGTAGAGAAAGCCGTTCAGCAGCCGGGCCTCGCCCGTCGCGGGGTCGATGTCGTGGGTTGGGAAGGTCACGGCTTCGACGTCGCACTGCACCATCTTGGAGGCGATCTCGGTCGGGAGTCCGAACCAAGGAGTGCGCGACAATGAGCCGTCGGCGCCGATAGTGAGCCACTCGCTGGAGAACGGCGTGGACGCGGAGGTGATGAGGAGGACGGCTCGGGTGTGCTCGTCGGAGCCGATCACGCTCGCGGTGCCGTCGATGACCTCGCGGGCCAGCTCGTCGCCGGTCTCCGGATCGATGCTGATCAGCCAGTCTTCATCGGGTCGGTGCAGGATCCCGACAAGCAGCTTACGACCCTCGATCTCGACCAGATCTAGGTGGGTGAGGTCCCTTTCGAAGGGCTCGTACCAGGTGAACTCCCCGGTGGATCGGCTGTGGATGCCCAGCTGCGGCTGTCCGGTGTCGTCGACGATGGCCAGAGAGCGGTCGTCGTCGAGCCACTTGTCGAGGGTGCCAGCGCGCGTTCGGCTGATTGCGGGGTCGGTGTAGATCTGCAGCTCGGGAGCCTCGAGGGAGACCCAGGCCAGGTTGGTACGGCTGCGCTTGCCGTTGATGTTGGTGCGGACGATCACACCGCTGCCATCGGGCGCCCAGGAAGGCCTTGCCCAGGAGAACTGCGCGGCGGGTGTGTCGCAGAGGACCTCGTTTCGGTCGGATCCGTCGATTGCCATCGTCTCGAGGCATGAGGTGTAGGGACCGTCTCCGCGGCGGACGATGAGCGCAAACCGAGTCTTGTCGGGGTTCAGGCTCCAGCCGTACAGGTAGGGCTCTTGGGTCAGGGCGGTGACCTCGCCGTCGTCGAGGGACAGCCGGTACAGGTTCAGCTGTTCGTCGTTGCTCTCATCACCGGTGTAGAACAAGCTATTGCTGGCTTTGTGGTACTTGGGACCCCAGCGCGTACGGCTGTTCCAGTCGATGCCATTGACCGCCATGCCCAAGGACAGATCGGGGATCCCAGTCTCCAGGGCCGTCTGCTTCAGGAGTCGCACGTCCTCTTGGTGGTCGTACAACAGCAGATCGGCTTCGAAGATGGGGTTGAACCCGCCGTACGGGAAACCTTCGAGGTAGGGCGCCAGATCGATGCTGCGCGCCTGAAAGGTGACGATGCCGGGCTCGGCTACGTCGGGGGCGGTCGACTTTGCGCACCCAAACACAAAAAGGCAGGCCAACAGACCTGCCTTTCGCCGAGACGCGGACATTACCAGCTGGCTTTGTGGATGCCTGGCAGGTGGCCCTTGAGGGCGAGCTCGCGGAACGCGATGCGGGACAGCATGAACTTCTTGTACACGGCGCGCGGGCGGCCGGTGACGGTGCAGCGGGTGCGCAGGCGGACGGGTGACGAGTTGCGAGGAAGCCTGGCGAGGGCCTGACGGGCCTCTTGGCGAGCCTCTGGAGTGATGCTGAGGTCGCCGGAGCGGCGCTTCAGCTCTTGCCGCTTGGCAGCATACTTTCGGACGAGCTTTTCACGCTTGAGCTGCCGGTTGATCGCACTGGTCTTTGCCATCGATGTCCTCTAGACGTTTGGAACCGCCGTGGATTATCGCGGCACCTCGTTCTGTCAAGCAGGTTAAAGCCGCGCGAACGCGCTGGGAGCGAGTAGATGAAGTGGGACGGGATCATACCGGTCGCGGCTGTGACAGTCATGGTTGTCGGCCTCATTGTGTACAACAACCTCAACAACCCACTGAGCGAGGACAACTACAGGATCCAGGACGACCGGGAGCACTCTTGCCAGAAGGTGTCGGGCACGATTGATGAGCGGCTCGACAAGTGCATCGCTGACATGGCTGAGTCCGTGTTGTCCGAGGCGGCGATGACAACGATCCGAGACGTCTCCAAGGGCGGCTCGGTCTTCAAGATGGCCAACTTCGAGATGGAAGGCCTGCCGTCGATCTCCTTGGCGGAGAAACCGGAGCTTCGCGGCCCGCTCATGGGCACCGACGAGGCGGCGGCGGCCAAGGCGCTCAGAGAGGCTGGAGTCCGCGGCGTGGTGATCAACCGCGACATCACCTTCGCCCTCGACCGCGATCGCGTCGTGATGTCGCGACTCGCCCACCACGACATGTTGAAGTGGTTCCAGCTGCGCTACGTGACCGAGGACACCTTCGTCTATACGGTTCGGTCCAGTCATATGCGCATGCCGCTCGCGACTGGCGACTCCATCCTCAAGGGTCTGCGCGCTCGTCTCGAGGGCCGGCGACCCCAGAAACAACGGTGGAATCCGACGACTGTTCGCCTGTTGGCCTCGCTGCGGCTGCAGGGGAACCAGCTCGCACTCCGCCATACGGTGACGTCGGGCCTGGATCCCGCCCTCGATGATCTGGCCGCCAAGCTCATCCGAGAGTGGGAACGGGAGGCTGTTCCAGAGGGCCATGGCGACCTCAAAGACAACCTCGACGAGGTACGCCTCGATGTGCACATCGTCATGGAGCGGGCGGTGGTCGAGCCCCGAAGCCGGGTGGCGCTCTTCGACCTCTTCGAGCCGGGCATCGACGGCATGATGTTCCGCCACAAGGAGGGAGTGAAGGACGAGAAGTTCACTTACTACCCTGGGTCTGAGGCGGTCACTCGCTCAATGCGGAGCCCAGATGCCTTCCTGCAAAAGGCCGTCAAGACCGGCGGTTGGCACGATCAGCGCCCCTGGGAGGACACCTCCACACGACTCGACATCATCCGTACCCAGCACTTCATCGAAGACCGGCCGGGAGGCGGTGGCGAGACCGTTCGTCTGATCCGTGGGCTGCCCGAGGTTCCGATGGACCACGTCACCGACGAGAACGTGCAGCAGATGCTCGTCGATGGCGGCGAGTGGTGGCTCGAGAACATGTTCGAGGACGGGTCGTTCGAGTACAAATACTGGCCCACCCAGAACCGCCGCTCCGACGAGTACAACGAGGTCCGTCACATCCTTGCGGCCCGCGATCTCGCCGACGCCTGGCGCTACAGAAACGATCCGCGTTTCCTGGCTGGCTCCCGCAAATCGATGGACTGGCTGCTGAAGTATCAGATCCACGACACCGACAAGCCCGATCCGAGCATGCCGCATCCGCCGCCGGGCACCATGCTCTTCCGCTATCCAAAGGCCAACGAGGCCCTCAGATACAAGAAGCCGGTCAACCAGAAGCTCGGAACCGTGGCCGTGGCGCTCCTCGGTTGGCTGTCGTGGGCCGACGCTACTGGCTCCCACGCCGAGGACGAGCGAATCCGAAAGCAGGCGAAGTTCGTGTTGGCAATGGCAGAGCCAAACGGCAGGTTCAAGCCCTATCTCGTGCCAAAGGGTCACCCCTACGAGCACGAGGACAACGACATCGTCCCCGGCGAGGCGGCGCTCGCCCTGGGCTTGGTCGCGGAGTACTTCGGCGAGACGGAGTGGCTCGACTTCTACCCGAAGTTCCTCGAGTATTACCAGCCCTGGTTCCGCAGCCGCGCCGTGAACAAAGACCCCTACGGGCGCTGGCCCCACAACACCTACGACAACCAGACTCGCCTCGACCTCGTCCAGTTCGGTCCCTGGTCGGTCATGGCCGCCAAGCAGTACTACAAGATGACCGGCGACGACGAGGCCGCCGCCTTTGGTCTCGAGGTCGCCGACTGGATGATCGACAACTATCAGTGGTCGGGCGAGCGCTCACCATGGCCAGATTATGTCGGTGGATACTACAAACTTCCCGAAGAACTCCCGGCGATGCAGACCTTCTGCTACTCCGAGGGAACCACTGCGGCCTACACCATCGCCGCCAAGTTCAAGCCCGAGGAGCGCGGCAAGTACCTGCTCGCTACGCAGGAGTCGATACGCTTCATGGAGCTGATGCAGTACGACGCGGTCGACAGCTACTACGTCGCCAAGCCCGGCAAGGTGTTTGGCGGCATCAAGTACGCGATGAACGAGAACAAGATCCGCATCGATTATGTGGGTCACGGCCTGTCGACCCTGTCGCAGTACCTCGATGCTCGTGCCTTCGATCCCGCTGCCGAGCTGAAGATCAAGGATCCGACAAGTCTGGATCCTTGGCCTCCTCGTCGGGTCGTTCCGGTTGAGGCTCTGAAGAAACCGGCTCCGGAAGTTCCCGCGGACCAAACTCCCAAGGACGGCGGCTGAACAAGAGCATCATGCCCCAGGCGACGACGCCAAAGATCGACACCCAGAGCGTCCAGTAGAGGATCGGCGGCACTTCGCTGATTTCTTCCATTGTTTCTTCACTAACCGGCCGGCTCCACCGAGGGTCCATCATTGTCGACTCCCTTCCTCATAGGTTTCACGACTCGGGTCCTGCAGAAGCTCCTGCCTGCGGGCCACATCGAGATCGTCCCGGGCTCCGAGGAGCGAGTGGTGGCTTTTGTGGCCGCGAACCTGCACGGCCTCGGCGAGGGACATCAGCTGATCACTTCGTTCGTGAAATCGCTCATTGCCTGCCCCGATGTCGATGAGGTCTACATCAGCGACGAAGAACTGAAAGATGTGATCACGGATCTTTGAATCCCGACACGGTGCGTCCCAGAATCGGACGACAACGAACGTTGGCGGCCGAATTCTGGAGACGGACGGGGGAGGGATTCTCCTGTGGCGCGCGCAAGCGCGTCACTGAAGTGAGGTTTCTGGGGCACTCTCGGCGCTTGCGACGAGTGGGCGGCGGAATGTAGAATGCGGGTGTTGAGACCCCCCAGCACCCTCCTTCACCTCCCCTTCATCTCCTGGTCCTCTCGTTTCCGGCGCGGCACCGTTCGCGTTGTCGGCACGTGCAGCAGCGGGGGAGCGGTGTGTCTCGAGGTCGCGTTTCGGGGAGGGTCTACGCCGGAGATCACGTCGGCTACCATCAACAGGGTCACGGTGTCGCCGCGGGAGGCCGAAGAGCTGATGCGCGGGCTCGCCAATCCGACGGTGGAAGCATTGGCCGTACCCGACGGTGACCTGTGGATGCGCTTTGGCGGGGGCATGGAGGTCCTGATTCCAGCGGGCTCGGTGCTGGAAGTCACTGGGGCCGCCGTCGGGCCTCCGGATGATCTGAAGCTCACCGAGCCACTCGTGGTCTCGATCGACGACGCCTGGCTACGACTGTCCCACAACCGCCTCCGCTTCTTGTCCTCGCTGGCGAGGGTGCGAATCTCCAAGGCTGTCCTGCATCCCGACGGCTCAGTGAACCTGGAGGGCGGAGCGAGACTCGGCCTCAATCGCGCCGTGCGCGGCGGCTTGGTCCGGGCGTCCGAGCGTCTCTCTACCCTGGTGCGGAGCGCGCCACAGTTCTCGATGGTTCGCGCCTTTCTCGCCTAGCAGGTCGCCCCCTAGCTCATGTCCGGCGGCTCTTCCTCGGCCTCGAAGACGCTGGAGATCTGACGCGCCGCGAAGGTGCCGCGCAGGAGTCCGAGCGCCATGAGGACGGCGCCGACTTTCATGTTTCCACCGATCACCAGGCTGCCGCCCAGGACGATGAAGACGGTGGTGGTGACGATGCCAATCATCGCCCGAGTCTTTGAGTTCAAGGAATGATCTCGTCGTCGGAGCCCTGGAGCAGCTTCCACCAGTCTTCGATGTCGCTGACCCAGGAGCCGGTCTCTGGGACGGGTTGGGAGAGTAGGCCGGCGACAGTCGGGAGCTCATTGTCGATGCGGTAGCGCCGGAGCCGGTCGATGGCGAGCCTGGGGCCGACGTCGACCGCGAGCTGGGAGCGCAGATGCTGTGCTCGGGCGGCGAGCATGCCGATGATGCAGAGCTGGACTGCCTCGGGGAAGCCGTCGAGGCGATTGCCGAGCTCCGAAGCGGCCCACTGGACGCGGGATGCCTCGACCGCCATCTCGTCGTTTCCGGTGAAGTCGTCGGGCAGGTTCAGCAATCCGAGGAGCTGGGTGAGCTTGTGATTCCAGGTTGGATCGGCGGTGGGGTCGGCGAGATCGTGCAGGCTCCTACCGCGGGTGACCCTCTCCGACCACATCTGGCCGATGCTGGCGATATCGTAGTCGCCACCGTCGTCATCGGGCTCTGCATCCATCTCGATCTCCTCGGAGATCGGATCGCTCTCGGGAATGTCCGTGAACTCGTCGAGGTGGTCGTCGGGGCTGAACAACGGGCCGGAGACTTCGACCTCCATCTCCTCGGTGTACCAGCTGGTGGCGCCGGTGCCGACCTCATCCGTGAATGAGGTGATCTCTGGCTCCTCGTCAGGGAGTGGCAGGAATGTGGCCCTGGAGGGCTCCGCCGTCGGGTCCAGAGGCTGTGGGGGCTCGGCCTCTGCCACCTTGTCTTCGGCCAAGAGCTGGTACACGAGCTTGCCGATGTCGGCGTAGATCGCCGTAAGTGCGTCATCGACGTCACTCGTGGAATCCCCGCGAGCGGCCATGTCGTTGTGGAGTCTGGAGGCGTTCCTGGCAAGCTCGAGGAGTTCCTGGAGACGCGTGTTTGCTGCGATGTCCGACATGACAGCATTCTACCCCGCGGATAGTCGGCGCGGGCAAGGAGGCCGCAATGGCTCGGAAGCGGCTCCCGCCGTTTGAGTTGGAGGTGACTCACCTCGGTCCCAAGGGCGTGGGCGAGGGAGAGGAGGAAGGGAGGGTCTTTCGGGTCCGCGGCGCACCGCCGGGAAGCCGGGTCCACGTGGTGCCCGCCGGCAAGCGGAAGGGCCTGTGGAACGGCCGCCGACTCGGCATGGTGCGCCCGCCCGTGGACTATGTGGCACCACCGTGCTCCGTTTTTGGGACGTGTGGCGGCTGTGTACTCCAGGAGATTTCCCTCGGCGCGCAGCGACGCGCCAAGGCAGCATTTGCGCTCGGGCAGATCCATCCGAGCTCTGAGGTCCGCGTTCACCAGATCGTGGGCGACCCCAAGGCCTATGGCTACCGGAACAAGATCGAGATGTCTTTCGGATCGGCGCGCTTCCTGACGGAGGCAGACCACCGAGCAGGACATCCTATCGACGGGAAGTTCCTTGGTTTTCACGCTCCGGGTCGTTTTGACCGGGTCGTGGATACCGGGAGCTGCGCCTTGGTCGCGGACAGTGCGGGACAGGTGATCGAAATCGTGCGGCGACACGCCCTTGGGGACGGTCCACCAGCATGGAATCCTCGCGAACAGACTGGCTTTTGGCGTCACCTACTCATTCGTCGCGCCGAGGCTACCGGCGAGATCCTGGTGGCCTTATACACGACGTCCCCCTCGGCGGAAGGCGACTCCCAGGCTCTGATCGCGGTGGCGGAGGCGGTGGTTGCTCATGCCGACGTGGTGGGCGTCCTGTGGATCCGCAACGATGGCGTTGCCGATGTAGCGCGCGGAGATGTGCAGCGAGTCTGGGGCCGCGACTGGATCGAGGAGCGGCTCGGTGGGGTGAGCTTTCGGCTCTCGGCGACGTCGTTCTTCCAGACGAACACCTCGGCCGCGGCGGTGCTCTACGACATCGTTGGGGAGGCTGTCGGGCAGTGCCAGACGCTCCTCGACCTCTACTGCGGAATCGGGAGCATCGGTCAGTACCTCGCAGGTCGTGTCGAGCGGGTCGTCGGCGTGGAGGAAGTGGCGGCTGCGGTGGACGATGCCAGGGCCAATGCCGCTCGCAACGGCGTGAGCGGCGAGTATCACTGCGCTCGGGCCGAGGACGCCCTGCAGACCATCTGTGGAGGGCCGGGTGTGGCGATCGTCGTCGATCCACCTCGGGCGGGTCTACATGCGAAGGTTGCCCGTCGGATCGCGCAGACGCGGGCAGACGTCCTGGTATATGTGGCTTGCAACCCAGCATCTCTCGGGCGCGACGCGCTCTTGCTCGCCGAGGGCTGGACGCTCACGGATGTCTGGACGGTCGATCTCTTCCCACAAACAGGCCACATTGAAATGGTCGGACGATTTGTGAGGAAACAAGCTTGAAGATCTTGGTAACCGGCTTCGGTAGCTTTCGGGACGTTGCCGAGAATCCCACCGAGGCGCTCGCTCTTGCTCTCGACGGCGCCCGCTTTGGCGAGCACGAGATCCGCGGGGTGGTCCTGCCGGTGTCCTACATCCGAGGCCCCGCGGAGACGATCCGACACGCCCGCGAATTCGGCGCCGATCTGGTCATCGGCTTCGGGGTGGCGTCCAGCCGTACCGAGGTCTGCGTAGAGCGGAGTGCGATGCTCGTCCTGGAGGGTGAGCCGGACAACGACGGCGAGACCTGTGCAATCGCTCCGGGGCCCGATGTCGTGCGGGCTACCTTGGATGTGCAGGGCTTCGCGGCCGCCCTTGGGGCTTCGATCTCAGACAACGCGGGTCGTTACGTCTGCAATGCCTGGCTGTACAAGGTCTGCGATGCACTGGAGATACCGGTGGGTTTTGTGCATGTGCCGCTGGATGGACTCTCTCCCACCGTGGTGCTCGGCGCGCTACGACGCTGGTTGTGATAAACCGCCGGTTCAGGAGGCGATCGATGCGTTGGGCCGCTCTGGCCATGCTGATGATGGGATGCACCAGCGGTGGGTTGTTGCCCTGCGTTGCCGGTGCTGAGCGTGGTGCTGACGGCGTGTCCTGCGTGGGGGGCGTCGACACCTATGTGCCCATTCCGACGGGAGACACTGGCATCCCACCGGACACCGACACCGACACCGATCCGACTGCCGACACGGCTGGCGAGACGGGAGACACGGGAAAGACAGGTGACACCAGCGGCTCAACGGACACCTCAACGGACACCTCGAGCTGAGCATGAAGCGTGCGGAGCGCGTCCAGGAACTTCTCGAGCTGAATCTGGCATTTTCGAAGCTTGTTGCGCTGAACAACGCCATGGGCCTGGAGATCGACGACCTTGGCGATGGCGAGGCGACGATGCGGATGCCATGGGATGACCGATTCATCGGTGACCCCAGCACAGGTGCGCTGCACGGGGGGGCGATCACCGTGCTGATGGACTCCGCCTGTGGTGCCGCGGCCTTCATGGGGCTCGAGAGAGTGGACGCCATTGCCACCCTGGATCTGCGCATCGACTACATGAAGCCGGCGACCCGTGGGCAGCCCGTGACGTGTCGGGCCAGGTGCTACAAGCGAACGCGAAACGTGGCTTTTGTGCGTGGTTATGCGTATCACGCTGACCCGGAGGACCTCATCGCGGCCGCGACGGCGACGTTCATGATCGGCACCCACATCCCGGGAAGAAAGTGAAGCGCCTCGAGATCATCCGCGAGATCAAGGAGGCCGACGACTTCGGGCGGCTGGCCGAGTACGTGCCCTACGCCCAGTTCCTTGGGATTGGCAGCGAGCGGCTGTCGAGCGGTGAGCTCGTGGCCAAGATGGCCTACAAGCCGCACCTGGTCGGCAGTCCTGCGGTGCCCGCGCTTCACGGTGGCGGCATTGGCTCACTTCTGGAGTCCACAGCGGTGTTCCTGGTCTTGTGGCAGCTCGAGGTCCTCTCGATCCCGAAGACCATCACGATCTCCATCGACTATCTGCGGCCGGGCAAGCTGGATGACGTGTTTGCGACGGGCAAGATCACCAAGCGTGGTCGCCGCGTGGTCAATGTGCATGTCGAGGCTTGGCAGGAGGATCGCGGACGCCTCATTGCGACGGCCAATGTGCACTGCCTGGTGAACAGCGTTCCCTGACGCTCAGCCCTTGATTCTCAGTGTGCGGACTCTGTTCAGGGCGGCGGCGATCTCGTGCCTTCGCGGCCGGATCAGGCCTCCATCGGGATAGCTGCGAGGGCTCAGGACCTCGGTCCCCTCGTCGTCGATGATGGCATCGAGCGCGTCGAGGAGCTTCACGAGGGACCTCTTGCCGTCGACCAGCTCGGCGTGCAGGAAACCCAGCGCCTGCCCGAGAGTGTAGGCGTGAGCGCGATCGAGGACTTGCTCCACCGCCGTCAGATCCACCTCGCCACCTCCGTAGCCGATGGCCCTTCCATCCCGAACCCGAATCTTCTCCGGCGCTAGACCCTTGGGGATCGGAATGCGTGATACTGGGCGCTGGAAGCGAACTTCGGGCGCTGGTGGCGGGTCGGCGAGCTGGTGCGCTTCCGCGGTCACGTCCACCGGCACATAGCTGTCCATGGCGATGACGACATCCGCCACCCCGAGGTAGTCGCCGACCCCTCCGATGACCAGGAGCGTGGACACGCCGTGTTCTCGATGAAGCTCCCGCACGCGCTCTACGAGGGGAGTGATGGGCTCACGATCCCTTGGGATCAACTTGCGCATTCGCTCGTCGCGTACGAGCAGGTTCGTCGCCGACGTGTCCTCGTCCAGGAGCAGGAGGCGCGCTCCGGACTCCATCGCCTCGACGATACACGCCGCCTGTGACGTGGAGCCGGACGCGTCGTCGGTGTCAAAGGGTGCCGTGGCCCTGCCTCCTGGTAAGTTTCGCAGGAAAGCAGAGATGTCGACGGCTGCGACCCTCCTCCCGTCCTCGGCGCGGACCTTTACGGTGTCCGGATCGGCTACCACCTGCTCCCGCCCATCCCCTGGCACGTGGTCGAGGTGCCCACGCTGCAAGGCTTGCAAGACCGTGGACTTTCCGTGGAATCCACCACCGACCAGGAGTACGACTCCAGCGGGAATCCCCATGCCGCGCACGCCCTCGATCTCGATCTCCAGTGACGCTGGCGACTGGAACGGGGTCGCGTTGTCCAAGGGCCGCTGGTCGATCCCCGACGCTCGCGGCAGGACGGATCCGTTCGCGATGAAACCGACGAGTGCACGGCTGCGGAGGTCTCTGCGGAGGTTCCGCTGGTGCACCACCGAAGCGATGTGATCGTCGATCGGTCCGCGATCCTCGACTGCGAGACGGCGGGCTGCTCGAGGAACGTCTTCGAGGAGGAGGATGGCTGCCTGCTGCCCCAGGATCCGACGGCCCCGAGCGGGCAGTCCGACGGCAAAGCGGGCCTCGGCGCGCCCGTCTGGGAGCAGACACATCGCGGTCCGCTCGGTGATCTCGGGCCCGGGCTGGTAGATCTCCAGACGCCCCGATTTCCCGCTTCCGCGGGCGGTTCCGCGCAGGTTTGCTCCGAAACGACGCAGCAGCCAGTCTTCCGCTGCTATCCGCCGGTCCGGATCTCGGGGGATCTCAAGAGGCAGTCCGGTATCGACGCGGACCCGGATCCGAGAGGGGGCGGCGAACGGGTCTCCCTGGACGCGGTCGATGATCAGCTCGACGTCGCCCAGATCCCAGGAACCCTCCAGATCTCGGTACGCCGGGTAGGAGCGGCCATCCAGTCTTCGGAGGAGCGCTTCTAGTTCAGCGCTCAGCCCTCTTCCCCAGGTCCGGGGGCCTCTTCGGCCGCGAGGTAGATCTGGACGCGCCGGTTCCGCTGCCTGCCATAGGGCGTATTGTTCGGCGCGATGGGGCTGGCATTTCCGCGGGGAATGATCTCGAAGTACATGCCCGGAAGCTCACCATCGAGGAGGTCTTTCACAGCCTCGGCTCGGCCCTTGGAGAGCGGGACCGCGTTCTCTTCCTGAGAGTCGGTGTAGCCCTCGAGCACGATGTGTCGGTACTCGCCAGCGCGTTGCTGGAGCTCGTTGACGAGGAGCTGCAGGCGAGCGACGCTGCGCTGGTTCGGCATGGTGGAGCCGGGCTCGAAGTGAATCGTCTCGCGAAGGGGTCGGGCCGCGTTCAGGGTCTCGGGACGGAGGAAGAGCGGCACGAAGCGCTGCTCGTCGACGACTTCCTGCCCTGCAGGGGACAGGATCCACTCGACAAAGGAGCTCGTAGCGTCGGCCGGGTTCGGCTTGGTGTAGAGGTAGATGTCTTGGTAGAGCGGATAGGCGCCGCGAATGATGTTCTGCTGGCTCGGACGAACCGGCGGCCCCGAGGCGTCGGGCCGGAGCCCGATGATCTTTCCGGCACCCTCGGCGCGCGAGACGAAGGAGATCGCATGGGGGTCTGTCTGCAGGGCGGTCTTGATGTCGGCAACCGTGTGGACCTGGAGGCGGGGGTGGATTCCCTTTGGACCGCAGAAGAAGTCCTCGAAGAGGGTTCGCGTGCCGGACATCGGGTCGCGCGTGATGGCATTTATGGGCGCGTCGGGCTGGCCGAGGAACGACCAGTTGTCGATCTCTCGGGTGCAGAAGATGCCGATGACCTGGTCGTAGGTCAGGCTGTCAGTCGGGTTTTCCGGGTGCACCGACACCGACACGACCTCGACGCCGATGATCCTGCGAAGGACGGGGTCGTCGAGTTGAAAACCAAGCTCGTTGGCCTGTTCTTCTTCGTTGGGGTTTGCGCGCCGCGTCGAGGCGGCCAGGTCGATCTCACCCTCGAGCAGCTTGCGAATGCCCTCTCCAGAGCCGCCGCCACTGACGGAGAATCGCGTGGTCTTTCGGGTGGACACGTGCGTTTCCGCGAGCGCAGGGATGAGCTTTCGCGTCATGCTTTCGCTGCCGCCGATTCGCACCTTGGGCAGCTCTGCCGAGCCCGTCACGTCTGACCCGCCGCATCCGAGTGTGGCAACGAGCAAGACTCCGCTCCAACGCATCAATGATCCTCCGATGCGAGAATAACGGAAGCGGCGCCAACAATGTTGCACGCTTTCAGAAGTAGTATCGAACACCGGTCGAAAGCCCGACTCCGAGGCGGGCACTGGGGGCGAGTCCCAGGCCGGTGTACACGTCGCCAAAGACCTGGATGGGTGTGTCGGTGACGTCGAGATCGAGGCCCACGGATCCGCGAATTCCGGCGGTTCGCTGTGCGGTGCCCCAGAAGAGCCCACCGCCAACATGCCAGGGCAGTTCGAACTTTGTGCTCCTCACCAGGGGAAAGGGGTGCCACAAGTAGCTGGCGTGTCCATAGGCGCCTCCGCGAACTTGCGCGCCTACGGTCGCATCGATGGCGTGGCGCCCACGGCGGTCGAGGTAGGCCTTGGCCGTCGCGCCGATGGGCTGGCCGATGACGGCGCCGACGCCGAACTGTCGTTTCCACCCGATCTCGGTGTCGCGGACGATTGGACGGGTCTTTTCCAGCTCGGCGGCCTGGGAGGTGAGGACTAGGAGGGCTCCGAGAAGCATTTGGGGGACCGGGGAAGGGGGATGGAGGGGGGGCTTGCCTGGTTCAGCGCAAAAGGACCCCGGATTGACCCAAGGTGAGGGGAGTTGGCCGGATGGCCACGCTGAAGATCGGCGAACGGCTGCGGTCTCAGCCGTGGATCTGTTCCGCCAGATAGGCCCTCTCCCCGACCTGTTCGACGAGGGTGAGCTGGGCCTCCAGCCAGTCGAGGTGCTCCTCTTCGTCGGTGAGGATCCCCTCGAGGAGAGCGCGGGTGCCGTTGTCGCCGTTTTCGCGGCAGAGCTTGATCGCGTCGTTGAGGCGCGGGATGGCTTCCTCTTCCAGCAGCTTGTCCACCTGGAGCTGCTCGATCACGGTCTCGCCCACGCGGACACGGCCGAGCCGCTGCACATTTGGGATGCCGTCGAGGTAGAGGATCCGCTCGATGATGGCGTCGGCGTGCTTCATCTCGTCGATGGACTCGTGATGCAGCTTGGCAAACAGCCGCTCATAACCCCAGTTCTGGAGCATCTTGGCGTGCAAAAAGTACTGGTTGATCGCGGCCAATTCCGCCGATAGCACGTCGTTGAGGGCATCGATGATGGGCTTGCCGGCCTTGACAGTCATGGGACTCCGTTCGCTGCAGAGTGGTCCTTTTGACCTACAGCACGTAGACCTTAACTCGCGAGCTTGATCATGGCGGTGTTTGTGGCCTGCTGGCTGGCGTCGCGGCCGTTGCGGAGCAACTGTTTGACGTCGCACAGACACTGCCCGCAACCCCGGCCGGCGCCGCATCCGCGGACGACCGCCCCAACCGAGCGCGCACCTCGTTCAATCTCGCCGCGGATGGTCTTGTCGGACACGCCCTCGCAGCTGCAGATGATCATGGGTCCTCTACTTGATATTGATTATCATTTTCAATTGAAAATGCAAAGGAACCGGATCACTCGGGCTGCATCGTGGCCCACCGCGCCACGACATTATCGAGGTCGACCTTATCGAATGGCTTGTTTAGTACCGGGCGGGTGAGCTCGGCGTTCAGGAACTCTCGCAGGCGTGGTGACGCTGCGCCTCCGGTGCAGAAGACCATCCGTGCGGCCTGGTCGGGCCGGGTTTCTTCGAGGATCGCGTGCAGGCCGGCGCCGTCCATGCCCGGCATCATCAGATCGCAGAGGATCCCGTCATATGCGCGATCGGCTAGCAGTTCCAGAGCCTGATCGGCACTCTCGGCCGTGGAGCACTGATGGTCGGACAACATTCGCTTGATGGCGGACAGCAGCAGGGGCTGGTCGTCGACGAGCAGGATCTTCATGGAGTTCCCCCAGTCGCCCCATCGGACGCATCGCGAAATGGTTTAGGCCTTTTCTGACCTAGTTGATCGTGGAGCTGGTGCACGGTTCATCGCCACAAAAGTGATTAACCTGTCCGGCGAATCCAGGCGTGAGGAAATCCACGGCTTGGTCGATGGATTCGTCCCAGCCCGTAGTAGCAGTATGAGCACCTGTGAATTCCGCCGGGCGATTTACGTCCTCTGGCATGGCGCGTTCCGAATCGAACTGCACAAAGGCACGTGACCCCACCGGCAAGTCCGCGGCGACTGCATCGAACTCCCACGGCGGCTCGACAGCGGGCGTGAGCACAGGCAGGCCAATGGAGCGGGCCAGGGTTCGGCTCGACATATTGCAGACCGCGTCGTCGCCGTGAGATTCCTGCATGAGCACGGTTCGTGTGGCGAGCACGTCGGTGTACGACATTGGATCGACGTCGTCCCAGAAGAGCTGGGCCACCGCGTAGTAGAGCTGGCGATCCTCTGGTGCGGGGATCGAAGCGACGATCATGAACTCGAACTGGTTCCAGTTCGTGGAGCGCTCCAAGAGGCTCGACCATCCGCCGCCCCCGATGTTGAGAACGCCGGCGTTGATCGGGGCATCCTGCGCCATCAACACGCCGCCGAGGATGCCGCCGAGAGACATGCCCCAGTAGTTGACGTCCGATGGATTGGCGAGCTTCTGGCCGCTGACGCCCTCGAAAACAGGATCGTCGAAGAGGCCGCCCTCCACCGCTAGCTTGATGAGGGCTTGCTGGTTGGCCTGGCCCTGGACCATGTGGCCCGTCAGTCTGGGCATCTTCCCGAAGTCGTTGGCGACGCCGACGGCGACGAGCAGATCATCGGAGTCGAGGCCGCCCCAGTTGGTGGCGATGACGATCATGCCGAGGTCGTTCGCGATGTCGTGGATGGTGGTGTAGAAGTCGTAGACTTCCATCTTGGCGCTCGAGAGCAGGCTATGGCCATAGATGATGACCGGTACCGAGCCTTCTGGGGCGTCCTTGACCGAGTCGGGGACGGCGACCACCAGGGGCGGGGTGTCGGTGCCCGTGACGTTCACCGTTCCGTCGTTGTTCAGGGCCAGCTGATCGTTGTTCAGGAAGTCCTGGACAGTGAAGTAGCCTCGGGCAACGCGCCACATCGGCCCGGGCACGTTGTCGCCGACGTCGGCGTCCTTGACGTAGTTGAACTGCCACTGGGTGGGCACGTCGAGCTGCGCGACGGCCGACACGAGCTTGATGTTCGCGCCGCCGACGGGGAAGTCCCAGGCCAGGGCCACCGAGTCAGCGGAGATGCCCAGGCCCTCGATCTCGGTCATCAGGTCCAGGTAGTGCTCTCTATGCATGGAGTCGGCGGTACCGTCGACGAGGCCCTGGAAACGAGCCGGGCGCTCGACTGCGGTGGTGGTGACGACGATGCCGATGTCGTGCCCGTCGACGAATGCGGTCATGGGCCGGATCAGCAGGGTCGGGTTGGTGGCGCCGGGGTACGCGTCGAGCTCGGCCATCACCGGCAGGAACTCACCGGTATCCCGATCCCACGCGACTACGGATCCCACGCCTGGCGTCGGGTCCTGCCAGCTGGGGCACTCCGAGCAGTCCAAGTCGGGGATCCGGAGGGTGATCACCTGAGTGGGCGAGAATCCGGTTCGGTGGGAGACCCGGATCGTCGGGAAGTCGGTGTCGGTTTGAGGAAGCTGGTCGGCTGGAATCTCCACGTGTCCGTCGGCCATCAACCAGGGGCTCGGGAACGGATTGAGGATGTTGCCGGACAGACCGCCAGCGTCGTCGAACTCGCCCAGGGTGCTTCCCCAGTCGGTTGTGTCTGTCGATCCCGTGGTCGTTGTGTCGGTCTTGTTCTTGCCAGAAGGATCGGCCTCATCGGGGCCGCAGCCTGAGGTGAGAAGGCCGAGAAATGCGGTGCAAACCAAGGTGCGGACCATGTGACGCTCCAGTCAGAATCTCCGAGATTTGCGGCACCATACCCCAAATCGGAACCGCTGACACCTGTTAGTGAAATTCGGGGGTAGACTGCGCCATGCGTGCCATACTTCCGATTGTTGTTGTCCTTCTAGGCTGCGGTGACAAAGACGATCCCACCGACGATTCCGGCGCATCGGCGACACCGACACCGACGCGGATGCCGACACCGACGCCGACACGGACACGGACACCGACACCGATACGCCTGGCGTTTTCACGGTCTCCTCACCGGACTTCGCTTCGTCAGTGGGGCACCCACAGGCTGCACAATGCGACTGGGTGCTGCCGGAGATGTTCTCCTGCAATGGGCCGAATCCGGAGATCGCCTGGGTCGGCGCACCGGTTGGAACGGTGGCTTTCGCGCTGATCTTCGACGATCCCGATGCCAACAACTACGAACACTGGGCCATCTACAACATCCCGGCTTCGGAGACTGGCCTCGCCCGGGGCATTTCTGGCGGCGCCCTTCCCGGCAACACCATGGAACTCCCCAATCAGGCGGGTGGCGGCGGCTACTTCGGCTCCTGCCCGCCGACCACACACATCTACCGCTGGCGGCTGTGGGCGCTGGACGCGGAGGTCACGCTGAATCGGCCGGCCTTCGACGAGCTCGAGACCGAGGCCGCCGCCCACTCCCTCGGGAACGCGAACATCTGCTCCATCTACACGCCCTAGCCAGGGTCACATCGTATCGACGGGCAAGCTCCAGAGCGGCACCACGTCGTCCCAGCACTCGTGCCAGTAGTCGGTGCACGGGTTCGCATCCCGCTCCGCCTCGCCGACCAGCGTGTCCGACCGGGACTGCACGCCTGCCTCCAGCCACGGCGCGAACGCCTCGTCGGTCATGCTCTCGAACATCGGGTAGGGCCGGTCTCCCCGCTGCAGGGAGATGTCGAAGGAGAAGACGGTCTCGCCGACGCCGGCTTTGACGCTCGAGTCGTCGGCTCTGCAGTTTCGCATGTCGCCATACGCCACCAGGTCACCGGCTTTGACCTGCCCTTTGCTCACCTGGGGGTTCACGTGGAACAGCTTGATGTAGATTCCCGGCTGCGCCTTGGAGCGGAGGAATACCTGCTCTCCCAGCATGTCGTCGTAGCAGTCCAGGTAGTACGAGTCCTCTTTGATGGAGGAGACCTTGCCGTCGAACGGGGCGTAGATTGGCAGCTGGTTGTCGGTGCCCACGTAGCTGTCGCCGCCATACAGGTAGTGCTTCATACTCCGGTTGTCCTCGCTGCGGTGCGAGTAGTCGTGTCCGCAGCAGGATCGGAACCGCGACACGGCCCTCAGGTCGGCGGGATCCACGGGTGAGACCGTAATCAGGTCGGTGGCGGGGGCTTTGCAGCCGAACACCGCGAGGAGAAAGACGAGCCTGGGCATGTGTCCCTCATCGGTTCGCCTGTCGGCAACCGTGAGGCCATCTGTCAGGGTGCGAGAGCGTCCGTCTCCCAGTACCGCAGACCGCTGCTCTCCGTGACCATGAGCATGTTTGGTCGCCACGCCATGTTGGAGCCCATCCCAGCCACCAGGATCTCAGAGTCGCCCTCGTCAAAGCCGCCTTCGAGCCTGAGCTGAGGTCTGCCGGTCGCCACGTCCCACAGCGCGATCTGGCCGAAGGAGATCCCGGTCGCGATCCGCTTGCTGTCGGGGGAGAAGGCCATGCCCCAGGCGACCTCGTGTCCCTCCAGCCACTGCACGTTCTCGTAGGTCTCGGCGTTCTTGATCCGCACCGTGCCTTGGTAGGCGGTCGCCAGCCACTTCCCATCGGCGGACCACACCGCGTTGACTCCGGTGATTTGCCGGAGGAGCTCGCCACTGTCGATGCTCCAGATCTTGATGTCCTCGGAAAAGCGCTCCACAGTGAGCGCGCGACGGCCATCGGGGGACAGACTCAAACTCTGGGCCTCGATCGTCGCGAATCGTCGCGGCGCGACCTTGCGGGAGGGATCCCAGAGAAATCCATCACTCGTCGCAATGATGCCGTTCGCGCCCCAGTCCACGGACGGATTGAGCAGGGTGGCCGTCTGCTCGTATTTCGCCTGTTTCAGCGCCTTGCCAGTGCTCGGATCGACGATGAGCAGGAGCCCGTCATCGAGGGCTACCGCCTCGCTTCCGTCTGGAGACCAGGCCATCTGGTAGCAATTCGCGGGTACACAGGCCTTTGTCTTGTGCAGGGTGGAGCGCTTGGCTGCGGTGTCGTACACGCCAAAGTTGTCCCGGCCATAGCTGACGAGCAGACGTACACCGTCCGCTGAGAGGTTGGTCGCGGGAAAGTTGCTGTCGAAGGTGATATCGACTTTGTGGCCCTCGGCCGCGGATAACGGCGCGTCTCCGGCAATGCTGCGCTCGGCTCGCGTGAAGGGCTTGGGTCGCTCCTTGGGCGTCGACGGCTCCAGGCTCGCGATCCGAACGCCCCCGCTCTCGGTTCCGAAGGCCAGCTTGTTGCCGTCCGGAGAGAACGAGACCTCGGTCACGTAGACCTCGGCATTCACTCTGTCCAACAGGCTGCAGTCCGATGTGCGGCGGATCTCGATGTCTGCGATCACCCGGTCTTCGTAGCCGTCCCCATCGTCGTAGACCGCCACGGCGAATCGATCTCCGTGCTCGGAGAGCGCGACCGCCGAGCCATCCCCGGTCCGGCAGCGACGATCCTTGCCGACTAAAGTGCGCAGGTCTGCCTGGTAGCCGCCCAGGAGCGCGATCCGAAGGTTCTTCTCGTCGTCCCAGTAGGCCGCCGCGCTCGGGTTCTTGTCGGAGAGGCCGCCGAAGACGCGCTCCAGGGGCCACAAGGTCTGCAGGTCGTGCCGCCTGAATCCGTACAGGCCGTTGAGCTGCTCCCCGACGACGACGTCGGCGCGACGGGGGTTCACCCAGAGCCGATCCGCCGAACCGCAGTACCCTTGACACCAGCCATGGCTCTTGATTCGTCCACCCGTGGCTGGATCGAGCTCGGCCACTTTGCGGGGGTCGACCGCCCACAGGGATCCGTCGCTTCCGTAGTCCAAGGCGGCGGCTTCGAAGCCCGAGGAGGCCAGTTCCTTGCCGCTCATGGCATCGAGGAGTCGAACCCGCTCTCCGTCAGCCCAGGCCACTGTGGAGCCGTCCGGAGACAGGTCGGCGTCAACCAGCCTCCCCGGGCGCAGTCGTTGCGTTGTCTCGTCTCGGGCCAGATCGTGCAGGAACGAGTTGCCCCGCCCATCGGCGGCGAGCAGGCGAGATCCGTCAGCCGACCAGCGCAGCACCTCCACCGCCGCGTCGAGACCCACTCCGCGCCCGACGAGCTTTTCCTGTTTCAGGTCCCACAGGGCGAGACGGCCGGACGTACCGGCGACGGCCAGCCACCATCCGTCGTCGGAGATGTCCATGTTCCGACCTGACATTCTCGGAGCGAGCTGGGTCCGCTTCCAGGAAGGGCTCGAGTACCGGAAGACCCCGCTGTCCATGTTCACCACGACGTCGTCACCGAGGAAGGCCACGCCCTCGACGCTTTCGTGTTTTGGCGTCGGGATCCGTGCTCTCTCCTCTCCATCGGGGACTCTGAGCATCACGGCATTGCCGGTGTAGTCGATGCTGAGTTCGACGTTTCCCTTGGAGTTGCCGCCGTATCTGGGCTCGACGAACCCTCTCTTTTCCGCGGCTTCGTTGGAGATCTTGTCGAGCAGGATCCCGTCGGGGATCGACCAGATCAACACCTGATTATCGACGTACGCCGCCAGCTCTCCTGCCCGATTGAAGTCCAGGCCGTCTATGTAGCCGGTGATTCGGGTGTGATCGTCGCCGATGACCACGCTGTCTGCGGCGAACGCCAAACTCAGGAACAGGGCAATCGGCATCTCACAACAATACTCGACGCTGCCGTCCACGGCAGGGGAGGGGATCGACGCGGCTGACGCGTTCAACGGGTCGGATTCTGAGTCCGCTGCACCGCTGGCAAGTAGCGCGATAACATCAGTATGATGTCCTGCTATTCGATCGAAACAAAAGGAGATCTGAGCATACCAGTGGAGTCCGGAGCGGCGATTGTAGCCAGGGACGACTTCGAGTGCGTTCTCGCCGGACTGCTGCACCGCCGCAAGGTGCTGTCCGTGGTTGGTGGCCCCTGAGTACCATCCGCCTATGGTCCCGCAGCCCATGCCGACAACGGGCGGGCGTAGAGGGGTATCGGGTGGACTCCGTGTTCTACAGGACCGAGAGTGCTGGTGCGACTTGGACCTCGACCTGGAGACTCGAACTTGCCCAGAAGCACCGGACTGTGGCTCGCGCTGATCGCACTGTCGATGTGCTCCGCGAGCGCCTGGGCCGCAGAGGACGACTCGGCGCGGCGGCGCCTGGCGGTTGAGATCGGCCTGCTCGAGTCCATGGACCTACGGCTGGCCTATCTCGAAGCGAAGCTGAGGTCGGACGGGCTGGCCGAAGAGGAGCGCCTCCGGCTCCAGATCGCCGCCGAGCTGGTGAGGGCGATCGACAAAAATCCAGTCAGCACAGACAGATTCCGCGAGATGATTGAGATCGTGTTCACCGGGAGCCTCGGCGATGCAACACGACAGCTGCAGTCCATCACTGCGACATCCGAGCCGGCCTTCGTGGACGGTCTGCCCCTGGCCGAGTCCGGCGCCACCGTCGAAGCCGTCCTCGACAACGGCCTGCGAGTCACCATCGTCGGCGACCCGATCCTCTCCCTGGCGGCGGTCGTCATCCGAGTTGGCTCGGGCGCAGCCGTCGAGGTCGCCGGCGAGCGAGGGGCAGCGCACGTGCTCGAGCACCTCATGTTCGCGGGCACCAAAGCCTGGTCCGAACAGGCGCTGTGGGACGCCATCGATCAGGTCGGCGGCTCTGCCAACGCGTTCACGGGACACGACGACACCACCTATGTGACCCGCATCCCGCCGAGCGCACTGAAGCGCCTGCTGGACCTGGAGGCGGACCGGTTCCAGAACCTGGTTGTCGCCCCGGACGCCCTGGCGCGGGAGCGCACTGTAGTCGCCGAGGAAATCCGACTTCGCAACGGCATCGATCCACGAATGCCTCTCGAGCTCGCGCTGCACGAGGGTATTCTGGACGGCCACCCCTACGGCAGGTCGGTGGGCGGCACCATCGACGAGGTCGCGGCGCTGGTGCCCGAGAGCGTCCAGACCTTCTACGACAGCCACTATGTCGCGTCGAACACCACCGTTGTCATCGTCAGTCCGATCGAGCCGCGGGCGCTGTTTGCGGAGGTGGAAGCCAGGTTCGCCACGATGGTCACCGGTGAGGCTGCCCGGTCACTGGATGCGGTCGACTCCTCGGACAGGCGAGTTGGCGTGCGTGGGCCAGGCGCGATGCGCAACGGTCTTGCCTGGACGCTGCCTGCGGGTCGCCCCTGTGGCCCCGACGACGGCTTTCGGGCGGCTTGTACCCGCACCTACTGGACCGACCGGGTGGTGCTCAAACTCCTCCTCCAGGATGGGGTTGGCGCGGTTCAGAAGGAGCTTGCGCGGCAGACGCTGTCCGTTTCGGACGTCGAGGCGAGTGTGTGGCAGGGGGCCGCCGGGGGATACGTCCTCATCACCGCCGATCTAAAGAGCAAGGTGGGTATCGCGGCGCACAACACCGGCGGCGTCTTCCTGGTCGCGCTGGCCGGAATCGGAGGTGGTACGCTGTATTTCCCGTTTCGGAGCAATCCGACGCCCGCCCGTCTCATGGACTCGCTGCTCGCCGACAGCGGAGAGTGGATCACCGAGGAGGCCATCAACAGAGCACGGGAACACGTGATTCAAGAGGAACTACGTCGCATGTGGGACCCTCAGGAGCGGGCGCTGGCCACGGCGGAGAAGGTCAGCCTTGGCTTGGGCGTCGACGATAGCGTGATTGAAGAACTCGCCGGAATCCGCCCGGAGGACGTCCTATACCGGTACCGGGAGATCATCCGAGGGGAGGCGCAGCGTGTTCACATCCGCTAGCTGGACCCTCCTCGCGCTGGCGACGGCCCTCGCCACTGAGCCACCGGTTCACCGGCAGACCGACTACGGGCAGCTGGTGGTTGTCGAAGACCACCAGGCGCCGTTGATCTGGATCCGGGTCGTCTTCCCTATCGGCCATCACCACACCTGGGGCGACCGCAACGACATCGAGCTGGGCTGGCCCGTCGCCACGAGAGCCGCGATGTGGAAGACGAAGTCCAGTGCCCGCTTTCACGCGTGGACGACCGCCGAGGCCAGCGGCATGGACATCTTCCTGCTGCGCGCCACGATGGACGACATGCTCGAAGATGCCGAGGACATCCTGCTCTACCGCTTCGACGGCGTCCGCATCCCGCCGAAGGCGTTCAAGAAGCAGTGGACCCAGCTGCGGTCATCCCCGGCGGCCATCCTCGACGCCGAGCTCGCCTCCGTGTTCTTCCAGCAAACTGATGCTCGGTACACCGACGCGCACTTCCCCCCTGGAAAGCTTGGAATGACCGGAGAGAACCTGAATGCGATCCGCGGGGAACTCTGGTCAGCGCAGGGGCGCGTCGTTGGGGTTGCGGGCGACATCACCGTCGACCAAGCGGAGGCCTTGACTGGCAGGTTGCTGTCCGGGCGCGAGGTCGGGCTACTCCCAGAAGACCCCTATCCGCTCTCGTATCTGCCGCTGACGCCCGCGTCTTTACGACCTTCCGGTCCCATCGTCGTCGAGCACCGGGGGGACGTCGCGATGTTCGCCTGGGCCCGCGACGGACTGGGGCGGGGTGACCCCGCGATACCGGCCGCAGTGCTGGCCGAGGAAGTGATCCTCCGAGGGGTCGAGCGCATAGTGCGCAGTGAACGCGGCGAATCCTACTTCGTGAGCAGCGACGGACTCGTGGGTATCGAGGCGGGCGTGTGGACCCTGATGACCAGCGCGGCCCCGTTGCGGGCCGACCTGCATGCCGACGCGGTGCGCGGATTTCTCGCCCGGGTCGCCTCGGAAGGGCTGGAGCCCGCTGAGATCACCCGAGCCCGTGAGCGTATCGCCGCGCGGGCCGCACTGCGCACCCACTCCCCAGAGGAGCGCCTGCACGCCGAGCTATCGAGACTGCTGCTGGGGAGGGACCCAGAGGCGCCGAGCCTGCTGCAACAAGCAATGCAGGTTCCCGACGCCGAGGTGGAGACGTTTGCTCGGGACTTCCTGAGTCCAGACGCGCTCATCGAGTTCCACGTACTCCCCAAGGAGCTAGACTAGATCTCCGCCCGCGGATAGCTACCCAGGATCCGCAAGTCAACGCACTCCGCGCGCGCGGCCTCGATAGCGGCCTCGACTGGCTCCGACGCGCCGTGTCCGTCGACATCCAAATAGAAGCGATAGCGCCACGCTTGTCCGAGGATCGGTCGCGACTCGAGCTTGGTGAGGTCGATGCCGTGGCGGGTGAACGCTGCAAGCACGCGTCCCAAGGCACCGGGTTCGTGGGTGAGCTCGAGCACCAGCGACGTCTTGCACGCAATCTCACCAGCGACGGTGGCGGACTCGGTCGCGACCTCGACGAAGCGGGTGTAGTTCCCAACTTGGGTCTGCAGGTCTCTGGCCAGGATCTGCAGACCGTAGCGCGTGCCGGCGGCCTCGCTGGCGATGGCGGCGACTTGCGCCTCGCCCCGATCCCGCACCATACGAGCGGCGCCAGCGGTGTCGAAGGCGTCCACGGGGGTCAGCCAGGGGTGCTCCTCGAAGAAGGCCTCGCATTGGTGAAGCGCTTGGGGGTGGGAGTGCACCGTCCGCAGCCCCTCGAGGGTGGCCCCGGGAAGGGCGAGAAGGCAATGTTGAATATGGCTTATTACCTCGGCGGTGATGGTGATGCCGCCCGCCGCCAGCAGGTCGTATGTCTGGCTCACGCTGCCCGCGGTCGTGTTCTCGATGGGGAGCAGGGCCACGTGGGCCTCGCCGCTCCGAACGGCCTGGGTCGCAGCGCGAAATGTCGGATGCCCGGTGAGCCAGGCGCCGGCTGGGCGACCTGCGTACCGTTTCTGCGCGGCGAGGTGGGTGTAGCACCCCTCGACACCTTGGTAGGCCACCCGAAGCGGGACGTCGGCGCGGCCATGCAGATGGTCTTGCTGACGGGCGACCGACCACTCGAGCAACAAGCGGTACAGAGCCTCGGCGCGATGAGGGTCGATTCCGAGATCCAGCGCGATGGCCCGCACCCTGCTGAACACGACCGCCTCGCGGGGAAGATCGCGAAACGGAGACGCGCTCGAGAGCTTCTTCTCGGCGATGGGGGCCGCCAGCTCCAAGCGGCGCTGGATGATGGAGAGCAGCTCGCGGTCCATGGCCTCGAGCTTGGCGCGCAGGTCGGGGAGGTCGTTCATGGCGGGAGCATGGGTCTTTGCTCCCCGAGCGTCAAGTCGCGAGCAGCCAATCTACGTTTGTGCGCAAGCCGGCTACCAATTGCGTACGTGAAGGCTGAATAGAGCCGGTTGTACCGTGGTACACCGCGGCACGGCAGTTGCGAGGTGGTCTCGACCAAGGAGACTGCCATGACCACATTCATCGCCCTGACCCTCTTGCTCTCGACCGCCTCGCCGGCCTCAGCCGTGAAACCCGACGTGGAGGTGTTGGTGCCGGGAACCTGGCACGGTGAGGACGTGAGCGTTCCCCCGTCCGGTCGCGTCCAGGGTTTCACGCGCTTGAGCTGTGTGGCGACGGGCTGCGTCCTGGACGTGCGCACGTTTGCGGTGCAGCAGGTCGTCGACGAGATGCTGGACGCCCCCGGAGAGGAGACCGGCCGCTCGGTGATCTCCCAGGCGGAAGTACTGATTCGCGGCGCCGATCTGCGACCCGGCCCGGTGCCCACGACCTTCCACGGGCGGATGCTGATGAACCCGGGAACCTCGGTTCAGCTGCGGCTCGGTGAGGAGACCTGGAGGCTGGCGGCGACGACGGATGACGATTGCTCGAACTGTCCGATGACCCGCTTGGTGGTGACCCGCGACGGAGTAGATCAGGAGCTCGTGAGCTTCTCCGAGCACGCCACCGCCGCGCCGGCCCTGATGTGGGCCGGCGATCTGGACCGCGACGGCCAGCTCGATCTGATCGTGGACGAGCGCATCAACTACGCCGCGGCCAACATCGCGGTGTACACCTCTCGCGGTCCAGGGACGGTCACCGAACTGGGCCGGTTCTACGCCAGTGGATGCTGACCGAAGATTGCATGAGGGAGATCCGACCCGGAGAGCGTTCGAGGGGTGATTCCATGTAGGAGCCCTCGATGTACTTCCTCATTCCGCTGTTGCTGTCTTCCCCTGCCGAGGCGTTCTCAGAAACGGACTACCACCAGCTCCTGCTCACAAATGTCTGTCAGGGCTGTGACTTGACCGGTGCGCCTCTGGACAACCTCGACCTCAGTAATGCCGACCTGACCGGATCCGATCTCAGGTATGCATCGATGCAGAACACCAACTTCACCATGGCGGAAATGGAGTACACCTGGCTCCGCGGCGCACAAGCTGACATGGCCATCTTTGTGTTGGCCCAGCTGTCGAACTCGTATGTGTCCGGCGCCGACTTTACCCGCGCCAACTTCACTCAGGCAAACATGCAGCGCCTGTATTCGCTGGACTCGACGGTGTTCCAGGAGGCGATCTTCGACCGTGCGAACGTCACGGAATCCATCCTGCCGCTGAGTGATTTCTTCATGGCCAATGCGCTCGGAGGAACGTTCGTCGACGTCGACTTCAGCAGATCCAACTTCGAGGATGCCGACTTCTCGTACACCACGCTTGACTATGCCACTCTCGACGACGTGCGGATCATCACCACGGACTTCCGCGAGTCGAGCATCAAGAGGGTGAGGTTCTACCGGTCCGACTTCGTCTCGGCAGAGCTGGAAGGCGTGGACTTCCACGGGGCCTGGCTCGATGACATGGACCTGAGTGGCTACAACCTCCGCCGCGTGAACTTCAATGCAACGTATCTGTCGGGTACAAACCTGACTTACGCGGATATGACCCAGGCCGTATTTGCGGAGCAGGACCTGACTGACTTCGACCTCGAGCATGCCATCCTCGACGAAGCGAACCTGGACCAGGTGCGGATGACGAACACAAATCTTCTCTGGACTTCGGTGCGGAATACCTGGCTCGCGGACATCATCGACCTGAAGAACGCCGGGGTCGTAGGGACCGACTTCACCGGGTCCGTGTGTCCGGACTGCGATCTGGATGAGGTCCGCTGGATGACCGTCATCCTCGATGACGCCTTCTTTGAGGGATCGTCCTTCCGAATGGCGGAGATCATCAATGGCCACGCGTATGGAGCGCACTTCGCCAACGCGAACTTCGAGGAAGCCGAATTCAACGCCTCGGACTGGAGTGGGGTGGACCTGACCTGCGCATCGATGAAGGGCTCGGAGATGGTACGCGCCGACTTCATCGATGCGTCGTTTCGCGGCGTGGACTGCCGTGAGTGCGGTCTGGCGGGCTATATCCACGGTGCCGACCTTAGCTATGCAGACTTCTCGAATGGCCACATGGGCTACACGCCCGGGACCCTCAAGGCACATGGCACCGTCGCCCACTATGCCAACTTCCGCGGCTTCGACTTCGATGGTGGAGGGGTGCAGTTCTGGGATTCGGACTTCCGCCATTCGGACTTCAAGAACACGAACTGGAGCGGCGACTTTTCCAGCCACCAGGCGAGCTTCTCGGGTGCCACGGGATTCTCGCCCAATCCCTCGGAACCCTCGAGCTACATAGGCTATTGTGCGACGTTGATGCCTGATGGAACCGTGTATACGTCGTGGCCCGCCGCCCCGTGGGAGTGGTGGCTCATCGATTGTCCCGCCGATGCCGAGCCCATCGACCCCACCCCGATCAGTAGTCCGCCGCACTGCGACAATGACGCTCAACCGGCTCAGCCGCCCAGTCGCGGTCGTTAGGCTAGCCGCAAGTTTCATTGCGTGCGGGGGTACGCCGCCCAGGAGGTCGTGATCTGCGCCTGGTGACCCAAGAGGCAACGTCTGTGCAATTTCGCCAGGGCTGCCTCGTATGCACTGCAAACGGGGACCAGAATGAGTGTTGGTGGCACAGCAGATCTCGGCACGATGATCCGCGGGCAGGAGCGGCCTTCGGAGCGGCGACGACGTGGCGTATCCAAGCGACCGTCAGAGGCGTTCCAGGTCGTGCCCGGGGAGGGCGACTGCGTCGGCTGTGGCGACGAGCTGCCGCTGTCGGAGCTGCTGCGAACAGAAGAAGGGCCGATCTGCGACAACTGTGAACCCGCTCCTGCCGAGGCGCTGCGAACGCCACTGGGCCAATGGTGCGCTAGCGGCATGTTGGGGCTGGCCACCACCGCCTTGGTCGGCGGCACAGTGGCGCTGCCGTGGTTGACCGACGTCGCGACGCCAGGGCTGATCGAGACCGTCGCGGCCCTGGCCCTCCTGTTTGGACCGGTGCTCGGACCGTCCGCGCTTCTCAAGGGGTGGTTCGATCTACGCTGGCTCCGTTTCCTGGCCGATGCCGCAGCGCCCGGCGTTGTTCCTGGCTTTTGGGTCAGCAGATTCCTGGGCGTGATCAACGTCATCGCCGGGGCCTCGCTGGGGCTGCTGTCCTGTGTCGGCTGGGGCTACCTGCTGGTCGGGCCAGTGCCGTGACCTGCCGGGTCAGACGCGCCCACGTGTCGCCTACGAACTGACAACTCGCACCCCAGCAGATAGAACGAGCCCATGCGAGTATTGGTAGTCGACGACGAACAGGTGCATCTCGACAGCATCTGCCGAGGGTTGCGCCTGGCCGGCCACAGAGGCATTGGCGTCACAAACATCGACGACGCCCGGGCGCAGCTCGAAGCCCCCGATGCCGCCATCGATCTGGTCCTCACCGACCTGACGATGCCGGGGGGCTCGGGTCACGACCTGATCGCCTGGTTGGTCGAGAATCGTCCACAGCTTCCGGTCATCGTGGTCACTGGCATCACGTCCAACGAGGGTGTGAACGCGGTGCGCGAGCGCGGCATCCCCGTTCTGCTCAAGCCGTTCACGCCGGCCGAGCTGGACGCGGCCATCAAAGCGCTGATGGAATGAGCCTGAGAAAGACCGATCTCGACCTGTATTCGGTGCTCGAAGCATCCCGAGTCATCCAAGGAGAGATCGAGCTGGAGCCGCTCCTGTCGAAGTTGATGCACGTCATGGTGCAGAACGCGGGCGCGCAGTGGGGGGTCATCGCCCTGAAGCGAAAGACGGGTCTGGTCATCGAAGCGCGCACCGCAGAAGGCGGGGGTGTCGTGCTCGAGACCGCACCAGTGGAGGGCAATCGGGTCGGCGTTCCAGCTTCGGTTGTGCGATATGTGGCCCGCACCCGCGAGAACGTGGTGCTCGAGGACGCCTCGCTGTACGGGCCGTTCGTTCGCGACCCGGCCATCGTCGAGCGCCGGCCACTGTCGGTCCTGTGCCTGCCCATCGTGCACCAGACCGAGCTGGTCGGCATCTTCTACCTCGAGAACAACCTCGCTCGGAACGCGTTTACCGAGGACCACCTCGACGTGCTCAAGCTGCTCGCTTCCCAGGCAGCCACCTCCATCGAGAACGCCAAGCTCTACGCGGATCTCGAGGAATCCGAGAAGAAGTACCGCGCGCTCATGGAAGCCATGCCAGACGGCGTGATGGTGCACACCGAGGGCATCATCCGCTTCGTGAACCGCAAGTGCCTGGAGCTCCTCGGCGCCGAGGATCTCGAAGATGTCCTGGGTCGCGAGGCCATGTCCTTGGTGCACCCCGACTACCACGAGCAGGCTTCGCAGCGGATAGCGACTGTCTATGACCGCGCCGGCCTCCTCAAGCCCATCGAGTACAAGCTCATCCGGCTCGACGGCGGGATCATCGACGTGGACATGGCGGCGTCCTCGGTGGAATATCAAGGCCTTCCCGCGGGCCAGGTGGTGATCCGAGACATCACCGAGAAGAAGCTCACCGAACGTCAGCTGTTCCGCGCCGAGAAGATGGCTTCGCTGGGCCAAATCATCGCCGGCGTTGCCCACGAGATCAACAACCCCAACAACTTCGTGCACTTCAACTTGCCGATCCTTCGCCACTACATCGGCGAGATCAAACCCTACCTCGACCAATACGCCGAGCAGGACTCCGAGCTGATGCTCTGCAACATGCCCTACGCCGAGTTCATGGAGGACATCGACAAGCTCATCGACAACATGTCCCACGGCTCCACGCGCATCACCGAGATCGTGTCCGAGCTCAAGGACTACGTCGGCAGCAGCAGCCAGGGGGACTCGCTGAAGGTCGGCAAGATCTCCACGGTCGTCGACAGCGTGATGATGTTGGTCGGCAAGCAGGTCCGCAAGATGGTGAAGCGCTTCGAGGTCGAGATCGAGCCGGGGCTGCCGCCAGTGACCATGAACGCCGGCAAGATCGAGCAGGTGCTCATAAACCTGGTGATCAATGCCGGGCAGGCCAGCGACAAGGATGACTCCTTCGTTCGCCTGGTTGCCGCCTCGGGCAGCCCAGGGACCGTGGTACTGACCGTCGAGGACAACGGGACCGGCATTCCCGAGGAGATCTGCAAGAAGATCTTCGATCCCTTCTTCACGACCAAGGGGCGCGAGACCGGAACCGGCCTGGGTCTGGCCATTACCCAGCGCATCATCGAGGACCACGACGGCACGATCTCGGTCGAGAGCACGCCCGGTGAGGGCACGCTGTTCGCCATCGTTCTCCCCGCCAACGGTTAGTCGAGGAGCTCCGCATACTCCCGCTCGAGCTGCGCCACCTTGTTGACCGCACCCCATTGCTGGAAACGATCTCTGGACTCGGTCAGGTAGGAACGCGCCCGGTCTCGATCACCGGCGCGGAGCCAGAACCGGGCGGCGAGCTCGTTGGCGAGGGCCTCGTGGTTGGTGAACTGGTGCTCTCGAGCCGAGACGATGGCGCGGTCGTAGAGCGGACCGGCCGCCTCGCCAAGGATACGCTTGTGCTCTGCCTCCACGAGCAGGAGCTTGTGCAGGTAGTTCGCCTCGCAGCTCGCTGCGCAAGCCCTCATCCGCCGCTGGTTGTGCTCGATCTTTTTCAGGTACGACGCCTGCTCTTCGGGCGCGGCTTCGGGGTAGCACGCGGCGAGCACCAGGCTGACGAGGAAGCGCATCTCGGGGCCGACCGGCTGGGCCAGTCGAACCATTGCCGTCTCTTCGGCCTTGTCGATCAGCGCCAGCGCCTCGTCGTAGCGCCCGAAGAGGAAGGCGAGCTGCAGCTTGGGCCCCCAGACCCAGCTCAAAACCAACGGCATCCCAGCGTGCTGGCGGGCGTGCTCCGCTTCGTTGAAGTCCTCGTTGTCCAGCGACAGCTCACTGTCCGTCAGGCCCCGCAGGCACGCGATGTGCTGGAGGCAGGGCTGATACCAGGCCAGGCTGAACGGCGAGGTCCTGGCCAGGATCTTACGGCCCTCGAGCACATCGGCGTGCACCACCGAGAGTTCTTCGCCGGACGCGAGCTCGTAGTAGGCCCCGAGCAGCAGAGCGTAGCTGGCGTGGGCGAATCCGCCGGAGACCATGCAGTAGTCCAGGGTTCGGCGCGCCACTTCGCGAGTGGATCGGTACGCCGTCTTCCAGTGCAGGCAGCAGCTGAAGAACACCTCCCACACGATGCCGCGGACGACGAGATTGTCGAACTGCTCGCTGAAGGCGAGGGCTAGCTCACCCAGCTCGTAGGCCCGGTCGAAGTTGTCCAGGGTCTGGCCGTACAGGATCGAGTGGTTCACAAACGCCGCCGAACACATCTCTGATCTACCGAACTCGACCGACAGCCTCGCCATCTTCGCGCCCGTCCAGTGCACCAGCTCCTGACGTGAGCGGAGGCAATAGGCGGTGATCAGCATGTCGTTGAGGATCTGCTGCATGGACAGGACGTCGTCCCGCTCCAGCTCGGGGGCGTCGAGCAGGCTCGCGATCGAGCGATCTCCCAGTAGTTCCTCGAATTTCGCCACCTCTACCTGACGCTCTGCCAAGGCCTCGGCCTCGGAATCCGGGACCTCGAGGCCAAGCAGGTTCAGGGCGAGACGCTGCACCTCGAGGGCCTCGGCGAACCGTCCCTGCAGCTGGAACTGGACGTTCTGCACTGCTCGCACCTTGGCCTCTTCTGCCACCGTCCTCCGACGCTCGAGTAGCTCGGAATAGCACTGTTCGGCTCGGTCGAATACGCCAGATAGGTAGCTATTCGCAGCCAGCTCGAGCAGGGCGTCGAACAGGGCCTCGTGCTGTTCCTCCCACCCCTGCGTCTCGTAGATGGCCAGCGCCCTCTCCAGGTGTTTGATAGCGGTCGGATACGCTGTGGACTGCCTCGCCTTTTCCGCGGCGATCCGGTTCAATCTCGCTAGCTCGAGCCGCTCGGCGACGGTCTTCATCGCGCTCTGACCGCGATTGAGGTGGCTGACGATGTCGAAGATCCTCGCGTCGGCCAGATCTCCGGTCGTCTGACTCAGGTGGCGACGGCCGATATGCAGATGAATATTGGCTCTTTCGTCGGGATCCATGGCGCTGGCGTCGAAGTGTGCCGCCTGGAGAAAGCGGTCGTGCTTGAACTTGAACGACGGGCCGCGCCCTTGGAACTCCTCGATCAGGAGGTAGCTGTCGTCGAGAGGCGCGATGAACTCGACCTCCACCGCCTCCCAGATGTCGTCGAGGACCTGCTTTGGAGTCTCGCCGATGACCGACGACAGCGTGTCGAGGTCGAAGACGTGTCCAATGAGGGAGGCGACTGTCAGTGCCGCCGAGGCCTCGGTCTGGAGGGCGCCGAGGCGGGACCGCGTCAACGCCAAAACATCGGTGGGCAACCTACCATCTGCGATTCGCTCGAGGTCGATCTTCCATCGCTGGTCGGCGAAACCGAACTCCAGCAGCCCGTTGTCGACGAGCCACTTGAGGGTCTCGACCGTGAAGAAGGCGTTGCCCCCAGACCGCTCGACCATCACGTCGGCCAGAGCGCGACTCGTGGGCGGGTCGGTTGCAAGTGTTTCGGAGACCAGCAGCGAGACGTCGTCCGTTGCCAGGCTCCCCACTGCGATCTCCGAGACGGTGGCCGCTCCGATTGCGTCCAACATCCTCGCCAGGGGATGAGCGCAGTCCACCTCGTTGTCTCGGTAGGCGCCGACGATCATCAGGTGACTGCAGGTCTCGTCGTCGAGGATGTTCCCGAGAGCGTTGAGTGATGCCGTGTCTGCCCACTGCAGATCGTCGAGGAAGAGCACCAGCGGGTGGTCGCGGCGACCGACTGCGCGCATGAACTGCTGCATGACGCTGTTGAAGCGGTTCTGGGTCTCCAGAGGCCCCACGCTGGCCACGTCGGGTTGCCTGCCGAGCACCAGCTCCAGCCTCGGAAAGAGGTCGATGAGGATTTGGGCGTTTGTCCCGGTCTCTTCGAGGATGGCGGCCCTCATCCTCTCGAAGCGTTGGTCGCTCTCGGTCAGGACGTAGTCGCAGAATGCTTCCACAGCGCGAGAGAGCGCGGAGTACGGCACATCTCGGTTGAACTGCTCGTATTTTCCGGAGATGAAATACCCGCTGCGCTCGGTGATGGGTCGGTGCACCTCGCTGACCAGAGTCGACTTGCCGACTCCAGAGCTTCCGGTGACGAGGACAAGCTCCACCGAACCCTGGGAGACCCGCTCGAAGGCCGACATCAGGTGGTCGATCTGGGTCTGCCTGCCGTACAGCTTCTGGGGGATCTGCAGGCGTCCCGAGGCGTCGCTCGTCGCCACCGGGAAGGGCGCGATAGCTTCGGTCGCCTCGAGCTCGGAGAGGCAGTGCTCCAGGTCGGCCGTGAGCCCGTGGGCCGACTGATACCGGTCCTCGGCGTTCTTTGCGAGCAGCCTCGAGACCACGTCGGAGAGGGCACGCGGCACGGCGGCGACCTCAGAAGCGGGAGTCGGGCGCTGGGCGATGTGGCAGTGAACGAGGCGCATCGGGTCGCTCTCGGGGTGGAACGGAACCGCGCCTGTGAACAGCTCGTACAGCACGCAGCCCAGTGAATACATGTCGGTGCGGTAGTCCACAATGCGGTTCATCCGCCCGGTCTGCTCGGGTGAGGTGTAGCGGAGTGTGCCCTGGAGCACCGCCGGGCTGCCTCGGGGGCTCGGCTTGCGGTTGAACGTCGACGCGATGCCGAAGTCGATCAGGGTGACCCGAGGCTGCAGCGGTTTGCGGAGATCGACGAGCAGGTTGTCGCTGGTGAGGTGCTTGTGGATGAGACCGTGGCGGTGCACGCCCTGCAGCGTCCGAGCCGTGGCAATCGCGACGCGGAGCTGGCCGGCGAGGTCCAGCGTTTGTGCGACGGCGAGGGGCTGGCCCTCAACGAACCCGAGCACCAGATGGTGGCGGCCGTCGAGGCTGCCGCGCCCCAGGACCGGGCGAACGCCTTCGATCGAAGCTTGCCCGAGCAAGCCGTGCTCGTTGTTCAACTCAGCCAACGCCCGGGCATCGGGACTGGAGGAGCGAAGGACCTTGTACACAACTGGCTGACCGTTGCGATCCGACGACCGGTAGATGACGGTGTCGACGCCCTCGTGCAGGACTGGGAGCTGGTCGAGATCCGAGGTGAGCATCGCCAGCGTCTAACACAACGGTCGAGGGCCCCGTCTGCAGGTTAGTACGGGTGCGCAGCCCCCAACCTCGAAATCGACACCGATGCCGAACGCTAGCGAAACCATTGACGGCTTGTGGATCTGTCACGAGGGCAGCGCCGCGGTCCCTCCCGGGTACGAGACCGTCCGCGATGCCTGTGTGTCTCGGCGGCCGCGACTCGTCTCGCTCCTGACTACCGCAGTCGCGATCGCAGAGACCCTACAGAGTCTGCATCGACAAGACCTCATCCACCGACACCTGACCAGCGACACCGTGCTGGTCGACCTCGAGAACCAGCGGGCGCTCCTCGTCGATACTGGCCTCGCAACACGCTTCAGTACCAAGCTCGGCCCACGGAGCAGCGCGGCGATCCCCGAGGACTTGCTGCCCTACATCTCCCCGGAGCAGACCGGCCGCATGAACCGGGTGGTGGACTACCGCTCCGACCTGTACTCGCTGGGGGGCGTGCTCTACGAGATGTTGTCGGGCACCCTGCCTTTTGCACGCTCTCTCGATCCGATGGAGCTCGTGCACAGCCACATCGCCCGCCGGCCTCGGCCCCTGTCTCTGGTGGACGCCTCGATCCCGGTTGTGCTCTCGGACATCGTCGGCAAGCTGTTGGCCAAGAACGCCGAAGATCGGTATCAGTCCGCCCACGGTCTGGCCGTCGACCTGCAGCGCTGTCTGGAGCTTCTGCGCGACACAGGCCGGATCGCCGCCTTTGCACTGGCCACCGACGACTCTCCCGGCAGGCTGGCCATCCCCCAGCGACTGTACGGCAGGGAGCCGCAGATCGGCAGGTTGATCGGTGCTTTTGGGCGCGTCAGGGAGGGCGCCCGAGAGCTCGTGTTGGTCACCGGCTCCTCCGGCACCGGGAAGTCGACCCTGGTGAACGAGGTCCACAAACCCATCACCGAGTGCGGCGGCCACTTCATCTGGGGCAAGTACGAGCAATACGCACGCGACGTTCCCTATGCGGCCCTCGCTCAGGCTTTCGACGGCTTCTGCACCTACCTACTCACCGAGACCGAGGCGCGATTCGAGGCGACCAGGCTGGCGATCCTCGATGCCATTGGTAGCAATGGGCGGGTGCTGACCGACCTCTTTGTGCGCCTGCATCTGATCATCGGCGAGCAACCCCTGCTCGTGGACGTCGGCCCCCAGGAGACGCAGAATCGCTTCAACATGGTCATGCAGCAGTTCATGCGGGCCGTGAGCAGCGCCGAACACCCCCTGGTGCTGTTCCTCGACGATCTGCAGTGGGCGGATCAGGCCTCCTTGAACCTGCTGCGACTGGTCCTCACCGACGAGGAATGCCACCATCTCCTGGTCGTGGGGGCCTCCCGGGACAACGAGGTGAGCGAGTCCCATCCACTGGCCTTGGCGCTCAGCGAGCTGCGACGGAGCGACGCGGTGTTCCAGGACATCGCCGTGAGAGATCTGGCGCCTGACGACGTGAACAAGCTCGTCTCCGAGGCCCTCTCGGCCGAACCCCTCGACACCGAGGACCTCTCGGCAGCGATCGTCAATTGCACGCAGGGAAACGCCTACTTCACCATCGAGACCCTCAAGTGGCTGGGCGAGGAGCACCTCATCGAGTTCGACCACGAAGGTCAGCGGTGGCACTACGACGTGTCCCGGATCGAGGACCGGAACCTCACCGAGGACGTGGTGGAGCTGATGCAGGCCAAGCTCGATCGGCTCCCCGAGAGTGCGGGCGCGGCGCTGACCCTGGCCGCGCAGATCGGGCACGTCTTCGACCTCGGCATCCTCTCGGCAGTTCAGCGGAAGAGCCAGGCAGAAACGTTGGATATCTTGTGGCCGGCCGTGGGAGAGGGCTTCGTCGCGCCCCTCGATGAGAGCTACCGATCCGTCGACGAGTCCAGCGACCTGCCCGACGCTCCGAAGTTCAAGTTCAAGCACGACCGGGTTCTCCAGGCGGCGTTCACGCGAACCACCGGCTTGGACGGGACAGATCGGGATGGGGTGCAGCTCGAGATCGGCCAGCTCCTGCTCGACCGGGTCGGCACCGATCCGATCGAGGAGCAGATCTTCGACATCGTCAGCCACCTGGCCCAGGGAGAGCGGGCGATGGTGGCCGACTCCCAGCGGATCGAGCTGGCGGAGTTGAGCGTGGTGGCGGGGAAGAAGGCCAAGAAAGCCACTGCCTACACCACAGCGATCGACCACTTCCAGCGCGCTGTCCGGATCTTCGAGGAGAGCGGCTGGGGGCGCCACCACACCGCGCTCCTCGACACCCACCTCGAGCTGGCCGAGTCCTGCTACCTCATTGGGCAATACGATCGGGCGGAGGCGGTCTATCTATTGCTCTTGGACCGCGTGCAATCGGTGCACGAAGAGATCGAAGTGCGCACCGTTCAGACTGACCAATACCAGCTGCAGGGGCGGTTTGCCGAGGCGTTGCTGGTTCAGCAGACGGCCCTTGCTCAGCTCGGGCTGTCGATGCCGAGGGACGAGACCCAGGCACAGCGGGCATGGCAGGCGGAAGTGTCGGCGATCAACGAGATCATCGGCGATCGAGAGATCGGCAGCCTGCTCCAAGGACCGAAGCTGGAGCGGGCCGACGTGACCGTGATGTTGCGCTTCCTGGACAGCGTGGTGGTCTCCGCCTATTGCATCGCCTCGAAGACGCAGCTGACCCTGTGGGCCTGTGCGAAAATGGCGAGGTTGTCCCTGGAGTTCGGACTGTCAGAGCTAGCGGCGAGCTCCTTTGTCAACTACGCTCTCATGGCGCACCATGCCCTCGACCACCGCCTCGGCTCCGACTTCGCGGCGCTGGGTGTGGCCCTGTGCGAGCGCTACGACGACCTGGGCCGGCGCTCCAGCGTGTACCAGGTCTACAACCAGCAGTGCGCCCACTGGACCCTGCCCTACACAGCGTGTGTGGACGCGGCGAGGCGCGCCTGGGAATACGGCCTCGCCTCTGGGAACTTCGCGCGGGCCAGCTACGGCATGCAGATGGTGTCCTACTACCGCCTCGCCTCGGGACGGGACCTGGACGAAGTCCACGCCGAGGCCCTGGAACTCATGCGAATCATCGCCAGGATTGCGCCCTTCAGCCTCTCCTGGTCCCAGCCCTGCGTCCAGCACATCGCCTGCCTGCGCGGGCTGACAGAGAGCCCCGTTTCCCTGGACAACGACGACTTCGACGAGGGGGAACACCGGGCCATCTACGGGGCTTTCCCCCTGGTGATGAGCTGGGTCTTCGCACCCAAGCTGCAGCTCTACTACCTGTTCGACGAAGACGACCGGGCACTGGCCCTCGTGGACCAGGTCGACGAGATGGCGGACGCTCGCATGGCCCAGCCGGTGGTGCCCGAGCTGCACTTCTTCGCCAGCTTGGTGATGGCGCGGTGCCACCAGCGCGCATCCAACGACGAAAAGCACCGATATCTGGACAAGATCGCGGTCTATCAGTCGCGGATGAAGTCGGCGTCCACGAGCTGCGAGGCGAACTATCGGCACAAATACCTGCTCGTCGAGGCCGAGTGTCTGCGTCTTCGGTCCAGGCTCGACCGCGCCCGGCAGCACTACGCCGATGGCATCGAGTCGGCCCGACAGCACGGGTTTACAAATCACCAGGCTCTGGGCGCTGAGCTCTTCGCCCGGTTCCACCTCGACCTCGGCGAGCGCGACGCGGCGTCGGCACGAATGTGCGAGGCTCTGGAGCTGTACCGGCGGTGGGGAGCGGTCACCAAGGTCGACCACCTCGAGAGGCAGTACGCGGACCTTCTCGGAGCAGCGAATTGAAGCCGTCTTTCCTTGTCGTCGATGACGAGCCCGATTTCCTCGACAGCGTCGTGCGCATGCTGCGGGTGGCCGGGTACGGACAGATCACCCCGGTCTCGGATCCGACACTGGTCTCGGGGCTCCTCGATGATCACAGCTTCGACCTTGCCTTTCTCGACGTCACCATGCCTGGGCTCAACGGCATCGAGGTGCTCAAGATCATCAAGGAGCACAGCCCGAGCACGGCGTGCGTGATGGTGACCGCCGACGAGAGCGTGCCCATGGTCGTCGAGGCCATGCGCGAGGGTGCCTTCGACTACGTGCTCAAGCCGCTGCACCCCGATCAGCTCCTGCACGCGCTGGAGAGGGCCCTGGCCCGAGACCGGCTCCCGGCAGAACCCGTTCCGACCGCCGCTGAGGATCAACACAAAACCGGCATCGTGCTTGGTCAATACCAGCTGGTCGAGCTCCTCGCCGAGGGCGGAATGGGGGAGGTGTGGCTGGCGAGACACGAGCTCCTGTCCCGGCAGGCGGCGGTCAAGCTCATCCGTCCGACGATGTTGGGGGCAAAGGACAGACGGCACTCAGCCGTAGTGCGCTTCGAACGAGAGGCACAGACGACCGCATCTCTGCGCTCTCCCCACACCGTCGAGCTCTACGACTTCGGGATCAGCGACAGTGGCTCCCTCTACTACGCCATGGAGCTCCTCGGCGGGATGGACCTGCACACCCTGGTTCAGCGCTTCGGGCCGCTGCCGGCAGAGCGGGTCGTGATGCTGCTCTCCCAGGCCTGTCGATCCCTCGCAGAGGCTCACGACAAGGGCCTCGTCCACCGCGACATCAAGCCAGCCAACCTCTTTGTCTCTCCGTTTGGCCTCGACTACGACTTCCTCAAGGTGCTCGACTTCGGGATGGTGAAGGCACCCGTCGAGACCGACCAGACCAAGCTCACCGTCGAAGGAGTTGCCGCTGGTACGCCGGCTTTCATGGCGCCCGAGCTCGCCGTCGGCGACACCGATGTCGACGGGCGAGCCGATCTGTACGCCCTTGGCTGTACGGCCTATTGGCTGCTCACGGGTCGGATGGTGTTCGAGTCGGCGAGTGCGGTGCGGGTGATGCTGCACCATCTGCAGACCCCGCCCTCGGCGCCGTCGCTGCTGAGCGAGGAGGACGTGCCAGAGGCCCTCGACCGACTGGTCCTGCTGTGCCTCGCCAAGAATCCGGCGGATCGCCCGTCATCGGCCTACGAGATGTCAAGGATGCTCGGCGATATCCCCGTTGTCCGTCCCTGGGATCAGCGGCGCGCCGAGAAGTGGTGGAGGCTGCACGCTCCCGACGCCCTCGCTCGCTGAGGAGTGCCATTCTGAGGGGGGCATACCATTTTGGGGCGATCAAACTGGCACTCAACGCCGATCCTGGCGGAGCCGTAGCATCGCGAGAATCAGGGAAGATACTGAATAAGGTAGTGGCAGCCTGACGTTGGCACGAGTGGTGCTTTGGTCCTGGTCAACTCCAAGGAGACACCATGACCGCCCACAGAACCCTCGCCACTATCCTGGCTGTTTCACTCACTGCAGGCTGCTACTCCGAAGCCGTCACCTATGAAATCGACGAGGAGTACGACGCCGTGGTCATCGAGGTGGACGCCGGTGACGTGACCTTGGCCACCCGCGACCGGGCCACGAGCATCGACTATGCCGCATCCCGACTGGGACGGGAGCCAGAGTTCTCGGCGACCGTCGAGGACCGCGTGCTCTACGTCACCGCCAAGTGCCACGACCCAGCTCGCGAGTGCCGGGCGAGAGTGGACCTGGTCGTTCACAGCGACGTCGACATCACCGCGTGGACCGGCTCGGCCGACATCGATGTCGCCGGCACCAACGGCGACCTGAGCATCCGGTCCGGATCGGGAAGCATCGACCTTCACAACGCATCCGGAACCGCCGATCTCGAGAGCGGAAGTGGACGAATCGAGGGGTTGGGGCTGCACTTCATCGAGGTCGTCGCAGATGCGGGCTCGGGGAGACTCGCCCTCACCCTGGGACACGAACTCGAGTTCGCGCAGGTGCACACCGGGTCGGGCAACATCGATCTCGCGATCCCACAGGGCGGCTACGACCTCACGACGAGCACCGGCAGCGGCCACGTGGACCTCGATCAGGTCTGGAACGACAGCCAGTCCAGCTCGACTCTGCAAGCCACGTCGGGCTCCGGCGACATCGACGTCGTCGGCCTCTAGACCGTCAGATTCCGCCCCTTCTTCGGTGAAAAACCGCCGGACTCGCCGGCTCGTTCTAGACAAGACCATCAGGAGACTCCATGTCGAAACAACTCATCAGCCTCATCGCCCTCATCACCCTGACAGCCGGTTGTGGCACCATCGGCAACGGGAGCCTGGCACACGAGACTCGAGCCGTCTCAGATTTCTCGGCCGCAGAAGCCCATAATGGAGTGTCCCTGTTCCTGGCGGTGGACACCTCGGCACCAGGAAAGGTCGAGCTCGAGGTCTCCGCCGAGTCCAATCTCCTGAACCTCATCCAGACCCGGGTCTCCCGGGACGTGCTCGACGTGGATGTCTCCGGCGTGACCACTGCCCACTTCGACATGGAGGTCGCTGGCACCGTGGCCGAGCTCCAGGAAGCCGCAGCATTCGACGGCGCCCACATCGACGTGCTCGGTATCTCCGGCTCCACCTTCGACATCCAGGCCTATGACGGCGCAGTTGCCGAGGTGAGCGGCATGACGGAGCACCTGACGCTGGTGGCCGACGACGGAGGGCAAGCCCGGGCCGGCCTGCTCACCGCCAATACGGCCTCGGTGTTTGTCGACAACGGCGCGTCTGGTGTGGTGTGTGCGACCGGAAAGGTGACTGGAAGCGTCAACAACGGCGGGAAGCTGGTCGTCGAGTGTGGCGGGGATTCCAGCGGCGTCGACACCGACAACGGAGGCTCCGTGCGGTCACGGTAGCGCTATGAGACCCCGTACGCCTTGAGCTTGCGGTGGAGGGTCTGCAGGCCGATCTGCAGGGCCTTCGCCGCTTGAGTCTTGTTGTTGCCCAGCTTGTTGTACACGGCCACGATGTGGCGGCGCTCGACCTCACCGAGTGGTTCGATATCGACAGGCGCGCTCTCCCCGGGCTTCTTTCGTTTGGCATCCCAAAGCCGCAGATGCTCTGGCCGAATCGTCCCGCCGTCGGCCAGATTGATGGCCGCCTCGAGCACCCCCTTGAGCTGCCGCACATTGCCGGGCCAGGGATAACCGCACAGCTCGGAAAGAGCCGCCTGGGAGATGCCGCCGCACCTTCTCTCCGCCTTTGCGATCAGCCGCTCACACAGTGCGGGGATGTCTGCGGCGCGGTCTTGGAGTGGAGGCAGGTGAAGATGCGCAAACTGAAGGCGGTAGAAGAGGTCCCTGCGAAACTGCTTCTTCTCCACCTGCTCGTCCAGGTCCTGGTTCGTCGCGGCGACAAACCGCACGTTCGCCTGCTCGGAGTGGGTGGCCCCGACACGGTTGTACTCACCCTCCTGGAGAATCCGCAGCAACTTGCCCTGGATCTCCAAGGACAAATCACCGATCTCGTCGAGGAAGAGCGTGCCGCCGCGGGCCTGGGTGAGGTATCCGGGCTTGTCGCGCGTCGCCCCAGTGAAGGCGCCCTTGACGTGACCGAAGAACTCCGACTCGAACAGCGTCGGCGACAGCGCAAGCATGTTCACCGGAACAAAGGGTCCCCGCGCACGGCGGCTACAGGCGTGCACCGCTCGAGCGAGCAGCTCCTTGCCCACGCCGGTCTCCCCCGTGATCAAGATTGGGATGCTCGAGGCCGCGTGCAGTTCCGCCTCGTGCAGGAGTCGGATGGTGCCCTCGTCGGTCGACACGATGTGCTCGAAGGCGTCGGGGTTGGACAGCTTGGTGCGGATCGGTCGTGACGATCGGAGGCGCACTGTCTGTATGAGCGCTCTACGTTCGAGGGCGCGCTCGAGTGCCTGGGTGAGTTGATCCGGTCGAATGGGCTTTACGAGGTAGTCGAAGGCGCCCAGGCGCATGGCTCGGACCACGTCTGCCACGTCGTCCAGGGCGGTGATCATGATGCACTCGGTCTGGGGGCTCTTGGCCTTGATGAGCCGCAGCAGCTCGAGGCCGTCCAGCTCGGGCATGGTGATGTCCAGCAGCACCAGATCGAATCCTTGCTCTTCGAGGAGAGCTGGCACCGATGTCGAGGTCGACACTGGCGTGAGGTGTTTGAAACCTTGCATACGGAGGAGGCGGACGACGCTATCGAGGAAGTCCTGCTCGTCGTCGACGACAAGAACTCTGGTCTGCATGGGCCACCTCTCGTGGGGGCCTGGTAACCGGGGCGAAGCGTTTGGCTCAAGGCTGGGCGTCGTCGGCGTGGGTGGCAGTGACCGCAATCGGTTGTGGCCGTGGCCGTGGTCGTGGTCGTCGCTGTGGTCGGTCGTGTTCGTGTTCGTGGTCGTGGGCGACCTAGCCGAATAGTCGTCTGATCCGGAGTGCAGAGGGGTGTAGCTTCTTGCCGGGGGTTGAAGTGCGCCAGGACAAGGAGCATGCATCGCCGCCGCCCCCGTCCTCGAACTCCATATAGAAGTCGTCCTCGAGAGCTTCCTCTCTGCTTATGAAGTTCGGCGCCTGCACATCGACGCGCAGATCGATGTCCTGTTGTCCCGAGACGCCCTCGACCTCCAGGTAGCCACGATCGACCTCGATGAAGAGCCGCTTGATCTCCTGACCAGGCAGAGTGCGATCGAAGGTCTCGACCGTATTGGCTCTGAGGTGACAGCCGCCGAGCAGCAGGGCGATGGAGAGTGCGATGTGTTGGTGTTTCATGTTTCTGTCCTCCTCTACAATTGGCGGTCCAGTCCCTCGTCTGGCACCCATGACCTGCAAACTGACGAACATATGATGGTGCATCCTGCACAATTCGTAGTTGCTCCCGACGTTCCTTCGAAACCTGGGGAGTATGTACGACAGCTCACAGCCCATGGGTTTGACTCCGGCCTTGACCTGCCCTCCCACAAAGCACCTGCCGTGCCAACACAGGCGAAACGCCAGATCTCCACAATGCACGCCGACTATCCTGCGTCGATTGGCGGGTCCGCCGAGTCCGCCGACCCTCCCACCATCCCATTCTGGTGTAGTGCAGTGCCAAGATGAGATCGACGCTACACCGCGTAGGTCTCGCGCAGATAGTCGACCTTCGCAGTGGCACCCCACTCCTCGTAGAGCCCCACAGCCTGTTGCAGATAGCTGGCCGCCTTCGCAGCGTCCCGCTCCAGCCAGAACCGGCCCGCGAGCTCGCTCGCCAGCGCCGCGTGGTTGACAAAACGATGCTCGGAGGCCGACAAGATCGCCTGGTCGTAGAGCTCCGCGCTCTGTGCCAGCTTGCCTAGCACCCGGTCCCGCTCGGCATCGACCAATAGCAGTTTGTGCAGGAAGTTCGCCTCGCACCGACCCGCCCACTCCGCGAGTTTCACCCGGTAGCGTGCCATCGTATTCAGCATCCTTTGCCGGTCCTCGTCGCTCGCTCCGGCGCATCCCCTCGCGAGGATCAGGCTGCTGAAGAACGCGAGCTCGGTCTGCACGGGCTGTCCCGGTCGGGCCGCCGCCATCTGGTCGGAGAGGTGCACCTGGCTCAGGGCCTCCCGATCGCGCCCGAAGTGGTACAGCAGCTGGAGCTTTGGCGAAAAGACCCAGCTCTGCCGGAGGGGGTTGTCGGCGTACTTGCGAGCGTGCTCGACCTCGCTGAAGCCGTTGCCATCCAAACAGGCGGGATCGGGGGTGAGGCCACGCAGGCAAGCGGCGTGCTGAACACAGGCGGGTAGGAAATAGGTCAGCGTAGAGGGGCAGATCTCCTCGATGATTCGACGGTAACGAAGGGCCTCTTCGTAGGTCTCCTCCAGATCTCGTCCACAGGCGATGGAGTGGTAGATCGTGAACATCAACGTGAAGCTGGCCTGGGAGTAGGCGCCCGAGGACATTCCATAGGCGCAGGCCTTGCGAAACGCATCGAGGAGCTCCCGGGCCGGCTGCTTCCAGTAGGCGTTGAAGAGCAGGAAGCCGTCGTAGGTGGTGCTGCGGACGGACAAGTTGTCGCCGCGCTCGCTCATCGCTACCGCGAGGCGACCCAGCTCGTAGCCACCGTCGTAGTCGTCGAGGAGCTCTACCCGCGCAAAGGCGTAATAGCAGAACGCAATTGGAGACAGCGCGCACTGGCCCCGCTGCAGGGTGAGGCTGGCCATCTTCACCGACGTCCACAGGACCAGGGGCTGGCGGTTCCCGAACACATAGGCGGTGAGCCACAAGCAGCTGAGGATCAGCAGCGCGGCTTCCACTTCTGGCTTCTCCGCCCTGGGCATGTCGATGAGCGTTCCGACCGGTCGATCGCCGATCAAGTCGTGAGCGGCCTTCAGCTCGATCTCGAGTTGGGCGCGAGCCTCGATATCGTCCTTTGGAACAACCACTCCGAGCAGAGCAAGGCCGGCAGCCTCCACCGCGAGGGCCTCGCCGAGCCGGTGCTGGATGTTGTACTGAACCGCCTGAGTGACGCGGATTCGGACCCGGTCCTCATCCCGCTGTACCCGCTCGCTGAGTTCGCGATACAGGGTGTCTGCGCGCTCATATGCTCCGGTGAGGTGACAGGCCTCGGCCATCGAGAGGGTGGCGTCGAAGACCGTCTGGTAGTGACTGGACCAGGCTCCGGACGGCAACAGCTCCAGGCTCTGCTCGAAGTGGCCGATTGCGGAGGTGTAAGCTGCCGCCTTCAGTGCTCGCCTTCCAGCCCGGAGGTTCAGCATCGCCAGGGCCGCGCGTTCTTCGGGAGCCATGGCCGAACACCCCTTGTTGAGGTGGCCCACGCCGGCGAAGAACGCCTCGTCGGGTTCGGTGTGACGGGCCTGCAGGGTTCGCCCGATCTTCAGATGGGCCAGGATGCGCCGGTCTTCGTCGAGACCCTCGGGGTTCGAATAGGCCGCCTGGTGCACGCGGTCGTGGGTGAATCGGAAGCGCGCCTCCACGCTCCGGGTGGGCAGGGACTGCTCGCCGGCCACTGCCCCAAAGAGCCGGTAGTTGTTGTCCAACGGGATGATGAAACCCCGCTCGAGGGCGCCCCAGAGCCGCTGCAAGGTGTCGGACTCACTGCACTCACACAACACCGATAGGGTCTCGAGATCAAACAGATGCCCAATGCACGCGGCCCGCGCCAGGGCTGCGACGGCGGGCTCGTCGAGGCGGTTGATCTTCGCGGTGGTCAGCACCACAGCATCGTTCGTAATGAGCAGGGCCTGCACTTGGGCCAGGTCGTAGTGCCAGGCCTGTTGCCGGAACTCGAACTGCAGCGCGTCGCCCTCATAGAGCCACTTGAACGCCTCGATCGAGAAGAACGCGTTGCCTTGGGTTCGGGAGACGATGGCCCGAGTGAGCTCGGCGCAGTCCTCTCTGGAGAGGGCATCGCCCACCAACCGGTTCAGGTCATCGAACGGAAGCGCCCCGAGGGCGAGCCGCTGTATTGGCGTAGCGCTGCGCTCGGAGTGCTCGATCACCAGCTGCAGCGGGTGGGCCTCGTCCACTTCGTTGTCACGGTAGGCCCCCAGTACGAGCAGATGGCGGAGAGATCGCGCAGAAAGCACACTCTGGAGCAGCTGGAGCGAGGCGACGTCCGCCCACTGCAGATCGTCGACGAACAGCACGAGGGGGTGCTCGGCCTGGCAGACCACGCTCAAGAACTGCAACATCGCCTGGTTCAGTCGATTCTGGCGCTCCTGGGGCGCGGCGTCAGACGTTGGGGGTTGCTGACCGATGAGCAGCTCCAACCTGGGAAAGATATCGACGAGCTGCCCGCCATTGCCGCCGACCGCCTCGCGTATCCCCGCTCGCATCTGCTCGAATCGCGCCTCGGGTTCGGTGAGCAGCTGCCTGCACAGCCCGTCGAATGCCTCCGCGAGGGCCGAGTACGGCAGATCGCGGTTGTACTGCTCGAACTTGCCGGAGATGAAGTACCCGGACTGCTCGGTGAGGGGGCGATGCACCTCGTTGATGAGGGCCGACTTGCCCACTCCGGAGGGTCCGGTCACCAGCACCAGCTCCCTGGCACCGCCGGCGACCCGACCGAAGCTCTCCAGGAGCTTCAGGAGCTGAGTCGTGCGCCCGTACAGGTGCTGAGGGATGGCGAGGGCGCCCGTGGCGTCGTGTTTCCCAAGCTCGAAGGCGGGGATCTCACCACCGCTCTGGAGCGCACTCAGGCAGTGTTCCAGGTCCACGGACAGCCCGAAGGCGGACTGATAGCGATCGGTGGCGTTCTTCTCCAAGAGGCGGCAGATGATGTCCGAGATCGGGCGAGGCAGCTCCGGAACCCGCTCTACGAGAGGAAGAGGTCTCTGGGCGATGTGCCGGTAGACCAGCTCGGCTTCATCGACGGCATCGCCGAAGGGAGCGGCACCACAGAGGGCCTCGTACAGGGTCGCGCCCAGGGAGTACAAGTCGCTGCGGAGGTCGACTACCCGGTTCATTCGCCCGGTCTGCTCCGGCGACATGTAGTCCAGGGTGCACTCCAGACCCTGGGCGCCCACCCGCGGAGCGAGCACTTGATCGAGGCGGCTGGCGATGCCGAAGTCGATGTAGGTGACCTCCCCGCCTTCGATCAGCACGTGATCGCTGGTGATGTGCCGATGAATGATGCCACTCTGGTGGATGCGATGCAGCGCCCGCGCACTCGCGACGGCGACGGCCAGGATTTCCTCGAGGGAGAGGAACGGAGCACGGGTTCGCAGGGTTTGACCAGGCACGTGCTCGAGGGTGAGCACGACGCGGTCCCCGACCTGCTCGATGCTCCGGCTGCGACGGACGCCCGAGACCTCCAGCTCCTTGAGCAGCACGTACTCGTTGTTGAGCTGTGCGAGCTGGGCAGGGGAGGGGTCGGGGTGGGACACCTTGAGCACCAGCGGTTCCCGATAGTGCAGGGTGGAGTTCGTTCCTTGGTGAAGGATCGGCAGCCCGTCGAAGCTGCTTGTCATGACGGCGACCTCTCCTATTGCCCGTCGCAGGGTAGCGCGTCGCCGGCAGGAGATCACCTTCGCCTAGAAGAATCCGTGGATCTCGCCGACGAGCCGATCGGAACGCCTGTCAACCGGCGCCTGGGGATGTCCATGCTCGATCTACGCCGTTGTCGGTCAAAAAGCGTTAGAGGGAGAGTCGGGGTGGGCGAATGATTATCGAACTTTCTGGGCGGCCCCTGCTGGCGAGTGGTCGAAGTCCTTCCTCTCCGAGTTGATGGCATAGATCGCCAACTGTAGATCCCTGGCGATTTGCATCATTCAGCCACACCCCCCGGGCCCACCGCCGCGCCTCGACCCATAACGCACGATGGTGCCGTGGTTTGAGGACTGGCTGGAGAGATTCCCGCCGAACCAGAAGACATCCTCGCCGTGCTTCCAGACAGCATGCAGATCGTCCCAAGTGAGAGCCAGGTCAGGACACTCCCAGCTCTCGCCGTCCCAGCGGCCCATGGCGCCCTGCATGCCGGCGATCCACACATCCTCCCCGGGCGCTGTCCAGACTCCCGTGAGCGGGAGCACCGCGCAGCGAGGATCGACCTCGACTCTGGCCCATTGAAGGCCATCCCAGTGCCACAGCTCGGCCTCCGTCCTTCCACCCACTGCCCAGACATCGTCGGGTGCCCGGCCGCGTACCGTAAGCAGGCGAGGATGGGGCTCCGGCGTGAGATCCACCAGCTGGTCGTCCTCCATCCGATACACGACTCCATCGCCGACGAACCAGCCGTCCCAGACCTTGAAGATTACGCCTGGCAACTCCGCTTCATACAGCTCCCAGACACCCTCTCTTCGGCTCCAGATCTCTCCGGCTCCGGTGCCGAAGACGTCGCCACCCACGGCCCAGACGGACTCCCCATCGTCCCAGACCCCGTACAGCGTAGAGCTCGTGGGGAGGCTCTCGTCCACGACCGCAGCCTGCTGTCCGCGCAGCACCAGCCCGCCGTCCCCGACGGCAAACCACGAGTCGCTGTCAGCCCCGTGCAGCCACCAGATCGGCCGGGTGGCGGCGGGAACGGGGTCGGCACACCAGCTGCCCTCGGACTCCCAGACGACCAGGCCATCGCTACCGTCGAGCTTGCCACCAACGGCGAGCAGATCTTCCCCGGCGGACCACGCAGAGAGCAATACACCGCCGGGGAGATCTTCGGTCACGAGCGAAAACGGCTAGATTTCCCCGCTTTTCCCATCTCCGTGCGGCTCTGCACAGGCAAACAGGACCGAACCCAAGAGCGGGGAGAGCGCAACGGGTCTCATAGCGAGCTCAGGAAGCGAAGGAGCGCCGACCGATCCTCCCTCGGAAGGGTCTGAAAGCCCACTGAGGCCGACGCTGCCTCGCCGCCGTGCCACAGGATCGCCTCCTCCCGCGTACGTGCGCGTCCGTCGTGTAGATAGGCGGCGGTGCCGAGGACGGTCTCGGTCAGTCCGACGCCCCAGAGGGTGCGGGTTCGCCACTCATTGCCGGTTGCGCCGAAGTCAGGAGCGCCATCGGCGAGCCCAGGACCCATGTCGTGCAGCAACAGGTCAGAGTACGGGTGGATTAGCTGGTTGCGGAGAGCCGAAATCTCATGGTCGCCGGTCTCAAGGTCAGGGGTGTGGCAGGCGCTGCAACCCAGCGAGGCAAAGAGCTTCTCGCCGCGCCGCACCTTGGGATCGTCCCAATCGGCGCGCATCGGAACCGCCAGGGTCGTCATGTAGAAGGCGGCCAGATCGACCGTTTCATCGTCAACTTCAACGTTGCCGTCCTCGTCGGGGAAGAGCGGGTTGGCGATGCCCATCGTCGCGGCAAAACCACCGGCGGAGTTCTGGAACAGGCCTGGTTCCTGGGCCTTCCAGCCTAGGCGCCCGACTACGTTGCGCTGCAGGGACTCGTCGAAGACGATGTTGTTTGCCCGTCCCGAGATGCCATCACCATCCTCGTCGGCGGGATCGGCGAGGTCGAGGATGGTCTCCTCGGGAATGGCTTCGAGCAGTCCGAGGCCGAAGACCGGCGTCGGGATGCGGAGTGTGCGCATGTCCTCGGCAGCGAGCACCGAGCCGTCGGCCAGGGTGACCTCGACCGAGGGCTCGCGGAGGGAGAACGGCGTCCCATCTGGATAGTTGCCGGGTGTCTCGATCCAACTGATGTCGATGTACGCCTCCGGTTCCCAGCCCGGCAGCGCATGGTCGCGCAGAGGCGCTCCCGGTCCTCCAGGTGATCCCTGTGGACCCGGCTCGTCCCGCTCGATGCGCACCGACAGGTGCGTACCCAAGGGGCCATCACCGACCACCGGCAGCCCGCGCCCATTGCCAGGGTGGCAGGCGACACAGGAGGTGTTCAGGTACAACGGACCCAGGCCAGGGTTGACGTCGGAAGGCGCCGACACAAAGGTGGCCTCGAAGACGACCTCGGCGTCGAGGTGCCGTTCGAAGTCCTCATCGCTGAGGTTTGGCGCAGGATTGTCGAAGGCGCTGCTGGACCGATCTTCCACGGTCGTATCGCCCCCAGCCTGCGGCGGCAGCAGCGTGTCGGACCCTGCCGAGCACCCACCCGCCAGGACAGCCACCAGGACACTCTGGAATCGCATGGTCCTTCTCCCCTGAGATTACTGCGTCACAAGCGGCACAATGTCGCTTTCGAAGGTTGTCTGTGCGGCGCGGATGGCGACCTGGGCCGTCTCGATGGTATCCGCCGCCGCCGGATCGGTGATGGACTCCCGGAACGGCTCGGGGATGTCGCCCAGCGCGTCCAGCGCCGTCTGGATCTCCCCTTCCACCCTCTCGGCCAGGTCCGGGTCCGTCTCCGCTACAAAGTCTGCAAAGGCAACCCCAGTGTCGCCGGAGCGCAGGTCGATGGACAGCCAGGCATGTCGCACGCTATCGATGTTGTCGGTGAAGTCGGCCAGGGAGTTCCAGCTGAACTGACTCTCCACCAGGGTCACGTCCTGCTCGCCATAAGGGTCGGCGATCTTGCCATTCGCCACTTCGTCGAGGATCCCGATGGTGCCGTAGACGATCTCCTGGGCCACGGACTGCAGGGATGGATAGACGGCGTTGTTCGCCTCACCCGCGGTCCTCACCAGGTCGCCATAGGGTGCGCCGCCCTCGATCTCATCGGTCCACTTGGCGGCCAGGTCGGCACCCAGGTCGGCCATCTCGGCGACCACTGCGACCAGGTAGTTCAGCTCGCGGGCGGTCAGATCCGCGGCGACCTTGCCCCGTTGTGTGCCAAAGAGCAGGTACTCGGCGGTGTGATAACCCTGCAGGGTGTCGTCGAGGCTGGAGACATAGGACTGGTTGAGCTCGTCGCCGGATGACAACACCTGATCGAGGGAGGTTCGGTCCACCGGCCAGCTGTCCAGGGCCGGGTCGAAGCCAAACCCATCCACAGGACCGAAGAGGAAGCCCTCGCTGGCCTCCCAGGGCTCTCTGGCCTCGACCCACGCTTGCTGAGCCGCCTCGAGGTTGGCCTGGGAGGGGTCGCTCTGGAGCGTCGCGACGGCGGTCTCGAGTTTCGCCAGTCCGTCTGCCAACGCCAGATAGGTGGGTATGATCACCACATCTGCGAAGTCACGCACGATCTCCGGTGCCAGATCGCTGTCCTCGAAGCTGACGTCGTTCGACTTGACGCGGTTGCATCCAGCGGCCAGGGCGCCCACGGCCAGCAGCCAAGCAGCGCGCCGGAAGATGGAAGGGAACGTCATTGGTTTTCTCCTTTAAAACTGGAATCCAGCGGCCAGACGCGCGGAGGTCTCCGGGCGCAGATCCGCGGATCCAAACCGTCGGTAGTTGAGGTCGGCTTTCAGGCTCACGCGCTCGTGCCAGCTCCAGCCGAGGCCGCCCCCGAACACGGAGCGGGCGAAGCGCGGGTTGTCGAAGACGTCGTCCGAGACTTTGAACATGGTGTCGAAGTGCTCGACCCGGACGAAGGGCTCGAGCTCGGCGAGCCGCAGTCTGAAGAGGTGATGTTGATCCTCTCCAGTGGCGAGATCCTGTCGTAGTCGGTCGAAATGCGGAGCGCGGGAAACCAGCAGGCATCATACTATTGAAAGTGAAATTCATTATCAACAACCAGCCAATCGGATTCCCCATCGAGGATACTGTGTTTCCACGCCGGCATTGGAGCAGAGAGCTCGAGGGTGGGCGCTCAACATGAAGACCGTCTTCATGACGCTCTGCCTTCTCGTGATGGCCTCGACCCAAGTAGCGATGGCGGTCGAACTCTCAACCGAGCAGCGAGCAAGACTGTTGCTCAAAGTCCTCGCCTACGATCGCAACATCTCGAATCGCGGCCTGGACAAGGTGAAACTACTCGTGCTCTCCAGAAAAGGCGACCCGAGTTCGGCCCTGGAGAGCCGGGGAATGGCAGACGCCTGGACCAACGCGTCGAAGACCAACACGATTGGCGGGCTCCCGGTGGAGTGCACGGCCACGGAGTACAGAGACGACCTTGAGCTGTCCGAGCTTGGCGTCGCAGCGATCTACGTCGCTAGCGGGCTCGAGGACCAGCTGGACCAGCTCACCGAGAAGACCAGGGCCGCGCGAGTGCTCACCCTGGCGTCCAGCGAGGAGTACGTGAGCGCGGGGGTGAGCGTAGCCGTCGTAGTGAGGGAAGACCGACCGAAAGTCCTTGTGAATCTGGCGTCGGCACAGAAAGAGGGAGCCTCGCTGGATGCGCGGTTCTTGCACCTGGCCGAGGTGATCCGATGACTTGGTGGAGAGGATTTCGCTCTGACTCGAGACGGAGAGGCGACTAGCATGATTCTACTTCTGACCTACCTCGCGTCCTCGGCGCTGGCTGGCGCCTTGGGCACCCACCACGCCCACACGATGAGCGACGTGCACGATGCTCTGGGACTCGTCGAGTTCGCCGTCCTGCTCGAGCCGGCCCTGTCTGAGGACCAGCTCCGTCAGACCGACACCTTCCTGATGCCTCTGTCCGAGCACATTGATCTGAACGTGATCGGACAGGGTAGGGACGCGTGGATCGATGCGGACAAGATCCTCGACGCAGTCATCGACGGGCTGGAGCGGGGCGAGACCCTGAACGCCATCGGCCACGACCTCGTCAAGCGATACCGGCGTGGGGAACTGTCGAAGATGGCCGGTTCCGAGGACGGATCGGCTCCGGTCGATATCGGGGGACTGTTCGTCGCCGAGGCCGAGTACCACCAGGAGCCGGACGGTCACTTTGCACCGCTTATCGAGATTAACCAGTTTCGCATGTATTTTTCGGCGGACGCCAATCCGACTGCCGAGGCCAATCGGGTCGCTGTTCTCGCGGAGTGGAACCCCGTTCCCGAGGAGGTCATCCACCAGATCGAAGATGTCGAGGTCAACGGTGGGGTGCTCTCCCTCCCCGAGCGCCCGATCATCGGATTGATCAACTTCGAGCAACTCCACGCAAGCATCCAGTCCATCGGCGGGAGCCCGATCGGTCTGACAATGGGCCAGATCCGAAACCCCTTCGGCTTCTGGTCAGACTACACATCGCACCGCAACTTCACGACGACCAAGAACGCCACAGTCGTGAACGGCTTCGCGCTCAAGAAGATCGAGCTGGGCTTCCAAATGAGCGCACGGTCCGGCCCCATCGAGGCAGACGTCGCAGTTGTGCACGGTCGATTTGGACGGACCTTCCCCCTCGATCGCGTGGACATCGATGACAGCAAAGACCTGGTGGGACGTGTCCGCGCAAGCGGAGGGGCGTTTGGGGTGGGTGCCTCGGCCTATCTGCACGAATTCCAGACGCGAAACATGGCTGTCGGCCTCGAATGGCAGATCGGGGTGAGTCGCCTGACCTTGGCGGGCGAAGCGGTGTATCAGCAGAATCTAGACCCCGACGAGGTCTACGGCAGAGGCGTGCCCGTCGACAAATTGGCATCGTTCGGATCCTACGCCCAGGCAGAGGCGTCCATCAGCCAGCGGTTGCACGTCTTCGGCATGTACGAGGGTTGGCAGCTGTACGCTGACGGTGAGGCCCACAACCCCGTCGCCGGCAAAGTCTTCCACGGCGTTCGCTACCTCTTCGACGAGCGGGTCCGCTGGACGATCGTGGAGTGGGGGCACATGTTCCACGAGGGCTACGACCACGGCCACGAGCACCTATCGACCCAGTTCGAGGTCAGCTTCTGATTGCGTTGTTCTCCGTTGCCGTCCTCAGCTGGACGGCTACTTGCTAAGAACACTCTCAGCGGCCTCGACGATGGCCCGAACAGCTGCGTTTCCCAAGCGTTTCTCCATGGTGATCGCATAGAACCGTTCCTGGACGCCATCCAACTCACCCAGTGGACGAACTCCATACCGAGCGACCACGTCATCAAGGATGGCGGAGGGCGCGGGGAAGAGCCCGGCTCCCTCCTGCCCAAACGCCTTGAGCAACGCGCTATCTCCGAACTCCGCCACCACCACGGGCTCTACGTTCGCCCTATCAAACCACGCCTCGAGCAGCCCACGCATGGTTGTGTGCTCGTCGGGCAACAGCACTGGGGCTCCGTGTAGGGAGCGAGGGAAGTCACCACCCCACCGCTCGGCCAGCTTGGGTGTACCGAAGATCGTCACACCACAATCGCCGAGTACCCGGCTTGTCGCGTGCACGTCCCGAGCGAGCCCAATGGGTGCGTCGGAGAGGACCAGATCGAGGTGGTGCAACGCAAGGTCCGCGACGAGCTGAGCGGGCCTGTCCTCCTGGCAGACCAGATGCACGGGCAGACCGAGGTGCAGGGCCGGAGCGAGGAAGCGGTAGGCAACCAGCTTCGGCACGATGTCGGCCACACCAACTCGCAACCGGAGCGGTCGGCGCAACGTGGGGGAGTCGTGGACTGTGTCGAGGAACTCTGTGCCAAGCGCGAAGATCTCGTCGGCGTAGTCAACCGCGAGCCGCCCGGCGTCGGTAAGCACCATAGTGCGACCGCTTCGATCGAAGAGAGTGCGGCCGAGAGCCCTCTCGAGGCCGCGGATCTGGGTGCTGATCGTTGACGGTGCGAGCCCCAGCTTTTCGCTCGCACGGACCAAGGCACCCTCGCGCGCAGTGACCCAGAAGTGGTGCAGATGAAGGTAGTTGAGCATGGGTAGGTGGTCTGACATTTCGATTTTTTAGAAGATTAGCACGGAATATTCATAATTGACCGAAACTTCAGCTTCCGCGAAAATCGGGGCGTGGATTCTCCCGTCGATCACCTTCCGGACCTGTTCAGCCTCGGCTCCCCGAACTTCTGGTTCGGGGTCACCATTGCAGCCATCGCCCTCTTCGACCTGAGCCACCTTCACCGAGAGGACGAAGCGCCGCGGAGGACGGCGGTGCATGCGGTGTCATGGGCATTCGTTGGCATTCTCTACGCAGGGGCCATTCACAGCTGGGCTGGGCCCACTCTGGGACAAGAGTTCCTCGCTGGTCTTCTCTTCGAGAAGGCCCTCATCGTGGGCAACGTCCTCGTCATCGCCAGCATCGCCGCCGCGTTTGGCTTGCGCGGAGAGCGCGAGCGCCGCGTCCTGCTCTGGGGTGTCCTCGGCGCCTGGACGATGCGGATTCTAGTCATCACCGCCAGCACAGCGTTCCTGTACCTCGAGGCTTCGGCCACATACCTCCTGGGCGTCGTCGCGCTTGTGGCAGGGATCGTCTTGGTGCAGTTCCGGACGGCGTACTCGGATCTCGCGGTCCGTGCCGCCCGTCGCCTCTTGGGACGAAGGCTACCCGCGGACGGAGATCTCCCGAGCGGAGGTTGGAAGGGTTCCAGCGTCACCGCCGCCATCACGCTGGTGGCAGTTGTCGAAGTCCAGGTGGTCAACCTGGCGTTCGCTGTCGCGGCAAGTCCGACCATTCACGCCGTCACGGAGGACACGCTCGTGATCATGGCAAGCAATGGCGTGGCACTCCTCGGACTCGGTCCCCTGTACTTCCTGGTCAAGGCCACACTTCTGCGGCGCTTTCACCTCCTCGAGTTCGGGCTGGCCTCGCTCCTGTTCGTCGTTGGAGCGAAGCTGCTACTCGGCAGCTCGATACCCATCTCGCTCGAAGCCACCGTCTCCCTCGCATTCGGCACGATCGCGCTGTACGCCGTGGGCTCACTGTCGCAACCGCTTGGGCTTCAGCACGTCGTCCAAGATGCGCCCGCACGGGATGCCAACGGCAGCGCGTCCAGCCAGCGAGTCAACGGCTCCACACCCGACCCACATTGACACCAAACCTCCTTCCGCTCCGAGACGCCCTACCCACATGACTGAACACAATCTCGGCATCTTCCTACTCCAGGTTCTGCTGCTGCTCGCCTTGGCACGAGGTTCAGGCGAACTCCTCCGTCGCTACGGCCACCCTCCGCTGGTTGGCGAGATCGCGATCGGCCTGTTGCTCGGGCCCACGATCCTCGGGCGCGTCTGGCCCGAGCTACAGGTGGCGCTCTTCCCGCCCGACGCCGTCCAGCAGGCGATGCTCGAGACCATGTCGTGGTTCGGCGTCCTCTTTCTGCTCTGGTCTGGAGGTGGACGTCTCCGCAGCCTGGCGCCAGCGGGGGCCAGCGCTTCGGGTTGGGATCATCGGGGTCCTGATTCCGTTGGTCGTGGGCACTGCGTGCGCATACTTCCTCCCCGACCGCTACTTGGCCGACCCCGACAAGCGAATCCTGTTCGCGCTCTTCCTGGGGACGACCATGGCGATCAGCGCGATGGTCATCATCGCTCGGGTGCTCCACGACATGGACCTCGTGAAGACAGACCTTGGCCTGGTCACGCTCTGCGGATACGCCGTCAACGACATCATGGCGTGGGTGATCCTGAGTATCGTCCTCGGTTTGGCGACGCCGGAGGGAGCGAGCCTGGGCACGATAGCGCTCACCTTCACGATGTCCATCGTCTTCACGGGATTCTGCCTCACCGTCGGCCGGGGCATCGTCGACAGCATGATTGGCAATGTGAGCCGCCACGTGCCCAACAACCCTGGGGCAGTGCTCAGTGTGGTGTGCTGCGTCGGGCTGGCGACCGGCGTCATCTCCCACAACCTCGGTCTGACCGCGCTGCTGGGCTTCTTCCTCGCTGGAATCATGGCGGGCGAGGCGCGAGCGCTGTCGGAGCGCACCCGGCACGTAATCAGCGAGATGGTGCACTCGGTCTTCGTGCCCCTTTATTTCGCGGGCATCGGGCTGCAGTATGACTTCTTGCGAGAGTTCGATTGGTTCATTGTATTCTTCGTAACCGCGCTCTCCATCGGGACGAAGTTCGTCGGAGCATGGCTGGGCGCGCTCGGAACAGGGCTGTCGAGCGAGGACCGCCTCTCCATCGGCATCGCCTTCACGCCGAGTGGGGTCACAGGGATTGTGGTCGCGGACGTGGCGCTCGAGCACGGGATCCTGACCCCGACTGTCTTCGTTGCGATCGTGGTGTCGGCCATCGTCTCGACCATGGCGGTCGCGCCCTGGCTGTCGTGGTCGATCGCGCGCCGCAAGTCGGTCAGCGTCCTGTCTGTGCTTGTCCGACCGGCCACCAGTCCCAGCCTGCGGAGCAAGACCCGGTCGGATGCGATCAAGGAGCTCTGTGACGGGTTTGGCCACGACGGCGAGCGGTATGCGGCAGCAGTGCTCGAGCGTGAGGAGTTGACTGGAACCGGCGAAGGGGGCGGCGTCGCGTTTCCCCACGCACGTATCGCCGGACTGGGCCAGCCACTGCTCGTGGTCGGTCGGTCGGTCGCGGGCATCGAATGGGACGCCCCGGACGGGCTGCCGGCCCATCTGGTCTTCCTGCTGATCACCCCGCAGGGCGACGAGGATCATCAGGTTGGAATCCATGCGACGCTATCCAAAGGCCTGGCTGGTGCTGGCGCAAAGGAGGAGCTGCTGAACGCAGGGTCCGCCGCCGGATTCGGTAGCGCTCTGCTGCGGGTCTTTGCGGACCAGGGGCACCAGGCGCCGCCACTCACGACGGTCGAGGAGCTGGTCGGCGGAATGCTGCAGCCGGACGCCAGCCAGCGAATCGAAGAGATCGTGGTGCCAGCGGACAGCCCCCTGATAGGTCGCACGTTGTCGGAGCTGAAGCTGCGGCAGGTCGCGGAAAGCTTGGTGATTGCAGTTCGGAATGCGGACGACACACACGCCTACAGGCCAAGTGGGGATCTGACGATCGAGCCACACCAGGTGTTGATCGTGATGGTGGCCACGGAGCAGGTCGAGCGATTGCGGAAGTACGTCGCCACCGGTCAGGGGACCGGATCAGAGGGGGCCGCCGCGATCGGGTAGCCACCTCGCAGCACAGCTGCCCGCGCCCGCCTGCCCCACATGTGGCCGATGTACCCGGCGAACCACAGTCCGCTGCTGACGACGTGCACCCAGGCCCAGCCGTCGCGCCAGGCCTGCTCGCTGCTGACCTGCAGGGCGTAGCCCGAGACCACCATGGGCACAAAGAGCAGGATCATGAGCCCGCCCGTGTCCAGGGTGAGGCGGCGGCGAAGTCGCTTGACGATGTGCGCCCGGAACAGGACGCCCACTGCGAACACCAGCAGGGGCGCCACCAGCACGTGTAGGTGCTGCACGGTCGGCTGCCAGGGGTGGTTGATCACCGCCCAGTCGTCGGGCGGAGAGAGCAGCCAGGCCATGTACAGGTAGACCAGCCCGGTGGCCGCGACCAGCAGGTTGACCAGGCGGTGCAGGCGGCGCTCGGTCGGCGTCACGATCCGTCGCCAATGACGTGGTGCAGGGCCAGGGTGCGCCGCGCCGCTTGCAGGGTTGCGTTGCTGGACATCGTGGCTCCGGTGACCCGCCGGAGGACGGACTTCTTGTAGCTGAGTCCGTCCAGGTCCTTGCCCGCGAACTGGCCGAAGAAACCGCCTGGCGGCAGGTACTCCTCGGGCTCGGTAAAGGAGAGCACCTCGATGCGGGCGACGCGTCCATCGGGGTCGACCACAACCATCAGGGTCTCGGCCAGGGAGCGCACCTTGTGGGTGTCGAAGTAGGCGGTGCCGGCGACCCGACCGTCGCAGACCCCGAGGTACTGCCGCACCAGTCCCGACTCCACGGGCACTCCGGCGAGAGTGGCCGCCTGTTGTCGCTGCTCGGCGGAGAGGTAGGCGGTGTGTTCTTGAATGGCGCAGCCCTCGAAGGCCAGTGCCAGCGCCTCTTCGGTGGTGAGGTGGACCTTGGCGGTTGCAGTGCCATGAAGAGCGAACAGGAGCAGGATGCCGCTCATGGCGTGCCTCCTTTGCGCTGAACGTGGGGCCCGGTCGCGCCATGCTCCACCACGACGACCTCCACGCCTTCGGGGGCGTGCGACAGGGCCCCCTGTGGCCCGAGCACGTACAGTCCGGTTGACAGGCAGTCGGCACGGGCAGCGCTGGGAGCGCGGACCGTGACGCTGCCGTAGTCGGGGGTGGGACCTCCGGAGACCGGGTCGACCAGGTGCCCTGGCCGCTCACTGTGTCCCGAGGTGGCCACCGAGCCCCCGGAGATCTCGAGGGTGGCGACGACCCTGCCGCGATCGGCGGGATCGGCAACGTCAACGCCAAGGACCGTGCCGGAAACGGCCACCTGGCCTCCCAGGTCCACCACGACCCCTATCGCGCCGGCCTCGGTGGCGGCTGCCAGCGCTGCGTCTAGGCCGATGCCCTTGCCAAAGCCGCCGGGGTCCACCGTGACCGCAGCAGTACGGCGTGCCCGTCGTCTCCTCTGGTCGAGCTCGAGGTGGTGCAGTCCGGGCACGGTGGAGCCCACGGTGGGATCGAAGGCACCACCGGTCTCCCGGTGGCAGAGCAGGGCCAGCTCCAGATCTTCGGCCAGTGCCGGGGAGACCTCGAACCAGGCGCCCACCGGCGTGTTGTTGAGGCGCGAGAGTTCGCTTTCCGAGCGCCAGATCGACAGCCTCGCCTCGGTGCGCTCCACGGCGTGCACGGCGGCCTCCGACGCTGCGAGGGCCGTGGCCCGGTCCCGCGCCGTGACCTGGACCATCAGCTCGGTGCCCATCGCGGCCAGGCGACGCTCGACTTCGGCCCCCTCCGCAGCCGACAGGGCCAGTATGGCGAGCAGGGGCACCATCAAAAGATGAACCCGATCCCTGCGTTGAACTGGTCCACGCCGGACTCCGCCTGGTTCATGAACACCTGGTAGTCGGCCTTCAGTGCGATCTGGGCGTGGGGCTGGTACGCCAGCCCGAAGGTGAGATCGGAGCGCTGCTGGGCCGAGTCCTTGCGATAGCCGCGGGGGACCGAAGCCTGGGAGTCGAGCACTTCGTAACGCAGATGCGGCATCAGCGACTGCCCTTCGATTCCCACCGGTGCGAACACGTCGTAGCCGAGCTCACCGTAGGTGCCCCACATGGACTCTCCGACGGAGCCGGCACCGGTGAGCGCCAGGGCCTCGTTGAGCTGTGCCACCTCGCTGATGGTGGCTCCGGCGAACAGTCCGCGGACCCGCAGGCCTGCTACGTCCATGGTTGCGTGGCCCTCGTAGACCAGGGTGCCCACAGCCGGCTCGGCGCCGCTGGTCTCGTTCACCAGGTCCTGCCCCGAGTTGCCGTAGTAGACCGATCCGCCGACCACCAGGCCCTGCACGCCGACCATGTCGAGCCGGGCCACCCCGGCGAAGTTGTCGGCCACGGCTTTGGCGCCCTTCTGGCGCCCACCGCGGATGCCGGAGCTTGACAGACCCGCAGCGGCCATGCCGCCCAGCACGTAGCTGCGGTAAGCGAGGGGGCCCGCTTCGCCGTAGACTCCTGCGCCGATCTCACGCCAGGTGGTCGGCAGGATGTACTTCTCGACCTGCGGGCGATTCACGGCTGCAAAGGTGGTGGGTTCGTGCAGCTCGTTGGTGATGCCCATGGGTATCAGCAGCAGCCCCGCCCGTGCCCCGAACGCGTCGAAGGGCTTGAAGTCGAGGTAGGCGAACTCGACGAAGACCTCATTGACGTGCTCGAACTCGATCTCGGTGTTGAGCACCCACCGATCGTCGAACTTGTAGCCGGCGTACAGAATCATCCGGTGCACGTCGACCCCGTCGGGCTTCTCGGCTTCCGAGCCGTCTTGCGTTTCGGCGGCGAAGTTGTGGTACTTGACCTCGCCGTAGCCGCCGATGGAGATGCCGGGATCACCGCGGTAGACCTTGGACGCCGCAGGGCCCATGCCGTTGACTCCTTGCTCGGCCAGGGCTGCTTCGCCGATGCGCAGCCGCTCAATCTCTTCGGCGAGCACGTCGACGCGGCGCGCGACCTCGACGGTAGAAGGGGAATCATTCGAGTCTGCAGCCGAAGAAGGGCTGACGAGCAGACCGACCAGAAGTGGGACGTACATAGAGTTCTCCAAGGTTAGATGAAAATGATAATCATTTTCATTTACAGCGGCGTCGGACAAAAGTCCTACGGCACTCGTGCGCGGCCCCGCGACCAGGAGCGCGTTAGACCGGCTGTCGTTCCGGAGGGCGGTATCCTCGATCTCCAAGCAGTACTGAGTACCTGGGGTCTGATCGGTCTGGCCGAGCTCGGAGACAAGAGCCTCCTGGTTTGCCTTACCCCTCCTGTTCGTGGCGTTCGGGGGCCCTCTGGACCGCCAGCGAAACTGACGACGAAGAGGTTGAAGCCGGCGGCGGCCGGCCCTTCCGGGAGACGGTCGGTCTGTTGTTCATAGCCGAGCTGGGGGACAAGACCCAGCTCGCAGTGGCCGGTCTCGCATCGACCGCCGCCCCGTTGTCGGTGTGGCTGGGAGCGACGGCTGCGTTGGTGAGTACCTCCGCGGTGGGGATCGGAGCCGGGAGCGCATTGCGAGCTCGAATCTCGGGCTACAGGCTCCAGCAGATCGGAGGCGTGTTGTTCCTGCTGTTCGGGATCTGGATGGCCGTGGGAATCGCAATCCTGGACGGCTGAGTCCCTCAAGGGCGACGCACGTAGTCGGCCGGGATGCTGCTATGGTGGCATATTCTGTTTTCGACGACTGCGGCCGACGTCGGCGTACGACGGACCTAGTCAAGATCCACGGAGCGCGTGCACTGGATCTCGGCCCACCTGGTGTGTGCCGTCGACGAGGTCAGCTTCAAGCCGAAGATGAGGTGCGACCGGGTCATTCCCCTCACCCCGCAGCTCCGGTCAGCCCTGGAAGCGGCCCATGCGGAGCGGACCTCGAATTGGCGGTTCCCCAGCCCAAAGGACGCGTCAAAGCCCAGGAAGACCACCCCCACTCCTCCGACACCTGGGCAGCTCGCCTCGCCTCGGCCGGAGTTCCACGCCGCGCGCTGATGGACCTCGGCGGCTGGAAGTCCAGCTCCGTCCTGGATGAAATCCACTCTCACACCACGGACAACCAGCTCGCCACCATGGCGACCGTCGGAACCGGAGAAGCACCCAAAATTGCCGCAGACAAAGCTCGGAAATCGCAAAGTGCGGCACAGTAGTGCGGCACAGGAGCAGAAAACCGGATGTCGCTACGTTCGCGAGGCGCTCGATAATACGCCTTCTAGCTGGGGATATGAAGAGTCGGGGTGGGCGAATGGTTATCGAACCTTTTGGGTGGATCCCGGCGTTGGTTGGTCGGAGGCCGAGGTCGCAGCCATTCTCGCTGCGTAGCCCGGCCAAAAACGCGGTTTGACTGGTTCGAAAGGGCCTGATTCATGACCCGGCGGTCTGATGGAGATTGCGACGTTTGTCGGCGCGCGCGGCATTCCGCTCTTGAGATCGGCCTTGATTCGCAGCCGTTGCCCTATGTATGGCTCGGCGACCTCTGGCGTTGGCATCTGCTGCCTCCTTCCGGACTGGAAAAGTCCTCCCACCACCTACGCTATCCAGCGTGGAGCCGATCCCCCCGACCGAGGGGCCAATTCGAGATCGGTTGGGTGGGGCTGGAGTAGACTGCGCCTCTCGGAGTGGCGATGAACAATATCCACGGCGACCTCAACTCCAGTCTGCACATCCGCTTCTGGGGCGACGGTGCCGTTCCTGAGCCCTTGGGGCAATGGGAGGCAGTGCTCCGCGAGTATGCGGAGGTTCACCATCTCAATTGGGCAGGGCAAGGAGGCGACGCCACCGGAGGTGACTTCGGCTGGTGGTACGGCGAGAGGGCCAACCTATCCCTGCTGGTCGGTGCCGTCTGGCGTTCTGGCTTAGGAACAGCCATGGAGGAATACAAGACCACGAAGGGCGTGGGTTCTGGGAAGTATGAGGGTCGCGCCGACGCCTACATCATGCTGGGCTCGGGCTACTTCTCCGTTGAGGCGAAGCACCATTTCTTCTCACTTCACTCGGGCAGGGAGGAGAGCACCATTGCCGGCTGTCTCGGCCTCGCCGTCGATGACCAGACCAGGAACAACGATGCGGCGGACTTCTCCACGTCGATCGCCTTCTCCACCCCTCACAGCCCGGTGAGCCGCGCTGCCACTCGTGCTGTGAGGATCAAGCGGCACCGGGGGGACGAGTACCCGTCGGTAGCGAGCCTCTGTCCTCTGGGGTTTCGAGTGGACCTGTTCCCCGATTGGGCCGATCCCGTCCACACCACCCAGAACAACCAGGTGCATCCAGGGTTGACGGTCCACATCGGATTCGAGTCGCAGAAAAACTAGCTGTGCTCACACAACCTTGACAAGTCGCTTCACCGGCACGGACCAACCAGTGTTTTCATCCACGGTCTTCCGGTAGGGTGTAGCGTGGGTGTGACCCAGTGTATGCTGCCTGTAACCAACGGAATCAAGCTGTCTTGCAGCCACCTTGACAGCCGAATACCCTCATTCAGAGCTGATGCCTCCCAAGACTTCTTTCAAAGTCGAGGTGTTGAATGCGTTGGCGAACCCCCAGTGGCACAGATTTCCAGGCGGACCCGGTACAATGGGCCATCGCGGCCATTCTCATTGTCGGCTGCCTATCTCCCGGGACCACTTTGGGGGCAGCTTCGTGGATCCTCGTCACGATACTCGCAGTGATCAGGCGCCCGCGGCCCTACGGTGAACTGGTCGACCGGCAACGCAACGACGAAGACGACGGGTTCGGGCCCGGAGGTTCTCGATGAACGGCTCACGGTCACCCTTTCGCTGGTGACATCACAAAGGCTGAGAGCCTCCGTTGAGGTCGGTGGGCTATCTCGGCTTTCCTTCCACGGATGAGGCCCATAAAACGGCTCGCGGGGTTCAGCTCCAACCTGGATAGCGTAGTGGTGGGAGGAGGGCTCCATGAAGAAATCAGAACTACTGCAGCACCTAACCAGGATCTTGGAATCCGTTCCCGGCTCCGATGCCGTGGTGCTCTCGCCCACACACCTCGTGGACTCCTCAGGAGTCCGAAGAGAGATCGATGTCCTCATCGAGGAAGAGCAGCGTGGCCACCCGCTGCGAACGATGGTGGAGTGTCGCAACCATAAACGGAAGGTGGGGATCGGCTACATCGAACAGCTCGTCACCAAGAGAGATGATCTCCAGTGCCAGTGTGTCCATGTAGTCTCTCGGGCGGGCTTCACCGCGGGAGCCGTCGCCAAGGCCAAGCTGCATGGCGTTTTCCTCAGCACGCTTTCCGAGACCGAGGATCCGCTATGGGCGCAGTGGATGGTGGGCAAGCCGGTTTTCGAGTATCGCCCCTTCGTCCGGCTCCAGGCATGGGGTTTCGTCGGGATGGACGACGCTCCGAGGGCGTTCGAGTCGCAGCCCTCCGAGGTCCAGATCTGCGACGAGATCGGCGAACCGACCGCCCCACTGAAACAAGAGCTGGAGAAGCTGCTCCCGACGCTGTTCGCTCAGCTGAAGGAGGAGGGCACCCGACGTGACTTGATCAAGGTGCAGCCCCAAGGAGATCACAGACTTCTCGTTCGGGATGGCGACCACGACCCCATGGAAGTTCGCTCATTCCTGTTCGGTCTTGAATGGGGCTTGGAGGCGGTGCCTCTACAGCTTTCCTTCTCTGACTACCAGACGCGGGGGATATTGAAGGGGGAGATCAGCCATGTGTCTCTGGGAGACGGCACTCTCGTGACTCTGGCACAGCGGGATCCGGAAGTTGTCGAGATCTCTGCCGTGCCTCCTGTCGGCGGGGAGGTCAGCCTGAACCTGGGCCTGGTCATGCGGGCGACAGACGGCAAGGACTACCTTGTGGACCTTCCCCTGGAAGGTGACCAGACCGTGAGGATACGGCTGCCAGAAGCGATGATCGCCGACTCGGAGTGAACCCCCTTGAGCCTAGCGGTTGGAAGCCAGCCTCAAGCTGCCTTTCTTTGGCTGTACTAGAGAAACGACTCCGAGGCCCCTAATGGTACAAAGCCGAGGAACTTGAGCATCTCGCCGAACGCCGGCCTTACGGGCGCTAGCTCGCGGGCATCGACACATGCGGCCAGAATCCGGCCGCGTACCACCCGGCGAGGCTCTGAGCGATCTGGTCGGGGTTGCCAGAATGGACATCCCACCCGGCGATGTCACGCTTCAACACCACAATCGAGGGATGACCAGTGGGGGTGACCCGCAGGATGGAGGCGCTGGGGTCTTCGATCTGGGCCACGAGGACCAGAGGACTGGCGCCAGATGGCGCTAGCCCAAGGATGACCCGCGCGCCTTGCACCAGCTCTGCTTCGGCCTGAGGGGACAATGGCAACCGGCACCTCGAGTTGGTGAGGAGCGAGGGCCGCGTCTCGTCGTAGTACGGAGACGATGTAGGTCGTGGGCTTCAAGCCCCATGCCGATGCCTTCTGGGTCAACACCTCAGAGAGCGGCAGATGCCGTACCTGTTTGCGTGTGGTTGCGCACGCATCTTTGAGTCACTGCCTGAGTGCTGGGCCCAACGACGAGGAGCGGCTCCAGCGGCTGCACCCAGTCGGCCGCGGACTCGGGCCGCGCCGCCTTCCACCACGCTTTGGAGCTGCAACGTCGATGGAGGTCACCAGACGTCGCGAGAGTCGCGGTACGACTGGTCGTGGAAGTTCCGGAAGTTTTTGAGCCCAGTCTCCTTGCCGTGGCACCGACTGCAGAGCTGAACCACGAGCTTGGAGTCGCGCAGGAAGCTGTTGTTGCGGTCACCATCGGCCGCGCCCTCCCCGCCCTCCGATCGGTGATTCCACTTGTGTGGGTTGTGGCACGTGGAGCAGGCGGGCTCGGCGTTGGCCAGGTCGTTGGTGTGGAGGCCGGCCGGCGTGAAGAAGGGGATGGGTCCGTCGTAGATCGCTTCGCGGGCCCGTTCTTCCTTGGCGCGGTCCTCCTTGGACGGATGTGAGCCCGGCCCGGGGTCGGTGGCGTCGGTGGACCCGTCGTGGCAGCTCAGACAGCGCCCGCTGGCGGGGTTGAGGCCCTCCCCTCGCTTGGTGGCGA